>Ga0209257_1000233_pt1 | contig 129948 bp, 114 predicted proteins | sample AraplaCvi_mCL_r2_FD_184277 | JGI IMG/M metagenome (GOLD analysis project Ga0209257, IMG submission 184277) | Arabidopsis root microbial communities from North Carolina, USA - plate scrape MF_Cvi_mCL_r2 (SPAdes) (version 2) | ecosystem: Host-associated > Plants > Roots > Endosphere | place... | reverse complement strand
GCAGCGTATCCCCCCTGTCTATAATTCACACCCCCCAAAAAATCCCAAGGCAACCCGGGAATAAAGCGAAGGCTTTCAGATGGAAAAGCGGACCTTAGCCCGTCCCCTGCATCCAGCTACAGCTCCATCCACCCCCCAATCCCCAGTCCCGAACAACAGCACCATCAACGTACTTAACGGGCCCCAGTCCGCGACACCATCTGAAACCGCAGCGTATCCCCCGCCTATAACCCACACCCACCCAAAAATCCCACAGCAACCCAGGAATAAAGCGAAGGCTTTCAGATGGAAAAGCGGACCTTAGCCCGTCCCCTGCATCCAGCTACAGCTCCATCCACCCCCCAATCCCCAGCCCAAAAACAAAAGCACCATCAACGGTACTTAACGGGCCCCAGTCCGCGACACCATCTGAAACCGCAGTGTATCCCCCGCCTATAATCCACAACCTCCCAAACATCCCAAAGTAACCCAGGAATAAAGCGAAGGCTTTCAGATGGTAAAGCGGACCTTAGCCCGTCCCCTGCATCCAGCTACAGCTCCATCCACCCCCCAATCCCCAGCCCAAAAACAAAAACACCATCCACGCACTTAACGGGCCCCAGTCCGCGACACCATCTGAAGCCGCAGCGTATCCCCCGCCTATAATCCACAACCACCCAAAAAAACAAAACCGCAGTTAACATTCCCTTAATGTTGCGGTAATATTTTCTTAACTGGCATTTTGTTACGCTTTTGTATCTTGTATATCAATCAGTTGCATGTGTTTTGTTTCGCTTGTTGCCTGCTTGTTCACGGGGTTTGTAACGGTGTATCCTTTTTGTATACCCCCTTAATTTGGCTTCAGCAACTCCCAAATGCACCTTTGCGGAGTAAACGGATTAACTCACTACCGATATGCAAAAATTTCTATTCACCATTATTTTCTCCTGGATGAGCATTTTATGCTTCGGACAGACTGCCGGCCTGGTGACCGGTAACATCGTCGATAGGAACCAGCATTTATCCCTGCCTGGTGCGACGCTTAAATTAAAACCAGGTAATCATTACACTGTTTCCAACCAGCAGGGTAAATTCGAATTCCTGGGCGTACCTGCCGGTACTTATACCCTGGAAGTAACCTATATTGGTTATCAGACATTCACACAGGAAGTGACTGTTGCTTCCGGAAAAGCAACAGACCTGCAACTGAAACTCGAAGCCGGCGGTATTGCCGGTAAAGAAGTGCTGGTGATCGGGGACCGTCTCCGTGGTCAGGCGAAAGCCCTCAACCAGCAGCGCAACAATCCTAATATTACTAACATCGTATCTGCTGACCAGATCGGTCGTTTCCCGGATGCGAACGTAGGTGATGCGATCAAGCGTATTCCTGGTATCACTATGCAGAATGACCAGGGTGAGGCGCGTAACATCATCATCCGTGGGCTGGCGCCGGAGCTGAACTCAGTAACCCTGAACGGTGACCGTATCCCTTCTGCTGAAGGTGACAACCGTCGTGTGCAGATGGACCTGATCCCTTCTGATATGGTACAGACCATTGAAGTGAACAAGACCCTGACGCCTGATATGGACGCTGACGCGATCGGCGGTTCTGTAAACCTGGTAACCCGTGCCGCTCCCAATGGCCTGCGTGTTTCTGCAACCGCTTCCGGTGGCGTGAACCCTATCCGTGGTAAAGCATTATATACCGGCGGACTGGTAGTTGCGAACCGTTTCTTCAACAATAAACTGGGTGCGGTAGTAAGTGCTTCCTATAATAATAATGACTATGGTTCCGATGACATGGAGGCTACCTGGAGTAAAGATGACTTCGGTAATGTCTTCGTTGCTGAATCAGAAGTACGTAAATATAATGTACAACGTATCCGTAGAAGTGCATCCGCAGCATTGGACTATAAGATCAATGCCAAGAACACTATTTACGCTTCTGCTATGTACAACTGGCGCGATGACAGAGAAAACCGTTACCGCCTGCGTTTGACTGATATCGAACCTGAGTATGACGCAAATGACGCGATCACCGGTTATGTAGGTTCCGTACGTCGCGAGACCAAAGGTGGTATCGATAATGGCCGTAACAAAAGCCGTCGTCTGGAAGATCAGCGCGTACAGAACTATTCCGTACGTGGTGAACACCTGTTGGGTAGCAAAGTAGACCTGGACTGGTCCGCCAGCTATTCAAGAGCAAGTGAGGACAGACCAAACGAGCGTTACATCGAGTACCGTGCAGATGATGGTCCGGTAAGCCTGGACGTAAGCGATCCACGTTTCCCGCTGGCGACTGCGCCATCCCTGAGAAATGAAGATTTCGGCTTTAAATCCCTGACAGAAAACCACGACTTTACCAAAGAGAACGAATATGGCTTCAAACTGAACCTGCGTTTCCCACTGAGCGTGGTGCCTGGTCAGAAAGGCCGTCTGCGTGTTGGTACACGTCTGCGTCTGAAGGATAAAGAAAGAGTAAATAACTTCTTCGAATATGAGCCAACTACCGAATTCGGTAACCTGGCACAGATTTCCAACATCAATATCAGCGGTAAAGGCTATCAGCCAGGTGAAAAATATGTACCAGGTACTTTCGTAGTAAATACCTTCCTGGGTGCACAGCGCCTGGATGATGCATCCAAATTTGAGAAGAACGACAATCCTGCTGAATACCTCGCGGTAAACTTCAACGCAAAAGAAAGGATCTCTGCAGGTTATATCCGCTGGGACCAGGACCTGACCAGCAAACTGTCTGTAATTGCAGGTGTACGCGTTGAGAACACGCACATCAACTATGAAGGTAACGTGGTAGCAGAAGAAGAAGACCTGGAAGGTCAACGTAAAGTAACCAACAGTTACACCAACGTCCTGCCGGGCGTTACATTCAAATACAATGTAAACAGTGATCTGGTACTGCGTGCAGCAGCTACGACTTCTATCGCTCGTCCTAATTACTATGATATCGCTCCTTATGTAAGCAGTGTTGCAGATGATGCAGAACTGAGCGCAGGTAACCCATCCCTGAAAGCAGCTTATGCATGGAACTTTGACCTGATGGCCGAGCAGTATTTCAAATCAGTAGGTATCTTGTCTGGTGGTCTGTTCTATAAGAGCATCAGCGACTTTATCTACACTTACAGAGATAATGCTTACACTACGGAGAAATTTGCGGCTGACTATAAAGACGTAGCCACCAATCCGATCCCTGCCGGTGAAGAATGGGTATACAAACAGGCGCGTAACGGTGACAACGTAAGAGTATACGGTTTTGAAGTGGCCTTACAACGTCAGCTGGATTTCCTGCCAGGTTTCCTGAAAGGGTTCGGTGTGTACGTAAACTATACTTACACCAAATCTAAGGCAGACGGTATCTACAATGCGGATGGCGACAAACGTGACAATGTATCTTTACCAGGTACTGCACCTCACATGTTCAACGCTTCCCTGTCTTACGAGAACCCTCGTTTCACAGCAAGATTGTCCGGTAACTATACCGCTTCTTACCTGGATGAACTGGGTGGTGATGATTTCGACGATCGTTTTTATGATAAACAATTCTTCCTGGACCTGAATGCTTCTTTCAAGCTGACTAAAACCTTAAGAGTATTCGGTGAAGCAAACAACCTGACCAACCAGCCATTGCGCTACTATCAGGGTATTTCTTCCAGGACTATGCAGGCAGAGTACTATCGTCCGAGATACAATTTCGGCGTGAAGTTCGACTTGTAGTTTATTGTTTTCTTAAATAGATAGGATACATGTTAAAGAATATATTGGCGCCTTTAAGCGGTCTCGTAATATTTGGCGCCTGCCAGGTGAATTCAGCAAAAACTGTTGTAAGACAGGACGGTATCAAACCAGTAGTGGTTACACAGGAAACAGGCCATGATACAGACGATCCTGCCATCTGGATCAATAAAACAGATACATTGAAAAGCCTCATCATCGGCACAGATAAGAATAGTGATGGTGGATTGTACGCCTTTGATCTTGAGGGGAAAATTGTCAACAAGGTACTGGGTTTAAAACGCCCTAACAATGTGGACATCGCTTACGGCTTCAGATTAAATGGTCAGCCGGTAGATATTGCTGTGCTGACAGAACGTGAAACAAATACGGTCCGCATATTCCGTCTGCCTGAACTGACGCCGATAGATGGTGGTGGTATGCCGGTATTCCAGGGTGAAAAAGAACGCGCTCCGATGGGCGTTGCGATGTACACCCGTCCGGAAGATGGTGCTATCTTCGCCATTGTTGGGCGCAAGAGTGGTCCTGCTGAAGGATACCTCTGGCAATACCGTCTCGTGGATGAAAACGGCGTGGTAAAGGGCCGTCTGGTAAGGAAGTTCGGGACATACAGCGGTAAAAAGGAAATCGAATCTATTGCGGTGGATAATAAGCTGGGATATGTCTATTATTCTGATGAAACGGTTGGTGTACGCAAGTACATCGCTGACCCGGCGAAATGGGATAATAAGGAACTGGTGCTGTTTGCCAAAGAAGGGTTCGTTTCCGATCATGAGGGTATTTCCATTTACCCGACATCCGATTCGACAGGATATCTCCTGGTATCTAATCAGCAGAACAATTCATTCATGATCTACAGAAGAGAAGGAGAAAATGGTGTGGCGAATGAACATAAACTGATTGCAGAGGTACCGGTATCCACACTGGAGAGCGATGGCTCAGAAGTAACGGCTGTTCCGCTGGGGAGTAAATTCCCGAAGGGAATGTTCGTTGCCATGAGCAATGGAAAAGTGTTCCACTACTATTCATGGGAAGATATACAAAAGAAGATCAAAGAAAAATAGACAGGGGAAATACAAAAAGAAGGAAGGCGTCCGCTACACAGTGGACGCCTTCCTTCTTTCTATAAATGTTATTATCTTAACCGTCTTTCCGTAAAGATGAAAATGATCATACCGCCTGCCAGTGCCGATACGGCTGTCAATACGCCCATTACGGCCTGATTGAATGTGAAAAATGAGAGTATTACCCCAATTAGCATCAGCCCCAGGCCCGCTTTCAGCATCACACTATTGGAATAATGATTGGCCAGTTGCCAGTTTTCCTCACTCTCCATTGATTTCCGGGTACGATATCCATAAACAGGATTGATCTTTTTAGGCGGAAACTGTTTGCTGATCAGTGCGGCCAGCACGAAAATAATACCTGTCAGAAAAGGGGAGATCAATAAGCTGCTGAATGAAAACATAGGCGTACAATTTGATGGGTTATTTACCTGCATCCTGCAGAAAATCCTTCAGTCCCTGTACGATCTTTTCTGTCAACACTAAGCGGAAGTTCTCATCCAGAATACGCATTTCATCCTCCGGGTAACTCAGGAATAGGGTCTCTATTAATGCTGAGGGCATTTCTGTAGGCATGTTAAGAATGAAATTGAAGTTAGCATTATTCTTAAAGTCTGCTAAGCCTGTTTCCAGTAGCCGGTTATGTAAGTATCGGTTCAGTGGTTCGCAGAAAGGGTATTTATAGTAATTCGCTGTTCCCTTTACATCTACCGGATTGATAGATGAGTTCATATGAATGCTGATCAGCAGATCTGGCGCCAGTTGACGATAGTTGTATAACCTCGCCTGGTTGTCAACAAATACATCGCTCATACGCGTAGTGATGACTTTCGCGCCTTCCTTTTCGAGCGCTGCTTTTACCAGTAAAGTCATATTCAGCGCCAGCTGTTTTTCAGCAATACCCATAGCGCCGGCGGTACCGACATTCCCGCCGCCATGACCAGCGTCAAGTCCGATTGTGAGGTTCTTTAACTGCAGGTTAGCTGGCTGGTGTTTGATACGGATGGTCAGGCGGTTGCTGTCAGCATAAAAGACCTTATATCCCCAGGGCTGTTTGTGCGCGAGGGAAATAGCGATCCGGAATACCTCCGGATTGATCTGCTTCCAGTCTATCCGGCTGATCTCTCCAGTGCCTTCAGAAGAGGGTAGGAAACCCGGTTCTGAGACAGCGCCGTGTATATCAATGATCACCTTACCGGGATTGACTTCCTGGGTGGAAAGGTAGGGGAGTTTATCGGCTAGTCCGACGGAGATATAATCATACTGTTTATCGCTCCAGACCCTGGCTTCATTGACGATACTCTGTGGAACAGGTTCTGTCAAAGTCATGGTATCTACCAGTCCTTCAGGAATATATGCATATTGATACTTGCTCAGTCTTACACGGTAATGGCTGCCTTCTCTACCAGAGATATGCAGCAGGACATTTCTGTCCAGGTAGCCCATTTTTTCAGGGCCGAGACGGTCGCCGTCAGGTGTAATGGTCAGGTAGCACTGATCATCGATGGTACGGGCATACAGTTCGGTATTACGCAGATAGGTATAACGGAAACTACCTGGTAAGACACCTGTCTGTCCTTTGTACTTCAGTGATACATTGATCTTTCCATCCAGCATGGAATCAGCTTCCGTCATCACATGGTAACCGGCATAATAACCAGGGATACCACCTGTTTGTGCTGCCGGCAGTTCTGCAATAGGAGAACCGTTGAACCAGCTGGCTTGTCCGTCGGGATAGCCTTTCATACGCACCCGTAAGGTATCGCCTGCAGAAAGCGTGGTATTGGTTTTAGGAGAGATCGTCACGTTATCGATCCGGAAGGAAGGCGTCACCCTTGCTGGCGGAGGCGTCGTGAAATAGATGTTATAGGTGCGGGAAACGAATTTGCCGGTGCTGTCAGTAGAAGAAAGCACATAGGTATTTCTCCCTGGTTTTGCTTCGCGTTTGATAGCGAAGACGCCATTGGGGTATACGTAAATGCTGTCATTGTTGAGCAGTACCTTACAGCCCACGCAGGTGCGTCCTGACCAGTATTGCTTTGAGCTGCCGGTATTAATTTCTGTCCTGAGCGGCTGTGCCATTTTCAGGTACGCCTGTGCATGTAGTTGCAGACCTGTGTATGCTGTTTGTAACAGTAGTAGTAATGCGAATCTCCTCATAGTCCCGCGACAAAGTAATCAAAAAAAATGCCACCCGCTCTTACGGATGGCATTCGAAAGTATTGAAAAATTGCGATGGTCAGCTTACCAGGCGTATTTATTTTCTGCGATTAATTTATCGGCTATACGTCTGCGTGCATCCCTTGTGTTGAAAGGGGCCGTTTTCGTAAAGCGTTTGATACCAAGCAGCATCATACGTTGTTCATCACCGCTGCCGAATGAATTGATCGCATCTTTTCCGTATTTGTTGATACGGTCAGCCGCGTCATTGATATAGGTGCGAACGATATCCGCCTGCAATGCGTTCACTGTTTCGCCTTCCAGTTCTATACGTTTCAGGAGACGTAACAGCGCGCTTTCAGCCGCAAATGTTTCAATCGCCATATCAGCAATGTTCATGAGTATTTCCTGTTCGTTCTGGAGGTTCTGCATAAGTTTCTGCACCGCGCCACCTGCTACCAGTAAGATCGCTTTTTTGAAGTTGGCGACTACTTTCTTTTCAGCTGCAAAAGGCGTTTCGTCCTCGTTGCCGAAATCAGGAATGCTCATCAGTTCCTTCATGACGTTCATGGCCGGGTTCATGAGATCGAGACGGCCTTTTAAAGCGCGTTTCAGGGTCATATCAAGGGCCAGGAGACGGTTGATCTCATTGGTGCCTTCAAATATGCGGTTGATACGGCTGTCGCGGTATGCTTTGGAAATAACGTATTCATCGCTGAAGCCGTTACCGCCGTGTATCTGTACGCCTTCATCCACGGAGAAGTCCAGCGCTTCGGAACCGGCCACTTTCAGGATGGCGCATTCTACGGCATATTCTTCAGCAGCGCCCAGCAGGGCTTCAGCGAATGGTTTGCCGGCAGCTAGGAGTTCTTTTTCTTTATCGTCGATGAGTTGTGCGGTGCGGTACAGGGCTGACTCGCATACCCAGTTCCGGATCACCATTTCGCCCAGTTTATGTTTGATCGCGCCGAAATTGGCGATCGGTTGTTTGAACTGTTCGCGGGTATTGGCATACTGTACGGTGATGGTGGTGACGTTTTTAGCAGCGCCCACAGCGGCAGCACAGAGTTTCAGACGGCCAATGTTCAGAATATTGAAGGCGATCAGGTGACCTTTACCGATCTCCCCGAGCACATTTTCCACGGGTACCTGGGCGTCCTGGAAATAGATCTGCCTGGTGGACGATCCTTTGATGCCCATTTTATGTTCTTCTGCTCCCAGGGTAAAACCAGGAGTGTCTTTATCTACGATGAATGCGGTGAACTGTTCCCCGTCGATCTTTGCGAACACGGTGAATACGTCCGCAAAACCGGAATTGGTGATCCAGCATTTCTGACCGTTCAGTATATAGAATTTCCCGTCTGCGGACAGTTTCGCAGTTGTCTTGGCGCTGAGCGCGTCAGAACCTGAGTTAGGTTCGGTCAGCGCATAAGCGCCTTTCATTTGTCCGCTGCCAAGGAAAGGAATGTATTTCTGTTTCTGGGCTTCTGTACCGAAGTACAGGATAGGGAGAGAACCGATTCCAGTGTGTGCCGCCATCGCTACGGAGAAGGAATGGCCGGCGCCAAGGGCTTCATTGATCAGGGTAGCTGTGACGAAGTCCTTTCCCAGTCCGCCGTATTCTTCCGGAAATGCGGCGCCCAGCAGGCCGAGTTCTCCCGCTTTATCCAGCAGGGAAGGCATGAGCCCTTCTTCCAGTTTGTCAATACGGTCGAGTACGGGAGAAACTTCTTTGGTTACGAACTGCTCTGCCATTTCTCTGATCATACGTTGTTCTTCAGAGAAATCTTCCGGGGTAAAGACTTCGTTGGCAGGGGTTTCTTTTACGAGGAATTCCACGCCTTTCAGGGCGTGTTTGTTATCAACTGTAGCGTCCATCCTGAATTTTTTTTGGTCCTATTGTAATTTACTTGTTTTAGTGCAAATGGCAAAAGTTGATACATTTGTAACATGTCGTCCTTTTTCCTGCCATATCTGAAAAGCCGTTTTCATACCGTTAGTGATGGAACAGGAGAGGAATTGCTGATATGTTTACATGGTTTCGGAGAGAATGCGGAGAGTTTCAGCCGTTTACATTATACCCTGGGTGGGTACTTTACCATCGTTTCACTCGACCTCCCACTGCATGGAGAAACTGAGTGGAAGGAAGAACGGCCATTTGCTATGGATGATCTGAAAGCAGTAATATTACTCATTCTGCAGCATTACCGCTTTAAGACCTTTTCCCTCATGGGATACAGTATGGGTGGACGGGTAGCCCTCTGCGTAGTGCAGTTACTGGCCGAAAGGATCGACCGGCTTTACCTGCTGGCGCCCGACGGACTAAAAGATAACCGCTGGCATATGTTTGCCACACAGACCGGTGTCGGTAACAGACTGTTTAAACACTGTACGTACCATCCACAGTTATTTTTCGGCTTACTGCATACCTGGCGTTCCTTGCGTTTTATCAGCAGGGGACTGCATAAATTCACTTTCAATAGTATGAATACGCTGGAAAAGCGGGAGAGGGTGTATTTTGTGTGGACTTGTATGGGGCAGATGATGCCTGACCGGGAATTGTGTAAGCAACAGCTGAAAAAATACCGTATCAGCACACTGTTGCTTTTCGGAAAATATGACCGCGTTATTCCTCCCGTATTAGGCATGCGTTTTATGGACGGCACATTTCCCTGTGAGATGCAGGTGCTGGAAAGAGGACACCAGCTGATCAGTGAAGATGCTGCGGAGGTGATCCGGGCATATAGTTTTTAAATCAATCAACAATAACATACCATCCGCTGCAGACTACATCGGTCGCAGCCTAATGAAGCAGTTTATGTACATTATTCTATCGATCTTGTCTCTGTTAGGTATTATTTACGGTTATCTGATGTTTCGTTATGGAGAAGGCTGGAAAAGGCTGCAGTCATTCAAGCCTGTTAACCCGATAAGCGGCCGTACAAAAGTAACCGTGATCATTCCTGCCAGAGATGAGGAAGATAATCTGCCGCCCCTTTTACAGGCATTAAAAGCACAGACCTATCCTGCTGAATTGTTTGAGGTGATCGTGATAGACGATTTTTCTACGGATGGCACTGCGGAAGCAGTACGTAATTTCCCGGCACCCAATGTGCGTTTGTTACAGCTGAGTCAACACCTGAGCGCAGAACAACGCCTCAATTCCTATAAAAAAAAGGCCATTGAAATGGCTGTGGAACGCGCCACCGGCGATATCATTATGACAACAGATGCGGACTGTGAAATGGGACCGGAATGGATCATGCGGATGGTACAGTTCTATGAAACCTATCAGCCTAAATTTATTGCAGCCCCGGTGAGTTTTCATAAGGAAGATAACTTCTTCAAAGCGTTGCAGTCACTGGATTTTATGACCATGCAGGGCATAACAGGTGCGCTGGCAGCATTGAAATCAGGTACCATGTGTAATGGCGCTAACCTGGCATATGAACGGAAGGTGTTTTATGAGGTGGGCGGATTCAAAGGGATCGATAATATCGCTTCAGGAGACGACATGCTGCTGATGTTTAAGATTTATCGCGCATATCCTGAAGGAGTGCTGTATATGAAAACAGAAGATGCGATCGTGCGTACACTGCCGGTAGACACATTCAAAGCGTTCATGAACCAGCGTATCCGCTGGTCTTCCAAAGCAGATAAGTATGATGATAAACGCCTGATATGGGTGCTGGCACTGGTGTATTTCTGGAATGTAGGTATGCTGCTGGCAGGGATTGCCGCCCTGTTCGTTCCGGCATTACGCCTGTGGGTACTGGGACTGCTGATCTATAAAGTGCTGGTGGAGTTTTATTTCCTGATACCGGTAGCACGCTTCTTTAATAAAACTTCGCTGTTATCGCGGTTTATACCCGGACAGTTATTTCATATTCCTTACATTGTAGTAGCGGGTTGGTTAGGTAAGTTTGGTTCTTATCAGTGGAAAGGGAGAAAAGTTAAATAACAGTATGTCTCTTAGTAACAGCAACACTTCTTTTGGCCGTCAGGCCTGGAAACGCCTGCGGCGCAATAAAGGCGCTGTAGCGGGAATGCTGTTGATCATATTGGCTATCATCGTTAGTTTACTGGCTTATGTCATCGCACCGGACGGTACACCTTATGCCAACAGGATGTTATTGGAGGCCGGCGGACAAAAGCCTGGTTTTCACCTGCGCCTGCTGGCCTTGAAACAGGACAGGGAGTTGAGTCATGTGGGGCTCTTTTCGCGTCTGATGAACGGGCAGCAGGATACGCTTAGTTATATTCCTATCCGCGACTGGCATTTTCAGGGAGATTCAGTGGTGGTGGACAGATACCTGGATGAGGAAGAAACCGCCAGGGAAAAATACAGTCTGAGCCGGGTACTATTTGCAAAAGAAATACCTGTGGGAGACCACCTGAAAGAATGGCAGGAGGCCGTCAGGGCACAGCATATACAGGAGCGCACCTACCGGCTGGGAACAGACAAATTTGGCCGTGATATTCTGAGCCGTCTGCTGGTGGGAACAAGGGTAAGTCTGAGCGTAGGCTGTATCGCGGTGATCATTTCACTGACGATAGGTATCTTTCTGGGAGCAATAGCCGGTTATTTCCGGGGAGTAACAGATGATGTGGTGATGTGGGGCGTGAATGTAATATGGTCAGTGCCTACTTTATTGCTGGTATTTGCTATTACGCTGGCTTTGGGCAAGGGGTTCTGGCAGGTGTTCATAGCGGTCGGACTGACCATGTGGGTGAATGTGGCCAGGATCATCCGGGGGCAGGTGCTGGCGCTGAGGGAATTACCTTTTATAGAAGCGACAAAAGCCCTGGGTTATGGACACACCCGTACGATCGTGCGGCATATATTACCTAATATTCTGGGACCGGTGATGGTGGTAGCGGCAGGTAATTTTGCCACTGCTATTGTGATAGAGGCCGGACTGAGTTTTCTGGGGGTGGGGGTACAACCGCCACAGCCATCCTGGGGACTGATGATCAAGGAGAATTACAACTTTATTATCACCCATAATCCTATGCTTGCCTTAATTCCCGGATTGGCGATCATGGTCATGGTATTGGCGTTTAATCTGTTAGGGAACGGACTGCGGGATGCAATGGACGTACGCCAGTGAACACTTGGATCGCATTATAAAAACAGTTAATTTTACTTCATCCATAATTTTTTACTATGCCTTTGAAATCATATCTCTTTATTGTACTGGCTTTCCTCGGGCTGACATTTACATCTTGCGGCAAGAAAGGGGCGGCTGAACCTAAACCAGAAGAAGAAGGCCTGAAAGTATCGCTGGAAAACGTAGCAGAAGGTCAGTATACCGCTGCTCCCGGCGAGAGTTATACCTTCCAGGTAAAAGTTTCTTCCAAAATGCCTGAAAAAGGCGTCAATATTAAAGTAGACGCTATTACTGACCCGGGCGGAATTGTATTTCCACAGAATCCGGTGGCACCTTCCAAAGACAGTGTTATTAATGTGACGCTGATAGGACTGGAGCCGATCCGTACGGTGAAAGTGACTATCACTATTACATCTGAAGGAAATGACAAGAATGTTGTTGTCAAGACTTTCTGGATCACTAATAAGTCAGACGAATAATGTTAATATAGTATCATACTTAAGATATCAGGTAAAAGCCGGATCCGCTACCAATAAGGGTCCGGCTTTTATTTTGAGTTCCGGACGAACAAGCGGCGAATTAGCGACGAATCTGCGACGAATAAGCGTTATGAAGGCAAAAGCGATGAATCCCAATTTTTTAATACTATTTTAACTGCCGTAGCTGGTAATTATCCCTGCGTAGTCTTTATTTCTTTCTAGTTTTGCACCTGCAGAATAAGCAGCCAAATTTATGCGTATAGGAGTGAATGCTTCCTGTGTACTGCGGGATACACCTGCTGACACGGGTAATATAGCCAGGGATTTATTGTTGGGACTATGTAACCACCATCCGGAACACCAGTTTATCCTCTTCTTTGATCAGACCCCATCAGCTGCCATACAATGGCCGGGTAACGTGACGACCGTTGTGATACCCCTCACCGGGACACAGGCATGGCGTCGCTACCTGTGGCTGGAATGGAAGCTGGTCAGTGCCATGAAGAAACAGCAACTGGACCTGTTCCTGGGATTGGATGGACAATTGCCTTTAAGGAGTAAGATACCGGCTCAGCTGTTGATCAGCGACACGGGCTTTTTACATGGGGCGGTAGGTATACCGGCGGCCGAACAGCGCTTTTTGCAGAAAAACCTGATCAAATATATCAGACAGGCCAGAAAAGTGATCGTACTGTCCACTACGCTGGAAAAAGACGTATTACAATATGCGCCGGAAGCTGCTGCGAAGCTAAAAGTGCTGAAACCAGCGGTAGATACAAGCTATCATCCGCTGGAATGGGAAGCCCGGGAAGAGGTAAAGGAAACGTATGCCGGTCGCGTCGAATACTTTGCCGTTTTGGGCAGGGTGCATCCGAGAAATAACCTCATGCCGCTGCTGAAAGCATTTTCAGCGTTAAAGCGCCGCCTGCATTCCAACATGAAATTATTGTTAATAGGAGGGCATACGACAGCCGGAAATGAGATCATTGAATCGCTGACTTCCTACAAATACAGAAATGATGTGATACTGCTACCTGAGGTAGATCAGGCAACGCTGGCCAGACTGGTGGCAGGCGCCTATGCCCTGGTTTATCCACCCCGTTTTGAGGGCGTGGCCATGCCGGTATATGCTGCTATGCAGAGCGAGGTGCCGGTCATTGCTTTGGATGGCGCTGCTGCCAGAGAAGCAGGCGGGGACGCTGTATTGTTTGCTGATCCGGAAAGTCTGGAAGATTTGGCCGATAAGATGTGCCTGCTTTACAAGGACGAACAGCTGCGTAGCCGGCTGCTGGGAAATATTAAAAAAGCGGATTGGGCTACGGCGCTGGACGTGCTGATAACAGATTAGGCAATTAATACCTAAATTTGCGGTTCTTAAAATTTGGGAACAAATATCATGGGAAAAACATCTACCATACAGATTCAGGTGGGACTGGATAATGACCGGGTACCTGAGAAGATAGAATGGAGAGCAACAGACAGCTCTGAAGCGGACCGTTTCCAGGAGGCCAAAGCAATGATGGTCGCTTTTTGGGATGGTGGTGATAAAACCGCGCTGCGTATAGATTTATGGACTAAACAAATGATGGTGGATGAAATGGCAGATTTCTTTTATCAGACCATGATGACCATGGCCGATACCTACCAGCGTGCAACTCCATACAAGGACCAGGCGGATGACCTCCGTACTTTTGCAAAAGACTTCTTTAAGAAGTTTGAAGAGAAGCAGAAGCTGGAACAACAATAAGCCATAACCTTAAAACAACCACATATGTCATTAGAATTAAATATCAATGCTGCTATCAAAGCAGCAATGCTGGCAAAAAGCGAAGCTGAACTGCGTGCCCTGCGCGCTATCAAGGCTGCTATATTGCTGGCTAAAACAGCAGAAGGTGGTGGGGCAGAACTGACAGAGGCTGACGAGACGAAACTCTTGCAGAAACTGGCGAAGCAAAGGAAAGACTCCCTGGAGATTTTCCGTCAGCAGAACCGTGAAGACCTGGCAGTGAAAGAAGAAGAAGAGCTGGTAGTGATCGAGAGATATCTGCCTAAGCAGATGGACGAAGCGGAACTGAAAGCCGTTATTACTGAGATCATCGCAACAACAGGCGCCAGTTCACCTGCCGATATGGGTAAGGTGATGGGTGTAGCTTCCAAACAACTGGCCGGCAAGGCTGATGGTAAGGCTATTTCCACAATGGTGAAAGAGTTGTTAGCCAAATAATTGCAGCAGCAGGACCGGTACAGGCAGATCGTAAACGGATAAGCAAGCCGGTCCTGTTTTTCCCTTCTTTATCCTATTGAAATCATGGGCATTGACATAGTTTTTGCTATCCTGATGGTATTAGCCATTTATAAAGGGTACAGCCGTGGGCTGATCGTAGCCGTCTTCTCCTTTATTGCGGTTACCCTGGGACTGGCAGCCGCGTTGAAATTAACCACTGTAACGGCCCTCTATGCCCAGGAACACTGGAACATCCACACCCGGTGGTTACCTGTACTGTGCTTCATCGCGCTTTTTGTTGGCGTCGTATTTCTGGTGAGGTTTGGCGCCACACTTATTCAGGCCATGGTTGAGGCTGCAATGATGGGATGGTTAAACAAATTAGGTGGAATTATATTATATAGTGCTATCTTTATCACTGTTTATAGCATCCTGTTATGGATTGCCAATCAGATGTACTGGTTAAGCCCGGAGATAAAGATGCAATCTGTAGTATACCCCTACATTGAGCCTCTTGGTCCGGTTGTGATGAATGTATGGGGCAAAATTGTTCCCATCTTCAAAGATATGTTCGAAAATCTACAGTCTTTTTTTGACAACGCAGCTAAGGAAATACAAGCTACTTAGCTCGCTTCAAAGATTATTTGAATTAATAAAAAGAATTATTTTAGCGCAAAATTGACTTTCAAGCTTTGGCAATGGTTTACGAAATAAAAACACAGGGAAAGTTTAAATTCATTGAAGAAGGAGAGGGTGAGCCTTTGGTGTTATTGCACGGTTTATTCGGTGCAATGAGCAACTTTGGCGGTCTGATTGATTACTTCCGGCACTACAATAAAGTTGTAGTACCGATTTTGCCTCTGTTTGATCTGAATATTCTGGACACTTCCGTATCAGGACTGGCGAAGTACGTGCATAAGTTCATAGAGACCATGGGGTACACCAATGTACACCTCCTTGGTAACTCCCTGGGCGGTCACGTAGGACTGGTATACCTGCTGAAACATCCGGAAGCGCATACAAAATCATTGACACTGACTGGCAGCTCCGGACTGTTTGAAAATGGTATGGGTGAAACTTACCCTAAACGTGGCGACTACGAATATATCCGTAAGAAAACGGAACTGACATTCTATGATCCGGCAATGGCTACCAAAGAACTGGTAGACGAAGTATTCGACATTACTACCAACCGCCTGAAGGTGATCAAGATCATTACCCTGGCAAAATCCGCGATCCGTCATAACCTGGGCGAAGAACTGCGTGATATCAAAATACCTACACTGCTGGTATGGGGTCTGAACGATACCGTAACACCTCCGATGGTGGGCGAAGAGTTCAAAAAACTCATTCCTAACTCAGAACTGCACTTTATTGATAAATGCGGTCACGCCCCAATGATGGAGCGCCCGGATGAATTCAACAAGATACTGCATCCGTTCCTCGAGAAGCTGAAAAACCAGTAAAACAACGACCTACTAAACCTTCTTGCGAATAACATTCTTAAAGAGGCTGTTCTCCATATGGCGGACAGCCTCTTGTTTTATACAAAGATTCCCTGTCTCTCATGTAACAAACCATTCTGACCCAGCGTTTCGTATATAAGTGAGAGCATGTCCGTTTATCACAAATCTTTCCCGTAAGGACGGCGTTCGCGATTCTTTTCTTATTATTGTATCATAATAGCTCAAACACAATGCTGGCAAGAGATCTCATATCAACCGTCGTCCCAATTCTGCATCCCCTGGATCCAGGTTCGAGAGCCCTGCGACTGATGAATGAATATCATCTGACGCAGCTGCCGCTCGTGTTGGAGAATAAATATCTGGCACTGGTAGAAGAAGATGATATACTGGACCTGGAAGACCCGGAAATTGCACTGGAAAACATGGAATACAACGGCCCTAAACCCGCTGTTGCTGAAAACGCTCACTTCTTTGAGGCCGTGCGTCTTTTTCATGAAATGAAACTCGCAGTGCTGCCCGTTATCAGCCATGAAAAGGAATATATCGGCGTACTCACCAAAGACAGTTTACTGACCGCCCTCGCACAATACAACGGTGTGAAGGAACATGGTGGTATCCTGGCGCTGGACATCGATCCGCGTGATTACAGCCTGAGTGAAATAGCACGTATTGCAGAGTCCAATGATGTGACACTGCTCAGTGTGAATACCATCACTTTCCCTTCCGGCCGCCTGGAGGTCTTACTGAAGACCAACCGGCAGGAACTCCACGGGCTGGTAGCTACTTTCGAAAGATTTAACTACATCATTAAGTATACCATTACTGAAGAGCAGGAAGAAGACCTGCTGAAGAAAAACTACGATCTGCTGATGAATTATATCAGCATGTAATTGTACGCCCATGCGCAGTAAAAGCGAAACGCATAACGGACCTTCCGTTATGCGTTTCGCTTTTTTAGACGTGTATTCACCTGCGTTAAAGTCACTTTCACCGGCATTTTCATCTTTGTGTAAGTTGGCAGGTTAAAAAAGGCTATTTTTACGCCATTATGCATATTGCTATTTACAGCCGGGGATTTGTAAAAGAAGACCTGCCCATTATTCAGTTGCTACTGGATGAGCTGGTGCGGGAGGAAATGGAGACTGTTATTTACCAACCTTTCTGCGAATCACTGGCGCCGTATATCCGCTTTAGTAAAACACCTGACACCTTCTGTTGCGCAGAGGACCTGCATGGGAAAGCGGACATACTGGTCAGCCTGGGAGGGGACGGGACGCTCCTGGACACTGTTTGTTATGTAAGGGATACGAATGTACCGGTATTAGGTATCAATTTCGGCCGCCTGGGTTTTCTGGCCAGTATCGGCAAGGATGCCATTAATGCAGCGGTGCAGGCGCTGAAGCAGCGTACCTATGTGGTAGACAGGCGCGCATTGTTGCACCTGGACTCCAATATCGGCCTGTTCGGAGATGTCCCGTATGCACTGAATGACTTCACCATTCACAAGAAAGATACCTCTGCAATGATCAAGATCCATACTTACCTCAACGGTGAGTTCCTGAATACCTATTGGTCAGATGGATTGATCGTAGCGACGCCTACAGGGTCGACGGGATATTCCCTGAGTTGTGGCGGTCCGGTCGTATTTCCGGATGCAGGTAGTTTTGTGATCACGCCGGTAGCACCACATAATCTGAACGTAAGACCTGTCATTGTGCCGGACAATCATGTGATATCATTCGAGGTAGAGGGACGTAGCGATCAGTTTTTATGTACCCTGGACTCACGGATGGAAATAATTGATAATACGGTCCAGCTGGCTATTAAAAAGGAAGATTTCAAGATCAGCCTTTTAAGGCTGGATGATAGCAATTTTCTGCATACATTGCGCAATAAGTTGTTGTGGGGAATAGACACGAGAAATAGATTAAAATAATTATATCTGTACAGGGGATTGCAAATAAGCACATTAGTATTTTTCATTACATTTGTTTGATTTATTTAATACCAAAAGCAGGGATAATCGCGTTTAAGGAATTATCGTCGCGTTAAGCAGTACCGATCTATGGGTAAACCTTACTTTTTCTTCAAGTGTTTCTTAAAGTCCGGCCTCGTAGCAGTAATATCCCTGTTCCTGACGCCCGCTTTCGCTCAGAACGAGCTGTCATATACCGGAGAACTGGGCCTTTCAGTAGGCGCAGCTCATTATTTTGGTGATCTCAATACCAAAGGTGCGCTCAATGCTGCCAAGCCGTCTATAGGTATTTACTACCGCAAGTACATGAACGACTATATTGGTCTGCGTGTACATGGCCGTTTCATGCAACTGGGTTATTCTGATATTTACAATAAGAATGATTTTCAGCACAGACGTAATCTCAGCTTCAATACGGACGTATTTGAACTGGGAGTACAGGGAGACTTTAACTTTTTCCGGTTTGAGCCGGGTTCTCAATACTACCGCTTCTCGCCTTATTTCACCGGCGGGGCATCTATCTTCTACTACAATCCCTACGCTTACCTGAATGGTGTGAAATACCGTCTGCAACCCTTACGTACCGAGGGGCAGGGTAGCGCCATGTACCCGGAGCGGAAACCTTACAGTCTGACGTCCCTGGCATTTTTGCTGGGAGGTGGCTTCAAGTACAACATATCCCGTAAGGTGAACCTTGGTCTGGAAGTATTGTACCGGTTTACAAATACCGACTACCTGGATGATGTAAGCACCACCTATGCCGGTCCGGCCGTATTTCCACCTGACGCTCAGGGACATAGCACAACCGCTTACCTTTTACAGGACCGTTCCTATGCAACCGGGGACCGTATCGGGGTAGCCGGACGTCAGCGGGGTAACAGCCGGGACAAGGACCAATTTGTTACTGCGGAGCTCACAATCAGCATTTTATTCACCTCTTACAGATGTAAATTCTGATTTCGCAGTCATGGTCAGGCTATTGGCAGTTCAATAATGCCAATTGGCCTATTTTGTTAAATTTTCATTATCAGTTTTTCGCGCAAAACAGCGGTCAGTAAAGGATTTCGCTGTTAAAACTACGTTAAAACCCCAGCCCCCCCTTTGCCGGGAAAGGCATAATTCTATTTTTGTATCTTTGCAAACTTTACTAAAAATCTGTATCGATATTATAATCCGCCGGAGATACTCATGAGTTTGAAGGATAAATTAGACTTGCAACGGTTACCACGACATATTGCCATCATTATGGATGGGAATGGCCGTTGGGCTAAAGAGCGTGGCCAGGACAGACTTTTCGGACACCATGAGGGCGTCGAAAGTGTTCGTAATATTACCGAGGCCTGTGCTGAATTAGGTATCGGGTATCTTACCTTGTATGCTTTTTCGACAGAGAACTGGGACCGCCCCGTTTACGAAGTAAACGGTATCATGGAATTACTCGTAAATACCATCCGCAACGAGGTAGCTACGCTGATGAAAAATAATATCAGGTTGCATGTGATTGGAGACATGAACATGCTGCCGGGTAACTGTAAAAACGAAATGGAGGAGGCGATGTCCATCACCAGCCAGAATACCGGGCTTAACCTGGTTATGGCGCTCAGTTACAGTGCCCGCTGGGAGATCGTGAATGCCGCGAAAAATATCGCCCAGGACGTAAAAGATGGTAAGCTCGCACCGGAGGCAGTAACCCCTGAGATGTGGCAGAAGTATCTTTGTACTGCTGCACTGCCAGACCCCGAACTGATGATCAGAACGAGCGGAGAATGCAGGATCAGTAACTTTCTACTATACCAGTTGGCCTATGCGGAGTTATACTTTACCGACACGCGTTGGCCGGATTTCCGCAAAGAACACCTTTACGAAGCCATCCTCAATTTTCAGAACAGAGAAAGGCGCTTTGGTAAAACAAGCGAACAAATACAGCAGAATGAAGAAATTATTTCCTAAGAGCCTACTGGCCATAGTATTATGTTGCAGTGCCGGCATTCGTGTGTCCGCCCAGATCAGGGACACTAGTGTTACGCCGGTTCCAACACCTGACCAGCAAGCGGCGGGATTGAATTTATCAGGTCCTTTACAGGCGCAGCCCTACGAAATCGCTGACATTACCATCGTAGGAACGCAATACCTTGATAAATCTCTGCTGATTTCCCTGTCAGGTCTCAATGTCGGTGATAAAGTGGTTTATCCCGGCGGTGACCAGTTCGCAAAGGCCATCCAGAGTCTCTGGGGCCAGCGTTTGTTTGCCAACGTTGCTATTTATGTTACCAAAATAGAAGACGGTAAGATTTGGCTGGAAATAGAACTCCAGGAACGTCCCCGTCTGAATAACTTCGTTTTCAGAGGCGTTAAAAAGTCTGAAACAGAAGAACTGATAAAAAAAGCCGGTCTGCGTAAAGGGTCCGTTGTAACCGAGAGCATGAAACAGAATGCGATCGGCGTGATCTCCAAACACTACGGCGATAAAGGCTTCCGCAACGCGACCGTTAACATTACCGAAAGAACAGATACCTCCCAGGTAAATGCTTCCGACCTGGTAATTACCGTTGTAAAAGGTGGCAAAGCAAAAGTGAATGATATCCAGATCGTTGGTAACGATAATATCGATGATACAAGGGTGAAGAAGAAAATGAAAGGTACCAAGGAACGTACCCGCTTCACTTTATACCCGGATATCGAGTCGGTATATGAAGATTCGACCGAACTGCAGGAAAACTACTGGAAAACCTTCGGCTTCCTGTATCCATCCCGCACAATGGAAGAACTGGACCCTTATTTCCGCTTCAAATTATTCTCTTCCGCCAAGTTCAATGAGAACAAATACGCAGAAGATAAAGAGAAAGTAATCGCTTATTATAATACACAGGGTTACCGTGACGCTGTGCTGGTGAGAGATACTACCTACCGTGCGCACAATGGTGGCGTAAACGTAGCCATGCAGATCAGCGAGGGTAGGAAATATTACTTCGGTAACATTACCTGGAAAGGTAACAGCCGTTATAATGACTCCCTGCTGACCCGTGTACTGGGTATCAGAAAAGGTGATACCTACAACCAGGAACTGCTCCAGAAACGCTTATTGTCTTCTGAAGGTGGTGACATCGGTGGTATGTACATGGACTTCGGTTACCTGTTCTTCCGTGCTGACCCTGTAGAGGTGGCGATCCATGGCGATACCATCGACTATGAGATCCGTATCTCTGAAGGTCCGCAGGCAACGATCAAAGAAGTACGTATCGCAGGTAACGAAAAAACTAACGAACATGTAATCCGTCGTGAGTTGCGTACCCTGCCAGGTGAGAAATTCAGCCGTACTGACCTGATCCGTTCCAACCGTGAGATCGCGAACCTCGGTTTCTTCAACCCTGAGAAGATCGGTATGGACCCTATCCCGAACATCCAGGATGGTACCGTAGATATCAACTACACCGTAGAAGAGAAAGCGAATGACCAGCTGGAATTATCTGCCGGATGGGGTGGTTACATCGGTCTGACCGGTACTTTGGGTGTGACCTTCAACAACTTCTCCCTGCGTAACATCTTAAGAAAAGAAACATGGGACCCATTGCCAAGTGGTGACGGCCAGAAATTATCTGTGCGTGTGTCATCCAACGGTAAGGCCTATCGCTCCTATAACTTCTCATTCACCGAGCCATGGTTAGGTGGTAAAAAGCGTAACCAGTTCTCTGTCAGCTTCTATAGCAGCTACCAGAACCCGAACGCTTATTCTGCCTATATTTATGGTAGCACCCTGTCCAACAATGCTTACTTCAAGGTATTAGGTGGTTCCGTATCCCTGGGTAAACAGCTGAAATGGCCGGATGACTTCTTCACGCTGATCTATTCCCTGAACTATCAGCAGTATAAACTGAAGAACTATAACTATTTCAATATTCCTGGTTTCTCCAGCGGTACTTCCAATAACGTCAACATTAAACTGACCCTCGCCCGTTCATCTGTGAACCAGCAGATATATCCGAGCAGTGGTTCCAACTTCCTGTTGTCCGGACAGTTCACGCCTCCTTACTCCTTATTTAATCCTAACAGGGATTACAAACTGGAGTCTATTCAGGACCAGTTCAACCTGATCGAATACCAGAAATATCGTTTCAATGCGGAGTGGTACGTACCATTGAGCAGACCTAAAGGTTCCGATAACAAAGTGTTCGTAATGAAGGTTGCTGCTAAATTCGGTTACATCGGCCGCTACAACAACCGCACAACATTGTCTCCATTTGGTCGTTTTGAACTGGGTGGTGACGGTCTGAGTAACTTCGCGATCTATGACCGTGATATCATCTCTCAGAGAGGTTATCCGGTATACTATACTTCCGATCCTAGGATGAACTCAGAAACCGGACAACCAACAGGTTACGAAGGTTTCACCGTGTTCAACAAATACATAATGGAGTTACGTTATCCGTTCAGTCTGAACCCAAGCTCTACCATCTTTGGTCTGGCATTCCTGGAGGCAGCCAACGGTTACCGCGACGTAAGGGACTACAATCCGTTCAGATTACGTCGTTCCGCAGGTCTCGGTATGCGTTTCTACCTGCCGATGTTTGGTCTGCTTGGATTTGACTACGGTATCGGTTTCGACCGTCTGCAGTCCGGCAATGGTCTGAAAGATGCTGCTAAGTTCACCTTCATGCTGGGCTTCGAACCGGAATAATCGGTACGCCGGCTGGCATAAAAAACGCGCAGGCGTTGATATTCAGTCAGTCGTATGAGGGTAAATGTGCAGTATAATGGACATAAAGTGCTAGGTTGGAATGATGTTAGAATAAATTTTAAATTATATATTGCAATTTCGAACCCTGGTATCAATTTGGCAGGTAATTTGAAAACGACAAGTATGAAAAAAATATCCCTCATAGCCGCCGTTCTGTTCTGTTGCACATTTACGGCCTTTGCACAGCGTTACTGCGTGATAGACACAAAGTACATCCTGGAAAACGTGCCTGACTATAAAGAAGCGCAGGGCAAGCTGGATGCTGTCGCAGAACAATGGCAGAAAGAAATAGACGCTAAATTCCTGGAAGTAGATAAGATGTACAAGTCTTATCAGGCAGAACAGGTGATGCTGACAGAAGAGCTGAAACATAAAAGAGAGGAAGAAATAATAGCAAAGGAGAAAGAAGCGAAAGATCTGCAGAAGAAGCGCTTCGGATATGAAGGAGATCTTTTCAAGAAACGTGAGGAACTGGTAAAGCCTATTCAGGATAAAGTTTACAACGCCGTTCAGAAACTGGCTGCGCAGAGGATGTATGACTTCATACTGGATAAATCAGGTGGCGTAACTGTTATCTTCTCTGACCCTAAACTGGATAAGAGCGATGACATTCTGCGTTCCCTGGGTATTAAGAAAGACGCACCGGCTACAGGCGAGTAATCGTATAAACCATTTTATAACCTTTGTATTAGTATTAAAAGTTTTTTAAACACAGACAACATCATGAAGAAGTATGTAATTATTGCTTTCGTGGCAGTTTCAGGATTGTTCAGCGTAAATGCAATGGCTCAGTCCAAGGTTGGACATATTAACGCTCAAGCTCTGATCGAGGCTATGCCGGAGGCACAGACTGCACAGAAAACACTGCAGCAGTTTGCAGAGGAGCTGGATAAAGATGGTAAAGGGCTGATCGACGAGTACCAGAAGAAACTGGCTGAATTCGATAAATCTGCAGCTACTATGACTGACAACATGAAGGAGATCAAAACTAAAGAGATCCAGACTGCTCAGAAAAATATACAGGACTACCAGGAGTCAGCTCAGCAGAAAATCGAGCAGAAACGTGGTGAGATCCTGAAGCCAATCTACGATAAAGCACGTAAAGCAATTGAAGATGTAGCTAAAGAAAAAGGTTACGGTTACGTAATCGACAGCTCTGTAGGCGTTCTGCTGGTATCTCCTGCAGGTGATGACCTGGCTCCGGCTGTTAAAACCAAACTGGGTATCAAATAATTCGCTATAAGCAGTTATTAACTTTTATAGCTGCCCCGGAGTCACTCCGGGGCAGTTTTTTTTAGAAAACACTTTACTATTTGATATTTTTCCCTACCTTTGCCTTCCGTTTTAAAAACAGGATTCCGCAATCCGGGATAGTGTTTAGTATAGTACAGGTAAAAACAAAATATTAAAATGAAACGTACTTTTCAACCGCATAACAGACGCAGAAAGAGCGTTCATGGTTTTAGAAAGAGAATGGAAACTGCTAACGGCCGTAAAGTATTAGCTTCCCGTAGAGCTAAAGGACGTAAGAAATTAACTGTTTCTGACGAGCGGAAGCTGAAATAAGAACCGCAGTTTAACTGTGTAGCTGAAAAGCGCACAGGCTTTGAGGCTGGTTCACGATAGAACAGAATGTATCGCTATAGGTTGATAAATCGAACTTGCCATAAAAACTTATTCTTTTAACAAGGAAGAAAGGTTAAAAAGCAGAAAACTCATTGAAACGCTTTTTCGCGAAGGAAAAGCGTTTTCTGTTTTTCCCTACCGCATAGTGTATATGCAGGTAGATCAACCTCTCAGTAAATATCCCGTACAGGCCGGCTTTAGCGCTTCTACGAAACGGTTCCCCCATGCCGTTGACCGTAACCGGGTAAAACGCCTTACGCGTGAATGCTGGCGCCTGCAAAAGCAGGAATTCTACGACACATTGCAGCAACAGTCCCGTCAGCTGCTCGTTTTCTTTATCTATACAGATAAGAAAATAGCTCCCTACGCCACCCTGCACCATAAAATTTCGGTAATTTTAAAGAAGCTGGAAAAAGAAGTGGTGCAATAATGAAAGTCTTTCAATACTTAAGTTACCCGTTTATATGGCTTATCAGGATCTACCAATGGGGTATCTCCCCGCTGCTGGGTGCTAATAAATGCCGCTATACCCCCACCTGCTCCCAATACGGTGTGGAAGCCCTGCAAAAACATGGGCTCTTCAAAGGCGGCTACCTGACCATTAAACGCATATTGTCCTGCAACCCCTGGGGAGGCCATGGACACGATCCCGTACCTTAGGCCGGAAGCACCTAGTTATTAGGATAGTTCCCAATGTTTTAACAGTTTATGTTTAATAGATTGACTAATTTTCACAACAGAAGCTTTTCTCTGTAACAGACTAACTGAAAGAACCTATGCGTGCATTTTTTCGCAGAAATAGAAGAATGATGCTGGTATTGGTGCTGCTGGTAGCCGGCGGTATGAGTATCATGGCTTATAATGAGAAGGATAAGTACTTCGAAATAGCCAAGAACCTGGACATATTCGCCGCCTTTTACCGCGAACTCAATACCTACTATGTAGATGAACTGCCTCCCGAAAAACTCATGCATAAAGGCATTGACGCCATGCTGGAAGAGACAGACCCATATACTGACTTTATACCGGAAGAAAATCTGGACGAACTGAAATTCATGGCCACGGGTAAATACGGTGGAGTAGGGGTCTCCGTCAATACAGACAGCGAACGCACCGTGATCACCGACGTATACGAAAACGGCCCTATGGATAAAGCAGGCGTGAAACCCGGTGATATCATCCTCTCGCTCGATGGGAAAGATATCAAAGGACTGGACCAGGAAGAGATCAGCCGTATGCTGAAAGGTGCTCCGGGTTCCTCCCTTGATATGGTCACCAAACATCCCGTTACCGGCGCACAAAATACCAGGAAGATCAATCGTGAAGAGATCAACGTAAAAGCTGTCAGCTTCTCCGGTATCACCAACCGCGATATCGGGTATATCAGAATGACGCAGTTCACCGAAAACAGCGGCGAACTGGTACAGGGCGCTTTCGCAGAACTGAAAAAGCAATACCCTTCCATGAAAGGCCTGATACTGGACCTCAGAGGTAACCCGGGTGGTTTGCTCGATGAAGCCGTAGTAGTGGCCAATATCTTCGTGGATAAGAATAAAACGATCGTTAGCACTAAAGGAAAAGTAAAGAGCTGGGACAGGGAATATAAAACTGAAACATCTGCGTTCGATGCACATATCCCCCTGGTCGTACTGACCAACCGCTCTTCGGCTTCCGCTTCAGAAATCGTGGCAGGCGCTATTCAGGACCTCGATAGAGGCGTAATTATCGGTCAGCGTTCCTTCGGTAAGGGATTAGTGCAAACCACGCGTCCGCTGCCTTATAATGCGAAACTGAAAGTAACGACCGCGAAATACTATACGCCAAGCGGCCGCTGTATCCAGGCAATTGACTATTCCCACAGGAACAGCGATGGCGAAGTGGAATATGTCGCCGATTCCGTACGTAAGTCCTTCAATACCGTAGCCGGTCGTAAAGTAAGAGATGGTGGTGGTATAGAACCGGATGATGCAGTTGAACCAACCCTGCTCAGCCAGGTAGCGATCACCCTGCTGCGTAAACAATACATCTTTGACTTCGCTACACAGTATTACTATAGTCATCCGAAAATTGCAGCTGCCAATACCTTCGAACTCAGTGAGGACGATTTCTCCGACTTCCTGAAATATCTCGATGGCCGCAACTACAGCTACAAAACCCGTAGTGAGGAAGCCCTGGAATCATTCCAGGCTACCGCCAGAAAAGAGAAATACTACGATGCAGTAGCTAAAGAGTTTGAAGCATTGCAGGTGAAAATGAAGCATGATAAGAAACAGGACCTGCTGAAGAATAAAACAGAGATCAAACGTCTGCTGGAAGAAGAGATCGCCAGCCGCTACTATATGCAGCGCGGACGTATCGAAAAATCACTGTCCAGTGATAATGAGGTCAATGAGGCGATTGCCGTACTGCATTCACCGGAACGTTATCAGCAGTTGTTGAAATAACTTCTCTTTTTAACGGATAAAAGTCCATAGACAGGCGGCTTTCGCACCTGTTTATGGACTTTTCTTTTTCAGGCAGCAGGTGGAAAAATTATGATTTCCGGCATTTTAATTTTAAATTATGCTTCTCTTCTCTACACACGTTATTAAAAACCAAAATAAAGAACCGCATGCCTGAAAAAGCTAATAACAACTCTCGCAGGGGATTTATCACCAAAGTGGCGAAAGGAGTAGTGGGCGCCTCTTTATTGCCCAACATCATCACAGCAGCCGACAGAAAACGTAACCTCGAATCACTGTCGCGTGCAAACGAAAAGTATAGTGCCAATGACCAGATCCAGATCGCGCTGATCGGAGCTGGCGGCATGGGTACTGCGGATACAAATACCGCTATTACTGTACCTGGCGCTAAACTCATTGCCGCCTGCGATCTGTATGATGGCCGTCTTGCCGATGCCAAAAAGAAATGGGGCAACGACATCTTTACCACCCGTGATTATCGTGAGATACTGGAGCGTAAAGACATAGATGCAGTGATCATTGCAACGCCCGATTTCTGGCATAAGGACATCTCTGTTGCTGCGATGAATAAAGGCAAATCCGTCTATTGTGAAAAACCCATGGTACACGACATTTCTGAAGGCCCTGCCGTTGTAGAGGCACAACAGAAAAACAGCAAAGTGGTATACCAGGTAGGAAGTCAGGGGATGAGTTCTCTTGGTAATGAAAAAGCCAGACAGTTGCTGAAAGACGGCGCTATCGGAAAACTCAATTATGCAGAAGGTTTCTGGGCCCGTATGTCACCCTTCGGCGCCTGGCAGTACCCTATTCCGGCTGATGCTTCTACGCAGACCGTTGACTGGACCACTTATCTGAAAAACGCTCCCAAAAGAGATTTCGACCCCTTACGTTTCTTCCGCTGGCGTAACTACAGGGATTATGGCACCGGCGTATCCGGCGACCTGTTCGTACACCTGTTCTCCAGCCTGCATTTTGTAACCGGTTCTATCGGACCAGAAAAAGTAATGGCGACCGGTGGTCTCCGCTATTGGAAAGACGGCCGTGAAGTGCCGGACGTGATGCTTGGTATGTTCGACTATCCTGAAACAGAAGTACATCCTGCATTTAACCTCTCCCTGCGTGTGAACTTCGTAGATGGTACCGGTGGTACCAACTATCTGCGGATGGTAGGCAGTGAAGGTTCTATGACGGTAGAATGGGATAAAGTGACCCTGTATCGCAACAAGACATATGCAGCTACAGATGATCCTTTATTGCAGAGCAAAAAGGATGTGGACCATGGTAAGCAGTATGTATATGACCGTAAGGAAATGCTGCCGCCGGACAAGCTGGAATATGTAGCAGAAGAAGGCTATAAAGGCGCGCATTTTGATCACTTCTACAATCTGTTCAATGCAATGCGTACAGGTGGTAAAGTAAGCGAAGATGCCCTGTTCGGCTATCGCGCAGCAGCGCCTGCATTATTGTGTAACGATAGTTACTTTAATAACCGTATTATTCAATGGGACCCGAAAGCCCTGAAATCGATAAACAAATAAACCAAAGATCATGATGAAATTATTTGTTCCGGCATTATCAGTAATGGCCATCAGCCTGGCAGCATGCGGCGGTGGTTCAAATTCCACGTCCAATGACAGTACTACCGTTACAGCCGACACGTCTGCAGCGCAGGCGCCTGTAACAGATGCAGCAGATAACCTGCTGTCAGATACAGAAAAATCAGAAGGATGGACATTGTTGTTCAACGGCCAGAACCTCGATGGCTGGCATATTTATAAAGGCAAGCAGTCCAATAGCTGGACTGCCGATAACGGTACCCTGCACTGCCTGGGAAGCGAAAAAGATAAGAGCGATAAACGTGCGGACCTGACGTCCGACAGTACATATGAGAATTTTGAGTTCCGTACCGACTGGAAGATCGCACCCAAAGGTAACAGTGGTATTATCTATCTGGCCTCAGAAGACCAGGAATCGGCTTATCTGAGCGGTCCTGAGTACCAGTTGATAGATGATGAGAACTTCCCTGAAAAGCTGGAAGACTGGCAGAAAACAGGCGCTAACTACGCTATGGGCGCTCCACTGGTAGCTGCGGCTAAACCAGTTGGGGAGTGGAACCATACCCGTATTGTTGTGAATAAGGGACACGTAGAACACTGGCTGAATGGTCAGAAGACCGCTGATTATCAGATCGGTTCTCCTGAATGGAAGAAAGCCAGAAAAGAAGGTAAATGGAAAGACGCCAAAGCTTACGGCGAAACAAAGAAAGGTCATATCGACCTGCAGGACCATGGAAGCGAAGTATGGTTCAGAAATGTAAAGATCAAACAACTGTAAATAATAAGGCCCGGTCATCGACCGGGCCTTATCTTTATTGGAAAGCCGTTAAAATTATTTAGCAGCTTCGTAGTTCTTAGCTACTTCGCTCCAGTTAACCACGCTCCAGAAAGCTTTCAGGTATTCCGGACGACGGTTCTGATATTTCAGGTAGTAAGCGTGTTCCCAAACGTCGATACCCAGTACTGGCGTGCCTTTTACTTCAGCAACGTCCATCAGTGGATTGTCCTGGTTTGGAGTGGAAGTGATTTCCAGTTTGCCGTCTTTTACGATCAGCCATGCCCAACCGGAACCGAAACGGGTAGCACCGGCGTTAGCGAATTTCTCTTTGAATTCTTCGAAAGAACCGAAAGTGCTCTTGATAGCATCTGCCAGTGCGCCTGTAGGTTCACCGCCTGCGTTAGGGCCGATCACTTTCCAGAAGAAGCTGTGGTTCCAGTGACCACCACCGTTGTTTCTTACAGCAGGGCTGATCTTACCAGCGCTTGCTACCAGCTCTTCCAGGGATTTATTTTCATTTTCAGTACCGGCAATCGCTTTGTTCAGGTTGTCTACATATGCCTGATGGTGCTTACCGTGGTGAATTTCCATTGTCAGTTTATCGATATGCGGTTCCAGTGCGTCGTGTGCGTACGGTAAGCTCGGAAGTGTAAATGCCATAACTTAATGTTTTTATTGCGTTAATGAATATGTATCTCAAAAAGAGTTTCCAAATTTACTGCCTAATATCATAAATATCAAACAAGGTCGGGGCCGGCGGCAATTCACCCCAGGTCGCCTAGGTGGTTTCGCCCAATTCGCATACCAATTATGTTGGATATATACTTTTTTATTTTATATTTACGTTAAGCGTTGTAACAAATTTTCGTGTTACATTCCTGTTCGTTTAAACTTGAAAGTTACAATACTAGACAATCCTGCGCTGCGTAGGACCAGGATTACTATGTCACTCCTGGGCCCTTAAGTTTCAGCTATTGTTTGTATAAAACTTAATGTATGTTGACAGATTCGGACATGGGCCAGAGCTATTCCCTCAACGCCTTACAAAAGGAAAATGAACTGTTAAAGACCCGCATCCAGTCACTGGAAAGTCTTTTAGACCATTTCCCCGCTATGCTTTATACACACCAGAATAATTCCAAAACGATCAACTGGTGTAACCGCTATATGGAAGATGTAACAGGATACACTTTAGCGGAAATGAACAGTATGGGATTGGATTTCTTTAAAAAAGTCATGCATCCCGATGATTTTGAACTGGCTGTCATAGCCCAACAGTCGTTCAAAGAGAATAAGAACGTATTTGGGGGAGTGTTACGATTTCGTAAACGGGGCGCCGACAACTGGCGCTGGCTGACGGGCATTGCTATTCCCTATAGCAGAGATGAGGCAGGCGGTGTAAAAGAAGTGATCTGTGCATTTGTAGATATGACCATGGCCATGGATACCAACGACCAGCTGACAGAAGCCATGCTGGATGTCATGCGCCGGAAACATGAAGATCTCATCAGTAAACTCACCCCGCGCGAGAAGGATATTCTCAAACTCACGGTAAAAGGATTGAATAACAAAGAGATAGCTGCGGAGCTAAATCTAAGCCGTTATACCATAGAAACCCATCGTAAAAATATCCGGATCAAGCTGAAGGTCCGTAATACAACTGAATTAATCGCTTTAGCAAGAAAGGTTGGTTATCAGTAATTTATGTAGTGTAAACAGTCTGTGGACATAGCAAATACAGGTAAAAATACCCAAGCTTGGGTATTTGATGCGAGGATAAAGTCGACTAATTTAGTGGCATTAGAAAAACAGATTTATAAACGTTAGAAAGACATCCGAAACCCCTATTGCTATGATTACAGATGAAAGTGCGTTGAGTATCTTGCAGCTTGACCGTTCAGCAACAGCAGAGGAGATAATGGCGAGATATGAAATGTTGAAATACCAATATAAAAAGATCAAGGACGAGACGGGCGACCTCAGGACCCGGCTTGCTTACCAATTGAAGCAGATCGAACTTGATGACGTATACATTTACTTTACAAGGAAACAAAGAATATGACCTAAGCGAATTGAACATTCATTCGTTGTGTTTTTAACTCGGCTTTCGTCCGTTGTTTGTATCTTTTCTGAATCTTAACTTTCTCAGGTAAAGTCATTTCCATATTGTCGTCTTTTATCATACATTTATACTCATAAACTCCAAATTATGAGTATTGCTTACATTGTAATTGGCGTCATTATCCTGTTGATACTACTTTCGAGTTTCGTAACAGTGCAACAGGGTACAATAGGCGTCACCACTATCTTCGGAAAGTATAACCGGATACTGTTCCCTGGCCTGAACTTTAAAATTCCACTCGTTGAAAAGGTATTCAAACGCATCTCTATCCAGAACCGTTCGGTAGAACTGGAATTCCAGGCTATTACCGTTGACCAGGCCAATGTGTACTTCAAGGCCATGTTGCTCTATTCCGTATGGAACCAGGACGAAGAGACCATCAAAAACGTAGCATTTAAGTTTGTGGATGAACGTAGTTTCATGCAGGCACTGGTACGTACCATTGAAGGTTCCATCCGCGGTTTTGTGGCTACCAAACGTCAGTCAGAAGTACTGGGTCTGCGCCGCGATATCACTGAGCACGTAAAAGAACAGATCGACCAGACCCTGGAAGCCTGGGGCTTTCACTTACAGGACCTGCAGATGAACGATATTACCTTCGATGATGCGATCATGAAATCCATGGCGCAGGTGGTGGCTTCCAATAACCTGAAAGCTGCTGCTGAAAACGAAGGTCAGGCATTGCTGATCACCAAAACAAAAGCAGCTGAAGCTGATGGTAATGCGATCAAGATCGCTGCCGAAGCAGAACGTCAGGCTGCCCAGTTACGTGGTATGGGTGTGGCCCTGTTCCGTGAAGAGGTAGCTAAGGGTATGACCATGGCGGCTAAAGAAATGCAGCAGGCTAACCTGGATACATCCGTGATCCTGTTCTCTATGTGGACAGAAGCGATTAAGCACTTCGCTGAAAATAGTAAGGGAAATGTGATCTTCCTGGATGGTTCTTCCGAAGGAATGGACCATACCATGCAGCAGATGATGGCGATGAACAAACTGATGGAAAAGAAGAACTAAAAGCTATACATATTGCTGAAAGAAAAGCGGCGTTGTCTCTGATGAGGCAACGCCGCTTTTCTTTATTTTCTTCGCTGTTCGAAAAAGGTCTTTACTAACTGTAAACTCTCTTCTTCACAGGGCCCTTGCTCTACTTTCGTTTTGGGATGGAAAGGAGAGGTAGCGCCTGCTACTCTGCGATAACTGTTCTTCTCATCTTTTGCCGCATATACGATACGTCCGATCTTGCTCCAGTAAAGCGCCCCTGCACACATTAGACAGGGTTCCAGCGTTACGTATAAAGTGGCTTCCATGAGATACTTGCTGCCCAGGTAATTGAAGGCGGCTGTCAGTGCCAGCATTTCTGCATGTGCCGTACAGTCGTTCAGCATTTCTACCTGGTTGCTGCCTTTCCCAATGATCTTATCACTCAGTACCACTACAGCGCCAACAGGTACTTCTCCATCATCAAATGCTTTCCGGGCTTCACGAAGCGCCTGCTGCATATAGTATTTATCATCCATGCTCCCCGTTTGCTTTATGATTCCGTAACCGGTGTTTGTGACTCCATCAGGGTGAGGAATTCATCTTCACTCAGTATCCTGATCGTGTTGATCTTTTTCGCTTTTTCCAGTTTACTGCCTGCCTCTTCACCAACGATCAGGAAGTTCAGTTTGCTGCTTACGCCGCTTAATATTTTACCTCCCTGTTGCTCTACCATCGCTTCTGCATCATTGCGTTTCAGCTTGTTCAGCGTACCGGTGAAAAGGAAGGTTTGCCCGTCGAGACTACCACCGCCCTGATGATCTGCCTTTGTGCTTTTCAGATTAAGTCCCAGGGACTCTAATTCTTCCAGCATACGGATACTGTCATCCAGGTGGAAGAACTGGTTGATACTACCGGCTACTTTCGGGCCGATATCTTCCAGTGCCAATAACTGTTCTTCCGTCCAGTCTTTGAGGTCCAGCAGGTGGTTAACTGCATTTGCGAGTGTCTTGGCCGTCGTTTCGCCTACATAGCGAATACCCAGACCAAATATCAGTCTGTGTAAAGGCTGCGTTTTTGATTGCTCGATGGCGCTTTGCAGATTGGTCAGTGATTTCTTACCAAAACCTTCCAGCTTTTCCAGTTGGGAGAAGTCTATTTTATAAATACCAGGAATGTCTTTCATCAGTCCCAGGCCATAGAATTTACGCACGTTGCTGTCACCCAGACTACGGATATCCATCGCATCTTTGCTTACGAAGTGGATCATTCGTTCTACCACCTGTGCTTCACACATCAGATTGATACAGCGCCATACGCTTTCGCCTTCTGGTTTAAACAGTGGTTCATTACACACCGGGCACTCCGTAGGGAACCTGATCTCTTCTTCCGTACCATCGCGCATATCCGCGAGTGATTTCACGATGTAGGGAATAACGTCGCCTGCTCTTTCTACCAGTACGGTATCGCCTATTTTCAGGTCCTTTTCTTTTACGACGTCTTCATTGAATAATGAAATGGAACCAACCGTAACGCCGCCAATAGGTACAGGATCGATTTTCGCAACAGGCGTAACGGAACCGGTACGGCCTACCTGGAATTCAACCCTGCGCAGTTTGCTGGTCGCCTGTCTGGCTTTGAATTTATAAGCCATTGCCCAGCGCGGGTGGTGGGTGGTCATGCCCAGTTTGTCCTGCAGGGCATAATCGTTCACCTTGATCACCATACCATCTATTTCATAAGGCAGATTGTCTCTTTCTTGCTCAAATTCCAGTACATAATCGATCACTGCCTGGATACCTTTCACCACTTTCATTTCTTTTGCAGGAGAACGGAAGCCAAGGGTGGCCAGCAGTTGCAGGGTATTGCTGTGTGTTTTGATCTCCTGTGGCTCAGCTTTTCCATCATCCATCACGTGATAGCTCATGTGGTAGAGGAATGCTTCCAGTCCGCGTTTGGCTACTTCACGCGGGTCCACCATACGGAGCGAACCTGAAGCCGCATTACGCGGATTGGCCAGCGGAGGCAGGTTATCAGCGATACGCTGGTCATTATATGCTTTGAACGTGTTCTTATTGATCAATACTTCCCCTCTGATCTCTATGGATTGAATGCCATGCGCTGCGAAGTGTGCGCTCAGCGGAATAGACCGTATCTGTTTGATATTAGCAGTAATATCTTCTCCGGATACGCCATCGCCACGGGTGGCGCCACGTGTCAGCTTATCATTCTCATAAATCAGTGAAATACTGGCGCCGTCAAACTTGGGTTCAATACAGTACTCGATCTCTGTCAGACCGCTGATCTCACGGGCCTTACGGTCCCAGTCATTGAGATCGTCCGCATTGTAGGAGTTCTCAAGGCTCAGCATCGGTACCAGGTGCTGTACTGTGGGGAAATTCTTTGAAATACCCAGTGCAACGCGCTGAGTGGGGGAGTCAGCGCTGACTTTGTCCGGATTAGCGGTTTCCAGTTCTTTCAACCAGGCAAACAACTGATCGTATTCGTAATCACTTAAAACGGGGTCACTTTGCACATAATAACGCCAGTCATTGTAAATAATAACCCGGCGCAGGTTCTCCAGCGTACTATCCAGGTCCCGGATAGTTTCTTTTTGCTGCAATTTTCCTAACAGGTCCTTTGCTAATTGAAGCAAAGTGATTTCTATTTCTTTCGTATACATATAAAAAATGCTATCAGAACGTAAAATACAAATACTTTGAAAGTAATGGTTAAAATCATTTAAATCCGCCACTGTGGCTGATTGGTCTATAATTTCGTATTTTTTACACTTATTATTTTTAAAAAAAAGATGTTAAAAATGTTTTTTATTAACAAAAATTTAATTAAGATTGTGTAACGAAACGAAAGTATCTGAAAGGCCAAAATTTAAATCTGAGTTTCTAAGGTAGCAATTGCCAATTTGAAGACCCGCTACGAAAGAAATTCAAATGAACGAAGAAATGTAGAGATTCAAACATATTGCTTTTATATTATTCCATGTTACGTAAAAACACGCTTTTATAAATTTCCATGTTAGTGCTTTTATGATTCTACGTTAGTGCTTTTATATAATTCTACGTTAATGCTTTTATGTAATTCCATGTTAGAATATTAGCTTTTATAAGTTCCACGTTTTATAGATTCCACGTAAAATATTATCTAATTCCACGTCAATGAAATCTAGCGATGTGCATTTTGCCTCGTGTAGATTTTCTTCCCCTGCATAAATCTTTTATGCAGGGGCATTTTATTTATAGGCGTTTTTGTACTGCAAAAGCAGCCCGCCACTCCTAAAAGAAACATTTCGAAATGAAATAGAAATGATAAGTGCTACATAGCATCCTCAGCCATAATCACTTGTCAGCTATACAAATAATCGTCCGCTCAGCGCATCCTTCCTTTAAAAATTGCATTGCTTTGAACCCTTTGTGGTGGCTGATCCTGGCTTTATTTCTCCCATTAAAGGCTCATTACGCCGCTATTATGCCGCTATTTCTTCGCTCATGAGCGAAGAAATAGCGGCATAATAGCGGCGTAGTAAGGGTGTAATACGAAGAAAAGAGTATTTATTCGAAGCAATTAAAGCGTTTCGCCTTTTTAGGGTTACATATTCCTTCGGTACTGACCACCTACTTCATAAAGTGCATGTGTAATTTGTCCAAGCGAGCAATGTTTTACTGTCTCCATCAGTTCTTCAAACAGATTCCCATTGTTGATCGCGACCTGCTGGAGTTGTTGTAATGCAGCAGTGCTGCGGTGATGATGTCGTTGCTGGAAGGCGGTCAGGGTATTGATCTGGAATTCTTTTTCATCCTGTGTAGAACGGATCACCTCTTCCGGGATTACCGTCGGGGAGCCTTTCTTATTTAGGAAGGTATTGACACCAACGATCGGATAATCACCGGTATGTTTAAGCGACTCGTAATGCAGGCTTTCTTCCTGGATCTTATTTCGCTGGTACATTCTTTCCATCGCACCCAATACGCCACCTCTTTCCGTGATACGCTGAAATTCCGCCATCACCGCCTCTTCTACCAGGTCAGTCAGTTCTTCGATAAAGAAAGAGCCCTGTGTCGGGTTCTCATTCTTCGCAGTACCTAATTCCCGGTTAATGATCAGCTGAATGGCCATTGCCCTGCGCACGCTTTCTTCTGTAGGCGTGGTAATGGCCTCATCATAGGCGTTCGTATGTAGTGAGTTACAGTTATCGTAAATGGCGTATAGCGCCTGCAAGGTAGTACGGATATCGTTGAAGTCAATTTCCTGCGCATGCAGACTACGGCCTGAAGTCTGAATATGATATTTCAGTTTCTGCGAACGGTCGTTGCCTTTGTACTTGTACCGGATCGCTTTGGCCCATATCCTGCGGGCTACACGACCGATCACCGCATATTCAGGGTCCATCCCATTGCTGAAGAAGAACGAAAGATTGGGCGCAAAGTCATCGATATGCATACCGCGGCTGAGGTAATATTCCACGTAGGTGAAACCATTCGCCAGTGTGAACGCCAGCTGCGTAATAGGATTAGCGCCTGCTTCTGCAATATGATAACCCGAAATGCTGACAGAGTAGAAATTGCGTACTTTCTGACTGATGAAATATTCCTGCACATCACCCATCAGTTTCAGTGCAAATTCAGTTGAGAAGATACAGGTATTCTGTGCCTGATCTTCCTTTAGAATATCAGCCTGCACGGTGCCGCGCGCAGTAGATAATGCATGTGCCTTTATCTTTTCGTACACCTCTTTTTCCAGTACTTCATCACCGGAAATCCCTAATAGTTTTAATCCCAGACCGTCATTGCCAGCTGGCAGATCACCATTGTAATGAGGTAGCGGGTTATCGCTGAACTTTGCTTTGATCAGGGCATTCACTTTATCGGTCAGGCCATTCGCAGCAATATATTTTTCACACTGCTGATCGATCGCCGCATTCATGAAGAAGGCCAGTAATATAGGCGCCGGACCATTAATGGTCATAGACACAGAGGTCTTCGGATCACAGAGATCGAAACCGCTATATAGTTTTTTCGCATCATCCACTGTGGCAATGCTGACGCCTGAGTTACCCACTTTACCGTAAATATCAGGCCGGTGTGCAGGGTCTTCTCCATACAGCGTGACACTATCAAATGCAGTACTGAGACGTTTCGCCGGTTGGTCGAGTGATACGTAGTGAAAGCGTTTATTGGTGCGTTCCGGGCCGCCTTCACCAGCAAACATACGGGTAGGGTCTTCGCCTTCTCTTTTCAGCGGAAATACACCTGCCGCGTAAGGGAACTCTCCAGGCAGATTTTCCGTTAGTTGCCAGCGGAGAATATCGCCCCAGTCATTATATCTTGGCAAACTGATTTTCGGTATAGCAGACTGTGAAAGGCTTTCGCTGTAAAGTGGCAGCTTGATCACTTTATCTCTGACCTGAAATTCGTAGAAAGGAGCGGTGTATTGTTTTTTCAGTGCCGGCCAGTTGTCCAGTAACTGCTGGCATTCCGGATGCAGCTGTGTACGCAGATGAGCGGCAATATCTGCCATCGCTTGCTGCTGACTGTCATTCAACAGAACAGCGGCGCCCTGTAACTGATACAGACGCGTGGCGATATTACATTGTTCGTCTACCCATTTCCCATAATCATGGATGCTTTCATTGATCTCTGCCAGGTAACGTACCCGTGCTGGTGGAATGATCTGCGATTTGGTAGTCGTAGCATCGGTTGTCTCGTGTGTGACGTTACCGAAACGAACAGATTTTTTTTCATTGATCACCGCCAGCAATTTCTCAAAAAGCTGATTAATGCCATGGTCATTGAACTGCGACGCGATGGTGCCGATCACTGGTAATTGGTCGTCGGTGGCGGTCCACAGGCTATGATTGCGTTTAAATTGCTTACGTACGTCATGGAGGGCGTCCAGTGCACCAGCTTTATCAAACTTGTTGATAGCGATAACATCTGCATAATCCAGCATGTTTATCTTCTCCAGCTGTGAGGCTGCGCCATATTCGGGCGTCATCACATAGAGCGCTACATCACAATGATCGGTAATGGCGGTATCGCTCTGGCCGATACCGGAGGTTTCCAGTATGATCAGATCAAAACCAGCGGTTTTACAGATATCGATCGCTTCCTGTACATGTGCGCTGACGGCTTTATCACTTTCCCTGGTAGCGAGAGAACGCATATAGGCCCGGGGATGGTGGATCGCATTCATACGGATACGGTCACCCAGGAGGGCCCCGCCGGTCTTTTTCTTGGAAGGGTCTACAGAAATAACGGCGATGGTCTGTTGATCAAAACTGCGCAGGAAGCGGCGTACGATCTCATCCGTCACACTGCTTTTACCCGCGCCGCCGGTACCGGTAATACCTAAAACGATACCCGCCCCTGTTTTCCGGGTGGGAAGTGTGTCCGGCAGCTGGTCGTTTTCCGCTACAGTGATCGCCTGGGCGATCAGTTTGTCGTTGCGCGAAGGCAGTTCCTGTAAGTGGCCGTTCAGCCCTTTGGTAGTGGTAAAATCGCATTGTCTGATTACATCTTCGATCATTCCTTCCAGTCCCATCTGACGACCATCATCAGGAGAATAGAGCCGGGTAATACCGTATTGATGCAGTTCTGCTATTTCGGATGGGAGGATAGTACCTCCGCCACCGCCAAATATTTTGATGTGACCGCATCCTTTTTCCCGGAGAAGGTCATACATATACTTGAAAAATTCAAGGTGTCCACCCTGATAGGAAGTGATGGCAATACCCTGGGCATCTTCCTGGATGGCACAGTCCACAATTTCCGCTGCCGAACGATTGTGGCCCAGATGGATCACTTCCGCCCCTTTTGCCTGCATAATGCGGCGCATAATGTTAATGGCTGCATCGTGTCCGTCAAAAAGAGAGGCTGCCGTTACGATACGGACCTTGTTTGATAGGTTATCAGTCATATTGTTCTGGTGTTTGAACGTGGTTACGGCAAACGTGGAGCCGGTAAAGTCCGTAATTTACGAAAATCGTAACTGTGGAATATTGCCGTATTTTTTTATTTTCACCCCATTATTCACGTTTATGAGTTGCAGGTCGTAGAAACAAATGCAATCGTAATAGAAAAATCTATATCAGCAATGGTGGCAAGAAGAGATTTTATCAGAAACAGCAGTTTGCTGGCAGGCGCTGTAGCGCTGGGTTTCCCGAAGGCGGTATTCAGTAATCCGCTGGGTTATACTTCCCAACGTCCTCCGCTGGCACAACGTAAGTTTACCAGTCAGGCAGTGGAAAAGGCGATTACGAATATCAAAAAGGAGATCGCTGACCAGAAACTGGCCTGGATGTTTGAGAACTGTTTTCCGAACACCCTGGATACTACCGTACAGTTTAAGGTAGAAAATGGCCGTCCGGACACATTTGTACTGACCGGCGATATCCACGCTATGTGGCTGCGCGACTCCACCGCACAGGTATGGCCTTATCTGTCTCTGATAAAAGAAGACGATAAACTGAAACAACTGATCGCGGGTGTGGTGAACAGGCAGACCAAATGCGTACTGATCGATCCGTATGCGAATGCCTTCAACGAAGGACCGACCGGTAGTGAGTGGGATTCCGATCTGACCGAAATGAAACCTGAGCTGCACGAGCGTAAATGGGAAATTGACTCCCTGTGTTACACCGTGCGTCTGGCTTATAACTACTGGAAAGTAAGTGGTGATGCAAGTGTACTGGATGATACCTATAAAAAAGCTGCTAAAACTATCGTGAAGACTTTCAAGGAGCAGCAGCGTAAAGAGGGTAAAGGTCCTTACAAATTCCAGCGTAAAACGCCGATCCAGTCAGATACTGCGCCAAATGGCGGTTGGGGTGCCCCCATGCAGCCGGTTGGACTGATCGTTTCCCTGTTCCGTCCTTCTGATGATGCGACCGTATTCCCTTTCCTGATCCCTTCCAACATGTTTGCCGTAGTATCCCTGCGTCAGCTGAGCGAGATCAGTGAAGTGGTATTCAAAGACGCTGCTTTTGCAAAAGAGTGTACAGAACTGGCTGACGAAGTAGACAGAGCGATCAAGGCTTATGCGATCGTAGAACATCCGCAGCTGGGTCATATGTATCCGCTGGAAGTGGATGGTTACGGTAACCGTCTGTTCCTGGATGATACCAACGTACCAAGTCTGCTGTCAATCCCTTACCTGGGTTATACCACAGCTGACGATCCGCTGTATCAGAACTCCCGTCATTTTGTATGGAGCACTTTCCATTGCTGGTTCTACAAAGGTAAATATGGTGATGGTGTAGGTAGTCCGCACACCGGTCCTGACTACATCTGGCCAATGAGTATCATCATGAAAGCGCTGACCAGCAGCAATCCTGATGAAATCGCTGAGTGTATCAAGACCCTGCGTAATACAGATGGCGATACCGGCTTTATCCATGAGTCTTATCACAAGGATGATCCAACCAAATATACCCGTAAATGGTTTGCATGGGCGAATACCCTGTTTGGTGAGCTGATCCTGAAAGTAAGCCAGGAATATCCACAGCTGCTGAAAAAACAGTACGCGTAATTATTACTCAATAATAATATCTTTCAAATTGCTCATCCTTCGCATTTATGCGGAGGATGAGTATTTTTGGGCCTGTTTATAACAAAACTAATCCGTAACCCATGACGCCCCTGGCTATATACGAGCAACAGATCAATGATTATAAAGTAGAGATTTCACAGGTACAACGTCGTCTGAGTATACTCGGCTGGACAAGACTGGCATTTTTTGTAGCCGCATTGTACTGTGGATATGCGTTTTTCAGCAGGCATTTTGATTATGCCTGGCTGGCAGGAGCGATCGTATTGCTGGGGGGATTTGTCGTGTTGCTGATCCGCTATCTGTCCCAACAGGAAAAGCTCACATTACTAAAGACTTTCCTGGAACTGAATGAAAAAGAGTGGCAGCTGGCGGCTTCAGGTCAGTCTGGATTTGATGATGGTGGGCGCTTCGCGGATGAACAGCACCCTTATACCGGTGATCTGGATGTATTCGGACATGCGTCTCTTTATGCTCATGTGAACCGTACAGGGACGCTGCTGGGGAGCAATGCCCTTGCGGACGCACTGAAAACGCCTTTACAGGGTGTGGAACAGATCGCACAGACGCAGGCCGTGATCAGGGAACTGGCGCCTAGATTTAAATTCAGACAGCTGTTCGCAGTACATGCAGCACTGACGAATGAGCAGCCGGAAGATGTGGCCGGACTGAAAAAATGGTTATCCCAGCCCCTGGAATTCAAGGATAAGAAATGGCTGAACATTGCACGCTGGCTGATGCCGGCATTGCTGTTAGCGGGAGCGGTCTTTTATTTTGTAACAGATCAGTACTATCTGTTTACCTGTTTCTTTTGTGTGAACCTGGTCATACTGGGGACGAACGTAAAGAAGGTGAACGATCAGCATCAGCTGCTCTCCAATAAAGAAAAGACATTTGGCCGGTTTGCCCTGCTGCTGCGACTGATCAATGCAGAAAGTGCCGCTAGTGCAGTATTGCTGAAGGAACAGCAGGAAAAGGCGACGGCAGCCAATAATGCCTTACATCAGCTGTCAAGGATATGCAGCGCCATGGACCAGCGGTTGAATCAACTGGTAGGCGTTGTCCTCAATGTACTGGTATTGTATGACCTGCATTGTGTATTTGCCCTGGAGAAATGGAAGGAAGACAATAAGGAAGAAGTGCAGGGCTGGCTGGATGTGATCGCCCGGATGGAGGTTTGGAACAGTATGGCCACTTTTGCCTACAATCACCCCGGATATATTTACCCTGAGATCACGGACGAAAAGTCCCGTCTCATCGCGACTGGTATCGGCCATCCACTGATCCCGGCAGAAGAATGTGTGAGAAATGGCATCACTATAGGCAATCCACAGGAGTTCCTGATCATTACAGGGTCTAACATGAGCGGTAAGAGCACTTTCCTGCGTAGCGTAGGCAGTAACCTGCTGATGGGCATGTGTGGTATGCCGGTATGTGCAGAGAGCTTCAGCTGTAGTCCGATGCAGATCATGACCTCTATGCGGATCAAGGATTCCATTGCGAAGCATACATCTTATTTCCAGGCGGAATTATTACGCCTGCAGCAGATCGTGGAAGTATTGAAAGGAGGGGAGCGCGTGTTTATTTTGCTGGACGAAATATTGAAAGGGACCAACTCTGAAGATAAACTGTCCGGTTCCCGCAGACTGATAGAGCATTTCCTGCAATATCATTGTCTGGGGATGATCGCGACACATGACCTGGAACTGGGACACCTGGAGGAGACTTATCCGCAGCGGATCAGGAACTATTGTTTTGAGAGCACGATCAAGGATGACCAGCTTTTCTTTGATTACCGGATACGGGAAGGAGTGGCGCGTAATAAGAATGCTACATTCCTGATGCAAAAGATGGAAATAATATGATTTGGCTGATAGCTAATTAATTTAGTATTTTTACTAAAAATATTAGCTGTATGACCTTGCCATTTCAGGAGGGGATACCTGAAAATCCCTACTATAAAGGACGTGGAGCCCAATTAAATCCGAAGAACAGATTCCTGCGGAATGAGTATGCGCAGGAACATGCGGAGGGTATTGATGAGTGGTGGCAGGCAGATGTGCCTACACAGGTACTGGAAGAGCATGCAAAGACGCTTGTCAATAAGGTGGACAGTCCGGATGTGGGTATGTGGTATTCAATGAACCCTTATCAGGGCTGTGAGCATGGTTGTATCTACTGTTATGCACGTAATGCGCATCAATTCTGGGGCATGAGCGCCGGACTGGATTTCGAGCGGAAGATCGTGGTGAAACGCAATGCGCCTGAGTTATTGAAGAAATTCCTTGATAATAAAAGCTGGGTGCCGAAGCCCATTTCCCTCTCAGGGAATACAGATTGTTATCAGCCGCTGGAACGTAAAATGTTTCTGACACGGCAGCTCCTGTCGATAGCACTGGATTACAAGCAACCTATTGGTATTATCACAAAGAACTCGCTGGTACTGCGGGATAAGTACATCCTGCAGCAGATGGCGCGTCATGATCTGGTATGTGTATACGTCTCTATTACCACGATGCAGGAAGATCTGCGTCAGAAGATGGAGCCGCGTACGACTACGGCTGCACAGCGTTTCAAGATAGTGAAAGAGTTGAGTGAACTGGGGATTCCGGTGGGTGTGATGACAGCGCCGATGATACCGGGACTGAATGACCATGAAATGCCGGCATTACTGGAAGCTGCTGCGGCAAATGGTGCGAAGTTTGCAGGGTATACGGTCGTTCGCCTGAACGATGCGGTAAAGATCATTTTTAATGACTGGTTGTATAAGAACTTTCCCGACAGAGCGGACAAGGTGTGGCATCATATCGAGAGTATGCATGGCGGTAATGTGAACGATAGTGATTTCGGCAGACGTATGAGAGGCGAGGGGAACATCGCTGATCTTATCAAGCAGCAGTTTAAGGTGCATACGAAGCGGCTGGGAATTAACCAGGAACGGTTTGAGTTCAATACCTCCCTGTTTGAAAGGCCACAGGTGCAGCTGAAACTGTTCTGATCATCTATCCGCAACAGGGTGACAAGCGCGAAGTATATAATATATTGACAGGCATACTGATTTGAGGTATACATGCCTGTTAACAATAAATTGATAGGGACATCGAAAAAGTTTATTAGGAAAAATGCGGAAATAAAAAAAATAAAAAATATCTTTGTGCAAGCAATAAATGAAATGAAACGCAATTTAAAATATACTATTTCGGTGATGTCCTGTAAGAAGAAGCAGGCCAGAAATAGGTTGCGGGTATGTTGCACCAATTGTTAACGAAATAAGTTATCAAATGATATAACAAAAGTCCCGCAGAAATTGCGGGACTTTTTGCTTTTGAAGAATCTAAATGATGATTGAGCAAGACAACTGTGTGATAACTGTTATGTATATACATCGCCTGGTAAAGCCGGTGATTACTGTACGAAAGGAAGGCTTCTCCTTAAGGAGGCCTAATGGGCGTGGTATGTAGCCAACATAGAACTTATCTATATGCTACCCGGCCCATTTGATGGAGCCGGGTTTTTTATTTTTATTATATCAATACTGTTATGTGCCACAAGGCGTACAGAAAGTGGAGCTGGTCAGGTGCATAACCCCAAATCGACAGATCATGAGAAACGTAATTCAATCAGTAAGAGAGGCATTGCTTACAAACTTCAGGGAGTTAGATACCTGGTTCGAAAAAGATTTCGACCTGTTACACTTTAAACCGGATACTGACCAGTGGAACATCCGGGAAGTGCTGGAGCACATTAGCCTGACCAACTATTTTTTGTTGCTTATTATTAATAAGAGCACCCGCAGAGCGCTGGACCGCAGACATGCGGCCAAGTCTATCATTATTCCCGCTGACTACATGGAGAAGTTTGATAAGATAGATGTGATAGGCAGCCGTTCCTTTGAATGGGTAAGACCAGAACACCTGGAACCAAGCGGATTGCAGGATATGAGAGATGTGAGAGCGCTGCTCAAACAACAGTTTGCACAGTCTATGTATAATCTCAGTTTACTGAAGAACGGAGAAGGCATGCTGGTACTGACCAACCTGTCTGTAAACCACCTGGGTAAACTGGATATCTACCAATATATCTACTTTCTGACCAAACATATCGAACGTCATATCCGCCAGATGCAGCGGTTGGCCAAAGAATATGAAGGTACTGCAGAGGAAGATGTACAAAACGGCGGTATCCTGAATGCTGCTGATGAAGAAGCAGAAAGCATGCTATTAATATAATAAATAGGTCGACCTCTCTTCGTCTGTTGGTTTTGGAAACCCTTTCGGAATACTATCATTACCGGTGACATAAAACGTCACCGGTATTTTATATCTGCGACGTATATACGAACGTCATGTAGCAGGAAATTTGTGTAGCAATGGTTATCAACGCATAAGCAGCAGGGATGGGCAGGTGAGCGAAAATTATTTGCAGGTTGATAAGAAAAAAAGTGCAAAAAAATTGTTAAAGACCAAAATAACATCATATATTTGCACCATCATTAACGGATAAACTATTTAAAACATGCTCAATAAACAAATTCAAATGAACACAGCGCCAGCAGCCTCAGTAGGGGTTCGTGGCAACGGGTTCCGGGCATGTAATAGTTTTATATAGAGAAGATTAATTCGTATATATAACAAGCCCCGGGACAAGTACCCGGGGCTTTTTTTTTCAGCAAAACTGAATGAAAGGCAAACGGATAAAAAGACATAAAAACCACGGCCATTCAAAGGAATGGAGCATAGCATCAATGCAATTGATGCTAACAGGACCTGGTATGCAATGACGTAGTATATACGTTATCGTTATAACCCGGTCTGCTGTCAGCTGACCGGGTTTTTTTATGATATTTTGGATTGAGTAGGTACAATTAGTTAACGTAAAGCGGGGTATTCCTGCCCCGCTTCAATCAAATGACGATTATTCATCAACATAGTTTTGTTTCATCTTAATTTGCATTAACCCCCATGTTGTCATTGCCGGACGCCAGGAGCGTTCCGGTATATGATAACCCATTGAAACATGTACATTTGCAGACTTATTTGAACAGCATGGAGAATATTACACAGCAGCGGACGATTGGAGGATCTAGTATTTTTGGAAATGGTTTGCTGGAAAGCAGCCCTTTCTATCTGTATTACTTTAATGCAATTCCTAATGTCAGCTTTATTTATACTATAAACGGCGAAAAAGCCCTGGCCGCTTTTAAAAAGGCCTACGAAAAGGACATCATCAGGATATATAGCAGGGAGGAGATCGGCGACAAGGAAAAGGAGTATAAGCATGATATTGCCCTGATCATCATGCCGAATGAATGTATGGTGGAATTCGGAGATGATTACTGCGAAATCCTGCATAATGGCAACGCGGCCGCTTTTATAGCCGATGTCACCACCCTGGTACGCAAGCACCGCATCCGTGAAAAGAGAAAGAAATTTGAGATCAACCTGATCTCTTTTGGCGAGCGGGGCCTGAAGCTGAAAGCCATGGAATTCAAGCGTACGCAGCTCGATCTGTCCCTCTACTATGAAGATGATTTCAAGTTGATCGACGAAATGATCTATAAACGCCTGAATACCAATGATGATAAAGGTATTGTGCTGTTACACGGACTGCCTGGTACAGGTAAAACCACTTATCTGCGCTACCTGATAGGCAGACTGAAAAAGCGGGTCATGTTCCTGGCGCCTTCCGTAGCGGCTAACCTGATGCAGCCTGATTTTATCTCCCTTCTGATAGACAATCCGAATACCATCCTGGTCATTGAGGATGCGGAAAACATCATAATGGACAGAAAATCAACCGGTAACTCGTCCGTATCGAATCTGCTGAACCTGTCCGACGGTCTGCTGGCAGATTGTATGAACGTACAGATCGTATGTACCTTCAACAGTGACCTTTCACAGATAGACAGTGCCCTGTTACGTAAAGGCAGGCTGATCGCCAAATACGAGTTTGGTAAACTGTCTGTTCCGAAGGCGCAGCAGCTTTCCGGAAAACAGGGTTTTAACACCAGTATTACACAACCTATGACGATTGCTGAGGTAATGAACCAGCATGAGCCTTCTTTTGAGAAAAAAGAGATACCAATCGGTTTTCGCGCCAGACTCTAAATACCTGATACCAATTGCAGATGTGTGCTCCGGTACGCATTTGTAATTGGTTTTCATTGTCTATAAAATTGATAGACTATTATCAGGGAAATATTGTAATATTGTTTCGATTCGCTCCGTTGGCCACCAAACAATAGAGAAAACCCGTAATCCGAAACTTTATTCGCGTGCATTTAAACCACATGGCATGGGCCGTTCCGCTATTCCTGGGACTGATGGGTATTGAATATCTGGTGGCTAAGAAAACAGGAAAGAATTATTTCGGCTTCAGTAGTTCCGTCAGCAACATTAATGTAGGTATCGCCGAAAGGCTGCTGGATACCTTTACAGTAGGTATTTTCTATTTTATCTACGACTATCTGCACACTCATTTCGGGGTATTCAACATCCGCTCCAGCGTCCTGCTGTGGGTCGCCCTGCTTATTTTAACTGACTTTATCTGGTATTGGTACCACCGCTGGGCGCATGAAGTGAACGTGCTCTGGGGAGCGCACGTAGTGCATCATCAGAGCGAGGATTTCAACTATACGGTATCGGCGCGTATTACTGTATTCCAGGCATTCTTCAGGATGTGTTTCTGGTCGGTATTACCCGTTATCGGATTTCCGCCTGCCATGATCATCAGTGTACAGCTGCTGCATGGTATCTATCCGTTCTTTATACATACCCGCACGATCGGTAAACTGGGTTTCCTGGAGTACATCCTCGTAACGCCTTCTCATCACCGGGTACACCATGCTTCCAATGAGAAGTACCTGGACAAGAACTACGGCGATGTGTTTATCATATGGGATAAACTGTTTGGCACCTTTGTGGAGGAAGAGGAAGAGCCGGAATATGGACTGACAAAACCCCTTGACAGCCATAGCTTCCTTTGGCAGCACTTTCACTTCCTGCTGGAAATAGCCTATACACTGAAGCAAACCAGGGGCTTCAGGGCCCGTTGGAAGGTTGTATTTGGCAAACCCGATAATATTGACCCTACGATACGTCCGAAGCTGGAGGAACGTTACCTGTTCCGCAGCAGGGCAGAAGCGGGATCACGCAGGCTACAGCAATATGTGGTCTGGCAGGTAGGGACCATATTGCTGGTATTATTCCTCTTCTTATTGTTTGAGCACTATGTGCCTGCGTTTGTACAGGTATGCGTTACCCTCGTCATATTCCTGACGCTGATCAATAGTGGCGCTATTATGGAACAGCGGCGCTGGGTATTTTTCCTGGAATATGCACGGTTACTGGTGACGTTTGCCGCCCTGTTTTATATATGGCCGCACCCATTATTACTGTTGGTCTTTGCACTGGTGCAATTGCCATTTTTCCTCTACAGATCGAGCATTGAAAGACGTTACCTGCAACTGGTATACGGTACGCCGGGTTAATGGCGTGGCATAGTGGTACAAAGCAGTTTACGCGCCAGGTGAATACGGCTTTTGATCGTACCCATTGGTTCGTGTAGCATTTCCGCAATTTCATGATACTTGAAGCCATCGCAATACAACAGCAATGGTTTCTTAAAAGATAAAGGGAGCTTGTAAAGGGTTCCCTTTATTTCTTTTGTACGAAGCATGTTTTCGGCATTTACTTCAGCCAGGGTGTTGTTGGTAATGTTGGGCGTGATCTCGGCAGTAGTAGAATGTTTGGCGGCACGTCTGTATTCATTGATAAAAAGATTGCGCATAATGGTATACAGCCAGGCGCGAATGTTACTGCCTTCCAGATACTTGTCCTTGTTTTTCAGTGCTTTGTAAAGTGTCTCCTGGTAAAGGTCTTTGGCAGCTTCAGGGTCCTTGGTCAGTGCCATGGCAACTGGTTTCAGGAAATCTGCGTTTTCCAGTAAATGAGCTTGGAATGTAGAAAAACTCATGGTTTGGGGATGTTGTAGATTTTGGGATCGATGTACAGTTGTGCTGTCGGCAAGGCCGGCGTTTATAATGATACAAACGTAGAAAATGCCTCAAATGGATTGAAAAACAGGGTAAAAATTATCAAGTAGCAACTAAACTGATCAATCTGCCTGGTTTTCACCTCTCTAATATTTGTATCTTATTTTTAATAGCTTTGCTGCCCGATACCATTTAGAGATTGTCAACTGTAGCACGTCTGACTTATCTATTCTGGCCTATACCATTAACAGCCACTGGGCTGCCGTAACATCCGAAAAACAACAGACTAAACCAGCACGAGAATATTTCGTCATGATCCAGATTTATAAGAACACCACGATATATGTAATGGCTCCTGCTTCCTTCTCATCCGGAGGACCAGAACTTTTACATCAGCTTTGCCATAAACTGGTCAAACTGGGGTATAATGCCATGATATATTATCATCCTGACGCGGAAAATCCTGTACATCCCAACTTTGTAAAATATAACTGCCGGTATGTGACGCAACTGGAAGATAAACAGGAGCATGTGCTGGTGATGCCGGAGACATTTTTCTTTATGGCCGGTCAGTTTAAAAATATCCGTAAATGTGGCTGGTGGTTAAGCGTTGATAATCTTTTCAAGACAAAGGAGGCGCCAAAGCATTATCGCTTTATCAAAAAGATGGGACTGCCTGGTCTGTATAAATGGGCGATCATGATGGGTAAGATCAAAGGCAAGTTTACTTATCATGTGGCGCAGTCGGTATATGCGGTGGATTTTGTACAGAAATGGGGTATGGAAGCAGGATATCTGTCTGACTACCTGAACGATGGCTTCCTGCAGCAATCTAAACAGGCTACTGCAACAGCGAAAAAGGCCCAGGTACTTTACAACCCATTGAAAGGACTCGCCTTCACACAAAAGATCATGGCGGCCGTACCGGAAGTTAAGTGGATACCTATTCAGCATATGACCCCGGCACAGGTAGGTGAGTTGCTGAATGAGTCCATGTTGTATATTGACTTTGGGGAGCACCCGGGGAAAGATCGTTTCCCAAGGGAAGCTGCCATCTATAAATGTTGCGTTATCACCGGGAAAAAAGGGTCTGCCGCATTTCAGGAAGACGTTCCCATACCAGAACGATACAAAATTGAAGATACCGAAGCGAACCTGCCTGAGATTGCAGGATTGATAAGGTCCTGCTTATCAGATTATAATGAGCATATCAGGCAGTTCGATAGCTATAGGGACTGGATTTATGGGGAGGAAGCCGGCTTTGAAAAGGACATTACCACCATTTTTAAAATGGCATAAAGGGATAGAAGGGGACCAGAAGGTCCCTTTTTTCGTATTTATAGGCCGGTTTTGCCCAAAAAAATAATATTGGATAAACACCTTGTACATGATATACTGAGTATATATACATAATAAAGTTTTTATAATTATTAGGCTTTGAAAATAAGTTTTAATGTGCATTAAGTATTGAGGTCAAGGTGGTTGTGTCCCTTATATTATAATTATTTGTCTGGTTTCCAGGATGTTAATATTTGTATGTTATTTTTAATAGATTTGCACCTGATTTTTCCGGGCGCGAAATTTGCTGTGCGAGGGGCCTTAATTGATATTTAATAATCCGAATATTTGTTATCCAAGAAATTCATGTCGAAAAAAATATTGTTGCTGCAACTGTTATTGTTAATAATGGGGTATTGTGTCCAGGCACAGGTACCCAGTCTTTCTCCTGCCCAACTGAGTCAGGTAAAGGTCGATGACCTGTCTGATGATCAGGTCCGCCAGATCGTCTCGCAGATGAAGGCCAACAATATCAGTTTTTCTCAGATAGACGAATTTGCGGCACAAAGAGGGATATCCGGTGCAGAAGCAGAAAAACTGAAACAGCGGATCACCCGCTTAAATCTTGATAAAGAGCTCTCAACTAACCAGGATGCTGGCGGTATAGGCACCAACAGGGGTGGAAGAGATGGCGATACGATACATTACTGGAACGATAAAAACAACCAGGTTAAAAGTCAGGCGGAATTTGAAAGCGAGCAACGCAGGCGCAGGATTTTTGGTTCTGAATTATTCAGTAACCAAAACCTGACATTTGAGCCTAACCTCCGGATGCCAACCCCTCCCAACTACAGAATTGCAGCAGAAGATGAACTGATCATAGATGTGTATGGATATTCTGAAGTGCAGCACTCTCTGAAGGTAAGCCCTGAAGGGTATGTACGTATTCCTTATCTTGGACCTGTTTATGTGAACGGGTTGACCATGGAGGAAGCAAAGACCCGTATTACCAAACAACTCAGCACTATTTACGGCGGCATCAAAACCGGAAATACTTCTGTACAGGTATCGCTTGGCAATATCCGCAGCATCAGGGTAACACTGATCGGGCAGATCACCCGTCCAGGTACCTATACGCTGCCTTCACTGGCCACAGTTGCCAATGCTTTATACGTGTCAGGCGGTCCGGATGAAAATGGCTCTTTCAGAAATATTACTGTAATACGTGGTGGCCGTAATATCGTCACATTTGACCTTTATGATTTCCTGATGAAGGGAGACCTCGCCAACAATATCGTTTTACAGGACCAGGATATCGTGAAAGTGAACCCATACAGCAAGCGTGTGGAGCTTCAGGGAGAGATAAAACGTCCGGCAATTTTTGAAACAAAAGATGGTGAGACACTGCAGAATGTCATTGATTTTGCAGGAGGATTTACAGATAATTCCTTCAGAAATGTGATCCGTGCATCAAGAGTGACGAATAAGGCGAGAGAGTTTGTGAACATTCCCGCTGATGCAATAGGTAGTTTCCAGCTTAAATCAGGCGACAGATTTTATATTGACTCCGTGCTGAACCGTTTCACCAATCGTGTGACTATTTCAGGCGCCGTATTCCACCCGGGCGAATATGCACTGGAAGAAGGAATGACGGTAGGAGACCTGATCGGTCGTGCAGATGGTATTCAGGAGATCGCATCTGTTTCCAGGGGTATGATCAGGAGATTACAGGAAGATTATACACCGGCGATCATCAATTTCAATGTACAGGACGCGATCAACGGTAAGACCAAACTGACGCTGCAACGTGAAGATAGTGTGATCATATTTTCAAAGCTTTCCCTGAGAGAGCTATATGTGGTTAAAATAGAAGGCGAAGTGAATCAGCCCGGATATTTCAGTTACGGCGATAGTATGCAGCTGGAAGATCTGATATTGATGGCAGGCGGTCTGAAAGATGCAGCCAGTCTGAAACACATTGAAATTTCCCGTCGTATCCGTTCCAACGGTACATATGATTCCAGCGATTATAGAACAGCTGTTACCCAACAGTTTGATATCAATGCAGACCTTACTGCCAATCCGGTAGCTGCAGCCTTTATACTGCAACCATTTGACGAAATAGTGGTACGTCGTTCCCCATCTTACAGCCAGCAGGCCAATGTACTGGTAGACGGTGAAATTGTATATCCCGGCGCTTATACTATCAATACAAAGAAAGAACGTATCTCAGATGTAATAAAAAGAGCCGGAGGATTACGTCCGGAAGCTTCTGCGGAGGGAGCACTGTTATTGCGGAAAACGTATTCCAGCCAGAATGATAGCGCATTCCTGAGAAGCAAACTGGAAATCTACTACAGCAAGGCACAGGATAGTACAGATGTTGAAAAGACCAGGGTGGCTGTTGAACGTAACCAGCAGTTACTGGGTATACAGCTGGACCAGGTCCTTGCACATCCGGGTTCTAAATATGATATTTTCCTGGAAGAAGGAGACATCATCCGTATCCCTAAAAAGCTCCAGACCGTTCAGTTGTTTGGAGAGGTTTATTTCCCTAAAAAGGTAAGATTCGATAATAATTTCTCTTTCAGAACTTATGTACGCGGCGCAGGCGGATTTACTTCTCAGGCCCTGAAGCGCAGAAGTTATATCGTATACGCGAATGGAGAGGTAAAAAGCACCAGAAGGACACTGTTCTTCAACAGCTACCCCAAAGTGAAACCAGGAGCTGAAATTTACGTACCGGCGAAACCGGAAAGGAGAGGATTACCGGCTACTGCACTCGTTGGATTGGCTAGTGCGGCAGCATCGCTTGCCTTAGTGATCGTGACCATTATCAACACAACCAGATAACAACGGACAGACCCTCCGGGCTGTCAAAGAAAACATATATGGAATATCCTAAATCTGCAACAGATAATAAAGAAGAAATGTCACTGAAGGGGTTGATATTAAAACTTCAGTACTGGTGGCGTTTTTTATTAAGTAAATGGTTGCTGATTGTCATTGTCGGAATAGCAGGTGCTGCACTGGGATTTACATTCGGGTTGCTACAGAAACCCAAATACTTCGGAGAACTGACTTTTGTAGTTGAAGAAGGTAATAAACAGGGTAGCCTCGGTGCTTATGCCGGATTAGCCAGTCAGTTTGGAATTGACCTGGGAAGTATGTCCGGAAGCAGCGGCGTTTTCACCGGTGACAATATTCTTGAGTTTCTTAAATCGAGATTAATGGTGGAAAGGGCTTTATTAAGCCCGATCAGAAAAGAAGGTAAGATAATCAGCCTCGTTGACTACTATATTGCTGTAACCGGCATGCGTAAGTCATGGGCGGAAGATGATAAAACTGCGTTCTTAAAAGATCTTAGCTACCCTGTTAACGGGGACAGAACAAAATTCACCCTGGTGCAGGATAGCGTACTCAGAGAGATCTATACCATACTGCTGATGAATCATCTTGTTGTAGAGAAGGTGGATAAAAAACTGAGTTTTATATCAGTGGGATGTGTATCCAGGAACGAAATGTTTTCAAAGGTATTCGTTGAAAACCTTGTAAAGGAAGCGACCACTTTTTATGTAGATACAAAGACCAAGCGTTCCAAGATGAGTGTAGACCTGCTGCAGAGCAAGGCCGATTCACTGGAAAGTCTGCTGAATAAAAAGACATACTCTGCCGCAGTCAGCCAGGACCTCAACAGAAACCCTGTAAGAAGTGTGGCGTCAGTGGGTACAGAACTGGTAACAAGAGACAAGATCGTGTTACAGACAATGTATGGAGAGGTAGTGAAAAACCTGGAATTAAGCAAATTGTCAATGGCGCAGGAAACACCGGTAATACAAATTGTAGATACCCCGATCCTGCCATTGAAAAAGGAAAAACTGGGTAAGTTAAAAGGATTGATCATAGGTGGTTTTTTAGCTGGCTTTCTGATAGTTGTTTTTTTAATTCTTAAAAGGATTTATAAGGATACGATGTCCAGTTAACGATTGTAAAACGTGACGGGGATATAAGTGTCTTATAGAAATACAGTAATATTTGATGGACAAAAAACAACCACTGGTATCAGTAGTAACAGTAGTATATAATGGGGCAGCGTGTCTGGAGAGAACTATTCAGAGCGTGCTCCGCCAATCCTATACTAACCTTGAATACATTATTATAGATGGTGGCTCCAAAGATGGTACGGTAGATATCATAAAGAAATATGAGCAGGACCTTACTTACTGGATAAGCGAGCCTGATAAAGGCCTTTATTATGCCATGAACAAAGGTATTGCACAGGCAAAGGGGGAGTGGATCAATTTCATGAACGCAGGCGACTGGTTTTATGATGAGCATGCGGTAGCTGGTGTATTTGCGGACAGAGACGTGAGCGGCTATGACATGATATACGGCAATACGGAAAAAAGGAAAGCTGACAGTACCGAGATATATGCCCCTGGCAATGAGACCAACTTCTGGAAGCAGCTCATGATACATCAGAGCACGTTCTCAAGGACGGAGCTGAACAGGAAATATCAGTTCGATACCCGGTATAAGGTATCCGCAGATTTCAATTTTCTGTGTGATATTTTCTTCAATAAACACAAGACTTTACATGTTGAGACGATCATATCAAGCTTTGATATGGTAGGTTTTTCACATAACAACAGATACAGAGGGTTCAAAGAAGACATCAGAATAGCATTAAGACATAAAGGCAATATAAAACTGACCACGAAAGTGAGCCTGTTTTATGTGTATATCATTGTACTTGGCAAGTGTATTGATTTTTCAAAGCGCTATTTTCCAAAGACTTTCCGGAAAATTAAAAGCATCAAGGATAAGGATAAAGGTATTTAACCATGCTCCCATATTACATTTTCTTTATGTACTTCGGCCTTTGTGCCTGTCTCGATTATTTGAGACAGGACGAGCAATTGGCCGCACTGAAGAAAACTGTCTTTATGGTGGGGTTTTTCATGATACTGTTCTTTGTCGGCTTTCGCTATAAGATAGGTAGTGACTGGCGTGTTTATATCCAGCTGTATGAAGAAGGGACCCCATTGATGGAATTGCTGCAGGGACACAATCTTGGTTTTTCGGATGACTTTACAGAGCCAGGATATAAACTGTTTGCGGCATTATGTCGTGGTCTGGGATTCGATTTTGGGATGTTCGTTTTTGTGGTCACTTTCTTTAATGCAATATCCCTGTACATATTCATCGCCAAAAGCAAAATACAGAATAAGTTATCATTTCTCGCTGTCGTACTTATTCTCACAACGTTTCTGGAGTTTGATATTCTACGGCAATCGCTCGCATTTCATATCGTACTGTACGCATTCATATCAGAAAGGCTAAAGGTATCCCGCTTTTTGTCGCTTACTGTGCTGGCCATGATGTTTCACTATACAGCGGTCGTCTTTTTTGCGTTCTACTTTTTCCAGAAGCTGAAAGTATCGCGGTTAGGGGTCACGCTGGTATTGATCATTTACTTTATATCCCTGTTTGTCACACTGCCGATCATTACCGCTTTTCTTGAATTGATCGAGCCATTCGTAGGAGGGGTGCTATCTGCAATTATTGCAAAGGGACAAAGTCTGATCAAGGGATTTGAGTTCTCCAGAAATGTCAGTTTTACTTCTCTTTTAAACCTGGGATTTCTTGTACTACTGGCCAGAAGTGTAAAGGAGCTGAAATTATCGGCGACAGAATGGGTGCTGGTAAAGATGTTCCTTTTTTATATTTTATTGAATGCTACACTGAAGGAAGTACAGGAAGTGGCAGACAGGTTTTCATACTATTTTAATTTTGGGATCGCATTTATGTTCGCACTGCTGACGGCGCTGGTGCCTATCAGAGAAAGAAAGCAGTTGTTAATGCTCACTCCCCTTGTTTTTATATTATTACGTTTGTTCCTGCATTTCAAGCAGCCCCCTATCAGAATGGGACAGACTCCGTACAGGAATTACTTTTTTGTAAATGAGTCAGATGAACGGATAATAAAGATGCGCTATGACCTTATGATCAAATTGAAAGTATCGGAGAATGAAGGGAAACAGTAGGATAACATTTCTTGTTCCCGGCAGGGGAACAAGGCCGGTGGGTGGATTCAGAGTGGTGTACGAATATGCCAACAGATTATCCGAGCAGGGATTTGACGTAACGATCGCTCATATAGCCTGGTTATACAAAACCAACCCTATGCTGGCAGGTATCGGCAGGTATTTTTACTGTCTGTTCTTTTACAGACTGTACAAACCCTGGTTCCCTTTACATAAATCAGTACATAACAGGTGGTTCATCGCACCATTGACCGGACTCATTCCGGATGGTGAATTTGTGGTAGCCACCTCCTGGGAAACATCTGAATACGTGGCAGCCCTCCCTCAAAGCAAAGGTAAGAAGGTCTACCTGGTACAGGGAGATGAATCGCAGTTTACCTACGTTGCGGACAAAGGGCAGGTACAAAGAGTGCTCGATACCTGGCGACTGCCATTACATAAGATCGCTATATCGACCTGGCTGCAGCAACGCATCGCTACAGAAGTAGGCGGTAAAAGTGAAGTGATCTTTAACGGATTGAATTTTGATGAATTCTATAAAACAACTCCTCCGGCGGAAAGAGATAGTTCGACCGTGATGATGTTGTACCATTTATCGGCAAATAAGGGCTGTGCTGAAGGGCTCGCTGCTTTGCGCCTTTTGAAGGAAGACGTGAAAGACCTGAAAGCAATACTGTTTGGTATGCCGGCAAAACCGGAAGGGCTGGAAGACTGGATCGAATACTACCAGACGCCGTCCAGGGAGACCCTGAGAGGCCTGTACAACAGGGCAGCGATCTTCTTATGTCCTTCTCATTCTGAAGGTTGGGGATTGACCGTTTCTGAGGCCATGCAATGTGGCTGTGCGGTAGTGACAAGCGATATCGGAGGATTTAAGGACTTTGTACATGAAAATGTCAATGGCTTATGCTTTAAGGTCCGTGATGTAAATGCAATGGCATCCGCGTTGCGAAAGCTGGTCTTCGATAAGGCATTACGTATGCAACTGGCTGAGCAAGGGTATAATGATATTCAGCATTTTACCTGGAAGAGAGCGGTGGACAAATTTACAAATCTGCTAAAAACAATCTGAAGGACATGATTTCTGTGTGCATGGCGACATATAACGGAGAGCTGTTCATCAAAGAACAGATCGATTCGATATTGGAACAACTGGGCGCCAATGATGAGCTGATCATTTCGGACGACGGGTCTAAAGACAGCACGATCGACATTATTAATGCCATTGGAGATAGCAGGATCAGGGTATTGCATGGGAATTTCAGGAATGTGATCAAAAATTTTGAGAACGCATTGTCGGTAGCCGGCGGTGAGTACATCTTCCTGGCTGACCAGGACGATGTGTGGGTAGAAGGGAAGGTGGCGCGTACGCTGGAATTGCTGCAGGAGGCTGATCTGGTCGTTTCTGACTCATATATCGTAAATGAAAGGCTGGAAGTGCTGTACAATTCTTTTTTTGACCTGTATAGTTCCGGTAAAGGCCTACTAAAAAATATTAGCAAAAGCACCTATTTTGGGTCCTGTATGGCATTCAGACAGCGCCTGCTGAAACGCTCATTGCCGTTTCCGGATACCCGGGAGATCGGACATGATCTGTGGATCGGCCTGGTGGGAGAGATGACGGGTAAAGTGCTGTTTGTGAAGGAACCATTGATCCGTTACAGAAGACATAGTGCGGCATTTACGAGTGCCGGTCTCAGTAAAAGTAACAGGAGCTTATTTATCAAGTTGAAGGGAAGAGTGATCATGATACGTGAAATCGCAAAATTTTATCTGAATTATAAGTTATGCAAAAAGGATTAGTGTCTATAATTACTCCGGTGTACAACGCGGGGAAATTTGTGCATGAGACAATTGAGTCTGTTCTGGCTCAGACATATCCGGATTGGGAAATGCTGCTTGTTGACGATGGGTCAAAAGACAACAGTGCAGAAGTCATCAGCCGGTATGTTCAAAAAGATGCCCGTATCAAACTGTTCTCACAACAGAACGGCGGATCGGCCGCTGCGAGGAACAACGGGATCAGGCGGGCAGCCGGACAGTATATTGCATTACTTGATGCGGATGATCTGTGGGACACTAATTTTCTTGAGAGCCAGATCGCATTGCTGAAAAAGCATGATGCGACGCTGGTATATGCTTCTCACAGAAGGATCGATGAACACTCACAGGAGTTCATGCGTCCGTTCCTTGTACCTGAAAAAGTTGATTATAACAGTCTCCTGAAGACCTGTTCTATATCCTGCCTGACCGGCTTATACGATATTACACGTTTCGGTAAGATGTATCTGCGGGAAGACCTGAAGAGTCTTCGTGACGATTTTGTATTCTGGCTGGAAATCCTGAAGAAGTGTAAAGTAGCCTATGGTAATAAAAACATTATTGCCAGCTATCGCGTATTAAGTAATTCCACTTCACGTAAGAAAAAGAAAGTGATCAAACCACAGTTTCTCGTCTACTATAAAATCGAAAAACTGGGAATTTTTAGAAGTTTATATTACCTGGCGCACTGGGCTGTTAACGGGTACGCAAAATACAGAGCATGAAAAATTACGATTATCTGGTAGTAGGCGCAGGCCTGTTTGGTTCAGTATTTTCGCATGAAGCACATAAAGCCGGAAAGAAGTGTCTGGTTATTGATAAACGCGAACACATCGGTGGAAATATATACTGTGAAAATGTGAATGGTATCAACGTACATAAATACGGTGCGCACATTTTTCACACCAGCAATAAAGAGATATGGGATTATGTGAATTCCTTTGTGGAATTCAACAGATATACTAATTCTCCTGTAGCGAACTATAAAGGCGAATTATACAACCTGCCTTTTAACATGAATACCTTCTATCAGCTGTGGAAGGTGAACACGCCGGAAGCTGCCAAAGAGAAGATCAATGAGCAGGTAAGCAAACTGGGGATCACTGATCCGCAGAACCTGGAAGAACAGGCGTTGTCGCTGGTAGGTGAGGATATCTACTATAAACTGATCAAGGAATACACAGAGAAACAATGGGGCCGTTCTGCAAAAGATCTGCCTGCATTTATTATCAAAAGACTCCCGCTGAGGTTTACGTTTGATAATAACTACTTTGATGATAAGTACCAGGGTATTCCTGTTGGCGGATATAATGCGCTGGTAGAAAAGATGCTGGAGAACGCAGAGGTGCGTCTGGGAGTAGATTTCTTTGAACAGCGGGAAGCTTTGACGGCGCTCGCAGATAAAGTAGTCTATACCGGTATGATCGACCAGTATTTTGAATACCGTTTCGGAAAACTGGAGTACAGAAGTTTACGTTTTGAGCACCAGGAACTGGAAACCGCAAACTATCAGGGCAATGCTGTCGTAAATTACACAGATAAAGAAACCCCTTTCACCAGGATCATCGAGCATAAGCATTTCGAATTCGGAACGCAGCCTACCACCGTGATCACAAAGGAGTACCCGGCAGAATGGACCGACAAGCAGGAACCTTACTATCCGATCAACGATAACAGGAACGAAGAGCTTTATAAAAAATACAAAGAACTTGCTGCCGTTGAGGAAAATGTGATCTTTGGAGGCAGATTAGCGGAATATAAGTACTATGACATGCATCATGTGATAGCACATGCATTAAAGAAAGCAAGAACAGAATTAGACAGTACCAAATAGTGTTATGAAAAAAGCATTAATTACAGGAATTACTGGTCAGGACGGTGCGTACCTTTCTGAGTTGTTATTAGAAAAAGGATACGAAGTACACGGTATCAAACGTCGTAGCTCGTTATTGAATACCGATCGTATTGATCATCTTTATCAGGACCCCCATGAGAAAGATGTAAATTTCAAACTCCATTATGGTGATCTGACAGATTCGACCAATCTGATCCGCATCATTCAGCAGGTACAGCCAGACGAGATTTATAATCTCGGCGCTATGAGCCATGTACAGGTAAGTTTTGAAACACCGGAATATACTGCGAACGCAGATGGCATCGGTACGCTCAGGATACTCGAAGCGGTGCGTTTACTGGGATTGACAAAGACCACTAAAATATATCAGGCTTCTACTTCAGAGCTTTACGGCCTTGTACAGGAGATCCCGCAGTCAGAAAGAACACCTTTCTACCCAAGATCACCGTATGCAGTCGCTAAAATGTATGCTTACTGGATCACTGTCAATTACAGGGAAGCTTACGATATGTTTGCATGTAATGGTATCTTATTTAACCATGAGAGCCCGCTGCGTGGAGAAACGTTCGTAACCAGAAAGATCACAAGGGCGGTGGCGAAGATCGCGCTTGGTATGCAGGATAAACTCTTTATGGGTAATCTCGATGCACAGAGAGACTGGGGCCATGCGAAAGACTATGTGGACGCAATGTGGCGTATTCTTCAGCAGGATAAACCAGAAGACTATGTGATCGCTACCGGTATTACTACACCAGTGAGAACTTTCATTACCATGGCATTCGCAGAAGCGGGTATTGAAGTGGTATTTGAAGGTAAAGGCATAGACGAGAAAGGACTTGTAAAAAGTGTTGCAGCAGGTATTACCCATCTGCAACCAGGTCAGGAAATAGTAGTGATCGATCCAAGATATTTCAGACCAACTGAAGTTGATCTGCTGATCGGAGACCCGACAAAGGCACAAACTCAGCTCGGATGGAAACCTAAATACGATTTACCTGCACTGGTGAAGGAAATGGTAATCGCTGACCTGAAGTTGTTCAAACGCGAGAAATTGCTGAAGGATGCCGGGTATGACGTCTTAAATCAATATGAATAAGCGCATGGAAAAACATAGCAGGATATATGTCGCAGGGCATCGGGGAATGGTAGGTTCTGCCATTGTGAGAAGACTGGAAAAAGAGGGTTTTGATAATATCATTACAAGAGGTTCGAAAGAACTTGATCTCAGAGATCAGGCAGCTACTGCAGCTTTCTTTGCGCAGGAAAAGCCCGAATATGTGTTTCTCGCAGCAGCAAAAGTAGGCGGTATCGTAGCTAACAATACTTACAGGGCCGACTTTATCTATGAGAACATTATGATCCAGAATAATGTTATCCATTCGGCTTATACTGTTGGTGTAAAAAAGCTCATGTTCCTTGGTTCATCATGTATATATCCTAAACTGGCGCCACAGCCATTGAAGGAAGAATATCTGCTGACAGGACTGCTGGAGCCTACCAATGAGCCTTATGCGATCGCCAAGATCGCTGGTATCAAAATGTGTGAGGCCTACAGAGCACAGTATAACTGTAATTTCATTTCTGTAATGCCTACAAATCTTTACGGCCCCAATGACAATTACGATCTGAAGAATTCACATGTTCTACCAGCACTGCTGCGTAAGTTTCATGAAGCGAAACAGGCAGATGCACCGGAAGTAATGATCTGGGGTACAGGAAGCCCGCTGAGGGAGTTCCTGCACGCAGATGATATGGCTGACGCATGTTTCTTCCTGATGCAGCAGTATAATGAAGAAGGCTTTGTCAACATCGGTATTGGTCATGACATCAGTATTAAAGATCTGGCGCAGATGATCAGGGAAATAGTCGGGTACAACGGAAGCCTTGTATTCGATACTTCTAAACCGGATGGCACGCCAAGAAAATTAATGGATGTAAATAAACTCACAGATCTGGGCTGGAAAGCCAGCATCGGATTGAAAGAGGGGATCAGCACCGTATATGCGGAGTTGCTGAATACTATCTGGAAATAATTACCTGCGACTTATTGTCCCAGGCATTTCCTGTAAAGGTTATACACAGACGATGCGCATTGTTCGATAGTATAATGTTCAACAGTATCAATAGCATTTTTTACAAAGAAATTGTACAGTTGTTCATCTGCTATCAGCATGCGCATTTTCTCATATAGTTCTTCATGTGCCGTCGTATAAAGCAGGCCGTTATGGCCATCTGCAATGATCTCCATTGTACCGGCAGCCTTGTAACCTATCACCGGTATGCCGTAACTCATAGCCTCAATTGTTACCCTTCCCAGTGCCTCGTTTTTAGAGCACATCAACAGACAGTTGATCTGCTTATATACAGATTCGATATTGTCAATAAAGCCGGTAAATTCGACCTTGTCTTCCATATGATGCGCGGCCGTGTAATCCGTCAGTTGTTTCAGATAGGTCTCCATACCGGTACCCACGATCAGCAGTTTTACATTACTGAGTTTTTGCTGTAACAGGTAAAATGCCTGGAGGGCTTCCAGCTGATTCTTTTCACTGTTCAGGTTACCGACGATCGCAAACGTGAACGTGCCGGATGTGTTTTTCGCATGCCCGTGTTGCTGAAGATACTGCTTGTTTTGTTGCAGCGCTTCCCTGGAGATGATACCGTTATAGATCAGTTCTTTGATCGGTGTACGGGCGGTGGCTACGCGCTCTGTATAGATAGCGTTACTGATACTGATGACAGCAGTAGCCCGGTTAAGCCAGTGTTGAAAATAGCCATATCCGAAATTATAGCGGATGCGGTAGTCTGCCCATCCGAATTCTCTGATATGCCATACTAAAGGCTTTCCTGTTTTTCTCGCAAAGTAAGAGCCGATAAAAGTGACAGAAGAATTTACATGTATGATATCGCAGTCTTTGAATACATCCGCATATTTCTGCACTGTTCTCCGGTTGGACAGGTACTTGATAAGCCCTTTACCAGTTTCAATAACACTTCTCACAATCCCCGGACGTACTTCCGGTGAATGATGTATCTCATTGTAGGAAGGGATGATCGTACATTGAATGTTCCTGGATCGTGCTATTTCTGTTATTTTCCCATTGGCAGGAGCGATCAGGTGTATGTCCACATTATAGGAAGCCAGGCCAGACATGAGGTTAAGCAGTGACTTATTGGCCCCGTAAAGATCAGTGTAATGCGTAATGAAGACTACTTTCATTGCTATAAGTTGGCTGCAAAGAAAACCAATTTGTTTTTATTGTACTTCATTTTCTTGTTTCTGTGCCCGCTACAGGCAGTGTACATACGGAGATACAGAAATATCAGTTATCGTGTATTTATGGCTTTTTATTATATGATCAGCGTACTTAATATATGCAAGATGGGCCGGGATACCTAATATAGTACCTTGCTTAACGGGCTAATCCCTTATATTTGTAGCTGGCAAGCAAATTCTACTCTATGTTTAGAAAGCGTATCTCCCATGTGTTTGTTCTGGTATGTTTAAGTATTGCAATCAGCTCCAACTTACAAGCACAAAGTATCGGTCGTCAGTATTCGCTTGGATTCTATCAGTCCGGCTCCGACAGTAGTGGGTATCACTCATCACAAAGGGATTATTCTATTGAACCCGCTTTTGATCTTCCCAAGGGAGATACATTGCGGAAAAAAAGCTGGTTATACCGCAAGTTGTTCAGGGAACACCTGCTGGAAGTAACCGGGGAAGACTATACTTTTTATGCAAGCATACTGCCTGACCTCCTTGTCGGGCACAGCAGTGACAATGGTACTATCTGGACCAATACCCGTGGTGTGATGGCTGGTGGTACCATCGGTAAGAACCTGACCTTCCGCACAGAATTTTATGAAAATCAGGCCAAGATGCCAGCCTATCTGGACGCATTTGGCCGCCAGTACCAGATCGTACCGGGACAAGGTGAATGGAAGCCTTTCTCCGGAACGAAATTCGACTATGCATATGCATCAGCATTGATCAATTATAAAGCAGGAAAGCATTTCGATTTTCAACTGGGCTATGACAAGAACTTTATCGGGGACGGTTATCGTTCGATGTTATTGTCAGATGCAGCATTTAACTATCCCTTCCTGAAGATAATAGCGAATGTGGGACGTGTGCAGTATACCACCATGTGGGCCCAGTTCATTGATATGAATTATCCGAAGGCGTCTTATGACAATGGATACCGTAAGAAATGGGGCGTATTTAACTACCTGGACTGGAACGTCAGCAAAAAATTCTCCGTTGGATTATTTGAGGCGGTTATCTGGCAGGATTCGGATTCCAGCGGAAAACGTGGATTTGACGCAAGTTATCTGAACCCTATCGTATTCCTTCGCCCTGTGGAGTTCTCCGTAGGATCACCGGATAACGCGTTACTGGGTTTCAATTTGAAATATGCTCCTTCCCGTAACAGTACCTTCTATGGACAGTTTATTCTGGATGAGTTCAAATTTGATGAAGTTACCTCCGGTAAAGGCTGGTGGGGAAATAAGTTTGGCGGCCAGGTAGGTTTCCGCTCAAACAACATCTTTAAAGTGCCTAACCTGAATGTGCTCACAGAGTTCAATGCGGCGAGACCATACACTTATTCTCAGCGAACGACGCTCAATAACTATGGGCATTATGGGCAATCACTTGCTCACCCTATGGGCGCCAACTTTATGGAATGGGTGAATATTGCTGACTACCGCTACAAACGGCTGTTCCTGCGTGGGCAGATAACGGTGGCTAAATATGGTCTGGATACAGCTGGCGTGAACTATGGTAAGGATATCAATAAGTCATATACAACCCGTATGATGAGTTATGGTAACCATATCGGACAGGGGTTAAAAACCAATTTCCTGTATGTACAGGGTACGGCAGCATATCTGCTGAACCCGAAATATAACCTGCGTCTGGAAGCTTCTGTTACTGCAAGAAGAGAAAGCAACAGTCAGTGGAAGACGAATGAAATGATCTTTCAGGTGGGGCTGAGAAGCTCATTCCGACAGCTATACTACGATTTGTAATGATCTGAAGCAGGTCTTCTGATCACACATATATCTATCCCGCTAATAGGGAACGACGAATGACCGTCGTTACTTATTGGCGGGATTTTAGTTTTTTGAGCAGGGGAGAGAGCATATTCATCGCTTCTGCAAAGAAGACCTTGTTCAGCAGTTTGTTCAGTGGTAGTATCACCGCCGCCATTACTGCACCTGCAATGATGATCTTGATCAGGAAGGACTGTATAGGCAGCATGTTTACCGCGATCAGTAATGGCGCCATGATCAGGCCTATAGCTACAGGACGCACGATCTGGCCGAAGAACTCATTAAATGTACCGCCGCTGTTTGGATAGATCAGTATAGGCGATGCTGCAAACAGCGATATTGTGATAGCGATCAGATTTGCATAAACGATCCCGTTCAGACCATAAATTGAGCCTATACAGATAGACACAGGAATGAAGAGGAACATGGCCGCATTCCAGTAGAAAGACTGTTTTACCTTACCTTTTGACAGGAGTAAGGTACCCAGGGGGTTAATGGTCGATCTGACCATGTAATACATGGACAATACTCTCAGTGGGTAGATCGCACCTGTCCATTTGCTTCCAAATAAGACCAGTACGATCGGTTCTGCCATTACACAGATGAAAAGGTAGACAGGCACATTGAAAGAGGTGAGATAATTCACACTTTTCAGGTAGATCGACTTTAACTGTTCGTTATCATTTTTGATCTTTGCCATTACCGGAAAGGTCACCTGGGTAACAATAGGATTAATGATCTGCGCCGGACGCATAGCCAGGTTTTTGGCGATGTTATAGATACCAAGTATCTCTACGCCAAGCAGCTTACCAATGATAAAGGTATCTACCTGTGTATTGAAATAGTTAAGCGTATTATCAGCGGTCTGGTACAAGCCAAAAGACAGGAACTGTTTTATTTCACTAAACCTGAAGTAGAGGGTAGGTTTATGAAACTTTAACCCTGCAATGACAACAAGCGCAGCAGCAATGATAACACCGCTCAGGTAGGAGAGTATCAGCGCATATACGCCAAATCCCTTCCAGGCGAGTACGACCGCTACTAAAAATGAGATCAGTTTGGAAAGAATATCCCTTCTGGCGATATCGTTGAACAGCAGCTCTTTTTTCATCAGCGCATAGAACTGTTGTTCCAGGGGCTGGATCAGGAAAGAAACGCCGATCAGGATGATCACTTTGGTCAGAGAAGGTTCATGATAAAATGCAGCTACCAGTGGCGCTGTAAGTGCGAGGACCAGAAACAATGTCCATCCGACAGCAATATTGAGCCAGAACAGACTGCTCAGCTGCTTTTTGGTAATGTCCTGATTATAAATGATCGCATTGGATATCCCCATATCAAGAAACAGCTGGGAGAACCCGATAAAGGATGTAGCCAGGGCCATGATACCAAACGCACCTGAATCAAGATACCGCGCCAGGATCGCTACCTGTAGAAATTGAACAACTACTCCTATCCCTGAGGACAATGCTGTCCATTTCAATCCACTGATCGCTTTTTCCTTTAACATCTCAGTTCCTTGTATTTAACACGGTATCAATAACACGCTCGATATTCGTAATATGTTTTTCGAGTGTGAAATGTTCCTGAATTCTCTTTCTGCCCGCAAGCCCCAGTTTTTTAGCCAGTGCAAGGTCGTCGAGTATCTTTATCATAGCTACGGTCATGGCAGTAACATCGCCTTCTTCAAACAGGTAACCGGTCTCTCCGTCGATCACCACATCCGGGATACCGGCATGTTTGGTGGAAACAATAGGTAATCCGCCGGCGCTTGCTTCCAGTACAGCTACAGGCGTACCTTCTCTGTCACCATTAGGCGCTGTAAGCGAGTGTTGTACAAAGGCAATGGTATCAGCATAGAGGGGGAGTATTTCCTGCGGACTGAGTATCCCTTTAAATTCCACATTACCTGCGATATTGAGGTCTTTTACCAGTTGATCGCATTTTGCACGTAAAGGGCCATCGCCTACCATTCTCAGTTTCGCATCAGGATGTTTCTGCAAAGCGGCAGCAAAGGCCGTTAAGGTATTCTGTGGCGCTTTCTTATCGACAAAGCGTCCGATAGCCAGGAAGTTCTTTTGTGTATAATTGCTGTTGACATCAAAATAAAACTCGGCAGGACCGTATGTATTGATGGACAGTTTATTAGCAGGGCAGCCAAGGGAGATCAGCTGGTTGTACATATGCTGCGATACAGCAAAGATGTGAGTAGCGTCTCTGAACAGTCGCTCATAAGCCTCTTTCTGTGTAGCCAGGATTTCATGCAGATAGGCGTCCAGACCATGAAAGAAAACGATCAGTGGCAGGTCCAGGGCTTTGCAGACCTTTACCATCGCTGCTCCTGTCATACCGAATTCAGCAAGTACAACATTGATCTGTTGTTCCTTAAAATAACGGATAAGTTTCTTCTCATGGAAGCTCAGGCTATCAGGGCTCAGCTTCTTATGGAGGCGGCGTCTGATCTTATTAATGATATTATACTGAACTGAAAATTTGCCATCTTCTGACATCTCCGGAAGTGAGCCCCCATATAAATAAGTGATATTGGCGTTAATATTTTTTTTGTGGTAGGCTATAAAGGTTTCTGAATATGCATTCTTATTAGGAGATATCAGAGCTAGATTGGCTTTTCTCATTTTCTCTTTAAAATTATTTAATAGTGGACGCTAAAGGGTAAAGTTCGGCAAAGAAAGTTATTTTGGTGCGATTTGGGTAATTTCTAAACATGAAATTGTTTGCTACCTTCGCAGGATGCATTATGTTACGGTTGAAGGACTCACTAAATCTTACGGCGCAGGGCCGCTTTTCAAGGATATTTCTTTTCACATTGAAGAAGGGGATAAGATAGCTCTGGTCGCTTTGAATGGCGCTGGTAAATCTACCCTGTTGCGCATTTTATGCGGACAGGAATCACCCGACGCCGGTACCGTCTGGATACACAAAGACGTGACGGTGGTAATGCTGGAACAACAATCCGACTTTGATCCCCAGAAAACGATCTCCGCGAATATCTTTTCACAGTCTAACCCTGTTCTGGCCGCTATCAGAGACTATGAACTGCTGACAGACGACGAGGAAGCGGAACCAGACCTGGACAAGCTCACGGCGGCTATTGAGCGCATGGACGAGCTGAATGCCTGGCATTTTGATTCCAAAGTGAAGCAAATCCTGGGTAAATTGAATATCCATCACCTGGACCAGCGCATGGGTAGCCTGTCCGGCGGACAGCTGAAACGTGTGGCTTTGGCTAAAGTGTTGATTGATATAGGATTCGAACATCGCCATACCCTCCTGATCATGGACGAACCTACCAACCACCTGGATATCAACATGATCGAGTGGCTGGAGAACTACCTGGACCAGGAAAATGTGACTTTGCTGCTGGTAACGCACGATCGTTACTTCCTGGACAGTGTATGTAATGAAGTTATGGAACTCGACCAGCAACAGCTGTTCATTTATAAAGGAGACTACGAAAATTACCTGGAAAAGAAAGCAGCCCGTGAGGAAAGCGATCGCGCCAGTGTGGAAAAAGCCCGCAATACTTTCCGGAAAGAACTGGAATGGATGCGTAAGCAGCCCAAGGCCCGTACGACCAAGTCCAAGTCCCGGATTGACGCTTTTGAAGAAGTAAAGGAGAAGGCCAGCGTACGTCTGGAGAAACAGCAGCTGGAACTGAACGTGAAAATGAGCCGTCTGGGGGGAAAGATCATAGAACTTAAGAAAGTCTATAAGTCTTTTGGCGATCTGAAGATCATACAGGGATTTGATTATACCTTTAAGAAAGGAGAAAGAGTGGGTGTTGTTGGTAAGAACGGGGTAGGAAAGTCCACTTTTCTGAATATGCTTCAGGGGCTTGATGAACCGGATTCCGGTAAGATCAACACCGGGGAGACGGTGATCTTTGGTAATTACGATCAACGTGGTCTTATTATTAAGGAAGACATGCGTGTGATCGAGTTCGTGAAGAACATCGCTGAGAACTTCCCGCTGGCAGACGGTACAAAGGTAAGTGCAGCACAGTTCCTGCAATTATTCCTGTTTACGCCTGAAAAACAATATACTTATATCTCCAAACTGAGCGGTGGTGAGAAAAGAAGGCTACACCTGCTCAGTATACTTTTCCGTAATCCGAACTTCCTGATACTCGATGAGCCGACCAACGACCTTGATCTGCCTACCCTGAGCATTCTGGAAGACTTCCTGATGTCTTACCAGGGATGTATTATCATTGTAACGCACGACCGGTATTTCATGGACAAACTGGTGGATCACCTTTTTGTGTTCGAAGGAGCAGGTGTGGTACGTGACTTCCCGGGCAACTACAGCCAGTACAGGGATTGGGAAAAAGAGCAGAATGGAAAGGATAAGGAAGAAAGCCGCAATGAACCGAAGGTCGCCGCCAGTCCGGTAATAGAAACACCTCCTGCCACTCCGGCTGCCCCGGCTAAAAAAATGTCTTTCAAAGAGAAGCGTGAGCTGGAACTGCTGGAAAAGGAGATTCAGTCGCTGGAGGCAGAAAAAAAGAGCATCGATGAGCAAATGGGAGCTGGCACCCTGCCTTACGAACAGCTGGAACCACTTTCTCGCCGTGTCGGAGAGATCATCCAGTTACTGGACGATAAAGGCCTGCGCTGGATGGAATTGAGTGAAATGAGTTGATTATAAATGAATTATATAAAAAAGGGACACCGTAATGGTGCCCCTTTTTATTTGTCGTGTTAGTTTTGTTGCTTATCACGGATTTCAGAAGGTTTCAGATAGACCTTTTTACCTTTATCGTCCACGAAGTATTTCCTGTCTTTTTTATCTATATAAACAGTCTGGCCTCCCGGACCTTCCTTCCCTTTATATGTTTTATCGGTGATCTTCATGGCTCCTTTTACAGCCACAGAAGCGGTCTTATTACCGATTTTCTTCGCAGTACTGTCCACGCCCTGGGCCATGCTCGTATGGCCGGCAAGAAGGGTGGCAACTGTCACTGAAACAGCAACAAATCCAATGCGCAATGTTCTCGAGATCATAACAATAGATTTTAAAAGTTGTGTAAAGTCACTATGAATATTATTATTCAATTTTGATGCCAGCAACATCTTCCATATTTTTAGACTGCCACCATATGTATAGTATAATTTAATTTTAACGGTAAACAGTAATAGTTGGAGGAGATCTGGTATAAGGACCTTTCAGATCAGGAGCTCTGGAGCAGGCTGATAGATAGCGATGAAGGCGCACTGGCTTTCATTTATGATACATGGTTCGCATCACTCTACAAATATGGAATGAAAATACAGGCTGATAGCAGCCTGGTGAAGGATTGTATACACGATCTTTTTACCTCCCTATGGCATAGTCGTCAACAGCTCTCTGTGACAGACAGCATCAAATTCTACCTGTTTGCCAGCCTCAAGCGGATTATTGTCAAACATAGCAAGGCAGAAGGGCTTTTTAACCTGTTCAGGCAGCAGCCTGCCGCACAGGAATCACACATGCCGTCTTATGAGGAACGGCTGATCAATGAACAAACCAATAACGAGCGCAACCTTAAACTGGCGAAAGTGATCGATCAGTTACCAAAACGACAGAAGGAGATCCTGTACCTCCGTTATTATGAAGGGTTGTCCACACAGGAGACCGCCGAGATTATGTCACTGAGTGTTAATTCGACATATGTATTATTGTCTAAAGCATTGAATTATCTCAAGAGCCATAGTGGTGAATTATTGACTTTATTGGTCATTTCGGGGTATCGACCCAAAGGTTTCTAAAGAAATTATAGTTTTTTTAAAAAAAAGTTGAAAAAGACGCTAAGATTTTTTGATTTCACTGCTTTATGTATTTAAAGCCTATCAGGAACAACGCTGATTATGGATTATAAAGATTACACAGTAAGGGAGTTTCTACATGACGGAATGTTTCGGAAATGGATCACTGATCCGGATCACGAAACAAATACCTTTTGGGAAATCTGGCTGCGTGACAATCCTGATCACCGCGTTACCGTAGAGCAGGCACGCGATGTACTGCTGATGATCGGTCCGGATGAGCACATACCTACTGCGGAAGACCAGGCGGAAGTCTGGAGCCGTGTTGCTTATTCCATCCGGCAGGTACCTGAGAAAAGGCGGATTTTCATCGCCTGGCGCTATGCAGCGGCCTTTGCCGGTGTATTGGCGGTGACTGCTGCTTCCTGGTATTTCATGCATAAGAAAGAACCAGTGCTGGTCAGCTACATCACCCCCTATGGTGAAACCAGAAAGATCACTTTACCGGATAGCTCTGTTGTAACACTGAATGCCAACTCAAAACTCAGGTTCAGCATGGGCAGTGACGGTAAACGTGAAGTATGGATAGATGGAGAAGGCTTTTTTACCGTTCTCCACGAAAGCCACAATGAACCATTTGCCGTACATACTTCTGATGTGGATGTACAGGTGATCGGAACAGCATTTAATGTCAGCACCAGACGTATTATGACACGTGTGGTACTTAATAGCGGCGCCGTAAAACTGAAGCTGAATGGCGAAGGACAAGAGGACCTGAGCATGAAGCCCGGTGAAATGGTGACTTTTTCAACCAAAACTAATCAGTTGTCACGCCGGACGGTCAATCCGGCAGATTATAATGCCTGGCTCGATAATATGTTCGTCTTCAATGAGGCGACTATTACAGAAGTAGCCGAAGTATTAAACGAGAACTTAGGGATCAACATTAAGATAGAAGAGCAGGAACTACAGAAGGAGTTATTTACAGGTAGCATACCAATGTCAGATGTAGAAATATTTTTCAGAACACTGTCACGGTCCTTACATGTGGTTATCGAAAAGAAGGACAATCAAAACTACAGCATCAGGAGAAAGAAAACCTAGTGAAGTTTAGTCAATAAAAAATCAACCAACCTTAATCTATTGCTTATGCCTGGAAATTACTTTAGGTGTATGGGGAGTCGTGCTGCCCTGTTATTACTGTTGCCAGCCATGGGGTATGCTGCTTCAGATAATATACACTATCATCCGCAGCAGGAGTTGTATGCTGCAACGGGATTGAATCAGTCCAAGGGAAGACAGACATTGAAAGATATCCTTGTCTCATTGGAAACGAAGTATAAGGTGCGTATCAACTACGTCGGTCAGTCGATTGGCAGTATGCAGACGGAACCACCTGCTGCCAAAGGCGCAGCTGTGAAATTCATTCAGTACCTCAATCAGTTCCTGAAACCACTTGGACTGGAAGCAGAGGAATCTGGCGCCAACATGTTTATTATCTATAAACAGGAAGGTACAGCTCCTGCTCCTAAACCAGCAGCGCCTGTCGAAAAAAAAGAAACGGCAGAGCAGGCAAAACCAGCGGCAATCAGTATCTCCGGTCTCGTAACGGATGATACAGGCGTTCCCTTACCGGGCGTAACAGTTGTTGTAAAAGGTACTTCCAATGGTGTACATACTGCTAATGATGGTAAATATACACTGAACAATGTGCCAGAAAATGCACATATCGTGTTTAGCTTTATTGGGTTCAAATCACAGGAAATTGTTCTTAAAGGACAGAATAGGCTGGACGTACGATTAAAGACAGATGTGCAGGCAGTAAAAGATGTGGTAGTAACCGGTTACTATGAGATCAAGAAAGAAAGTTTCACAGGTATCGCAACCGTCCTGACTTCTGATGATATCAAAAAAGTAAATCCGCAGAATGTACTCAGCAGTTTGCAGGCATATGATCCTTCATTTAAGCTGGTTGAAAACAATTTACTGGGTTCCAATCCAAACAGAATTCCTAATATCAATGTAAGGGGTACTACTGCACTGCCAAGCGCGGACGTATCCAAACTGACGAGAAACAGTATGCTGACCGGTGTTACCAATCAGCCTACTTTTATCCTCGATGGTTACGAAGTAAACGTACAAACAGTGTTTGACCTCGATCCGAACAGGATCGCTTCTATGACCTTGCTGAAAGATGCAGCGGCAACGGCGATCTATGGTTCAAGGGCAGCGAACGGTGTTGTGGTGATCCGTACAAAAGCGCCAAAAGAAGGTAAGCTGGCAGTTAACTATGGTTATGAGATGACAGTGAACGCACCTGATCTTTCTGATTACCATGTACTGAATGCAGGAGAGAAACTGGAGTATGAAAGACTGGCAAAACTGTATGAATCAAATAACGTAGATGCGCCGATAGAACTGGAGAAAGAATATTATCAGAAAAAGAAAAATGTGCTCGCCGGTGTAAATACCTATTGGTTGTCACAGCCATTACAGGTAGACCTCGGACACAAACATTCCCTATACCTGGAAGGTGGTACGCCTGTTGTGAAATATGGCCTTGATATGCGCTATCAGTCCAATAACGGTGTAATGAAAGGCTCCTACAGAAAGCGCTATGGTCTTGCCGCATCACTCTCCTACAACGTACAGAACAAGATACAGTTCAGAAACCAGATGTCCATCACACAGGTAGATGGAAGAGAATCTCCTTACAGAGAGTTTTCCAACTATGTAAGAATGAACCCTTACTATCCAAAGACAGATTCAACCGGCAGACTGTTACGCGAAGTGGACAAATGGAGCTATCGTGGTGGCGCTAATGGCGGCGCTGTTACCGATGCGGTATTGAACCCTATGTATGAAGCAACTACCGGTAGTCTGGAGAAGAACCAGTATGTAGAATTCATGGATGCGTTCTCCGGAGAATGGACCATTAATCCTGCATTAAGATTAAGAGGCCAGATATCCCTGACAAAAAGAAGATCAACTGCAGATAAATTCACCTCACCATTCAGCAACGAATATTATAACGTAACAGGGGGCGATCTGAAAGACCGTGGTAAGTATACATTTGCCGATGAAGATTTCTGGCAGGCAGATGGTAGTTTAACACTGAGTTATGCAAAGCAGATCAGGTCTAACTTCCTGAACGTGTCACTGGGTACAAATATTCAGGACAGAAGTAATGACAGTAAGTCTTTTGTTGCACAGGGTTTCTCCAACGACAGATTCTCTCAGATCGAATTTGCCCGTACGTATGAAAAAGATGGTTCTCCAAGTGGTGAGTATACACAAGACCGCCTGATCGGTTCTTTCCTCTATGTGAACTACTCCTATAAAAATAAGTTCCTGATGGACGGTACCGTACGTCTGGACGGATCATCCAAATTTGGTACTGATTCCCGCATGGCCACTTTCTGGTCTTATGGTCTGGGATGGAACGTACACAATGAAAAGTTCATTCCACGTAAGGTCATTTCACAATTGACGCTGAGGGCTACAACAGGTCTGACGGGCGATGTATCCTTCCCGTCTTATTTATCTAATACCACTTATCAGTATTACAGCAATGACTGGTATTCTACAGGCGTAGGCGCTATTTTCAGGACCTATGGTAACTCATCCCTGAGATGGCAGCGTACTAAAAACTATGATGCCGGTATGGAACTGGACCTCTTCAATGGCCGTTTCTATATTGCTCCACGTTATTACTATAAACTCACTAAAGACCTGCTTGCGGATATCATCGTACCGCCATCAACCGGTTTTACTGACTATAAAGCGAACCTGGGTGAAATGGTTAACCGTGGTTTTGAGATCAACGTCCGCAGTAATGTGCTGAGAGGTAAGAACTGGTCTTTCAACCTGTTTGCTAACCTGGTGACGAACAAAAACAAGATCACCAAGATCTCCAATGCGCTGAAGAGCTACAATGATAAAGTAGATGATAAACAGGAAAGCGATCCTGATCTGAATTCTGTTCCGCTGCTGCGTTTCCAGGAAGGACAATCCCTGAATACTATTTATGCAGTGAGATCAATGGGTATTGATCCGGAAAATGGTAAAGAGATATTCGTGAAAAAAGACGGTACCTACACACATATCTACAGTGTGAAAGACATGGTGCCTGTTGGCGATATGACCACTAAACTGGAAGGTACGTTCGGCGGTAGCCTGTATTATGGTAACTGGGTGGCTGAAGTAAGGTTCTATACTAAAGGCGGAGGTGATCTGTATAACCAGACATTGGTTGACCGTGTAGAAAATGCCGATCCAAGATATAATGTCGATAGCCGTGTACTGCAATCCAGATGGAAACAACCCGGTGATCATGCATTGTTCAAAGACATCGCAGATCAGGGTTCTACCCGTACTTCTTCCCGTTTCGTACAACGCGATAACGTAGTGGAACTAAAATCTGTTTATCTGGCGTACAACGTTCCGATGGCAGTGGCCAAACGTTACAGGATGAATAACCTGCGTTGTTCACTGAACATGAATGATGTGTGGAGAACATCCACGATAGATGCAGAAAGAGGTATCGATTATCCTTTTGCGAGAACATTCACCTTCTCATTATCTACTCAGTTCTAAAAAGCAGCAAGATGAAGAAATATTATACACTTATAATAGTGATGGCGACCGGTTTGATGTCCTGCAGTAAATGGCTGGATGTAACGCCGAAATCAGAGGTGTCGCAGGGTGCTTTGTTCAGTACACAATCAGGTTTTGAAGAAGCGCTGAACGGTGTGTACAGTCGTTGTACACAGGAAGATAGTTATGGTAAGGAGATCACCTGTGGTTTCCTGGACGTACTGGCGCAGAACTATGTGATTACCAGTCAGGACCCGCAGGCGTACAGACAGACTTCCATCTATAACTATGAGGAAGAGAACTTCATGAGAAGAAGAGATGGCGCCTGGATAGCACTGTATAATGCAATTGCAAACAGTAACCTGATCCTGCACCACATCAAAGGCCAGGAAAAGCTGTTTGCCGGTCAGGAGTATTCACTCATCAAAGGTGAAGCGCTGGCGCTGAGAGCATACCTGCATTTTGATCTGTTGCGTATGTTCGGACCTTCTTATGTAAGCGATCCGAATTCGTTGGCTATTCCATATGTAATGGATTTTTCCAAAAAGGTGACGCCGATGTCCAGCGTACGCCAGGTGCTGGATTCTGCTATCCTTGATCTGACAGAAGCGAAGGCATTGCTGAAAGTAGCTGATCCGATCCTGAATGCCGGTTATAAAGTGGGTTATCCGGCGAAGGATTCCAGTACAGAGGAAACAGGTGCTTTGTTCCTGCAGAACCGTCGTCATCGCCTGAATTATTATGCTGTTTGTGGTGAGCTCGCGCGAGTATATTTATATAAAGGTGATAAAGCGAATGCGCTGGCGAATGCCCTGGAAGTGATCAATTCAAATAAATTCCCCTGGACACGCCAGAACGATTTCCTGAATCCGAATGATGAAAAGAAAGATCGCATTCTCTATAGGGAATTACTGTTTGGATGGTATGTGCCTAATATGTCCGGCGCACTGAACAGCCGTTTCAGGAATGGTGAAAGCGCCTTGTTCATCACCAGCTCAGAAGGTCAGAATATGTATGAAACAGGTGGTGTTGGTGGAGATGACTTCCGTTACAAACAATGGTTCAGCGAGCAGAGTGGAGGCCTTGGCACCCGTTTACAGCTTGAGAAATACTACCGTGACGGAGATGCGAACATCCACTACCAGATGGCGCCGGCTATCCGTCTGAGCGAGATGTATTATATCGCTGCAGAGTGTACGTTTGATACTGATCCTGCAAAGGCATGGGATTACTTTAACGAGGTAAGACTTCACAGAGGCATCGGTACCCGTATCACGGAAGAGCGTTCAAAAGATGTGTTCATGACAGAACTGGTAAAGGAAAGCCGCAAAGAGTTCTATGGTGAAGGTCAGATCTTCTACATGTATAAGCGTCTTAACAGAGCAGTAACAGGGTTGGCGGGTATCCAGTACCCGGCTACGAATAAAATGTTCGTATTCCCTTTACCTGATGATGAAATCCAATTCGGTAACCGATAAAAACCTGCGGCCAGATGAAAAAGAGTTATTTATTCGGAGTGCTTTGCTGTATGGTATTGTTTGCCTGCAAAAAAGACGAAACTCCTTTGTTTGATACAACAGAGAACGTTTATTTTGATTTTACGCCTGATGATCCGGATGATAAAACAGACAGCCTGTTATATTCATTCGCTTATTTTCCTGATAAAGGAGAAGATACCGTATATGTGCCCGTGAGGATTTCAGGTTTCCGTGTCGCACATGAGCGGACATTTATACTGGAAACGGTGGACAGCAGCACTACTGCAAAACCAGGTCTGGATTTCAAGGCACTGGAGAAAGAATATGTTATGCCGTCTGATTCGGGGTTATGTCTGGTGCCATTGATCCTCTACAATAAGGATACCGTGCTGAAGTCTAAAACCCTCACTATCGGTCTTACGCTGAAAGCATCCAAAGACTTCGGTGTCACCTTCAAACTGCAGAATAAGGGTATCGTAAAATTTTCCAACAGACTGGAAAAACCAAACTGGTGGAATACCTGGGCGGGTGAACTGGGCGACTACTCGCGTGTGAAACATGAGCTTTTTATCAGGGTATCAGGCGCAACAGAGTTAGGTACGAACCTGCAGGATTTCAATACTATTCCTAAAGCTCTGTATCACACAAGACGCTTCAAGACCTTCCTGCTGGACCCGTTCACCTGGGTAACGCAGTTTGCCGCTGAGGGGTATGTTATTACAAAAGAAGCAGACGGTTTTTACTATTTCTACAGTAGCAAAAACCCTGATAATAAGTACAAGCTGGAACTGAACCCGGATGATGGCAGATATTATTTCAGGGATGAAAATGGTAAACGTATCTAGGCAAAACTTACAACAATGAAGAAATCACTTTTTTATATACTTATTGCTGCTTTGCTTCCCTTCTTAGCATCCTGCTTCAAGGATAAGGGGAACTATGATTATGTAAAAGTCGATGAGCCGGTTATCTCTAATCTGGATACAGCATACACTGTTTTAACAGGAGACAGTCTGATCATCCTTCCTAAAATAGTACTCCCGGGTGGCAGAACGGATATGACCGTTCACTGGATGATACAGATCCCTTCAGAAGCCCGTTCGGATGATTATGATGGTCCTGCTTTGAGAATTCTGTACGGTCTTGGTTCTAACAGATACAGCTGTATCCTGACCGTAAAGGACAATACGACCGGTATGAAGTACTTCTACGAATTCTTCATCAACGGTAAAACAGAGTTTACTTCAGGTACCCTGGTGCTTTCTGATGAAGGCGGACAGGCAAAGCTCTCTTTTGTGAAACCTGATGGTTCAGTAAAACCCGATCTGTATCCTGCTATCAATGGTGAAAACCTGGGTACAAATCCTTTGCAGATCGTGCCATTGCGGAACCAGTATTACCTGAATGTGACGCTTTCCTACTGGATCGTGTGTGCAGGAGGTACTAATCCGGCTGTGCAGATCAGTCCTGATGATCTGAAACGTATGAAATACCTGAAGGAGAATTTTTACGATCCACCGGGAGATATACATCCGGCTTATTTTCAGAAGCTGCTGGATGGCACGACGACTGCTGTGATGAATGATAAATTGTACTTCGGAACAGTAGAAACAGCGCCATTCGGTACCTATTATGGTTATTTCAGTAATCCGATCGCCGGTGATTATAACCTGGCGGGCGACCTTGTCTTTACCAGCAATGATAAGGGCTTATACTACCTGGGTTTTGATAAGGTGAAGAAGCGTCTCGTGCGTTTTGACCGTACAACCTATTTCGGTGTCAATTATACGCAGGAGGATTCATTGTTCAATCCAAAGGACCTGAAGATGGACCTGCTTGACCTGGAGAAGATCACGGAAAACGATGTATACGCCTTTTGTGACAGCATCGGAAAGACTTATGAGCTGAAGTTCGCCGTGAACTTCCTGGAGGGAAATTCACGCCTTAAAACCATCTACAAAAGGAAATTCAAAGGCGACAGTCTGGTGACGGCACAAACCAAATGGCAATCCTCCGCTTTGGGCGTGTTCTATTTCACTTCTCATGATAAGATATATCGTTACAATCCGCTGAACCAGGAAATCAGACAACTGGACGCGAATTTTGGTGGCAAAGACGTCACCATGATCAAAGTGATGGATGAAGTGAACAAACTGATTGCAGGCACAGAAGGAAGTTATTATACACTTGATATAAGTACCGGGAAAAATGGAAATATCCTTAATCAGACACATGGTCTGCCCGGAAAAGTAGTTGACGTTTTTATACGATGATAGCATCTAGCACTATCCGGAAGCCCTATTAACCAACCATTACAAAAAACGGAACGCCCCGCGATTCAATCGTGGGGCGCTGTTTTTTCCGGAAGGAACAGATTATTTGCAATCTCCTTTTACAAAAGGAGTTTCCTCATATTTCAGCTTCGTCAGGTCTTTTTCAAATACAGGTACGCCCTGTTTGTCGAAAGAGGACGGGATCGCTTCCAATACCTGGTTATTTTCAAGTTTGAACACAACAGGTCTTACACTGGTCTGACCCTCGCTCATAAAACGGTATTCCGCCTCAATGATGTTATTATTGATCGTACCGGTAATAGCGCCCTGGTTTTTGTCTTTTTCAAAGATGCGGTATTCCAGCTGGCCATTGATCACTTCATTGTCTGTTTCGAACTGCAGATAAGAAGTATCCTTGCCTGAGATACGGGTAAAGCATTGAGGACCTGCGGCTACGATAGCGGAAGCAGGAGTGGCAGCACTGCTGTCTTTCCCTTCCGTTTCACTGGTGGTCTTGGCAGATTGTTGACAACTAAACATGGTCAGTAAGGCTGCAGCTGCAAAATATAGTTTCATGTGACTGGTTTTTGCCTTATAGAACGAATAGTGTGCCAAGGAGTTACTTTGCCATATTAATTTATTTCCCCCAGAAACGGTCTTCCTGTTCCTGGTCGGCGGAGTAGATTTTCGCCTTGACAATTTTTCCCCCTGTAACGGTGTAAACGTCAATGTTATCCACATCGAGCCTGGCGCCTGCTGTCCCTTCGGCAGTCCATTGGATAAGACAGGCCACGCTGTTACCACTGACAGCGATATCCCTGATCTTTGCAAGTGCCAGGGTATTGCCGGTATGGGCAAACATGCCGCCGACCATCTGGAATACCTCATTAATGTCCTTTTTAAAGCCGGAAAAGCGGTTATCGCCAGGTTGTTCCCATTCTACGGCAGGATCGAGTAAGGCGGCCAGTGTCTGATTGTCTCCCTGCTGTACTGCGGTCAGGAATTGCGTTACTATCTGTTTTGCCTGATTTTCCATGTTGTTTGGTTTTATTTAGGTGATTGTTTACTGCAAAACTATTCCTGATAAGCGGGGCGCTTATTATCTTTATGCGACAAATAATTACCATTTCGCGACATGGAGAATATGCGCCGGCGTTTTGTACTGAACCTTATTGCATATGCAGCCTTACGTGATGTGCCAGCTACGCAGTTATGCCGGCTCGCTGGTATAGACCTGGCAGTATTACAACGTACAGAAGACTACACGATCAGCCAGCAGCAGCTGAATCATCTGTGGCGGGAGGCCAGTGCGCTTGCCGATGATATACTGTTCGGACTACATTTCGGAGAGTCGCTGCAGTTATCGGCATTGGGAGTAGTGGGCGAAATTATCCGGACCAGCGAAACCGTCGGCCAGGCCGTAGAACAGGCGGCCGAATTGGCACATCTGCTGACTGACCTGTTCCGTGTTACGGTTGACCGCAACGAATCTCATTTTATCATACGTTTTCTGCCCTTAACGGAGCGTACGGACCTGTTTGCATTCAGACAGACACTCGAACTATTTATGGTTTTTGTCGTACACGAGCTGGACGGATTGCTGCTGCGTAAAGTAAAACCGCTAAGGGTACGCCTGCCTTACAGCGTAGAACAGGAAAGAGAATATGCACGTGTGTTTCGCTGCGATACGGAGAAGAGCACAGCAGAATATGCGCTCGTATTTGACAACCACTATTGGACAGAACCACTGCTCAGCGCGAACTATGAAATACAACGTACTTTGCTGCAGACCGTTGCTGCGAATAACAGTACAGCGGGCGACTCATTGAAAGAAAAGATACATCAGTACCTGCTGACCAATGCTTATCTTGGCATCCGGTCACTGAGTGAGATCGCGGCCAATTTTAATGTTAGTCCGAGAACACTGCAACGTAAACTAAAAGAAGAAGGTATCAGCTACCAGGATGTGGCAGACGAAGTCAGGAAATCATTGGCCATACACTATCTTGAAGAAGGCGGCTATCCCGTCAAAACGATCTCCTATATGCTGGGGTACAATGAACTGAGCGCATTTACAAGAGCTTTTAAACGATGGACAGGAAAGACGCCTGTCAGTTATCAGAAGAATTAAATAACAGGTCCTACTTACTATTATAACAACTACACTATGGAAGCTAACAAGCCGATTGGCTGGTATCTGAAAGAAGCAGATAAACGTATTACTGCTTTTCTGAATGACGAATTCACAGACCTTTCTATTTCCCGTCATCACTGGATGATCATGCAGCGGATAGCAGAACAGGGAAGTATCATCACCTGGGAATTTTTCCAGGAAATAAAGTCGACGGTCACAGTACAGCAATTCGGAGAGATCATACAATCCATGCTTGATCGTGGCTGGGTCACTGTTTCTGCAGAAGATAAATGCGTCTTCACTGCGGAAGGGCAGGGAGCGTATCAGCAGATAGGCGTAATACAGCAGGAGCGGTCTGGCCGGATGTTGAACGGTATCACTGAAGCAGAGTATAATCTGATGATCAGCGTATTGAACAGGATAATCGTGAATATAGGATAACAGTGCGCGCAGCAGTTAAAAACTGTTTTGGCTGTAATTGATTAATCGATACTTTTGTCTGGTCCCTGCGGGACTTCTAATGTTAAAATAAAACAATATTAATATGGCAAAGTTACCCAAGTTTATGATTGCTGACGATCCTGTTACGGATCCTGACAATGAGTATATCTTCCACACAGAACAGCCCCGTTTCTTCGCTAAACGTGTTGATGAAGACGAGGAAAACGGTCATATTGATATCGTTGCTGAACTGGATAATGTGGATGAGTTCTTTAAGAACGATCCAGGTAAGAAAGAAGAGTTACTTGGTGAACTGGAAGAATGGTACTATTCTTATCTTGAGTGGCTGGAAGAAGATGAGTTTGATGAAGAAGACGAAGAATAGTCAGACGATATTTTATCTTATAGTATAGAAAGTCAGCAATTTGCTGACTTTCTACGTTTAATACCCTTTCCCATGATCGCATTGAATTTATACCAGGTAGATGCATTCACGACAGACGTTTTTGGCGGTAATCCCGCTTGTGTGGTCCCCCTGGAAGAATGGCTGCCGGACGAACAGCTGCTGTTACTCGCGCGGGAGAATGCTGTGGCTGAGACCGCATTTTTCATTCCGCAGGAAGATGGTTTTGCATTACGCTGGTTTACACCTGAAATAGAAATGGACCTTTGTGGGCACGCTACGCTGGCGTCTGCACATGTTATTAAGACTTTTCTTAATTATAAGAAGGACAGCATCCTGTTCACTTCCGCCAGCGGGCCTTTAAAAGTGACTTTCAGCGGAGCGCGGTATGTATTGGATTTTCCTTCCAGAAAACCGGTACCAGCTACATTACCTGATGTGATCAGCCGTTCGCTGAACAAGCAGCCGCAGGCCGTACTGAAAGCGAGAGATTATGTATTGGTATACGAACACGAACAGGATATCCGGGAAATACAGACAGACCGCCAGGTACTTGACCAGATCAACCTGGACCCGGGAGGTGTGATCGTCACAGCGCCAGGTGAACAGTGTGATTTCGTATCCCGCTTTTTTACCCCGCAGGCGTCTATACTGGAAGACCCTGTGACAGGCTCTGCGCATTGTTCGCTCATTCCTTACTGGAGCGAAAAACTGGGAAAAAAGGAACTGAAGGCGTTACAGTTATCGGAGCGTCTGGGCTCCTTGTTCTGTACGGATAATGGGGAGCGCGTACTGATAGCAGGAGATGCCCGTACCTATTCAGCTGGTCAATGCTGGATATAGCTATTGGATAATCCCCACCGGCTGAATATTGTTTTGTTGGTAATAGCTCCGGAGATAAATCAATGATTTTTTACAATTCCAGGCCCTGCAGGCTGGGTAGTTTTGTGGAAAATAAACGATGAAAATTTTAGTATTCCTGTCGGCTGTAATAGTAATGCCTTTATTATCAGCAGCACAGACATTAAACCACAAGGAGCTTATCATGAACAACAAAACAGTAGTTAGTAAAATGTATGAGGCCGTTTTCAATAAAAGGGATTTATCCAAAGCCTCTCTGTTCGTTTCAGATGCCTACCCGGGTGCATTCGGACAACAATTACAGCCATTAATAGCGGCCTTCCCGGACGCGCAATGGGTAATTAAGGATATGGTCGCAGAAGGGGATAAAGTGGTCGTATTCCAGGAATTTCAGGGCACGCACCAAGGTACCTTTCAGCACATTCCAGCTACAGGAAAACATGTGACAGGAGAAGGTATCGTGAAGTATGAACTGAAAGACGGAAAGATCATCAGCAGTGAGGTATTGACCGATCGCCTGGGCTTTTTGCAGGCACTGGGTGCAACGATCAATACCGATAGCAGCGGAAGTCCTGCCATTAACAACAAATAGATCATCATTACATTATCTGATCTCACTGATCGGGTAGATATCAAAGAGCCTGCCGGGAGGTGGCAGATAATAGAACCCCTCTTTTGCCACTTTCCGGAATGCTGCATCATTTTGCTGATCGCTTACCTTATGCAATGAATCAGCTTCGAAGCGATAAATACCCTTGCCATTCAGGGATGGCTTTTTACTGGCGCCAACCGGCTTCTGATTCGCTTCGTAAACAATTTTCCGCTTGTTCAAACGTGCATAAAACCACATACCATCTTCAAAACTATTGCTGAATGTATCGCCTGGCAACACTAAGGTATATTGGACAATAGTAGAATCATTCAGAAAGCTCGCATTCCGGGCCAGTGCGTAATAACGGGTTTGCTCACCGTTCCATTTTTCCAGAATGATGTTGTCGGGTATCATACAATAACGTCTCTTGTCAATAGGGACATTCGCTACATATCCTATATGTGTATCCCCTGTTATCAGCGTATCGATACGGAAATGTGTCCGGAGCTCCGCAATGTCTTTTTTACTAAGCGGAGTATAGCATGGCGTATGTACGGTCGTGCTGTCCGTGCTTTGAAGAATAGCGCAACCGGAGACAAACAGTATGATGAATAACAAAAGGATGCTATATTTCATATGTCGGGGATATCTGTGAATATACAATAAACTATACAGCATATGCTATAATTTTGCCGGCGTATAAATCGTCTTTTTATGAAAGTTGCATTAGCATCACCTCCCTTTCCGAAGTCCTTGCAGGATGGATTGTTCTGGCTCGAAAAACTGGTAAAAGAAGCCGTCGCTGAAAGCGCTGCGATTATCTGTTTCCCGGAATCATATCTGCCTGGTTACCCGGGTATGGGATATGCGCCGGAAGATCGTTCCCGGAAGTCATTATTGCATGCCCTGGCCAAGGTATGCGACATTGCAGCAGAACATGCTATTACGATCATTGTACCGATGGATTGGTATATAGATGAGCAACTGGTCAATCTTGCGTTCGTTGTTTCTGCTGAAGGAGAGGTACTGGGCTATCAGACCAAGAATCAGCTTGATCCTACGGAAGACGAACTGTGGACGGCGGGTACTACCCGTAGTATTTTTGAAGTGAATGGTGTAAAGTTTGGTATTACGATCTGTCATGAAGGTTTCCGTTATCCTGAATCAGTTAGATGGGCGGCGCAACAGGATGCAAAGATCGTGTTCATGCCACATTTTGGCGGCAGTGAAACAGAAGGTCCGGAATTAAAGGAGTGGGGTGCGCGGGAAAATCCTTATTACGAAAAAGCAGTGATGCTCAGAGCAATGGAAAACACGGTCTACACCGCCAGTTCCAATTATGCGGCCCGGTACTCGCATGCAGCATCTTCACTGGTGGCTCCTGACGGCTCCTGTGTCGCGCATGAGGCTTATGGGAGACCAGGCGTCGTCGTAGCTGAGATCGACCCGGAAAAGGCCACGGGATTGCTGGCAAAACGATTTAAGAATGCGCTGTATAATTCCTGATAGGAGACGGTCTGAAAAGTGAACTGAACTGCGACAGCATGCAATTAAAGTAATTTTGTAATTGTCAGGGCTTTTGGATAGGGTTTGACTATAGTTAGACTATACTTATCCCACGCTTGTGCTACGTTAAAAAGGGAGCAATAGGGCAGGATAAGTATAGTCAGACCACTTTTATTCTTCTCTGGTAAAAATGAGGACTTCTCCTGCATCAGGGTCGCCCAGTGTGATGATGATATCGTAGGGAGGTTTATTCCCCATCAACCCGATACTTGTATATTGTTTATTGAAATTTGTTAATCCGATACCCCAGTGTGTCTCCACATTTGATCCGTTATCCACATTCCCCACACTTTCGATGTTCCATTTTCCTTTGGCTGAGATATTGCCCGTGATCCGTCTTTTAGAACTGTTCGCTTTTTCGGGGAAGACGTCCGGCACGTCACAGATAGCATACGTACCGTTTTTTCTTAATTCAATATAACTCTCTTTTCCTGTCTTGTTAACGGTATCCTGCGATACGGTTTGTTCACTGAATCTGTAAGTACCGATAAGATCGTCGAAGTCGGGTTTGTGGGTCGTGTACTTATGTGCGTATGGATCATACTGACATGCTGAGTAGAGTAATAGTAAAACAATAAGAAGCAGGGATTTGTGGAATGTCATAAACGGGAATTGTCGTGTTGAAAATGGCTAACTGTGTTTCAAAGGTAAGAATTACAGTTTTTCCTCTCTTGATTATGGAATTTTTTTAATCTGAGCATCCTGTGTCAAATTGATACCCATGAAGCAGAAAGGACCAATTATGCTCAGTATCCCTGATCGCTGTACGCAGCCCTGGAATGAAATGTTACCCGCCGGAGAGGGCCGGTTTTGTCAGAGTTGTCAAAAGAAAGTGACGGACTTTACGGGAATGACCGATACAGAATTATTAGCCTACCTGAAGCGGAATAAGGGGGATGGTTGTGGGCGTTTTGATACCACGCAGCTGGACAGGGTATTGCAAGCTCCTGCGGAGCCATCCCGTTCAGTCTTTCCTGCACTGTTGCTGAGCACCATGTTGACGGCTATATTACCGGAGCAGTTGTACGGTAGCAATAAAACACCGGCTGTTATGGTCGAGCCCTCTTTACACGCAGGTGGGGACAAACGTATCCAGGGTTGTATCATGGATGATGAAGGCAATGCTTTGGATGGGGTATCCGTTCGGATAAAAAGTCGTTCCGGTATCGGGGGCATTACAGATAGGGTCGGACAATTCAGTTTTAGCTTACCGGAATCGGTGCTTATAACAGATTCGATCACCCTTCAGATCAGCCGCCTGGGATACGATGCCCAGGAAATTTCGCTTATTCCGGACCAGTTTTCCAATGTACAGGTCAGTCTTAAGTTATCGGTGATGGTCCTGCCGGAGGTTGTGATAGACAGGCCAGGATGGAATATCTGTACTACGAAAATGGGCGCATATGTCAGTATAGATGCTTTGGATCATTGTAAAAACCCCCGCTGGCATTGGTGGCATAGACTGACACGGGTGTTCAGGAAAAATAAGAACAGTTATTAGATGACCATGGAGGGGGATGTCCCGAACAACTTTTTAAATGCAGTAAAGAAGTGTGAGTAATCATTAAAGCCAACTTCCATGTAAACATCTGTCGGTTTCATTTTCTTTTCTTTCAACAGCACATGTGCTGCTTCCAGCTTTTTCTGTATGAGCCATTTGCCCGGCGTGGTGTGAAATATCTTTTCAAAATCACGCTTAAATGTCGAGATACTGCGGCCTGTGAGGTAAGCCATGTGTTCCAGATCGCCGCTGTACTGATAGTGCGCTTCCATAAACTCCTGCAGGTCTATTTTCCCTGGTTCGCTGAAGTCAAAGAGAACGCGTTTTAGTTCCGGGTTAGCACTCATGAATATCAGCACTGCTTCCTTCACTTTTGTTTTCAGGAGCTCTCCCGTGATCTGGCTGCTGTGCTCCAGGTAAGGAAGTAGTGAATCAATATAGTTTTTGAACAGGTTGTTGGGGCGTAGCGGCAGTACATTGTCATAATGCTGGCTGGATGCGATACTCCGCTCATAGGGCGCTGATATTTCCATGAGCGTATTTTTGTCGATGCAGATGGCGATCGAGCGGTATTCCTCTCCCTCATGTGGTAGTTTTACGAATTTGCTCAACCTGTTCCTTACCGCAAAGCGGATATCACCGGCGTTAAAAGTCTGTGACTTGTTGCCAAAATACGCGATCGAAGTACCAGCCAGGATGTATTCGATCACATGCTGTCTTACCAGTAATTCTGCGTCGACGGTTTTATGTGCAACACAAGCATAGACAATCTGTGGTATGTTTGGGTCTGTTGTACCTGCCATGTTATAAATATACTTAAAAGAAGGTCAGGCCGTTACAGGCCTGACCGATGGTATTATCAGCCTAAGAATATTTTTGACATTTCCCTGCGGGAAGCTTCGGCGCCTACTTCCAGCCGTCTTTCATACATGCCGGCGGAATCAGCACCTGCGGTGTAATGTACCTGGTCCTTTCCGTCTGTTACGGCTTCGTATACAACGGCGGCCACTTCTTCTGCTGTAGAGCCGCTTGTAGTTGGGTCCATCATACCTGTTACGACTTTCATGTATTGCTCAAGCGCTGTTTCGTAAGGGGCTGCAGTAGTTTGCTTTGCATTGGCCCCAAAGGCAGTACGGATAAATCCGGGAGCGACTGTCTTCACAGTGATACCCCATGGCGCCAGTTCATAGGTCATACCTTCGCTGAATGCCTCCAGGCCCCATTTTACTGCGTGATAGAGACTGGCAAAAGGAAAGGTGACGAGGCCGGCAATAGAGGTAATATTGACGAACATACCACCTTTCTGCTCTCTGAAATGAGGAACGAACGCATGCGTGATCCTGATGGCTCCCAGCAGGTTGGTATCTATCTGTTTGACGATATCTTTATCTGTAAAAGCTTCCAATGGCCCCATGGCGCCGTAGGCAGCATTGTTCAGTACTACGTCTACCGGTCCGAGGGCAATAGCTGCCGCTACGGTTGAGTTGATCTGCTCCGGATCGGTAATATCCAATGGGAGTACCGTTACTCTTTCTAATTCGCTGAAGTCTTCACCTTTTCCGGTGTTGCGCATGGTGGCGATTACATGCCATCCATGATCGTGAAACAGCTGTACTGCTGCCTTTCCCAGACCGCTGGAGGTCCCTGTGATGAATATTGTTTTCATGATCTGCTTTCGTTTTGAATTGTGATACAAAGAAAGCACGAAGCGGCGTGGCGGAGATTGTTGTGGGGTTCAAATGATATGGGCAGGAGGTCCAAAAGAAAAAAGCAATGCCGGTATCAGCATTGCTTTTTCTGTATGTTGGTCAGGTGTGGAAATTGTATTATGCTTTCTCCACCACCATGAAGTATCCAAATGGGAACGTCGAACTTGTTTTTTGATATAACTTTCTGCCAATTCCGCTATTGGAGAACGTAGTAGTCATGAACTGTGTGAAAATGCAAAGGCCTTTACCCACTACAGGTACTCTGATGAGCATTTTTCCCATCAGGTCACCCCATATTTCAGCTACGCCGCCTACGGGCTTTAAAACATGCACTGTACTGTTGGTTTCTTCGGCAAAGCGTCTCAGCGTATGTTCTGTATATCTGTAATAGTCAAAAGGGACCTCATGAAGCCAGTAATAAAAAGGGATGTTCATGAGTATTTTGCCCTGAGGTTTCAGCACTCTGTGCATCTCACGCCATAGGAGAAGGGGTTGATAGATGTGTTCTAACACATCTGAAAGTATGATCGTATCAAACTGTCCATCAGCAAATGGGAGTGTGGTATTTAGATCATGCTCCAGGTCCAGGTAGGAATTTTTATGTACGGAATTTCCCCAGTCAGTGCAGGTATTATCGCTTATATATTGTTTGTAGGATTCGTATAGGGGCACCTTACCACAACCAAGATCCAACAGATTACCTTTTACATGCAGCTTTATATATTCGTCATAATTTTTGGCAATAGCGTCTGCCATTATTCTGGAACTAAGCGCAACTTCCTTAGGATTTCTTGAACCGATTAACTTTCCTTTCCGATATGTAAACTTGCTCGGTTGCCAGTTGTTTGCATTTTTCATGTAAAAAGAATAAGCTTATTAGCCGGCACTAACCGGATTTTAAAGGCGTAAAGATAATGTTTTTAAAAAAGGAACCTAACGCCGGGTGCTTATTACAGTACCCGTATCAGCATGACTATGCGGCGGATAATCTCTCCCGGATTGAAAGGTACAGGCATAAAAAAAGGGAGATAAATTACTTTATCTCCCTCGTTTTGTAGCCCGGACAAGAATCGAACTTGTATCTAAAGTTTAGGAAACTTCTATTCTATCCATTGAACTACCGGGCCATAGGGCAAAACCCTAAAGTGGAGTGCAAAAGTAAACGTTTTTTATATATTTCAAGCAAACCGCTTAAAAATTGCACACCACTACCGCTTAATTATAAATTTTTTCAATTTGTTGCTCATACCGTTGGGCAATCACTTTCCGTTTCACTTTCAGGGTAGGAGATAGTTCTCCGTTGGCGATTGTCCATTCCTGGGGTAGTAATTCGAACTTCTTGATCTGTTCGATATGGCTGAAGTACTGGTTGTACTTCTCCACTACCTGTTTGTAAAGTTGCTGTATATCAGCGTTTTGTAATAGCTCTTCATGACTGCCGGTACGGATGCCCTTCTTGGACGCCCAGCTTTCCAGGTTAGGGAAAGAAGGTACCACGAGTGCGCCGGTAAATTTGCGGTTTTCGCCTACGACCATGATCTGTTCTATGAAAGGAGATTCCTTGAACTTGTTTTCGATCGGCTGTGGGGCAACGAATTTACCACCGGAAGTTTTGAAGAGCTCCTTTTTACGGTCGGTGATCTTCAGGAACTTATTATTCACCAATACCCCGATATCGCCGGTATGGAACCAGCCATCGATGATGGATTCTTTGGTAAGATCGGGGCGTTTGTAATAGCCGGGTGTAATGTTAGGGCCTTTACAACATATCTCTCCGTCTTCTGCGAGTCTTACTTCTACGTTACTGATCAGCGGACCGACAGTACCGAACATCCGGTCTTTTTCGTCTACGCGGTTTACGCTGATCACCGGTGAGGTTTCGGTCAGACCGTATCCTTCCAGGATAGGAATATTTGCAGCGGTGAAGATCTTTAATAAGCGTACCTGGCAGGGAGCGGAGCCTACTACGATCGCATCGATATTACCGCCCAGTGCTTCGCGCCATTTTTTGAATACAAGTTTATTGGCAATGGACAGCTGGAAATTATACCACCAGCCCAGTGACTTATTGATCTCATATTTTTTGCCCAGTTCAACAGACCAGAAGAAGAGCGCACGTTTGACGCCTTTCAGTTCAAGTCCTTTTGCCATGATCTTTTCATAGACCTTTTCCAGCAAACGTGGTACGGTCGTAAAGATGCTTGGCTTTACTTCACGCAGGTTATCTGCGATGGTATCCATGCTTTCTGCATAGTAGATAGGCACACCTGCGGTCAGGTATACATAGGTGACCATGCGTTCAAACACGTGGTTGAGCGGTAGAAAGCTCAATGCCCTTGCTTCCAGACTAACCGGAAGATAAGGGATACAGGCGGTAACGTTACTCATGATATTATCATGCGTCAGCATTACGCCTTTAGGCGTACCGGTGGTGCCGGATGTATAGATGATGGTAGCCAGCTGGTCTGATTTTGTCGCTTCGCGGATAGCCGGTATGCGGTCTATGTCAGCCTGTGTTGCCATCTCCGGAATTTCCAGCCAATGACGGGCGCCTGCTATTTTGTTAAATGAATAGATCTCTTTAAGATGTGTCAGTTTATGACGGATAGGCTTGATCTTCTCAAGCATATCTTCTCCACTGATGAACAGGATGGAGGCACCTGAATCGTTCAGGATAAACTCCATTTCGTGTTCACTTAATGTCGGATAGAGGGGCGCGAGAATGGCGCCTGCCTGCTGACAGGCTAGGTCTGTGATCACCCATTCCGGACGGTTAGGAGAGATGATCGCAATTTTATCACAACCTTCAGGAGTTGCATCCCCTTTACCTATTCCCAGTTGTAGCAGTCCGGCGCTGAAACGCAATGATAAATCGGCTACTTCCTGTGTGCTGTATTTTCTCCAGACATTGTTTTCTTTTCCTACCAGCATGTCTGTTTTTGGGAAATTCTTTAGCTGGTGTTCGATTACATCAAATAATCTTCGTGGCTGCTGCTCCATGATCATAGATAGCTTTGGTGGTATGCGTTACGCCTGTTAAAAGTAGTGGAATTTATATGCCTCTGCGCTGCTTTTCTTCCTGCAGTTTTTCATATTCTTTTACAGCATCACCGAATGGATCGCGATGCCATGCGTTAAAGTACTGGAATGCCAGTCCTAGTCCCCAGCCCAGCGCCGGCCATATAGGCCACGGTGTGCCATGATGTCCGGGTCCTTGTGTAACGAACCAGAGCACCCAGAAAAAGGCATTCATAATCAGATAAATGAGCAGGGAGTTTCTGAAAGCTGCTCTTGATTTAGCGATCTTCCAGAGTCTTTCATCACGTTGCGTCGTTGTTTCCATATGTATTTGAGATTTTTAGAAAGGCTTGAATAAATATAATGTTTTTTATTGAATAGTACTGTAGGGACAGAATACCAGGGGGAGATGGAAAGGGGGTGTTAAAATTCATTGTCCAGCCTGTAACTGCTATGCAATTTCAGCACTAGCTGCTAATTTTGAAACAAGACCTGAAGGACAGACTACGTTACGCGATACAAGAATATATCCCGTTATTCCACGAATCACACTTAAACTTATTGCTTGAACATTATTACGCTATTATATAAAGATTGTGTCTTAATGGTTATTTAATTGATGAAACCCAGAGCGTTTTATCTAATAATGCACTCACCAGTCTCTGGTGATAAAATTCCTTTTACCACAAGGGACCGGTGAGCTGGTTTTTTTATTTTGTTTTGCCTGTACGATCTACGTTGGGCAGGAAACCTGTGAGCAATCCTATCAGTGGCAGATAGGCACATACGTCGAATACATAAGCGATACTGGTGCTGTCAGCCAGTTTACCCAGTAATGCAGACCCTATCCCACCCATACCGAATGCCAGTCCGAAGAATAGTCCGGCGATCATTCCTACCTTACCTGGCACCAGTTCCTGCGCATATACGAGGATGGCTGAAAATGCGGATGACAGTATCACGCCAATGAAAACACTGAGCACAGATGTCCAGAGCAGATCAGCATGTGGTAATAACAGCGAGAACGGGGCTACACCGAGAATGGATATCCAGATCACGTACTTCCTGCCGATACGGTCGCCCACAGGGCCACCGATAAAGGTACCCGCAGCGATCGCAAAGAGGAAGATGAACAGATACACCTGTGCGCTCTGTACGGAGATATGAAATTTATCAATGAGATAGAATGTATAATAACTGGTCATGCTGGCCATGTAGAAATACTTGGAAAAGATCAGCACCAGCAGGATGCTCAGCGCAAAGGTCACCTTCCCTTTTGATAACTGTACATGTTGCACACCGTCCGCGCCTTTGGATTTACTACGGATGCGATGTGTATTGTTCCTGTACCAGGATGCGATATTCAGCATGACAACAATAGCCAGCAGCGCTGCCAGTGCAAACCAGCTGATGCTACCCTGGCCTTTTGGTACAATGATCATAGCCGCCAGTAACGGGCCGAGTGAACTACCTGCGTTACCGCCCAGCTGGAAAAGCGACTGCGCCATACCGTGTTTACCACCTGAAGCCATATAGGCCAGTCTGGAGGCTTCCGGATGGAAGATGGAAGAACCTACGCCTACCAGTGCTACAGATACCAGTACGAGATAGAAATGGTGCGCCTGTGACAGACTGATAAGTCCGAGCAGGGTAAAGCCCATCCCGATGGCCAGGGAATAGGGTTGAGGACGCTTGTCCGTATAAAGGCCCACCAGTGGTTGCAGCAATGAAGCTGTCAGCTGATAGGTCAGCGTGATCAGTCCGATCTGGCTGAAAGTAAGTTTTAATGAGTCTTTTACAATAGGGTAGATCGCAGGGATCAGTGACTGTATCGTATCATTGATCATGTGTGAAAAACTCAGTGCCAGCAATATAGAAAATACGGTATTGCTGGCTGCCTGCTGCGCCTGTGCTTTGGCTGTTTCCTGTAAAGTCTTTTCCATAGAGAGTGTTTACTTTGTTGGCTCTTCGTTATTATGTTGCGCAATGCGTTGCGCCCAGTGCCAGGCCTTTTGAGGGTCTTGTGCGCTGATGCTGTTCAGCAGGTTTTTATGCAGCTGCTGGCTTTCTCTGAAGGTTTCCGCGTTTTTGAATTGTGAGAGGAAGTGATTTTTCAGGTGATGCGCGACCGTTTTATACAGGTCGGTCAGAATACTGTTATTGGAGGCTTCCGCAATGGAAATATGGAAATTGATATCCGCCTCGATAGCACCCGCGGTGTCGTCAATAGCGGCGGCTTCCTTTCGTTGCCGGAGCCAGGATTCCATCTTTTCCAGGTCATCGGCTGTTCTGTTCAGGGCTGCTTTCTGGGCAATTTTCATTTCCAGGAGCAGGCGTACCTCATCCAGATCGTTGGCAGTAGCTCTTTTTAAACGCTGGGGCAGTGGTTCATCAATACCTGTGCTGGCTTCCACAAAGGTGCCCAGGCCCTGCTGTACGCGGAGCACACCGCTGTTGGCCAGGATACGTACCGCTTCCCTGATGGACGAGCGGCCTACGCCGAAAGTCTGCATAAGTGCAGGTTCTGTCGGCAGTTTTTCGCCCGGTTTATAGGTCCCGAGGGAGATTTGTTCCTGTAAGCGCTGGGCTACTTCGTCTGCAAGACTGTTTTTTCTGATCGTTGTCATAACTTAAGTCATCATATCATCTGATGATTCAAAGTTAAAAGAATCTCTTAATATCGGCACATCTTTTTTTATTTATCTTTGCGCCTCTTATAATGTAATAAGCGGTAAAACGTGCAACTTTGTAAGGGCTCTACCTGATTTTAAAAACAAGATTCGCAAATGAAAGCATTTAATTTATTTATTCTATATCGTCTGCCATTAGGTATTCTTTTCCTGGTGGGTGGTGTTGCGCTGGGTATTACGGTAGGATGGTGGGAAGCTACTATTCCTTTGCTGATAGCCGTAATATGCATTGTTACGCACTTTATGTTCGGACCAATGAGGCTGGTACAGGAAGCTGTTGAAGCGGGTGATATTGACACGGCGATGAGAATGATGGATAAGATCGCTTTCCCTAAGCTGCTGTATAAACCTATCCGCTCTGTATACTACTTCATGCAGAGTAACCTGGCGATGCAAAATCAGGACCTGGATAAAGCAGAAGCTACCATCCGTCAGAGTATTGCGTCCGGCAGTCCGATGAAGGAATATGAAGGTATGCAGTACTTCCAGTTAGGTACCATCGCTTATCAGAAGAATGACCTGAAAGGGGCAGACCTGAACCTGAAGAAAGCAGTACGTATGGGACTGCCTGATAAGGAAAATACCGCTGCTGCATTACTGACCCTCGCGTCTATCTGTATGAGCCGCCGTGACTTTAAAACTGCGAAAGAGTACCTCCGCAGGGCAAAAGCACAGAAAGCTACTACTGGTCAAATAGTTAGTCAGATCAAAGAAATGGATAAGTACCTGTCCCGTATGCCAGGTTGATCATCTGACCGAATCACGAAAAAGGCGTCCCTCCATTGGCGGGGCGCCTTTTTTAATGCCCTTACTCATTCCAGTTATAGCAGTATATTTCCATATGTAATAACCAATTAAACCGTTATTTTTGTTTAAAACACGTTACTCCTATGTTCAGTTTTGACCAGATTCTGGCTATTACTTTCACGCTTTTCGCGGTAATTGATATTGTTGGTTCGATCCCGGTGCTGATTTCACTGAAAGAAAAGCTTGGCCATATTGATTCCGGAAAGGCGACTATCGCATCCGGTTTCCTGATGGTGCTTTTCCTGCTGGTAGGAGAACCTTTCCTCAATTTGCTGAGCGTAGATGTGCACTCCTTTGCAGTTGCAGGCTCCATCGTGATCTTTGTGATCGGGTTGGAAATGATCCTGGGCGTTGAGTTCTTCAAAAGTGAGAAAGACACAAAAACGGGTAGTCTGATCCCGATCGCATTCCCCCTGATCGCGGGTTCGGGTACACTGACAACCATTATGTCATTGAAAGCCAACTATGAAGAAACCAATATCCTCGCGGGTATCTTAATCAACCTGGTAATCATTTATGTGGTACTTCGCTCCCTGAGCTGGATCGAACGCATGCTGGGTAAGGCGGGCTTGATGGTGGTACGTAAATTCTTTGGTGTGATCCTGCTGGCGATCGCCGTGAAAATCTTTAAGACGAATCTCAATATGTGATCGAAAATAAGCGCAAACCGCTTTTGTAATTGATCTTTAAATACCTTAGTTTTGCCTTCCTTTCCTGGTGAACAGGATGGCTTTGGCCTCGTAGTACAATGGATAGTATAAGAGTTTCCGAAGCTCCAGATACAGGTTCGATTCCTGTCGAGGCTACTAAAAAGGCGATATAGCAATGTCCTGCTGTATCGCCTTTTTGTTTATACCTCCTTTACGGTCTTTAGAATTCAATTTTAGCTTTCGGCAATCCCCGGGTGATCTCCTTCTTTTCATCCTCACTGAACTTATTATATCGCAGATCAAGGTATTCCAGTGCTTTCAGTTCATAGATCGTATCAGGCAGAGAAGGCAGGTCATTGAAAGGCAGGTCATTGAAAGACAGGTCCAGGTATTTCAGCCTGGGTAGCTTGTTAATGTCCTGTATATCTTCAGGTGTAATGCCAGGATTGATCACATAAGAGAACCTGCCATATGTATCATTTCATCTCCGCTATAAAGTACATCACAACTTACATTGCCCGGTACCATCAGGGAAGGATAGGAGTCGCCCATGGCAATATCGCCGGTTACGGTCAGGTTACCGTTGACGAATACCAGCAGCGGGTCTTTGCAGCGCGTTTCTGCCCAGTCTGTATCTATGTCGCCATCAATATGGGTATCGCCATCAAACAACAGCACATTGCCCTCATCAAGGTATTTGATAAGATCAAATCGGGATACATCAAACTGTTCTCTGATAAAAGAAAGAGAGACGATTTTTGGAGTAATGGTTTTCACGATATAGGTAAATTTTTATTGAGGATGTATGTAGGCGATCATGGATGTTCACGCATCTTGAAGAACATCTTGATACAAAACAGGAACTTCCGGAAAGCGTTCCGTTTCTTCATCGCCAGCAGGTATTTCTTATAGGCGAAGTACAGGCGCATACGGTTGAAGTTGTGTATGAGCGAGTAGCTTTCATATGTTTCAAGCAATTCAGCAAAGACCTTTTTTTCTTTCGCAAATGCCGGTGGACAGTAATCGCGGAAAGTCATCAGTCTGAATTTTGTAGCGTCGATCCTCTTTTTGGTCCCTGTATGTTTGCTGGTGACATTGTTGCCATGCTGTCTCCACTTTACAAAAGGCTTGTCCAGGTACTTGATCGTACCATGCAGGGTCGTAAAGAATCCAAGCCAGAGATCATGCGGCATATCCGGGAATGGGATAGCAGCATCAGCGATCTCTTTTTTCATGATCAGCGCATGGCCGGCTACGCAGTTGTCAGTAGCAAAAACCAGGGGATTGTCGAAGTTCTGTATCTCTTTGAGATCAGAGTGATTCCAGCGTTTCTCCAGCTGGTCGTTCACGATCTCAGAATCAGAAGTGATCATTGGGTAATCACCTATGGCAGCCATCAGTTCAGTCGTCTTTTCCGGCACCCACACGTCATCCTGATCGGAAAAGGAAATATAGCTTCCTTTAGAGAGCGTGACGCCTTTCTCGAAATTCTTGATATAGCCCAGGTTGACCTCATTTTCATATACATGTACATGAGGGTATTGACGGGCATATCTTTCCAGTATTGCTAAGGTATTATCGGTGCTGCGGTCATCTACGACAATGATCTCGGTATTGGGATACGTCTGCGCAATCAGCGAATCCATCTGTGACTCAATATACTTTGCTCCATTATAGGTAGCCACCACTATTGATACCAGCGGTTGCGCTGCTGCTTGGCTTGACATAGAAAATCTGCTATTAAAATAATGGCCCGGAGGGCATGAAGGAGTAAAAATATTGATAATATTCATATTTACATAAAATCAGCTCAATGCTTTCGGCAGGGACTGCTTAAAAAAGTAAGGCGCTGGCAACTTCCCGTTACCAGCGCCTGCCGCCATATCCGGCTTTACTATTTTTCCAGTACGCCTTTCAGTCTGGTCAGCCCTGTCTGCAGGTCGTCCCCGATCATTTTCTCAAAGTCCATGAACAGCAGCATCAGGTTGGAAGGGTAGCCCATATGGCCATTGAACCCCCATTTTACCTTTGTTTGGGTAGGGGATACCGCTTCCGTTGTCATATACGCCTGTTCGGTAGATTCAAAGGGTTTATAGAAACGCAGCTCAAAATCAAGGCGTTCTCCCTCAGTGATCTTTTTGATCTCCTGTTCGCCCTTACCCACGTCTTTTTTATCGCTGTCCCAGGCCGAAATGAAGCCCACGGTGCCATCTGTGCCGGTATAGGTCTTTTTCATGTCCGGGTCCATCATGGCCCATTTACTGTAGTCATTCTGGTTTTTCAGCAGCTTGATGTAGTCAAAAACTACCTGTTTGGGCTGGTTGATCACGATTTCCCGCTCAACACCATAGTTTTTCTTTGTAAAGACCGCGATCAGTAGTAAAATGGCGATGACAGCGACAATTAACAGGAGGATCCTCTTTAATACTTTCATGTAGTGTAGGTTTATGTGACTGGTATATTTCTAACTGATTTGTCAAAACAATGCAATAGGGTAATTGTTTTCCGGTCTTTGGCTTTCCCATTATCCACAACCGTTCACAAATCCATTTTTTTTCTCCAAATTACAGCCCTTTGGGGATTTAATATGAATAAAGACGATCTATATTGGTTAATATCCACCTCGCCAGCCATACAAATGCTTCGCTTGCGCAATACGCAATGGATTTTACCCTTCCTATATGGTGTTTTTAAGGAGGAAAACCGGTTTTCTATATCAGAAGGCCAGCTCACCCGTCTGCTTGCCGAAACCCTTGGCCAGCAGGACGATGGTACGGAAGACCTGGAAGAAGCAAAGATCAACTTTGGAGAGGATGAAGAAACCCGCGCCAGAAAGTATATCCTGAACTGGGTCCAGAAAAGGCTCCTGCAGGACCTGCCGGATGCGGAAGGGAATACCCAGTATCAGCTCAGCGCCTACACAGAGAAAGTGTTCCAGTGGATGCAGACCTTACAGCTGCGTCAGCACGTAGGGACAGAAAGCCGTTTTAAGCTGCTTTTTAACTCTCTGAGGGATATCGTAGAGAATACAGAAGATGACAGGGCCAAGAAACTGGAAATATTAAAGAACAAGAGATCGGAACTCGATAAAGAGATCAAAGCACTGGAACTGGGTATTGTACCCGACAGGTACAATAACGCGCAGGTGGAAGAACGCCTGGAACTATTCACCCGCTTGTGTTATGAACTGATCAGCGATTTCCGTGAAGTGGAAGATAACTTCAAGGCCATTCATCGCACCATCGTCGAACAGCATACCAAAGCAGAACAAACCAAAGGCGCTATCATCGGTTTCGCTTTTGAAGCATATGATTCCCTCCGGAACAGTAACCAGGGTAAGAGCTTCTATGCTTTCTGGGACTTCCTGATCTCCCGTGCGGGACAGGAGGAATGGAGAGCGCTCACAGAACAGCTGGTACATACCGTTGAAGAAAGAAATATCAAAGCGGATGATCAGTTCCTGATGAACATCAAATCGATGTTGTTACAGCAGGGTAAAACGGTATACGATGCCAACGATAAGATGGCGGAGAAGCTAAGCCGTATCATTTCTGAAAAGGAAATAGCCCGTCACAGGCGTTTACGGAAGCAGATCAACAACATCAAGGAATTCGTATTCGATCTGATCGAAGACCAGAATGTCGAAAGCGGTATTACTATTGACGACAGCGCGCAGATCAGGATGGTGATGGAAAAGAAGCTGTCGCTCGAACAGAAGAAAGCAGCCGTGGAAGTAAAACAACCGGCCAATGCAACCGAACAGATTGCAGACGTAGAGCGTTTCAGCCGCATGCTGAATACTTCTTTTATCAACAGAAAACAGCTTTGGGAGAAAGTAGAGACCGTACTGAAAAATAAACAGACAGCTACACTGAAAGAAGTGCTGGAACAATCTCCGTTGGAATACGGTCTGGCGGAAGTTATCAGTTACTATGACTTCCTGCGTGAAAAATCCAGCCGCGCATACATTGTAAAAAATACTACAGAACTGATCCCACTGAATCCGGAGCAGACAAGATTTGTAGAGGTTCCATATCTATTATTTGGTAAATAACAGCACGCACTATTATGAGCACAGCGAAAATACTACCTTATGCACCAGTAGTGGTAAAACTGTTGAAAGGCCCTGTAGAATATGTGGAGAAGGGCGCCTGGGAAAAACTGTTACAATATAAAGTTGAACTCACCGGCTTCCTGCAACAACTGGGGCTGTACCTGGTGCTTGATGAACAGGATGGATTTGCCTTTGTAAAACATGCATTGTCAGAAGATGACGAAGCTTATGTTAGCTGGGTGCATCGCCGTTCTTTCAGCTACGAAGAGAGCATCATGCTGGTGCTGCTGCGTGAGATGATGGCTGAATTTGAGATCAGTGAGTCCGGTTCCCGTGAGCTCATTAAAAAGCGCCGGGAAATCAAGGAATACGCAGAACTGTTTTTCAAGGAAGGCGCCAGCCGTATCAAATTCCTCAAAGAGATAGACCGTCTGATCGATAAAGTAGAAGAAAGCGGATTTCTGCATCGTATAGAAAATCATGAAGTGCCTGATGAACAGAAGTTCAGGATCAGGAAAATTATCAAGGCAAAAGTAGACAGTGAAGCACTGGAAACTTTTCAGCAGCAGCTGAGCGAACTGGCGATAGGCAGTAGTGTGGAAGCTGAATAACATACCATCAAAACTTTTTGTAAAGAACAATGCAGTTAAACGTTTTCAGTACTGATAATCATAAAAGTGGATTCCGCTTACAATACCTGGAGGTATTGAACTGGGGTACATTTGATGAGCATATTCATAGTATTAAACCTAACGGGGAAACCAGTCTGCTGACAGGCGCCAATGGTAGTGGTAAGACCACCTTCATCGATGCCCTGCTCACACTGATGGTGCCTGAGAAAAGATACCGTTTCTATAACCAGAGCAGTGGTAGCGAAAAGAAAGGTGACAGAACGGAAGACTCTTATGTAATGGGCGGATACGGGATGGTCAATAACGAAGCCACCGGCGTAGCCAAAACCCTTTATCTGAGAGAGAACAAAGAAGATGCGTACAGCATCCTGCTGGCCAACTTTGCCAATGAAGCCGATCAGTATGTCACCTTGTTCCAGGTAAGGTATTTCGTCAATGGCGATATGCGTAAGATATTTGGTGTTGCACACCGCGCGATGCATATAGCCGACGATTTCAGTCCGTTTGATATGGGCGGTACCTGGAAACGCCGTATAGATCAGCTGTATAATAAAGGCGGCCGCAGACAGGTAGAGTGGTTTGACGCCGCCAGCAAGTATGCACAGCGTATGGTGGAAGCACTGGGTATGCAAAGCATACAGGCCGTGCAACTGTTTAACCAGACCGTGGGTATCAAAGTGTTGGGTAACCTGGATGACTTCATCCGTACCAACATGCTGGAGCCACGTAACATGGAAGAGCAGTTCCAGGAACTGAAAAAACACCTGACCACCCTGCTGGACGCACAGCGTAACATCGAGAAGGCAGAAGAGCAGATTCGCTTACTGGGCCCTATTAAAGAGCACCATGAGAACTTCTCATCTTATCTGACTTCCATCATGCAGCTGAAGCAGGAGCTGAATACAGCTACCATCTGGAATAGCTTCACCCGTAACCAGTTGCTCACACAGGCGCTCATCGATCGTCGTCATGAAGTAGATGTTTTACAGAAAAAGATCGAAGAGACGAAGGTCAATATGGCCGACCTGCTGGAACAGGAACGCGTGACGAAAAACCTCATGGAACAGAATAAGGCCGGACAGCGTTTACAACAGCTGGAAAAGGATATTCAGGACCTGGAAAAGAGGAAAGCAGCAGCAGAAGAGAGCCTGAAGGAATTCGCTTCCTGGTGCGATACCCTGCATGTGAAAGAGGAAGAGGTAAACGACGATGCCACCTATCAGCGTATACTGAAAGAAGCTAACCGCGCAGCGCTGAAACTGGAAACAGAACAGCGGCTGAATGAAGAAGATGAGTACAGTGCGAAACGCGTAAAAGAACGTGCCGAGAGTGAAAAGGAAAGCCTCGAAAAAGAAATAGAATTACTGCATCAGTCCAGAAATAACATTCCTTCTCACCTGGTCGATCTGCGTAAAGAGATTTGTAACAGTCTGAGAATTGATGTAAGCGAGATCCTTTTCGCCGGTGAACTGATACAGGTAAAATCAGAAGAGATCGAATGGCAGCCTGCACTGGAAAAATTGTTACACTCTTTCTCCCTGCGTTTGCTGGTGCCGGAGAAGCACTACAAAAAGGTAACTTCCTTTGTCAATAACAATAACCTGCGTACACGGCTGATCTATTATCAGATCAAGGAGTCGGCACTGACACTGTATCCGGAAGACGATACGGTATATCACAAACTGGACTTCCATCCTGATCATAAACTGAGCCCCTGGGTACAGCAGCAGATCATTCAGAACTTCAGCTACGTGTGTGTGAACAGCGAGCGGGAGTTGCAAAGGAATGACATGGCCATCACTGTGGAAGGTCTGATCAAGAACCGTGACAGGCATGAAAAAGATGACCGTGCGCATAGTAACGATGCGTCCCGTTATGTAATGGGTTGGAACAATGAGCGTAAAAAAGACGCCCTCATTTCCAAAAGAAGCAAGCTGAATGAAGCGATCATTTCTTCCAATGAAATATTGCAGACCTGTAAGTCCAGGTCCGCCCGTTTGCAGAAGCAATTCTACGCAGCAGGACGTCTGAAGGAGCACAAGGGTTTTGATGAGATCAATATCGGAAAGCTGCAGAAATCCATCCGTAAAGCACAGGACCAGATAGGCTCGCTGACTGATGAAAATCAGGAACTGGATAGCCTGAAACAACAGTTACTGGATATAGAACGTCAGAAGGACGATAACCAGGAACTGCAGGCAATGCTGATCAGAAATGAAGCGCTGGAACAGCGTAACATTGAAGAGATGGAAGAAGAGCAACAGGCCATGCAACACCTGTTACAGCACGTTACAGAAGCAGATAAGGATGAACTGCTGAACTTCCAGCAGCAGAACGGTCACCTGCTGGGTAACGTGACGCTGGAGAACGTAGCCGCTATCTATAAATCCCTGCGTGAGAATAAAGAACAGGACCTGCGACTGGCAGAAGACGCCCGTCATAAGGAAGAGGTGATGCTGAACAGAAGTATCAACCGTCTTAAAAATCCGCAGGCAGAGATACTCCAACGTTTCCCTGACTGGATATCAGATGTACATGCTTTATCTGATGACGCCGTAAATGCTACAGAGTATATCGAATGGCTGGATAAACTGACGAACGATAATCTGCCGGGATATAAGAAGGATTTCGAAAGCTATATCAACGTTACCATTACTTATAAGATCGGTGGATTGAATGAAGAGATGGAGAAATGGGAGCGGGATATCAGCAATACGATCCAGAAACTGAATGATTCCCTGGCTGGCATCAACTTTAACCGCCTGCCGGATACATACATACAACTGGTAAAACGTCCGGTAGCTTCCGGTAGTGAGGCACGCGAATTCAAAAGCCGTTTGCTGGACGCATTGCCACAGGCAGCTAACTGGCAACAGAGTACTTTCGAAGAAAAGGCACAGCATTTCCGTGAGAGAGTACAGCCACTGATCGCTGCACTGGACGAAAGTGAAGCATACCGCGCACGTGTACTGGATGCACGTAACTGGTTTGAGTTCTGGGCTGATGAACGTTTCCGTGAGACGAATGAGTCCAAGAAGATCTACCGTCAGATGGGACAGTTATCCGGTGGTGAGAAAGCACAGCTGACCTATACGATCCTGTGTAGTGCGATCGCTTACCAGTTTGGTATTACCAGAGAGGGTAAGAATGCAAGAAGTCTGCGATTCATTGCTGTGGATGAGAGCTTCAGTAACCAGGATGAGGAAAAAGCAACTTATCTGATGGAACTCTGTAAGCAGCTGCACCTGCAATTGCTGGTGGTAACGCCAAGTGATAAAATACAGATCGTACAGAACTTCATTGCGCACGTACACCTGGTACAACGTGTGAACGGACGTCAGAGCATCCTGTATAATATGACCGTAAAAGAATTGCAGAACAAGATGGCCGACTCGGAAGTCCCCGTTTAAGCTGACAATGATATTGTAATAAAAAGAAAGCGCTTCAGCTAACAGGCTGAAGCGCTTTTTGTATTAGTATGTGTGGGCTGACTAATAGCTCATTTCTACGATCTTCTCTACATCTGAAGGCGTCAGGTCTTTTCTTTCCCCGATACCATTCCAGCCTCTTTCTATGAATTTCTGGGAGATCGTCTGTGCGGTGCCTTTGAAATCGCCTGTGTATTCAGACAGTCTCGTATTGATATCCAGTGAGTGGAAAAAGTCTTCTGTTGCTTTGATGCCGGCTTCCGCTTTTTCATCGGTAGTATCGCTGGTGATATTCCATACGCGTGTTGCATATTGCGCCAGCTTTTCCTTTTTACCATTGAAATTATAACGGTAGTGCGAAGGAGCAATAATGGCCAGTGTACGTGCATGATCGATACCGAATAAGGCCGTCAGTTCATGCCCCATTGCATGTACTGCCCAATCCGTAGGAACGCCTTTCTGGATCAGTCCATTCAGCGCCATGGTACAGCTCCACATGAAGTTGGCAGCAGCTTCATAGTCTGATGGGTCTTTGATGATCTTCGGCGCTACTTCTACCAGCGTTTGCATGATGCTTTCGGCAATTCTGTCCTGTAGTAATGCCCCGATGGGATAGGTCATGTATTGTTCCATGACATGTGTGAAAGCGTCCGTAATACCATTAGCGATCTGGCGTTTAGGTACGGAGGCAACTACCTGTGGATCGAGTACGGAGAACTGTGGAAATAATCCGGGACCGCCCATGGAGAATTTCTCCTGTGTTTCATGACGGCTGATCACAGCGCCTGAATTCATCTCAGATGCTGTGGCGGGTAATGTCAGTACGGTGCCAAAAGGTAGGCCTTTTTTAGTCACGATCCTTTGAGAAAGGATATCCCATGGATTATCCCCTTCGTATAATGCAGCAGAAGAGAGGAACTTCACGCCGTCAATAACGGAACCTCCGCCTACTGCCAGCATAAAGTCGATCTTTTCATCTTTGATAACTTGCAGTGCTTTCAGCAACACCTCATATTCCGGGTTGGCGGGAATACCGCCGAATTCCAGGACATCGAATCCCTGTAAAGCCGATTTTACCTGATCATAAATACCATTCTGTTTAATACTGCCACCGCCATAAAGCATCAATAACTTTGCTCCGGCAGGAATTTCTTTTGCAAGGCTGGCAATCTGTCCTTTGCCAAACAAGATTTTTGTCGGGTTCCTGAATTCAAAATTTAGCATGTGGGTCTGTTTGTTAAAGTAAGTGTACTGCTCTTTTCTCTACGCAGCAAATGTAAATAGCAGCGTATTATGATTAACATGCTATTACAGTAAATAGTTTGCTGTCCATTGTTAAAAAATGATGATCAGATACACCCCGGATGTGGCAGAATGGACATGTAATTGTATGTTGACCAAGTCAATTAACGATGCAGGAGAAGGAATGGGTGTTGTTTTAAATGATTAAATATCAATATCATAAAACATTGACTTAATCAATTATGTGTTAAGTGTTATTCATCTGGGGGATAATATCACAGTGCGTCATTCTGATAGAACAAGGACGCCCTTGCATTTTAGCAAAACTTTAAGGCAAACAGTCCTATCTTGTGTATGAAACAAGGAAACAACAGTCATGATCAGAGCAATTAAGTTATACACCGGAGAAGACGGCCATTCACATTTCACTATTGGTACTGTAACACACAGAGATGTGAAAGAAGCAGATTCTATTATGTTTAATGAAACGGCTCCGCGTTCTACCTATGACTGGCATCCTGCACCGACTACCCAATATGTCATTACTTTATCCGGCACACTGTTGTTTGAAATGTATAACGGAGAACAGTTTACACTGAGACCGGGAGACGTGCTGATCGCTATGGATACACACGGTACAGGTCATAAATGGGAATTGATAGATGATCAGCCATGGAGACGTGTATATGTTGCTTTTAAAGAGGGTGTTGATATTAACTTCGTGCCTGACGCGCAATAACTCAGCGACGACTGAACAGACGACGTAAGCGGGCGCGCAGGCTGTTATCAGCATGATAAGGTTTACCGTTTTTATCGATCAGCATCAATCCGGTGGTCGTATACTCCTGCGTAACTGCTACCAGTTCTTTTGAAAGTGATTGCTCATCCAGCTGCACGATGATTTGCTGCGTCTCTATTCCCACTGCCTGTATTATCAGTGTGACCTCTCCGGAAAATAGCGTTTTGGAAAGTGGTAGCTGAAAATATCCATGTAAGTCTGAGACAGTACCTATTTTCGTGTCCTTAACATGTATGGAAGCATACATAAGCGTGTCTCTTTTCCTGCCATCTTTTATAAATGTTCTGCCTCTGATAATATAGGAGGAAGAATCGTTGTCTGCTGCTATCGGTTTTGTCTGTTCATCAGCAGCAATAACAGGAGCTAACTGCATTGTTACATTTTTCTCTTTGTCAGCTGCTTTCGACTGCTGATTAAATAACGCTAATAAGCCCGTAAATCCTGCGAAAACAACAGCAGGTACAAATCGCTGTCTCGTCTGTAATAATGCCTGTATAGGGGTGTTTAGCTGGTCAGGAAGGAATCTTCCACAATGACTGCCCGGATGCGTTTTTAAAAAGTCGATTACTTGCTGATCACTCATCGTTGTGAAATCAGTTACTGCTTGCTGGCAACTATTGCAGAAGCGTCCTTTTTCTACAGGCGTCATTTCCTGCCATGATTCATGACAGGGAGTGGGTATAGATATTGTAATGCCTTTTTTCATAAGTGGGTCTTTTAAAGTGTCATGTCCTGCGTTCGTGGTATCCGGTTAAAAGAAATCAAGGATTGATGAAGGATACAATGGTTTCCAGGGATCTTGCTGAATGATCATCAGGCCTGGCATTGTACAGATAAATCCTCCAATAGGATCAGATGCCGGCTGAAAAAGTGAAATAGATATAAGACTATCTGATACTAACTGTACAGATATCGGTTGTTTGCTGAGCGTGATTGCCGTTAGTTCGGCTTTTACCCAGGTAGTAACCGTTGCCTGCGATTGTCCGCCTTTTGCGTTGGTAGCTGTATTCTCTTTTCTTATTGTTTTTCGCTGCTGTCCACTGGCGTGAGATGCCGTGAAAAGCAATACAGCAATAATCATCATAGCTGTATGTGCTGTTTTGGGATTGACTGAAAATGCAGCTGATCTCATTAGAAACCGGTTTATTTAAAGTTACTATTAATGAAACAAAGAACCTATCTTATGTTTTAGCCTTTGCCAGGCAGTAAGTGGTTTACCGGTGCTAATCCCGATACCTCCTGCTATCATGATCACTCTTATGGGTAAAGTCAATCACTGTTTTCTGACAATGCTGACAGAACCTTCCTTTTTCATTAGGCGTCATGTCCTGCCAGGATTCATGACAGGCCTGCGGAATGGATAATGTAACCGGATTCGTCTTTCTCATAACAGATAATTTAAGAGAACAATTAGCTCAATGGTATTTTTATGCTATCGACTATGTGCTGCCAGACAGATTTTTCCTGTACAATGGCCACTTGTCCCAATACCATCGTGCTTGATTCTAACCTGATACGCAGGTTTTTATGTGGGCGTGTAATCTTCACTTCCTTTGTCTCAAATCCGACAAATCTCACTATCAGTGTGATAGATGCGGCCCCCGGTTCCGGCAGGCGCAGGTGAAAATGCCCGTTGTCATCAGTATAGGTTCCCGTCTTTGTCCCTTTTAGTATTACCGTTGCACCTGGCACCGCTGTATTGTTATCATCGATGACAGTGCCATTGATCTCGCTGATCAGATTAACGGGCTTTTCTTTTTTGCGACTTGTATCTGCTGAAGGTTTTATGCCCTGTTCTGTCAGTGGGCGATGGGCTGCTTTTGCTTCCGGCAGGAACAGATACAATGCAGATAACATGGCGGCTATAGAAATAAAAGGCTTTCTGTTGCTGGCAGGAGCTGCAGTGACCCTGTTTAATTGCTCTGGAAGAAATCGTCCGCAGGTCTTTCCGGATGCATTAGACAGGTATTCCGCCAGTTGTTGATCGTTCATTGCAGAGAAATCAACAACAACGTTCTGACAATGTTTACAAAAACGCCCTTTTTCATCAGGCGTCATCTGGTTCCAGTTCTCAGAACAGGGTTTGGGTATGTGCAGTGTAAAGGGGGCCGTCTTTTTCATGACTACAGGATGCCGAAAAATATCGGAATCCATAAACAAGCATAAAAAAAACCGGGTCTCCCCGGTTCCCGCATATTATTGTGTTACGTTATGTAAAAAGCGCTCTATCGCATAGGTGGATAGTTGTCCGCCGGGGCCTTTCAGATTATAGTCAAAACCATGGGTGGCCCAGGGGAGTGAGAGAAAGAAATGTTTGATGCCATTGTCTGCCAGTTTCTTATTCAGCCGGCTACTATGCTCATACGCTACCAGTGCATCTTTTGCACCATGTATGATGAGGGTGGGAACGGCATGTTTATCTGCGAATTCGATCGGTGAACTGGCGGCATAATTACCCGGCACGGCGCCATAGGCACCCCCCAGGTAGTTTTCCAGCACTTTACGGGAGTCCATCACCAGTGGGTTGGCAGGGAGGGAGTAGCCCCATACCATATCCGCCGGACCATAAAAATCGACCACTGCTTTCAGACCGGGGACCTGTTGCCGGTAGGCTGCCAGCAGCGCTATTTGCGCGCCTGCAGAACGGCCTAACAGGACAAAGTTGTCAGTATCGATCCGGAGCTCAGTGGCATGTGCCCGCAGGTAATCCATGGCTGCATATACGTCCTCGATAGGGGCAGGGCAGAGGAAGGCCGGGGCCAGTCTGTAATTCATGGAAACCACATGGTAGCCTGCATGTGCCAGATAGCTGTTCAGTTCCGGCAATTGTTTACTGTCGCCGCTGCTCCAGGAGCCGCCATGTACGACAACCACACAGGGGCGGAGCCCGGATTGTTGCGCAGGGTAGAAGTCAAGGGAGGAAGAGGGCAGATTGTCCGCACGGTAGGCATATGTCTTTGCTGCGACCTTTGGCTGGGGATAGTCGGTCAGCATTGTGATAAAGCTGAATGGGGTCGTTCTGCCGGTTTCTTCCTCATGCTCGTCCAGGGCTTTGTCCATGGCGGTTGGGAGGTCTCTGGCAATGAAATAGGCCCTTATTACCGGTGATATATACAGCAACAGGGCTGCGATCCCGATCAGCGTACCTGCCAGCTGAAACCTGCCGGGATAGAGCCCTGTTACCAGCAGTACGAAGGTAATGGTGATGAAGACCCAGGCGAATTCGGCTACGCCGATGGCCAGCATCCACAGGTGATAGGTAGGCGCTCTGAAAACGGATAGCAAAGAAACCAGAAAAGCGATGATGATGAGTACTAAACGGACCATATTTACTTTTTGTGGAACATGTAATGTTCCTGCGGCGTAAAGATATGAATGCAACCTGATATGATGATAAGCCATCCATCCCAAACTGCTTTGACATCTAAGGCAATAACAGTAATTTGAGTCTATCGATAAAAACGTGTTGTATATGGCAGAAAGAAAAACCAATTCATCTAACTATCAGAACCAGTCTTACCTGGAAAGCAAATGTCCGCTGAATGAGCTGTTGTTTACGATGAGCAGACGCTGGACCACAGACGTCCTCTTTTGCATAGAGGAAGGGAATAACCGTTTTTCCGGTATCCGGGAAGAGCTGGCTTTTATAACGGACCATATTTTGTCTGACAGGCTGAAAACATTGGAAAAAACAGGATTGATCACCCGCCACCAGTTTCCGGGTATGCCGCCTAAGGTAACTTATGCGTTAACGGAAAATGGTGTGGAGTTATGTAACCTGCTGTCCAAACTGTGCGACTTCTCCAGCCTGATTTACGAAGAGAAAGAAGAAAAAGAAGAGAAAGCTGTCACCGCCTGAGCGTATTGTTCCACGTTATGAAGAACTGTTGGTTTTGAGTAAGTTTTGTATCTTGGCTTACTAAATTCCCAACATGAGAAAAGTTAGCCTGTATCTGTGTCTTCTGCTGATCGCCGTTCTGCGCGTCAGTGCCCAATCAAATGACAAACAAATGCAACGTCTTGCCGGCGTTGATAAGATCGTAGAAAAGATGTTGCATGACTGGCATGCCGCTGGTGTGGCTGTTGCTGTTGTGGAGAAAGATAAGGTGATCTATGCCAAAGGCTTTGGCTACCGGGATTATGAGAAAAAACTACCGGTTACGCCCAACACCGTATTTGCGATCGGTTCCTGTTCCAAAGCATTTACTTCTGCATTGCTGGGTGTATTGAGAGAAGAAGGTAAACTGGACTTCGAAACACCGGTGCGCAATTATCTGCCGGAACTCGTTTTCTACAATGATGATATGAATGCGCATATCACCCTGCGGGATATGATGAGCCATCGTACAGGCCTGTCCCGTTATGATTACTCCTGGTATTTGTTCGGCGCGCCTACAAGGGATTCCCTCTTGTATCGTATTCGTTTTATGGAGCCTAATGAACCATTGCGTTACAAATGGCAATACAACAACTTCATGTTCATGGCGCAGGGTTCCGTCGCAGAAAAGCTGACTGGTAAAAGCTGGGAAGAAAATATGAAGCTCCGCTTCTTTGACAGTCTGGGTATGACACACTCGTCAACAGGTATTGACGGGTTTAAAGCAGCAGATGCAGCAGTGGGATATAAGGTCACCAAAGACACAGCCATCACCAAAACAGACTATAAAGATATTCAGATCATCGCTCCTGCAGGTAGTATCAACAGTAGTGTCAGTGATATGGCGCACTGGGTATCTGCCTGGATCAATGGCGGAAAATATAATGGTAAGCAGGTAATACCTGGCGCCTATGTCACTGAGGCGCAAAGCGCACAAATGGCAATGGGCGGTGGAAGGCCAGGTAAAGATCAGCCGGAAGTGCATGGCAGCGACTATGGCCTGGGATGGATGATCTCTTCTTATCGCGGACACTACCAGGTAGAACATGGTGGCAATATAGACGGCTTTACCGCCAGCACCTGTTTCTATCCTTCCGATAGTATTGGTATTATCGTACTGGCTAATCAGAATGGTTCTCCGGTGCCTATGTTGGTCAGGAACCTCTTTTCAGACAAACTGCTCGGATTGAAATATTATGCCCTGACAGACTCTATGCTGAAAAAGAGGGCTGCTCAACTGGCCATGGATAAAAAAGGTGCAGAAAGTAAAGATACAGCGAAAGTGAAGGGCGCAGGTGTAGTGCGTAGCCTGAGCGATTATACAGGTATGTATATCAGTAAATCATTCGGCAGTTATGAGATCGTTCTTCAGAACGACTCTTTATTTGCTTTGATCCCGCAGGAAAAGAATTACCTGAAGCATGTGGCTTTTGATGTTTTTCAAACATATCAGGTAGATAAATACACAGGCATTGACACCACTGCACCAGGTTCAAGGATCAAGTTCAACGCAGACATGAACGGTGATATCAATGAAACTGAAATTGATCTGGGTGTAAAAGACCCTGTACGTTTTAGCAGAACACCGAAGGTCGCACCGCTTACAAAAGCTGATTTAGAGAAATATCTTGGTGTATATTCTTTCGGAGGAATGGAGGCAACTGTACACATCCAGGGAGACGATCAGCTGAAGATGAACGTACCAGGGCAAATGGACTTTACATTGGTGCCCGTTGATAAAAACAAGTTTGCCTTAAAGGAAGTGAAAGGGTTTACAGTAGAATTCAGTTTGAATGAGAAGGGAGAGGTAGTGTCACTGACTTCTATACAGCCGAATGGCCGCTTCAAGGCAGACAAGAAGAAATAATCCGATAACGGATATACAATAAAAGGAGGCTGTCTACCAATATGGCGGACAGCCTCCTTTTATTTATGCTTAAACAGTGAACGTATTATCTGGCGGCAGTGATCCTGAACTCAAGATTCACGGCTGAGTTGATCAGCTTATCCTGCATGGATTTATCAGCTCTGTAGGTCATACCCCACAGTGTTCTGTCGATATTGAAATTAGCCATTGCCGTGACAGTGCCATTTTCAAACCGGATGATAGCAGGGAAGGAGATATTCTTGGTGATATTCTTGATCGTCAGATTACCCTGTACGGTATAATTCGCGTTCTTCATCAATACCTCATTGCCCACAGAAGGCGTAAAGTCGCTAACATTGGTGATCTCGAAAGTGGCTACAGGAAACTTTGCCACATCGAAGAACAGCGGTCCTTTTAACTCATCTTCCAGTTTACGTTTCAGAGAAGTATCTGATTTGGACAGGTCGATATTTTCCAGGGAGTTCATACGGATAATGATATTACCACCGGTGATGGTCGTGTCTTTTACCAATAACTTCCCTTCCTGCAGTGTAAAACGGCCGGTATGCTTGCCGGTAGGCTTGGTGCCTATCCAGCGTAATTCGCTGTTAGCGGTGTCGACCAGGTATGGGCTTCCTTTGCCCTCTTTTACCGGGTGAGCCTCTGTAATGGTCGCCTTGTCAGCTTTCGGGGCCTGTTCACAGGCAGCCAGCAAGGCGATCAGCATGATAGAAAGTATATATTTCATAAACAAATTATTCCGTCAGCTTCCGGCCACTTCCCGGTTCCCTACCCATACGAACCTGCGCAGGATGAATTCCGGGTTTGTGAAACTGGCATTTCCGGCAGGGTTCCCACCTGTCACATGAAAATCTGAAAATGCCGCATGCTGGTTTACCCAGATGAATCCGGTAAAGTTAAAGGATACCGGTGTAAATACCCCATTCATCTCTTCGGTGATCTTTTCTTTCATCTCGGGACTGGTGGTATAGGCCGCGCAGGTGATCGCACCATGTTGTTGCGCCATTTGCCGGGCCAGCTGTATGGATTCATTGGTATCCTTTGTTTTTATCAGCAACAAAACCGGGCCAAATAATTCCTGTTCGAAGATATGTTTATCGTTGCTGCTGACTTCCAGGATGGATGGTGTACAACCACGGGCATGGGTAAACTCTTCATTGACCAGCGGTTGTCCTTCAAGGATAACTTTTGCACCCAGTTTGCCTGCATTATGCGCCCTTTCCAGGGTGTTTTCGTTCTGCAATGCGCCAAGTGTGCCCGCACCCATTTTAGGGTTGTTTACGAGGCTTACGACCGCGTCCTTAAATTTCTGTACGACTTCATCAAAGTATAGTTTACCGTTGCTGGTAGTGACCCCTTCCGCAGGAATAAAGAAATTCTGCGGAGCGGTACACATTTGTCCTGAATATAGTGACACTGAGAAAGCCAGGTTCTGCATAACCGCATCGATATCGGCCACGCTGTCAATAATAACAGAGTTGACGCCTGCTTTTTCGGTGAATACGGTCTTATTCTTTAATGATTCCACATAATTACCAAAGGCGCTGCCGCCGGTATAGTCGATCAGCTGAATGCCCGGATGCTCACACAAGGTTTTGGTAATAAGCGCTGTGGATGTATCTGCGGCGAGTTGACAAAGCGCAGGGCTGAAGCCTTTTTCCTGTAATACCTGCTGTATAGCAGCTACAACAATGGCAATTGGCAGGATAGCCTTCGGATGTGGTTTTACGATCACCGGATTGCCGGTCACCAGGTCGGCATAAATACCTGGTAATGAATTCCATACCGGGAAGGTGGAACAGCCGATCACCAGACCTACCCCTTTAGGGATGGCCCGGAAATTCTTTTTTAGTTGAAGGGATGTTTTGCCCATTGGCTTTTCCCACATCAGAGAGGCCGGATAACGGCTGCCTTCGTGATAGCCCATAGCGATCGCTTCAAGCGCTCTGTCATTGGCATGCGGACCGGAAGCCTGGAAGCTCATCATAAAGCTCTGTCCGGTGGTATGCATGGTGGCGTAGGCGATGTCGAAGAAGCGTTCTTTTACTGCTTCCAGTGTTTCCACAAGGATGTCGGCACGTACGTCTACAGTGGTATTCCGCCATTGAGGCGCTGCCGCGATAGCACGGTGTACCAGTTCATCAGGCGTGAAGACCGGGTAGGTAATGCCCAGCGCCTCCTGCGTATAAGGAGACACTTCTTCTCCTGCCCAGGAAGTTTCTCCTGTTTGCAGTAACTGCTTAAAGGGTTGCTGCAGCAGTGCTTTATAGCGGGTTTCTCCCTGCTCTGCTGCATTTTCACCATAGGCTTTGGGGTGTTCCGGGTACTGTGAATAAAAAGCCCGTTCATGATTCGCCTTTACGGCGTTCTCAATAGTGTTTTGGTGTTTGATGTTAAACATATGTGGAATTTGAGAATTGATTACCTGATTGGCTCAATCACCTCACCTCACCATCGTAAACTTATTGTCGTTGTAATATTCATCCGCTCTTAACTTCAGTGGGTGATTACGCTGATATTGTAAAAAAGTATCGTATTCTGTTTTGTGCATGGTTGTCCAGGCTCTGTATGCCGGTTGATTGGCGACAGGACCGAACATCCACTGGTTGTATGCTTCAAACAATCCCTGTTTCAGGAGGGAGCGCTGATAGTCGAAAAGCGCATATGGAAAACGCAGACCGGAAAAGCTGTACCAGTCCAGCAGGAAGCGGGTACGCAGCATAATGAGCGTTTCCGGATCTATGCCCGCCATTACAACGCCGATCTGTTTACCCATGGATGCTTTGAATGCCTGGGCAAAATCAGCCACTGCCTTCTTCCTGTTCTTGTTCTCGTTTTCGTCTTCGATCGCTTTGTTCAGTTGCGCCGGATCGTTGTATAAAGATTTATAGGCATCCAGCAACAGGTTCCTCACTTCTGCGGTACGGGCGGTATAACTTTCCAGGTTGACGAATATTTCCCCGTAGATGATCACCCACACCGGGTTATTCATATACACATATGCTTTAATGGCGTTGTAGTAGTTGCTGGAGAAATTAGGCGCTTTCTCGATACCTTTCAGATAGCTTCCCATGCCGCCTTCAAACACTTTGAGGAACATGAGCAACTGTCCGTTATCGTTATACAGTTCCCCGCTTTCCGGGAATTTACGCAATGCTTTTTCATACAGCTTTTGTGCTGTTTTCCATTCCTGGCGTGACTGGTAGATGTTACCAGCGATCTGGAATGTCTGCTCGTCTGCTTCTTTTTTATTGAGTATAGGCTCAATGATATTTTTAGCTTTACTCATATCACCCTGGAGGTAATATGCAAAGCCGAGCTGTTTTTTAAAGTCTATATTATCAGGTTCCTGTTGCAGCGCCTGGTTCAATACAAGGATAGCATTTGAATAATCGCCATCACGTATAAATCCTGTCGCAGTGGTATATAATTCCTTAGCATCCTGTGCGGAAGCAGTTATTACAGAAGAAAATAATATAGCAGTAAATAAACCTGCTCTTAAGAATGAAGCCCTCATATTCATGCCGATCAGACGTTTGCTGTAAAAGTAAAGAAAAAATGTGCCAAACATTCAGTCCGGCAGCCCGAATGGCGATTTCAAAAACAAACGCCCACCGGAACGGCAGGCGTCTGAACAGTATGATGAAGAAATTAGATCATCTGAGAGATAAGACCATCGCGCAGCTTTGGTTCGAACCAGGTGCTTTTCGGAGGCATTACATTGCCGCTGTCAGCGATGTCAAACAGCTGCTGGATGGTTACCGGGTACAGGGCGAAGGCTACTTTCGCGTCACCGCTGTCCACTCTTTTTACCAGTTCCTGCAATCCGCGGATACCGCCTACGAAATCAATACGTTTGTCGGTACGCTGATCTTTGATACCCAGTATTTTATCCAGTACGTTGTTGGACAGGATGGTCACATCCAGGATACCGATAGGATCAGTTGTATAGGTGCCTTCTTTTGCTACCAGACGGTACCAGGTGCCTTCCAGGTACATGCTGAATTCGTGCAGCATGGATGGCTGTTGTGGCAGGTGGCCGATAGATTCTACGGTGAAATCGTATTCCAGACGGGAAAGCAGGGCTTCTTTGGTCAGACCGTTAAGGTCTTTCACCAGGCGGTTGTAGTCCAGGATCACCAGCTGGCTGGCAGGGAAGATCGTAGTCAGGAAGAAATTAGCAGGATCATCGGTGCCGATCATCTGTTTTTCTTCGAATTCTTTCTGTACGAGTGATGCAGAGGCTGCGCGGTGATGACCGTCAGCGATATAGGTGTGCGGCACTTTGCCGGAGAACAGCGCGGTGATCTCGTTCACAGCGCCTTCTTCGTTCACTACCCAAACGGTATGCTGAATGCCATCGGCAGCAGTGAAGTCATATGCAGGCGCATTTGCATGTATCCAATGATCGATCAGGGAGTTTACTTCCGGAACGTCGTTGTATGCCAGGAATACGTTCCCTGTTTGCGCGCGGGTTGTTTTGATATTGTTGATACGGTCCTGTTCTTTGTCAGGACGCGTAAATTCATGCTTCTTAATAATACCCATGTTATAGTCGGATACAGAAGAAGCGCACACCAGACCTGTCTGGGTACGGCCGTTCATGATCAGCCGGTAGATATAGTAACAAGGGGCATTGTCCTGGAACAGGGTACCTTCTTTGATAAATTTCTGCAGGTTTTCAGCAGCTTTATCATAAACGGACTGACTGTACACATCGGTACCTTCGGGAAGGTCAATTTCCGACTTGGAAACATGGTAAAACGAGTACTGGTTACCGGCAGCTTCTGCCTTTGCCTCTGCTGCGCTGAGCACATCGTAAGGGCGGGCAGCAACTTTTTCTGCAAGTTCCGGAGTAGGTCTTAATCCTCTGAAGGGTCTGATGATTGCCATGATAATAGATTGTTAGGCCGCAAAAGTAAATAATTAATTTTTCCCGTCTAAGCGATAGTCAATTAGGAACTAGGAATTAAGAATCAGGAATTAGTATAACAAGTGATTGAATATGCAATTAGTGTTGGCATTTTTAAATGGAATTGGTCCAAATAAAAATGACGCCTCAATAATGAAGCGTCATTCTCTTTATGACTTGAATAATATACAGCATATTATCTGTGCGACAGTCTGATCACAACATTTCCTAATTCGTAATTCTTAATTCCTAATTGAATTACGCTTTCTTCAGGCTGAAATACTTCATGGCCTCTACCAGTACTTCCACACTTTCAAATGGCAATGCATTGTAAAGCGAAGCTCTGAAGCCGCCTACAAGACGGTGACCTTTAATACCTACTATATCTTCTTTCTTGCAGAATTTGAGGAATTCTTCTTCCAGCTCAGGTTTGTCCATGATGAACGATACGTTCATACGGCTCCTGTCTTCTTTCTGAGCGGTGCCACGGAACAGCGGGTTCTGATCGATCTCGTTGTACAGCAGACCTGCTTTTTTCTCATTTTCTTTTTCCATAGCTGCAGCGCCTCCCTGTTCCTTTAACCAGCGGAGCGTGAGCATAGAAATGTAGATAGCAAATACGGGAGGGGTGTTCAACATGGAACCGTTCTCAATATGATTACGGTAATCGAGGATCGTTGGGATCTTACGTGTTACTTTACCCAATGCGCTTTTGCGGACAATTACGAGTGTAGTGCCTGCTGCTCCCATGTTTTTCTGGGCGCCCGCGTAAATGAGCGTGAATTTGTTGAAATCCAGTGAACGGCTGAGTATATCACTACTCATGTCAGCGATCAACGGAACATCTGTCTCCGGCATTTTCTGCCACTGTGTACCATAAATGGTATTGTTAGTGGTGATATGCAGGTAGGTAGATTTTGGGGAGACGCTGAACTGTTTAGGAATGTGGTTGTAGCTGCTGTCTTTTGAACTGCCAGCTATGTCCACGAAACCGTACTGTTTCGCTTCTTTTATTGCCTTATTGCTCCAAACACCGGTATCAATATAAGATGCCGTGCCGTCATTTTCGAGGAGGTTCAGCGGTATCTGCATGAACTGCGTTGTCGCACCTCCATGAAGATAGAGAACTTCGAAATCGTCTTCGAGTTGCATCAACTCTTTAACAAGATCCCGTGCTTCGTCCAGTACAGCCTGAAACAATGGTGTTCTATGCCCTATTTCCAAAATAGACATTCCTGAACCTTCAAAGTCAATCAAAGCTTTACTGGCCTTGTATAGCACCTCATTCGGCAATATGGAAGGCCCTGCGTTAAAATTGTGCACCTTCATAGGTCGTTCTAAGTTAAATAAATTGTTTGCTTGTTCCACTTTGTTTGGTTTTGTCAGAGGAATGGAAAAAAAAGTATGGCATTTCACATTGAAGCTGAACGCGTGTAGGATAAGGCTAAAAAGATAGTACTAACAAAGATAATTTATATTTTTTTAAAATCGAAATTAATTGAAAGCCTGTTTTAAGCTTCCTGCCGGCCTATCATGCGTTCAGATATGGGATGAACGGGGGCTTGTGTGCTGATACGTTTTTTGAGATCATTTAGCATTGGCATTCCTGCGTTCACCCAGGCGGTATACCAGTAGTTGGCTGTAGCTGAGATTGCGGCTCTCATTCTGCGTTCTACCATGTCCCCTAATGCGTCATGATAGGCTTTCGCGTATGCTGTTGCGTAATTTCGTATCAGTTTTCCGTTGCGTTTTTCATACGCAAATTTCCTGCCGGAAGAGAACCTTTCGCTGACTAATTTTTCCTGCTGTAACACCGTATCCGCTGCTGCAGCGCTTTCCAGCACGACCTGCCAGGTGTATGCATTAATATCTTTTATATAGCATGCCCTTGCAGAGAAGTAATGAAAGGTCTTGTCGGCCATCAATTCGGGGATGCGTGATTCCCACAGTCCGTGTATTCCCTGCTGCCCTGTGAGTTGTCCGTTGTGATTGGAACAGGCATGTAACGGCACATGCGCATCGCCGGCATAGTGGCCAATGTCGGCGCTTAGCCGCATGATCCTGTCGGCATCTTTGTCTTTAAATGCCTGCGTCAAACGGGTGAGCAGCTGTGTAAGATACCAGGGTAAAATCCCATATGTCTGCAATGTATCCGCAGTATATTTCAACAGGGCTTCCTCCCAGGACCTGGGTAGTGCAGCAAATGGCGCTTGTCCGTAATGATCTATGTCGATGTAGTGCCGTGGCCCTTCTGCCGGGATGATATATCTTCGTTTATCTGCATCTGTCGCGTGTGTGGAGAGATATTCAATATTAGGTTTATAGAATACCAGCATCTCCGGAGGAAGAGAAAATACCGCCAGGCGGTTAATGCGCTGATGAGCGAAGAAGCCCCATCCGTAAACAGGAATAGCAATTACGTGCAGGCAGAACGCCAGAAAGATATGGTGCATAAGCTTGGTTGGTTAACAGACAATTGTAATATTAAGATAAATAATCAGTTCGCGGAGCGGGGGGGAAGCGATTGTAACAAGCAATTAATAAGGCTTAGATATTTATTACCCTTCGTTGGTCCTTCGTTCATGAACGAAGGACCAACGAAGGGTAATAAATACCTGAACGGCATCTGACCGATGTCAGGATATGTTTACTGAAGGCTGATATCAGCGTACTTCTTTTTTGTCATGCTTCTCGTGTACTTCGATGTTGGTCACACCACCACTTACGGCAAACTTCATGGCTTCGCCGGCAGAAATGTTAGTCAGCGGTTTCACCTTACTCACAGGCACCATGAATACTTTACCGGTAATGGCATAAGCATGTGGCACATATACAGCAGTATAACCTTCCAGTCCGAAGTTAGACACATCAGGCTGTGTTATAAATCCCATTTCCCATACATCCTCACCATATACCTGCACCAGCACCGGATGATCGAATTTTTTTTTCTCACCAACAAATGCGTCAAACACATCTTTTACAGAGGTATAGATATATTTAATAAACGGTGTCCGTTCCAGCATGTGGTCAAACAACGCAAAGATGCGGCTCACAATAAAGGATGAGCTCAGATACCCCACTACGATCACCAGTAACAAAACCAGTACAAATCCGACGCCTTTATAGCGCAGATACCTGAGTGGTGTTTCCAGGGGCAGGATTTCCTTTGGAATGATATTGTCAATAGTAACGAATACCCAGTACAGCGTCAGGGCGGTTACACCCATAGGCGCGAGTATCAGTAACCCCTGGAAGAAATACCTGAGTATGCGGGCAGCCAGGACTTTAAGACGACTTTTAGGAGACATATAGTATAAATGCAAATACGTGAATGATCCGGGAATCTCCTGGATCATGATATCTGACGGGTCAAAGTTACATCGTTTATTTTATCCTCCGGGGGATGTTATACAAGCATACATTTCATAATAGACGGGGGAATAAAACATGGGCCTGATACGCTACTGAGGTAGACCTGGTTCCCGTTCCTGAAACTTTCGTGATCAGCAGTTCAATAGTAAGCATCATATGAATGCCAGGCAACTACCTGGCGGTTATCTGGTTATAGATATGACAGACCCAGGGATAAGAGGCGGACCTGATATGCTCCTGAGGTGGACCTGGTCCGTTCCTGAAACGCTCCCGGGCGGCTCCCCAATAGTAAGCATGATATGAATACCGGATAGATACTGGGAGGTTATGTGGTTGAAGAGATGACAGTCCCAGGGATGATACGTGGACTTGATATGCTCCTGAGGTGGACTTGATCCGCCCCTGAAACCTGCCTGATCAGCTCCCTGAATAGACTTGATAAGGTGACAACAGGAGTATATTGAGCATCCGGTACTTAAATTCAGAACACTGTTAACAGGATAAGTATATTAAAATAATTTGCGTTGGAAACTTTTGTAGTTTAAAAAGTTTCCATAGTTTTGTCCCAGCATTGCAAATCAGTTAGAGACCACCAAAGAAACTATGAAGCCGGAAGGTAGTGAACGAACCAGCACTATAAAGATTTGCAGAAGATAATAAGAAACATACATACCGCACAAAATGGAGATACAGGAACGTATTCTGGATACTGCATTCAGTTTGTTCTGCCAGTTCGGAACACGCTCGATCACAATGGATGATATCGCTCAGCGCATGGGCGTATCCAAAAAGACCCTGTATGCTCACTTTGCAGATAAAGACGAGCTGGTGATGCATGCCATTGCGCGATATCTGCAACAGCTCGACAAGGAATGTATTGAAAATCAGGAGAAAGCCGCAAACGCTATAGACGAACTGTTCCTCGTCATGAAACAACTGGATATGAGCTTCCGTAACATGAACCCGATCATCCTGTTCGATCTGCAAAAGTTCCATACGAAAGCCTACCAGGTATTTCAGGATTATAAGAATAACAACCTGCAAAAAACCGTAAGACAGAATTTAGAAAGAGGCGTGCGCGAAGGATTATATAGAAATGATTTTGATATCGAAATAATGACCCAGTACAGACTGGCTACTTCCATGCTATGTTTTCAGCCTGACATATTCCCCTACGGGAAATATGACATGAGCAAAGTACAGTGCATCCTCCTGGAGCATTTCCTGTATGGACTTGTTTCTACGGAAGGCTACAAACGCGTGGAAGAGAACAAACTACAACTATCGTAAAACCAATGACCTTTATGCAACTTGACAAAAAGCACGCAGGTTTGACAGGACTCCTGCTGCTGATGATCTTTCACTGTGCGATGGCCCAGCAGCCCGCAAAAGCGCCGCTGCAGGAAACTATCTCACTGTCTGCACAACAGGCGGTAGATTATGCACTTGCCAACCAGGCTTCCGTACGCTCGGCTAAACTGGATGAACTGATCCAGCTGGCCAAGAACAAAGAAGTAAGCGGTATGGCAATGCCTACGCTTGCCGGTTCAGGCACTTATCAGCATAACCCTATTGTACAGAAACAATTGATTGACGCGTCCAACTTTAGTGACACCGTTCCAAAAGGTACACTGGTGCCTTTTTCGTTCGGTCTGAAGTACAACGTAATTGGAGAAATTACTCTCAAACAGGTACTGTTCGACCCCAGTGTACTCGTCGCTTTACAGGCAAGAGAAACACTGGAACAACTGGCTTCCAAATCTGTAAAGAAATCAGAAGTAGATGTGAAAGTAGGCGTTTATAAAGCTTACTACAACGTGCTCTCCGCCCGCAGAGGTCTGGAGATACTCGGCAATAACATCACGAACCTGGAGAAACTGCTGAACGAAACCAAAGAGACCTATAAAAATGGTCTGGTGGAAAAGCTGGATGTAGACAGGCTGGTCGTACAACTGACAAACCTCCGTACAGAAGAGACCAAACTCCGCAACGTGACCGAAGTAGGTCTTGCTGCGCTGAAATATCAGATGGGAATGGCAATCCAACAGCCTATCCGGCTGACGGATACCTTGTCAACTGCTGAGATTAAATCTGCTATCGCTTCGGAACAATTCGACTATTCACAGCGTATAGAATATCAGTTGCTCCAGACGCAGAAGAAAGCATATGAATATGATCTCAAACGCTACCAGTTCCAGAAACTACCGACCCTGTCATTGTTTGGTACCGGCGGTATGAGCCGTGCAAGTGATCAGTTCAACTATTTCAAACGTGAAACATGGTATGGCTATGTGTCCTACGGCGTGAACCTGTCATTTACCATCTTCAGTGGTATGCAGCGCAGACGTAAGGAAGACCAGGCTTTCCTGCAGGTGAAAAAGGCAGAACTGACGCTGGAGAATACCAAACTCGGTATCGATATGGAACAGGCGCAGTCTACCTCCAGCTTACGGAATAATATCCTGACACTGGAAGCACAGGAAAGCAATATGGCGCTGGCAGAAGAAGTATACAATACTACGCAGATCAAATATCGTGAAGGTGTTGGCTCCAGCCTGGAAATGAGTACTGCTGAAAATGAACTGCTCACTGCACAGAATAACTACTTCACTGCGCTGTATAATGCAGCAGTAGCAAAAGTAGATTACCTGAAAGCATACGGAAAACTGTAAGCGAAAACTACAACTAACTATTAACTCTTTATTATATGTCCAAGATATATCGTCCCGCTCTGCTGATCGTTGCACTCATGGCTGCCTGTGGCAGTCCTTCGCCGGAGGAAAAACTGGCGGAGCTGAAAAAACAGGAAGCTACGCTGAAACAACAGATCGCTGAACTGGAAAAACAAACGCAGAAAGGAGATACTACTGAACGTAAAAAGAAAGCCGTGATCGTTGCGGCGGTACAGGATACTGTATTTGAACATTACATCGATGTACAGGGTGCTGTGGATGCACGTGAGAACGTTAGCGTATCTGCCAAGATTCCCGGCATCGTTACAGCGATACATGTAAAAGAAGGACAGAACGTAAGCAAAGGACAGTCACTCGCACAGGTGGATGATCAGATCATGCGGGCGAATATGGCGGAACTGCATACACAGCTGGACCTGGCAAATACCATGTTCCAGAAACAGCAGAACCTCTGGAATCAGAAAATCGGTTCTGAAGTACAATACCTGAATGCAAAAACACAGAAAGAATCGCTGGAAAGAAAAATGGCCACCCTGCAGGACCAGATGTCACAGGCAAGGATCATTTCTCCTATCAATGGTACTGTTGATGCGGTGATCGTTAAACTGGGTGATAATGCGGCTCCGGGTAGTCCTGCATTCCGCGTGGTGAACGGCAGCAATCTGCGCGTACTGGCGAATGTAGCAGAAGCTTATGCCAGCAAGGTGAAAACCGGCGATCAGGTAGTACTGGAATTCCCCGATATCGATAAGACCATCCGTACCAAAATCGGTTTTGCTTCAAAGGTGATTGATCCGACAAGCCGTACTATAAAATTAGAAGTGCCTTTACAGAATGATCCTGAACTGCGTCCTAACATGATCGCAAGAATGAAGATCATCGACTATGTTGCGCCGAAAGCGATTGTGATACCGGTGAACATTATACAGTACTCATTAGGTAAACCTTACGTGATCGTTGCGCAGAATCAAAGTGGCAAGATGATAGCGAAGAGAAGAGAGATCGAAATGGGCCGCACTTATAATGATAAGGCAGAGATCACCGGCGGACTGCAGACAGGTGACAAGATCGTAACTATCGGTTACCAGGGATTGAATGATAATGACCTTATCCAGCTTTAATACTCTAAAACTGGTTTATGCAAGACAACCTGAATAAAGAATTTAAACCTACCAGCTGGTCCATTGATAATAAGGTGAGCATTTACGTGGCTACCTTTATCCTGGCCCTTGCAGGTATCATGTCCTATCAGAGCCTGCCGAAGGAACAGTTTCCGGAAGTAGTGTTCCCTCAGTTCTATATCAGCACCATTTATAGTGGTACATCTCCGGAGGACATGGAGACGCTGGTGACGAAACCTATAGAAAAACAACTGGGTGGCATTTCCGGCGTGAAGTCTATCAAGAGTACTTCCATGCAGGACTATTCTGCCATCACGATAGAATTTGACGCGAGTGAGAATATGGAAACCGCACGACAGGAAGTGCGGGAGAAAGTAGATGACGCGAAAAAAGACCTGCCTAACGACCTGACACAGGAACCACAGATCATTAAGATAGACGTATCGCAGATACCTATCATGAACGTGAACCTCTCAGGTGATTTTGATCTGCAGTCACTGAAGAAGTACGCAGATGAAATGCAGGACCGTATAGAAGCATTGAATGAAATTACCCGTGTGGATATTGTCGGCGCACTGGAAAGAGAGATCCAGATCAACGTTGACAAGTACAAAATGGACGCGGCGAAGATCACCTTTGATGATGTGGCTACTGCGATCGCAATGGAAAACCGTACTATCTCCGGAGGTCTGGTTTCTATGGATGGTCAGAAACGTACACTGAGCGTAAAAGGTGAGTATAAAGATGCAAACAAGATACGTGACATCGTTGTGCGTGGTATGTCAGGCGCAACGGTATATCTGAAAGATGTAGCAGAAGTAGTGGATGGTTTTGAAGAACAGGAAAGCTATGCACGTCTGGATGGTAAGAACGTGATCACCCTCAACGTTATTAAACAGAGTGGTAAAAACCTGATCGATGCATCAGATAAAATCCGTGTCATCATTGATGAAATGAAAGCGGATTATCTGCCTGCAGGACTGGATGTGACCATTACTGCCGATCAGTCCAACTCTACCCGTGTAACCTTGCATGACCTGATCAATACGATCATCATCGGTTTCTTACTGGTAACGTTGATCCTTATGTTCTTCATGGGTGCAGTGAACGCGATATTCGTGGCGCTGTCCGTACCGATCTCTATGTTCATTGCATTCCTGCTGATGCCGATGTATGACTTCACCCTGAATATGATGGTGTTGTTCTCATTCCTGCTGGCATTGGGTATTGTGGTGGATGATGCGATCGTGGTGATAGAGAACGTGCATCGTATATTTTATGAAAGAAGGGACCTGGGTATTGTGAAGGCTGCGAAAGTGGCAGCAGGAGAGGTGTTCCTGCCGGTATTCTCCGGTACGCTGACGGTGCTGGCGCCATTCTTCCCGCTGTTGTTCTGGCCTGGTATCATCGGTAGTTTCATGTTCTTCCTGCCGGTAACGCTGATCACTACACTGGGTGCGTCACTGATCGTGGCGTATATTATCAACCCGGTGTTTGCGGTTGACTTTATGGACCGTCATGAGGGTGACAATCATCCGAAGCCAACGTTCAATAAGAATATGAAGATCCTGGCCGCTGTATTTGTGGTGGTCGCATTGCTCGCATATGTATCAGGTAGTAAAGGTGTTGGTAATTTCACGCTCTTCGCATTAGCGATGATCATGCTGGAAAGGTTCTGGCTGGGTGGTGTAGCCCGTCGTTTCCAGACCAACACATGGCCGCGTGTGCAGGAACGCTACAGGAAGATACTGAAATGGTGTCTTGTCGGATGGCGTCCGGTATGGATACTGATCAGCACATTTGCATTGCTGGTATTCAGTATCATCCTGACGGTTATTACCAGTCCGAAAGTCGTATTCTTCCCGCAGGCAGACCCGAACTTCATCTATACATACATTGAATTGCCAATGGGTACGGACCAGAAATATACTGACTCCGTTACGCATATCATTGAACAGAAAATTACGGCAGTAGTTGGTAAGAAGAACCCGATCGTAGAGTCTATCATCTCCAACGTTGCAGTAGGTGCGGGTGATCCTTCCCAGATGGATATGAGCGTGCAGCCGCATAAGGGTAAGGTGACAGTAGCATTTGTGGAGTTTGGTAAACGTGACGGACATTCTACTGTACAATACCTGGATAAGATACGTAAGGCAGTAAGAGGTATTCCTGGTGTGGATATTACGGTAGAGCAGGAGCAGGGTGGTCCTCCGACAGGTAAACCGATCAATATCGAGATTTCCGGCGATGAATTTGAAGCGCTGACCGCTACGGCCGATAAAATGAAACGTTATCTGGACAGCCTGCAGATCGGCGGTGTGGAAGAACTGAAATCTGACTTCCAGAGCAATAAGCCTGAGATACTGGTGAACATTGACCGTGAAAGAGCGAACAGGGAAGGTATCAGTACGACGACCATTGGTATGGCGTTACGTACAGCCCTGTACGGACAGGAAGCTTCCAAGTTCCGCGATCCGGAAGATGACTATAAGATAATGGTACGTTTCCGTGAGGACCAGCGTAACAATATCAATACCCTGATGAACCTGAATATTGTGTACCGTGATATGAACATGAACGGAATGATCCGTCAGGTGCCATTATCGGCGGTAGCCACGATCAGGTACTCTAACACATACGCAAGTATCAAACGTATTGATCAGAAGCGTGTTGTGACCTTATACTCAAATGTATTGACAGGTTTTAACACGAATGAGGTGGTGCAGCAGATACAGACAGCGATACAGGACTTCCCTAAAACGCCGGGTATCAGTGTGAAAATGACAGGTGAGCAGGAAGATCAGCAGGAGACGTCTAACTTCCTGGGTATGGCGATGCTGGGTGCTTTTGGTCTGATTTTGATGATCATGGTGACACAGTTTAACTCGATCGGTCGTCCGCTGGTTATTTTTATGGAAATATTATTCTCTATTATAGGGGTATTCCTCGGTTTTGCCATCTTTGGTATGGACATCTCTATTGTAATGACCGGTGTAGGTATTATGGCGCTGGCGGGTATCGTTGTACGTAACGGTATCGTACTGGTGGAATTTACCGACTTACTGGTGCAGCAGAAGATGCCGGTATATGAGGCAGTGATCGAGGCGGGCAGGACGCGTATGACCCCGGTGTTACTGACGGCGATTGCGGCTATTCTGGGTCTGATACCGCTGGCGGTAGGATTTAACATTGACTTTGCCGGACTGTTCTCATCCTTTGAGCCTCATATCTTCTTCGGAGGTGATAACGTGGCTTTCTGGGGCCCGCTGGCCTGGACGATGGTATATGGACTGGTGTTTGCGACCTTCCTGACATTGATCCTGGTACCGGTAATGTATGCAATGAATAAACGTTCTATCGACGTACTGGACCGTTACGGACTGGCAAGGAACCTGAAATATGTGCCTTTCCTGGTGTTGATACTGAAGCTCTTTATGAGTAGAGAGGAAGTACGGAAGATGCATGAACCGGCTTACATGTCGCCTAAACCTTATAATTTCTTCCCAAGCGGGGATGAGCATGAGGCGGAGGTAGCCGAAACACACACAAATCACACACATCATCAAGATAAGAAGATGCATGAAAGAGTTTAGTTCACACTATACAGTGTAACAGTTGTAGGTTTAACAGGTACCGCTTCGTTTCCACGAGGCGGTTTCTTTTTTTATACCTTAACAAATTTTAACAATTGACTGAGGCAGCAATTGCTTACATTTGACGCACAAGAGCCATTCTTGTTAACCTGATTAATATATCATACGCTATGCGACGCAACCATGAAATAGATTACCGTATCTATGGTGAAGAAATACAGATTGTCGAGATTGAGCTAGATCCACAGGAGACTGCAATTGCTGAGAGCGGCAGTTTTATGATGATGGATCAGGATATTCAGATGCAAACTATGTTCGGGGATGGTTCACAAGCTAATCAGGGACTTTTAGGCAAACTAATGTCGGCGGGCAAGCGCATGCTGACGGGAGAAAGCCTTTTTATGACCGCTTTCACGAATGTGGGGCAGGGTAAGAAAAAGGTGAGTTTTGCTGCGCCTTATCCGGGTAAGATCATTCCGATGGACTTGCAAAGGATGGGGGGCAAGGTGATCTGTCAGAAGGATGCGTTCCTGTGTGCAGCGAAAGGTGTTAGTATTGGGATTGAATGGCAGCGTAAGCTCGGGACCGGTATTTTTGGCGGTGAAGGCTTTATCATGGAGAAGCTGGAAGGGGATGGAATGGCCTTTGTGCACGCAGGGGGGATGGTCATCGAAAGAGAACTTTTACCCGGTCAGGTATTAAAAATAGACACAGGTTGTGTGGTAGCATATACTTCAGGAGTGCATTTTGACGTTGAATTTGTAAAAGGAATCAGAAATATGGTATTTGGTGGCGAAGGATTGTTTTTTGCCACTTTAAGAGGTCCTGGTAAAGTATGGATACAGTCCTTACCGATCAGCAGAATGGCCGCAAGACTGGTGTCTTATGGTACAGGCAAGCGTAAGGAAGAAGGTAGTATCCTGGGTGGGCTTGGTAATTTACTGGACGGAGATTGATATTAAGACACGTTATAAGTGATTCCGTTTGCCCTGGTAGGCAGCAACAGTACTCATTTTTTTAAGTAGAGTACAGGTAATGACGGAATCAGGTCAAGAGAAACCTGGAATTTTGATTTATGTTTGAATTATCAAGGAGCTTTGCTGAAGAGCAAGACCAATCAGACCCATTAAAGACGTATAGAGAGCAATTTTATTTCCCGCAGAGAAATGGAAAAGATGCCATCTATTTTTGCGGAAATTCTCTGGGTTTACAGCCGAAGAACGTTAAACCGGCAATAGAACAGGAACTGAATGACTGGAAACATCACGCGGTAGAAGGATACTGGAATGCAGAAAATCCGTGGCTTTATTATCAGCAATATTGTAGCAAACCACTCACAAAAATAGTTGGAGCCAGCCAGGAAGAGTTGACAGTGATGAATACGCTTACTGTAAATCTTCATCTTTTACTGATGAGTTTTTACCAGCCTACCAAGCAGCGCTTTAAGGTGCTGATGGAGGCGGGCGCTTTTCCGAGCGATCAGTACGCATTGGAGACACAGGTACGACTGCATGGCTATAATCCGGCTGAAGCTATAATAGAAGTGGCCCCCCGGCCCGGCGAACAATTGATCAGGGAGGAAGATATTTTTGAGATTATTGAGCGGGAAAGTAGTAGCTTAGCAATAATATTATTGGGGGGAATAAACTATTATACCGGCCAATTGTTTAATATGCAGTCCATTACGGAAGCGGCCCATAGAGTTGGGGCTGTCGTCGGGTTCGACCTGGCACACGTAGTAGGAAACGTACCTTTGAATTTGCATGACTGGGAAGTAGATTTTGCCGTTTGGTGCTCATATAAATATTTAAATGGAGGCCCCGGCGCTGTAGGTGGAGCATTTATACACGAGAAACACGCCCTCGATACTAACCGGCAAAGACTAGGTGGCTGGTGGGGCAATGAAGAAAGTACCCGTTTTAAAATGGAGAAGGGTTTTAAACCCAAAAACCGTGCAGAAGGCTGGCAAATAAGCACGGCACAGGTATTTAACATGGTAGCATTAAAAGCCTCACTGGAACTATTTGAGTCCGCCGGGATGGCAGCTTTAAGAGATAAGAGCATAAAACTCACCAATTATCTTGAATTCCTGTTAAAACATATAGAAAACATAAAATTTGAAATAATTACGCCAAAAAATTGTAAGGAACGCGGTGCTCAATTATCTTTGCTCTTTCATGAAAAAGGGAGAGAAATCCAACAAAAGATGACTGACGCCGGTATAATCGTCGACTGGCGGGAACCCGGAGTAATTCGTATTTCACCGGCGCCCTTATATAACTCATATGGAGACGTATTTCATTTTTATGAAATCATAGCTAATATTGATTCAAACGCTTAATTAAGTAAGATGACTTTTGAGAGAAACGAACGCCCCCGCAGGCCCTACTCTCCACCTGGTACAGAAAAAGACCAAGATCCCAATAAGGAGAGACCGGGCGGTTACTTCAAACCCGATTTTAATAACGACAGGGAGGGCAGACCTAGAGAAGATAGGCCTTATAATTCTGATCGTGACAGCGGTGGTTACAACCGTGGAGATCGTGACGGCGGTGGTGGTTACAACCGCGGGGATCGTGATGGCGGCGGCGGCGGTGGATATCGCCCACGCGATAATGGTGGCTATGGCGACCGTGATGGTGGCGGCGGTGGTTACAATCGCGGCGGCGGCGGTGGTGGTTATGATCGCGGCGGTGGCGGCGGTGGTTACGATCGCGGCGGTGGCGGCGGTGGTTACAATCGCGGCGGCGGCGGTGGTGGTTATGATCGCGGCG
>Ga0209257_1000232_pt1 | contig 130749 bp, 107 predicted proteins | sample AraplaCvi_mCL_r2_FD_184277 | JGI IMG/M metagenome (GOLD analysis project Ga0209257, IMG submission 184277) | Arabidopsis root microbial communities from North Carolina, USA - plate scrape MF_Cvi_mCL_r2 (SPAdes) (version 2) | ecosystem: Host-associated > Plants > Roots > Endosphere | place... | reverse complement strand
AGGCAGCATCCGCATCCTGCTTTCGCTCCGCGCGGTCGGCGAGGGACATATTTCGACGATCGCTTTTCGGGAGGGTATCATCACGCATGATCGCGAACTGACCTTGCTGCCGCAACCCGGCTTCGCCACCGCCGCGATGCTGGGTCCGCACCGCGAAGACAAGCCCGAAGATGTCGTCTCGCTCTATCGTCAAAAGGACAGCACCCTATCCGGGACGGTGATTTTCCCGATCACCGAGGCGCAGCGCAACGGGCTCGAGGATCTGCGGCTGCTCGAGTTCGAGCGCGATAGCGGCAAAAGCGAATGGATAGGGACCTACACGGCCTATAGCGGCCGCGACATCCAGTCGGAGCTGCTACGGACACGCGACTTCAAGGATTTCACGCTGACTCCGATCAAGGGCGCCGCGGGGCGGAACAAGGGCATGGCCCTGTTCCCGCGCAAGATCGACGGGCAGTTTTTGATGATCGGCCGCCAGGACGGCAAGAATCTTTATCTCCTGCGCTCTGACAAGGTCGATGAATGGGACGGCGGCGAGTTGTTGCTCGAACCGCGCTTCCCTTGGGAACTGATCCAGATCGGTAATTGCGGCGCACCGATCGAACTCGACGAGGGCTGGCTGGTGCTGACCCACGGCGTCGGCGCGATGCGCAAATATGCGATCGGGGCGGTGCTGCTCGATAAGGCCGATCCGTCGAAGGTGGTCGGCCGGACGCCGAATCCGATCCTGTCTGCGGCCGACGAGGACCGCGAAGGCTATGTCCCCAATGTCGTTTACACTTGCGGCGCGATCCGCGTCGGCGACGATATTTTCCTGCCCTATGGCGTGGCCGACAGCTCGGTCTGCTTTGCGTTCGTCGCGATTACGGAAATCCTCGCGGCCATGGATTATTCAGCGCAGGCCACACGATGAAGTCGTTTTCGGCCGGCGAGGGGACGCCGATCGATATATTGATCATCGGTGCAGGACCTGCCGGGCTGACGGCCGGCATGTATCTCGCGCGCTACCGAAGAAACGTGCGCATCGTCCATGACGGACGTTCGCGCGCTCTTTGGGTTCCGCGTTCGCGCAATATCCCCGGATTTCCAGACGGTATCGTGGGAGCCGACCTCATCGCGCGCATGAGCGACCATGCGGCGCGCTATGGCGCCGAGATCGTCGAGAGCCGCGTTGTCGAGATCGCTTGTGACGAAGGCCGCGCGCTGTTTCGCGTTCGTCTCGATAGCGGCGCGGTCATCGGCGCGCGCGGTCTGATCCTCGCAACCGGCGTCGACACAAATCTGGCGAAGCTCGACGGCGGCGATCATCAGGCAGCAGTTCGAAACGGCGTGCTCCGCTATTGCCCGATCTGCGATGGCTTCGAACATCGCGAAGAGCGGATCGCGGTCCTCGGCTCCGACCTCCATGGCGCCGCCGAGGCGATGTTCCTGCGGCAATATTCGAGCGACGTTACGCTCATCCCGAAATGGCAAGTGGCGCTGACCGACAAGCAGCGGCGCGAACTTGAAGGGAGCGGCGTCGATGTTCTCGAAGGCCGGGTTCTTCGCCTTGAAGCGGCCGAGGAGGCGATGTTCGTCACAATCGAGGGCGAAGCCGCGCCGCGCCGGTTCGACACTCTTTACCCGGCCTTCGGATCGACCCCGCGCAGCGAGCTTGCTGCCATGCTGGGGCCGCTGACCGATCCGAATGGTTGCATCCCGTTCAGCGCATTTTCGGACGGGCTGCTTCCCGGCGTTTATGCCGCGGGCGACGTCATTGAAGGCCTCGATCAGATTAGCGTTGCAATCGGACAAGGCGCGATGGCAGCAACGCGTCTCCACAATTGGCTCCGCAAACAGGACGGGCATGTCATGGCCGACCAGAAATAGGACAGAATGCGGACGCGCCGCGAAACCTAAGGGCGAGCGGGGGGTTGAAGATGCAATTCCCTCGAAACCCAAGGAACCGATAATGGCCAAGAAGCCCGCGCCGTCCCCTGCGACCGAACACGCCCTTCGCGACCATCAGCCGGGAGCGGGGCAAGCCGCGCCGACCGACAGCCGGGGCAATGGCGACGAACTGCATCAGGAAGTCGGCGATGGGGGCGCGGATGCGGCCGCCTATCTAACCGACAATTTCGGCCATCGCATTTCCGACAACCAGAATTCGCTGCGCGCCGGCGAGCGCGGCCCGACGCTGCTCGAGGATTTCGTCCTCCGCGAGAAGATCTTCCATTTCGACCATGAGCGTATTCCGGAGCGGATCGTCCACGCCCGCGGTTCGGGCGCACACGGCGTCTTCGAATGTACCAAGGCGATCCCCGGTCTGACCAAGGCCTCGATCCTGCAGAAGGAGGGCGCGACCTGCCCGGTGTTCGTCCGCTTCTCGACGGTCGCGGGCGGTGCCGGGTCGGTCGATACGCCGCGCGACGTGCGCGGTTTCGCGGTCAAGCTCTACACCGACAGCGGCAATTGGGATCTCGTCGGCAACAATATCCCGGTCTTCTTCATCCAGGACGCGATGAAATTCCCCGACCTCGTTCACAGCGTGAAGATGGAAGCCGATCGCGGATATCCGCAGGCGGCGAGCGCGCACGATACCTTCTGGGATTTCATCGGGCTGATGCCCGAGGCGATGCACATGATCATGTGGGCGATGTCCGACCGCACGATCCCGCGCAGCCTGCGCATGATCGAGGGTTTCGGCGTCCACACCTTTCGTTTCGTGAACGAAAAGAGCGAGGGCAAGTTCGTCAAATTCCACTGGAAGCCGGTGCTCGGCATCCAGTCGACGACCTGGGACGAGGCGGTCAAGATCGCCGGCGCCGATCCCGATTTCCACCGCCGCGACCTGTTCGAGGCGATCGACGCTGGCGATTTTCCGGCGTGGGATCTCGGCGTCCAGGTGTTCGATGAAGCCTTCGCCAAGAAGCAGCCTTATGATGTACTCGACGCGACTAAGCTGATCCCGGAGGAGGATGTTCCGGTCGAGATCGTCGGCCGCATGACGCTCAACCGCAACGTCGACAATTTCTTTGCCGAGACCGAACAGGTCGCTTTCCTGCCGTCGAACATCATTCCGGGGATCGATTTCAGCAACGATCCGCTTCTTCAGGGCCGGCTTTTTTCCTATCTCGATACGCAGAAGTCGCGGCTGGGCACGACCAATTTCCATCAGATTCCGATCAATGCGCCCAAATGCCCGTTTCACAATTTCCAGCGCGACGGCATGATGCAGACGCTCGTGCCGACCGGGCGCGCCAATTACGAGCCCAACAGCCTTGCCGAAGCCGGAGAGAATGGCGGCCCACGCGCGAGCGCCGAAACGGGCTTCGCGACGTTCACGGCCAATGACGAGCGGAACGACTCCGCGCAGAAGCTGCGGATTCGCGCTGAGCTTTTCGCCGATCATTTTAGCCAAGCGCGACTGTTCTACCTGTCACAGACCGAGAATGAGCAGGCGCATATCGCCTCGGCGCTGGTGTTCGAATTGTCGAAGGTCGCGCTCGATCATGTTCGCGCACGTGTCGTCGGCCAGCTTCGCAACATCGATGAGGATCTCGCAACGCGTGTTGCCATGGGGCTCGCCATCGATCTGCCGGCGAAGGAAAAGGCTGCGCGTGCGCCCGTCGATCTTAAACCTTCCGACGCGCTGTCGATCCAGAAGAATGCCGACGACACGATGGAGGGTCGCAAGGTCGCGATCCTCTTTGCCGAAGGATCGGACAAGGCGGCGGTCGACAAGCTGAAAAGCGATATCGAAAGCGCGGGTGGCACCGCCTTCCTCGTCGCGCCCAAGGTCGGCGGGATCAAGGTCAAGGGCGGCACGCTCAAGGCTGATGGCCAGCTCGCGGGCTCGCCCTCGGTGCTGTTCGACGCGGTGGCGTCGATCCTCACGGAGGAACAGGCCGAGGCCCTCTCAAAGCAGGGCGCGGCGGTCCAGTGGTTCATGGACGCCTATGGCCATTGCAAGACGATCGCGCATGACGAAGCGACGCAATTGTTGCTCGACAAGGCGGGGGTCGAAAAGGACGGCGGTGTCGTTGCGATCGACAAGTTCGAAAGCGTGGGCACGCGGCGTCATTGGGCACGCGAAGCCAAGGTGCGCGATCTTGCCTGATCGCATTTCCTGGTGAGCCGCGCATCGGCCACCCATCATCGCGATCTCCGGACCGGCCAGTCGATCTGGTCGGCACGGCGTCGTCCCGCGATTGCTGCGCAGCCGCTGACAAGGGACATTGCGTGCGACGTGGTCGTCGTGGGCGCCGGCGTGTCGGGTGCGCTGATCGCCGAGGCGTTGTCGGAAGCGGGGCTCAAGACCGTCATCGTCGATCGCCGGGGTCCCGCGGAAGGATCGACCGCAGCGTCGACCGCGATGCTGCAATATGAGCTTGATACGCCGCTGACCTTGATGGCCGCGCGGATCGGTCGCGAGAAGGCCGAGCGCATCTGGCGACGGTCCCGCCAGTCGGTCGATGCATTGCGCGAACGGACCGAACGGCTGGGCCTCGCCGTCGATGGGGCGACGCGCGGTTCGATCTATCTCGATGGAAATGTGCTCGACGCCAGCGGGCTTGCGCTCGAAGTCGACGCGCGGCGACGCGCTGGATTCGAGGTCGAGCTGCTCAAGCCCGCTGCGGTGCAGGAGCGATATGGGATCAAGGGACGCCATGCGCTGATCGGTTTCGGCAATTATTCCGCCGATCCCCGTCGCCTCACCGCAGGCTATCTGAACGTCGCGCTTGCGCGTGGGGCGCGGCTCTACTCGCCCGTCGATATCTGCGACATCGCGCCGACGGGCAAAGGTGTAACATTGGTCTCGGCGCGGGGACCGAGCATTCGCGCGCGCCATGTCGTCATGGCAACGGGTTATGAGATGATGAAGGGGATTCCTCGCAAGGGAAACAAGATCATCTCAAGCTGGTCGATCGCGACGCGCCCGCAGCCCAGCGCCATCTGGCCGACTGCCGCAATGATCTGGGAAGCCGCCGATCCCTATCTGTACATCCGAACAACCCCACGCGGAGAAATCATCTGCGGCGGCGAGGATGAGGAAATCGGTGACGCGGCTCTCCGCGATTCCAAGCTCGCTGATAAGGCGGCAACGCTGTCGCGAAAGCTCGCCGCGCTGTTGCCGGGAGTGGACGCGACGCCCGCCTACAGCTGGGCCGGCAGTTTCGGCGACAGCCCGGTCGGTACGCCGACTATCGGCCGAATTCCCGGCATGCCGAATTGCTATGCCGCGATGGGATATGGCGGAAATGGAATCACTTTCTCGATGATGGCGGCCCAGATGCTTCGCGGCCTTATCTGTGGCTACGGCGACCCGGACTCCGACTTAGTAAGTTTTCATCGCAAATTTTGATTACAGAGACGTTCTTCTATCGAAAAATTGCCCGCTTTCCGCATTTGTCGGCTCGGCGAGAACGACAGCTTCGCCATCCCGTTTAACCAGTTGGCCGACCGCTACGGAAGTGGAGCGCGCGAAAAAATTACGCGTCCAAACCAGTCCTAATCGCCAACTGCGACGCCGTTGGCCGCTGCGCCAACAGAAAGGCCGCAAGGTTTGTGATCGAACCTACGACGAACAGTGCATCTTTGAGTGAGGCCTCGCCTTCCTCCTTCATATGCCTTCCTTGGTTTGAGACGATGCCCCACATCGCGTCGGCCATTTTGCGGTAGGCGCCCGGAAACAGATCTTCCCGTTTTTTAATGATGTCTCCCAAGCTGAGCTTCGTATCACCGCTGATTTCACGTGCGAGGCATTCTATCGCCGCGCCTGCATGCTGTATCCCTCCCGAGATGTCAGGCAGCGGTCGTCGGGAGAGATCGCTATGCGCCTCTCGGAGTTCACGCGCGGATGTCCTCAATTGCGCGGCCTCGAGCCCATCAATGATTCTTGCCGCGTTGTCGTGTTGCGCGGTCGATGCGACGACTGTGAAGATATCTGCTTCCATCTTCCAGCCGAGGCTGTTGGCGCGGCGGGCTTCGTTGATGGCGCTCGTAAGACTTAGCCTTGTCCGGCCCGAAATATCACTCCGCGTGAATGGCGGCGTATCATCATTTACCGGCGATCTTTTGACGCTGCGCAGGCACGACTTGGAACCAAAGTTCAAAAAACCTTGCGCAGATTAAAACTTACGACGCGGCCGATGGGGTCAAGATAGGGGGATTGATAATTCAGGGGAATCAGGCCCATTCCATCTTGAACCTTTGGACGAGTATTGAGCAGGTTGGTGATCCCAATGGTCGCGCGCAAACCCTTCAGCCATCCGCGTGAGTTCAGTCCGCCAAATGTGTCTGCAAGGTTTGCAAACAGATAAAGATCCATGGTGGCGAGGCGCGAAACGGTGAGGTTGCCACCACCAGTGTCGCGCAGCCGCATTCCGCTTTGCCAATTGAGAGTAATACGTGCGCCTTGGCCCTTCTTAAAAACCCCGGCCTGGAATTCCAGGCCATGTCGCCGCGGTCCATTGTAAAGATCAAGCGCCCCGCCGTTCAACAGGTCGAGTGCCGGCAAGCTTTGATCGATCAGCAGATCATTCTGGAGATTCCAAGTTTGGTAGGCGCTGAAATACAGTCGGCTATCCATATTATCCATGCGCCGCGTCAAAGCACTGCCAGGCTCAGCCATTACAACGACCGTACCTGTGGGTAGCGCTGCACGCATTTCCGCCTCGCTTGCAAAAACCATTGAGGAGGAATTTCGCGTTAGCGCGTCCGTGGCACCCAGTGGGCGTACGAAATTAATGCCCCAGCGCAGCAACTGCTGACGCGACCGGGCAAAGTTGAGGGGGCTGGCATCGATCTGCAAAAGCCTTCCATCGGCATCGCGAGTAACGCGATCGCGAAAGGCGGCCTCGATTTGCGAATTCAATAGGGGAAAGTCCGCGATCGGGTTGGTAACCCGCGTTGAAACATAACTCACACTGACAGTGAGGTCGGTGTCAGCCAGTGGTTTTGCGTTAAGTCCAATTCGCAAGCTGCGGCGATCATCGTGGCGTAAGGCTGAGTTGCCTCCCGACAGCCGAGTAATATCCACCACTTCCCGACGGTTGAAATCATAGGTTCGAACGCCTGGTGTCGTAATCAACGGGGCGCCCAGTTGCTCCATCGTAGGCGCACCTTGTTCATGAGTGGCCGATGCGATAACATTGATCGCGGCAATGGGCGACCAATTCAAGCCATAGCCATAGGTGCGTAGCGTACCCATGTCGGACAGGCGTTCGATCTCAAGATTGGCGTTTACCGACAGATTGCCGATCGGCGAACCTGCCTCTCCCTCAACGCGGCGCGACACCGGTATGTCGACACTCATTTGCGCAGCGCCAACATCGCGGGCGATGTCTGTCCGATATGCCAGAGCGTGCCGAGACACAGCAGCATCAAAATCGCGCATCTCGGTTTTAATCCGGACGCTGGAGGTTACTGGCCCTGCGGGTAGTTTAAAGATCGTTCCGCTGAGAAGAAGATCCGCGCTGGCAAAGCTGTCGATCGAACGCGCGCGATCCTGCGCCGTGCCGTCGCCGGCAAATTCCGTATGCATATTGGTGCGCAGACGATCATAGTTGCCGGCAAACGTCCACAGCCACTTTCCTACGCGCCCATGCAATGTGGTACCCGTATGCATGGAGCGCGTCGCGATATTGCGCAGTAACACCGCATCACCATCCAGCCCTAGCAAGCTTCTCATCTCGCTTGTCTCAAAGCGGCCATTCAACGTGGCCGCGACACCGCCGAACAGATTGTCGCTGACCAGGCCGTTGAGCGTTAGCCGGTCGGTCTTTGGCAACAATGTCCGAAAGCCGCCCGAACTTGACACGCTCTCAAGTTGCGCGAGATTCCGCTCGCTTTCCAAAAGAGAGGCCGATCTGCCGTATTCCGCCCCAAAATCGAGCCGCGTATTTCCTCGGATAGCGAAGTAGTTGGTGGCTACGCTCGAGCTATCATACCCGCCCTCGGTCGATAGAACCTGCCCAAGCTGACCGAAAAAGGACCGGAACCTCTCGAAGGTCACGATATTGAGAATCTTTTGGTCTGCCCGATAACCGTATTGCACGGCGAGTTCTTCTGGAAACACCTCCATCCGTTCAATGGCCTCGGTCGGGATCTGGGCAATTTCAGTGAAGCTAGAAACCCGGCGCCCATTGAGCAACGTGACGGGGCCAGCATTTTCCCGTCCGAGATTGCTGGCAACCTGCGGTCCCAATGCTTTTATGAGTTCTCGAATATTGCGCGCCCCATAAGCACTGATTTCCAACGGGCCAAACGTCCGTTCAGCCGGCATGTCGCTGGTCACGGATCCACGCAGCCGCTGTCCCGTCACCATAATATCTGGTTCGTTTGACGCGGGCGTTGCCGGCTGCCCATCGGTCGGGATCTGAATAATCTCCCCACCGGATTTTAACATTTCGGCAAGTTCGCGTTGGACATCATCAGGCAGAGGATTGCCATCGGCATCCAGAAATCTGGGCGTTTGGAGCGCAGTTTTGGCCGAGTCAGCTGGCTTCCGAGATGAAATTCCCTCTTCTGAGGGGGCCACGGTCGACGACGTCTGCGCTTGAACCGCATGGGCATGGATCACAGGGGTCCCGGCAAGCAGGGCTACAAATCCAAGTTTTAATTCCACGGGCAGGTGTCCGGCACTCAACAATTCATCCGTTTAAAAGCAGGCCAATTGCGAGCTCCGCCAGCGTATCACTCAACCGTGACACGTTCACCCATCGCGTCGGACAAAGCTTTTTCTAATGCAGGTTTCATGTCCTCCGGAATATTGCACTCATCAGGTCGGCTCCCAACGTCCCCGTCGCACCGGCGCATAATGTGATCGGACAGGCGCGAAAAATATATGTCGTCCGCACTAAAGAGAACGCCACGAAAAGCGTCAGATCTTTCATTGCTAAACGGAGAATGAATTCCTGCCAGAGCAGAACATGAAACCAGCAAAACCGTTGCCATAGTATCAATGATTGGCATCGCTATCCGAATCCTTGTTCCAATTTATGCCTATATATGCGAATGTTAAGTTAGTGGCCACACTAATGTGTCTCAGCATATGTTGTTACGTCTCGCGAAAAAGAGCGCTCGCTGTAACCGAGACAAGGGTCCCGCCTCGAGGCCAGCCATGCTGCGAAATCGAAATTTTGGTCGACTCTATCAAGAATAATCCCAAGCGGGAAAGTCTTTTTGCATTTTTCTTCTAAAAATGATCCAAATAAGGCTGATCTATAGTAATACTCCATGACGTGATTTCCAAAATCGCTTCCATGCTCAATGTACAAAACATCATATCCTCTTCTGCTTGGCTTTCTAAAAGGGGATTCGCGTTCGTTCATGGGGTGATCTGATGTTAAAAATTTCGACCAACTATTGTAAAAGCTATGGGTGTATTTGTTATTGATTCTGTTTTTTCTGAGGTCGGGCCTTTCGCATCCGACAGAAATGACTTCTTCAAAAGCCATGGGGATGCTTCGACCGCGAGCGTGCGCATGAACGAATTTGTGACATATCTCGTGACTCAGAACTTCGCGCGCAAGGGCGGTGACGGCTTGTTCCGCCTCAATTCCTGGACGCGCCTCACCGAGCGCTTTTTTTCCTTCGGGAAGGGGGATTTGTCCAACTCGATAGTATGGTAGCGTCCACCGAGAGAGCATTCGGGCGACAAGGGGCGGCCTCAACTCACTGTTTAGGACAATTGTACCATATTCAGCCCGGCGCCCGGTCATGGCACGAAAGCGTTGCGCGCTGTAGCTGGCAACGCGTGCAACTCGATTCCTCTCCATTGGATCATCGCCGAGAATGTAAGCGTGATCAGAAGGGGTGCACGAGGTAAGGCTCGTGCACCCCCCAAATACTGCGACGCTCAAAATTAGACAAAGTATCGAAAGATAAAGAGTGACACTTTTTTTACTTATGACAACCTCCGTATTAAATTTCGGCTACCAGTGTCAGATAAAACTGGTTTTCACCAAAATCATAATACTTCATTTCCATTTCCGTCGTCATACACCCTAATGCATCGAATAACTGTTATCCCATTTGATGTGGTTTGTTGGCATATGCTCTGAGCGCGCGCATTCGCCGCCGCGGGTGGAATTTCTGTATGTGCTGCGAATGCTGAAAAAAAGCAAAATGCAAGCGCAGGAAAAAAATATTTCATAAGATCCCCTGTAAGATAAAATACTGTGTAAGTGAAAATCGCATTTTCTGCTTTGGTATGAAAACGCAGTTCACGTCGCCATCGTAAATGCTCTCCCGCAGGAGAGCGGATTACAGGGTTACGTTTCCGTTGCCGTCATCATATACCCTGACGCACCGCATCACTACCGTCCCATTGCTCTCGGTTCTCACGCAAACATTCTGATCGGTGGTGGCTCTTGAATGAAATTCGGGTTCATCATGCGAGGAAGCGACCATGAAGGTCGACGGAACTAAAGCGAAGGCGATCAAAAAAGATTTCATAAATCCCCCATATTTGACGGTTGAACGGGCTATTGTTCCGCGCGCAAGACAAAAACTCGGATCAACATTTCGCCCGCACGAAAGTGAATACGATAGATAGTATAGAGTCAATATGATTGTTCTTTATCTTCGCCCATGACGCAGATTTGAGCAAGGTTTGAAAATGATGATAGCAAAACGATACCCGGTTGAACCCCCCGGCCTGTGAAGCCGCACGGTAAACCAGTAACGATTTCGACAACTGGTCCCAACGTGATGCGCCGTTGTTAGAAAAGTCGTGAAGTCTCGATTTTTCCAGTTTATACGGGCGAAGATGCGTTTCGACATGTATTGGCGCGGTCCAAGACCAGCAAGGTTTCGGGTTTTGCGAATGTCGGTTTTTTGTGATTTTCGCGCCGAAACAGGCCGGCTCGATCGGTCATAGGAGATGATGGTACTTCGAACCGGGGAAGATTGCTCCCGAACGCGCGCTGGCGAGCGTTGGTTGCCGGCCATGAGCTTGGCCTCGCCGCCGATGTCGATCGCGGGTGCCAGCCGCCGGCGCATTCGTTGGCGCGCTCTACCAGTGAGCGTCACGCCTGCTGCGGCCTTATCTCGAAGCCGATGACGGCCTCGTCTGCGGCCCAGGTGGCGGCGAGCCGTTCGCCCCGCTCCTCCTCAAAGCCGTTGGCCACCGCACCGAACTCCATGACCTCGTCGGCAAGCTTCTGGTCGATCACGATCGCCTGAAGGTCATGCACTTTGAGAGTATTTTCGAAACCTGCCGCCGAGGCGCCCGCCGAGCGTCGATACCGAACTTTTACATGAACGATCCGCCGCTGTGGCGCGCGCCGTTCGGTGAACGCCACCGCGGCGAGGACGAGCAGCGAGGCGATCGTGCCGAAGATTGCCAGTTCATAGAAGCCGATCCCGAACAGTATCCCGAGTGTTGCGGTCATCCAGAGCGACGCAGCGGTCGTAAGCCCGCGAACATTCATCCCCTCGCGGAAGATAACGCCTCCGCACAGGAACCCGATGCCCGTGAGGATGCCGTGCGCCATTCGGACGGGATCGATACGAACCACTTCCAGGGGCGCGTCGTTGAGCCACGCCATCTGGTGCACCGCCGACAGCATCAGCAGACAGCAAGACAGGCCGACGAGGATATGCGTGCGAAGGCCGGCAGGGCTGGCGCGATACTCGCGTTCCGCACCCAGGATGGCGCCGCCAATGATCGCGCCGACGATCGGCCAGAACAGCTGCGGGTCGAGTATCTGCATCGCTGGTTTACGATCAACCAGGCTTGCAGGTTCCTTCGTTCGGCGCTGTTAACTACGCGCAACGAGATGCGCCTTGCCGCGTTAGATCGGAATGACACCGCGCTGGCCAACCACATTATGGGTCGTCCGTCATGGCCAGAGCGCTGGCAATGTCGCGCGAGACGCCGCCGATGCGGCGGGCGCCTTTCGCATTCCGCTCGATCACCGCGACGTCGATGTGCCGCTGTCGAAACTTGGCGAAGAGCAGTCGCGGGCGCTCGGCGAATGGTTCGCGGATGGCGAAGAGGATGGACGTCCCGAGATCATGGTGTCCTCGCCCTACGTACGCGCCTTCCAGACGGCAGAGATCTTCCGCGCCGCAGGCGGATGTGCAGCGGATGAGAAAATCTGCGTCGACGAGCGGCTTCGTGAAAAGGAATTCGGCATCCTCGACGGCCTGACCCACGTCGGCATCGAGGCCTCGCATCCCGAGCAGGCGGCATTTCGGACGCTACTCGGCAAATTCTATCATCGGCCGCCCGGCGGCGAGAGTTGGTGCGACGTGATCCTGCGCCTTCGCTCGCTGCTCGATACGGTCTCGCTCCATTATGGCGGGCGGCGTGTGATGATCGTCGCGCATCAGGTGGTCGTCCTCTGTCTGCGTACAATCATCGAAAATCTCGGGGAGAAGGAGATCATGGCGATCGACAGGGAAGGCGACGTCGCCAATTGCGCGATCACCGAATATCGTTTCGATCCCGGCATTGGCCGCGACGGCAATCTCGTGCTGTCGCGCTACAATGTCACAGCGCCCATGAAGGACGACGTCGCCGTCACGCGTGAGCCCGACGCAATGGTGGCCGCGCGTGGGTGAGGAAGCGCGGCTCGATACGGCGTGGCTGAAGGCCAACCCGCTTCCCGATCACCATGACAATGTCGACAAGAACGGCCGCGGACGGGTGCTCGTCATCGGCGGGTGTGGCCGGGTGCCGGGAGGTATGCTGCTGACCGCTGAGGCGGCTTTTCGCGCGGGCGCGGGCAAGGTCACGATTGCGACGATCGCCTCGGCCGCGATCCCGATCGGCATCGCTTTTCCTTCCTGCGCCGTCGTCGCGCTTCCCGAGACCGAAAGCGGCGAAATCTCCCCCCAGAGCGCAGACTTGCTCATCGCCGAACTCAAGCTGCATGACGCGATCGTTTTCGGGCCGGCGATGATCGATGAGGCGATCGTCGGATCGCTTCTCGCGGCGCTGCTGCCGGCGCTTCCCGAAGACATGTTCCTGCTGCTCGACGCCTTTGCGCTGCGCGCTTCTGCCGACCATGCCGAAGAAATTCGCGCGCACGGTGCGCATATCGTCATGACGCCGCATGAAGGCGAACTGGCCGCCTTGCTGGGCGCCGAGCGCGAAGACGTTGCGGCCGATCCCGCCGGCCATCTAGCTGAAGCCGTCAGACGCTTCGGTTGTGCGGTGATGGTAAAGGGTTCGACCAGCCACCTGATGGCCGGCGACACATCGCTGAGTTACGCGGGCGGCGGCCTTGGCTTGGCGGTCAGCGGGTCGGGCGACATCCTCGCCGGGCTGATCGCTTCGCTCGGGGCCCAAGGCCTTTCGCCGCTCGACGCGGCAGCATGGGGCATATGGCTCCACGGCGAGGCGGGGCGCCGCTTGTCGGAGACGATGGGATCGCTCGGCTTTCTTGCTCGCGAACTTCCGCCGTTGGTCCCCGGACTAATGCGGGGGGTCTGAATGCCATTCAGTTGCGTGGGGGTATGAAGGCGAACGACGCCGCCTAGCGGAGCGCCGCCCGGGTCAGTTCCTTGCAGTTGACGGCCGATACGGGCGGGGCCTTGATCTTCGGGCCATCGTCCTTGCGCAGCCCCAGCGCGCTGCCGATCGAACGGCCGATCGATCCGATGATGCCTTTGCCGGAACCTTTTCCCGTTGCGGGCTTGTCGGCGATCGTGATCGACGGGTTCGAGAAGCTGCCGCCGATTTGAAGCGGGTCGACAAGCTTCAGGGCAGGCTTGTCGCTAGACGCGCCTATTATCGTCAGCGCGACAGTCTCGCCGTCGAGATTGATCTGTCCACGCCCGCTTCCGCGCGAGACGGCCGTCGCGATCAGGAACGGTGCGGGGCGAAGGATTCCGTTCCTGGCATCGAAGGCAAGGATCGCGCAGGTGAGCGGGGTCATCGCATCGTCATTTCCGAGCTTCTGTCCGATCGCACCGCCAAGATCCTGCCCGAGTACGAAGGCAGCCGAGCGGTTCATCGAGCCGCGGCTGGCAGTGAAGGCAATCTTGCCCGTGCCCTTGCTGAAGGCCTCGCGGATCGTTGTCCCGCGGCCCGTGATCCGGACGAGGCCTTGAACCGCGCCACCGATCATGTCGGGCTGGCCGACGAGGGTTTCGAGCAGCGCGCCCTCGACCCTGAGTTCGGTCGAAAAGACCGGCATCGGCTTGGTGGAATCGACTTTCACCCAGCCGGTCATGCGTCCGGCATCGAGCTTGGCTACAGCATTCTCAAGCTTGAGGACGCGGTGATCGAGCGTGAGATCGCCCTTGAGGCTTTGGAAAGCCGACCCCCCCTCGACGAGTAGCCGAGCGATGGAGAAACGGATGATGCCATCGGTCGGTCCCATCCGGCTGAGATCGATCCGCGTGTCGGGAATGACGCGCTTGCCGATCCGGGCCTCTTTGGCGCGCGCAGCAGCCAGTCCCGCATCGTCGGCGAGATCGTCGAAGTCGAACTGCGGCGAATCGATCGTCGCATCGATTTTCGTTCGTCCCTCGCGCTTTAATACCTTGGCCTTTGCATTAATCCGCGATCGACCGATCGTGCCGCTCAGCCGGTCGATGAACCAGTCCTCGCCGACGTGGCGCACCGAGGCAGCGAGATCGATGTCCTGCGTCCCGAAGAGACCGGCTTCGATCACATAGTCCAGCTTCTTGAGACTGGTACCCGTTGCGGTCATCTTCATCGTCATGTCGCGGAAGTTAAGCGCGCCGGCGGTCGTCCCGATTGCGGTTACGCCAAGGACGCCGGAGGTCAGGCTGGCCGAGAAGGGCCAGGCATCGGCTCTGCCTTGACCGGTCAGCGCCTTGCCGCCGGCCTTGAGACGGACAGGGGTACCGTCGAAGGCGCCTTCGGCGTCGATGGCGAGGCCGGTTGCGTTCGCAGTGATCGTGCCTGCGACATTGAGACGACGCTTGGCATCGCGAAGCGTGAACCGGCCCTTGTCGATCAGCAGGCGATCGAGCGAAGGCGAATCCTTGCTTGCCGATTCCGGCTTGCCCACGCGTCCCGCCCAGTTGCTGTTGCCTTCCGCGTCGCGCGCAAGCGCAACGTCGAGGCCCGTGATGGTGATCGACCGCGGATCGGCGTTGCCGGTGAGGAGATCGAAGATCGACACATGCGCGCTGGCGCGCGCGACTTTCAGGAAATCGCCTTTGCCTGCCCACGCCGGCTGGACGATGCGCAGGTCGCGCACGACGATTTCGGGGGTGAAGGAGAAACTGCTCGTTCGAGCGAGAGAGCCGATGGTGACCGGCGCATCGAACTCGGCCGAAAGCCGGCGCTCGGCTGTCCCCTTGAGCAGTCCCACCGGAAAGGCGGCGGCCGCGAGCAAGAGGACAAGGAGCGCGATGACGATAGCCGCCACAGCGATCCTTGCTCTTCGTGGAAGGCGATCGCGCGGAATCGGTCCTGTCGCCATTCGGGGTCATTCTCCTGTTTGCCAGTGGATAGAATACGCCCCGCTGCCAAGCGTTCCGGTGAGGCTATCTCTCGCCACTTTGCGGAGTCTTAACTTAGGTTGGCTCTTCGCTGTGGGCCTTGAGCTAGTCGAGCAACGCTGCGACGAGGGGGGATGTGCCGCGACCCGCGCATGGTCTCGTCGCAGCACCTTTCACCAGCTTCGGATTTGCCACTGCGTCCACGCGTGTTGAGGCGGGCTGGGCACATCTCTCTGGCCTTACGATGCGGATGATTGATGATTTACTGGGTCTCAAGGTCGGACCGAACGCCAGCGAGGCAGGGATCACCGTGCTATGGCGAGGATTGGCCGGGTCTGATGATACATGATCCTGGAGAGGGATGGATACCCGTCCGGTTCGTGGATCGAGATGTCGCTGCGAGATGAAGTCTCTTGAGCACCGGACCCGAAGGCTAACTTGTTCGGACGGCGTCGCCTGCTCCAACGCGGGGTGCACCCCCCAGGAAATCGGGGCACCAGATCGTACCACCATCAAAAATGGCGCTTGGTGCCCGGTCATCGCTAAGCAGGATGGGACCATCGAGATCGACGATATTGCAGAATTGGCCGACAGTGAAAGCGGGCGCCATGGCGAGAGATGTTCCCAGCATATTGCCGACCATGACGCCCATGCCGTGCGCTTTGGCGGCCGCGACCATCGCGAGCGCCACTGTGTCAGGGGGGCCTGCGTCTGCTTTCCGCGATCTGCGTTTGAAAGCTGACTGACCGCAGCCGGCCACTCTTTAAACCATCTTATATCGGAGCGCATCGACGAGAAGGCGGAACGCCGGCGTTGGTTGCCGACGGCTCGGATAATAGAGATGATAGCCATCGAACGGCGGGCACCAGTCTTCGAGTACATATCGTAGCTCGCCGTTCTCGATAGCTTTGGGGACGTAATCGTCCATGAGAAACGCGATGCCGTGGCCGGAAAGCGCGGCCTCCAGGATCAGATGTCCGCTGTTCAATGTCACCTGCCCGTCGACGCGCACATTGACGGCTTGTCCGTCCTTTTCAAACTCCCAGGCATAAAGCCCGCCCGAACTCGACATGCGCAGATTGATGCATTTGTGGTGCGTCAGATCATGCGGTGTCCGGGGTATCCCGTTGGCTTCGAGATAGGCAGGGGCTGCGACCGCCACCATACGCAGCGGCGGTCCGATACGGACTGCGATCATGTCCTTGGCAAGCTGCTCGCCGAGCCGGACGCCGGCGTCATATCGCTCGGCGATGATATCGGTCAGACCGGACTCGGCGTTGATCTCGATTTCGATGTCGGGATAGCGCTTCAGAAATTGGTCGATTGCCGGCCAGAGAAGAGTCCGCGTCGCGTGGTCCGAGGCCGTGATCCTTATGCTCCCCGAGGGACGCTCGCGCAGATCGCTGAGGTCCGCAAGCTGCCGGTCGATTGTCTCGATGGCGGGACGGAGTGCATCAAGCAGCCGTTCGCCGGCCTCGGTTGTTGCGACGCGGCGCGTTGTCCGTGCGAGAAGCCGAAGTCCCAGCCGTGTCTCGAGTTTCCGCATTTGGTGGCTGAGCGCTGACGGCGAGACCCCGAGGCGCGCCGCAGCGCGCGTAAAACTGCCTTCCTCGGCGACGACCGCGAAGGCTTCGAGATCGGCAAGGTTCTGGCGCCGCATCCATGTCTCCATTGCTGAATATTGTTCACAAGTTCATCTCACATTGCATGGCTAATTGCACGATCTGCTTTGCGGTAGAAGGCTCCTCAACTTCCGCCGAGGAGCGCATGATGACCCGCCACACGAGATATCTCGCACCGCTATTGGCCTGCTGTTCTTTCGCGGCGGCGCCCGACGCCCTGAGTCAGCAATCGGCGCCCGCTCCCTTGGTCATCACCGAGCAAGGCAGCTTTGCGGTGGGCGGTACCGTGGTCACCACGTCCGGGACATACGACAACAACAAGCCGACCGTTGCCGGGCAGAGTATCCACGCCGACCATCTTTATGCCTTTTATCAGGTGCCGCAGAAGGCGAAGCCGCTGCCGATCGTCATGTTGCACGGCGCCTTCCAGTCAGCGCGGAGCTGGGAGACAACTTCCGACGGCCGCGAAGGCTTTCAGACCCTCTTCCTGCGCCGCGGCTTCCCGGTCTATCTCGTCGACCAGCCGCGCCGCGGGCGTGCGGGCAACAGCAGCGTCGCGGCGATGATCGAGCCGGCGCCGAACGATCAGCTCTTCTTCGACCAGTTCCGGATCGGCAAATGGCCTAACTATTTCGCAGGCGTGCAGTTCGATCGGAAACCCGAGACGCTCGATCAGTTCTTCCGATCGGTGACGCCGAACACCGGCCCCTATGATACCGGCGTGATCGCCAGCGCGATGTCGGCGCTGTTCGATCGCACCGGGCCGGCTATTCTCTTCACGCATTCGCAGGGGGGCGGTCCCGGCTGGCTGACTGCGATCCGGAACCCGAACGTCAAGGCGATCGTCGCCTTCGAGCCGGGCAGCGGCTTCATCTTTCCCGCCGGCGAGCTGCCAGCGGCAATGCCGAGCGCGGCGGGAACCCTGTCGCCGGAGGCGGTGCCGCCGGCCGACTTCGAGAAGCTCGCCCGCATTCCGATCATCATTTATTACGGCGACAATTTTCCGACGGAACCGACGACCGAGCGCGGGCAAGACAATTGGCGGGTGCGTCTCGCGATGGCGCGACTCTGGATCGCCGCCATTAACAAGCGCGGTGGCGACGCGCGGCTCGTCCATCTCCCCGAGATCGGCATTCGCGGGAACACCCACTTCATGATGTCCGACCTCAACAACATCGCGATCGCCGACCAAGTGTCGAGATTCCTCGCGGAGAAGAAACTGGACTGAGCCGCGCGCTTCGCAGCCCGCCCGATCAAGGATTGGAAATCGAATGACCGACGAAGTCGTCAACGCGCAGCGACGCGCGTTCCTCGGAGCCTCCGCGCTCGCCCTTTCATTTGCAGCAACAGGAGTTCCAGCAATGGTTCAGGCAGTCCCAGCCGACAGCAAGCCGAACCCGCTCGGCCTGGTTTATCGCGGCGCGATCACGAACAACGATCCCGGCAAGGTCCAGATCCATCCAGCCGCATACAAGCTCCATGGCATCGATATCGCTGCCAATGTCTATACGCCGGCAGGCTATGATCCGGCGAAAGCCTATCCCGCTATCGTCGTCGCGCACCCCAATGGCGGGGTAAAGGAACAGGTCGCCGGCCTTTACGCCCAGCGTCTCGCCGAACAAGGTTACATCGCCATCGCGATGGATGCAGCCTATCAGGGCGCGAGCGGCGGTGCACCGCGAAGCATGGACAAGCCCGCCAATCGCATCGAGGACATCCATGGCGCGGCAGACTTCATTGCCTGCTTTCCCGGCGTCGATGCGACGCGGTTGGGGCTCTTCGGTATCTGCGGTGGCGGCGGATATTCGCTGGCGGCAGCGAAAACCGACAAGCGCTTCAGGTCGATCGCGACTCTGAGCATGTTCAATTCGGGCCGGGTTCGCCGCAACGGCTTCGCAGACTCGCAGCTCGCCACCGTTCGGGAGCGCCTGCGGCAGGCTTCCGCAGCACGGGCGCAGGAAGCGGCGGGTGGAGCGGTGCTCTATTCGGGCGATGCTGACATGACCGATGCGCAGATCGCGGCGCTTCCGTTCGAAATGTATCGGCAGGGCTATGAATATTATTGGCGGACCCATGCGCATCCCAATTCGACCTTCAAATATACCACGAGCAGCCTGCTCGACCTGATGCGCTGGGACGCGGCCGACCAGATTGAACTGATCGATCAGCCGCTGCTGATGATGGCGGGGAGCGAGGCCGACAGTCTCTATATGACCGAGGAAGCTTTCGCGAAGGCCGCGGGGACGAAGGATAAAGAGATATTCCTGATCGACGGCGCGACGCACATCGAGACCTATTGGGTCCCCGAATATGTCGATGCCGCGATGGGCAAGCTCACGCCCTTCTTCGCGCGAACCTTCTTAGGAACAGCCGCATGACGATCATCCGAAATGCGTCAATCGCGATGCTGCTTCTCGGCGCCGCAGCCACGCCCGCACACGCCCTCCAGCAGGAGCCCCCGACGATGGAAGTCAATCAATCGCGTGCCCAGCAGCTCATGGGCGACGTCGCACCCAAGCTCGCGGACCTCACCGACGATGTTCTCTTCGGCGACATATGGGAGCGCCCCGGCCTCGCGAAGCGCGACCGCAGCCTGATCACCGTCGCCGCGCTTATTGCGCTCAACCGCCCCGAACAGCTCCGGTCGCATATTCGGCTCGCGCGCCAGAATGGCGTGACGGAGACCGAACTGGTCGAGACGATCACGCAGTTGGCGTTCTACTCGGGCTGGCCCAACGCGATATCGGCCGTGGTCGTGGCGCGCGAGGTCTTCGCCGAGAAGGATGCGCAGGCAGCACAAGGCCCAGCACCCGCCGCCGATGCCGTCATCGTGACGAAGGCCGGCTCGCAACCCGCTGTGGCCGGCGCGTCGGACAATTTTACCGGAGCCGTTGAGGTCGACATGCGCTTCCAGCGCCCACTTCCCGCGCGCACCGGCGGAGGCATCGTAACCTTCGCGCCCGGCGCACGGACCGCCTGGCACAGCCATCCGCTCGGCCAGACGCTGATCGTGACGGAAGGCAAAGGACTGGTCCAACATTGGGGTGGGCCCGTGCAGCAGATCGGTTCGGGTGACCTCGTCTGGATCCCGCCGGGCGTGAAGCACTGGCACGGCGCGAGCGAGGCGCGCGGCATGACCCATGTGGCAATCGCCGAGGCACAGGATGGGCAGTCGGTGACGTGGATGGAACAGGTCAGCGAACCGCAATATCGCGGCTCCGTCCGCTGACCAACCCGCTTTCAAGGAAAATGATTATGCAGACGCGTGAACTTGGCCGCAGCGGCCTGTCGGTCTCAGCCATTGGCCTTGGTTGTATGGGCCTCAGCTACGGCTATGGGCCCGCCACCGATCGCGGCGATGCCATCAAGCTTATCCGTGCGGCGCACGACCGCGGCGTGACCTTCTTCGATACCGCCGAAGCCTATGGCCCCGGCGTCAATGAGGAAGTCGTCGGCGAGGCGCTGGCGCCGGTACGCCACGATGTCGTCATCGCGACCAAGTTCGGTTTCAAGAACGGCGATGTTACGCAAGGCCTCGACAGCGGGCCCGAGCGCATCCGTCAAGTCGCCGACGAAGCGTTACAACGGCTGCGGATCGACCGGATCGACCTCTTCTACCAGCATCGCGTCGATCCCGACGTACCGATGGAGGACGTTGCGGGAACGGTGAAGGATCTGATCGCAGAGGGGAAGGTCGGCCATTTTGGTCTTTCGGAGGCTGGCGCTGAATCCATCCGACGCGCGCATGCGGTCCAGCCCGTCGCGGCGCTCCAGAGCGAATATTCATTGTGGTGGCGCGAGCCCGAGCAGGAGATTTTACCGCTTCTCGAAGAACTAGGGATTGGTTTTGTGCCATTCAGCCCGCTCGGCAAAGGCTTCCTGACCGGTAAGATTGACGCGAACACGACCTTTTCCGACGATGACTTTCGTCATGTCGTGCCACGCTTCGCGCCCGAAGCCTTGAGAGCGAACCAGCCGCTCGTTGACCTGCTCGGAGAGATTGCGAGCACCAAGGGCGTTACGTCTGCGCAGATCGCAATCGCATGGCTTCTGGCGCGGCGGCCGTGGATCGTGCCGATACCGGGCACGACCAAGCTCCACCGGCTGGAGGAGAACCTTGGTGGCGCGAGTATCGAGTTCGAACGCGACGATCTTGCGCGCATTGATAAGGTACTTGCCGCAGTCGACGTACAGGGCGCGCGCTATCCCGCGGCACTTCAGGCTAGGGTAGGCAGGTAAGCCGTCAGCAGACTGCGCTGAAAGCTGCCCTACCGCAACGTGCCAACTGGGGCCAAGTTGATTTACGGAAAGTCCACTTGTCCGCGGAGAATCCGATTGTCTCGACAGGTCGCGATCCTTGAAAGATATCGGTCCTCGATATGTTTGCAGATTCCTATCGCAACGCTACGTGCGGGATGAATGAGCTAAAATCGTGGGTGCCAAGCACGAAAGTCAGAGGCCGAGAAATCGGCTCGCTGTCGATGTCCTGGCGCAGCTTGACGGCTGTGAGGCAGAACAGCCACCATTGGCCGAGCGCGCGCGTCGCCGCATGGAATTTCCGGAGGTCATCACAGGCTTCCGGATGCGGCGCGCTTAGCAGTCTGCAACCGGCCATTACCGCTCGTTACGTCAGTATCGGCAGCATCTGCTTTCGCACCGATCGGGCCCGCCACAGCGGACCCGATCTGATCATTGATTACCGCGATGGATTACGAGGACGGCTTGCCGACAACGGAATAACGTCCGCGTACGACGCTGCCCTTCACGGCCTGACCATCCTTGAGAAGATTGTAGACGGGGCAGGTCGCCTCGACCGCCTGGCGGAGGCCATCGATCTCGGCGGCGCTCGCCGGGCTTTCGATATGGACCGTATATTTGAGGTCTTGGTAGCGCGGCGGCTGCGTCGCACCGGCGCCGACGCGCGGCGTGAGTTTGCCTTCGACCCGAACTTCCAGGCTGTCGAGCACCACCTGCTTGGTCGCCGCCTGAATCTCGAAGATGTGGGTTAGGCACGTACCGAGCACGCCGACCTGATGTTCCTCGACCGTCGGCGCGAGTCCGTAACCGCCAAACGACTCGCGGCTGTCGTGGACGATCTGGAAATTGCCGTCGCCGGTGCGCGTCGTGCGGATGCCCGTGGCGGGTTCGACGGTGGCCACCGCGCGCAGCGCATAGGGTTTGGGCGGGTTGGTCGCGGCGCGCTTGTCGCGGCGAAGGATCGCGCCGCGCTTCTCGACGAGGAAATCGCGCAGACCTGGCGGCAGGTCGGCGTCACGCGTTGCCGGGCTGGGTTTGAGCACAATCTCGCCGTGCGGGATCGGATAACCCGCGCTGATCAGGTTGAGCACGGGCGACGTCTTTTCAACCGAGGCGCGGAGCGCGGCAAGCTGCGCGTCCGTCGCCTTTGAGTCGATATAGGCGACATAGGCAAGGTTGCGCGGATAGGCGACCTTGCGGGCCTTTTCGATCGCGGGGTCGTCGGGATAGCTCGTGAATTCGACCGCGATGTGATCGACCGGGATTTTCTGCGCCGCAGCCTGGATGGCGAACTCGTCGGCGATCGCACTTGCCAGCACCGCGACCTCGGTATCCCACGAACCCGCGCCCAGATTATAGCCGCCGAAGTCGCGGCCGCTGTCGCTCAGATATTGGAAGTCGCGAATGCGCAGGCGGCGGACGCCCGAACGGCTTTCCGCGGTGACGCGGGCCTGGAGCAGTTCGGGCTGCGCCGCGGGGGTCTTGGCTTGCTGCTCGATCAGTGCGCTGCGGCGTTCGAGCTGCGGCTGCAGCGAGGGATCGGCAAAGGCCGCGGCCGAGGCAAGCAGGCCGGTGATGCCCACAGCGAGCGAGGCGGTGCGGAGGAATCGTTTACGCGTTGAATGATTGGACATTTCAGGCTCCTTGGGTTGATCGGGTAGGTCGTGGGAAAGGTGCGCGCTTAATCGACAGCGGCGCGGATCGTGACGCCGAGCCAGCGGGGAATGCCGGGTTTGTACTGGTTCCAGCTCGGCTTGAGCCCGGTGTCGACGTTGAAGACATTCTTCGCGACGAGGCTGACGTCGAAGCGATTGTCCGGGAACGCAAAGCCGAGCGACAGGTCGGTCACGCCCCAGAAATCGGTCTTGGTGTATCGCGACAGGCTGGTGTCGGGATAATAGCCGCTCTGGAAATTATAGTTGAGATTGGCGTGGACGACGTGCCCACTTTCGAGCGGGTAGGAGAAGTCGCCGAACAGGTTCCCGCTCCACTTGGGCGCCCCCGCCAGCGTCTTTCCGCTGGCGTCATAATAGGCGCCCGCGGGGTTGCTGCCGCCGAGCTCGCCGGGGTTTGCGGCGCGCGGAAAGCTGCGATAGCGCGCGTCGGTATAGGCGCCGGCGAAACGCAGCGTTGTGTACGGGATGCCGAAATAGGCGACGTCGAGCTCGACACCTTTCGAGCGAACCTTCGGCACATTGCCGAGCGCCGAAAGATAGGCGGGCAGGCCATTGTTGTTGAGCGCTGTCTGCACCTCGTCATAGACGAAAGTCGGCTGGATATAATTGTCGATATCCTGCCAGAAGCCCGTCGCGCTCAACGACAGCGTGTTGTCGAACAGCAGCGATCGGAAGCCGAGTTCATAGGCGTCGGTCTTCTCGGTATCGGCAGGCACCGACTTACCGCCGAGCGCCGTCGCGCCGACAATCTGCGAAATGCCGGGTTTCTCGCCATGCTTGTACGTCGCATAGAGCGTGTGGTCGTCGGTGACTTTGTAAGTCAGGCCGGTTTCGATCGTCGGCAAGGTCGCCGAATATTTCTCGGCCTCGGTCCGCTGATAGAGCGCGCCGATGCGCGCGGCGCGGATCGACTTGGCGGCGCCAACCTGCGAGCGCTGGAAGGCGCTGAGCCCGCCATAGGTCGCGATGCCGAAATATTTCTGCGCGACGAAATCGGCGAGCGCGAGCTGCGCCGCGCTGTTGGTTCCGGTGAGCGCGCCCGCGGCGTTGCTGTTGAAGCCGCCTACCTGGACATTGTTGACTGCGGCCGGGTTGAGCTCTGCGCCATAGCCGTCGGCCAGGATGTCCGACTGCGACCAGCTCTGCCTCTCCTCGCGCGTGAAACGGAGCCCGGCGCTCAGCGACAGCCGGTCGGTCGCATCCCAGATCAGGCTAGAGTAGGCGGCGTAGGATTCATTCTCGAACCGTTCTTTGCGCTGCGTGATCAAGCCGTTGACCGAATTGAGGAGCAGCGCGCGGCCAGCGGAATCGGTCGCGTTCGGCAGCGCAGGATTGACCGGATCGAGCAGCGCATATTGCGCCGCGGTCGCATACCAGGCGCCGCCGTCCGAACCGTAGCGCTCGGTCTGGCTGTAGTTGGGGAAGGTGCCGTTGTAATAATAGAGACCGCCGCGATAGCGCAGCCGCGAACTCAGCTTCGCATCGAGGCGGAATTCCTGGCTCCATTGCTCGAAACTCGTCTGCGTTCCGCGCGGTGCGCGCAGCCATTCGAACGGCGTGTGCGATCCCGCGCCTTGCGAGAATTCATAGTCGCGCCAGCCGGTGATCGAGCGGAGGCTGATCCCGGGGGCGAGATCGAAGCGCAGGTTCGCCGACGCGCCCTTGGTCGCATAGGTGTTCGGATATTCGCCGGCGGTGTTGACCTCCGACGCGTAATAATCGTCGACTGTATAATCCTGCTTCTGCGCGAACCAGCGGCGCTGAATGCGGCCGAAGGCGTCGTTGCTGTAATCGACCCGGCCGGGCAGGCCGGTTGCCGGATTGATCCAGTCATAGGTCTCGGGCGTCTTGGTCGGGAAGGCGAAGCAATTCTCGCAAATCTCGCGGCCCGTTGGCGTGTAGTCGAGGCTGACGAGTGCCTCGAATTTGGGTGTCGGTGTGAAGAGAAGCTGCGCACGCACATTGGTGCGGTCGGTGTTGCGCCAAGTATAGTGCGTATCGTTCTTGTTCTTGAAAGGCCCATCGGCGGTTTCGCGATTGACGGTCAGGCGCACCGCGAGCTTGTCATCGATGATCGGCCCCGTCAGCGCGGCGGTCGCGATAACCGTATTGAGCTCACCGAAGGTCAGTGCCGCGCTGGCCGAAGGGGTGAAACTCGGGCGTTTTGTCTGTATGGAGATACGGCCGAGATTGGCTGCCTTTTCGCCATCGGCCCCGACCGGGCCGCGCTCGACCTCCACCGTCTCGACGTCGAGATAGTTGCTGAGCGCCGAAATCGAACTGATGCCGTGGCTGACGCCATCGACCGATACGCCCACGCTGGGATCGAGCACCCCGGCACCTGCCGCCCAGCCGACGCCGCGGATGAAGATCGAGGCGGTGTTCGGGTTGTTCCACGAGGTGCGGACATTGCCGATGCGGTTGGCGATATCGCGGAAATTATTGACGTGGAATGTCTCGAGTTCCTCGCCCGTGACCGCCGAAACCGACTTCGGCAATTCCTTGATGCGGGCGGCGGTCACGGTGATCGCATCGACGAGCTCGACATCGCCGACGGTCTCCTCGCGTTTTTCCGAGATATAGGCCGACCGGAAGGGCTGCGGCTGTGCGCGTGGCTCTTCGCTATGTGCTGCGGTCGTTTTTGCGGTCGAGGGACCAGCGAGCGCCGCGCGCAGGCGGGCATTTTCTTCTTCGAGAAGGCGATTCCTTTCCTTCAGTTCCTCGACGGATTGCGCCTGGGCCGGCGCGGCGGCGACGATCGATGCGCCGGCAAGCAAAAGCGCTGCAATATGCCCGCGCCGACCGCTGCCGGATGCGGGCGCGCGGGCGCGATCCCCGCGAACCAATGTTCGGATGGTCATGGATATTCCCTGTTGCGCGAGGGTGGGAGAGAAGAGCATGCGCGCCGCCTCGCGACCCGGAACGGCATGCTTGATCGGTCGCGCAACCTGGCGCGGACATTGAAACGAGACCGGCCGATTTCCCGAGGCGAGCGAACTTGCGCCGGGAAGCCATTCCGGCGTTCGAACGCACGGGCTCTGGAAGCGCCGGTGAAGATGAACGCGTCAGGCTCGGCCGAAGCCGATGACGGACCCGTCAGGGACGCGTCGCGTCAGGTCTGGATTATATGGCGCATCGTTTTTCCCCCTTGGTGTGGAATGACGAAGCCTTCCGGCGGTCCGGTGGACTGGTGCGCTTTGCCGTGGTGACGCGGGGCAATCTGCGTTTCAAACCCGCGGGACACGGACTCCGCAGGTTACGCGGGCGTCCGATCCGATAAACTCAACTTATTTGGTCGAGTTTTCTTGTCAAGCACATATCGGGGCCTTGGAAATCAGGCGTTAGGTGATGGGAATGGCCCATATCCGTGGATTTAGGCCCGGTCGGCGTCGATCCGATGGCAGTTTCCGGTTCCAATAATTTTTCTTTCGTGCCGCCAAGAAAGCGTGGCGAGACATATCTCAATCAAAACAGTAGATAAATCGCAGATCCCCGGATCTCGCGGCTTTTGATAGCTGTCAGCTTGCTCCGCGTCACCAACGGCTAAAGCGCACGAAGACGGGCCCCAAGTCGGATTCGTGCTTCTGAGAAGGAGATACGATATGAGAGTCCGACCCCAGTTGCCCCCGCGCCATCGTCTGTCGGCCGCGTCGTCGCCGCTGCCGCATCCATCATGGTCGCCTCCCCGCGACGGACGCCGCGTCAGCGCGCAGGAGTTCTGGCAGCGGCTTGGCCTGTGATCGAAGCCGTCGATGCCGAGCAGCCCGAACTGAGCGATGGGGTCGCGGCGATTGCAGCGGAACTCGCGGTTATCCGGCGCGATTGGCGCGATGCTCATGGGCATAAGGCCGAATATGGGAGCGAGGGTTTTCCGTCTCGCGGCGACTTAGGCAAGATCGTCGGCGCGCTCTGCGGCGCGCTCTATCCTTTGCGGCTAGGTCCCGATTTCGTGCGGCCGCATAACGAGCATGTCTTTGTCGAGCAGACGCTGCAGACGACGCTCGCGCGACTGTACGGGCAGATTCGGCTCGAACTCATCTATGCGATGGCCGACGAGACGATCCATGCCGTCGACGCGCGCGCGGCAGAAATTGTCAGCAATTTTACGCGGCGGCTGCCAGCGCTACGCCGCCTTCTCGATACCGATGTCGAGGCGGCCTGGCGCGGCGATCCGGCAGCGCGCAGCGTCGACGAGGTGCTGATCTGTTACCCCTCGATGCTCGCAATCATTCATCACCGGCTCGCGCATCAACTCCATATCGACGGCGCGCCACTGGTGGCGCGGATCGTGGCCGAGGTGGCCCATGACAAGACGGGGATCGACATTCATCCCGGCGCGCAGATCGGCGACAGCTTTTCATCGACCATGGCACTGGCGTCGTTATCGGCGAGACCGCGATCCTCGGGCGGGGCGTCCGGCTCTATCAGGGCGTGACGCTCGGCGCGCGCAGCTTCGCCGCCGACGATGCGGGCGTGATGGTGCGCAACATCCCCCGGCACCCGATCGTCGAGGACGATGTCGTGATCTATGCCGGCGCGACGATCCTCGGCCGCGTGACGATCGGATCGGGGTCCGAAATCGGTGGCAATGTCTGGCTGACGCATGACGTCCCGCCAAAGAGTCGCGTCATTCAGGCGCGCGAGCAGAACAGCATAAGCGGCGCGTAAACGGCCCACGCGGCGCTCTGCCCGCTTGAGCGGGAGGCGCGAAGCGGCCGGAACAGGACAGGACATACGCTCCTCCTTGCCGACCACGGCCCGACGAGCTTCCCCCGGAGAATGACATGACCCGACATTGGAAAGCCGCGCTGCTCGTCGGCGCCTTGCTGATTGCGCCCGCCGTGGCGCGCGCCGAGGCCGGCGAGAGCGAGGCGGCGGGGGTTCACGACCGCGTGCTTGTCCTCGACAGCCATGCCGATGTGCTGCTGCCCTCGACCCCGAAGCGCTATTATCTGGACGGCCGGGAGTCGCGGGTCGACCTGCCGCACCTGTCAAAGGGCGGGGTCGATGCGATCGTCCTCGCGGTCGCCGTCGGGCCGGGGCCTCGCGATACCGCGGGCGTCGCTGCGGCACGGCGTGAGGCCGATGAGAAGCTCGCGCGGATCAGGGCGTTTGCCGCGTCCGATCGGGCACGGGTCGGGCTCGCGCGCAGCGCCGCCGATGTCGAGCAGTTGAACCGCGAGGGAAAAATCGCGGTGCTTGTCGCGTTCCAGAATGCGCGCTCGATCGGCAAAGACCTTACGCAGATCGATCGGCTCTATGGCGAGGGCGTGCGTGTCTTTGCGTTCGATCACGCCGGCCATAATGATTTTGCAGACTCGTCGCGTCCCCAGCCCGGCGAGCCCGTCGCCGAGCATCGCGGCCTGTCGCCGCTCGGCAAGCAGGCGGTAGCAAAGCTCAACGATCTGGGCGTGCTGATCGACGTGTCGCAGCTGTCGACCGACGCGCTCCTCCAGACTCTCGCGCTTAGCCGCGCGCCCGTCGCGGCGACGCATTCGGCGGCCCGCGCGCTCGCCGATAATGGCCGCAACCTCAGTGACGCTGAACTTGACGCGATCAGGACGAACGGCGGGGTGGTGCAGGTGACGCCCTTCACCTCTTATCTGACGCTGCCCGACCAGGCGAGCCGCGACCGCTTCGCCGCGATCCGCCAGCGCTATGGTCTCGCGGCGGGTTATGCCTCGACCTACGACGGCAGCGAGGCGCTGCCCGAGGCGCGGCGCAGCGCCTATCTCGACGAGATTTCGGCGGCGCGGTCGAAGGCAAGCCTGTCCGATTTCGTGGACCATATCGATTATATCGCGAAGCGGATCGGGTGGCAGCATGTCGGAATCGGCAGCGATTTCGACCATGGCGCGGGCGTTGTCGGCTTCGACAGCGCGACTGATGCGCCGAACGTCACGCGCGAGTTGCTGCGCCGCGGCTACAGCGAAGAACAGGTCGCTGCGATCTGGGGCGGCAACTTCCTCCGTGTCCTCCGCGCCGCCGAGGATGTGAAAAAGCGGTGACGGATAGGAAACTCAAGTCAATAAGTTGAGATGATAGTTTTTCTTCCGTTTCAATAAGAAATCTTCGGGAGCGCCGCCTGCGGCGCTGCTGCTAGACCATTCACGGCCCCTCTACCGCATCCCTCGGCGACCGGCTGTCTCCATTCCCAAAACAATGATCGCGCGGATGATTTCACGCGCCGCAGGAGAACGTCCATGTCGCTCAAGCTTTTCGATATCGTCCCCGATTTCAGGCAGGAATCGACCGAGGGCCCGTTCAACTTCTACGATTGGGCCGGCGACGATTGGGTCGTGCTCTTTTCGCACCCGAAGGATTTTACGCCGGTGTGCACGACCGAACTCGGCACCGTCGCGCGCCTGAAGCCCGAGTTCGAGAAGCGCGGCGTCAGAGTCGTCGGCCTGTCGGTCGACCCGGTCGAAAGTCACCATACATGGGCTGGTGACATAGCGGAGACGCAGGGGACGGCGCTCAACTTCCCGCTGATTGCCGACGATGATCGCAGCGTCTCGAACCTGCTCGACCTCATCCATCCCAACGCGTCGGACACCAATACAGTGCGCACCGTGCTCGTCATCGACGGCGCGAAGAAGCTCCGCCTGACATTGACCTATCCCGCCTCGACTGGGCGCAATTTTGCCGAATTGCTGCGCACGATCGACAGCCTGCAACTGACCGACAAGCACAAGGTCGCGACCCCCGCCGACTGGCAGCAGGGTGGCGACGTGATCATCGTGCCGTCGCTCGACGATACCGCAGCGCGCGAACTTTTCCCCGACGGCTGGACCACGGTGAAGCCCTATCTGCGCACCGTCCAGCAACCGGGCTGACCCGGCTCTCGAACAAAGACAGGCAATATCCCAGGAGGACTCCCCCAATGACAAATTCCTATCTCGCCGCCGCGAGCCTGCTTGCGCTCGCGCTGGCTGCCGCACCCGTCCACGCGCAGGAAGCGACTGACGCCGATGTTGCGAGCTCCGACGGCGACGAGATCATCGTGACGGGCACGCGCGCCGCGGGTCGCTCGCGCCTCGATTCGCCCGCGCCGGTCGACGTGCTCGGCGGTGAAACACTGCGGCGTCAGGGCTCGACCGAATTGGGGCAGGCGCTGGCGACGGTCGCACCGTCGATCGACTTCAAGCGCTCATCGGCGGTCGACGGCACCGACGCGATCCGCCCTGCGACGCTGCGCGGTCTCTCGCCCGACCAGACGCTCGTGCTGATCAACGGCGTCCGCGGACACACCTCGGCGCTTCTCAACGTCAATGGCAGCGTCGGGCGCGGCGCTGCGTCGGTCGACCTCAACACCATTCCCACCGTCGCGCTCGACCGGATCGAGGTGCTGCGCGACGGCGCCGCGGCGCAATATGGTTCGGACGCGATTGCCGGGGTCATCAACCTGCGGCTGCGTGAAGCGCGCGAGGGCGGCGGCGTGTCGGCGACCTATGGATTTTACGCGACCGACATAGACACCGCGCGCGGCAGCCGCAGCAAGACCGGCGAGCCCGTGCTCACCGTTTCGGGCTGGCAGGGCATCGGCTTTGGCAACGACGGCTTCCTCACCATCTCGGGCGAATATGTCGATCGCAAGCCGACCAGCCGCGGCGACTTCGACCCGCGCGTCACCCCGAACCGTGTGACCAGCCGCTTCGGTGATCCCGAAGTCGAGCAGGCGACGGTGTTCGCCAATGCCGGCGTCAATGTCACCGAGGCGCTCCAGCTTTACGGCTGGGTCGGCTATCAAGACCGCAACAGCAAGAGCGCGGCCTTCCCGCGCATTCCGTCGGTCGTCGGCGCCGCCTATACCGTCGGCACCATCTGGCCCGACGGCTTCCTGCCGCTGATCAACACCAAGTCGCGCAACCTGACGAGCGCGGTCGGTCTGCGCGGCGATGTCGGCGAATGGAATGTCGACCTGAACCTCAGCTACGGCCGCAATCGCATCGCCTTCCGCACGCTCGATTCGGCGAACTACAGCCTCGGCAACAATTCGCCGACCGAATTTTACGACGGCGCGGTCACTTACGATCAGTGGATCGGCGGTCTCGACGTCTCGCGCAAGTTCGACGTCTTTCAATCGCTGAATCTCGCGTTCGGTGCCGAATGGCGCCGCGAAGGCTACAAGATCGCGCCGGGCGAACCGGCATCGTACCAGAATGGCGGCGCGCAGGGCTTTCCGGGATTTTCGCCGCTCAACACCGTCGATGCGCATCGACGCAATCTCAGCGCCTATATCGACGTCGAAGCCGAGCTGACGTCGCGGTTCCTTGTCGCGGTGGCGGGCCGGGTCGAGGATTATTCGGACTTCGGATCGACCGCGAACGGCAAGTTTTCCGCGCGCTTCGACGCGACCGACTGGCTCGCGCTGCGCGGAACCGCCTCGACGGGCTTCCGCGCGCCATCGCTGCAACAGCAATATTACACCTCGATCACCTCGGTGGTCGATAGCGGTAACGTGTTGCTCACGGGACATTTTCCGTCGATCAGCGCGGTCGGCACCGCACTCGGCGGCCTGCCGCTCGAACCTGAAAAGTCGACCAACTTCTCGCTCGGCGGGGTGATCCACAGCGGCGCGTTCAGCCTGACGGTCGACGCCTATCAGATCAAGATCCGCAACCAGATCGCGCTGTCGGAAAACATCCAGCGTACTTTCAGCCCGGCGGTCGCGGCGATCCTCGATCCGCTCGGCGTCCAGGCGGGGCGTTTCTTCATCAACGGCGTGCGGTCGAAGACGCAGGGCATCGACATCGTCGCCGCGTACAAGGCGCGGACCGACAATCTCGGGACGTTCGATTTCACCGTCGCAGCGAATTTCAACGACGTCGATGTGACGCGCGTGCCGACCTCTACAGCGACGCTCAATCCTGCGCCGACCCTGCTTGGCCGTGCGCGTATCCTGACGCTCGAGGAGGGGACGCCGCGCGAGAAGGTGTCGGGAGCGGTCGACTGGTCGGGCGATGCGCTCGGCGCGACCTTACGCGCGACCTATTATGGCAGTGTCAATCAGCCGGGCAGCGCGGCGAATGGATCGGCCGACATATTGACCGGCAAGCATGTCATCACCGATCTCGAACTGCGCTATGCACCCGCCAAGGGTGCGCAGGTTGCGCTCGGGGCGAGCAATCTCTTCGATGTCTATCCCGATGCGACGCCGCCTGCGCTCAACTCGACCGGGGTCGTTGGCTTTCCCTATTATTCGCCGTTCGGGTTCAACGGGCGCTACCTCTATGCGCGCATCGGATTGACTTGGTGACCTTCGCGCCCAGGGTCCGCTTGCCGTCGTTCGGTGCCCAGGTCCTCATCGGTTTGGGGCTGGGCGTGGCTCTCGGCTTCTGGGCTCGAAGCCTGGGCGAGACGAGCGCGCTGGCAGAAGCGTTGCAGACGATCGGTTCGATCTTCGTGCAATTACTGCGCGCGCTCGTCCCGCCTTTAGTTTTTGCCGCGATTGTGGCTTCGATCGCGGCGCTCAAAGACCTGAAGAATGCTGCGCGGCTCGTCGCGCAGACGCTGCTCTGGTTTGCTACGACTGCGTTGATCGCCGTGGTCATCGGTATCGCGCTCGGTTTGCTTCTCGAACCAGGACTTCGCACCGGCGTCGATGCGTCGGCGGCCGCTGCTCCATCGACGACGGGAACTTGGCTCGATTTCCTCAAAGGGCTCGTGCCGGTCAATTTTCTCGGCCTCTCGGCCTCGACGAAGCTTGCCGACGGCACCGCCGTCACCGGCCTGTCCTTCAATGTGCTGCAGATCATCGTGCTCGCCATCGCGGTCGGCACGGCAGCGGTGCGCGTAGGGCAGGCGGGCGAGGCGTTTCTGGCGTTCAACGCATCGCTGCTCGTGATCTTCAAGCGCCTGCTGCTGTGGGTAATCCGGCTGACCCCGATCGGCACCGCAGCGCTGATCGGCGACGCGATCGCGCGGTATGGCTGGGATGCACTTGGTTCGCTCGGTCAGTTCGCGATTGCGATCTACGCCGGGCTGATCCTCGTGGCCGCCCTCGTCTATCCCATACTCCTTCGGGCGAACGGCATTGCACCGCTGCACTTCTTCCGCGCCGCCTGGCCGGCGATCCAGCTGGGTTTCGTGTCGCGCTCGTCGATTGGCACGCTGCCTGTGACGCAGGAGGTGGTCGAACGCCGCCTCGGCGTGCCGCCCGCCTATGCGGCATTTGCGGTACCTCTCGGCGCAACGACAAAGATGGACGGCTGCGCGGCGATCTATCCTGCGATCGCCGCAATTTTCGTCGCGCAATTCTATGGCATTCATCTCGGAATCGACGATTATTTGCTGATCGTCCTTGTCTCGGTGCTCGGCTCGGCGGCGACAGCGGGACTGACCGGCGCCACGGTGATGCTGACGCTGACTCTTTCGACGCTCGGCTTGCCGCTCGAAGGTGTCGGTCTGCTACTCGCGATCGACCCGATCCTCGATATGGGGCGGACTGCGGTGAATGTCGCGGGGCAGGCGCTGGTGCCGACTATTGTCGCGAAGCGGGCGGGACTGCTGGAGGAGGTCGCGGCCGAAGGACGACCGGGCGAGCCGCTTTTCGCCTGAGCCACTTTGCGATAGGTGAAGGACATGACGCAAAGCTTGCCCGTGATCGATGTCGAGCCGCTGCGGTCGATGTCGGACGCCGCCGCTATCAAGGCGACCGCGCGGCAAATCGACGCCGCGTGCCGCGAATTCGGTTTCTTCTATGCGACCGGGCACGGCATCGCTCCCGCAGTGGTCGCCGACCTGCTCACGGCGAGCCGCGCCTTCTTCGAACTGCCCGATGCCGAGAAGGCGAAGATCGCGATGGACAAGGGCGGCATCGCGTGGCGCGGCTGGTTTCCGATTGCGGGCGAACTGACCTCGGGCATTCCCGACCTCAAGGAAGGGCTCTATCTCGGAGAGGAACTCGGTGCCGATGATCCGCGCGTGACAGCGGGGCTGCCGGTCCACGGCGCGAACCTCTGGCCCGATGCGGTGCCGGCGCTGCGCCCGGCGGTCGAGGCCTATCTCGGCGCGGCAACGCTGGCGGGTGAAGCGCTCATGCGCGGAATGGCACTCACGCTCGGGCTGGGCGCCGATCATTTTTCGGACGGACTGACGCGCAACCCGACGCTCTTGTTTCGCATCTTTCATTATCCTGCGGTCCATCCCGGCGCTGCGTCTGATGAAGGCTTCGGCGTGGGCGAGCATAGCGATTACGGCCTGCTCACCTTGCTCGGGCAGGACGACAAGGGCGGGCTCGAGGTGCGGACGCCGGGAGGCTGGATCGACGTACCGCCCCGCGGCGATGCGCTCGTCATCAATGTCGGCGATATGTTCGAGCGGCTGACGCGCGGACGATTTCGCTCCGCGCTGCACCGTGTCGTCAACCGCGCGGGCGTGTCGCGCTATTCCTTTCCGCTTTTCTTCGATCCAGACTTTGATGCTCCGGTCGAGCCGTTGCCGATCGCGGGCGTCGAAGCGACGTATGGGAAGCGCTGGGACGATGTCGATCTCCATGCGCCGATTGGAACATATGGCGACTATCTGCTCGGCAAGGTTAGCAGGGTCTTCCCCGAACTCGCGGACTTGAAACTGGAGGGACGAGGACTCTGATTTCTCTGTCCGCCTTATGCTGATGTCGATCCGAAAGCTGACCGGCGGCAAACGGCCACCTGCTGCGATTCAATGCTTGAGTTGGGGGGTATCATTTGCCCCCTCACGGGAAGGGCGGCTTTGCGCCCGATAGCGACCTTCCATCAGTCGACCGCCGCGAACGGCCGTGTATCTACAGGATATTGAAGGCGTGGAGCACCAGCCAAAGTAAGGACAGCGCCGCAAGCACCCCAAGAAGCCAACCTTCTTTCCGCATTTTTTCTCGTTCCCCGCCCCTTGGACTACTGCATTGTAGCTTATGACAATTCAAGCGCGATCACGTTCGTCCGTCCATTGGCCCATTGGATTAAGCCGTAAGGTTTAGGTTGTTGTGCTTGACCGATGGGGGGCGGGAGTGCTGCACTCCGGCCTGGGGGAATAGCGTGCGCATACTCATCGTCGAAGACAATGCCAGGATTGGCGTTTTGACTGCCGAAGGGCTTTCGGCGATGGGGTTTTGCTGCGACGTCGCTCCGACGCTTTCTGAAGCGTCGGAACTTCTTGCAGCAACTAGCTACGACATTGTCGTGCTCGACCTTGGAATGCCCGATGGCGATGGACGCGCGTGGCTGATGGTCGAACGCGCGCACGGGCTTGTCACGCCCGTGATCATGCTCACCGCGCGATCGGCTTTGGGCGATCGCATCGACGGCCTCGACGCGGGGGCCGACGATTATCTGATCAAGCCGTTTGCCGTTGAAGAGCTTGCCGCGCGCGTGCGCGCGCTGCTTCGCCGGCCGGGTGCCCGTTCGACTCCGATCCTTTCCGTGGGGACGATCCTCTTCGACACGATCGCGCGTGTCGGTAGCTGTCGCGGCGAACCCCTCCGCCTCAGTCTGCGCGAGGCCGCGCTGCTTGAACTGTTGATGGTCAAGGCGGGCAGCGTCGTCAGCCGCGACCAGATCGAAGCGTCGCTCTATTCCTTCGACGAGCCCGTGACGCCTAATGCCATCGAGGTGCTGGTGTCGCGGGTCAGGAAGAAGCTCGCGACCTTGGGTGCGCACGACCAGCTGGTGACGCTCCGCGGCGTCGGATATCTGATGCTGGAGCCAGTTGACTGATGCAGCGGGGGCGCTCGATCATCGACGAGCTGCGAACGGGGTTTGCCTGGATGGCGGTCGCGGGCAGCATTGTCCTTGCCGCATTTCTGGTCGTCGATTTCGAACTTGTCCGAAAGGACATCCGCGAAAGCTACGGACATATCGGGATCGTCCACGAGGTGATCGATCATGTCATTTTTCCGATTATCGTCCTGCTCGCGCCGCTGGCGATCGCGACGCGATGGCTGATCGGCCGGGCGCTGAAGCCGCTGCATGACGCGGCGGAATTCATTCACCAGGCAACCGGCCGCGAACGGGGTTTTCGCGTGACGCTCGCCGATTTTCCCACCGAAGCCATGCCCTTTGCCGAGGCCGTCAACGCGCTGTTGTCGCGGCTGGACGACGCGGCACGGCGACAAGAGGGGTTCGCCGCGGACGTCGCGCACGAAATCAAGACGCCCCTTGCGGTTGCCATGCTCGAACTGGAGAGGCTGAAGGCCGCCGATGCGGACCGCGTGATCGACGGTCTCGCGGGGATGAACCGGCTGGTCGAACAATTGCTGGTGCTCGCCCAGCTCGACGCCTACGCGGCGGCGCCGCAGCCCTTCCGGCCGATCAATCTGGCGGATGCCGCGCTGGAGGCGATCAAGCTGTGCGCGGTTGATGCCGCGCAAAAGGGAGTCGCGCTTGGGTATCGCGACGAGGGCGGGCCAACGGTCATGGGCCGGATCGAAGCCGTAACCGCGGCGCTGCGCAATCTGGTCGAAAACGCCGTCCGGGTTACGGCCGCGGGCAAGGAGGTGGTGATCGTTCGTGGGCCGGGCCCCAATATTCGCGTCGTCGATGGCGGGCCCGGAATCGATCCCGTCAGACTGCTCGCCCTGTCGGACCGTTTTCGCCGCGGCGAACACGCGAGTTATGGCGGCGCCGGGCTGGGCCTGTCGATCGTCGCGCGAATCATGGAAGTGCATGGCGGGACGATGAGAAGCCATCCGGACCAGCCAGCGATCGAACTGGATTTCGACACTATTGTAGCGACTTGATACAGATTCTGCCCCCGTCAGCTTTCTGTAAGCAAAACTCGCTACATCTCGAACTGAAGGATTCGGTAGGGCGGATCCTTCCGACGGACTAGCTCAACAGATAAAAGAGGGGAGCAGCTATCCGGCGTTCACAGCGGGTCGCAACCGTTGATGAACTTTGGGGGAAATATCTTGTCCGCTGTATCAAGGGCGCTGATTTGGGAACGGCAATTGCTTTGCCGAAGCGGTCTCGCTTCCATCATCCGGCGCGAATTCGGTTATTGCGACGTTGCGACCGCGGGAGATGCCGATCAGGCTCTCGACTGGCTGGTCGCAAGCGGCGCGCAGGACATGCTGGTTCTCGATGGCGGGATCGACCTGAAGTCGGTTGTCCCCGGCGGTATTCGCGGATTGCGTCACCGCTTTCCGCAGCTTTCGCTGGTGATTGTCGATTGGCGGCGCGATCGCGACGCCGTGCTCCGCGCCATTTCCGAGGGCGCGCACGGCTTCATTCCCAAGGACATGGAGCAGGACGAAATGCTCCAGGCCTTCCGGCAAGTGATGGCCGGGCAGGTCTATGTTCCGCCGATCGTCAGCGATGTCGACGCGGAAGTACGGGGGGCAGGCTCTTCTGGTTCGCACCAAGCCTCACTATCCAGCCTCACCGAGCGGCAGCGCGAAGTGCTGACGCATATGTCGATGGGCAAATCGAACAAGGAAATTGCCCGCTCGCTGCGTATCTCCGAAAGCACGGTGAAGGTCCATGTGGCGGCGGCCTTCCGCCTGCTCGGCGTGCACAACCGCGTCGGAGCGGTGGCGGCGTTGCAGAGCCGCGGCGACGCATCAGCCTTTGTCCGCGACCAATTCCTTGGCCGCCGTGCGAGCGTCGATTTTCGCACGCGCGCTTTCGGCTAAAGCAACCGGAAACAGAAGTTTTTCTCCCGTCTTCGGCAGGGCCAAATAATTTCGCCCTTCTATTGGCCAAAAGTACTAAATAGTCTCGCTACATCGATAGTGAAGAAGACTCATCGAGTCCCATATCGGGCTAGTACGTAAAGTCCAATCGACTCCCGATCCTCATTCTACTTAACCTGTCCTTAAGCCGTCTCACGAGTCGATTCGATTTGTGACGTTCGGCCTTGCTGGCGGGGGGCCGCACCAGCTTCTGTTCAACCTTTCGTCCGCACGATTTTGCGGATGAGGCCGTGCGCGACCTCGCATGCGGCCGGACCGGAGACGCGACATGGTACAGCTTACGAAACACGACCTCAACTTCATCCTCGCCCAGATCAAGATCGCGGAAGCGCACGCCGCGGGCGGCGACCTTGCTGCTCTCGTCGCCGGCTATAACGGCAACGACGGGTTCGCGCAGGCGCATCTGCTGCCGTACGGCCTTCGGACCGTCGATGGCAGCTACAACAACCTGTTGCCGGGCCGCGAGAATTGGGGCGCGGCGGACCAGTCCTTCCCCGGCATCTTCACGCCCGAATATCTGAACGACGCCGACGGCGACCGCTACGATTTCAATCCGTCGCCGACCGTGGAGACGTGGTACACCAACAATGATTATGCCAACGCGGGTCCCCGGACGGGGTCGCAGCCCGGACCCGGCAGCGGCACGGTGATCGATGCCGATCCGCGTATCATTTCCAACCTGATCGTCGACCAGACGCTGAAGAATCCAGCTGCTATTGCTGCGGCATTGACGCATGCCGGCCTTTCGGGCGCGGCGCTGATGGCGGCGCTGACCCAGATCGTTGCTGCGCGCGATGCGCTCGACGCCGCCATCGCGGCGGCCGCCACCGCGGAAGGGTCGCTCGTCGGCCTCAATGCCGCCGTCGCGGCTGCGCAGCTCGCGCTGACCGACGCACAGGCGGCCGATGCCGCAGCCGCGCAGCAAGCCGCGACCGACCAGGCTGCCTTTGAGGCGGCCGATGCCGAGATCGCCCCAGCCGAGCAGGTTCGTGACGTCAGCCTCGCCGCCTATGTGGCGCTCCTCGCCGACGCGATCCCGAACAACCAGCAAACCGCCGAAATCGCTGCGGCCGAAGACGCCTACAACGCGGCCGAGGCCGCCTATCAGCTGGCGCAGGACAATGCCGAGGCGGCGGAAGCCACCTCGACCGCGTCGGCTGCCGCCGCCGCCGACGCGGCCGCCGCGCTTCTGGCGGCGCAGGCTGCACTGACCGGCGCCCAAACCGCGCTAGCCGACGCGCAGGCGGCGGCCGGTGCCGACGAAGCCGCCAGCGCAGCGCTCGACGCGGCGCTCGCCGAACATGGTGTCGAGATGGACGGCAACACCGTCTATCTGCCCAACGTATCGCCCGACGAAGGACTGTCGTCGCCGTTCAACGGCTGGATGACGATCTTTGGACAGTTCTTCGATCATGGCCTCGATCTGGTCGCGAAGGGCGGCAACGGCACGGTTTACGTGCCGTTGTCGCCTGACGATCCGCTCTATGTTCCGGGCGGCCAGAATTATATTCCGCTGACCCGCGTGACGGTAAATCCCGGCGCCGACGGCATCCTCGGCACCGCCGACGACGGTCCGGGGCCGAAGAATCTGACCACGCCCTGGGTCGACCAGAACCAGACCTATGCGTCCTCGGCATCGAAGCAGGTCTTCATGCGCGAATATATCGCGGGGCCGGACGGCAAGCCGGTTTCGAGCGGTCTGCTGCTCGAGGGCAGCAACGGCGGTCTTGCGACCTGGGCCGATATCAAGGCGCAGGCGCGGACGGTGCTCGGGATCGAGCTCACCGACCTCAATGTCGGGAACATCCCGCTGATCGCAACCGATCCCTATGGCAATTTCATCCCCGGCGCGAACGGCTATCCGCAGCTTGTCGTCGGCATGGGCGCCGACGGCCAACTTGGCACCGCCGACGACGTGCTGCGCGAAGGCAATCCGGCTGCGCCGGTCAGCGCGCAGGGTGTTGTGCTGACCGGCCATGCCTTCCTCGACGACATCGCGCATGCCGCGGTGCCGATCGTTGCGGGCGGCGTGCTGCAGGCCGACACGGACGCGGCGCTCGGCTATGCGAACGCCGACGGTTCGCCGGGGCCGCAGGGCCAGCGTGGCCCGACGGCCTATGACAATGAATTACTCGACCGGCACTTCATTGCCGGCGATGGCCGCGCGAACGAGAATATCGCGCTGACCGCGGTGCATCAGGTGTTCCACGCCGAGCACAACCGCATCGTCGAGCACACCAAGGATGTGACGCTCGCGTCGATGGACCGCGCCTTCATCAACGAATGGCTGCTGACCGACCTGACCGATGCGCAGTTCGCAACGCTGACGACCGGCAATCCAGCGGCGATCGCCGCGCTGTCGGAAACTTTGGTGTGGGATGGCGAGCGCCTGTTCCAGGTCGGCCGCTTCACCAACGAGATGGAATATCAGCATCTGGTGTTCGAAGAATTCGGCCGCATGATGCAGCCCGACATCGACGCCTTCGTGTTCGAGCCCTCGGCCGACATCAATCCCAGCATTGCCGCCGAGTTCGCGCACGTCGTCTACCGTTTCGGTCACTCGATGCTGCGGCAGGATATCGCGGTCATCGAGATGGATGAGAACGGCAATCCCGTTCAGAACGATATCTCTTTGTTCGAGGGCTTCCTGAACCCGGTGGCGTATGACTCGCTCGGCACGGCCGAACAGGCATCGGGCGCGATCATCCGCGGCATGAGCCGCCAGACAGGCAGCGAGATCGACGAGTTCGTCACCGACGTGCTGCGCAACCAGCTGCTCGGCATCCCGCTCGACCTCGCGACGATCAACCTCGCGCGCGGCCGTGACGTCGGCATGCCCTCGCTCCAGACCGCACGCGAACGCTTCTTCGACGCCACCGGCGACACGCTGCTCAAACCTTATGAAAGCTGGGCCGATTTCGCGCTTAACCTCAAGAATCCGGCGTCGATCATCAACTTCATCGCCGCCTATGGCACGCATGAATCGGTACGGAACACCGCCGAAAATCCGAAGACCGTCGAGCAATTGCGCGAAGCGGCGACCTTGCTCGTGCTCGGCGGCGCGGGCGCGCCTGCGGACCGGCTCGACTTCCTCAACGCCGAGGGCGCCTATGCCAACGACGCGAAGCTTGGCGGTCTCAACGACATCGATTTCTGGATCGGCGGCCTCGCCGAAAAGAAGATGGCGTTCGGCGGCATGCTTGGTTCGACCTTCAGCTTCGTCTTCCAGATGACGATGGAAAATCTACAGGACGCCGACCGCTTCTATTACCTGTCGCGCACACAGGGTCTCAACCTGCTCAACGAGCTGGAAAATAATACCTTCGCCGAGCTGGTGATGCGCAACACCGATCTGGGCGACGATCATTCGACCGCGCTGCCCGGAAATCTCTTCTCTGCGTTCGAGATGCCGCAGCTGGAAATGGATATCAGCAAGCAATTGGGCGCCGATCCGGTGTCGGACGATCCGTTCCTCGGCGGCTTCTCCAGCCTCGTCGAGCGCATCGATGCCAATAATGACGGCATCGCCGAATATATCCGCGTCAACAGCAACGAGCATTTTGTCATCGGCGGCACCGAGAATGACGACGTCATCGTCTCTGGCGGCGGCGACGATGCGATCTGGGGCAAGGGCGGCAACGACCGGATCGAGGCCGGCTATGGCGTCGACAAGGTGTTCGGCGGCGAGGGTGACGACATCATCACCAACGCCGGCACCGACATCGGTGAGGCCGACTTCCTGCACGGCAACGAAGGCAATGACGTCATCCATGGCGGATCGGGCCTGTCGCTGCTGTTCGGCAACCAGGGCAATGACTTCATTATCACCGGCCCCGACGGCAAGGAGGCCTTTGGCGGCACTGGGAACGACTTCATCCTCGGCGGGTCGGGCGGCGACTTCCTGCTCGGCAACGAAGGCGATGATTGGCTTGAAGGCGGGCAGCGTTTCGACACGCTGGCGGGCGAGAATTCGGAGCTGTTCTTCAATTCTTCGATCATCGGCCATGACGTGATGAACGGCGGCAGCGGCGACACCGACTATGACGCCGAATCCGGCGACGACATCATGTTCCAGAATAATGAGGGCATCCAGCGCTCGAACGGGCAGGCCGGTTTCGACTGGGGCATCCATAAGGGCGACAGCACCGCAGCCAATTCGGACCTCGGCATCCCGATCTTCGAGACGCAGGAAGCGTTCATCCTGCGCGACCGCTTCGACCTGGTCGAAGGGCTGTCGGGCTGGATTCACGACGACACGCTGACGGGACGCAGCCGCAGCACCAATGCGCGCGGCGAGCTGCAGAACACCGCGGCCATTCCCGGCCCGGACTCGCCGCTCGACTCCTACTCGAACGATCTGCTCGCGAAGAATGTCGACCTGATCGACGGGCTCGACGTACTCGTCGCGCATCTCGGTGCCGGCATCCCGGTGACCAAGGTGGTCAATGGCCAGACCGTTCCGGTGCTCGATGAAAATGGCGTGCAGGAACGTATCATCTTCAGCACCGCGCAGGCTGGCGACATCCTGCTCGGCGGTGGCGGCAACGATACGATCAAGGGCCTCGCCGGCAACGACATCATCGATGGCGACCGCTGGCTGAACGTTCGCATCCTCGTCACGCCGCGACCGACCGATACTTGGGAGGCGTTCAGCGTCGACAGCATGACCGAAATCGCCGCGCGCATGGTCGCCGGCGAGATCAATCCCGGCCAGTTGTCGATTGTCCGCGAAATCCTCGACGGCGATCTGGACAACAGCGACGTCGACACCGCAGTCTATACCGACGTGTTCGCGAACTACACGATCACCAGCAATGCCGATGGCAGCATCACGGTCGATCACACCGGCTTCAACGACGATGGCGGTGACGACGATCTGCCGGAAGAGGTGCAGAATCGGCCGCTGTCCGATGGCACCGACCGGCTGTTCAATATCGAACGGCTGCAATTCTCGGACCGCGTGATCGAATTGTCGCCGCCGAAGCTGTCGCTGGACGCAAGAGGCGGGCAGTATCGCGACGAATTCAACTCCGCGAGCCTCGGCAATTCGAACGGAACGACGAATTGGGTGCCGGACTGGGTTGAAAGCGGCGATTCGGGCGGCATCACGAGCGGCCAGATCCGCATCGACGAGGGCAATGGAGGCGGCAGCAACACGCTGCGTTTCACCGGCGGCAACGGCGCCGACGGTGCACAGATCACCCGTACGGTCGACCTAGCCGGCGCGTTGACTGCCACGCTGACCTACTCGGCAAACCCCGACAGCGTGGATGCGGGCGAGAGCGTCACGGTGCAATTCGCAGCCGACGGGGTGAATTTCGTCACGCTGCAGACGATCACCGGCGACGGTGGCGGCGTCAACTATACGCACAATTTGACGGGTCCGTTCGAGGCTGACGCCGCGATCCGTTTCGTCGCCAGCGCGATGAACCAGACGAACGACATCGTGAACATCGACAATGTCACGATCAACTTCACCGCGCCGCCGGTACGGGATTTCGAAACGACCTTTACCGAAGATGATGGCGAGGTCGCGATCGCGGACGGCCCGGTGATCGTCGAAGACAGCGGCGAGATCGTTTCGGCGCGGATTGTGCTGACCAATGCGCAGGCGGGCGACCAGTTCGTTATCCCGAACAACCTGCCCGGCAATATCGACAGCGAAGTCGACACGTCGGTTCCCGGCCGGATCACCGTCATCCTGACGGGCGACGAAACGATCGCCAATTATCAGGCGGCTATCCAGGCGATCGATTTCGAGAACACATCGGACAATCCCAGCCCGGTCGACCGCGTCATCCAGGTCACCGTCAACGACGGTTTCCTCGACAGCAATGTCGCGACGACGACGATCAATGTCGTTGCGGTCGACGATGATGTGAATGCGAACAATGACAGCATCATCACCAACATCAGCGGAACGACCAGCATCGTCGTCCCGAAATGGGCGCTGTTGCTGAACGATGTCGATCCGGACAGCCCGATCAGCATCACCGGTGTGAGCGGTGCCAGCAGCCTGAACGGCCTCGCTCACAACGCCACGTCGGTCAGCTTTACCGATCCGACGACGGGCACAGCTGGCGGCTCGTTCACCTATACGGCGACGGGCGCGCCCGGCGACACTGATAATGCGACTGTTACGGTCGCTCGCGATGCGACGGGCACGATCGACGGCACCGGCGCAGCGAACATCCTGATCGGCAGCGACGCAGCCAACACGTTCGATGCTGGGGCCGGCGACGACATCGTCCTTGCGGGCGGCGGCAACGACACGATCGTGTGGAACGCCAATAATGCCAATGCCACGAGCAACAACAACAGCGATGGGCGCGATGTGGTCGATGGCGGTGCAGGCACCGACGATACGTTCGTGATCAATGGCAATACAGCGAACAATGTCTCCGAAACCTACCGCATCTATTCGCGCGCCGAGGCGACCGCTGCGGGGCTGACGGTGCGCAATCCCGATACCGAAATCGTGATCACGCGCGGCGGGACGACCAATGCCTTCATCATCGCCGAGCTCGACAATATCGAGGAGATCGTCGTCAACACCGACAATGGCAACGATACGGTCCAGGTGATCGGCAATTTCGCGCCCACCAGCCTCGACGTGAATACGATCACGATCAACGGCGGTGCGGGCGACGATACGGTCGACATCAGCGCGCTGCAGTCGGCGCATCGCATCGTCTTCCGCTCGAACGGCGGCAATGATGTGATCATCGGCGAAATGCGCGCGCAGGATCGCTTCGAGCTCGCCGCGGGCAAGACGATCGCCGATTATACCGCGACCGACAATGACGACGGCAGCACGACGCTGACGACCGAAGGGCACAGCGTGACCTTCTTCGGCACCACTGCCAACGCGCAAAGTGCCGGGGCGTTGCACGACGATGACGACGACGACCATGATGACGATCATGGCCATGACGACGACGATCATGATGACGACGATGACGCGCCGGCACCGCCGCCGCCGCCGTCGCAGGTCGACACGCAGACCGGAACCGCCGGGCGCGATACGCTGAAAGGCGGATCGGGTGACGATGTCATCAGCGGCCGGGGCGGCGACGATGTGCTGAATGGCGGATCGGGCGACGATACGCTTTCCGGCGGCGACGGTGACGATGTCCTCGCCGGCGGGTCGGGTGACGACCTGCTGGCCGGCGGCGACGGCGACGACGTCCTCGGTGGCGGATCGGGCGACGACCGTCTCGACGGCGGCGAAGGCGATGACGTCATGACCGGCGGCAGCGGCGACGATGTTTTCGTCTTCAGCGAAGGCGACGACCGGGTCACCGACTTCCAGCTCGGCGAAGACAGCATCGACCTCAGCGGCCTCGGAATCACGGCGCAGAGCTTCGCTTCGCGCGTCGTGATCAGCCAGTCGGGGACCGACACCCTCGTGCGGATCGACGGGAACGAACTGCGTCTCGACGGCGTCTCCGCCGCCAATATGCAGACTGCCTCGTTCGTATTCGCTTCGACCGGGCAGAATGCGGCTCCAAATGGCACGCCGCCCGCCGAGAGCGAGGCGGCGGCAAACGACCCGTCGCCGCAGCCGGTCGATCAGGGCGGAACCGGTGCGGCTCCCGACCCCTCGACGTTGATCCACGATCGCTGGTGGGGCGGGTTCGACACCGACCTGGCACCCTGGTGGTTGCGGTCGCGGTTCGAAATGGGCGGTCACCAAGAGCTGACCCATGCCGAATGGAGCCTCCTCTAAAATCCCGCGCCCCCGGGAGGTCCGGGCCGGCTGCCGCCGGTCCGGACTCAACCGACACGAAAGAACCAGGGTCATGCGAACCGATTCCGCCGTTCCGCCGCAAATCAGACAGGCCTTTACCGCCTGCCGTCAGCATTTCGTCGCGGCCGCCGCGTTCAGCGCGCTCGTCAACATCCTCTACCTCGCACCGACGATCTACATGATGCAGGTCTATGATCGCGTCGTTCCGACCGGCGGCGTGCTGACCCTGTTCTGGATCACCGTCATCGTCGCGGTCGCCATCGGCTGCCTCAGCGCGCTCGACATGGTGCGCAGCCGGTTGATGCTGCGCGCTTCGCTGCGGCTCAACCGCCAGCTTGCGGCGCCGATTCTCGACCGCCTCCTCGCCCGCGCAAAGGGCAATGCCGATCCGGCGGCGGCGCAGGCGATGCGCGATTTCGACACGTTCCGAAGCGTGGTCGCCAGCCCATCGGCGATTGCCTTGTTCGACCTCCCGTGGACGCCGCTCTATTTCGTGGTCGCCTTCATCATCCATCCCGTCCTTGGATTGTTGATCTTCGGCGCCGGCGCCGTGCTCCTCATCCTCGCGCTGCTCAACGAGCGGGCGACCAAAAGATCGGTCGCGACAGGCCATCAGGCGATGGCGGCCGCCTATGCAAAGCAGGAATCGATGTTCGAAAAGGCCGAGATCGTCCGCGCGCTCGGGATGCGCCGCGCGCTGGTCGCGCGCCAGATCGCCGATCGCCGGGCGGGGCTGGAGGCCAGTGCGAACACGCAATTGACCGCCGCGCGCTACGCCGGTCTGGTCAAATTCGCGCGCATGTTCCTCCAGTCGCTGGCGCTCGGCGTCGGCGCCTGGCTCGCCATCAATGCTGAAATTTCGGTCGGGGCGATCATCGCCGCATCGGTGCTGCTGGCCCGCGCGCTCCAGCCGATCGAACAGATGGTGCAGGCGTGGCCGACGATCGGGCAGGCGCGCGCAGCCAAGGCGTCGATCGAGGCGCTGTTCCGTTCGACCGACAATCTGGTCGGCGACCGCCTCGCGCTTCCCTCGCCCGAAGGGTATGTCGAACTCTCCAATATTTCGCTGCGTTCGCCCGACAACAGCGTGCTGATCCTGCGCGGCGTGTCGACGTGGTTGATCCCCGGCGAAGTGCTCGGCGTGATCGGCCCATCGGGTGCGGGCAAGACGACGCTGGCGCGCATCGCGGCCGGGGCGATCCCGCCCGACGGCGGCGAAGTCCGCATCGACGAAGCGCAATATGGCGACTGGGATGCCGAACGTCTTGCGTTGCACATCGGCTATCTGCCGCAGGAGCCGACATTGCTGCCCGGAACGATCGGCGAAAATATTTCGCGCTTTGCGGCGGCGCGCGGCGAACATGCGGTCGACATCGACGACAAGGTGACGCGCGCCGCGATCGCCGCGGGGATCCATGACCTGATCCTGCATCTGCCCGGTGGCTATAACGCCCAGATTGGCGACGGCGGATTGCGCTTGTCGGGCGGGCAGGCGCAGCGCATCGCGCTGGCGCGCGCGCTCTATGGCGATCCCAAGGTTCTCATTCTCGACGAACCCAATGCCGCACTCGACAGCCAGGGCGAAGAGGCGCTGAACGACGCCATCGCCGCCGCCAAGCTGCGTCAGACGGCGATCATGATCGTCACGCATCGCCAGTCGGCGCTGCGCGATGCTGATCGCCTCGCGGTGCTGAAAAATGGCGTGATCGAATATCAGGGGCCGCGCGGCGAGGTGATGGAATTGCTGCGCGAGAGCGCGGCCGCCGCGGCGAATGTCATCAAGATGACGAGGAACAAGAAACCATGAACGCGATGAGCTTTGGCGACGACCTGCACGGCGAACCGCTTGCTGTAGATACGATCGATTCCCCCAAGCGCGAACTTCGCACGGGAATATGGGTCGCGGCGGCATTCTTCGTCGGCTTCCTCGGCTGGGCGGCGTTCACGCCGCTCGACGCCGGCGCGATGGCGCAGGGATCGGTGTCGGTTTCGGGCAATCGGCAAGCCGTGCAGCACAAGGATGGCGGCATCGTTACCGCCTTGATGGTGGTAGAGGGGAGCGAGGTGCGCCGCGGGGACGTGCTGCTCAAAATCTCGGCTTCGGATATCGTTGCCGCCGAACGCGGCCTGACCGGCGAGGTCGTGGCCCTGCTGGCGCAACGCGCGCGATTGATCGCCGAGCGTGACGGCGCGCGGCAGATCGTGCGGCCGATCGAATTTTCCTCCTATCTCGCGGGCGACCGCGCGCTCGCCGACGAGGCGATGCGCGGCCAGCGCCTGCTCTTCGACGCGCGGCAACGGTCGGGCGTCACCGAACGAGGGATGCTGGGCCAGCGGATCGCGCAGCATAACCAGCAGATCGGCGGCTATGGCGCGCAGATGGAATCGAACCGGATCCAGCAGCGACTGATCAACGAGGAACTGACCGGTCTGCGCACATTGTCCGAGCGCGGTTTCGTTTCCACCAACCGGCTGCGCGCGGTGGAGCGCAGTTCGGCGCAGCTCGACGGCGATTTCGGGGCGCTACGGTCCGACGTTGCGCGGCTGGAGGAGGCGATCGGTGAATCGCGCTTGCAGATGGTGTCGCTCGATCGGCAGGTGATCGAGGAGGTTGCGACGCAGCTTCGCGAGGTCCAGGTCCGCCTCGACGAGCTACAGCCGCGCCTTTTTGCGACGCGCGAAAGATTGACCCAGTCGGTTGTCCGCGCGCCCTCCAATGGACGCGTCGTCGGGCTGAAAGTCTTCACGGTCGGCGGCGTCGTCGCGCCGGGCGAAATGCTGATGGAAATCGTGCCGCAGGACAAGGCGCTGGTGGTGCTCGCGAAAGCCTCGCCGAACGATGCTGACGACTTGACGTCGGGGATGCAGACGCAGGTGCGCTTTTCGGGCATCCAGGAACGCAGTCTGCCGATCCTGAAAGGCAGGATCAGCAAGGTGTCGGCGGACAGTTTCGAGGATAATCGCACCGGCATGGAATATTTCGAGATCGAGGTTGTCGTTCCGCCCAAGGAAATGAAGAAGATCGCGATCTTGCGGGGCGAAAACAGCCTGCGCGCGGGCATGCCAGCGGAAGTGATGGTGCCGTTGCGGGAGCGCACCGCGCTTGGCTATCTCGTAGAGCCGCTCACGCAAACGCTGTGGCGAGCTGGCCGCGAGCATTAGTTCAAAGCTTGGCTCATTGAAGCTTACGGACGACCCGCCGGTCGGCAGTCGGCCACTGGCGCCGATTGGGGCAACCACATTTGAACGGCATTTGGCGTAGGGGAGGCTTTCGGAAGCTGCCGCATGTCCTCGCATCTCTTCGGGGCCGTTGCCCACAAGACATCCCAAAAGGTCGATTACAACTGCAATTCAGGCGTTGACGTCAATCATGCTCATAGTGCGCAAGCGCAATTGCGCGGTCGTAGGGCGTCAGTTCGTCGGTGCGGTGTTGTTCGATCTTTTCCAGCCAATTGGGATCGGCGAGAAGCACGCGGCCGAGCGCGACGAGGTCGAACTCGCCGCGGTCGAACATTGTGACAAGGTCCTCCAGCCGAGCCAGCATCGGCGAAGAAATTCCCTCGACGAAATCCTGCATCAGGTCGCGGTCCATGCCTACCGACCCGACGGTGATGACGGGTTTGCCGGTAATCTCCCTGATCCAGCCACCCAGATTCTTTGGATCGCCTTCATATTCTGGTTCCCAGAAGCGGCGCTGCGAGGCGTGGAAAATGTCGACCCCGGCGCGAACCATTGGGTCGAGCCAGCGGTGCATCTCGTCGGGGTCGCGCGCGAGCTTCACGTCATAGTCATAGGTTTTCCACTGCGAGACGCGCATGATGATCGCGAAATCATCGCCCACCGCTTCGCGGCACGCGGCGACGACTTCAGCGGCGAAGGCCGCGCGGTCGGCGATATCGGGGCCGCCGTAGCGATCGCCACGAAGATTGGTACGATCCCAGAAGAATTGATCGAAAATATAGCCGTGCGCGCCGTGAAGTTCGATTGCATCGCAACCGATTCCCTTTGCGGCGCGCGCGGATTCGGCAAAGGCGGCGACCGTGTCCGCGATATCCTCGTCGGTCATCGCGCGTCCGCCGGGCACGTCTGGTCCGGCAAAGCCCGACGGGCTGACCAACTCCGCATGCGGGGAGTCGGGAAAGTTGAAGTCGATGCAGCCGCCGACGTGCCATAGTTGCGGAACGAACATGCCGCCCTCGGCATGGACGGCATCGACGGCGCCTCTCCATGCGGCGAGCGGGGTATCGCCAGCGAAGATCGGTACCGTGTCGGCGGCGACCGTATGGTCGATGGCGACGCCGGTGCCCTCGGTGATAATCGTGCCAATACCTGCGGCGGCACGGCGGCGGTAATATTCGGCGCCGTCGTCGGTCAACACGCCGCCCGGCGCAAAATAGCGCGACATCGGCGCCATGCAGAAGCGGTTCGGCGCCTTCAGCGACTTGCAGGTGAAAGGAGCATGCAGCGGCGCAAGCAGCGCGGCGAGATCGTCGAACGGCGCAGTGGTCATCAAGCGAGTTTCCTCACGAAGTCGAGCAGCGCCTCGTTATAGGCCGAGGGCGCTTCGAGCTGGGGCGAATGGCCGGTATCCATGGTGCGCAGCACGCCGTTCCGTGCGCAGTTCGCGGCGAAACCGGCGATCGCGGGATCGGCGATGCTGTCCCTGGCGCCGCCGATAGACAGCACAGGAAAGTCGAAGGATGCCAGCAAATCGCGCTGGTCGAGCGTGGCGAGGCCCGCGAGAGTGTCGCTCGCCCGCGGACCCGTGGCGATAAAACCGCGCTCGACCCAGCCGATCATTGCCTCGCTCGCGCCTTCGCCCGAGGCACCCTCGGCCAGCGCGCGGAAGAAGCCGGGACGATCGGCGGTGATCGCGGCGCCGATGCCGAGGACATCTTCCGGCGTGCCGCCGTGCGGGAAACCTTCGCCCTGGACGTAGCGTGGCGACGCGCCGCAGGTCAGGACCAGCCCCGCGATGCGTTCGCCGAGCAGTCCGGCCGCGGCGACAGCGACGGCGCCGCCCAGTGACCAGCCGTTGAGCGCGATGCGGGGCGCGCCGCAGCGCTCGACGATCGCCGCGACGTCCCGTGCGATGGCGTCGATCGACATGTCGGTGAAATCGCGGTCAGATCGGCCGCAGCCGCGGTGGTCAACGGTGATCGCACCATGGCCGTCGGCGAGGAGAGCCTCGACCGCCGACGCCCAATAATCGCCCGACATGCCCCAGCCGTGGATCAGCACGACCGGCAATTTGGGGGCGCGATAGTGCTCGTAATAGACCCGGCTGCCGTCATCGGTGTCGAGATAGGCCATAGAAGCTCCTATGCGGGCGGCGACAGCGTCACGCCGGGCAGCGGGTTGAAGTGATACATCTTCACCTTGCGATGCGCGATCTTCCAGACGCCGCTCCGCCGTTCGAAAACATCGAAATAGCTCGCCGCGACGGTCTGCGCCTGTCCGTCGGAGGTCGTGCCGATGCAATCGACGTCGCACACGCCTGTTGCGCGGTCCTTCCCCTCGAAGGTGATGACGAGGTTGGTGGTATAGTGGCTCGACGCGAGCCAGGCGCCCCACAATATATCCTTGGTGACATGCGCGATGCCGTCGGCTCCCTCGAAGCTGCCGAAAGGCGGACCGATGTCCCAGACCGCGTCGGGCCACCAGATCGCGGCGAAGCGGTCCCATTCGCGTTTGTCGAAGCCGTGGCAATAATCGCTGACAAGGTCGTGCATCGCGAACCGGCTTTCGACGCGGTCGAGGCGCTGTTCGAGGTCAGTGGCTTCGGGCATTCCGGACTCCTGCGGATATGGGATCAGTCGAGATAGGCGGCGAATTTCTCGCGCGCCGCGGCGAGACGCGTCGGCACATGATAGCTAGGGAAGACACCCTCCGACGGTCGCACGTCGCGGAGGATGTCCTTGGCCACGCCGATCTTATGGACCTCGGTCGGGCCGTCGACGATCCCCATTTCGGGCACATATTGCCACATATCCATCAGCGGCGTTTCGTTCGACATGCCGAGCGAGCCGTGGAGATGGAGCGCGCGATAGACGACGTCCTTGAGCACGTCGGGCATCGCCGCCTTGATCGCGCTGATCTCGCGCCGCACCGGGCGCGTGTAGGCCTTGTCGCGGTCGAGAAGCCAGGCGGCGTAGAGGACGTGCAGCCGGAATTGCAGGATCTGCGTGTAGCTGTCGGCGATCTTTTCCTGCACCATCTGCTTGTCGGCCAGCCGTTCGCCCTTGGTCGTGCGACTAACGACGCGTTCGGTCATATAATCCATCGCCTTGTTCAGCATGCCGACGGTGCGCATCGCGTGATGGATGCGGCCGCCGCCGAGCCGCGACTGGGCGACCTTGAAGCCTTCGCCGACGGGGCCGAGGCGGCTTGCCTCGGGCACGCGGCAATTGGTGAAGCGGAGATAGCCATGAACCCCGCTGCCGATCTCGTCCTTCGGCCCGACCGCGGTGTTGCGCACGATTTCTAGCCCCGGCGTATCGTGCGGGACGATCAGCATCGTCGACCCTTCATGCACCGGCACATCGGGATCGGTGATGACCATGACGATCAGGAATTCGGCGATGCAGGCGTGGCTGGCGAACCATTTTTCGCCGTCGATCGCCCATTCGTCGCCGTCGAGCCGCGCCTGGCAGGTGAATTCGCCAGGGTCGGCGCCGGCCTGCGGCTCGGTCATCGAGTAACAGGAGACGATCTCGCCATCGAGCAACGGCTGGAGATATTTCGCTTTCTGCTCGGCGCTACCGAAGCGCGCGAGGATTTCGGCGTTGCCGGTATCGGGCGCCTGCGTCCCGAACACGGTCGGCGCGAAGCGGCTGCGTCCGAGGATTTCGTTCATCAAGCCGAGCTTGAGCTGGCCGAGGCCCTGGCCGCCGAGCTCGGGGCCAAGGTGACGGGCCCACAGGCCGCGCTTCTTCACTTCCTCCTTGAGCGGTGCCATCGCGCGCGCGGCGGGCGAGCGCGGATCGACATGCGCGGCGGGGTCGCGAAAGACGAGGTCGAGCGGCTCGATCTCTTCGGCAACGAAGCCGCGCATCCATTCGAGCTGCTGCTCGAAGTCGGGGTCGGTCGAAAAATCCCAGGCCATCAGCAATCGGTCCCTTCGCGTGCCGACACGGTCATTGCCCGGCGTACCATGCACCATCGACCCAGAGCTCGGCGCCCGACACATATTTCGCCTCGTCCGAGGCGAGGTAGAGGCTGGCGTAGGCGATATCCATCGGATCGCCGACGATGCCCATCGGGATCGACGCCTTGATCGCCGCGTCCTGTTCGGGGGTGATGTCGCCGAGGATCGGCGTCTTGATCTGGCCGGGGAAGATCGTGTTGACCCTGATGCCTTGCTTGGCGAACTCGAGCGCGCCGGCCTTGCCCATCACACGCACCGCCGCCTTTGAGGCATGGTAGGAAATGGCATTGGGGCTGCCGATGAGGCCGTAGAGCGAACTGACATTGACGATGGCCGCATTGCCTGAGGCGAGCAGGGCAGGGGCCGCCGCTTTCATGCCGAGGAAGACGCCGGTCTGGTTGATCGCGATCATGCGATCCCATCCTTGCTGACTCTCCTCGACGATCCCGCCGGGGTGGAAGATGCCGGCATTGTTGACCAGCGTCGTGAGCTTTCCGAAACGCGCTACGGCGTCCGCCACCGCGGCGCTCCAGCTGGCTGCATCGGAAACGTCGAGATGAATGAAGGCTGCCTTGCCGCCTTCGCTTTCGATCGCGGCGACGACGGCGTGGCCTTTCTCCGCCTGCAAATCGCCGATGAGCACTGCGGCGCCTTCGCGGGCGTAAAGGATTGCCTGAGCCTCGCCCAAGCCGCTCGCGCCGCCCGAGATCAAGGCCGACTTACCGGCCAGCCGGTCTGCCATATTTCACTCTCCCATTCGGTGTTTATCGTTGGCGAATCTTCTTGCACACTTACTAGATGAGAACAAGCAAGAATATTTTGGTATGGTATTTTGTGATTTAAAAGAACTAAATATCATAGATTTATGTCGGATCATTGTATCGTATCGTCCGCGCAAAACAAAATTTGCTTGTCGACAACAAGCAAGTGAGGCATGCTTCGATCGGAGCGTGACTCACGACAACCGCACAAGCGGCCGCGAGCGACCAATGCGCCCGTCGATGGGAGAGAAATGATCATGATCGATCGCGTGAAATCCGTGCGCCTTCTGGCCACCGCAGCAGTCATTTTGTGTCCGGCATCGGTCGCCAGCGCGCAGGAAGCCGCCGGCGAGAGCAGGGCGTCATCGTCCGGCGGTCTCGAGGAAATCGTTGTCACCGCGCGCAAGCGTGAGGAAAGCATGCAGGATGTGCCTGCGTCGATCAGCGCGCTGTCGGCGGGCGAACTCGACCGGCGTTTCGATTCCGACGTGCGCGACTTTGCCGACTCGTCACCCAATATCGTCATTGACGATACGCAGCAGGGACCTGGCGGCGTTGCCGCCGTCTACATCCGCGGTATCGGCGTCGCCGATGTCGAAAAATCGGTCGACCCCGCGGTCGGCGTGGTGTTCGACGATGTCTATATCGGCCAGAGCTCGGGCAGCCTGCTCAAGGCGATCGATATCGACCGCGTCGAAGTGCTGCGCGGGCCACAGGGCACATTGTTCGGACGCAATGCCACGGGCGGTGTCATCAACCTCGCGCGCTCGCGCCCGACCTACGACCTGACCGGCAAGGCGCGCCTGACCTATGGCCGCTTCGACAGCTGGAAGATCGAGGGCGTCGCCAGCACCGGCCTGACCGACAATGTCGCGGTCAAGGTCAGCGGCGCGTACGAGAAGTCGGACGGCTATATCTTCAACAGCTTCCAGAACCAGGACGGGCAGCGGTCCAAATTCTACGCCATCTCCGGGGCGCTGCTGTTCGAGCCGACCGACAATCTCGACATCCAGCTCAGCTATGATCATCAGAAGACTAAGCAGGATCCGCCGCAGCTGCTTGCGGTCAACCGGCCGACCGACCTGTTCTGCGTCGCCTATAGCCAATGTTCGCCCACGCCGGGCGAGCCGACCTCGGGCGACCGCTATGTCAGCGTATCCGACGGCCGGCTCGAGAAGAATGCGACCTTCAAGCTCGACATGGCGATCGCCAAGGCGACCTATGACCTGGGGTCCGACATGCAGGTTGATTATATCTTCGGCTGGCTGAAAACCGACGAGGAAATCAATCAGGATTTCGACGCCGGACCGCAGACGCTGTATCACACGGACCGGCCCGCGCGCTGGCGGCAGACGACCAACGAACTGCGCCTGACCAAGGGCGGATCGGGGCCGCTGACCTTCGTTCTCGGCGGTTATCTGTGGGATTCGCGCTACACGATCAACCTCAAGAATTACATCGGCTTTGCCGGCCCGCCGCTGCTCACCAGCGCACAGGATGTCCGGCAAACCAACAAGTCGTGGGCGATCTATGGCGAAGGCGATTACGAGATCGTCGACCGGCTGACGCTGACGGTCGGGGCGCGCTATACCAAGGACAAGAAGTCCAGCATCGTCAACGACCTGCCGATCTTCTTTTACGGCACGACGGTCGAGGAGAATCCGGTGGGGTCCGCGCCCGGCGCGATCGTCATGGCCGATCCGGTCAAGAAGAGCTGGTCGAAGTTCACGCCGCGCGTTTCGGTTCGTTATGAAATCACCGATGAAGCGATGGTCTATGTTTTATGGTCGCGCGGTTATCGTGGCGGCGGGTTCAACGGACGTCCGGCGACGATCGGCGCGGCGACGATCCCCTATGACCCCGAAACGCTCGACAATTATGAGGCCGGCTTCAAGACCGAGTTCGCAAACGGGCGCGTCCGCCTGAACGGCGCAGCGTTCCTGATGAAATATAAGGACATGCAGCAGGATCTGGACGTTCCGGCGCCGGGAACCTCGACCGGGCGCGAGAACCGCACGATCAATGCCGCTTCGGCCGAACTCAAGGGGTTCGAGCTCGACCTGACCGCGCGCGTCGCCGATGGTTTCACACTCAACGGCAACCTGGGCTATCTCGATGCGAAATATAAGGATTTCGTCGGCGATATCTTCAGCACCGGCACGCCGATCGACGCAAGCTTCCTCAAAATCCGCCGCGCGCCGAAATGGACCTGGAGCGTCGGGGGGACATATGAGGCCGATATCGGCAGTAATGCATCGGCGTGGGTCTCCGGCGACGTCCACTATATCGGCGGGCACGAGATCACCTTCCTCAACAATCCGAGCCTGCGCAACAATGGCCAATATCTGGTCGACGCGTCGATCAACGCCCGGATCAACAAGACCACGATCAGCTTGTTCGGCAAGAATCTGGCCAACGAAAAGGGCTGGACGATCGGTTACGACGTGCAGGGGGTGTGGAGCTATGCCGCGCCGCGTCCCCGGCGGACGTGGGGCGTTGCCGTGACCCAGGCCTTCTGAGCGGTACCCGGAATGGCCAATAAGTCGAAGTCCGAACAGCGCAGATGGGTGGTCACCGGGGCATCGCGAGGCCTTGGCCTCGCGATCGCCCGGCTCGCCGCGAGCAAGGGGGACAAGGTCGCCTTGATCGCCCGCGGCGCGGATATCGACGCGCAGGCGAAGGAGATCGGCGCGAACGCGATCGGGCTGGTCGCTGACGTGACCGATCCGGCGTCCGTCACCGCCGCGTGCACCGAGGTCGTGGCGCGCTGGGGCGGCATCGATGTGCTGATCAACAATGCCGGTCTCCATCGTGGCGGGCTTGTCGGCGCGCTGGCGCAGGACGATTGGCAGGCGGTGCTCGACACCAATTTGTCTGGCCCGTTCAATTTCGTGCGTGCGGCCTTGCCGCATCTGGGCGAGGGCGCTTCGATCGTGAATATCGGCGCCGTTGTCGGCCTGCGCGGCTTTTCGGGCGACGCAGCGTACGGCGCGTCAAAGGCGGGGTTGGTCGGGCTGACCCAGGTGCTGGCGGTCGAATTGGCGCGGCGCGGCATTCGCGTCAATCTGGTCATTCCGGGACTAACCTCGACCGAAATGACCAACGGGATATCGGCGCGCGCCAAGGCCAAGCTGGTGGCGGGCATTCCGCTCGGCCGCGAAGGCACGGCGGAGGAACTGGCCGACGTCGTCTGGTGGGTCGCGGGGTCGCCCTATATGACCGGATCGATCATCTCCAACGACGGCGGGCTGCTGTGCAGATTGTGAGCGATCCGGCCGAGCGGTTCTCCCGCTGGCTGGAAGCGGAGGCGGGGATTGCCGATGCACGGATCGTGCGCGCGCTGACCGGCGGCAACGCCAACGTTACGAGCCTTGTCGAAAGTGCGAGCGGCCCGATGGTGCTGCGGCATCCGCCGGCCGATACCGTGTCCGACCTCGCCGGCGCCGGCATCGCGCGCGAGTATCGGTTTATCTCGGCGATCGCGGGGAGGGCGCCGGTCGCGGAGCCTATCTTGTTCTGCGACGATACCGAGGTGCTCGGCGCCCCCTTTTCGCTGACCCGTTTCGTGCGCGGCGCGGCGATCACCGACATGCTGCCGGATGGCTATGCGGACGATGTCGCGACACGCAATGCCGTGGGCCATGCGTTGATCGACGCGCTGGCCAGCGTCCATGCGATCAAACCGGTTCCTGCGACGCTGGGCGACGCCGACAAGGCGCGACACTTCGTCGGCCGCCAGATCGAGCGATGGCGCGGCGTGCGGGCGGCACACGCGGTCCGCGACCTGCCGCTAATCGAAACGCTCGGGGCTTGGCTCGCTGATAACGCCCCGGCGCCCGAAGCGGTGCGGATCGTCCACTGCGATTATCATCTCGACAATGTGCTGATGGATTTGGCCGAACCCAAGGTCCAAGCGATCCTCGACTGGGAGATGGCGACGCTGGCCGATCCGCTCGTCGATGTCGGGCTGGTCACGGCGATGTGGAATCGCGACGAAAGCTTGCCGCTCGGCTTCGCCTTTGTGCAGCGCGTGTCGAACGTCGCGGGGGTAACCGGCGGCGCCGACCTTGCGCAGCGCTGGGCGAATGCGACGGGGCTTTCGATGGACCGTCTGGGATATTTCCAGGCCTTCGCGCTGTGGCGCCTCGCCGCGATCGTCGAGGGCGCCTATGTCCTGTTTCGCGAAGGGCAGGTTGACGGGCCGTATGAACGCGGGCTCGAACATGATGTGCCCGCGTTGCTCGACGCGGCACAGCGGATCGCACAGCGTGAGGGGATGGCGTGATGGACGCCACGATGATGCACGAGCCGCTCGGCACCGTCACGATTTTCGAGCACGGCGAGCGCATCCATGCGACGAGCCGCATCGGCTTGTTCGACGGCGAACAGGTGACCTGGCGAAGCTTTGCCGAGACCGCCGAACGCGCGCGCCGCCTCGCCGCGGCGCTGCGGGTAGCAGGCGTGGAATCGAACACGCGCGTCGCGACGCTCAGCTGGAATGATTTTGCCCATTTCGAGGCCTATCTGGCGGTGCCGGCGATGGGCGCGGTGCTCCACACGCTCAACCTGCGACTGCATCCGGACCAGATCCGGTTCATCATGGCCGACGCCGAAGATGCGTTACTGATCGCCGATGGTCCGCTGCTGGCTGCGCTGTTGCCGCAGATCAATTCGCTCGAAGAGCTGAAGCATGTCATCGTCACCGGCGACGCCAAGGGACTTGCCGGCCTGGAAAAGCCGTGGACGCCGTACGAGGATTTTATCGCCGGCCATGCGCCGGTCGCCGAATTTCCGGTACCCGACGAAATGTCCGCGGCGGCGACCTGCTACACCTCGGGCACAACAGGCAATCCCAAGGGCGTGGTCTATTCGCATCGCACGATCTTCCTGCACAGTATGGCGTCGATGGCGGCCAACGCCTTCGCGCTGAGCGACCGCGACACGATCCTCCTGCTGCCGCCAATGTTCCATGCCAATGCGTGGGGGCTCCCCTATTCGGGTTGGCTTGCGGGCGCCGATTTCGTTCTCCCGGGACCGCATCTGCAGCCCGAGGCGATCCGCCGGATGATCCGCACCACCGCGCCGACCTTTACCGCGACTGTGCCGACCATCCTCAACGACCTGCTCCGCGCCGATGCCGCTGCGCCGGTCTATATGGGAAGTTTCCGCGTCATTGTTGCGGGCGGATCGGCGGTTTCGGAAGGGTTGATCGCCGACGTCGAACGCCGCTGGAATGTGCCGCTGATCCAGGGCTGGGGGATGACCGAGACAAGTCCGCTCTGCGTCCTGTCGCACCCCGCCGCCGACACGGCGGGCGAGGAGGCGCGGCACCTGCGCGCGAAAAGCGGGCGGCCGGTTGCCGGCGTGTCGGTGCGGCTGGTCGACGACGACGGCAAGCGCGTCGCCGAGGACGGCAAGAGCGTCGGGCGGTTGCAGCTGCGCGGCGCATGGATCGCGCGCGGCTATCACCGCGGCGCGGGCGCCGATGTGCTGACCGCCGACGGCTGGCTCGATACCGGCGATGCCGGGACGATCGACGAGCGCGGCTATGTCCAGGTCACCGACCGGATGAAGGATCTGATCAAGTCGGGCGGCGAGTGGATTCCCTCGGCCGAACTGGAGAACCATGTCGCCAGCCTCGCCGGCGTCGATCTGGCCGCAGTGATCGGCGTCGCCGATCCGCGCTGGGAGGAGCGACCGCTCGCCATCGTCACCACCACCGACGGCACGCGTCCCGATTTCGCGGGCCTGCGCCGCGCGCTCCACGACCGCGTTGCGCGTTTCTGGATACCCGAATACTGGGCGCACGCCGACACTCTGCCGTTGACCAGCGTCGGCAAGATTGACAAGCAGGCGCTGCGCGAGGCCGTCGCGACGGGCAAAACGGCTTTTGAAAGGATTGATGAATCTTCATGAACGCACCGTCGTCGATGAAGGGCAAGGCCTCGCTGCGCGAGGTGACAGAGGTCCAGCCGGCTCCCGTCAAGGTGCGGGCCAAGCCGCGCGCCGTTCGCCGCACGCAGGCCGAGCGCACCGCGCTGTCCGACGCCCGCATGTTCGACGCGGCGATGCAGTTGATCGTCGAACAGGGGACGCACGCGACGACGCTGAAGGAAGTCGGCGAGCGGGCCGGCTATTCGCGCGGGCTCGCATCGAGCCGTTTCGGGTCGAAGGATGCGCTGTTCGGACAGCTGGTGCTGCACTTCAACACCAGCTGGACGCGCGAACTGGCGAACAAGGTCGGGACGCGCGGCGGCGCGCAGGCCTGTCTGGCGGCATTGCGTGCGGTCGAGGGATTCCTCGCGAGCCATTCGGGATATATGCAGGCCATGTATATCCTGTGGTTTGAATCGATCAGCTCGCACAATGACGTGCGCGACCATCTGGCCGCGTACCACGAAATCTATCGCGGCGACGTCGCGCACTGGGTCGAAGAGGGGATCGCCAGCGGCGAGATCGACGCTTCGGTCGACGCCGAATGCTATGCCTTCGGCTTTTGCAGCTTCATCTTCGGTACGATCTATCAATGGCTCGTCGCTCCCGACAATGTCGATCTGCCCAAGCAGTTCGAAGCCTATCGCCGTTCGACCGCGAAGGCCTTCGGGATCGCTTACTGATTCTTTCGGCTAAGCTCGTTTAAAATCAATAAATACAATGATTTGGATGAAGCCATTTGCACTTGATTTTACATTTGCTAGACGCTAACAAATAAATGCAAGGGATGCTGTTGAAGGCATCGGATATTGGGAGAGCTGGCTTGGCAAAGGCTGTCGAACCGCTGCCGTTGGGGAGCGTGTTTGCTCGCGTGGTAGACAGGACGGCGCCAAGGCGTACCAGCCGGTGCGCGTGCCATCGCTCCGTCACCGCAAAGTCCATCGAATGAACCGCGCGGATCGCATCGACGGTGGTTTGATGCGGCCCGTGCTTGAAGGCGTTCGCGTCATCGAACTCGCGGGCATCGGCCCGGCGCCTTTTTGCGGCATGATGCTCGCCGACCATGGTGCCGAGGTAATCCGCATCGATCGGCCGGGCGGCAGCGACCCGCTGTCGCAGGATCAGGGACGCGATGTCCTGCTGCGGTCGCGGCGGTCGATCACACTCGACCTGAAACGACCCGAAGCGGTGGAGATCGTCGCCCGGCTCGTCGAGACTGCCGACGGCCTGATCGAGGGGTTTCGGCCCGGCGTGGCCGAGCGACTGGGGTTGGGGCCCGAGGTGTTGATGGAGCGCAACCCGGCGCTGGTCTACGGCCGGATGACCGGCTGGGGACAGGACGGCCCGCTCGCCGACAAGGCGGGACACGATCTCAACTATATTTCGATCAGCGGCTGCCTTGCCGCGCTTGGCGCTGAAGGCCAGCCGCCGATGCCGCCGCTGAACCTGATCGGCGATTATGGCGGCGGCGGTATGATGCTGGCGTTCGGATTTGTGTCGGCGCTGCTCGCGGCGCGGCAGAGCGGCGCGGGGCGTGTGATCGATTGCAGCATGGCCGATGGGGCGGCGGCGTTGATGGCGGGCATGTGGTCGCTGCGGCACAATGGCATGTGGGACCGCGGGCGCGGCCAGAATCTGCTCGACGGTGGCGCGCCCTTTTATGCCTGCTACGCCTGTGCCGACGGCCATTTTATCGCGATCGGCGCGATCGAGACGCAATTTTACACGCGGCTCGTCGATGCGCTCGGGCTGGGTGAAGACCCGCTTTTCGCCGCGCAGCATGATCAGTCGCAATGGCCCGCGATGACGGCGCGGCTCGCCGCGATTTTCGCCAGCGAACCCCGCGCGACGTGGACGGCGCGGCTGCAACAGCGCGACTGTTGTTACAGCGAAGTGCTGACGATGGACGACGCGCCGGCGCACGAACACAGCCGCGCGCGCGGCAGCTATGTCGAGGCCGATGGCTGGACGCAGCCGCACCCCGCGCCGCGGTTCGCGGACACCGACGTCGTGGCACCCAGAATGTGGCGGCGCGATTCCGATCGCGTGGCGATCCTCGCGGAGATCGGCGCGATGGACCCCGATCGCGTGGCGGCGGGCTGAGCTTTGGAAGAACAGGGCGAGCGCCGGAAAGGCGCCGTCGGATTTGTGGAGAGTGAGACAGATGACCGAGAACAACAATTCAAGCGGGCCCGCGGTGGACTTTGACGCGATCGTCATTGGCGCCGGTTTTGCGGGCCTCGCGCTGATCCATTATCTGCGCGAACTGGGTCTCACCGTCCGGGTGTTCGACCGCGCGTCGGATATCGGCGGCACCTGGACTTGGAACCGCTATCCGGGCGCGGCGACCGACAGCGAGAGCTATTATTATTGCCTCACCTTCTCGCCCGAGCTGCTGCAGGAGTGGTCGTGGACGAAACGCTATCCCGGCCGCGAGGAAACCCAGAATTACATGCGCTTCGTCGCCGACAAGTGCGACATGTGGCCGCATATCCAGTTCGATACCGAGATCGTCGAAGCACAATATCTGGAGGAGCGCGGCTGCTGGCAGGTCAGGACGGGCGACGGCGACGTCTTTACCAGCAAATATTTCATCAGCGGCATGGGCATGATTTCGGAGCCGATGATCCCGAAGATCCCCGGCATGGACCGCTTCAAGGGCCCCATCTTTCACTCCTCGCGCTGGCCGCACGAAGGGCTGGACTATGCAGGCAAGAAGGTCGGCATCATCGGCGCCGGCGCCACGACCGTGCAGATGCTGCCCGTCGTGGCCGAGACGGCTGGTAGCGTGACGGTGTTCCAGCGCACCCCCAATTATGTCCTGCCCGCGATGCAGAAAGAGATGACCCCCGCGTGGGAGAAGGAGATCAAGGACAATTATCCCGCGATCGTCGCCAAGTGCCGCAACCATGTCTTCGGCATGGCCTTCGATAGTCCCGTCGGGCGCAACGTGATGGATACGGCGCCCGAGGAACGGCAGCGCATCTTCGAGGAGAATTGGACCGGCAGCTTCCGCTGGGTGTTCGAGACCTTCGACGACCTGCTCGCCAGCCCCGAGGCGAACCGGATCGCGGGCGACTTCATCGCCGCCAAGATGCGCGAGCGCGTCAACGACCCCGCGCTCGCCGACCTGCTGACGCCAAGCTTCGACGACTATCCGCTGTTCGCCAAGCGCCCGCCGCTCGACCACGGTTATTTCGAAGCCTTCAACCGCGACAATGTGCATCTGGTCGACATCAAGAAGCAGGAGCCTTTGGTCGAGATCACCGAAACCGGCGTGCGCACGACGCGCGCCGACTATGAATTCGATATCATCGTGCTGGCGACCGGCTTCAAGGCCTATACCGGTGCGCTCGAAGCCTTTCCGATCCGCGGCAACAGCGGGCAGACGCTGCGCGAAAAATGGCAGGTGCAATCGGCGTGCATCATGGGGGTTTGCGTCGCGGGCTTCCCGAACATGTTCACCGTCACCGGGCCGCAGGCGCCCTTTGCCAACTTGCCGACGTCGATCGAGCAGAACGCGATCTGGATCTCGCGCTGCATCGGCAAGATGGAACGCGAGGGGCTGGATATTTTCGAACCGCGCGAAGAGGCCGAGCGCGAATGGACCGCCGCGACCGCGGACATCCACGGCCAGACGCTGATGAACGAAGGCGACAAGGTCAATTCGTGGATGATGGGCGCCAACCGCGACGACAAGGGCGCGCGCGTCCTCATCTATTTCGGCGGTGCCAATCTCTATTATGACGCGCTCGACAAATCGGCTGCCGAAGGCTTTCCCGAACTGGAGTTCAAAAAGCTGTCGAATCACGAGCGCGCTGTCGCGGCTGGTTGAGGATTTGCGATCACATCAGCGGCCGCTCACATGCTCCACCATATTGCTGCACCCACGTCCGGTGTCCCGGCCGCGAATGATTAACGCGACAACCTTCGCTTTTCCGGATTTCGAACAGAAAGCATGGCGCCACCTCAATTGGTTCGCCGAGTAGCGGTGATCGCACCCTTTGTCGCGCTATTCGCTCTCGGACATCAGGGAGCGTGCCGAAATTTTAGCGTCGCTTGAATGCTTTGCCGGTGGTTCTTGCGAGATTTAAAGTGATCGATTTCGGATGCATTTCTCAGATGGCTAAAAACCTTCCAGTCTGATGCCAAGGCTAAGTCGGCAGGGCGTTTGCGGCACGAAGAGATCCGGCGCGCCCGGTTGAGCGAGCGATCCGAGCGCAAAACGGTTTCCCGATGCACCCAAGAGATTGGTGACGGCGAGATGGAATTCGGTCCTGCCGAGATTCAACGAGGCGTTGAGATCGACATCCCAAAAGCGGCCCTGCCAGCGGCTGAGTTCCGGACCAATGCCCAGACGCGACCGGCCCGTGTGACGCAGCGCCGCCGAGAATCGATAGGGATTCTTCGCATCCACTGGACCGGAATATTCGACGGCCAGCCTGGCGTTCACATCGGGAATGTTGGGCAGGCGTCCTTCGGCGACGATGATATGGCTTGGTTTTGCTGCCGTGACGATTGCGCGGTTCATCGTAATTCCGCCGTTGAGCAACAGGCGTTCGGCCGAACGCCATTGCGCCGTCGCTTCGATCGTGAACGTCTTTGCATCGCCGATATTCGCCGCGGTGAGATAACCGGCATGATCGATGATGTCCGCCTGCACGTTGCGCCAACGGCCCACGGACAGGCTCAGGCCTCCGGTCAGTGATCGGCTCGCGCCTGAGGGCCGACGTAACGCTGCCTCCCACGCGGCATAGCGATCGCCCGAAAGGGCGATGAAGCCGGCGGACGATGCCGCCGCGGTCGGCGGGCGATAGCTTGCGGCATAGCGAACAAGAAACTGGACGTCGCCGGGGAGCGTCAGCAGCGCCGACGCGCCGGGGAGGATTTTCCAGCCTTTCCCGTTCCAGTTGAAGGGCGTCTCGGGAGAATTGGCTCCCGACGTATGCAGGCCGTGTCCGCGCCATCGCGCCATACGCCCGCCGATCGACAAGGCGAGAGGGCCGAATGCCTCGGACGCCTCGCCGAACAGGATATATTCGCGGGTCGATGCCGCGGTGGCGGTTTCGAATGGCGGCGCAGCCCGGTAGCGGAGCGCGGACGAAAAGCGGGTTCTGCTGTCGACCACCGAAGCGCCGATCAGCCAGCCGCTACCCGCCGTCCCGGAGCGTCCGACCCGCATCTCGGCCGAACTCACATTCGACGTCTCGCGGCGGACCAGCGCGAGCGTGTCGGGCAGCGGTTCGCTCGCGTCGAAAAGATCGTGGAGGCGCGCACGCGAATGCGACAGGTTCGCTGCGATATCGAGCCCGTCTTGCGCGCCGCGCAGGGTCATCGACGCAAGGCGGAAGCGATTGGAGTAGGGCTGCGCGATTGCGGCCGCGCGGGCGAAGCCACCGAGACGGCGATCGACATAGCCCGCGTCGCGTCCATCGATATCCTGCCAGATGCCGAGTATCTCGGCACGCCAGGCGTCGTCAGGCGCGATGGCCAGCGCGGCCCGCCCCCCGGATATGTCGAGCAGGTTGCCGTTCACGGTGCCGCGCAACGCGTCGTCGATATAGCCGCCTTCGCGCACCCGATAGCCGACCAGGCGGACGGCACCGTCGCTCCACCCGACTGGCAGATTCAGCGTCGCTGCGGCTTCCGTGCCCAGCGTTCCGCCGTGGATGGCCGACGTCGACAGTGTGGCTTGCAATTGTGTCCGGTCGGGATCGGGCTGGTTGGGCTCGATCCGCATGACCCCGCCAAGCGAACCCGCCCCGTAGAGCGTTCCCTGCGGTCCCAGAAGGATTTCGGTGCGGGCGATATCATAGAGGCGCAGGTCCGGGTCGGGTCCTGAATAGTTGAGGCGCGCCTCGCCCAGATATTGCCCGACGATGGCCTGCGTATGTCCGCTGAAGCTGGAATCGCCAACGCCGCGCAGAAACAGTTTGTCGCGGCCCGGGCCAAGATGGGTCGAACTGAGCGAGGTTCCGGCGCGTTCGATCGCTTCTGTGCCGCGAAATTCGGAATAGACCAGGTCGCCCGCTTCAATCGTTTGGACGCTGCCCTGATAATGCGATCGCTCCGTTCGTCGCTTGCTTGCGGTCACGACAATCTCGACTTTGGGTGGCGGCGCCTGAATTTTTGGCGCGAGGAAAGGAGGAGGCGCTGCGCTTCGTCGCGGTTTGCGGTGCGGAGCGGGGACGAGGCGGAAACTGGTACGACCAAGCACCACCACTTCGATCGCAAGGCCCCGTACCATCCTGCGCAGCGCTTGTTCCGCCGTCATCCGCCCGCGAACCCTGCGAATTTTCAGATCGGCCAAATCGGAATCGGCGAGGGCAATGCTCGACCGGGTTTGCGCACCGAGCGCGCGAAGTCCGGTCTTTAGCGATCCTTCCTGAACGTCCACCGACATCAGGTCGCGGGCGTGTGCGGGACTGGCCAGCGCGAAGACCGCCCCCGCAGCGGCGGCAATGCGGTAGTCATCCCTCATTTTTGCGTTGAAAGCGTCCACCCGTCGCCGTCGCGGCGTACATCGACACCGAGCAGCGGCCCCAATTGCATCATGCTGCTTTCGACGTCGAGGTTGAGCTGGATCGTCGCACTGATCCGCATATTCGCCGCTGCGGGCGACACCGAAACCGGAACGCCGAGTTCGCGCGAAAGGTCCGCTGCCACGGCGCGGAGCGGCGCATTTTCATAGTCCAGCCTGGGAATTGCCCATGGCCCGATCGCGTCCGTCGCGATTGAGCGGCGCGTCATTCGACCCTCGATTGCAATCAGTCGTTCGCCCGGGCGCAATTCGGCTCGGGCTTTGCCGCTCTGGAAGGCGACCGCTCCTTCGGCGACGGCGACTTCGGTCGTGTCGCCTTTCCGGCTGACGACGAAACGCGTTCCCAAATTCTGGACCATGCCGCCGTCGAAGGTAACGCGAAACCGCGTGTTCGGGTCGTGAACGACGTCGAAGAGCGCTTCGCCCGTGACGAGTTCGGCCGAACGCGGCATGTCGCGGTCGAGCCGCATCCGGGTGGCGCCGTTCAGGACGATCCGGCTTCCGTCGGCGAGCGATATATGTTTGCGCTGTCCCTCTTGGGTCGCGACTTCATACGTGCCATCGGGACGGAGCGCGAAGAAGGCGGCAAGGGCAAATGCCGTCGCGGCGCCGGACGCCCAATAGCCGGCCTTTAGCCACCGCTTCGGCGGGGCCTCGACAGCATCCATGTCGGGAATGAACGACGGCGGATCGGCCGCCAGATCATCGGCCAGCGCGGCGTCGACAACTGCCAGCTGGTGATACAGCGCCGCATGCGATGGGTCGGCTTCGAGCCATATGGTGAACGCGTCCCAGTCGTCGAACAGCGGATCGCGCTGGCGGACGAGCCAGCCGATTGCGACGTCCCTCGGATCGGCTCCCTGTTCAGCCATTGCCTTCTTCCTTCAACGCGGCGATCGCCCGATAGGCGCGCTGAATGTCCTTTTCTACCGCGCTTAAACTGAGGTGATAGCGTTCGGCGATGGCGCGCTGGCTCAGTCCTTCGACACGAAACAGAAAAAAGATTTCCTGCACGCGGGTACCGCACGCCGCGAGGCGGCTCCGGGCACGCGCGACTTCTTCCCTCGCGGCCAGCCCCACGTCGGCGGCGCTTGCTACGCCCGCCAGATGCGCTTCTCCCCAGGCTTCTTCGCGCGCCATGTTCCGGGCGTCGGTCCGATAGTCGTTCAGCATCAAATTATTCGCGGCCCGGTAGAGATAATTCAGCGGGTCAAAGATTGGCCCCGCCGGTTTCGCGGCGATCCGAACCCAAAGTTCCTGAACAAGGTCTTCGGCACGAGGGCCGGCGCCGCGGGCGCGCAGGAAGCGCAGCAAGTGGTCGCGGTGCGCGAGATAGACGGCTTCGAGACCAGAGGGGGGAGCGGTGGCCGCTTCGGACAATATCTGCTCGGTCACGGCCTGCCCGCGTCCCATGTCAGGCCACTTCGCCAAGCGCGCGAATGGCGAGGACCGGCAGCGGATCGAAGGTCCGCTTCCGGTCGGCTTCCGCACTTTGCGGAGCGACCGCCGAAGAGCAGAGTATCTCCGGCTTTGCGACAATGTCGAAAAGGTCGCTTTGCGGTGCACGAAAACGCAACCATTCTGTATTGTTACCGCTTGCGAGTTCGACCACCATAACCCCGCACGATGGGGCGCCGCCGCCTATGCGTATCCGCCCGTCAATTGGCAAGCCCCCGAATCCTTCCTCGCATGGTGGCGTCAAGCGCGTGACCATTGTGGATCGAGAGGCTGCGCAAGAAGCAGGGAGGCGAAGCTGGGCCGGTTGTCGTGAAGCCAACCGGCCAGCCCCCTGGATGCGGAAATATCTTCCGTCAAATCCGCATCCTTCGTTGTTCGCGCATCGTCAGAAGCCGACCCGGAAGCCCACGCGGCCCGTGATCCCGTCATAGCCGCTGCCCAGTTCGCCCTGGCCCTCGGCAAAGGCTTCGAAGCCGCCCGCGGTGCGATAGGACAGGCCCACGCGCCCTTCGCCGAAGGTGCCGAGCCGGTCGCCCTCGATCCGCTGGGTTTCGCCTGCGGTCACGGTCAGGCCATAATCGTCGCCGAAGATTCGGACCGCATTGCCGCTGGCATAAAGCGTCAGTGCACCGCCGTTCGCGAAGTGGCTGGATCCCCCGAAACGTGCACCGATGCGGGCCTTGACCTGCTTCGATGTTTCGAACTCGAGCCGCTGGGTTGCGGTGCCGAGGCTGTCGATGTCGGTGGCCGACCAGGCGAGGCCAACGCTGGGCTCGATGAACATGCCCGTGCTGCCGAAGCGCATTCCGACCTCGCCGTCGGCGCCCCACGTCGAGCCGCCGATGTCCTGCGTCGACGAGAACGCGGCGGCGTCGAGCTCGACGTCGTGATGGTCATATTTGACGAGCAGGTTCGCGAAGAGGCGTTCGCCGACGTAGTTGGCATAAATGCCGACGTTGGCGGTCGACAGCTCGATCCGCTCGCCGCCTTCGCGATAGCGCAGCTTCGATGTCGCATAGCCACCGGTGAGGCCGAAACGCAGCGCGCCGGTCTCTCCGCCGCCGCCGAACAGGTCATAGCCGATCTGGCCGCCCTGCCGCGTCTGGCGATAGCCGAGGTCGATCGCATCGTCGCCGTCGGCGGTCGTCCAGTCGCGCGTCGCGCGGCCGCCCTGCAGCGAGCCCCACAGGCGCGAAACCGCACCGAGGTCGCCCATCAGGGCGTCGCGGCGCGACAGGCCCTGCGTTCGCCACAGATCGGCGCTCATATCCCACATATGGTCTGCGGCCTGCAGCGCACCGAGCTGGCGGAATGCACCTGCGCCCGCACGGCCGACGAGGCTGTAGCTGCCGCTCGCCGCGTCATAGGTCAGCGCATAACGGACCAGGCCGATATCGCGCGTCGCGTCGGCGAGCGTGAAGGCATCGGCGGTCGATTTACCTTCGACCTCGACCAGCAGCACGCCTTTCGCTCCGGTTATTTTGGCTTCGGTCGGGTCGGTGGACAGCGCGATGGCGGTCGAACCAGAGGCGGACCCTTCGATCACGAGGCGGTCCGACGCGCGGCCGGCGCCATCGATATCGAGGCGCACGACCGCGTCGCCCCGACCGACATAGTCGCCAGCGATGGTCAGCACGTCGCCCGCCTTTTCGTTGCCGAGGTCGATCGCGCCGCTGTTCTCGAACCGCTCGAGCCCGTTGAGGCGCAGCGAACCCGCGGCGCGCACGGTGCCGCTGTTGCGCAGCACGTCGACGCCGTCGCCGAAATCGCTGTCCTTGGTCAGGACGAACGACCCGCTGTTGTCGAACAGGTCGTCGCCGCCGGCGAAGCGGACCCCGCCGGTAATCGTGCCCCGGTTGTCGAGCGCGATCGTCCCATTCTCGACCCGAACCGCAAAACCGTCGCCCGCCTCGATCGTGCCGCGGTTGATCACATGCGCGTCGCCCGCGAAGGACGGGAAATTCGCTGGCGGTGCGGCAAAGGCGGCAATGCCGATCCCGCCGCTGGGCGCTTCGTCGCCCGGATTGGGGCAGGGGTTCGGCGTTCCGTCGCCAAGGTCGGGCAGCGCGCAGCGCGTGCCGACCGCATCGATGACGAGGCCGTCCTGGCCGCCGAAAACATGCGCGCTCGCGCCAATGTCGATCGACACATTATGGCCCCGTGCCACGACCGCGCTGGCGTGCTGCGAGCTTATGTCGCCGCGCAGGTCGAGCGCGGCATCCTTGATCATGTCGATATCGATCGCCGATCCCGATACGGCGCTGACATTGCCCGCGAGAATGACGGCGTTGCCGAGGCCGCGCGCGCTGATGCCCATCGCCCCATCGCCGCTGACGGCGACATTCGCGGCGCGTATGTCGATGTCGCCGCCCAGGGAAACCGGGTTATCGGGAGCCGGTCCCGAATAGAAGGATACGAACCGGGTACGGGCCTGAATTCCGTGCGAACCAGCGCCCTCGGTCACGATATTCTGCGCTTCGATCGAAACCACGCCATCCTCGCCGATAGCGCGAATCCCGATCGCCTTGTCGCCGGAGGTCGCGACGTCGCCGATCGCCCGGATGACGGCGGCGCCGTAACGAGCGGTGATCCAGAACGCGTCCGCATTGGCCCCCTCGGTCGTTACCTTTCCGCTTGTCAGGACCAGATTTTCGCCGCCCGTCGTCGAACTCAATATGCCCGCCGACCATTCGCCCTTTGTGGTCAGGGCCCCGAGCACGCGAATATCATTCGTTTTCCCGGCCGCCATGATGCCATAGGATGTAGCGCCGGCCGTGGTGACATCGCCGGCAATGACGCTCGCTTTGCCCCTGAGGGCCGTGGCCGTGATCGCATGCCCGACGAGGCCGTCGGTGGAGATTTCCGCGACGCGGACATTGGCATTGCCGAAGACGGATGCCGCCTCGGCGCCTCGCGCGAAATCGCCTTTCACATGGATCGAGCCCGCTTCGGCGTTGGCGGTTCCTGCCCCGGATATGGCCGCGATGCCGCCGCCATTTTCGGCAGTGAGCGACCCGACCTTGACGAACGCATTGCTGTTGTCCGACGCCGCGACGATACCGCCGCTGCCTTCACCTTTGAAGATCGCGCTTCCGACTGAAACATGGGCCGCTCCAGCGGCCGTGACGTTGACGCCGCCGCTCGCGATCGTCGATGTTGAGGTCGCCGATATCGACTATTGCGACGCCTTGGCTATTCAGGACCACGCCGCTGTTGTAGTTGCCCGACAGGTTGATCCGGCCCACCGAGATTGACGTCGTGCCGTGGATCAACTGCCCCTCATATTCGATGCCGTTGGTGACATTAAGGCCCCAGATATAGTCGCCGTTGCCCTCGATCGTATCGACGACGATATCCGTGTTGCCGCCCGAAACGACCTTGATCCCGTCCGATGCAAAGCCGTTGGTTGAGATGGATCCGGCATTGATGGCGACGTCGCCGAGGCCGCCCTGCTCGACGACGATGCCGTTCGAATAATCGCCGACCGTACGTACCGATCCGACATTGATGCGGGTCGATCCAAACGGGGTCGCGACGGTAATGCCAGCAGCCAATTCACCGGGGGTGACAACTTCGGTGGAGACGCTTGCGAGGTCGATCACGACATCGCCGTCGGCTTCTACGGCAACACCGGATGCATCGCGGGTAGAGATTGACGTCCCGGAACCATTGATGGTGACGGCGCCCTTCGTGCCGAATTCGGAAATGGCGATGATGCCAGCTTCGCCGACAACGGGGGCGAGCGAAAGCCCGCCCTCGAGATTCAGCGTGATATTGCCTGCCGCATCATATCGGATGCCATCGGGAAAGGCGCTGCCATCCGATGGGCAAAATACCTCGCCATCGACCAACGGTCCGCAGGCGTCTTGCTGTTGCGCAGCGGCGGCATTCGCGCAAAGCAGTGTCGCAAGTGCCCCGATGCTGGCGGTCGCAAGGTTGCGTCGTGTGCGGCTTGAAATCATTCACTCTTCCCTTTCAATTCTTCGGCGCGAGCCGAGGGTTTTGAAAGGGAGACACCGCCGAACGAGTGGACCCGCATTCGCTTGGTCTTTTTTCCTGATCACGGGATGCTCTGGCGGGTTCCGGCTGGTTCATCGTTGGAAGCTGTCGCTTGACGACGGTATTTACATTTATAAATCAATTACTTGTATAGAAGATGCAAGCGAAGAAGCCTTCTTTCAGCCGGCGATATAATAATAGCCATAGGCATCGCCAGTCGAGGCTTGAGCGCCAATCCGGCAAAGCTCAAATTGAACCCGGTTGTTGTAACCGGCCTCAAGGAAGGGTGGCCGCCCTAGCGGGCGACCTCCACCAGGTTGGCGCCTGCCTCGCGCTCGTCTATCCTGAAGTCCGTCCCAAGGAATCGTTCAATCAGGCGGGCGGCCGTCCGCGTGTGCTCGCTAATCTTCACCGTCGTGAACGCACCCCCGCTGGCCAAGGCCATCGGTAGCAAGAGCTGATCTTGCAGATAGGGGCCGGCGAAGGCGCCCGAGGCGAGATAGCCCGCCATACGCTTGGCGGCTGTCGTCGCAAGGCGTTCTGCGGGCACGCCAAGCCTCCCGAATCCGGACATCACCTCCGTTACATGCTCAAAGCTGGCCTCGAGTAGAAGCGCGTTGCCCGGCCCCTGATCGGCAGGGAGTTGCCGTACCACGAAGGCTTCCGTGGGCCACTCGACGAGCACTTTCTGTGCTGCTTTTAGCTCACGATCAGCGACGTCAAAGGGGATGCCCGCAACGATCGCGGTCGCTTGCACCGGTCCGGTGCTACCGCGCTCGATGCATTCCACTGCGCGAAGCGGGGCAGGCTCGATATCTATTTCGATGCGACCGCCGCCACGCGGAAAGAAGCCGTGCCGAACCAGTTTTGCCGTGATCGTCGGGCCCATGCGATTGAGGACCGGGATGAGGGTTCGCTCGATAAAATCGAACGGAGGCGCAGCCAGAGCATGGGTGCCGCCCTCGATCACGAGGCGCGACGGGGCGTCGGCGAGCATAAGCGGAACCATGATCGTCTGGAGAACAAGGCCCGTGCTGCCTGCGGTCCCGACTGCGAAATGATAGTTGCCCGGCGTCACGCGTCCCGGGCGGAAGCTTATGCTGTTCGATCCCACGGCCAGCCCCGAGCATTCGGCGGCGCCGATCACGCAGGCGGCCTCGATCGCGGTCACATGCTGGCGCATGAGCCCCGGCTTTTCACGTCCCCCGCGGATATTCTCGATCGTGAAAGCCTCGCCGGTCAGCAGCGCCAGCGCGCACGCATAGCGCAGCACCTGTCCCCCGCCTTCGCCTTCCGATCCGTCGATGATGATCATGTTCTCAATCCGTGTCCGTAATCATTAAAATGGTCGCGACCCCTTTCCGGCTGTCGAACCACAAAAAAGTCCCGTCCCAAGCGACATCCTGAAACCAGCCTGTCCATGGCATCCAGTTGACCCATGTGCTCGTCTCGGAGAAACGCAGGCCGCAAACAGCGCGCATGAAGTCGGTAGCCAAGCTTAGTGCGCGTTCGTCGGAGCCCGTGAATTTTTCATAGGCGCCGCCTTCGCGAATCCAACCAGCCAGTCGGCCATAAGCTGTAAACGTCGCCTCCATCTGGAAAGCTTTTATCGTTGATTTGATCTGCGAAATCGCAGGCAAGGCTTCGACGACGCACGGGTGGCGGAAGAACCGTCCCAATAGATCGAACTCGTTCCAACGATTTCTCGAAAGAGCCCATTGAACGGCGGGTGCACCTTCAATCTGGAACTGCGCTATCTGCGCCCCTCCGTTGACGTGCGTGCTCCGAATAGCATTCGCCACCTCCAAAAGGCGCGCATCCAAATCCGGTATCGACTTGATGACCGTCCGTTCCCAGTCGCTTGCAACGGCCATCAGGTCCGGACGGTCCGACTGCCAGTCGATTTCACGATAGTCCATGGCGTTACCCCTTTACGCACACCACCTGCTTCAGCGTATGGACGATCTCGACGAGGTCGGCCTGCGCCGCCATCACCGCTTCGATCGGCTTGTACGCCTTAGGCGTCTCGTCGATGACGCCTTCGTCCTTGCGGCATTCGACGCCCGCGGTGTCGGCGATATGCTCGTCGAGGGTGACCAGCCTTTTCGCCGCCGTGCGGCTCATGACGCGGCCCGCGCCATGGCTGCAGCTATCGAAGCTCTCGGCGTTGCCCAGCCCGCGCACGATGAACGATTTCGCGCCCATCGAGCCCGGGATGATCCCCATCGTGCCCTTCGCCGCGCGCACGGCACCCTTTCGGGTGACGAGCACATTCTCGCCGAAGTGATTCTCGCGCGTCACATAATTGTGATGGCAATTCACCGCTTCGGCCTCGGCCTCGAAGGGCTTGGCGATCTGGAGCCGGAGCGCGGCGATGACGTTCGTCATCATCATGCGCCGGTTCAACGCCGCAAAATCCTGCGCCCAGCCAACCGCCTCGACATAATCGTCGAAATGGTCGGTCCCTTCCGGGAAATAGGCGAGGTCCTCATCGGGCAGGTTGATGAACCATTTGCGCATGTCCTTCTTCGCCAGCTCGATGAAATAGGTGCCGATCGCATTGCCGACGCCGCGCGATCCCGAATGCAGCATTACCCACACCCGCCCCTCGGTATCGAGGCACAGCTCGATGAAATGGTTTCCCGTTCCGAGCGTCCCCAGATGCGTGAGGTTGTTGGTGTTCTTCAACCGCGGATGCTTGGCGACGATGCGTCCGAAACGCTCGGCGAGCGTCGCCCAGGCGTCGACGATCGCGGCCGGAGGATCGCCCCACGAACCATGATCGCGCTGGCCGCGCCCGACCGAGCGGCCGTGCGGAACCGCCGCCTCGATCGCGCTGCGGATACCCTCCAAAGTGTCGGGCAGGTCGTGCGCCATCAGCGTGGTGCGCGCCGCCATCATGCCGCAGCCGATGTCGACCCCGACCGCGGCCGGAATGACCGCGCCCTTGGTCGGGATCACCGATCCGACCGTGGCGCCGATGCCGACATGAACGTCGGGCATCGCGGCAACATGCTTGAACACGAACGGCATCTGCGCCGCCTTGCGAAGCTGCGCGCGCGCCATGTCCTCCACGGGAACGCCGCGGGTCCACATCTTGACCGGGCGTCCGTCCTCGACATTCATCACTTCATAGGTCGTCTGCGTCATGGGGACCTTCTGCCTTCCTTCTGGAGCAAGCCGCGCTGCGAGGCGAGTCCTGCCGAAAATCTTCCACGCCGTATTTCGGGCTTCTGGGGTGACCGGCCGATTCCGGTCACCCCATCGCGTCCACTACGTCGAGGGACGTGAACCCCGACGCCAATATGATTGCAGAAGCCGTGCCAAGTGGATGACCACGCAGAGAATTATCTATAAGATATTGTTCTAACATAGCTTTCTTGGCAGCAGAATTTTCCTTGGCTTTGGCAGGCTGGTTAAAATGATAGATTTTTATATCGGTCTTTATATTTCTGTATAATATGGACTTATGAAACCGCTTACTGTCATCGGCTTCCTTGGTTCAACTCTGGACGCGGCCAAGTTCGGGCCGTCCCGCTGGAACAAGTGGCGGCCGACGGTCAGCATCTGCATGCAGGAAGATCTGCGGGTCGATCGCTTCGTGCTACTGCACGGCGCCTACCACCGCCGCCTCGCTGACTATGTCGCTGACGATATCCACGACGTATCCCCCGAAACCGAAGTGACTCCACATCTCCTCGACTTCGACGATCCTTGGGATTTCGAAGAGGTTTATGGAAAGCTTCTCGACTTCGCGCGCAGCTTTCCGTTCGATCCCGACAATCAGGATTATCTGATCCACATTACGACGGGTACGCATGTTGCGCAGATTTGCCTTTTCCTGCTGACCGAAGCGCGATTCCTGCCTGGGAAATTGCTTCAAACGCAGCCGCAGCGCGGTGCGCCGCAGCCAGTGGGGACGTGGAGCAGCATCGATCTCGACCTCTCGCGATACGACAGCATCGCGACGCGTTTTGCGGAAGCGAGCGCGGAAAGCGCAAGCTTCCTCAAAAACGGTATCGAGACGCGCAACGCCGCCTTCAACCGCATGATCGACGAGATCGAGCAGGTCGCGGTGCGCAGCCGCGCGCCGATCCTCCTCATGGGGCCAACCGGCGCCGGGAAGAGCCAGCTCGCGCGCAAAATCTATGAGCTCAAGAAGCTGCGGCACCAAATCGGCGGCGCCTTCGTCGAGGTCAACTGCGCGACCCTCAAGGGCGACAGTGCGATGTCGGCACTGTTCGGACATCGAAAGGGCGCTTTCACGGGCGCGGTGCAGGACCGGCCGGGCCTGCTCAAGACCGCCGACAAAGGCGTGCTATTCCTTGATGAAATCGGCGAGCTCGGCCTCGATGAGCAGGCGATGATTCTGCGCGCCATCGAAGACGGACTCTTCCTGCCGGTCGGCTCTGACAAAGAAGCCGCGAGTGCCTTTCAGCTCATCGCGGGCACCAATCGCGACCTCATCGACGAGGTCGCGGCGGGGCGGTTTCGCGAGGATCTGTTTGCGCGCCTCAATCTCTGGACGTTCAGCCTCCCGGGGTTGGCCGCGCGCCGGGAGGATATTGCGCCCAATCTCGATTATGAGCTCGAGCGATTTGCCGAGCGCGAGGGCGCGCGGGTAACCTTCAACAAAGAAGCACGCGATCGCTATCTGCGCTTCGCCGAGGATCCGGGTGCCCGCTGGCGGGGCAATTTTCGGGATCTCGCGGCCAGTATCACGCGCATGGCAACGCTCAGTCCCACCGGACGCATCGACATAGATACCGTAGGCTTCGAAACGTCGCGGCTCCATTCGCTTTGGTCGGGCGACAAGAAGGCGGGGGACGGGCTGGACGGTCTCCTGTCGTCCGATCAACTATCTCAAATCGATCCGTTCGACCGCGTCCAACTCGCCTATGTCGTCGAGATCTGCCGCGATTGCGGTAGTTTGTCCGCCGCGGGACGACTCCTGTTCTCCGCCTCTCGGGAGCAGCGCAGGTCAACGAACGACGCGGACCGATTGCGTAAATATCTTGCGCGCTTCGAGCTCGATTGGACCCGCATCACAAGCAAAATGTAGCGACATGGTGTGCTGCAATCGGCCACAACTAGTCGGGCCACGGGTAAATTCGCTCTATCAATCCATCGAGCATCAACAATGCGTCGTGTTCCGCCGTGATCTCGCGGAACCGGCGCTTTAGCCCGGCAAGCCGCAGCAGCGACGCGTCTTCTTCGTCCCGTCTGCGCCGTGGCCGCTCTGACCGATATGCCAATTCGTTCACGAGCATCGTAATATGCCCGGCGGCATCGGGCAGACCCATTGCGGCGAACCCCTTATGTGCTGATGACCAGCTTCGAACCTTGGCGCCTGGTCGGAAGATGCCGGGCACGGTCTCGGCAAATATCGACAGCACGAGCCCGGTGTTCCAGACGATACGCTCGCCGTCGGTGAGGGCCGCATCGCCGAATGCGAGTTCGGTCTTTTCTATCGCGCCGAGGACTGCCTCTCGTCGTTTTTCGGCGAAGCGGCTGACAGGGAAACGTGGCAGACGGCCTGGCCGCTTCGCGCGGTCGAGGCGGCTCGAGAGCAGGGCGGTCAGCATGGAATAGATCCCCCGGTTGGGCGGTGGCTCGTTTTGGAGCCGCGCGATCTGGAGGTGCTTATTCACGGCCAGCTTCAACAGGGATTGTTGGAGGGACGCGAACGCTACGGGAAAGAACTGCTTCCCCAATCAGGATCAGCGTCGGCGCATCGACGGCAAGCGCCCGGGTCGCGAGCCCCAAAAGATCGAGTCGCGTCGTCAGCCGCTTTTCGTCTGCGCGGCTTATGTTGCATGCGATCATCACGGGCGTGTCCGCCTTCATGCCGGCGCCGATAAGGCTGCGGGCGATATCGGCGGCCGCCTCGCGGCCCATATAGAAGACGAGCGTCGATCCGCCGCGGGCGAGCGAGGTCCAGTCGACATCGAGCGCCGCGCCGCGCTTGCTGTGCGCCGTGACGAAACGCACGTCGCGGGCGATGCCCCGGAGCGAAAGCGAGATGCCAGCCGATGCGGCGGCTGCACTCGCCGCGGTGATACCGGCGCAAATTTGGACGGGGAAGCCCGCGGCGGTCAGCGCGCCGATCTCTTCTGCCGAGCGACTGAAAAGAGAAGGGTCTCCTCCCTTTAGTCGCACGACGCGCTTTCCTGCGGCCGCGGCTTCGATGAGCAGGGCGTCGATCGTGCGCTGATCCTTCGAATGGCGGCCGGACCTTTTGCCGACGCTGACGCGCTCCGTGCCGTCGGGAATGAGGGCGAGCACGCCGTCGCCGACTAGCGCGTCGTAGAAGATGACGTCGGCGCGCTCGATCAGGCGCATGGCCTTCATAGTGAGGAGTTCGGGATCGCCGGGGCCGGCGCCGACGAGCCAGACCGTTCCGGGCGCGAAATCGTCAGGCTGCATTGCTGGTCTCCTCGGTCAGGATGCGCGCGAGCGCAGGGCGGCAGGATCCGCAGTTGGTGCCTGCGCCAAGCGCAGTGCCGATCGCCGCAACGTCGGCTAGCTTCTGGTCGCGGATCGCGGCGGTGATCGATTTCAGGCAGACGTCGAAGCAGACACAGATCACCGGGCCGCGGTCGACCTGTACGCCGGGCGCTCGGCCAGCGAGCAGCGTCGGCGCGATCGTCGGTGCAGCCAGCTGCGCGATCAGCCAGTCGCGCGGCGGCAGTTCGCCGTGTTCGGTGACGAAGAGTGCGCCCGCGAGGCGGTCGTTCGCGACGATGGCGACGCGGCGCGTGCCGCGCGCGGCATCTTGCGCCTCGATGCGCTCGCCCTTGGGGAGCAACGCCTCCACGCCCTTGAGGTCGCCGTTGCCCGCGAGTTCCCACAGCACGCCCGCGGGTACCGCGATGCGCGTCGCCCATAGGCAGCGCGGTGTGTCGGCGAGTTCGCCGGCAAGAAGCAGGAAGCCGCGCCATTTCGGCGTGACCGCGGCGATCGAGGCCGGGGTGCGTTTGAACCCGGGTTGGCCCGACACCGGATCGACGAGTGGGCGGGGGAGCAGGCCGGTTCGGCCGCCGCTTGCGGTACGGTCGGTCCAGTGGATCGGCACGAACAGTTCGCCGGGACGCTGGCCCGAGTGGAATGCGACGCGATAGAGGCTGTCGCCTTGCGGCGTTTCGACGCGTGCCAGGCCGCCGTCGGTGAGGCCGAGGCGGGTGCCATCGTCGGGATGAACCTCGACCAGCGGCTCTTCGCGATGTCGCGCGAGTTTGGGCGCGAGGCCGGTGCGTGTCATCGTGTGCCACTGATCGCGGTAGCGGCCGGTGTTGAGGGTCAGCGGCCATTTGGCGAGCGGTTCGGGCAGGGGCTTTTGCGCAACGGGAACGAGACGCGCGCGGCCATCCTGGGTCGGGAAGCGCCCATCGGCGAACATGTGATCGCCGCCCCAACGGAAGGGCTCCATCGCATCAAAGGCCGCATTGCCGCCCTGTGCGGCACCCGGTAGCGCGAACAGGCGCGCGCCGTGGTTGTCGTAGGTCGAGAGGCGACAATGCTCGCGCCAGATGTCGGCGGGACGGTCGTAGGCGAAGGCGGTCTTCCACCCCATTCGCCGGGCGACCTCCTTGACGATCCACCAGTCGGGCATCGCCGCGCCGGGGAGCGGAAAGAGCGCGCGCTGACGGCTGATCGTGCGGTCGCTGTTGGTGACGGTGCCGTCCTTTTCACCCCAGGCCGCGGCGGGCATGCGTACGTGCGCGAAGGCGCCAGTGTCGGTCTTTTCGATCACGTCGCTGACGACGACGAACGGGCAGGCGGCGAGCGCTTCGCGCACGGCATTGCCGTCAGGCATCGATACCGCCGGATTCGTCGCCATCACCCACAGCGCCTTGATGCGGCCTTCACCGACGGCACGGAACAAGTCGACGGCTTTGAGGCCGGGCTTTTCAGCTATCGCGGGCGCAGCCCAGAAACGCTGGACGCGAGCGCGGTTCTCGGGCGCGAAGTCCATATGCGCGGCGAGCGTCGAGGCGAGCCCACCGACCTCGCGGCCGCCCATCGCATTGGGCTGCCCTGTGATCGAGAAGGGTGCAGCGCCTGGCTTGCCGATGCGTCCTGTCGCCAGATGGAGGTTGAGGATCGCATTGACCTGATCGGTGCCCGCGGTCGCTTGGTTGATCCCCTGGCTGAACAGAGTGACGGTCCGCGGGGTCGCCGCGAACAGCTCGTAGAAACGCCTGAGGTCGGCAGCCGGCACGTCACATGTCCGTGCCACCGACCACAGGTCATTCCCCTCTCCAAGCTGGTTCCAAAATTCGCCGGGCACCGCGACATGCGCGGCGAGATAATCTTCGTCGACGACGCCTGCCTCGCGGCAATGTTCGAGCAGGCCGTTCATCAGCGCGACGTCGCTGCCGGGGCGGATGGGCAGGTGCAGGTCGGCCTCTTCGGCGGTCTCGGTCCGCCGCGGGTCGATGACGACGAGCTTGGCGCCCGCCTCGCAACGCGCACGGACGCGCTGATAGACGATCGGGTGGCACCAGGCGGTGTTCGACCCCACCAGCACGAACAAGTCGGCGGCGTCGAGGTCGTCATAGGTGGCAGGCACGATATCTTCGCCAAAGGCGCGGGTGTGACCCGCGACCGCGCTCGACATGCACAGCCGCGAATTAGTGTCGATGTTCGCGGTGCCGATGAAACCCTTCATCAGCTTGTTCGCGACGTAGTAGTCCTCAGTGAGGAGTTGGCCCGAGACGTAGAAGGCGACGCTGCCGGGTCCATGCCGCGCGATGGTTTCCTTGAATCGCTTGGCGACGAGATCGAGCGCCTTGTCCCAGCTCGCGCGCTTGTTGCCGATCATTGGGTGGAGGAGACGGCCCTCCAACCCAACGGTTTCGCCGAGATGCGTGCCCTTCGAACAGAGCTTGCCATGGTTCGCAGGATGGTCGGGATCACCGGCGATTTCGACCGAACGCGCGCCCGTAACAGTCGCACGGATGCCGCAGCCGACGCCGCAATAGGCGCAGGTGGTGCGGACCGTATCGGCCATCAGGCGGCCGCCTTCAGCGTGCTCGCGCGGCAGATGAGGACACGCCCGCCGTCGATCTTGACCGGCACGGTCGGGGTGCAGCCCTTGTCTTCGCCGAGCGCTTCACCCGTCGACAGGCTGATCCGCCAATTATGAAGCGGACACGCGACCGCGCCGCCGTGGACGATGCCTTGGCTGAGACGCCCATGCTTGTGCGGGCAGCGGTCGAGCAGCGCAAAGACCTTGCCCTCGGCGGTACGGAAGACGGCAATATCGTCGCCGCCCTCGACCTGCAGCGTGCGGCTGCCGCGCACGGGAATCTGATCGACCCAGCCGATGTCGAGCCATTCGGCGGTCGTCATGCGAGTTCCTCCTGCGGGATGAAGCGCGCCATCGGCGCATGATGTTCGGCCTCGGCGCCTTCGGCGCGCTGCGCCCACGGGTCGTCCTGACTGAAGCTTTGCGAATAGAGGAAGCGGGCGCGGAGGGCTTCGCGGCCAGGTTCGTCATCGACGATGCGAGTCTTCACATAGTCGACGCCGATGCGCTCGATCCACGGCGCGGTGCGCTCGAGATAGCGCGCTTCTTCGCGGTAGAGCTGGATGAAGGCGGCGCAATAATCCATCGCCTCCTGCTCGGTCGCGACCTTACAGAGCAGGTCGGTGGCGCGGACATGGATGCCGCCATTGCCGCCGACGTGGAGTTCGTAGCCGCTGTCGACGCAGACGATGCCGAAGTCCTTGATCGTCGCTTCGGCGCAGTTGCGCGGGCAACCCGACACGGCGATCTTGAACTTGTGGGGCATCCAGCTGCCCCAGCTCATCCGCTCGACCTTCACGCCGAGCCCCGTCGAATCCTGCGTGCCGAAGCGGCACCATTCGGACCCGACGCAGGTCTTCACGGTGCGCAGCGACTTGCCATAGGCATGGCCCGAGACCATCCCCGCAGCATTGAGATCGGCCCAGACCGCGGGCAGATCCTCCTTCTTGATCCCGAAGATGTCGAGCCGCTGACCGCCGGTAACCTTCACCATCGGTGCGTTGAACTTTTCGACCACGTCGGCGATCGCGCGCAGCTCGCGCGGATTGGTGAGCCCGCCCCACATGCGCGGAACAACCGAGTAAGTGCCGTCCTTCTGGATATTCGCGTGCAGCCGCTCGTTGACGAAGCGGCTCTGCTGGTCGTCGACATAATCGCCGGGCAGCGCGCATAGCAGATAGTAGTTGAGCGCCGGACGGCACGACGAACAGCCGTCGGGGGTCGTCCAATGCAGTTTCTGCATGACCTCGGGGATCGAGCGCATCGCTTGCGCGACGATTTCGCGGCGGACATCGTCGTGGCCGAAGCTCGTGCATTTGCACATCGTCTTGGGGCCCGACTGAACCTCGTCGCCGAGGGTCAGCGCGAGCAGATTTTCGACGAGGCCGGTGCAGCTGCCGCAGCTCGCCGACGCCTTGCAGCTACCGCGCACCGTGTCGAGGCTGTGTGCCCCCTTGGCGATGCACGAGACGACCTGACCCTTGGTGACGCCGTTGCAGCCGCAAATCTCGGCATCGTCCGAGAGCGCCGCAACGGCCGCCTTAGGGTCCGCCGCGCCGCCTCCCGCGGCGAAGGACTGGCCGAAGATCAGGAGGTCGCGGAGATCGGAGACATCCTCCTGCTTCTTGAGGAGGTCGAAATACCAGCCGCCGTCGGCGGTATCGCCATAGAGCACGGCGCCGACGATGCGGTCGTCCCGGACGATCACGCGTTTGTACACGCCGCGGCTCGCGTCGCGCAGCACGATGTCCTCGCAGCCGTCACCGCCCGAGAAATCGCCCGCCGAAAACACATCGATGCCGGAGACCTTGAGCTTGGTCGAGGTTACCGAGCCGCGATAACCACTCGGCTGCTGGACGAGCCCGTCGGCAAGGCTGCGGCACATGTCCCATAGCGGCGCGACAAGGCCATAGACCTGTCCGTCATGCTCGACGCATTCGCCGACCGCGAGCACCGCAGGGTCGCTGGTGACCATATGGTCGTCGACCTGAATGCCGCGTCCGACCGCAAGACCCGCCTCGCGGGCGAGCCCGGTCGAAGGACGAATGCCGACCGCCATTACGACGAGGCTGGCGGGGATCAACGTCCCGTCCTTGAGCTTCACCCCCTCGACCTTGCCGTCGCCGATGATTTCGGCGGTGTCGGCGCCGGTCAGGATCGTCTGTCCGCGCGCTTCGAGCGCCTGCTTGAGCAGCCAGCCCGCGGCTTCGTCGAGCTGGCGTTCCATCAGCGTCGGCATCAGGTGGATGACCGTGACCTTCATGCCGCGCAGGCTCAGTCCGTGCGCCGCCTCGAGCCCGAGCAGACCGCCGCCGATCACGACCGCATCGCCGCCGGCGTCGGCGGCGGCGAGCATCGTGTCGACATCGTCCATGTCACGGAACGCGATGACGCCGGGCAAATCCTTGCCGGGCACCGGAATGATGAAGGGGTCGGAGCCGGTGGCGATCAGCAGGCGATCATAGGTTTCGGTCGTGCCGCCGCGTGTCGTCACCGTCTTGGCATGGCGGTCGATCGCGACGACGGGATCGCCCGCGATGAGCGCGATGCCGTTCGACGCGTACCAGTCGGCATCGTTGATCACGATGTCGTCGAAGCATTTCTCGCCCGCGAGCACGGGGGAGAGCATGATGCGGTTGTAGTTGACCCGTGGCTCGGCACCGAAGATCGTGATGCGGTAGCGGGCTGGATCGCGGGCAAGCAGTTCCTCGACAGCGCGGCAGCCGGCCATGCCGTTGCCGATGACGATCAGATGCTCGCGCGTGTCGGCACCGGGTTGGAGGGGGCGATGTTCCATGGGTTCGTTCCGTTCGGTGGGAGAGGGCGGGGTGAGCGGCGATGCGCCTAAATGCGCACGCCTTCGGCTGCGCCCCACGTTGCGCGCCATTGGCCTTTGACGAACATCAGCCCGACAAGCGCGAGCAGCGCGAGCCCCGCGAAAATGTAGAAGCCGGGGGCGAAGCTGCCGCTCCACTGTTTGGCGATGCCGAGTGAGGAGGCGAGGTAGAAGCCGCCGACGCCGCCCGCCATGCCGACGAGCCCGGTCATCACGCCGATTTCGGCCGAAAAGCGCTGCGGCACGAGCTGGAACACCGACCCATTGCCCGTTCCGAGCGCGAGCATCGCGATCACGAACAGCCCGAGCGCGGCGGGAAGCGTGTCGGCCTGCGGCACGCCGGCAAGCGCGAGCGCCGCGACGACGAACACGGCCATCAATGCACGCACCCCGCCGATCCGGTCGGCGAGCGCGCCGCCCATCGGGCGCACCAGCGATCCCGCGAACACGCATGCCGCGGTGCAATATCCCGCCATCACGGGGGTCAGGTGAAACTGATCGGTGAAATAGATCGGCAGCGACGCGGCGAGCCCGACGAAACCGCCAAAGGTCACCGCGTAAAAGGCCATCAGCCACCAGGCATCGACCGTTTTCAGCGGCTCGAAATAATGGGTGAGCTTCTTCGGCGCGGGCGCGTTGGGCGCGTCCTTAGCCATGACGATATAGATGAAGAAGACGATCGTCAGCGGGATGCAGGCGAGGCCGAGGACGGCGTTCCAGCCGAACAGCTTCGCGAGGCCCGGCGCGAACAGTGCCGCAAGGACGGTGCCCGAATTGCCCATACCCGCGAGTCCCATCGCCTTGCCCTGATGTTCGGGTGGATACCAGCGGCTTGCAAGGGGGAGGGCGATGGCGAAGCTGGCGCCCGCAAAGCCGAGGATGACGCCCAGCGCGAGCGTCCCGGTAAAGCTGTGAACACCCGTGAGCCAGGCGGTGGACAATCCGGCGATCACGGTGATCTGGCTGATGGCGCCCGCGCGCTTCGGCCCGATGCGGTCGACTAGCAGCCCGTTGACGACGCGGAGCACCGCGCCGGCGAGCGTCGGCACCGCGACCATCAGCCCCTTTTGCGCGGGCGTAAGCCCCAAATCTTCGGAGATCGCCGGAGCGAGCGGCCCGAGGATGACCCAAACCATGAAGGCGAGGTCAAAATAGAGAAACGCGGCGACCAGTGTCGGCCAGTGGCCGCTGGCCCAGAAGTTCGACTTGGGCGCCAGCCCTGCGCCTCCGGCTGCTATTGTCATCGTCCGTCCCCTTTGTGCGACGGGCAATAAAAAAGCCGCCAGGACGGCGGCCACGCGGGCGCATCCTGACGGCTTCATTGCCTGTTGGAGTGCAGGGGAAAGGCTCCCTGCCTGCCGCGCGGACCGGCCCCTTCGTTGGAGCCGTAGCCGCTTTATCTCGTCCCGGCATCCTTGCCGAGTGCATCAAGACTGCCTGATTCGCCTTATCGGCGCAACCGGTTATTTCGCAGGTGCAGCATAAACATGAAACCTACGGAAGATCAGCGAGATAGGTCTCGATATCGTCGGGATCAAACGTGCGTCCGTCGAAAAACCGATCGCTGCCGAGCGTCAAACGGCCCTGCGTCGAACCCGCTCCGATCGGTTCGTCGAGCCCGCCTTCCAGCTTCGAACTCGCGCCGGGGAGGGGCGCGCCAGATCCGGCAAGGGCGGCACGATAGACATCGGGGCGGAAGACATTGCTGGCCGCAGTGGCCGCTATGTTGTCGAATGCCATATAGTCCCAGCGGACCATCTGGGAATAGAGCCACGCGGCCTGGCTGCGCCAGGGAAAGTTCGCGGCCTCGCGATACTGAAACATGAAGTCCGGATAGTGGATCGGCTCGCCACCTGGCACGAGCCGGATACGATCGGTGATCGCACGGAGTATCGCATCGCGCGGCGCATCGAGATATTCGGGGCGCGCCAAGATGTCGGCGCTTTCCTCGGCAGCGCCCGGCTCGACGAAGCGCGCCGCCGCGGCGTGCAGCGCGCGGACAAGCGCCTCGACCGCATCGCGCCGCTCGTCGAGTATCGTCTCGCGCATCGCGAGCACTTTCTCGACACCGCGTCGCCAGATCTGCGCGGTCGCGAGGGCGATATGGCCTACGCCGCGTTCGACCGCGATCGAGTTCCACGGCTCGCCAACGCAAATGCCGTCGACCTCGCCCGCCGCAAGCGCATCGGCCGCGAAGGGGGGACTCGTCACGACGATCTCGACGTCCTGATCGGGGCGGATACCGACGCCCGCGAGCCAATAGCGAAGCATATAGTTGTGGCTGGAATAGCGGTGCACGACGCCAAAGCGCAGCTTTTTTCCGGCCGCGCGCCGCGTCTCGGCGGCAGCCTTCAATGCTGCGCCGATGCGAGCCGGATCGCCGAGTTCGCCGAACAGCCCGACTTCGGCTGCGAGCTTCGCAGAGAAGGTGACGGCGTTGCCGTTGAGTCCCAAAACGAAGGGAACGGCGAGCGCTTCCGCCGGACGGTCGCGCCCCAGCGTGGTTGCGATGGCGAGCGGCGCAATCATGTGCGCGGCATCGGTATGACCGTAGAGAAGGCGGTCGCGAACCGTTGCCCAGGTCATGTCGCGGATCAGTTCGAGCTTGAGGCCTTCCGCGTTTGCGAAGCCGAGTTCGTGCGCGAGGATCGGCAATGCCGCGTCGACGAGCGGCAGGAACCCGATGCGAAAGCGTTCGACGGTCATTCCATGTCTCCCATCAGCGCTTCGCTCGTCACGATCGCCTCGGCGATCTCCGAAATGCGGCGGTTGGTGTGCATCGCTTGGCTGCGGAGCAGAGCATAAGCGGCGGGTTCATCGATCTGGCGACGTTTCATCAAAATCGCCTTGGCCTTATCGATTGTTGCGCGTTCGGCGAGGGCGTTCTTCGCATCGTCGAGCTCGCGCTGTAGCCGTGAGAAAGCCTGGAATCGACGTATCGCCAGCTCGACGACCGGCTTGATACGCTGTTTCGAAAGGCCGTCGACGACATAGGCCGACACCCCGGCGTCTATCGCCGCGCCGGTCGCTTCGGCATCGCTCTGGTCGACGAACATCGCAATCGGCCGTGAAAGCGCGCGCGACATGGCAAAGAAGTCCTCGAGCAAGTCTCGACTGGGATTTTCCAGATTGATGAGCACGACTTCGGGTTTCGCCGCTTCGACTTGGGCGACCAACGGGCCGGCGGGATCGATCAGGACCAGGTCGTTGAGGCCCGCCTCGCGCAGCCCGTCGGAGATGATAGCGGCGCGCGTCGTGCTGGTGTCGATGATCGCGATCCTCATGATCGCGCCTTTACGTTGCAGCGCACAAATCTGCTAGCCGGTTTCGCCGCTACGAATATTTGTGTCGATAGGCCGCAGATTCTTTCAATCATTTATCGAGCTCGTCCCAAGCGAAGATCGGCAGCATCGCGCCGCTCCTCCCTTGGGGATGCCATTTAGTTGCTCGACGCTGAATGCGGAAGGTGGCTTCAGGGAGCCGAAAGCTTAGTCTGCAGTTGTCACCTTCATCTGCGCCGCATAGCCCGTCCGTACCATTCCGCTCATCCGGTCGAACAGCGCATCGGGATCGCCGCGGCGTAGCGCCGCGATCGCCGCTTCGGCGCCTTCAGCAACGATCAGTTCGCGAGTGCCTGCATCGACCGCCGCAAGCATCTGCGCCGCCGCATCGTCCGGTGACAGGCCGTTTTCGATCGCGGCGTCGCTCTCCCCGCGGACGCTACCGTCGGCATTCAGCGCGTTACGGCTGACGTTGGTGCGGACCGATCCCGGCGCGACGACAAGGACCTTCAGTCCCAGATGCTCATTCTCGGCGCGCACGGCGTCGTGATAGCCGATGATGCCATGTTTCGCCGCTGAATAGGCGCTGCGCAGCGGTACGCCCGCGATCCCCGCGACGCTGGATATCGCGACGATCTGTCCGCCGCCCGCGCCGACCATGCGCGGAAGCAGTTGCTGGGTGAGCGCAATCGGCGCGAGCAGGTCGACGCCGATGATCTGCTGATAGACCGCAAAGTCGGTCTCGATCGCCAGGCTGCGCTGCGAGATGCCGGCGTTGTTGACGAGGCCGTCGATGCGGTCCTTCCATCCCCATGCCTGCTCAGCGATACCGGGGAGGGCAGCATAGTCGGTCGCCTCAAATGGCAGAATTAGCGTTTCGGTGGCACAGTCGGCGGCGACCTCCTCCAACGCGGCGACATTGCGCCCCGACAGGATCAGCTTCGCGCCGCGTGCTCCGAGCGCGCGCGCCAGCGCCGCGCCGATGCCCGAGGAGGCACCCGTGATCCACCAAACTTGATCCTGCATACCGGCTCCCTATCTATGATTTCGTTTCAACCTGAAACGGGTGTGAGGAGCCGTCAAGGTGCCGACCGACGCATTTCCGTGCGGGGCTGGCAATTTTGTTGCGAATCTGTTATAATAAATATCAACACGCCGACTTTGTGCCTCTTCCCGCCGCCGGGCTGGGGCATCCTTGGCGTTTCCGATGGAGCCACATCCCTTGTCACTCTGACTGGCTAGCGCCGCCCTACCAGCCCAATCCCCCTCCCATAGAGGGCCGGATATACCGCTGTTCACGCGCTTTCCCGTCCCCTGACAAGGCCACTGAAAGGAACTTGAATGTCCGCAAGCACGCCCGTCTTCGAAGTCGGTGACTATGTTGTTTATCCCAAACATGGCGTGGGGCGCGTCATTGAGCTGCAAAAGTCCGAAATCGCCGGCATGCAGCTCGAACTTTATGTTCTGCGCTTCGAAAAGGAAAAGATGACGCTTCGCGTTCCGACCAATAAGGCCGAAGGCGTCGGTATGCGCAAGCTGTCGTCGGACAAGACGCTGAAGGAAGCACTCCAGGTCCTGACCACCAAGCCGAAGGTGAAGCGCACCATGTGGTCGCGCCGCGCACAGGAATATGAAGCGAAGATCAACTCGGGCGACCTCGTGTCGATCGCTGAAGTGACGCGCGACCTGTTCCGCGCCGACGACCAGCCCGAGCAGAGCTATTCGGAGCGTCAGATCTTCGAAGCGGCATCGAGCCGCCTCGCGCGCGAACTCGGCGCTATGGAAGAAAGCGACGAAAAGACCGCGCAGGCGAAGATCCTCCAGATCCTCAACGAGCATGCGCCGCTCTACTACGCCGAAAAAGTTTAATCGCGTCCACAGCGATGAAGGGAAGGGCGGTCTGGTAGGGCCGCCCTTTTTCGTTCAGGGGTAGGTCGCGCTCACGAAATACAGCCCGTCGGGCGGCGCGTTGAGGCCGAGCGCATTGCGGTCGGCGGCGTCGAGCGCCGCCTTCAGGTCACTCGCCGACCATTTGCCATAACCGACCAGCGCGAGGCAGCCGACCATCGAGCGCACCTGATGGTGCAGGAAGCTGCGCGCCGCCGCCTCGATAATCAGCTCTTCGCCGTGGCGGCTGACAGTCAGCTTATCGAGCGTCTTTACAGGGCTTTGCGACTGGCAATGCGCCGAGCGAAATGTCGTGAAATCGTGGAGCCCGATCAGCTGCTGCGCCGCGGCGTGCATCGCATCCGCGTCGAGCGGGCGGGCGACCTGCCACGATAGGCCCTTGTCCCACGTCAGCGGCGCGCGGCGGTTGACGATGCGATATTCGTACGACCGCCCGATGCACGCAAAGCGCGCGTGCCAGTCGTCGGGGACGATCTCGCACGCGACTACCGCCACCGGCGCTGGGCGCAGCTGCGCGTTGAGCGCCTCGGTCAGCTTGAACGGCGTCAGCGGCTTTTCGATATCGACATGCGCGCGCATCGCGATCGCATGCACGCCGGCGTCGGTGCGTCCGGCGCTGAACACCTGCACCGTCTCGGCGGTAAAGCGGTGGATCGCTTCCTCGATCACCTGCTGGACGCTGGGACCGTGCGCCTGCCGCTGCCAACCCATATAGGGGCGGCCGTCATATTCGATGGTGAGGGCAAAGCGGGTCATGCGAGGCGGGTGCCCGCCGCGATCGTGCGGCCGCGCAGCAGTTCGCTCGCGTCCATCGCGGGCTTGCCCGCGCGCTGCACGCGCGTTGCGCGGATCGCGCCGGGATTGCAGGCGATGGTAAGGGCTTCGTCGAGCGTGACCCCCGGGGTGGCACCCGCGACCGTATCGGACGGGTGAACGACCTCGGCGGCGAGAATCTTGTAGCGTTCCCCCTCCAACTCGAAAAAGGCGCCCGGCATCGGATTGAACGCGCGGACCTGCCGTTCGACCTGCACCGCGCTGGTCAGGAAATCGAGCCGCGCTTCGCTCTTGTCGATCTTGGCGGCATAGGTAACGCCCTCGTCGGGCTGCCCCTCGGGCGCGAATGCGTGAAGGTCGCTCAGCACCTTGACCATCAGATCTGCACCCATCGCCGCCAGTTCGTCGGTCAATTCGCCCGCAGTCTTGCCGTCTACCGGCGTCCGCCCGATCAGCCGCATCGCGCCGGTGTCGAGCCCGATGTCCATCTGCATGATCGTCACGCCCGTTTCGGCGTCGCCCGACAGGATCGCGCGCTGCACGGGCGCGGCGCCGCGCCAGCATGGCAGGATCGAACCATGGACGTTGAGACAGCCTTCGCGGGGGGCATCGAGGATCGCTTGCGGCAGGATCAGGCCATAGGCGGCGACCACCGCCACATCGAGGTCGAGCGCCGCGAACTCGGCCTGCGCTTCCTCATTCTTCAGGCTCTTCGGCGTGCGAACGGGCAGGCCGTGCGCCTCGGCCCAGACGTGCACCGCGCTCTGCTGCACCTTCTTGCCGCGCTGCGCGGGGCGCGGCGGCTGTGTGTAGACGGCCACGACCTCATGCCCCGCGGCATGCAGCGCGGCGAGCGTCGGCACCGCAAAGGGCGGCGTTCCCATAAAGGCGATGCGCATTGTCATTTCTCGCGCGCCGCTTAAGACCATCCGTCATGGCATCGCAAGAGATTGAAGCGCTCGTCCAGCAACTCGCCCGCCTTCCGGGTCTCGGCCCGCGTTCGGCGCGACGCGCGGTGCTGCACCTGATGAAGAAGCGCGAAAGCGCATTTGCGCCGCTGCTCGCGGCGCTCCAGACGGTATCCGAACGGCTCGTCACCTGCGGGATTTGCGGCAATGTCGACACGCAGGATCCCTGCGCGATCTGTGCCGACCCGCGCCGCGATGCACGGTCGTTGTGCGTCGTCGAGGAGGTCTCGGACCTCTGGGCGCTCGACAAGTCGCGATTGTTTCCCGGCAAATATCATGTCCTCGGTGGGCGGCTGTCGGCGCTGGAAGGCATTCGCCCGCAGGATCTTGCGATCGATGCGTTGGTCGCGCGCGTCGCCGCGGGCGGGATCGACGAGGTCGTGCTGGCGATGAACGCGACGCTGGAGGGGCAGACGACGGCGCACTATCTCGCCGAACGGCTCGAAGGCTATCCGGTGCGGCTCACGCAGCTCGCGCATGGTTTGCCGGTGGGCGGTGAACTCGATTATCTCGACGAAGGGACGCTGGCACAGGCGCTCAGGGCGCGGCGCCCGGTGGGTTGACGTCGGGCGTTCGAGTTCATACCTGAGCCCCCATGTCCTTACTCCCTATCATAGAGACCCCGGATCCCCGGCTGCGCGTCATTTCAAAGCCCGTCGAAACCTTCGATGCCGAGCTGAAAACGCTGGTCGCCGACATGTTCGAGACGATGTACGATGCGCCCGGTATCGGGCTGGCGGCGATCCAGGTCGGCGTGGCGAAGCGCATTCTTGTCATCGACCTGCAGGAACCCGATCCCGAGGATGAAGAAGGCAAGAGACTGATCCGCGAGCCGCGCGTCTTCATCAACCCCGTCTTTTCGGACGAGAGCGAAGAGCATAGCATCTATCAGGAAGGCTGCCTGTCGGTTCCCGAGCAATATGCCGAGGTGACGCGCCCCGCCGAGGTCACCGTCGACTGGCAGGACGAGGACGGTAAGCATCATCAGGAACGCATGACCGGCCTGATGGCGACGTGCATCCAGCACGAGCATGATCATCTGGAGGGCATTCTTTTCATCGACCATCTGTCGCGGCTGAAGCGCGAAATGGTGCTGAAGAAGCTTGCGAAGATGCGCAAGGCGGCGTGATCAGCAGATAACAGACAAAAAGAAACCCCGGCTTTCACCGGGGTTTCTTTTTGTCTGCGATGTCGCGGCCGGGTTATCCCGCCTTCGCAACCCCAACCATCGCCGGGCGCAGCAGCCGGTCCTTCAGCATGTAACCCGCCTGCATTTCCTGCACAATCGTGCCCGGCGTCTTGTCGCTCGGGATTTCGAGCATCGCCTGATGCTGGTTCGGGTCGAGCGGCAGGCCGATTGCGGCGATGCGCGTGATGCCATTGCGTTCGAAGACGCTGAGCAATTCGCGCTCGGTCGCCTCCAGGCCGGTGATCAGCGGTTTGATCGCATCGTCGGCGCGCTGTTCCTCGCTGAGCGCGGCGAGCGCGCGACCGAGATTGTCGGCCACCGACAGGATGTCGCGCGCGAATTTGGTCGCGGCATAAGCATGCGCGTCGGCGATTTCCTTGTCCTTGCGGCGCGTGACATTCTGCGTCTCGGCGCGCGCATAGAGCAGGTCCTGCTGAAGCGCGGCGACCTGTTCGGCGAGCTGGGCCAGCTCTTCATTCTCGCCCTGCGCGGGGTTCACCGCCTCGGCGGTTCCAACTTCGGGGTTCGCGCCGTCGTCGACCGGCGTGTCGTTTTCAATGTTCGTCATAAACCTATCGTATCAGTCTGGAGAGCGATTGTGCGGTGAAATCCACCATGGGAACGATCCGGGCATAGTTCAAGCGCGTGGGACCAATGACCCCGACCACGCCAACCACGCGCCCGTCCGATCCGCGATAGGGCGCCGCTATCACGGACGAGCCCGAAAGCGAGAATAATTTATTTTCCGAGCCGATGAAAATTCGCGTCGCGGCGCCCTCGCGCGCGCTGTCGAGCAGCTGCGCGATATCCTGCTTGGTTTCGAGTTCATCGAGCAATTGGCGGACGCGGTCGAGGTCGCCGACCGCATTCTCGTCGAGCAGATTCGCCTGACCGCGCACGATCAGCACCGGCCGGTCGGCGCCGTCAGAGGACCAGATCGCGAGGCCGCGCGATACGAGATCCTGCGCCGCGCGGTCGATCGCGATGCGCTCGGCCTCGATCTCGTGGCGCACGCGCGCCATCGCTTCGGTCAGCGTCAGCCCACTGAGCATCGACGAGATATAATTGCCCGCCTCGACGAGCGCCGAGGGGTTGAGCCCCGGCGGGATGTCGATGACGCGGTTCTCGACCGCCCCGTCGCCCGCGACGAGCACGACGAGCGACTGGTTCGCCGAGAGCGGCACGAAGGCGAGCTGTTTGAGCACGCGTTCATGCTTGGGGACGAGCACCAGCCCGGCGCATGCCGAGAGCCCCGACAGCGCCGACGTCGCCTGCGCGAGCGCGCTTTCGATCGGGCCGGCGTCGGATAGGCTCGCCTCAATCTGCGCGCGGTCCTCGGCCGAAGGCTCGGCGACCTGCATCATGCCGTCGACGAAGAGGCGTAGCCCCTGTTCGGTGGGAAGCCGCCCGGCGCTGGTGTGCGGGCTGGCGAGCAGGCCAAATTCTTCGAGGTCCTGCATGACATTGCGGATCGACGCGGGTGAGAGGTTGAGCGCCGCGAGCTTCGACAGCGTGCGCGAGCCGACCGGCTGGCCGGTTTCGAGATAGGCGTCGACGACCAGCCGGAACACGTCGCGGGCGCGCGTGGTGAGTTCGGTGATCGGCGGGGTTGTCATAATGGGGATTTAGGGACGGGGAGGGGTTGGGGCAAGCTTTGCTGGCCAGTGCGTGCAAGCCGCGTTAACCTCCTCGCGGGGGAGAAAATCATGACGACACCGCCACTCGACTGCGACGATCCGCTCGACGACTTCGACCACCGCGACATCGTCCTGCTCGGTCGCAAGCACCGCGTCTACACGATCGGCAGCGGCCCCGCCGTCATCGTGATGACCGAAATGCCCGGCATCAGTCCGCATGTCGCGCGTTTCGCTCGCTGGGTCCGCGATGCCGGTTTCACCGTCTATATGCCGCATATCTTCGGCAAGGATGGCGCGGTGCCGCGGGCGCCTCGTATGTTGTTCACGATGATCGGCGGGTGCATCAGCCGCCAGTTCCGGGCGTTTCAGGCGAATGAAAGCTCGCCCGCGACGCAATGGCTGCGCGCGCTCGCGTCGCTCGCGCACCAGGAATGCGGCGGCAAGGGAGTCGGCGCGATCGGCATGTGCTTCACCGGTAATTTCGCGCTGTCGATGATGCTCGAACCAGCGGTGCTCGCGCCCGTGCTGGCGCAGCCCTCGCTGCCGCTCAACGATGCGGCTGGGATGCACATTGCTCCCGACGAACTCGCAGCGGTGAAGGCGCGGATGGAGGCCGAGGACCTGACCGTGCTTGCTTATCGTTTCGAGGGCGACAAATATTGCCAGGCGGCACGCTTCGCGGCCTATGAGGATGCGCTCGGTGACCGCTTTATCGGCAAGGTGCTGCCCGACGAAGCTGCCAATCCCGACAGCCCGATGAAAAACCCGCACAGCGTCGTCACCATCCACCTGATCGACGAAGCGGGCCAGCCGACTGTGCAAGCGCGCGACGAAATCCTCGATTTCTTCCGTATGCGGTTGAGCGATTGATCCGGGCGGCCTAAGGGCCACCGCAATCACCAATCGAAAGGATAGTCTATGCGCCCCTCAGGCCGCGCGCCCGATCAGATGCGCCCCATCGCGATCGAAACCGAATTCACCATCCATGCCGAGGGCAGCGTCCTCGTCAGCTTCGGCAACACCAAGGTGCTGGTGACCGCCAGCGTCGACGAAAAGGTGCCGTCGTGGATGCGCGGCAAGGGGGCGGGCTGGGTTACCGCCGAATATGGCATGCTGCCCCGCGCGACGCACACGCGCGGAAGCCGCGAAGCGGCGAAGGGCAAGCAGTCGGGCCGGACGCAGGAAATCCAGCGACTTATCGGCCGCAGCTTGCGCGCCGTCGTCGATATGAAGAAGCTCGGCGAGCGCCAGATCATCATCGATTGCGACGTCATTCAGGCCGATGGCGGCACGCGCACCGCGTCGATCTCGGGTGCGTGGGTCGCGTTGCGGATCGCGGTCGACAAGCTGCTCGCCGCGAAGACGATTGCCGAGGATCCGATCGTCGACAAGGTCGGCGCAATCTCGTGCGGTATCTATAACGGCACGCCGGTGCTCGACCTCGACTATGACGAGGATTCGGTCGCCGAGGCCGACGGCAATTTCGTGCTGACCGCGAAGGGCCAGATCGTCGAAGTGCAGGCGAGCGCCGAGGGCGCGACCTATGACGAGGAAGGCTTGCTCCGCCTGCTCCGCCTCGCGCGCATCGGCTGCGCCGAGATTTTCGCGGCGCAGGACAAGGCCACGGGCCGCTGACATGACGCGCAGGCTCGCCCCCGGCAGGCTGGTGATCGCCAGCCATAATGCAGGCAAGGTGCGCGAGATTCGCGCGCTGCTCGAGCCCTTCGGGATCGAGCCGGTGTCGGCGGGCGACCTCGGCCTTCCCGAGCCCGAGGAGACGGGGACGACCTTTCGCGAGAATGCGCTGCTCAAGGCGCATGCGAGCGCGTCGGCGGCGGGGCTGCCCGCGCTCGCCGACGACAGCGGGCTCGAAGTCGCGGCGCTCGGCGGGCGCCCCGGCGTCTACACCGCCGACTGGGCCGAGCGGCAGGCGTTCGAGGGCGAACCCGGCCGCGACTGGTATATGGCGATGGGCAAGGTCGAAGGCCTGCTCGCCGAACAGGGGCCGGACGTCGACCGCAGCGCCTGCTTCGTCTGCACGTTGGCACTGGCATGGCCCGACGGCCATGCCGAGGTGTTCGAGGGGCGAGCGCAGGGGAACCTGACCTGGCCGCCGCGCGGACTGCTCGGTTTCGGTTATGACCCGGTGTTCGTTCCGGTCGGTAACACGTTGACTTATGCCGAGATCGACCCGGCAGAGAAGCATGCGATCAGCCACCGCGCCGATGCATTTGCGAAGCTGGTGGCGGGGGCTTTTCAGCCAATCGATTGAGAAGGTTGCGGGAAGGGCGAACTCGCGCCATGCTCCAGCCATGATCGTCGAACTTAATGGTCTTGCGGGGGTAGGCAAGCTGACCATTGGCCGGATAGTTGCGCAGTCTATCGACGCGCGGCTGATCGATAATCATACGATTTACGACCCCGCCTTTGCGACCACGGATTTCGGATCCGAAGAATTTCGCAAGACGGTCAGAGCCGTGCGCGCCATCGTTTTTGATCGTGCGGCTCATCTGCCGGGCAGTACGCCGATCTTGCTGACCATCGCACCGGGTCGTGATCGCAAATGGGGCGAGGAGTGGCAGGACGCGATCCGCCGGCTCGCCGATGCGCGCGGTGTTCCACTATATGGAGTGCATCTGCGCTGTGCCCCCGCCGAGCTTGCGCGGCGGATCGCCGATCCCGGCCGCGCGGGAACGCGAAAGCTGACCGATGCGGCGGCCCTTGCGGACGGCGCTGAAAGACCTGTCTTGCTCGATCATTGCGACAGACGGTTCGATCTCGATGTCACCGCGTTATCAGCGGCAGAGGCAGCAGAAGCTATATTGCACTGGGTGCGCGGCGAGGCGGGCTGACTTTCCGGGGCGATGCCCTATATCGCCCCATATGGCCGAACCGCTCGCCCTTTATGTCCACTGGCCGTTTTGCGTGTCGAAATGCCCCTATTGCGACTTCAACAGCCATGTCCGCGAAAGCGTCGATCGGGATGTTTGGCGCGAAGCGTTGCTCGCCGATTTGCGGCATGAGGCAGCACTGCTGCCCGGGCGCACGGTCGGATCGATCTTCTTCGGCGGCGGTACGCCCAGCCTGATGCCGCCCGAAACTGTCGCAGCGGTGATCGCGGCGGCGGAGGGTGCTTGGGGACTGGCGGACGATGTCGAGATCACACTCGAGGCCAACCCCAATTCGGTCGAGGTCGCCAATTTCGCCGACCTTGCCGCGGCCGGGGTCAACCGCGTTTCGATAGGCGTGCAGAGCTTCGATCCCGAAGTGCTTGAATTTCTTGGCCGAGCGCACAGCGAAGACGAGGCGCGGCGGGCGATTACGACGGCGCAGGAACATTTCGCGCGTGTCAGCTTCGACCTGATCTATGCGCGCCCGGGGCAGTCGATGGCCGCGTGGGAACGCGAACTTACCGACGCTCTCGCGTTCGGCACCGATCATCTCTCGCTCTACCAGCTCACGATCGAGCCCGGCACGCGCTTTGCGACGCTCGCTGCGAAGGGCGACCTCACCATCCCGGACGGCGATACCGCTGCCGACCTGTTCGACACGACACAGGCGATGACGCGCGCGGCCGGCCTGCCGCGCTACGAAGTGTCGAACCATGCGCGCATCGGGCAGGAGAGCCGCCACAATCTCGCTTACTGGCGCTACGCCGATTATGCAGGGGTTGGCCCCGGTGCGCATGGGCGGCGATTGGGGCAGGCGACCGAGCGGCACAAGAAGCCCGAGAATTTCACAGCGGCGGTGGAGCGCAACCGCCATGGGCTGAAGGTCGAAAGCGATTTGCCGGCGCACGAGCGCGCGACCGAGGCGATGCTGATGGGGCTGCGGCTGACCGAAGGGATCGACCTCGAGCGGATCGAGGCGCGTAGCGGGCTGCCTCGTGCGGCGTTCGTTGATGCCGATGCGGTTATGCGGCTGGCTAAGCAGGGGTTGATGCGCGCGGACGGCGACCGGCTGGCCGTGACCGACGACGGCATATTGCTGCTCGACTCGATCCTTTCCGAGGTGGTGCGGACCGGCTAGGCTTGCCGCGAAGCGAGGCCGATTTTGAGCGATACCCTGATCCGCGACTGGGATGCCCATCTGGCGCATGAAAAGCGCCGGTCGGAACATACGCGCCGCGCCTATATCGCGACCGCCGAGCGGTTTTGCAGCTTCCTGTCGCACCATCGCGGTGGCGCAGTCGATGCGCGCATGTTGAAGGCGCTGACGCCGAACGACCTTCGCGCCTATCTCGCCGACCGCCGCGCCGAGGGGCTGGGCAATGCGTCCGCCGCGCGCGAATTGTCTGCGCTACGCGGCTTCCTGCGCTTCGTTGGCGGGACCAACGCTAGCGTGCCGCAAATGCGCGGGCCGCGCGTCAAGAAGGGCCTGCCGCGCCCGGTCTCGCCCGCTGAGGCATTGCAACTCGCACAGGATGTCGAGGACAACGCCCGCGAGGGCTGGGTCGGTGCGCGCGATTTTGCGTTGCTGTTGCTGCTGTATGGCGCGGGGCTGCGCATCGGTGAGGCGCTGTCGCTGACGGGCACGGCGTTGCCACTCGGCGAGACGCTGCGCGTGACCGGTAAAAGGAACAAGACGCGGATCGTGCCGATCCTGCCCGCCGTCGCCACTGCGGTGTCACGCTATGTCGAGGCGTGCCCTTACCCGATCGCCAAGGACACGCCGCTCTTCCTCGGCGCACGCGGCGGGCCGCTCCAGCCGGGTGTCGTCCGTGCAAGCGTGCGATCGGCGCGGCGCGCTTTGGGCTTGCCCGAACGCACGACTCCGCACGCGCTGCGCCACAGTTTTGCGACGCATCTGCTCGCAGGCGGCGCCGATCTGCGCAGCTTGCAGGAATTGCTCGGCCACGCGAGCCTTGCCTCGACGCAGATTTATACCGCCGTCGACGCCGCGCATCTGCTCGATATTTACCGGAGCGCCCACCCGCGCGCCTAGCTCGCCTGCTTCGGCTTCCAGGTGATGACGCGGTAGATATAGATGACCACGAGCGAGCCGATCGCGACCAGCGCGACGGGGCCGACGAAAGCGTCAAGGTTCGCGAACTTCCCCCCGAACCAGTTACCGGCGCCCGCAAGCGCGGCGATCCAGATCGTCGATCCTGCGGCGGTCCAAGCCAAGAACTTCGCCTGATTCATCTTCACCATCCCCGCGGGCAGCGACACCATCGTGCGCGCGACGGGCATGAAGCGCGCGACGAAGACGATCGCCGGGCCATATTTCAGGAAGAAAGCATGGAGCCGCTCGACCTCGGCCCAGTCGAGCGTCAGCCAGCGGCCGTGACGGTCGATAAAGGGTTTGAGCCGCTCATACCCGATCCAGCGCCCGATCCCGTACCAGATCCAGTTGCCCGCCGTCGTGCCCGCAACCGCAACCGCGACGAGCGTCCAGAAATCGAAATGCCCCTTCGCGACCGCGATGCCGCCGAGCCCCATGATCACCTCGGACGGGATCGGCGGGAACACATTTTCGAGGAACATGAGGATGAATATCCCCACATAGCCCCAAGCCTGGATCAGATTGAGAATGAAGTCGGTCATGGGGAGGTAACGCGCCGGCGCCTCAGCCGATCCGGCGGTTGATCGCGTCCCAGATCATCCCCGCCGTATCGCTGTTGTTGAAACGGTCGATCGCGACGATCCCGGTGGGCGAGGTGACGTTGATTTCGGTGAGCCATTCGCCGCCGATCACGTCGATGCCGACGAAGACCAGCCCGCGTTCACGCAGTTGCGGTCCCAAGACGTCACAAATCTCCTGCTCGCGCGGGGTGAGTTCGGCCGCTTCGGCATAGCCGCCGACCGCGAGGTTCGAGCGGAATTCGCCTTCGCCGGGCTTGCGGTTGATCGCGCCCGCGACCTCGCCGTCGACGAGCACGATGCGCTTGTCGCCCTTGCTGACGCTCGGCAGGAATTGCTGGACCATGAAGGGTTCGGGCCACACCTGTCCGAACAGCTCGACGAGCGCGCCGAGATTGCCGCCATCGGCATCGATCTTGAACACCGCCTTGCCGCCATTGCCGTGGAGCGGCTTGATCACGACCGCGCCGTGGCGCGCCTGAAAATCCTTCACCGCGTCGAGACTGCGCGTGACCATCGTCGGCGGCATGAACTCGGGGAAATCGAGCACGAACACTTTTTCGGGCGCGTTGCGGACCGAGACGGGGTCGTTGACGACGAGCGTCTGGCCCGCGAGACGCTCGAGCAACCAGGTGCCGGTCAGGTAACCGAGGTCGAAGGGCGGGTCCTGCCGCATCAGCACGACATCGACATCGCGGCCGAGATCGAACAGCACCTCTTCACCGAATTTGTAATGCGCGCCCGCTTCGCGCTGCGCTTCAATGATGCGATGCGCCTTCGTCGTCAGCCGCCCAGCCTCCCATGTCAGCCCGCGCACATCATAATGATACAGCTCATACCCGCGTTCGAGCGCCTTCAATATCAGGTGGAAGCTGCTGTCGCCCCCGATGTTGATACCGTCCATCGGGTCCATTTGTACTGCGGCGCGCAGGGTCATTCGATCATCCTCAGGGTTGCCAGACGTGGACCAGATGGCGCGGCAGGCGCCGTGGCGCAAGGAGCATCACGTCGATGCGGATGTCATCGCGCGGTCCGGCGAAGCGCGGACCGAGCATTTCGGCCGCCGCCGCGACGCGGCGCAGGCGATATTGGTCGATGGCAAGGTCGAGATCGGCGGCACGGTCGCGCCATTTAACCTCGATGAAGGCGATCGTGCGTCCGCGCCGCGCGACGAGGTCGACCTCGCCGACAGGAACGCGCAGCCGCTCGCCCAAAATGCGCCAGCCATGAAGGCGCAGCCACCAGGCCGCGCGGCGCTCGGCTTTGCGTCCGCGGGCTTCGGCGGCGGCGCGGTTCAAGCCTGCTCTTTCAATTTCAGCGCGCGCGCATAGACCTCATGGCGGTCGAGCCCGAAGCGTTTGGCGACGGCTTTCGCTGCTTGCGCGACCGGCTTGTCGGCCATCGCGTCGCGCAGCGCCGCGTCGAGCGTATCGTCGTCGGCTTCTTCGGCCATCGCTTCACCGGGCGGTCCGACGATGACGACGATCTCGCCTTTCGGTGGCGCATCGGCATAGCGCGCCGAAAGCTCGGTCAGCGTGCCGGTGACGCATTCCTCGAACATCTTGCTGATCTCGCGCGCCACCGCCGCCTCGCGATTGCCGAGACCCTCGGCCATTGCGGCGAGCGACGCCGAAAGCCGTGGCCCGCCTTCGTAAAAGACCAAGGTAGCGCGCAGTCCGGCGAATTCGGCGAGCGTGTCGGCACGCGCCTTCGCCTTGTTCGGCAGGAAACCCGCGAAGAGGAAACGGTCGCTCGGCAGGCCCGACAGGGTGATCGCGGCGATCGCGGCGCAGGGGCCGGGCAGGGTGGTGACGTGGCGCCCCGCCGCGCGCGCATCTCGCACCAGCTTGTAGCCGGGGTCCGAAATCAGCGGCGTTCCGGCGTCCGACACCAAAACGACAACTTCTTGTTCCATGCGCGCAACCAGCGCGGCGCGGGTGCGTTCGTCGCTATGATCATGATAGGGGGTCATCGGCACACGCAAACCCAGATGCGACAGCAATTTCGCGGTCACGCGCGTATCCTCTGCGGCGATCACGCCGGCGGAGGCGAGTGTCGTTGCCGCGCGCGCGCTGATGTCGCCGAGGTTGCCGATGGGCGTCGCGACGATATAGAGACCGGGCAAGGGAGAATTTAAGATGTTCGAATCTGGCATGACGCTGAAAATGGCAGAAACTGTCGCCCAGCGCCAAGGATATGCACCGCTGCGCCGCCAAATGTTGCGCGGGCTGGGTGTGGCGGCGATGGCGGGTCTGCTCGCGGCGTGTCAGGTGGTACCGAAGTCGAATGGCCCGGCGACCCCGCCGCCGCCCGCCAACCCCGACGACAATGTCGGCCCCGGCCTGCCCACAGACACCGATCGTCACCGCGTCGCGCTGCTCGTCCCGCAGACGGGTCCGAATGCCGATGTCGGCACCGCGATCGCCAATGCGACGACACTGGCTTTGCTCGACTCGCGCACTGAGCGTGTGCGCATCACCACCTATGACACCGCGCTCGGCGCCGCCGCCGCGGCGCGGCAGGCGGTTGCTGACGGCAACAAGCTGATCCTGGGGCCCTTGCTCAGCGAAGACGTCACCGCGGTCGCGCCGATCGCACGCGAGGCGAAGGTGCCGGTGCTCAGCTTCTCGAACGACAGCGGCGTTGCGGGCAACGGCGTCTTCATCATGGGCTTCGTCCCCGGCCAGTCGGTCGAACGCGTCGTCGCCTTCTCGCGCGCCAAGGGCCATCAGCGTTTCGGTGCGCTCGTGCCCAAGAATGTCTATGGCGACCGTTCGGCCGCCGCCTTCCGCGCCGCGGTCGCCCAAGCGGGCGGCACGCTCGTCTCCGTCGAAAGCTATGATCGCAGCGCGACCGCGCTCACGGGCGCGGCGCGCCGCCTCGCCAATGCCGGCGCGATGGACGCGGTGCTGATCGCCGACAGCGGCGGCAATGCCATTCGCGCCGTCCCGGTGATCAAGACCACGGGGAACAAGCAGATCCTCGGTACCGAACTCTGGAACACCGACGCAGCGCTCGGCAGCAATGCGGTTATGCGCGGCGCATGGTTCGCCAGCGTGTCCGACGGCCTCTACGGCCAGCTCGCGGCCAAATACCGCACCCGCTTCGGCAAGGCGCCGTACCGGCTCGCCAGCCTCGGCTATGACTCGGTGCTGCTGACCGTACGCATCGCGCGTGACTGGAAACCTGGAACGAACTTCCCCGCGAACCGCCTGCTCGCCGCCGACGGCTTCGGCGGTATCGACGGCATCTTCCGCTTCAGCAACCGCGGCATCGCCGAGCGTGCGCTCGAGGTCAGCGAGATCGGCGCGGGCGGCTTCCGCGTCGTCGATCCCGCGCCGACCAAATGGTAGTGGCAGACCGGCCACAGTCGGCCCGAAAAGCGTTATAAGGTGAGCGCGGCGCCCTTTACGGCGGCGCTTTGATCACTATATGACCACCACGCGTGTTTTTGCGTCGACGCTGCACGCCTTTTTTAAACGACCCAGGAGATACAGCTATACCACCGCCCATGACCCGTCGCCCAATGGCACCGATGCCGCCGAAAAACGGCCCGCGTTACAACGAATTTATCGCCTCCCCCAAAGTCCGCGTGATCGACGAGGAAGGCGAAAATCTGGGCGTGATGCTGACGGCCGAAGCGATTGAGCAGGCGGCTTCCGTTGGGCTGGACCTGGTTGAAGTATCCCCGAACGCCGATCCGCCGGTGTGCAAATTCCTCGACGTCGGCAAGTTCAAGTATGAGGCGCAGAAAAAGGCGAACCTCGCACGCAAGAGCCAGAAGACGCAGGAAATCAAAGAGATCAAGATGCGTCCGAATATCGACGATCATGATTTCGACGTGAAGATGCGCAAGGTGTTCGATTTCCTTGAGGAAGGCGACAAGGTCAAAATGACCATGCGTTTCCGCGGCCGCGAAATGAGCCACACGCAGCTTGGCCTTAACGTGCTCCAGCGCGTTGCCGAACTGACGTCCGAAATCGCGAAGGTCGAGGCGCACCCGCGCACCGAAGGCCGTCAGATGCTGATGGTGATCGCGCCGAAATAAGCGCGCCGGCTCAGCCGATACGAAATGTGAGGGCGGTCGTTCCAGCGGGACGGCCGCCCTTTTCGTATCGGCGCTCGATCATCCGGACATCGCCCGCCGCCGACACCGCGACCAGCGTCGAAGCGCGCGTGCCATATATATCGCCTCGCAGGAACAGCGCCGGGTCGTCTTCGGCCATCAGCGTGTCGAGCAGGCCGTCGGGATCGGCGCCGGTACCGACAATCGTCTCCAGCGCCGTACGCAGCCGCTCGGCGCGTGCGCAGGGCTGGTCGACGGGCTCGTTGGCGAGCGCATGGACGCCCGGTGCGAGCGACGCGATCAGCGGCTCCGGCCGGTTGGTGAGCAGCCGCGCGCCGCCGTCGCCGGTGGCAAAAAGGTTGAACGCATTGAAGCGGTCGAGGTCGGCCGCGGCTGGGTCTGCAAAACGCCCGTCGCCGCGCAGCATGTCGACGACGAGCGCGCCGCGCGATTCCTTCGAGGGATCGGGCGCCGCGCCGCGGACATTGGTCACCACGACGATCCGACCGCTGCCTGCATGGACCCCGAGCCATGTCCCGCCCGCCTGCAGGTCGCGCCCGGCGACGATACCGCTGCCATCGTCCCACGCGCCGAGCGCGGCGCTGGGGCGACCGTGGAATTCGTCGCGATTGCCGATGAGGATGAGGGGCCAGTCGGGATGGACTTGGTGAGCAAGGGCTACGACGCACATGCCCACGCATATCGGAGTTGACCGCCCGCTTGCCAAGCCTCTTGACAAAATGCTTGATTGAATGTTCAATCAACTCATCTTGACGAGGGAGGAAGCCGATGGCCGACGAATTCGAGAAGATGGGCGAAAGCCTGAAAGCGAAGACCGGCAAGGGTCTCGACGAGTGGGTCGCCACTGCGCGCGGCACTGGCATCGCGGGCCATATGGCGCTGGTGAACCACCTGAAAACCGAACATGGGCTTGGCCATGGCTACGCCAACATGATCGTCCATGCGGCCAATGGGTCTTCCTCGCTGTCGCAGGATGATGACGTGCTGGTCGAGGCCGCGTTCGACGGTGCTCGGGCGCATTGGCGCCCACTCTACGATCGGCTGGTCGCGCTCGTGCAAGGGTTCGGCGACGATGTCGAACTGGCGCCGAAGAAAGGCTATGTCAGCCTGCGCCGCAAAAAGCAGTTCGCGCTGCTTCAGCCCTCCACCAAGGACCGCTTCGACGTCGGGCTCGCGCTCAAGGGTGAGGAACCCGCAGGCAAGCTCGAACTTGCCGGCAGCTGGAATGCGATGGTCTCGCACCGCGTGCGCATCGCCGCCGATGAAGAGGCGGATGCCGATGTCACGGGCTGGCTCCGGGCCGCCTACGACCGCGCGGGCTGAAGGAGCCGCTTATGAACGCCACCGACACGCGCAATCGCATCCTGATGACCGCGATGGAACTGTTCTGGGAGAAGGGCTATCTCTCGACCTCGGTGTCCGACATCCTCTCGCGAAGCCAGGTCCATAGCGGCAGCCTCTATCATTTCTTCCCGGGCAAGCAGGATGTGCTCGTCGGCGTGCTCGAACTCTATCGCGACGGGATCGACGAGATGCTGCTCGCGCCGAATTGGGAAGGGGTCGACGATCCGATCGAGCGTATATTCGCGTTGCTCGCGGGTTATCGTACGCACCTGATCGTCACCGATTGCACTTACGGCTGCCCGATCGGCAGCCTCGCGCTCGAGATCCACGAACCCGACCCGGTGGTGCGCGATCTGATGGCGGCGAATTTCACCAACTGGTCTGCGGCGATCGCGGGCTGCTTCGACGCTGCGGCGGACCGGCTGCCAAAGGACGCCGACCGAAAGGCGCTCGGCGAATTCGTGCTGACGGTGATGGAGGGCGCGGTGATGCAGGCGCGCACCTACCGCGACATCGGCTATTTCGACCGCAACATTGCTGTATTACGTGACTACATCACATCATTGATGGCGACGACAAAGGATGATAGCTTCGCCTGACTTTCTGGAGGGGGAGACGAACATGACTGACGCTGTAAAAACGCCATTGCACCTGTGGGTTGTCGGTGGGTTATCGCTGATCTGGAACGCCTTCGGCGCGCTCGACTATACAATGACCAAGATGGGCAATGCCGAATATCTGGCGGCCTTCACGCCCGAACAGCAGGCCTGGTTCGCCAGCTTCCCGATGTGGGCGAACATCGGCTGGGCGCTCGGCGTCTGGGGATCCTTGCTCGGGTCGGTGCTGCTTCTGGCGCGCAGCCGGCATGCTGTGAGCGCCTTCCTGATTTCGCTGATCGGGCTCGCGATCAGCTGCATCTACCAGTTCGGGATGCATTATGCCGATCTGATGCGCTTGTTCGGCTCCTTCCCGATGATCTTCACGGCGGTCATCTGGGTCATCCTGATCGCACTCTATCTTTACGCGCGGGCGCAGGTGGCAAAGGGCGTTCTACGATAAGCATGTCCGCTGGAGCGGACCGCCATTAGAAATTCTGAATTGCAAATGACTCGCAATAACATATAAGCCCGCCAGCGCCGCATCCTGCGCGCGCTGGAAAGGGTCCCGATGTACGCCTTTGTCGACCGCCCGGTGGATAGCCTTTGCAACAGCGGACGCTTCCTGCTTTGGGCGATGCGCGGCTGGGTCTGCGCCGCCGAACGCGGGCAATGCCCGCCACAGCGCTTGCATCGCGGCTTCGTCGCTGTAAATGCCGCGGGCGCGCTGCCCGATTTCCATGTTGCGATGGCGCTGATCGGTAACGATGCGGTCGAAACGCTGCTGCTCGCACCGATGCCGTGCCTCCAGATTTCAGAGGATGAAGCAATTCTGCTTGGACTCTGGCGCGATATTTCGCTTGGGGACGTGGCAAATGCCCGAGCGACACTGGCGTTGCTGGCCGAGGGAGACAGCGCCGGCCCGATCGCCAAAGCGATGGGCGCGGCAATCGACCGGCTGGTCGCGGCGGGATTCGATATGTCGGCCCTCGCGGCCGGCACCATGACACATCAGGAAAGTTCAAAGTGATGAGTGACCGTATTGCCGAAGCCGCCAAGCTGGCCCCCTCCGCCTCGCTGACCGTCGAGGAGGTGCGTTCGGTACGCCACTGGAACGAACATCTGTTCAGCTTCACGATCACCCGCCCGCCGAGCTTCCGCTTCCGCTCGGGCGAGTTCGTGATGATCGGCCTGCCGGGCGAGGGACGTCCGCTGCTCCGCGCTTATTCGATCGCCAGCCCGGCCTATGCCGACGAGCTCGAATTCCTCTCGATCAAGGTGCCCGACGGTCCGCTGACCTCGCGCCTCCAGCTGATCCAGCCGGGCGATCCCGTCTATCTGGGCCGCAAGCCAACCGGCACGCTCGTCGCCGACGCGCTGACCCCCGGGCGGCGCCTCTTCATGCTCTCGACCGGCACCGGCCTTGCCCCTTTCCTCAGCCTCGCGCGCGACCCCGACATTTATGAGCGGTTCAACCAGATCGTGATCGTTCATTGCGTGCGGCAGGTCAGCGACCTCGCCTTCCGCGACGAGCTCGAAAGCCAGCTCGCGGGCGATCCGCTGGTGCAGGATCAGGCGCTGCTGCAGTTCCACTATCTGCCGACGGTGACGCGCGAGCCCTTCCACACGACGGGCCGTATCGACGCGCTGATCGACGACGGATCGCTCTTCGGCCATCCGCTCACCGGTCCGACCGCCTTCGATCCCGCAACCGACCGCATCATGATGTGCGGCAGCATGGCGATGATCCGCGATCTGCAGGCCCGGTTCGAAGAGATCGGCTTCAAGGAAGGCTCGAACGCTTCGCCCGGCGACTTCGTCATCGAGCGCGCGTTCGTCGGCTAAGGCCAAATCCCGTCAGGGCTTGTCGGCGTAGGCCTTCACCAGGTCGAACATATAATCGCGGCCGACATAGACCGAGCGCACTTGCATGCGCTCGTTGAGGCCGTGCGCGCCATTGCCGTCGGGGTCGCCCCACATGCCGGGGATGCCATAGGTCGGAATGCCGACCGCGCTGAGGAAGGTCGCATCCGTATAACCATTAGCCATCGACGGGATCACTTTCAGCCCCGGCCAATATTTGGTGACGAGCGCCTGCATCGGCCCGATGATCTTCGGATCTAGCGGCGGTGCGGGCGGTGCCGGGCGTTTGGGCGGTAGCTGGGTGATGGTGACGCCGGGGTCGCCGATCACCTTGGCGAGTTCGTCCTTGATCGATTCGATGCTGTGCCCCGGGAAGATGCGGCAGTTGATGTTCGCGCCGGCGCGCTGCGGCAGCGCGTTGGGGGCGTGGCCGCCGTCGAGCAAGGTCGCGACGCAGGTGGTACGCAGGTTGCTGTGCAGGAACGGATCCTTGTTAACGATCGCCTCGGCGGCTTTGTCGGCGGGGTTCTTTGCCAGTGCGACCATCGCCTTGCCGGTCTCGTCGCCGCGCGCGGCGCCCGCTTCGGCAAAGAAGCGCCGCGTTGTGTCGGTCATCTCGACCGGGAAGTCGTAATCATCGACCTTCGTCAGCGCGCGGGCGAGTTCATAGATCGCATTGTCGGGCACCGGCGCCGAGCTGTGGCCGCCGGGATTGCGCGTTTCGAGGCGGAAATTGGCAAAGGTCTTTTCGCCGACCTGCACCGACTGGCCGATCACTTTGCCTTTGCCGTCGCTGTCGCCGCCGCCGCCTTCGTTCAACGCGAATTCTGCGTCGATCAGCTCTCGCTTGTTCGCGGTCAGCCATTCGACCCCGTTGAACGCGCCATTGATTTCCTCGCCGCAGGTCAGCGCGACCTTGACCGTGCGTTTCGGTTTATAGCCGTCTTTCTGGAAGCGGATGAGCGTGTCCACCCACACCGCCGCCTGCGCCTTGTCGTCGGCGGTGCCGCGGCCATAGAAATAGCCATTTTCCTCGACCATGACGAACGGGTCGCGTTCCCAATCGGCGCGCTTCGCCTCGACGACGTCGATATGCGCGACGAGCAGGATCGGCTTCGCGGTCTTGCTGGTCCCCGGATAGACGGCCACAAGGCCGCCTTCTTTCGGATTTTCGGGTGTCGCAAAGAGGGTTAGCTGGCTGTCGGGGATGCCCGCCGCCTTCAGCCGTGCCGCCATGCGTTCGGCGGCGAGGGTGCAACTGCCTGCCGACAGCGTCGTGTTGGTTTCGACCAGCTCTTTGTAAAGATCGCGGAACGCCAGTTGGTCGGGACGCGGCTGCGCCTCGGCGGCGATGGCGGGCGCGGCAAACAGCATGGCGGACGTCAGCAGAGCGGACAGCGACTTCATTATTTTCTCCCCTGTTTTGCGGATGAAGGGAGCAGAAAGACCGGGCGGCCGCAAGCCCGCGATGCACGCCCCCTTGCGCGGCGAAGGGCTTTCGCGCAATCCGGCCCGAGGGAGACGACCAAGCGTGACGAATATCCATGACGACCCGCCGGGGCTGGTGGCGCGCGCGGTGCGCCGCCTTCTATTGTTGCTGTACCGGATGCGCGGATGGAAGGCGGTCGGTGAGGTGCCCGAACCGAGGCGTTTCATCCTGATTGCGGCGCCGCATACGAGCAACTGGGATTTCGTCAATTTCCTTGGCCTCACCGCCGACCTCAAGATTCGCCCCTTTTTCATGGCGAAGCTATCGCTGTTCCGCTGGCCGATCGGTGGCTTCATCCGCCAGATGGGCGGCGTGCCGGTTGATCGCCGCGGCGGCGGCAATGTCGTCCAGCAGATGGTCGACGAATTCGCGCGGCGCGCCGAATTCATGCTGACCGTCGCGCCCGAGGGAACGCGCGGCAAGGCGGCGAAATGGCGTACCGGATTTTATCAGATCGCCATGGCGGCCAAGGTGCCGCTCGTCGTCGGCTTCATGGATTACGGCACCAAGACCGGCGGGCTTGGCCCCCTGATCTGGCCGACGGGCGACTTTCGCGCCGACATGTTGAAGGTTTTTGAGATATATAGGAACCATAGTGCTCGATTCCCCGAGCGGCAGGCGCGCTCGATCGATGATATCGTCGGCGTCGATGAGGTACCGGACATGCGCGCATGAGTGATGCCCTTTTGCTGCTGGCGATCAATTTCGGCGGGTTGCTCGCCGTGATCCTGCTGCTGTGGGGCATCGCGACGCTGATCCGCGACGTATCGTTCATCGACGCCTTCTGGGCGTTCGGCATGGTGCTGCTGGCGTGGGGGACATGGTGGCAGGTCGGCGCGGAGGGCGCGCATGCCAAGCTGTTGCTCGGCCTGACGTCGCTCTGGGGGCTGCGGCTTGCGATCCATCTGACGATCCGCTGGGCGACGCATGGCGAAGACCCACGGTACAAGAAAATCCTGACGCTCTCGATGGAGAAGCGGAAGTGGAGCTGGGCGCAGACCGCGCTTGTCATGGTGTTCTTGACACAGGCACCGCTGCTCTTCGTCACCTGCCTGCCGGCACAGATCGGCATCTGGGCGAGCGCCGCCGCTCCTAACGGCAGCATCGGCGCTTTGGCCTGGATCGGCGCGGTGGCGGCGCTCGTCGGTATTGCGTTCGAAAGCATCGGCGATGCGCAGCTCGACGCCTTTCGCAAGAATCCCGCGAACAAGGGCAAAGTGCTCGATACCGGCCTGTGGCGCTACACGCGCCATCCCAATTATTTCGGCGATGCGCTGGCGTGGTGGGGCATCTGGCTCGTCACCGCCGACCTCGGCTGGGCACCCGCGCTCGCGGGCATTGTGGGCCCGATCTTCCTGACTTTCACCCTCACCAAATGGTCGGGCAAGGCCTTGCTCGAAAAGGGGCTGCGCAAGTCGCGGCCCGATTATGCCGACTATGTCGCGCGCACCTCCGGATTCATTCCATGGCCGCCAAAGACCAAGGCCTAGGCAGCGAGGAAAGCCCGGCCGATGTGTCGGCGCTCGGCGACGCGCCGCGCATCCGCGCGATATTGACCGCGGCGGCGCGCGAGGGGCGCAGCGTCAGCTATTCCGAGCTACTCGGCGATTTGGGCTTCCGTTTCACGCGACCAAAGATGCGCGCGGTGTGCCGGACGCTCGAAGAGGTCGACCGCCTCTGCGCGATGGACGGCGAGCCCGATCTCGCGGTGCTGCTGGTGCGCGAAAGCGACCGTTTACCGGGGCAGGGCTGGTGGGTCGGCGGAACGGCGCTGTTGCTCGGCTATGACGGGCCATGGGAGGGACCGGCCGCGGCGCGGTTCATTCGCGAGCAACAGCAATTGGCATTCGACTATTGGGAGGACCGGTAGGCCGCTTTGGTCGTTCTTCTCCGCCTTTTCCACGGGCCGCATAAGTGTCCGATCAAATCCCTTGCCAAGCATGCGCTACAAATGTAGCACGCTACAAATGTAGCGCATGAGGTGAGTCGTATGCTGTCCAGTCTGCCCCCGCGAGAACGCGAGATCGTCGATATCCTTTACGAGCGCGGCGCATCGACCGTGATCGAGATTGGCGAGGCGTTGGCCGACGAATTGTCGGGCTCGGCGATCCGCGCGATGCTCAAGCGGCTCGAGACCAAGGGCTTTGTCGTGCGCGAACAATCGGACCGCGGTTTCGTTTACGCGCCGAGCGTGTCGGACAAGACCGCGCGCAAGTCGGCGCTAAGCCAGGTCGTGCGCGTTTTCTTCAACGGATCGGCGACGAGCGCCGCCGCGGCGCTGCTCGGCATGCAGGATGAGATGAGCAATAGCGAACTCGACGAACTCGAACAGATGATCGCCAAAGCACGCGAAGGGAAAGGCTGATGCTGACCACCGCCATGTTGCTGGGCCTGGCCTGGAAATCCGTCGTCGTCGCCGCGCTGACGCTGGGGCTGCTGCGCCTTGCGCGCTGGCGCTCGGCCGGTGAGCGGTCGATGATCGCACATGCGGGACTGATGGCGCTGCTCGCGCTGCCCGCCGCAATCTTGCTGCTGCCGCAATGGGCACCGCTGCCCGCGGCCTGGTCGTTCGCGCCGGCCGCGCCGGCGACAGAAATCGTAACAACGGGGGGATCGGTGATCGATCCGGCGCCCGCCACGACGTCCGTCCCCGTCGTGGCGAATGCGGCCGGATCGATGCCGATCGCCTTTCCGTGGAGCGACCTTGCCCCCTTTCTCTATCTTGTCCCGCTCGCACTGCTGTTTGGAGTGATGGCGGTCGCGGTTGTGCGATTGTTCGCGATGCGCGGGCGCGCCGAGATATTGGTCGAAAGGTCGTGGCTGTCGGCGCTTGCCGAGGCGCAGCGGCGGATGGGGTTCAAGCATGGCACCGCGTTGCTGGTCAGCAACGAATTGCGCTCGCCGATCAGCTGGGGCGTGCTGCGCCCGACGATCGTACTGAGCCCCAAAGCCGTCGCGGCATCGGGTGAGGCCGAGGCGATCATCGCGCACGAGCTGGCGCATGTCGCGCGGCTCGACTGGGCGAAGCTGCTCGGCGCGCGGGTTGCCTGCGCGGTCTTCTGGTTCAATCCGCTCGTGTGGATGCTGGCGCGCGAAAGCCATCAATTGCGTGAGGAAGCCGCCGACGATGCGGTGCTGATGGCCGATATCGACGGCCCCGATTATGCGACATTGCTGGTCGGGGCCGCGCGGCACGACAATCAGGGCGCGCTGCTTGCCGCGCATGGTGTCGCGCCAGGCAAGGACAGTTTGAAGCGCCGGATCACCCGTGTCCTCGACGGCAGCCTGAAGCGCGGCCCGGCGAGCGCGAGCTGGATGCTGATGAGCTTGGTGGTGCTCGCCGGTATCACCGCGCCGCTCGCCGCCTTTTCGGCGACGGCGAAGCCCGGGGTGGCGGCGGACGTCCACGCTGCCGCCGCCTCGACGACGACCCGGCAATCCACGACAACCGTCACGTCGCAAACCGCCAAGGCGGCCAAATCTGGCGCGGCCGATGCCGGGGCGAAGCCGCTGACCGCTGATGAACTGGTGGGCATGCGCGCGGTCGGGGTGACCCCCGAATATGTCGCCGAAATGCGTGAGCATGGCGGATCGCTCGACGCCGACGATATTATTTCGGCGAAGGCGAGCGGGATCGACCCTGATTACATCCGGCAGATGCGCGCTATCCTTCCTGCCGCGCCTTTCGACGAGCTGGTCGGCGCGCGGCATGTCGGGGTCAATGCGGCCTTTGCTCGCGACATGAAATCGCATTTCCCCGACATCGGAGTCGACGATTTGATCGCGCTGAAGGCGATGGGAGTCGACTGCGATTTCGTCACCGACATGCAGAAGTCTGGGGTGAAGATGCGCGATGCCGACGACGCGATCGAACTGCGCGCGACGAGCGGATTCCGCCCCGTTAAACCGCGCCCGGCGGCAACGCCGCGGCCGGTTGCAAGGGTGGTGCGTGACGGAAATGTCGCCGTGGTCGACATGGAACGCGGCGTGATCGAGGCGCGCCGAGCCGACGGCCGGACCGCGCGGATTGAATTCCCCGCCACGCCGGAACCGCCCGAGCCGCCCGTCCGCGACTGACGCCCGGACATTCGTCCCCAGCGACCGACGATTAATCGAAACCTGATTCAAAATTGCCGCTGCGGCGGCGAGCGATGACGCTCGCCCGGCGCACGGAGGGAGGAGTGCACCAATGAAAGCCTTGTATTTTGCCGGCGGCGCCGCGCTGCTGTCGATCCTCGCCTGCTCGGCGCCGACCGCCGCCGCCGACCCGCTCGTGCTGAGCGACGTCAGCTGGGTCGCTGAGCCCGCAGGTGGAAAGAAGGGCACGCCGCGCGTGCGCATCCAGCACAGGAAGTCGAACAGCGATCAGAGTTTCGACGGGTCACGGGCTTATTTCGCGGCCGCCGAGGCGGCGCTCGGTCGGACCACGCCCGGACCCGTCAGCTTTACCGTGACGCACGATGCAGGAACCTTGTCGTGCACCGGCACGCTGACCCGGGCTTTCGAAGGAAAGGGCGAATGCCGCTTCACCTCCGATCCCGCATTTGAGAAGGAACTGAGCGAGCGCGGGCTGTCGCCGGACCACCGGTCGACCTTGCTCGCGATGCTGCTCGTCGACGCGACGATCGAGCTTGCCGACGGGCTGGCGAACGAAGGCGTGCGGCCGAAGGACGCCGACGATCTGATCGCAGCGGCGGCGCTCGAGGTACGGCCCGAATATATCCGCGATCTGAAATCCGAAGCGCTGGTCCTGACCGACGTCGAAGACGCGATCGCGTGCAAGGCGCTCGGTGTCGACGGCGCCTATGTGCGCGGGCTGGCCGCGGCGGGGTACAGGAAATTGAGCGCCGACGAGGTCGTCGGCATGAAGGCGATGGGCGTAACGGGCGAATATGCGCAGGCGATGAACCGCGCTGCGGGGGGAATTTCCAAGTGAAGCGATGGAGCAGTCTGATTGCGGTCGCGGCCGTGCTCTCTACGCCTGCGCTGGCGCAGGAGACGGCGGCGCCGACCGGCGACACCCCGCCGCCTGCACCGACCGAAGTGCCGGCGGGCGGGATCAGCAGCGCGGCGCGACAGGTCTATACGCCCGCCGACTTCGCGCGCTACGCGCCGAACAATGCCTATGACATGTTGATCCAGGTCCCGAGCTTCCAGATTCGCGACAACGAGAATCTGCGTGGGCTGGGGCAGGCGACGGGCAATGTGCTGTTCAACGGCGAGCGGCCGTCGAACAAGGCCGACGACATGTATACTCAGCTGTCACGCATCCCCGCGAGCAATGTCGAGCGTATCGAGATCGTCGACGGGGCAACGCTCGATATCCCCGGCCTGTCGGGGCAAGTCGCCAATATCGTCTATCGCGCCGACGCCTTTTCGGGGCAATTCTCGTGGAAGCCCGAATTCCGCGCGCATTACACCGACCCGCTGTTCACGCGCGCCGACGTGTCGGTACGCGGCCGCTCGGGGACGGTCGAATATGAGGTCGCGCTGAACAACGACGATTCGGCGCGCAGCGGCGCGGGCGGGCCGACCCTGATCTATGACGGCGCGCGCAACATCACTGAACGGCGCAACGACATCTGGAACACGCATTACGACACGCCCAAGCTGTCGGGACGGATCACCTGGGACCCGGCGGGCGACACCGTCGCGAACCTCGGTGGGCATTATCAGCGCAAATATGACCGTTATTATGAGGATGGCGTGCGCACCGGGCCCGGCCTCCCCGACCGTATCCGCACCGTCTATGAAAATGCCGACAGCTGGAACTACGAGGTCAGCGGCGATTATCAGTTCGGGCTCGGGCCGGGGAAGCTGAAGCTGATCGGGCTGCGGCGCTTCAGCCATGAGCCCTATCGGCAAGAGATCGTCACGACCCCCGAAGGCGGTATCGCGACCGGCGACCGTTTTGCGCAGACTGGCGATATCGGCGAGACGATCGGGCGCGGCGAATATCAGTGGAAGATGTTCGGCGGCGACTGGCAATTGTCGGGCGAGGCGGCGTTCAACAAGCTCGACAATGTCGCATCGATCGCGGTGCTCGATCCGACAGGGGCTTGGGTCGACCAGCCGTTCGAGGGCGGCACCGGCGGGGTGAGCGAGGATCGCTATGAGGGGCTGCTCAGCTTCGGGCGCAAGCTCACCGACAAACTGAATTTCCAGATCATCGCGGGCGCCGAACATTCGACGATCACCCAGACCGGGATGAATGGGCTGACGCGCAGCTTCTTCCGGCCCAAGGGCTCGATCTCGCTAGCCTGGACGCCGTCGCCCGATTTCGATGTGTCGGTGAAGCTGCGGCGGCGCGTGCTCCAGCTCAGCTTCTACGATTTCCTCGCGCGCGCCTTCCTGAACGACGGCAACCAGAATGAGAGCAACAACGACCTCAGGCCGCAGCAGGACTGGACCTATGAGGCGGAGATCAACAAGAAGTTCGGCGCCTGGGGCTCGACCAAGGTCATCCTGATCTATCGCGATGTCGAGGACCGCGTCGATGTGATTCCGATCGGCACCAATGGTGAGGCGGTAGGCAATATCGCCAAGGCGAAGGCGGCCGCGATCGACTGGACGGCGACGATCAACCTCGATCCGGCCGGAATCAAGGGCATGCGGCTTGAACCGCGGATGTTGCTCCAGAAGAGTTCGCTGCGCGACCCCTTCACCGGCGAGAAAAGGCAGTGGAACGGCTTTACCGACACGGTGATCAGCCTGGGCCTGCGCCACGATATCCCGGCGAGCGACTGGGCGTGGGGCGGCGATGTCGAATATGCGCATTATCAGCCCAATTATCGCCGCAGCCAGGTCGACAAGGTCTGGGAAGGGCCGGTCTGGGCCTCGGTCTTTGTCGAACATAAGGATGTGCTGGGCCTGACCGTCCGCGCGTCGGTCCGCAACATCGCCAACGCGCGCTCGAAACGCGACCGCACGGCCTATACCGGGGTGCGTGGCGAAAGCCCGGTGAGCTTTATCGAGGAACGCGACAGGCTGATCGGGCCGATCTTTTCCTTTTCGGTGCGCGGTACGTTCTGACCGGCTAAGGGAGTATGATGGTGGCGCGCCGGATCAAAATCTATTTCGACGGCGGGTGCCGGCCCAACCCGGGGCGGATGGAGACCGCCGTCGTGACCGGTGGTGCCGCGACGGTCGTCCGCGACGCCGGGATCGGCAGCAGCATGGATGCCGAGTGGCTGGCGCTGATCGCGGCGCTGCGGTTGGCGCAAGACTTGGGGCTCAAGAACTTCATTCTGCTCGGGGATGCGGCAGCGGTGGTGGAACAGGCAAATGGCGATGTGCGCGCTCGCGGAGAGAGCGCGCGTCATCTCGCCAATTTTCTTGCCCTCGTCGGCGATGGGCCGATGCCGCGCGTCCGGCATATCAAGCGGACGCAGAATCTGGCGGGGATTGCGCTGGCGGGCGCGGCGGCAGCCTGTTAATTTTCATCACAACTTGTTAAGCGCCGGTCACTAGTCAGGGCGATCCGACGAAAGACCAGCGCGTTGAAACAAACCTATCCCTTGCCCGTGCATCACAGCTGGCCGCTCTATGAGCGCGACCGCTTTTTCGAGCTGGGGCAGATTCATGGCTGCGATATGGTCGATCCGGTGCCAGACATCACGCATATCGTGGGGTTGGCGCGGCCGGGCACGCTGTTGCCAGGGGTGTGGGAGTGCGATCTTCGCGACAATGACCGGCTGAACTGGTCGGGCGAGGTCTATGACATTTTCGGTATCCCGCGCGACGCAACGATCACGCGCGCGGAAACGGCGGCGCGTTACTGTGAAGGATCGCGGGCGGCGATGGAAAAATTGCGCGCCTATGCGATCAAGCACCGGCGCGGCTTTACCCTCGACGTCGAAATCCAGCCCGCTGAAGGGCAGCGGCGGTGGATGCGGCTGATCGCCGCGCCCGTGTGCATCGGCGATCAGGTCGTCAAATTGCAGGGGCTGAAGTTCCTTGCGCCAGGAGCGCACGACTAGGAAAATCGAAGGCCGACGGATCGGCCGGGCCTGAGAAACTACCGTTCTGGCAGCAAGTCGGTCGGTCGCAGTTGACGTCATGCCCCCGTGGACGCAGCGATATGTGACAGACGTCGGGGGCGCCAAAGGGCCCGCCGCGCCTGATTCTTCCGTCATTCCCGAAGGCATTCGCCCCGAATATGAAGTTTTTTAATCGGTTTGCGTCGACCGCGCACGATATGGCCATCGACCTGGGTACCGTTAACACCGTCGTTTATGTGCGCGACAAGGGCATCGTCCTCAACGAACCGTCGGTCGTTGCGCTGGAAACGCGCGACGGCGTCCGCCGCGTCAAGGTCGTCGGCAACGAAGCCAAGCCGATGATGGGCAAGACTCCCGGTAATATCCAGGCGATCCGTCCTTTGCGGGACGGCGTGATCGCCGATATCGACGTCGCCGAACAGATGCTCAAGCATTTCATGGACAAGGCGCAGGGCGGCGCGAGCCGGTTCATGCAGCGCAGCCATGTCGTGATCTGCGTGCCGTCGGGATCGACGATGGTCGAACGCCGCGCGATCCGCGATGCCGCGACCAATGCCGGCGCGGTATCGGTTCGGCTGATCGAGGAATCGCTTGCTGCGGCGATCGGTGCGGGACTGCACGTAACCGAACCAAGAGGAGCGATGGTGGTCGACATTGGCGGCGGCACGACCGAGGTCGCGGTGCTGTCGCTGAGCGGCGTCGCCTACAGCAATTCGGTGCGCGTCGGCGGCGACAAGATGGACGAGATGATCTCCTCGTCGATCCGCCGCAAACATAATCTGATGGTTGGCGAAATGACCGCCGAGCGGGTCAAGCTGACGATCGGATGCGCGACGCCCCCCGTCGGCGACGGCATGATCATGGGCGTCAAGGGTCGCGATCTGGTGACCGGCCGCCCCGCCGAGGTGCAGGTGACCGAGGCCGAAATCGCCGAGGCGCTGGTCGAGCCTGTCGGACAGATTGTGAGCGCGGTGCGCGCGGCGCTGGAACAGACGCCGCCCGAACTGTCGGCCGACATCATCGATGAGGGCATCACGCTGACCGGCGGCGGCGCGCTGCTGCGCCGGATGGATCAGGCGATCGCGCGCGCGACCGGGCTGCCGGTCGTGGTCGCCGACGATGCGTTGATCTGCGTCGCGATGGGGGCGGGCCGGGCGTTCGAGGATCGCGCCTATCATGGTGTGCTGATCGCTGCCTGAGCTTGGATCTCCGTACGCCTTCCAAATCGCACGCAACGAAGTCCAGGGGGTAAACGTTGCGCTGTAGGAGGGGGGCAATTGCTGGCCCGGATGACGAAGACCGAAGCGAACATTTGAAAGCTGCATCCGCTGCGTTGAGCGCGATCAACGGTGCGCATGACTGCGCGAATTTTCGAGGGCCAAAGCGAGGATGATATGCCAAGCCAGGTCGCACCCCTGTCCCGGTGGAAAGAACAGCAGTGCGAACGTATGGCACTGGGGCCGCTCAGCATCCTGATCCGTAAGCTCCTCAGCCACAGCTTGCTCTCGACCGCCGACCAGGAAGCGCTTGCCGCGCTGCCGTACAGTATCAAGCATATGGTGCCCGGCGAGGCTATTCTCCGCGAGGGTGATCGGGCAGTCATTTGCCCGATTGTCCTGAGCGGCTTTGCCTACCGTCAGAAAATGGTACCGGACGGTGGTCGCCAGATCGTCGCGCTCAAGATGCCGGGCGATGCGCTCGACCTGCAATCGCTCTTTCTGCACAGGGCGGATCACGACATCCGGGCGCTGACCGTGGCCGAATTTGCGCTGTTGCCGCTGACCGCGCTCGAAAAGCTTACCCTCGACCGTCCGGCTGTGGCGCGTGCGATCCTGACCGACATATTGATCGAATCGTCGATCAGCCGCGAATGGTTGCTCAATATCGGCAGGCGCAGCGCGCTGGCGCGGCTCGCGCACCTATTGTGCGAGCTACACGACCGGATGAACACTATCGCGACCGAGGCTAGCGCGCATTTCCACGTCCCGTTGACACAGGAGCAGCTCGCCGACCTGCTCGGGTTGACGCCGGTGCACGTCAACCGGATGGTGCGGCAGCTGGAAAAAATGGGCGCGATTGGCCGGCCCTCGCGCTCACTGACGATCCTCCACTTCGACAGCTTGGCAAAAATTTCAAATTTCTCTTCGGCTTACTTGCATCGAAACAACATTTCGGGGGTTTGATCATCAGTCCGAGCGCCGCGGCCGGGAGACCGAAAATGCCCCATTATTTCTTCAATACATCGAACGGATCGCCGCATATCGATGACGCCGGGATGGATCTTCCAGATATTGACGCCGCGCGACGTGAGGCGGTGCGCTACGGCGGAAGCCTGCTCGTCGACGACCCCAATATGGTGATGCACGACAGCGGCCTTCGCATCGAGGTGATCGACACCACCGGTAAACGCTGCTTTGCGGTGTGCGTCGTGATCGAGCGGTGATGCGCGCCGGTTGATGGCGATCACCACCACCTAGGGCAGGGCGATCGGCGGATCGCCAAAAAAATCCACGTCCTCCGCAAACTTAACCTGTGTGAATGTGAGCCGGCGGCTTACCGCACATCACGCCCGCATGACAGGGGCGTACAGCGTAACATTCGGCGGCATTCTCAATCGACTACTCAGCCCTGCAGAGCGGGTGATCTGGGAGGCGAGCCTTGCGCGCAACGCGCGTGAATATGCCAAGGGAACTGACATCGCGCGCGAGGGCGAGCGCCCCGCGGCGCTGAGGATCGTGCTTTCGGGCTGGGCGCAGAAATACAAGCAGCTCCCCGATGGCAGGCGCCAGATTCTGGCGCTCGTCCTCCCCGGCCAGCCCTGCGACCTCGATCTGTTCACCGTGATGCGCACCGATCATTCGTTGTCCGCCGTCCGGCGGCTGACTATCGCCGAAATCGGCCGGCAGGAGGCGGGTTCGCTGCTCCGCCAATGTCCGAACCTCGCCCAGCTCTTGTGTTGGAGCGAGATCGCCACCGCGGCCATCCAGCGCGAATGGACGATCAACATCGGCCAGCGCAATGCTATCGAGCGTGTAGCGCAGCTAATGTGCGAAATCTTCGCCCGGCAGCACGGAATACCCGCATCGGGAGGCGGCGAATGCGATTTCCTGCTCACACAGTGGCAACTCGCCGAGGCCACGGGGCTGACACAGGTGCATGTCAACCGCACGGTCCAGGAATTGCGCCGACGATCTTCGGTCGAGCTGCGCAACCTGCGCCTTTTCATTCCGGACTTTGCCGAGCTGGCGGGCATCGCCGCCTTCAACGCCAACTATCTGCATCTCGACGAAACCGATCTTGCCGTCGATCGGGCCGCGGCGATGTTCGGCAAGACCGAGCGCGAATAACCGGGCGGGGGCGAACCCCGGCGGCGCCCTCCACGTCAGGTCAGGCTATTGCCATATCCTATGACGATCGTCGACAGCATCAGCACCGCGATCCCCAGCCAGACGAAGGCGCGCGTACGTTTGCCCGCGGGCGCCCATTCCTTGAGCGCGAAGCCCCACAGTGTCGAGAAGAGGATGATGCTCGCCATGTGCAGCGTCCAGCTCGAAAAGCCAAAGCGTCCCATCTGGCTCTCGCCCATCGTGTAGAAGAAGAACTGGAAATACCAGAGCGTCCCGCCGAGCGCGGCGAGGCCATAGTTGAGCGCGAGCGGCGGCTTTTCGGTCGCACCGGGCGCGGCTTCGCCGATGAGCTGGCGGACGCTGCGGTTGCGCGCGATCAGGATGCCGCACCAGATCAGGTTGGTGGTGAGCCCGCCCAGCAGCACGACGCAGAGCACGGGCAGCCCCTGCCATAAAGGGTCGGTCCCGGCGGCCAGCGTCAGCTCGCGGATCGGCGCCCCCGCGTCGAGGCCCCAGGCAAAGCAGCCCGACATGATGCCCGAGAAGACCGCGATCGCGAGCCCCTTGCGAAGGTTGAATTCGGACTTGTCGGCCTCGGCGATAGCGTCGCCCATCTCGCGCTCCTTGCGGCGCCCCGCCTGCGCGACGATGACGATCCCGACCAAGGTGATCGCGATGCCGAGGAACACGGTCTGCCCGCTCGTCGTCGCGAACAACGCGCCCAACGTGCCGCGAAAGATCGGCGGCCCCATCGTGCCGATGACGGTCGTCAGCCCGAGCGCGACCGCCATGCCGAGCGAGAGGCCGAGGTAACGCATGGTGAGCCCGAAGGTCAGCCCGCCGAGCCCCCACATCGCGCCCCAGAACCAGCACCAGAACCAGATATCGCCCGGCGTGCGGCTCAAAACGCCGATCAGGTCGTGCGTCTGGATCGACGCGAACAGCCAGGGCGCGATCGCCCACGAAAAAATGCCGCCGGCGATCCAGAAAATCTCCCACGACCAGGCGCGGATGCGTTTATACGGCACATAGAAGCTGGCGGACGACAACCCGCCAAGCCAGTGAAAGAACACGCCAAGCAGCGGGTTCGCATCCATATTTCTTCCCCCTCTTCCGTATCAGGCCACCAGCGTTTCCGGGCCGATCTTGTCAATTGTCGTCGCCCCGGTGAGCGCCATCGCGACGCGCATTTCCGCTTCGATCAGGTCGAGCACATGCCGCACGCCCGCTTCGCCCGCCGCGGCGAGCGCGAACGCCCACGCGCGGCCGAGCATCACGCCTTGCGCGCCCAGCGCGAGCATCCGGACGACATCAAGCCCCGATCGCACCCCGCCATCGGCAAGGATGGTCAGCCGCCCGTCGACCGCGTCGGCGATTCGGGGCAGCGCGCGCGCAACCGAAGGAACGCCATCGAGTTGCCGCCCGCCATGGTTCGATACGATGATCCCGTCGACCCCTGCTTCGGCAGCGCGGCGCGCGTCATCGGCGTCCAAAATGCCCTTGATGACGATCGGGCCTTTCCAGTGTGTGCGCACGAAATCGAGATCGGCCCAGGTCACGCTCGGGTCGAAATTGTCCTTCATCCAGCCGAGGAAATCCTCAAGCCCCGATTTGGGGCCGAGCAACGGCGCGACATTGCCGAGCTGGTGCGGCCGGCCGTGGATGCCGACGTCCCACGCCCAGCCGGGGCGGGCCATGGCCTGTCCGACACGCCGCACCTGTCCGCGCCAGTTCGCCGCGCCCGATAGCCCCGAACGCACATCGCGATAGCGTGCGCCGGGCAGCGGCATGTCGACGGTGAACACGAGCACGGGACAATGCGCCTTGCTCGCCTCGTCGAGCAGCGACCGCATGAAGCCGCGGTCGCGCACCATATAGAGCTGGAACCAGAAGGGCGTCAGCGCACCCTGCGCGACTTCGGCGAGCGAACAAGCCGAAACGGTCGACAGCGCAAAAGGCACGCCCTTCGCCGCCGCCGCGCGCGCCGCCTGTACCTCGCCGCGGCGCGCCGCCATCCCGGCAAGCCCGATCGGACCAAGCGCGACGGGCATCGACATTCTCTGGCCGAACAGCGTCGTCGACAGGTCGATCGCCGACACATCGGTCAGCACGCGCTGACGCAGAGCAATATCCTGCAGATCCTCGATATTCGCGCGCAAGGTACGCTCGGCATAAGAACCGCCGTCGAAATATTCGAAAAGGAAATGCGGCAGGCGTCGCCGTGCGGCTTCGCGATAATCGCCGATCGATGCAGGTTTCACGCGGCTTCTTCCACCCGTTCGGCTTCGCGTCGCCAGCGGTCGCGATAGGGCGTCAGATCGATGTCGAGCGGCGCCACCAGTTCGAGCGGTTCGGCGGGCGGCAAAGCAGAGTCGAGCAGGCGCAGCGCGCCATAGGACACATCATTATGCGCCTTGCCGACATAGACACTGAGGTCGGGGCGGAGCGTAGCGAGCGCGCGCACGAAGACCTGCCCCTCGGCAAAGCGTCCCTCGATCAGCAGCCGTTCCTGCGCGCCGATCAGGCTCAGCGACGCATCGGCGAGCAGCGCGGCATAGAGCGATACCGCTGCGCGACGCGCAGCCCGCTCTTCGGGCTCGGCGATCCAGCGGCCGTGGCCGTGCGGGAAGGGGCCGAAACCCGGCGCGAAGGTGGGCAGCACCATCGCGCCGCTGGTGAGTGTAAGGGGTAATGCGTTCAGCAGCGCCGGCTGGTCGGGTGCAATGTCGCTTTGCCGCGTGTCGAGCCCGATCAGCGCCTCGATCTCGCGCCCGCCCATGAAGCGCGCCGACGGGATCGGCTTGCCGAACGCGTCAACGTTGATCAGGCAGTCGCGGGCTTCGTCGAGGCCGCTCGTATCGATCGACGCCGCATCCTTCGGCGATCGCATCGCGACGAACCAGGTGCCCGTCGACAGCACCGTCGATTCGGCGTCGGCAATCTCGGCAAAGCCGCGCGCGGCGAGCAGCGCGGCATTCGAATCATGGAGGCCGCAATGCACTTCGGTGTCGGCGGGCAGGCCGGTGCGTTCGACCCAGGCGGGCGTCAGCGTCCCGAGCACGTCGCCAGCGCCCCGCAGCGGCGCCAGACGTTCGGCCCAGCCACGCCGCTCGGCAAGCTTTGAAGGGGACGCCGTCAGCGGGTTCCAGAGGTCGGTGTGGCAGCCGAGGCTCGTCACCTCCGACGCCGCGACACCGCTCAGCAACCAGCTCCAATATTGCGCCCATGGAAGGATAAGGGTGCCGTGCGCAAGCGCGGGGTCGAGATGTTCGAGACGGAATAGTTGGGCACCGAGATTGAGGCCATCGGGAAGGAGGGGGGAGCCGGTCTGCGCAAAAGCGTCGCGCTCGACGTCATAGGCCGCGCGAAGGGGCGGGGGCATGGCCTCTTCATAGTCGAGCGGTGGGCAGGCAAGGCGTCCGTCGCGGATGATCGCCGCCCCGGCGCCATGGCCGACGGGAACGATCGCGCCGACATCGGCCAGCTTCGCGAAATAGCGCAGCGCCTCGCCAACCCAGGCTTCGATGCCCGCGGCGTCGAGCGCGGCATAGCTTCCAGCGTTGACGCGTTCGTTGGGCCGCACGCGCCGTTCGATCAGCGCGCCTTCGGGTGACCAAAGGCTGAGCTTTGCCAAGGTTTTACCAACGTCGAGGATTATGGTTGCGCGACCCTTCATCCCTCTCCCTCTTGCTTCGTTGCGACCGAATTTGATCGAACTTTATCGAAACTGATTGCATGATGCCAGCGATTTCGATACAAGCCGCCAAACATTGAAACAACGAGTTTCCTAAATGCCCGATCTTCTGGACGTACCGACACCCCCCGACGCCGCCGCGCTGCTTTTCGCTATCCCGGCGAATCGCTGGTCGGACGAAGTGGCGGTGGGCAAGTCGCCCGAAAATCTGCTCCTCTATCGCTCGAACCGTCTCGGTTCGGACCTCACCGTTACGAATTTCGGCGGCGGCAATACCTCGGCGAAGCTCGATGCGCGCGATCCGCTCACCGGCGAAACCGTGCCCGTCTTGTGGGTGAAGGGCTCGGGCGGCGACATCGGTTCGATGAAGCTCGACGGCTTTTCGACGCTGTATCAGGACAAGCTGCTCGGCCTCGAGAAGCTTTACCGCGGGCTTGAGCATGAAGACGAGATGGTCGGCTATCTTCCGCACTGCACCTTCGCGCTCAATCCGCGCGCGGCGTCGATCGACACCCCGCTCCACAGCTATCTGCCCTTTGCGCATGTCGACCATGTCCATCCCGATGCGATCATTGCGCTTGCTGCATCGAGCGAGGGCGAGGCCGCGACCAAGGCGATCTGGGGCGGGGCGGTGGGATGGCTGCCATGGCAGCGCCCGGGCTTCGATCTCGGGCTGAAGCTGCGTGACTATGTAACGGCTAACCCCGGCCTCCGCGGCGTGATGCTCGCGGGGCATGGCATCATCTGCTGGGGCGACAGCGCCAAGGCCTGTTATGACAACACTATCGCGCTCATCACTGACGCAGCGAATTATCTGAACGCGAAGCTGGCCGATGGTCCAGCGTTCGGAGGCGAGCTGGTTGCGCCGCGCCCTGTTACTGAACGTGCCGCCACCGCGGCGAAGCTGATGCCGCTCCTGCGCGGGCTGATGGGCGGGCGCCGCGTCGGGCATTTCGCCGACGATGCCGAAACGCTCGAATTCACCGGCGGCCGCGATTTCGCAAAGCTCGCCGCGATCGGCACCTCGTGCCCCGATCATTTCCTGCGCACCAAAATCGCGCCGCTCGTGCTCGACCCGGCGCGGATCGACGATAGCGCGTATCTCGCCGAACGGATCGAGGCATATCGCGCCGGCTATGCCGCTTATTACCAACGCTGCGCGCGACCGAACTCTCCCGCGATGCGCGACCCCAATCCGGTCGTCGTGCTCGTCCCCGGCATCGGCCGCATGACCTTTGCCGGCGACAAGACGACCGCGCGGCTTGCGGGCGAATTCTACGCCAATGCGATCAACGTGATGCGGGGTGCCGAGGCGATCGGCGCCTACGTCGGGCTCGACGAACAGGAAGCGTTCGACATCGAATATTGGCTGCTCGAGGAAGCGAAGCTTCAGCGCATGCCGAAGCCCAAACCGCTCGCCGGGCGCATCGCGCTCGTCACCGGCGGCGCGGGCGGGATCGGCGCCGCGACCGCCGAGCGCCTTGCCGCCGACGATGCCTGCGTCCTGCTCGTCGACCGCGACGCCGATGCGCTGGCGGGGGCGGAGGCGGAACTCGAAGGCCGCTTCGGCCGCGACCGCGTCCGCTCGGCGGTGTGCGACGTGACCGACGAGGTGCAGGTCGCCGCGGCCTTCGCCGCGTGCGCGCGCGAATTCGGCGGGCTCGACATTCTCGTCGCCAACGCGGGCATCGCCTCGTCGGCGCCGATCGAGGATACCACGCTCGAACTGTGGCAGCGCAATTACGACGTGCTCGCGCAGGGCTATTTCCTCACCGCGCGCGCGGCGTTCCCGTTGATGAAGGCGCAGGAAGGCGGCTCGATCATATTCATCGGATCGAAGAACGGCATTGCCGCCGCGACCAACGCATCGGCCTACGCGTCGGCAAAGGCGGCGGCGCTGCACCTCGCACGTTGCCTCGCGCTCGAAGGTGCGCCGTTCGGTATCCGCGTCAACACGGTCAATCCCGATGCGGTGATCAAGGGATCGCGCATCTGGGACGGCGACTGGCGCCGCGAACGTGCGGGCGCGCACGGGATCGATTCGGGCAGCGAGCTTGAGGAACATTATCGCAATCGTTCGATGCTGAAGCGCGACGTGCTGCCCGAGGATGTCGCCGAAGCCGTCTATTTCCTCAGCTCGGATATGTCGGCAAAGTCGACCGGCAACATGATCAACGTCGACGCGGGCAACGCGCAGGCGTTTACGCGGTAACATACGGAATCAGGAGAGACTTATGGCCGGCAATCTGCCGCTCGCACCGGATGATATCGAGCGGCTGAACGCCGGCCTGGCCGACGCGCTCGACGACGATTATGGCAGCCTCGGCCGCCAGCTTGACCGCCGCGGGATCGACATCGATGGCGTGAAGGCGAAGGTCGCGGGCTTCTCGGTCGCGGTGCCGAGCTGGGGCGCAGGCCGCGGCGGCACGCGTTTCGCCAAATTCCCGATCGCGGGCGAGCCGACCAACATCCACGAGAAGCTCGAGGATTGCGCGGTGATCCAGCAGCTCGGCCGCGCGACGCCGCGCGTCAGCCCGCATTTCCCGTGGGACAAGGTCAGCGACTATCGCGCACTGCGCGAGGAGGCGGCGGCGCTCGGCCTCGGCTTCGATGCGGTGAACAGCAACACCTTCCAGGATCAGCCGGGGCAGGCGGTCAGCTATGCGACGGGCTCGCTGTCCTCGACCCGCGCCGAAGTGCGCGAGCAGGCGGTCGCGCACAACATCGAATGTATCGAGATCGGCCGGCAGCTCGGTGTCACCGACTTGACCGTGTGGGTCGGCGACGGCACCAATTTTCCGGGACAGCAGGATCTGGGACGTTCGCTCGACCGCTATCTCGATGCGGCGGCGCAGGTTTACGCTGCGCTGCCCGCCGACTGGCGGATGCTGATCGAGCACAAGATGTTCGAGCCGGCCTTCTATTCGACCGTGATTTCGGATTGGGGTAGCTCGATCCTCGTCGCGCAGGAGCTGGGCGACAAGGCGAAATGCCTCGTCGACCTCGGCCATCATGCGCCGAATGTGAACATCGAACAGATCGTCGCGCGGCTGCATCGCTTCGGGAAACTCGGCGGTTTCCACTTCAACGACAGCAAATATGGCGACGACGATCTCGACTCGGGCTCGATCAACCCGCACCAGCTCTTCCTCGTCTTCAACGAACTGATCGAGGCCGAATTGAACCCGCGCGGCGATTTCCGCCCCGCTTACATGATCGACCAGTCGCACAATGTGACCGACCCGATCGAAAGCATGCTCTCGTCGGCCGAGGCCATCGTCGCGGCCTATGCCAAGGCGTTGCTCGTCGACCGCGAGGCGCTCCTTGCCGCGCAAGAGGCGAACGACACGATGATGGCCTTTCAGGCTCTGCGGGCCGCTTACCGGACCGATGTCACCCCGATCCTTGCGGCGGCGCGGGCCGAAGCGGGCGGGGCGATCGATACGATCGCCGCCTATCGTGCGAGCGGCTGGCGGGGGCGCAAAGCGCAGGAGCGCAAGGCCGCGGGCGCTGCCGCGGGGATCGTCTAATCATTCGATTGCAACTCGGCGCAGCTCCCGTCAAATAGATGCAATCAGACAGGGACCGAAATGCACGCAGCCGAACGCGAAAAAATGATCCTCGACAGCCTGGGCGAAAGCGGTTTCGTCTCGTTCCGCGATCTCGAAAGCCGCGTTGCCGCGTCACCCGCCACCATTCGCCGCGATCTCGACCGACTGGAGGAAGCGGGCGTCATCACGCGCGTGCGCGGCGGAGCGAAGCGGGTCGGCGGGGCAGCGGGTGCCGCGTCGGAAGACGGTTTATCGGGCGTTCCGTTTCACGAGAATATCGGCCGCAATCGCGCCGCCAAGGAGGCGATCGGGCGCGCGGCGGCGGCACTTTGCATCCCGGGCGAAGGCGTCATGATCGACGGTGGTTCCACGACACTGCAGATGTGCCCCCATCTCGACGGTCTGAGCCTGCAGGTTCTGACCAACTCGCTCCACATCGTCAGTGCGCTGTTGCCGCAGCCGACGACGCGCATCCTCATTCCTTCGGGGCAGGTTTTTCGCGAGCAGAATATTGTGCTGTCGGCTGCGGGCGACGACGGCATGCCGCGTTTTCACGCGCCGAAGCTGTTCATGGGCGCGGCGTCGATGGGCCCCGCAGGGCTGATGCAGGCCGACGTCATTCTTGTCGCCGCCGAGCGCCGGCTGATCGAGCGCGCGGACGAGATCATCGTGCTTGTCGACAGCTCCAAATTTTCGGGGCCCTCGGGCAATGTCGTCTGTGCGCTCGACGAGATCGACGTCGTCGTCACCGATTCCGCAATCGAACCGCCCCACGTCGCGATGATGGAAGCCGCAGGCATCCGCGTCATCATCGCCTGAATTTTCCAAAGCCTTTCGAAAGAAAACCACGGTTCGCCGTGCTGTTCAGGCTGGAATGATTGAAATTGATCGTTGACGTGATTGATAAAGACAAATAATGAGCAGTGATGCAGAAACGCTCGGCGAAGCGTAGCATCGGAGGAACAAGATTGCCGGACAGGCGCCTCCGTCAAAAGGGACAACTCGCGAGCGCGAGTGCAGGGAGGATGCGATGAAGGCGATGATGACTGCGGGTCTGGGTTTTGCGGCGCGGCGGAACGCGTGGCGGCGCGGCATTTCGGTAATGGCATGCGCGGGCGCGCTGCTTGGCGCGACGGGCGCGCATGCGCAAGAGGCCGATGCCGACGCACCGACCGATGCGGATATCGTCGTCACCGGCACCCTGCTGCGCGGCGTCGCGCCGGTCGGCACCAATGTCGTCGCGGTCAGCGAAGCCGATGTCGTTGCATCGGGTGCCGCCTCGGCGAACGACCTGCTCGCCTCGATCCCGCAGGTTGGCAATTTCGGCACCATCCCGGCGGGCCTCGGGAATTTCGGCAATCCGATCGTGCGCCCCAATATCCGCAACCTCGGCAATAGCGGGGGCTCGACGACACTGGTTCTCGTCGACGGCCATCGCATGGTCGGCGCCGGCATTTTGCAGACGAGCTTCGATCCGTCGGTGATTCCGCCTGATGTCATTAAACGCGTCGACGTCATCCCCGACGGCGGCTCGTCGATCTATGGTTCGGACGCGATCGGCGGCGTGATCAACTTCATCACGCGCGACCGCTATGACGGTATCGGCGTCAACGCGCGCTATGGCTTTGCCAAAAATTATCAGACGATCGACGCCAGCGTCATCGCGGGCAAGGACTGGGGCTCGGGATCGGTCTTCGTTTCCTATTCCTACGCCTGGCACGACGACCTCATCGGCCTCGATCGCGATTATGCAACTGCGAACCAGACCGACCGCGGTGGCGGCGATTTCCGCAGCACGGCGTGCGCGCTCGCGAACATTACGGTTGGCACGACGACCTATGCGCTGCCCGGCCGGGCTCCGGGGATCAATCGCTGCGACCAGACGGACTACGCCGCCATCTATCCGCGCGAGGAACGCCACAGCGTCTTCGCCGGGCTGACGCAGGACCTCAGCGATTCGATCGCGTTCAAGCTGTCGGCCTATTGGTCGAAGCGCGATACGCTGCATCGCAGCGCGCAGAGCAGCGCCAGCGGGACGATTACGGCCGCCAATCCCTTCTTCCGACCGATCGGCGCCGAACTCGCGCACACGGTGTCGTTCGCGTTCGACGATGTCTTCGGGCCGAGCAACGACAGCCCGTCGAGCTTCACCTCCTATGGCATCACGCCAAGCTTCGACTTCGAGCTCGGAGGTGGCTGGCAGCTGCGAACAATGGCCAATTTTGGACGCAGCGAGAATGAATCGACCGAACGCTCGTTCAACTCGACGCTGGCGACGATCGCGCTCGCCGGGACCACCACCGTGACCGCGCTCAATCCCTATAATCTCTCCGCGACCTCGCCCGCGGTGCTCGCGGCGATCGACGATTTCGTCAATTATGGCGACGCGACGCAGGAACTCGCCGAAGGGCGCTTCGTGCTCGACGGTCCGCTGACCAGCTTGCCCGGCGGTGATATCCGTCTCGCGGTCGGCGGCGAATATCATTACGAGAATATCCGCTCCTTCACCGGCAGCGGTCCAGAAGCGGCGGTTACGGGCTCAAACGCCTATGCCGCGCGCAATGTGAAATCGCTGTTCGGCGAATTGCTGATCCCGATCTTCGGCGCCGACAACCGCACCCCGGGCTTCTACAGCCTCGAATTGTCGGGCTCGGTCCGTTACGACGATTACAGCGACGTCGGCAGCACGACCAATCCCAAGATCGGCGTGACATGGCGCCCGTTCGAGGCGCTGACGATCCGCGGCAATTACGGCACGTCGTTCCACGCGCCGAGCCTCGCCGACCTCGGCAATTCGGTCGACGCGCGCGTGCAGGTGCTGCCGTTCAGCCCGTTCCGCGCCCCCGGCAGCTCGCCGTTCGACGCGCTGCGCCCGACGATCGCGATCGCCGGCGGCAATGCTAATTTGAAACCCGAAAAGGCCGATACCTGGTCGCTTGGATTCGATCTCAAGCCCGCCGCGCTTGAAGGCTTCGTCGCCAGCGCGACCTATTTCAACGTGAAGTTCAAGGACGCCATCGCGGTCCCGCCGTTCACGTCGCCGCTCTTGTTCACGACGCCGGCCTATGCCGATTTCTTCATCCTCAACCCGACGCTCGCCCAGGCGCAGGCTGCGGCCGGCAATCTCCGCGTCGATGGCGTGCCGAACCTCGCGACGCTATTTGCGTTCAGCTCGCCCTATGTCCTGTTCCTCGCGCAGCGGGCGAACCTGGGTGCGGTGAATGTCGACGGCGTCGACTTCAATCTCGCCTACAATCGTCCCACGGGTTTCGGTTCGATCAATGCCAATTTTACCGGCAGCTACCTCCTCAATCGTGAGACGCAGGTGGTGCAGGGCGGCCCGGTCAACGACGATCTCAAGAATGGCACCGGGCGCTTCCTGTTCACAGCGGGGCTCGGCGCGACGGTCGGCGATTTCACTGCGCGCGCGACGCTCAACCATCGCAGCGGCTATCCGGTCGTCGGGTTGGCGCCGCAGGAACGCGTCGCGGCATTCGACACGGTCGATCTCTTCTTCAGCTACGATCTCGGCGACATGCTCGCCAACACGCTGCTGACGCTGAACGTCGACAATGTCTTTGACGAGGATCCGCCGTTCCTGAACAGTGCATCGGGATATACCAATGGCAGCACGCTCGGCCGGCTGGTATCCTTCGGTATTCGCACCAAATTCTGACGAGGAGGTTGGGTTGCCGCTGATCAGAAGCTTGCGAGGCCTGTTGCTGGGTGCGCTCGCGGCAGTCGGCATGGCAACCTCGCCCGTGTGGGCGGCCGATCCGGCGCCCGCCGAACTCAGGACCGAATATGCTGCGGCGCCGCTGGGCCTCGACACGGCGGCGCCGCGCCTTGCCTGGCGATCGCCGGTGGCGCGACAGAGCGCATATCGCATACGTGTCGCGACCTCCGAAGCCGACCTTGAGCGCGCGCCGCTCTGGGATAGCGGCAAGACCGTGTCGACGGACAATGTCCAGATCGCCTACGCCGGACCAGCGCTGGTGTCGCGCCAGCGCTATTGGTGGCAGGTGCAGGTGTGGGACGCCGATGGCAAGGTCTCTGGCTGGAGCACGCCGGCCTGGTGGGAAACGGGATTGCTTGCCGATGACGACTGGCAGGCCAAATGGATTTCGGGGCCCCAACGCCTTGCCCATGACTGGGGCGACCTGACGCTGGACGCCGAATTGACGCTGACGGGCAAGAGCGTCGACATATTGTTTCGCGCGCTGCCCAACGGCAAAACCTATGGCGACGCCTATGTCTGGACGCTCGCGGACGACAAGAACGGGCCCGAACTGATCCAGACGATCCGCCGCTATCCGGGCGGGACGAGTTCGGCGATCAAGATGGA
>Ga0209257_1000231_pt1 | contig 131226 bp, 117 predicted proteins | sample AraplaCvi_mCL_r2_FD_184277 | JGI IMG/M metagenome (GOLD analysis project Ga0209257, IMG submission 184277) | Arabidopsis root microbial communities from North Carolina, USA - plate scrape MF_Cvi_mCL_r2 (SPAdes) (version 2) | ecosystem: Host-associated > Plants > Roots > Endosphere | place... | reverse complement strand
GGGGGGGGGGGGGGGGGGGGGGGGGGGAGGGGGGGTGGAGCGGTTGGCGCTCGTGTGGCGCGGCGGTGCGATGCGATGGGAGCGGGGGTGCTTCGCTTGCGGCGCTCGTTCGCGTTTGCGCGCGACCCAGCCACAGCCCGAGTGCGGCCCAGAGCAGGGACAGCGGAATGACCACGCCGATCAGGCTGCCCATGGCCATGCCCAGGCGACCCAGCAGGCCTTCGGCCTGCGCGCCGATGACATCGCCGCTGCGATAGACGAAGGTGTCCAGGAAGGCCTTGGCCTTGTATTTGTCTTCCCGCGGCAACACGGTGAACAGCGCCTCGCGTGCCGGCCGGGTGATGCCGCGCTGGACGGCGCGATTGCTTGCCTCCAGCAGGATCAGCACGGCGAAGGAGCCGTACACGGCCAGGCCGATGAAGCCGATGGCCGTGGCCGCGGGCAGCAGGGCCAGCGCCACGCCCAGGCCAAACTTGCCGATGATCTTGCCGGTCAGGGTGAGCTGCAGCACCAGCACCGCGACCTGGGTCCACATGTCGATGTTGCCCAGCATCGCCGCGCGCGCGTCCATGTCCTCGGCGGCCGCCGCGACCATCTGCAGGCGCGTGAAGTAGATCAACGTGGCCAGCAGCGTCATCAGCAGGATGTAGCCGGCGATTCCCATCAGATAACGCGACCGGAAGACCTGACGCAGGCCGGCCCAGGCGTGGCCACCGATTCGGGTGGAGGGCGCGGCGGCGTTGCCGGCCAGGTCCTGGTATGCGCGGTCGGAGGAAAGGTGGAACAGCCACCACGCCGCGGCCACGTCCAGCACCAGCAGGGCGCCGGCGATGATCAGCAGGCTGGCCGTGCCTAGCGGCTGGGCCAGCTGCGAGGTCAGCCACGGACCGGCGATGGCGCCGAGCGTGCCGCCCACCGAAATCAGCGCGAACAGGCGCTTGGCCTGGTCGCGGCTGAAGCGATCGGCCAGCAGCGCCCAGAACACCATGGTCACGAACAGATTGAACACGCTGAACCACACATAGAACACCTGGCCGCTGCGCTGGCCCACCGCCTGCGGCGCGAACATCAACAGCACCCAGAAACCCACCAGGCTGACCACGAAGAACCCGTAGGTCGCCGCCACCAGCGACAGGCGCCGCAGGCGGCTGGCCAGCCAGCCGAACAGCGGATTGACCGCCAGGGTGACCAGGGCCGTGCCGAGGAACAGCCAGCGGATGTTCTCGATGCCGCGTTCCATGCCCAGCGCATCGCGCGCCGGCCGCAGCAGCATCAGCGCGGTCAACACCAGGAAGAACAGCAAGGTGGCGACCAGCACCGGGCCGGTCTCGCCCGCGCGCAAATTGAGCAGGCGCTGCAGGCGCCCCGGGCGGGGGGCACCATTGGCTTGGTTGGAAGACATGGGGCAAGTTCCTGTGCGGGCACGCCAGTGCCCGCAGCGGCGTTGGCGTGGGGTGTCGCGGCGAGGGAGAGGGCGGGCTTTAGTGCATGCCGGCGCGCGCGCCGTCGCTGCTCAAGGATGGAAAGCCGGTGCCGCTCAAGCGTTCGCTGATCAGCCACAGCTGGTTGGACACCCGCGCGTCCCTAGCCGCCTCCGGGACTTGCGCAAGACCCAGCGGGCCGCGCGTTTCCATCAGCCCGGTGGGGCCGTAGTACTGGCCGCCGCGTGCTTGTGTCGCGGTGGCCGCGTAAAGCGTGGGCACGGCCCCGGCGGGCGCGGGCTGGAACAGGAAGGGCAGATTGCGGCGCACGAAGCCGGACATGCCGCCGCGTTCGGCCAGCAGGTTGGTCCGCGACACGCCCGGGTGCGTGGCAATGCTCTGAATGCCCCAGCCGGCCGCATCGCTGCGGCGCTGCAGTTCAAGCGCGAACATCAGGCAGGCCAGCTTGGACTGGCTGTAGGCCTGCGCGGCGTCGTACTCGCGCTCGAACTGCAGGTCCTGCAGGTGGATCTGCCCGCCGTGCGCGGCGGCGATGCTGGACAAGGTGACCACCCGCGCCTGCGACTTGCGCAGCAGCGGCAGCAGGTCCGCAGTGAGGGCGAAGTGGCCGAGATAGTTCACCGCGAACTGCATCTCCAGGCCATCGGCCGACACCAGGCGCTGCGGCGGCTCCATCAGGCCGGTGTTGTTGATCAGCCCATCCAGGCGCGGAAGCGTCTGGTTCAGCCGCGCGGCCAGCGCATGCACCGAATCCAGGTCGCCCAGGTCCAGCTCCTGGAACTGCACCTGGGCATCGGGCGTTGCCTGGCGGATGTTGGCGATGGCCTGCGCGCCGCGCTCGGCACCGCGCGCGGCGATCACCACCTGCGCGCCGGCCGCCGCCAGCGCCTTGGCGCTTTCGTAGCCGATGCCGCTGGTGCCGCCGGTGACCAGGAACACGCGCCCCTGCTGCGAAGGGATGTCCTTGACGCCCCAGTCCGCATTGGGCTGATCGGCGGCGACCGATCCACCGGTGGAGCAGGCCACAAGACCGACGGCGCTCAACGCCATCAGACCGATGCGCTGGAGCATGGCCACCACGCCATCGCGCCGGGCCATGCCAGCGGCGCGGCGATCGCTGCGTAGGTGCGGTGTTGCGTTGATGTTCGAGGACTGGATCATGTGCTTGGCTCTTCGAGTGGATGGGAGAAAGCACGCGGTGTTGCCCCGTGCTCGAGCCGGAGTTTTTGCCGATGGAATTAAGTCGGGTTTAAGTCCTCGCATTGGCGCCAATCGAGAATTTCCAGCAAAGGGAACGCGCGCGGATCTTCTTGTTGCGCCGCACTTAATCGGTTCTTAATTCGGGCCGATCACACTCGGCGTCCGTCGCTGGGAAGCCGTTCCATGGAATCCATCCTGCTGGTCGAAGACGATCCGATGCTGGGTCGCGCGCTGACCTCCGCGCTTGGCCAGGAGGGCTGGCGCGTGGTGCATTGCATGGATGCCGAATGCGCCAGGACCGCACTGGTGGACCATGCCTTCATCGCGGTGCTGCTGGACCTGGGCTTGCCCGGCGCATCGGGACTGGAGGTGCTGTCCACCATGCGCCAGCGTTACGACCCCACGCCGGTGATGATCATCACCGCGCGCGACCAGCTCAGCGACCGCGTGCGCGGCCTGGATGCCGGCGCCGACGACTACATCGTCAAACCTTTCCAGCGCGATGAGATGCTGGCGCGGCTGCGCGCGGTGCTACGGCGGAGCACCGGCAATGTCACCCCGCTGCTGCGTTGGCGCGACCTGGAGATCGACCCGGCCGCGCGCACGGTGAGCCGTCGCGGCGCGCGCGTGGGCCTGGCCGCCAACGAATTCCGCATCCTGTTGACCCTGTTCGAGGCCAAGGGCCGGGTGCTGAGCCGGGACCAGCTGCAGGACCGCCTGTACGGTGGCGATGCCGAGGTCGGCAGCAACACCGTGGCGGTCTATGTGCATCAGCTGCGCCGCAAGCTTGGCGAGGATGTGGTTGTCACCGAGCTGGGCTTCGGTTATCGCGTCGGGGACGAGAGGTGATGCGCTCGCTGCGCAATCGCCTGCTGATCACGCTGGCCGGCGTGCTGCTGGCCGCCTGGGCCAGCTGGTTCGTCATCCAGTTCGTGCAGATGACCACGCGGCAATGCGGCGAGATCGACGGCATGCTGCGCAATGTGGCCGAGCAGATCCTGCTGTCCATGCCGGCGGACATCGGCACCGCCGGCCAGCAGCGGCAGTTCTCGCTGCAGGACCAGATGGCGCCGACCGGCGGCAAGTTCGGCGCGCTGGGCTTTCAGGTGTGGGAGCGCGGCACCGGGCGCCGGCTGCTCTCGTCCAAGCCGGCGCCGCCGCACCCGATGTCCAGCGACTTCAAGGACGGCTACGCGGACACGACCATCTCAGGCGCGGCCTGGCGGGTGTTTTCCGTCAGCGACGACGACGGGCGCGTGCAGGTGCAGGTCGGCCTGCCGCAGGCGGCCTTGCAGGCCGAGCTGCAGCGCTGGCTGCGCCTGAGCCTGGTGACCGCGGTGGCGCTGCTGCTGGTGATCGGCATCGCCATCTGGCTGGTGATCCACTGGTCGCTGCGGCCGGTGGGCAGGCTCAGCAGCAAGCTGGCCAGGCGCGCCGAGCTGGATCTTGCGCCGGTGCCGCAGCAGGGCCTGCCCAGCGAATTCGCGCCACTGGTGGGCGCCTTCAACGGACTGATGCAGCGCCTGGGCCATGCCATGCAGCGCGAGCGCGCGTTCCTGAGCGAGGCCGCGCACGAGCTGCGCACGCCGCTGGCCGCGCTGCTGGCCCAGGCGCAGGTGCTGGAGCATGCGGGCAGCAAGCAGGAGTCCAAGGAAGCCTTGGACCATCTCATCACCGGGATCGAGCGCACCTCGCGCCTGGCCCAGCAGCTGCTGGACAGCGCCAGGGTGGAGGCCGGCAGCGCACCGGCGCGCGCGCAGGATGTGGACCTCGGCCTGGTGGTCAGCATGGTCTCCGATGAGTTCCACCTGTTGGCGCAGCGCTCGGGCCAGCGCATCGACGTGGACGTGGTCAGCGTGCCGGTGCAGGGCGACATCGACGACCTGGGCATCCTGGTGCGCAACCTGCTGGACAACGCGCTGCGCCACGGTGGTCCCGGCACGCGGGTCAAGCTGCAGACCCAGTTGGTGGAAGCGCAGGACCAGCGCCAGGCGGTGCTGATCGTGGCCGATGACGGGCCGGGCATCGCCGAGGCGGACCGGAAACGGGTGTTCGAGCGCTTCTATCGCGCTGGCGCGGCCGGGCGTGCGCACGGCATCGGCATGGGCTTGTCGCTGGTCGAGCGCGTGGTGGCCTCGCACCGGGGCCAGTTGCGCTGCGGCTCCGGCCTGGGTGGGCGGGGCTTCGGCGTGGAGATCCAGTTCCCGGCGGGCGAGCGCACTGCGCAGGCCAGCCGGGCTCGGTAACGCGGGCCAGGACCGTCAGCGGGTTCGCACGTGCGTGACGTCATTGCAGGCAACCGACACAGGCGGAGGAGTGGTCATGGAACACGTGTCCTTCAGCAACAGAGGCATCACGGTCGCCGCGGATCTGCATCTGCCGACCGGCTTCGATGCCGCCGGATCCTATCCCGCGCTCGTCATCGCCACCCCGGGCAGCAGCGTCAAGGAGCAGATCGGCGCGGTCTACGCCAGCCGGCTGGCGCGAGCGGGCTTCATCGCCCTCACCTTCGATCCTTCCTACCAGGGTGCCAGCGGTGGCCAGCCCAGGGACCTGGAGGACCCCGCCGTGCGCGTGGAGGACATCCGCTGCGCGGTGGACTACCTGATGACGCGGCCGTTCGTGGCCGAGGAGCGGCTCGGCCTGCTCGGCATCTGCGCCGGTGGCGGCTACGCGATCAAGGCCGCGCTCACCGAGCATCGTGTCAAGGCGGTCGGCACGGTGGTGGCCAACGATATCGGCCAGGCGTTTCGCGACATGTCCGCGGCCAAGGGCCTGGCCGACACGCTGCGCGCCGTGGGCCGGCAGCGCACCCACGAGGCTCGTGGCGGCGCGCACAGGCGCGATGCGTGGATTCCCGACAGCCTGCAGCAGGCGCAGGCCGCAGGCGTGAGCGACCCGGAGCTGCTCGAGGCGGTGGGCTTCTATCGTGAGTCGCCCTATCGGCACCCCGGGTCGACCAACCGCCTGCTGTTCTCCAGCTATGCGCAGCTGCTCAGCTTCAACGCCTTCGACCTGGTGCCGGACCTGCTGACCCAGCCGCTGCAGGTCGTGGTCGGCGGCAAACGCGGCCATACCGGCCAGTACGAAGCCGGTCGGCGCCTGTATGAGCGCTCACCGGCAACGGACAAGGACCTCTATGTGGTCGAGGGTGCCGGACACTACGACTTGTACCACGTGCCGCAGTATGTCGAGCCCGCGGTCGCTCGCCTGGCCGCGTTCTTCTCCCGGCACCTGGATGCCTAGCGCCGCGGCGCCTTGGGTTTCTGCGCCAGCCCAGCACGCACGTCGCCTGGAGACTTCGATCCCAGGCCTGCGTGGAAAGACCATGGCGGCATGAAAGCGCGCCACCCAGTCGGCGCTTAAAGCTGGCTTAAAACGGCGCAGGTTCAATGTCCCTGCGACGGCAACACCACATCGGCGGTGCGTGCCGGCGCCGGGCCCCTCGCTTGGGTCCGGGCGATCGACCCCACGGCATTGAGGAGCAATGGGCATGCACAGAAAGCCTTCGATGCAAACCACGCGCACGCCGCCGCGGGCGTTGGAGAATCGGACCTGCAGCGCATGCGCGGCGCGAGGAAACCGTGCGACCCACGCCGCGCCCGCTACGCCCTGCAGCTGCGGCGGACGTGGAGATCGCGCGCTTGCGCTTTCCCTTTCGCTGGGTATCGGTCTAGGCTGGATGCAGGCGATCAAGCTACGCCCGGGCTAGCGGGGCCTTCCAGGCCCCTGGATCCAGCAGCGGCCCGCCATGGCTGCGCAGCATGGTGCAGCCTGCAATGTCTGCCCATGACGGGTGCCGATGAAGGACTCAGACGCGATGATGTTGGCTGCAAGCGGATCCTGGCGGTGGGCGCGTATTGCCGGAGGCCTGTTGCTGGCGGTAGCGCTGCCGCACCTGGCCCATGCACAGGACCAGATGTCCGGGGCCTACGCACGGGCCGAGCGCGTGCTCGATGCCAACCTGGCAGGGGCGATCGAGAACGCGACCTTGGTGCCGCACTGGATCGAAGGGGGAAAGCGCTTCTGGTACCAGCGCGACGGACGTGATGGCCCCGAATGGGTGATCGTCGAGACCGCGTCCGGCAAACGCGAGCCGGCCATCGACCCGCGCCTGCTGCGGCAGGGGCTGCAGCAGCGCCTGGGCGAGGCCGAGCTGCCGCAGCCGCTGCCGGTGACCGCGATCAGTGCCAAGGATGTCACCGTCACCCTGGCCGACCGCGTCCTGCGTTGCCAACGCGCCGATGGCCGCTGCAGCAGCAGCGCCGGCACGCCCGAGCGGCCGGGCGTGCTGAGCGCGCCGGATGGGCAGCAGGGCGTTCTCGTCCGCGGCCACAACCTGTGGCTGCAGCAGGGCGATGCCGAACCGCTACCGCTGACCGATGACGGCGTGGCACATTTCGCCTACGGCACAGCACCGGGCACCTCGTTGTTCGCCATTCCGCGCATGCGGGCGCGCCAGCCCCTGCCGCCGGTGGGGCTGGACTGGTCGCCGGACAGCCGCTATCTGCTGAGTGAGCGCGTGGATGAGCGCGCCGTGCGTCCGTACCCGTTCCTGGAGTCGGTGCCGCAGGATGGCAGCTTCCGTCCGAAGCTGTGGCAGCCGCGCATCCCGCTGCTGGGCGATGCCGAGCGCGGCCGCCAGGAGGTGGCGCTGCTGGATATCGCGCGCAAGCGCAAGACCGTGCTGGACTTGCCCGAGGGCTGGAGCTTCATGGACACGGTGTTCGCCTGGTCCGGCGACCTGCGCCGGGCCTGGGGCCTGGCGGTGACGCGCGGGCAGCGCGAGCGCGCGCTGGTGGAGATCGACCTGGCCAGCGGCCGTACCCGGCTGGCGGTGCGCGAGGCCACGCCGGTCCTGGGCCGCTTCAACGCCTTCATCTACAACCCGCCGAACGTGCGCGTGGTGGAGCGCAGCAACGAGGTGGTCTGGTTTTCCGAGCGCGATGGCTGGGGCCAGCTCTACCTCTACGATCTGCGCAGCGGTGCGCTCAAGCGCAAGCTGACCAGCGGCGAGCGGACCGTGCGCGATGTCATCGGCGTCGACGAGCAGGCCCGGCGCCTGTTCTTCACCGCCGGCGGCACCGATGAAGATGCCGACGCCTACCACGTGCGTGTGTACAGCGTCCCGCTCGATGGCGGCAGCGAGACGCTGCTGACGCCGGAGCCTGGCGTGCACGTGGTGCGCGCGCGACCGATGGGCAACGCCGTGGCCGGCACGGCGCAGAACGCAGGCCTGTCGCCGGACGGGCAGGTGCTGATCGAGAGCTACTCCTCGCTGGAGCAGCCGCCAGTGACGGTGCTGCGCTCGGCGATCGACGGGCGCGTCCTGCACACGCTGGAAACCGCCGACGTTTCCGCGCTGGCCGCCGCCGGCTGGCGTGCGCCCACGCGGGTGAAGCTGCGCTCGGCCGATGGCCGCACCCCCATCTGGGGCACGGTGTACTTTCCGCCGGATATGCAGGCCGGCAAGCGCTACCCGGTGATCGACGCGATCTACGGCGGGCCACAGGTGACCAGCGCACCGGCCAGCTATCCCGAGGCGGTGCTGGCCATGAACCCGCGCTCGCGCGCCAGCCTGGCCGAGCTGGGCTTCATCGTGGTGACGATCGATGGGCGAGGCACGCCCGGCCGCTCCAAGGCGTTCAACGAGGCCAGCTTCGCGGCCTTCGCCGAGCCGCAGCTGGCCGACCACGTCGCCGGCCTGCGCCAGCTGGCGCAGCGCTATGGCAGCTTGGATCTGGACCGGGTCGGCATCTATGGCCATTCCTTCGGCGGCTACACCTCCGCACGTGCCATCCTGACCTATCCGGAGTTCTTCAAGGTGGCCGTGTCCTCGGCCGGTCCGCAGAACTTCCAGGGCTTTTATCCGGTGGAAGCGGTGTTCCCCATACCCGACTACGGCAAGGGACGCAGCAGCGCGCCCGATCCAACGGCGGTGCCGGACAACTATGCCGCGCTGGACATGTCGCCCCTGGCCGGCCGGCTGAAGGGCAAGCTGATGCTGGTCTACGGCGATCTGGACGAGAACGCGCTGCCGGCGGTGACGCTGCAGCTGATCGACGCGCTGACCAAGGCCAACAAGCGCTACGACCTGATGTACCTGCCCAATCGCGCGCATGGCTTCTATCGCACCGACGCGTATTACACCCAGCGCATGTGGGACTACTTTGTCGAGCATCTGCTTGGGCAGGAACCGCCCGACGACTTCAACCTGCGGCTAGCGGAACCACCGGCCGGCTGAGCGGGCTGGACTGGCGCAGGCGCTAGGTGGCAGAAGCCAAGTATGTCGATCCGGCCTTTGGGTAGCGCGGCCCGTCGGCTGCGAGGGCAGGCGGAATGTCTCATGCCGATCGCTCATGACCGGCCCGGCGCTGGCGCAACGCATCGGGGTACCCTCGCGAACCCGGAGAGGGATTCACATCACGCCATGAGGACTGCAAAGCAATGAAACCTTGGGTCACCGGATCGGCCTTGCTATTGGTCGGCAGCAGCGCATGGGCGCAGGCGCAGCAGGACACCAGCATTCCAGGCTATGACGCCGCCAGCGCGCAGGCCGAGCGCGCGCTGGAGGCCAGGTTCGACCAGGACGTGGGCACGACCGATTTCAAGGGCTGGCTGAAGCAGTGGTCCTCCGGCCCCAATCAGGTCGGCGCGCCACACAACCTGGAGAACGCGCAGGACATCCTGGCCAAGTTCAAGTCCTACGGCTGGGATGCCAAGCTGGAGCGTTACGAGGTGTACTGGCCGGCGCCACGGTCTGCGAGCCTGGAGCTGCTCGGCGCCCAGCCCTATCGTGCCAGGCTGCAGGAGCCGGCGCTGGAGCAGGATGCAACCTCGGCCCAGACCCAGGACGTGCTGCCGCCGTACGTGATCTATGCGGGCACCGGCGAGGTCACCGCCGATCTGGTCTACGTGAACTACGGCATCGCCGAGGACTACGAGGTCCTGGCGCGGCATGGTGTGGATGTGCGCGGCAAGATCGTCATCGCCCGTTACGGCAAGGGCTGGCGCGGCCTGAAGCCTCGCCTGGCGCAGGAACACGGCGCGATCGGCGCGCTGATCTATTCCGATCCGCGCGATGACGGCTACTTCGAGGATGAGGCCTATCCGGATGGGCCAGCGCGTTCGCAGTGGAGCGTGCAGCGTGGCTCGGTGGCCAACTTCGCGATCAACCCGGGCGATCCGCTGACCCCGGGCAAGGCCTCCAAGGCCGGGACCAAGCGTCTCAAGCCCGAGCAGGCCGCCAGCATCCTCAAGATCCCGACGCTGCCGATCAGCTGGGGCGATGCGCAGCCGCTGCTTGCGGCGTTGAAAGGCCCGGTGGCGCCGCCCGACTGGCGCGGTGCGCTGCCGCTGACCTACCGGCTCGGTGGCGACGGACAGGCGCAGGTCCGCTTGAAGGTCGACAATGACAGCGGCACCCGCACGCTCTACAACGTCATCGCCACGCTCAAGGGCGATCAGGCGCCCGAGCAGTGGGTGGTGCGCGGCAACCATCGTGATGCCTGGGTGTTCGGCGCCTCCGATCCGCTGTCGGGCACCACGGCGCTGCTGGCCGAGGCCAAGGCCATCGGTGCGCTGGTCAAGCAGGGCTGGCGCCCGGCCCGCACGCTGGTGTACGCCAGCTGGGACGGTGAGGAGGCCGGCCTGCTCGGTTCGACCGAGTGGGCCGAGGACCATGCCAGGGAGCTGCGGGACAAGGCGGTGCTGTACGTCAACACCGATGGCAGCGGCCGCGGCTTGCTGGAGGCCGGCGGCTCCCACAGCCTGCAGCGACTGGTCAACAGCGTCGCGGCCGATGTGCAGGACCCGGACACCCGGACCAGCGTGCTGGAGCGCCAGCGTGCGCGTGCACGCCTCCAGGCCTCGTCCGGCGATGCCAAGCCCGCCCAGCAGGAGGCGGCACGGCGCGCGGTGGCCGGCCAGGACCTGCCGATCCAGGCGCTGGGATCGGGCAGCGACTACAGCCCGTTCCTGCAGCACCTGGGGCTGCCCAGTCTCAATCTGGGCTACGGCGGCGAGGGCGGGGGCAAGGGCGTCTATCACTCCATCTACGACTCCTTCGATTACTTCCAACGCTACATCGATCCGGATTTCAGCTACCTGCCGCTGCTGACCAAGACCGTCGGGCGGGTGGTGCTGCGCGCGGCCAATGCGCCCGTGCTGCCGCAGCGCTACGGCGATTTCGGCGAAACCGTGGAGCGCTACGTGGGCGAGCTGAAGGAACTGACGAACAAGTCGCGCGAGCGCGCCCGGACGCAGCAGGCGCTGGTCCAGGACCGTGTCTACGCCGCAGCGGACGATCCCAGGGACAAGCTGCAGGTGCCGACACCGAAGCCGTCGGTGCCGGAGATCGACTTCACACCGCTGGAGCAGGCCGCGGCGCGGGCGAAAGCCTCAGGCCTGGCCTACGACAAGGCGGTCTCCACCCGTGGCGGCACGCTCGACGCGGCCACGCGCCGCCGTCTCAACGCCAACATCCAGCAGCTGGAGCAGGCGCTGTCGATCGACGAGGGGCTGCCCGGACGCAGCTGGTATCGCAACCTGATCTATGCCCCGGGCCTGGCCACCGGCTACGAGGTCAAGACCTTGCCGGGCGTGAGGGAGGCACTGGAGGATGGCCGCTGGGATGATGCCCGACGCTACATCGACAGGACCGCCCAGGCATTGGACGCCTACCGTGCCGGTATCGAGCGCAACACCGCACTGCTCGGATCCTGACGCACGGTCGCGTTGACTGCCACATCGGGTCGGCATGCGACATTCGCATGCCGACTTTGCCGAGGCGGGATCCCCATTTCACATCCCGCACCGTGTTTGCGTAACTGGCCCGCCCCGTTACGGAAGCGTTAGATGCTGTCGCCCCACAAGCTCCACGCCGCGCTGGTCATCGCCCTGGTCAGCACGGCGGCCGCCGCGCAGACCAGCGAGCAAACTCCCCCGACGCAGAAGACCCTGGCGCCGGTGACGGTCACCGGCTCGAACATCAAACGCGCGCAGAGCGAAGGCCCCAATCCGGTGCAGGTGATCGCGCGACAGCAGCTGGAGCAGTCCGGCAAGGTGACCGTTGCCGATTTCCTGCGCTCGATCTCGGCCAATACCGGCAATGCCACCAACGAAACCAGCAACAGCGGCTGGGCCTCCGGCTCGGCCGGCATCGGCCTGCGCGGCCTGTCGCAGAAGAACACGCTGGTCCTGCTCAACGGCCGACGCCTGGCCAACTACGGGTTCCCCTCCAACGGCTTGTCCGACACCTTCGTCAACCTCAATGCGCTGCCGCTGGTGGCGGTGGAAAGGATCGAGGTCCTCAAGGACGGTGCTTCGGCGGTGTATGGCTCCGATGCGGTGGCCGGCGTGGTCAACATCATCACCCGCCAGGACTACCAGGGCGCCGAGATCGGCGCCAGCGGGGGCACCAGCGAGCAGGGTGGGCTGGACACGCAGCGGGCCAAGTTCGTCGGTGGCATCGGCGAGCTGGAGCAGGACGGTTACAACATCCTGGCCAGCTTCGAGGTCTACAACCGCGACCGCCTGGACCAGGACCAGCGCGAGCTGACCCGCTCGGGCATCTACAGCGACCAACCCGGCGGCAGCTGGAATGGCTGGTCGGCCAAGGGCGCGCGCTATCTGGTCAATGGCGTCTCGGTGCCGCTGCTGGATGCGCAGGGTAACTGCCCTACCGGCACCGTGCTCACCGCCAGCGCGCCCATCGACGGGCTGCGCGGGGACACCTGCGCCTTCAACCTGGCGCCGTATACCACGCTGATTCCTTCGACCAAGCGCTACCAGGCCTACGTCAACGGCACCTTCCGCCTCAACGACGACGTGGAAGCCTTCGGCGAGGCGCTCTACAGCAACATCAAGGGGGCCTCGATCTTCGGATCCAGCCCTTACTTCACGCTGGAGGGCGGGCGTTTCGCGCTCAACGCCGACACCGGGCTGGCCGAGCCGGTGTCCAACAATCTGCCCGCGGGCAACCCGTACAACCCCTACGGACGCGCGGTCCCGATCGAGTACACCTTCTTCAACCTGGGCCAGTCGTTGAAGATCAACCGCTCGCAGTCCTACCGTTTCCTCGGTGGCGTGCGCGGCCGCAGCGAGCGCTGGGACTGGGAGGCGGCGGCCTTCACCGCCAGCAGCCAGGAGCGCGAGACGGTGACCGGCGGTTTCGCCAATCGCTGGACCCTGGCCCAGGCCCTGGCCGATGGCGGCTACAACCTGCCCAATCCTGGCGCGACGCCGCAGTCGGTGATCGACGGCATCGCCCTGAGCACGCTGCGACCGGCCGATTCCAAGTTGCATGGCGTGGATTTCAAGCTTTCCGGCAGCCTGTTCGAGCTGCCGGCGGGCGAGGTCGGCTTTGCGGCCGGCGTGGAGTGGCGGCAGGAAGAACTGCGATCGACCAACCCTTGGCAGATCGATGCCGGGCTGCAGATCCGCCCGGCGATCGCCGAGGTCGATGGCGAACGCCGGGTCTCGGCGGCCTATGCCGAGGTCAACATCCCCATCGTGCAAGCGCTGGAGTTGCAGGTGGCCGGGCGTGCGGACCACTACAGCGACTTCGGCAATGCCTTCTCGCCCAAGTTCAGCCTGCGCTGGCAGCCCTGGGACGTGCTGCTGGTGCGTGCGGCCGCCTCGCGCGGTTTCCGCGCGCCCTCGCTGTCGGAGAACTCGGCCAGCACCAACATCTCCTACGGCTCGGTGGTGGATCCCTCTGATCCTGACCAGCCCGGCTCGCGCCAGAACCCGACCTTCTTCACCCTGGGCAACAACGCGCTGGACCCGGAGCGCACGCGCAGTTTCAACGCCGGCTTCGTGCTCTCGCCCTGGGCCAGCACCAGCCTGAGCGTGGATTACTACCGCATCGAGCTGGACAATCTGATCGGTACCGGCAACACCACCACCATCGTCCAGACCAACAATCCTGCCGATGTCATCCGCGATGCGCGCGGCAAGCTGGCGGCGGTCAACAACCGCTACCAGAACCTGAGCGAGCTCAAGACCTCCGGCATCGATGTGGAGTTGCGCCAGCGCTGGGCCACCGACGCCGTCGGCGCCTTCACCCTGAGCACGGCCTACACCCACGTGCGCGACTATCGCCGTCCGACCACGGTGGGCGGCCCGCTGGTGGACTATGCAGGCAGCAATCTGGGGCCCTCGCTGCTGCGCAACAAGGCCAGCACCTCGCTGGACTGGGCGCTGGCGGACATCAACCTCGGCGCGACCTGGTTTTACACCGGCGGCTACGACCAAAAAGCCAGCGCGGCGGCAAAGGCGATCCAGTCGCGCGTGGATGCCTACAATCAGGTCGATCTGTATGCGGCCTGGAAGGGCATCGAGGGGCTGACGCTGTTCGCCAAGGTCGAGAACGTGGCCGACAAGCTGCCGCCCTACGATGCCTCCTTCCCCGGCATCCGGGCTCCGTACGACTTCACCCAGTACGATGCACGCGGGCGCTACTACCAGGTCGGTTTCGACTACCGCTTCTGATCAGCCCATCGACTGAAGCAACAAGGCCCTGGCGTGCAACGCCAGGGCCTGTGTTTTGCACAAAGCCAGATCGACGCAGTCAGTAGAAATCGTAGCGCGCGCTCAGCGTGAAGGTCCTGGAACGTCCGGGAGATAGCGCGTTGGTGGTCACGCTGGCGCCCGGGTTCCAGTACTTGCGATCGAACAGGTTGTCCACCTGTCCATGCAGCACGATCCGGTGCTCGCCGATGCGGATGGCATAGTCTGCCCCCAGCGTGGTCAGCGTCACCGCCGGGGTGTAGAGCGTCACATCGCGCGAGGCGACGTTGTAGACCGAAGTACGACCCTGGTAGCGCACCAGCGCCCGCAGGCTCAGGCCGGGAATGGCCTGGACGTCGTAGCTGGCATTGACCGCGGCGGTGCGTTTGGCCGCGCCCTCGGGCTGGCGACCGACCAGCCACACATTGCTGTTCTCCTCGTAGCGCGCATCCAGCAGCACGGCCGACGCGCCCAGCCGCCAGGCCTGGCCAAGCCGCGCGTCGGCTGCAGCCTCGATGCCGTCGTAGCGGGTGATGCCGTCCTGGGTGTAGGTGTTGTCCTCGGTGACGTACGCCGCGCCCCGGTCCAGCCGGAACACCGCCAGGTTCGCGTTCCAGCCCGGGGTCTCCCATTTGGCGCCCAGTTCGTACTGCTTGCTGACCAATGCATCGAGTTGCTGGCCTGCATTGGTGTAGTCATCGCCCACCGTGCCGCCGCTTTCCAGCGATTCGATGTAGCTGCCGTACCAGGTGACGCCGTCGTTGGGCCGGTAGAGCAGGGCAACGGTGGGGGTGTTGGCCACGGTGGAGTAGGTGCCGCTCACCGTGTCGCTGGCCTTCTCCCAGGATTCCTCCTTGTCCTTGCTGTGACGCAGGCCGGCCAGGACCGACCAGTGCGGCGTCAGCTCGATGGTGTCGCTAAGAGACAGCGACCGTTCGAGCATGCGGCTGGTGCGCCAGGTCTGCACGCCGCGGCTGCGGTCGTAGTCCCAGCGCGTGGTCACCGGCGCGTTGATGTTGCTGCCGGGCTTGAGGGTAATGGTGTTGAGGCCATAGCGGTCCTGCAGGTCCTGGAAATCCACGCCGGCGACCAGCTGATGATAGACCGGACCAGTCTGGAAGCGTCCCTCGACGATCGCACGGGCGAAATCATAGCTGGACACGTTGGAGCCATCGAACAGCCGGTTGTTGTAGTCGCCGGCGCTGTTCAACAGCAGCAGCCGCTCGTACGGATAGCGGTAGTCGTTCTCCACGGTGCCGGCGCGCAGGTCCAGGCTCCAGCCCGGTGCGAAGGCCCAGTTCGCGCCGACGTTGAAGGAGGTGAAGCGACTGGCGGTGTAGGCATCATCCGAGGACAGCTTGGTGGTGCCCCGGACCGGGGCGGGCAGCACGTTGTCGCGATAGTTGTTCAGGGCGATGGCCGGCGCGGTGCTGTCGGTGCGGCGATCCTGATAGATGAACTCCGTGCTCAGCACCAGGGTCGGCGTCGGCTTGAAGTCCAGCGCCAGCGCGGCGCCGTCGCCGTCGACTTCGCTGCCGTTGAACGAGGAGCCTTGCTTGTGCCAGGCATTGAGCCGGTAGCCGAAGCGCTGCTCCGGTCCGAAACGACCGCCGGCATCGATCTGCTCGGAGAAGATGCTGTCGGACTCGTAGGCCACGCGCACGCCAAGCAGGGGCTGGTCGGTGGGCTTCTTGGTCACGAAGTTGAGGATGCCGCCCGGCGCGCCGAAGCCGTAGAGGAATCCGCCGGAGCCCTTGAGCAGCTGCACCTGTTCGACCGCTTCCAGCGGCATCTCCGAGCCCCAGCTGTAGTAGCGCACGCCGTTGACCAGGTTGTTGCTGCCGCTGATGGACAGGCCGCGCACCGTGATGCGGTCGGAAAACAGGCCGTAGCCGCTCTGGCCGTTATTGCTGACGCTGGCATCGGCTGCGAACAGGTCGGCCACGATCGCCGGGTTGGACCGTTCGATCTGCTCGCGTGAGAGCGCGGTGATCGAGTACGGCGTGTCCTTGAGCGCCCGCGCGCCCAATACGCCCAGTGCGGGCCTGCCGCGCGTGTCGGCGCCCACGACCTTGACCGCATCCAGATCCAGCGCGTCGGCCTCCGCCTCCTGCGCCATGGAGGCGGGTGCGAATGCCTGTGCGATGAGCAGCGACAGCAGGCGGAGCGGAAGGGCACGCTCAGGCGTGGCCCGCGGTGGCGCCGTGTGGCGCGCGATCGATACGTATCTGGGCATGAAGTGGCGGGTGCGATGAGAAGGGGAGCACGCGGGGATGCGCTCGGCGATGCGATGCGAAGCCATGACACGGCCCGGCCTCTGGCCTGCATGGACGACCTGGTTCCGGGCACATTGCGCGGGACGTGTCGTACCGATGCGCTGCGTGTGCGCTCAGGGTCGGCGCGTTGCGCATGGCGAGGCAAATGACCATCGGTCATGTCTCATTGGCGACCTTCATTTATCCGGTGCCGGAGCGTCATGGGATAGTCCAGACGCTTTCCTAACGCGAAGACCTCATGCGCTTGAACCGATCACCCGCCTTCCTTGCGACCACGTTGCTGCTGGCCCTGTGCCTTTCGACGGCCAGCGCCTCGGGTCTGGATGCAGCCCCGCCAGGCGGCACGCCGGCATCGCAGACGTCCCTGGGGCAGCACCTGCTGCACAAGAAGGCCGCCATCGCGCTGGCGCGGCAGCAGGACGTGCAGCCGCTGCAGATTCACGGCAAGGTCACCGCGGAGAGCCGCTCGGGTGTGCGACGGCTGCGGATCGGTGAGGCCGGCAAGTTCCAGTACATCAGCGACAGTGGCCGCGACTACGCCGGCTACAACCTGGGCGCCGGCTCCTGGGAATCGCTGATCGGCACCCTGGCCAGCGCGGTAGCCGACGAATACCTGGTACAGGCCGCGGACAAGGGCATCGCGCTGGAAAGCCTGGATGTGGTGTTCAACAGCCTGCCCGATGACCCCAATGTGGCCAAGACCCGAGCGGTGCGTTATCCGCGCAACCTGGGCTACATCGCCTACATCACCTCCAAGGCCAGCGATGCACAGCTAGAGGACCTGCGGCACGCGGTCGAGGCCTCGTCCTCGGCCATCAATCTGGTGACCCAGGCCCAACAGGTCGATCACGTGAAGGTGGAGCACGTGCAAAGCCCGAAGCAGCGCCAGGCGGATGCTCCGCCCGGCCTGCGTGATTTCATTACCGAGGAAAAGCGGCCCGCCGTGCTCAGGCGGCAAGCGCCCGGGCGCACCCCACAGGCACCGGAAATCCTGACCGCGCGCACGCACGTCGAGCCCCAGACCGGATTGCGTTTCACCCGCCTGGGCGCGGACGGCTACCACACGCAGCTGCACGACAGCGCGCCGAGCCTGCTCGGCTACGGCGTGGCCCCCACGGTGGAGGAGCACCTGCTCGGGGTTACAGGCACCTGCCTGACCCACATCTTCGAAGTCCAGGCCGCCACCCGCAACGTACTGCTCGATTCGCTGGAGCTCACCGTCATTGGCACGCTCACCCCGCGCTATGGCCGTAACGCGCGTGGACCTTCGCGCTACCAGGATATCCGCTATGCCGTGCGCATCGAGTCGCCGGCCAGCGAGCAGGAGATCGATGGGCTGCGCGCGGCGGTGGAGAAAAGCTGCCCGCTCTACAACCTCATCAAGGACGAGCAACCCGTCGATGGGCGCATCGTGCGCGGGCCCTATCCCGAGCAGGCCGCCTGATGGCCGCGTGCATGCGCCCTGCCGACACCACCAGGAACTCGCCGATGAAAAGCATGCTCAGTGCCGCCGCGTTGCTGTTGTTGGTCGGCGGCTGCGCCAGGCAGGCCGGTGCGCCTGCTCAGGCCCAGGCCCCCGCCGCCGCCTCCGCACCTTCAGTGGCGCCCGGCCAGGATCTGAAAGCCGAACACGCACGCTGGGTGTCCGACCGTGAAGCGTCGCTGCGCAAGCCTGATGGCTGGGCGAGCCTGACCGGCCTGCACTGGATCGAAGGCAGCGAGCAGCGCGTCGGAAGCGGCGAAGGCAACGACATCAAGCTGCTGATTGGTCCGGAATCGCTGGGGACGGTGCGTCAACACGCAGGCGTGGTGTCCTTCCTGCCGGCCGAGCAAGCCGACCTCACCATCGATGGCCGGCCGGTGCCGGATGCGGTCGAGCTCAAGCCCGCAGGCGAGGGCGGCCCAGGCACGACGCTGTCCTACGATGCGGGCAAGGGAAAGATCAATCTGATCCAGCGCGGCAACGCCTTGGCGCTGCGGGTGCATCACGCCGATGCGCCGACGCGCCAGCACTTCGCCGGCCTGGACTTCTGGCCGGCCCAGCCCGAGTGGGTGGTCGATGCGCGCTTCGTGGCACACCCGCCTGGCAAATCCATCGCCATCGTCAACGTGATCGGCGACAGCAATGAGGTGCCCAATCCGGGCTACCTGCAGTTCGAGAAGGACGGCAAGACCTGGCGCCTTGAAGCGTTCGGGGATCCGTCCAAGGGCTTGAACCTGATGTTCAAGGACGCCACCAGCGGCAAGGAGAGCTATGGCGTGGGGCGCTACCTGCAGACCGGCCCGGTCTGCAGCGACGGGCATGTGGCGGTGGATTTCAACCGAGCCTACAACCCGCCCTGCGCCTACACGGACTTTGCGACCTGCCCGATCCCACCGCGCGAGAACAATCTGGCCCACCAGCAGATCGAGGGACGCGATGCCAGCCTGGCCGTCGCGGCCGGGGAGAAAAGCTACAAGGGACACGAGTCCTAGGCTGCATTGAAGGCCAGGGACGGTGGTCGCCGGGGAACGCACAAGAAGCAGGCGCTCGAGCGGTCTTAGCCCGCTCGAACCTGGCGAAAAAGCTGTGAGGTCAGGCCTGGCACGCTCCGTCAGGCCGGCGAGCATCACCTATGCGCGCACGCCGCTGCGCCATCACGCCCGGATGCCGGCGGCCGGGCGTGAGGCGCGTAAGGATCGCGCCGCGCTCAAGGCGTGGTAGGCAGCGCCTTGGCTTCTTCCAGGTGGTGGGCCACCGCTTCCCGCGTCATCTGCAGGTGCTGCTTGACCTCCGTCGCCTGCGCCGAGGGCAGCAGCTTCTCGTCCAGCGTCTTGAGCGCCTCGGTGTGGCCCTTGATCATCGCTTCCACGTAGGCCTTGGCGTAGTCGTCCTGGCGCGTTCCCAGCGCGGCCAGCTCCGCCTCGCCCTTCTCCTTCTGCGCCTGCACCGCTTCGCTCTGGGCGGGCGTGCCCAGCCGGTGGATGACGCGGTCGTTTTCGGTGTGGTCCTTGATCATCATCGCCGCGTAGTCGTTGACCTTGGCAGGCAGCTGGCGGCCCTGGGCCTGCTGGGCCGCCTTGACCTCGTGCTGGTTGATCGCCGAGACCAGCCCCAGCGCCTCGGCATCGGCTGGTGCCAGCGTGGTCTCCGGCGCCTCGCGCATGCCGGCGGCAGGGCCTGGCTTGCCTTGGTCGGGCGCATTGTTGGAGGGCTGGTCCACCGCCGGGCCCGTGCTGTCCTGGGGCGGTGCGTTGTCCGAGCAGGCGGACAGGGCAAGCAGAGCGAGGCTGCTGAAGAGGAGCGTGCGCACGATGGAGATCCTTGGCTGAGGTGGAAGCGGCACGCTAGGCCGCAAGGTGTTAGCGCGAATGCGATGGCGCGCCGGGCCGATGTCTGGCCGTATCGCGTGAGCGTGCAAGAAGTGCCGGCACCTGCGCGGCTGCAAGCGGCCGCCTTACGCGTTGGCGGCGGCAATTATTTCCGGCGATCGCCCGCGGCGCTGTCGATCTTCATCCGTGTCTTGCGCCTCGCCCGGCACCGTCGCCGCCTCACCTGGAGGGACTTTCCATGCGGCCACGCCCGATCTCGCCCCATCTGCAGGTCTATCGGTGGCAGATCCAGATGGTTGTCTCGATCTTGAACCGGGCAACCGGCGCGGTATTGGCCGTCGGCGCCGTGGCCATCGCAGGCGTCCTGTTCGCGCTGCAGGGCGACGCGCTGCGCTGGACGGCGATCCAGCAGCACCTGTCCAGCTGGTACGGGCTGGTCTTCATGGCTGGTTGGACCTGGTGTCTGGTGTTCCATTCGCTGGCCGGGCTGCGGCACCTGCTGCAGGACGCGGGCTGGTTTTGCTCCATCGACGCGTTCAAGGCCACGGCCTGGACCACGGTGATCGGCAGCCTCGCCCTGACCGCCCTGTTGATGCTGGTTCCGTGAGGGAGGGCAGGGGCATGACTCGGTTGAGGACGCCGCTGAAGAATGCCTCGGGGCTGGGTTCGGCCAAATCCGGTCTGGACCACTGGATCATCCAGCGGCTCACCGCGCTGGGGCTATGCGCGCTCACGATCTGGTTCGCGGTGTTCGTCATCGGCCTGGCCGCTGCCAGCCCTGGCGAGGTGGTCCAGGCGGTGGGCGCGCCGGTCAACACCATCCTTTTGCTGCTGTTCCTTGGGCTCACCTATTGGCACAGCATGCTCGGCATCCAGGTCATCCTGGAGGATTACGTGCACATGCAGTGGCTGTCGCTGCTGCTGCAGATCGCCAACAGGGCGATCTTCTTCGCGTGCGCGGCCGTGAGCATGGTCTCGGTGCTTCGCATGGCGTTTTCCGCGTCGTAGCGGCTCGGTTGGGGGCGATGTGCGCCTGCCTATTGGGGCTACGGCGGCCGATTGTGGTGATGGCACGCGCGCCTCGGTCGATTCGCCGCGATGGTGGATGGAAGAGCGCCATCCACCCTACGTAGGGTGGGCAACGCGAAGCTTGCCCACCGGGGCTTTGGCGGAGGAGTGAGGTGATGGCACGTTCGCGCTTCGGTCGGTGCGCTGCGGTGGTGGATGGAAGAGCGTCATCCACCCTACTGGGAGGGCAACGCGAAGCCTGCCCACCGGGGCTTTGGCGACGGCAGAGGTGAGGGCGCGCGCGCTTCGTTCGATGCGCGGCGATGGTGGATGGAAGAGCGCCATCCACCCTACGTAGGGTGGGCAACGCGAAGCTTGCCCACCGGGGCTTCGGCGGATGACTGAGGTGATGGCACGCGCACGCCTCGGTCGATGCGCGGCGATGGTGGATGGAAGAGCGTCATCCACCCTACGTAGGGTGGGCAACGCGAAGCTTGCCCACCGGGGCTTCGGCGGACGACTGAGGTGAGGGCGCGCGCGCGGTTTGGTCGTGCGCTGCGGTGGTGGATGGAAGAGCGTCATCCACCCTACGTAGGGTGGGCAACGCGAAGCTTGCCCACCGGGGCTTCGGCGGACGACTGAGGTGATGGCACGCGCACGCTTCGGTCGATGCGCGGCGATGGTGGATGGAAGAGCGCCATCCACCCTACGTGGGGTGGACAGCGCGAAGCTTGTCCACCAAGCGCATCGCGTGCGGAGACTGCGCCGACGAGGCCGGTGTTCCGGAACGACCGCTGCGAAGCTGCACGCGCACGCTTCGTGCAAGAAGTGCACGGCGTAACGATCCGGGAGGCGATCACTACATGCGCCTGACATCGATTTACGCCTCCGCGCCTAGCGTCGTGTCCCACAGGGGACACCGAGCAAGAAAGGAGCCAGGCACACATGTTCATGCACAACAAGCGGCTGCAGTACACCGTCCACGTCGCCGCACCCAATCCTCAGTTGGCCACGCTCATGCTGGAGCAATTCGGTGGCCCACAGGGCGAGCTTGCGGCTGCGATGCGCTACTTCACCCAGGCGCTGGCCGAGGACGATCCGGGCCGCAAGGACATGCTCTACGACATCGCCACCGAAGAGTTGAGCCACCTGGAGATCATCGGCTCCATCATCACCATGCTCAACAAGGGCGCCAAGGGAGAGCTGGCCGAGGGCATGGTGGAAACGGCCGACATGCGCTTCCTCACCGGCAACAGCACCAGCCAGACCGAAGCCATCCTCTATGGCAATGGTCCGGCCCTGGTGAACTCCAGCGGCGTGCCGTGGTCGGCGGCCTACATCGACACCATCGGCGAGCCCACCGCGGACCTGCGTTCCAACATCGCCGCCGAGGCGCGCGCCAAGATGGTGTATGAGCGCCTGATCGGCGTCACCGACGATCCGGGCATCAAGGATGCGCTGACCTTCCTGATGACGCGCGAAGTGGCGCACCAGAAGTCCTTCGAAAAGGCCTTGTACGCGATCAAGGACAACTTCCCGCCGGGCAAGATGCCGGGCGATCCGGCCTTCACCGACCTGTACTTCGACATGTCCCAGGGCGATGTGGGCAACGCGCGCGGGCCGTGGAACCAGGGCGCGCAGTGGGAGGTCATCGACGACCGCGAGGCGCAGTCGGCGGTGGATGGCGGCGACGGCTCGGCGAGCGTCGTGCTGACCGCGCAGCAACAGGCCGCGCTGGAGGCCTTCGCACTGCGTACCGCCTCGGACCCGACCGGCGATCCGACCACCGGTGCCGACCTGGGCGCAGGGCCGGGCGCCGGTGCCACCAAGAAGGGGCCGGCCGAGCCTTGATGGACGCGCGAGTCAGGGGCGGCTTGGCTGCCCCTTTTCGTTCACACCTGGGCGATGACGCCGGCGCTACAACGGCGGCAGTTTCCCGCGGGGTGAATTGAATGGCCAGGCCAATCTGGAGTGGGTCGCTGTCGTTCGGGCTGTTGAACGTGCCGGTGTCGCTGATGTCGGGCGAGCGGCGCATGGATCTGAGCCTGCGCATGCTCGATGCGCGCGACAAGAAGCCGATCCGTTACGAGCGCGTCAATGCGGACACCGGCGAGGAAGTGCCGTGGAAGGACATCGTCAAGGCCTTCGAGTACGACAAGGGCAGTTATGTGGTGATCGAGAAGGAAGACATCGCCGCGGCCGCACCGGAAACCCACGAATCGATCGACGTGGAGGCGTTCGTGGATGCCGCCAGCATTGGCCTGCGCTTCTTCGAGAAGCCCTACATCCTGGTGCCGGGCAAGAAGGCGGAGAAGGGCTACGTGCTGCTGCGCGAGACGCTCAAGCAGACCGGCAAGGTCGGCATCGCGCGGGTGGTGATCCGCACGCGCGAATACATCTGTGCGGTCATGCCCGAGGGCGATGCGCTGATCATGATCCTGCTGCGCTATCCGCAGGAGCTGGTCTCGCCGGAGGAATACAAGCTGCCGCAGGGCGACACGGCCAGCTACCGCGTCACGCCCAAGGAGCTGGAGATGGCCACGCAGCTCATCGACAGCATGACCTCGGAGTGGACCCCCGACGACTACCAGGACGAGTTCCGCGAGCGCCTGTCGGACATCATCAAAAAGCGCATGAAGCAGGCCGGGGCCACGACCAAGTTCGAGGAGCCCGCCCAGCACGAGGATTCGACCACCAACGTGGTGGACTTCATGTCGCTGCTGCAGAAGAGCCTGGAAACCAACAAGCGTACCCCCGCCAAGGGCACGCCGGTCAAGACCGCCAGCAAGCCCACCAAGGCCGCCAAGAAGGCCACGACCAAGAAGGCGTCCAAGAAATCGACCACCAAGAAGACCTCGGCGAAGAAGGCCGTGCGCAAGTCGGCCTGAGCGTCCAACCCACCATCGAAGGAGACCGCCATGAGCGATGACAAGGCCAAGACCGGCGCGCCGGACCGCGACCGCATCAACGTCAACGAAGACTACGAGCTGCAGTACTGGACCAAGGCCCTGGGCGTCAGCGCCGACGAGCTGCGCGAAGCTGTGCGGGCGGCGGGGACCAGCGCCGACGCGGTGCGCCGGCACCTTGGGAAGTAGGTCCACCGCGCCATGTCGTTGACCGAATACCGCCGCAAGCGCAGCTTCGACAGCACCCGGGAGCCCGAGCCCGGCAAGGCCCTGCCCAAGGGCCGGCGGGCGATCTTCGTGGTGCAGCTGCACCACGCCAGCCGCCGGCACTACGACTTTCGCCTGCAGATCGGCGATGCGTTGAAGAGCTGGGCCGTGCCCAAGGGGCCCAGCTACGATCCCAAGGTCAAGCGCATGGCGGTGGAAGTGGAGGACCACCCGGTGGACTACGCCGAGTTCGAAGGCGAGATTCCCAAGGGGCAGTACGGCGGCGGACACGTGGCGCAGTTCGACCGCGGCGTTTGGGCCACCACCGGCGATCCGGAGGCGCAGCTGGCCAAGGGCCACCTGCGCTTCGAGCTGTTCGGCGACAAGCTCAAGGGCGGCTGGCACCTGGTGCGCTCGGGCAAGGCCGCCAGGCAGCCGCAGTGGCTGTTGTTCAAGGACGAGGACGCCTTCGCCAGCAAGGTGGAAGCGGACGATCTGCTGGGCGATGTCACCCAGCCACCGGCGGCGGACCTCAAGCGTGCCGGCAGTGGCAAGCCCGACAAACGCGGCCTGAAGCAAGTCTCGGCCCCGCGCAGGAAGCGCCGCAAGGACTGGGGCGCCAAAGCTTCGGCCTTACCGCATGCCAAGCGCGCCAAGGCGCCGGACGGTCCGTTCTCGCCACAGTTGGCAAGGCTCGGGCAGCAGCCGCCTGCGGGCGAGCAGTGGATCCACGAGATCAAGTGGGATGGCTACCGGATCCTGGCCACCGTGGCCGAGGGCCAGGTGCGGCTGTGGTCGCGCAATGCCCTGGAGTGGACCGACAAGATTCCCGAGATTCGCGACGCGGTGGCCGCGCTGGGACTGCGCTCGGGCGCGCTGGATGGCGAGCTGATCGCCGGCAGCGGCAGCCGCGAGGACTTCAACCTGTTGCAGGCCACCTTGGCCGGCGAGCGCCAGGGCACGCTGGCCTATGCGCTGTTCGATCTGCTGCACGTGGACGGGGTGGATATCGCCGATGCGCCGCTGCTGGAGCGCAAGGCCCTGCTCAAGCAACTGCTGGACGATGCCAATGCCGCGCACCTGGCCTTCAGCTCGCATATCCAGGCCGATGGCGAAGCGGCCTACCGGCTCGCGGCCGAGCGCGACTTCGAAGGCATCATCTCCAAGCGGGGCGATCGCGCCTATCAGGGCGGCAGGAGCGATGAGTGGCGCAAGACCAAGCTGCTGGCCACCGATGAGTTCGCCGTGGTCGGCTACACCGCACCGAAAGGCAGCCGCAGCGGGTTCGGCTCGCTGCTGCTGGCGCGCCCTGACGCGCAGCATGGCTGGCGCTATGCCGGGCGGGTGGGGTCCGGCTTCAACGACGAAACGATCCAGGCCCTCAGCGAAAAGCTAGGCAAGCCCGGCAGCAAGACGCCTTCGGTGTACGTGCCGGAGAACGACACAGACCTGCGCTCGGCCACCTGGTTCGCGCCCAGGTTCGTAGTGGAAGTGCACTCGCGTGGCATCGGTGGCCAGTCGCTGTTGCGGCAGGCCTCGTTCAAGACCGTCAGGCCGGACAAGGACGTGGGCGACCTGGCCGACTCGGACCAGGGCCCGCGCCAGCGCCGGGCCAAGCCGGCAGCGGCCGCGACGGCCGCGAAGAAAGGCACCGCGGCCACCAAGGCCAAACAGTCGGCTCCGGCGCGCAAGGCCGGCGGCAAGGCAGCGCCCGCCGCGCGGCAGCCACCGCCGCTGTCATCGCCCGGCAAGCTGTTGTTCCCGGACGACAAGATCACCAAGCAGGACGTGTGGAACTACTACGAGGCCGTGATGGATCACTTGCTGCCGGAGGTGATCGGCCGCCCCTTGTCCATCATCCGCTGTCCGGCCGGCACCGGGCGGCCCTGCTTCTTCCAGAAACACCACACCGCGGGCCTGGAGCTGGTTGACTCGGTGCGCCTGAAGGAAGACAGCGGCGTCAATGCGCACTACCTGGTGGTGCGCGATGCCGCCAGCCTGTTGGAGCTGGTGCAGTTCAACGCGCTGGAGTTCCACCCCTGGGGCAGCCACGCCGAGGCGCCGAATCGCGCCGACCGGGTGGTGTTCGACCTGGATCCGGGGCCGGGCGTGCCCTTCGACGAGGTCAAGCGCGCGGCCGTGGAAATCCGCAAGCTCCTTGAGCAGCTGGAACTGCAGTCCTTCCTGCGCGTGTCCGGCGGCAAGGGCCTGCACGTGGTGGTGCCGCTGAACCCGGGGTGCGACTGGGACCTGACCAAGCGCTTTGCCAAGGGGTTCGCCGATGCGCTGGCGCAGCAGTCGCCGGACCGCTTCGTGTCCACCGCGACCAAGCGCCTGCGCAAGGGGCGGATCTTCGTGGACTACCTGCGCAACGGGCGCGGCGCTACCGCTGTGGCGTCCTACTCGCTGCGCGGACGGCCCGGCGCGCCGGTGGCCATGCCGTTGTCCTGGAGCGAGCTGGGCAAGCTCAAGCGCGCCGATGCCTTCACCCTCAAGGACGTGCCCGCCAAGCTCAAGCGCCGCCGCAAGGATCCGTGGGAGGGCATCTCGACGCTGAAGCAGAACCTGGCCCGCTGGGCCGATAGCGAGTAGGGCGCTGGCGCAAGCGTGCAAGGAACCGGGTGTCGCTGGGCCAAGGTCCTGGCGCGTGCCATCGCGGGCTTGCCGCGCCATTGAACTCCGGCTGACGCCAAACGCTTTCGTGGGAGCGGCTCTAGCCGCGAAGGGCCTTTACCGGGAGGTCCCTTCGCGGCTGAAGCCGCTCCCACAGGGGATCGCGGACGCCGCGCGCTCATGGCGGCGCCAGGGTGTCCACGCCACGCGCCATCCTTGGCGCAATGGCACAGCGAAGGTCTTGCACGAAGTGCGCGCGCGCATCGGCGCGGACGTAACGCCGCTGTGTGTTTCCCTGGCGCCTGTTCGAAGGAGCGCCTCATGAAGATCCCCGCAGTCCCCCTCATCGCCGCCTGCTGCCTGTCCGCCTGCGGTGGTGATGATTCGCCTTCCCAGGTGCGGGCCCCCGGCGGCAAGGCGCAGGCCGACACCGCTGTGCTGGAGGCTGGCGCGGCCGCGCTTCAGGACCGCCCGCCGGTGGAAGCGCTCAACGCCTATCTGGATGGGTTCCACTTCTACAACGGCACACCCGAGGGGCAGATGGAGGCGCATCACTACTGCGCCATCCTCAACGAGGATCTGATCCAGTGCGTGATCTACGATGGCAACGTCGGCCAGGCCAAGCTCATGGGCGTGGAGTACATCGTCAGCGAGAAACTCTTCAAGACGCTGCCTGCGGCCGAGCGCACGTTCTGGCACAGCCATGTCCACGAGGTGAAGTCCGGCCAGCTCATCGCCCCGGGCATCCCCAAGCTGGCCGAGCACCGGTTGATGGAAAAGCTGGTCAGCACCTATGGCAAGACCTGGCACACCTGGCATACGGACCGCGAGAAGTCCCTGCCTACGGGCGTCCCGCAGCTGATGATGGGCTTCACCGCCGACGGACAGGCCCATGCGGACATGGTGGCCGCGCGCGACCGGCGCATGCAGGTTTCCAGCGAGCAGAACCGCCAGGACCGCCAGGACATCCGGGCGCCGCAGATCGTGGAAGGCGCCGATCACTGGCAGCGCCGGGCGCCGCTGCAGCTCGGCGATCCCACCGGCGCGCCGCACGGGCACACGCCATAGGCGCGACTTGGCGCTGTCGCAGGGCTTGAGACCGGCCTGGGGCAGGCTGCCCGTGCCAGTTCGCCCTGAAGTCTCGCAAGTCCGCCATGCCCAGCCGTGCCAAGCGCGCCCGTCGCGCTGCCGATGCCCTCGAATACGTCTATCCATCCCACCTGCGCGATTGCGTCGATGCCCTGCCCAGGTCGCCCGGTGTCTACATCTTTCATGGCAGGCACGGGTCGCTGCCGCTCTACATCGGCAAGAGCATCAATATTCGCCAGCGGGTCATGGACCACTGCCGCACGCCGGAGGAGGCCTCGCTGTTGCGCCAGACCACGGCGGTGAGCCATGTCGAAATGGCCGGCGATATCGGGGCGCGGCTGCTGGAGGCGCAGCTGGTGAAGCGGCAATCGCCCCTGTACAACAAGCTGCTGCGCAAGGTGCCGCGGCAGTTCTCGATCCGGCTCTACCGGGGTGAGGTCTCCATTGCGCATTCGGCCGAATGCGACGTCACCGCCTCGCCGATGCTGTTTGGGCTCTACTCCAGCCCACAATCGGCACGCAAGACGCTACGGCGGCTGGCCGATACGCATCGGCTCTGTTACGGGTTGGTGGGAATCGAGCGTCACATTGCCGGGCGTCCCTGCTTTCGCGCCATGCTCAAGCGGTGCGCGGGCGCCTGCTACGGCGAGGAGCCGCTGGAGGCGCATGAAGAGCGCCTGCGTTCGGCCTTGATCCGCCTGGAGCTGTCGACCTGGCCGTTTCCTGGCGCGATTGCGCTGCGGGAGCAGGGCGAGGGGCTGCAGCAGTTCCACGTGCTCGATGCGTGGCAGTACCTGGGCAGCGTTCCGGCCTTGGCGCAGGCCGGTGAGTTGGCGGGTGCATCGGCGGGTTTCGACCGCGATTCCTACAAGATCATCAAGGCCGCGATCGAGTCGGGGCTGCACGAGGTCAGCGTGCTCTGAGTCTTTTCCAAACGCGTGCGCCGTACCGCGACCCACCTCCGCGGGCCGCGGCAGGCAGGCGCATTCAGTGGCGTGCGTTGTCGCGTGCCTTGCCCACTTCGCTCTGGACCTTGCCAGCGCCCTTCTGCAACTTGCCTTCCACTTCCTGGCTCTTGTTGCCGGTCACCTTGCCAGCGACTTCCTTGGCAGTGCCCTTGACCTGATTCTTGGCGCCTTCGATGCGATTCTTGTCCACAGCTGACTCCGAAAGTTGAAGCCCGGTACTGGCGGGGCCAAGGTGCGCGCGCCGCAGTGTGGTCCGAGTGAAAAGCATGCACGCTGTTCCATCGACGTTTATCCGGCGGAAAGCTCAGCTGCGCTAGGGCGAGCGCAGCGAGGCCTGCAAGGCGGCCGCGATCGCGGCATCGCCACTGACCAGGTCCTTCCAGGCAAGCGCCAGCCCCTTGCGCTTGCCCTTGGGCACCAGCCGTAGCCCTTCGGGATCGATGGTGAGTGTGTAAGCGGTCTCTTCGATCACCAGCTCGCGTCGCAGCGGTTTGTCCAGGGGCGTCATGGCAAATCCTTGCGCGGTCGCACGCGCGGAGCAGGGCGTCGGGAAACATGTGGGTGGTCTGGCACATGCCAGCGCCACGGGAAATCGATGGCTTTGCTGATGCCGATCCGCGGCCCGATGGCAGGCTCGACTGCCGGCGGCATCCCATCGCTGACGATGCGGATCCCACGGTCGCCGGTCACCAGGTCGGCGCCATCCAGCGCCTTGGTGATCCCCAGGGCCTGCGATAGCCGCCCCGGGCCACTGCCCAGCGCCTGCAGCTTGTCCACGCCTGGCCGGGCCTGGCGGATGCGCTCCAGGCCCGCCACTGGCTCGATGGCGCGCAGCAACACGCCCCAGCCCTGGCCGGCATCGCCGCACACGGCATTGGCGCCCCAGTGCATGCCATAGGAGAAGTACACGTACAGGTGCCCCGGCTCGCCGAACATCGTGGCGGTGCGGGGGGTGGGGCCACGGAACGAATGGGCGGCCGGATCCTCCGTGCCGGCGTAGGCCTCCACCTCGACGATCCTGCCTGCACGTCCATCGTCTTTGACCAGCAGCTTGTTCAGCAGCTCGGGCGCCACCAGCGTGGGGTGGCGTCGGTAGAAGTCGCGCGGCAGCGTCAGCCAGTTCAAATCATCACGCTGCATGCAGGCCCCATGTCCGTCTGAACGCCCCGGCGCTGCCCGTCAGGCGCGCCGAAGATCCGGGGATGCGAACGCCCGCCTGCACGCCCACCGGCCTGGCTGGGGCGGCCCCGGCTCGGCCACGCCCCGGGGAGGCCCGGCATCGGCAGGCGAGCCGGCGCGATGGCCCTGGACACGTGGGGCGCGACCAGATGTACAATGAGTTCAGAAATTACTGAACGATCAGGATGTTCAAGTGGAATCACTACCGTCCTCCATCCAGCGCTTCGTGCTGCATTTTGGGGAAATGGGAAGCAGGTGGGGCATCAACAGGACCGTGGGCCAGATCTACGCCCTGCTGTTCTTGTCAGACCGCCCGCTAACCGGGGATGAAATCGCCGACACGCTGTCGATGTCGCGTTCGAACGTGAGCATGGGGCTGAAGGAACTGGATTCCTGGCGGCTGATCCGCAAGCGCCACCTGCCCGGCGACAGGCGCGAGTACATCGAAACGCCCAGCGATGTCTGGCAGATCGCGCGCACCCTGATCGAGGAGCGGCGCCGCCGCGAGATCGACCCCACGCTGACCCTGCTGCGCGACGTCCTGCTAGAGCGCCCTGCCGGGGCCGAGGAAAAACATGCACAGCTGAAGATGCGCGAGATGCACGATTTCATCGAGCTGTTGACCCTGTGGAGCGACGATATCCAGAAGCTGGACGACACCAGCCTGCGGCAGCTGCTCAACCTGGGCCGGGGCGTGTCGCGCGTGTTCGAGCTCAAGGGCAAGGTGAGTCTGTTGAAGAGCGCCGCGCGCGCCAAGCCGGTCGATAGGAGCCCCTGATGGATGCCTTGTTGCTTGCCAGAGCGCAGTTCGCCTTTACCGTCTCCTTCCACTTCATCTTCCCGGCCTTCTCCATTGGCCTGGCCAGCTACCTGATGGTGCTGGAGGGGCTGTGGCTGAAGACCGGCAGCGGCCTGTACGCCAACCTCTATCGCTACTGGTTGAAGATCTTCGCCGTGGTCTTCGGCATGGGCGTGGTCTCCGGGATCGTGATGTCCTACCAGTTCGGGACCAACTGGTCGGTGTTCTCGGCCAAGGCCGGGCCCATCATCGGCCCGCTGATGGCCTACGAGGTGATGACCGCCTTCTTCCTGGAAGCCGGCTTCCTGGGGGTGATGCTATTCGGCATCAACAAGGTGGGGCCGCGGCTGCATTTCTTCGCCACCTGCATGGTCGCCCTGGGCACCCTGATCTCGGCGACCTGGATCCTCAGCGTGAACAGCTGGATGCAGACCCCGGCCGGCTACGCCATCAACGAGGCCGGGCAGTTCGTCCCCGCGGGGTCGTGGTGGCCCATCGTGTTCAACCCGAGCTTCCCGTATCGCCTGGTGCATACGGTCATCGCCGCCTTCCTGACCACCTCGCTGGTGGTGGGCGCGGTGGGCGCGTGGCACCTGCTGCGCGACCGCAGCAATCCCGGCGCGCGCAAGATGTTCTCCATGGCCATGTGGATGCTGGCGGTGAGCGCCCCGATCCAGATCCTGGCCGGCGATGCCCACGGCCTGAACACGCTGGAGCACCAGCCCGCCAAGGTGCTGGCAATGGAAGGCGACTACCGGCCCAGTCCGGACGGGGCGCCATTGATCCTGTTCGGCCTGCCCGACAGCGAGCAGGGCAGGGTGCGTTACGAGGTGGCCATCCCCAAGGTCGGCTCGCTGATCCTCAAGCACGATCCGAACGCCCCGCTGCAGGGCCTGACCGATTTCCCCAAAGAGCTGTGGCCGCCGGTGCCGGTCGTGTTCTGGTCCTTCCGCATCATGGTCGGCCTGGGCATGGCGATGCTGGCGCTGGGCCTGTTCGGACTGCTGGCCCGCTATCGCAGGAAGCTGTACGAATGGGCGCTGCTGCATCGGGCCGCAGTAGCCATGGGCCCGGCCGGGTTCGTGGCGGTCATCGCCGGATGGGTGACCACCGAAGTCGGGCGCCAGCCGTTCACGGTGTACGGGCTGATGCGCACGGCCGATTCGGCCTCGCCGCTGGATGCCTCGGCCTTGGCCGTGTCCCTGCTGGCCTTCGTGGTGGTGTATTTCTTCGCCTTCGGTGCCGGCACCTATTACATCCTGCGCCTGATGGCCAAGCCGCCGCAGCCGCACGAGCCGGCGCCGCCGCGTGTGCCACAGCGCGCGGCCGGTATCACGCCCGCCGCGGCGGTCGACGCCAACGCCAAGGAGCACTGACATGGAAGCGCTGGATCTGACCTTGATCTGGGCCGGCATCATTGCCCTGGCCGTGTTCGCCTACGTGGTCATGGACGGCTTCGATCTGGGCATCGGCATCCTGTTCCCCACCTTCGCCGTGGGCGAGGAACGCGACCAGGCGATGAACTCGATCGCGCCGGTGTGGGATGGCAACGAGACCTGGCTGGTCATGGGCGGCGGCGGGCTGATGGCCGCCTTTCCCATCGCCTACGCCATCGTGCTGCCGGCCACTTACCCGCTGGTGATCGCCATGCTGCTGGGCCTGGTCTTTCGCGGCGTGGCCTTCGAGTTCCGCTGGCGCGACCCGGCGCATCGCGCGTTCTGGGACTGGGCCTTCTGCATCGGCTCGGTGGCGGCCACCTTCTCGCAAGGGGTGATGCTGGGCGCCATCCTGCAGGGCATCCATGTCGAGCAGGGCGCCTATGCCGGCGGCTGGCTGGACTGGCTGAGCCCGTTCTCGCTGCTGACCGGGGCGGCGCTGCTGATCGGCTACGCCCTGCTGGGTGCGACCTGGTTGTTCGGCAAGGTGGAAGGCACGGCGCAGCAGCATGCGCGCAGGATGGCCGGACGCCTGGCCTGGATCATGCTGCTGGCCATCGCCGTGGTCAGCGCCGCCACGCCCTTCCTCAACCTGGAGTACGCCCGACGCTGGCTGGAGTTCCCCAGCGTGCTGCTGACCGCCCAGGTGCCGCTGCTGACCATCATCGCCATGGTCCTGCTGCTGCGCGGGCTGCGCAAAGGGCGGGAGCGTGTGCCGTTCCTGATGGCGCTGGGGTTGTTCCTGCTGGGCTTCATCGGGCTGCTGATCAGCGTCTTTCCCTATGTGGTGCCTGGCGCGGTCACCATCTGGGAGGCGGCCGTTCCCAGGGAAAGCCAGGTCTTCCTGCTGGTCGGCACGGCCATCATCATCCCGGTCATCGTCCTGTACACCAGCTGGTCGTACTGGGTGTTCCGCGGCAAGGTGGGAACCGAGGGGTACCACTGACATGGACAGGCAGGCGCCGCTCTGGCAGCGACTGGGCTGGATGGTCGCCATCTGGCTGGCCAGCGTGCTCGCCCTGGGGGCGGTGGCGACCGTGATCCGCTTCTGGCTCAAGGGGTGAGGGACGCGGCCTGCCTTCCGGGCGTGCACTGCGTCTTGTCCTGGCGTTGACACGGCCGTCGGTAGCCTGAGGTCGACTCGCCTGGAACCGGTTTCGTGCACAACTCCATGTTTCTCACCGTTGCCGCCGCGATCGGCGTTGGCCTGATCCTCGGGATCGCCGCCATCGTCGTGCACGACCTGGTGGCCAACTACCGGCGCATGGTGCGGCTGGGGCGCAACGCGCGCTAGCCAAGTCTGCGGCGTAGACACATTGCAGCGGCTGTCAACGCCTTTCTCGTCGAATGCTGCACGGCCATATCTGGATAGAGGCCAGCACCTTCTAGACCCCAGGAGCCGCCCTCAAGGCTCCCGCGGCGCGCGTCGAAGCACCTTTTCGGTGAGTTCCTGCAGCTGGTGGCTCAGCGGGCTCAATACCCGCATCTGCTCGCCATCGGCAAGCCGCGCGGCGGAGGTCTGCAGCGATTGCGCCAGCACCGCCGAGACCCGCTGGTCCCATGCTTCCCGGAACTCGACCGGGTAGGGATGGGTGGCAATGAGCGTATCGATCATCGCCCCCTGGGCCAGGACCAGGGCCTGCAGCTCGGCCAAGGCGCGCGTGGTGTCGGCAAGGGACAAGCGTTCGTCGTCTTTCATGAGCACGGGCCGGCACCACGGAGGGGCACGAGACTAGCCGGGCGCTCGTGAGCGTCTTGCAGTGGGATGGCCCCTGTGCCGCGCATGCGGCGCCGACTTGCAGTCGGAGAAGGGGATTAGAGGGACGGAAGCCAAATCATGCCTTCGCAAGCCTGCTCTGGGCCCTGTGTGGGCGTGGCGAGTAGTGAGTGATGCCGACGGCGATGCAGGACCGGCAGCCCCTGCATCCCCGCACGCAGCTGCCATCGTTCGGCGGCGGGACGTGAAGCCCGCCGCCTCGTCCTGACGCGCACAGGCGCGCGCGCGGCAAGGCGGGTACCCTGTGGCATTCGGTCACGCCAGCGCAGCCGCTTCGGGAGGATCCATGGCCACCAAGGACATCACATCAGTGGATATCGGTCGGCGCACCGCGCTGGGCCAGCTGGCCGCGGGCAGCGTGGTCCTCGCCGCCGGCGCGGAGGAACGCCAGAGCGCCTGGACGCAGGGCACCTGGCTCAATCCGCCCGCGACCCATCGCGTGGTGGAGGGCGATGCGCTGGAGGTGGTGACCGACAAGGCCACCGACTTCTGGCGCGAGACGCACTACGGGTTCACGCGCGACAGCGGGCACTTCCTGGGCATGAAGACCGCGGCGGCCTTCACCTGCCAGCTGCGGATCCGCGGACAGTTCCAGGCGCTGTACGACCAGGCGGGCCTGATGATCCGCCTCAACCCGCGCCAATGGGTCAAGGCCGGGATCGAGCTGAGCGATGGCCGGGCGATGTTGAGCAGCGTGCTTACCGACGGCAGGTCCGATTGGGCCACCGGCCCCTACGAGGGCGACCCGGCCGATTTCTGGATCCGCGCCACGGTGGCCAAGGGCGTGCTGCGCCTGCAGGTCTCGGCCGATGGAAAGCACTGGCCGTTGATGCGACTGTGCCCGTTCCCCGAGGCCGACCACTATCTCGCCGGCCCGATGACGTGTACGCCCGAGCGCCAGGGGCTGAAGGTGCGCTTTTCCGATTGGCAGTTGGGGCCGGTGCTGGGCAAGGAGCTGCACGACCTGAGCTGAGGCCCGGCGCGCGCATCGAGCGCATAGGGACAGGTGCGCGATCGCGGGCGTGTGCCCGCATCGCCAAGGTGCACACGCCGTGCACAGCATCAATCGGAAGCTGCGGCACCCCCAAGACGCAATTCCGCGCTTGGCGAGCCTGCGAGCCCCCCCCAATGCGCGATACCGCCAAATACACCACCCCGTCCCGAGTCCGGGAGGGGCGCCCCTTCCCGCGTGGCGCCACCTTCGACGGAAACGGCACCAATTTCGCGCTGTTCAGTGCCCATGCCACCAAGGTGGAGCTGTGCCTGTTCGACGAGGCCGGCACCGAGGAGCGCATCGAGCTGCCCGAATACACCAACGAGATCTGGCACGGCTATCTGCCCGACGTGAAGCCTGGCCAGCGCTATGGCTACCGCGTGCACGGCCCGTACGCGCCGGAGCAGGGGCATCGGTTCAATCACCACAAGCTGCTGCTGGACCCGTACGCGCGCGAGATCGACGGCGACCTGACCTGGGCCGATGAACTCTACGGCTATACCGTGGGCCATCCCGATGGCGACCTGAGCTTCGATGAGCGCGACAGCGCCCCGTTCATGCCCAAGGCCGTGGTGGTCCAGGACGATTACGACTGGGGCGATGACCAGCGCCTGCTGACGCCGTGGAGCGAGAGCTTCATCTACGAGACCCACGTGCGTGGCATCACCATGCGCCGCGATGACGTGCCCGAGGAACTGCGCGGCACCTTCGCAGGGCTCGCCCAGGAGCCGGTGCTGTCCTACATCAAGTCGCTGGGGGTCAGCGCGGTCGAGCTGCTGCCGGTGCACGGCTACCTGGACGACCAGTACCTGCAGGACAAGAACCTGCGCAATTACTGGGGCTACAACACGCTGGCCTTCTTCGCGCTGAAGTCGCGCTATCTGTCCTCGGGGCATCGCGACGAGTTCCGCGACATGGTCAAAGCCATGCACCGCCAGGGCCTGGAGGTGATCCTGGATGTGGTCTACAACCACACCGCCGAAGGCAACGAGATGGGGCCCACGCTGTCCTTCAAGGGCATCGACAACGCCAGCTATTACCGCCTGGCCGAGGACAAGCGCTACTACATCAACGACACCGGCACGGGCAACACGCTCAACCTGAGCAACTTCCGCGTCATCCAGTTCGTCAACGACTCGCTGCGCTACTGGGCCGGTGAGATGCACGTGGACGGCTTCCGCTTCGACCTGGCCACCATCCTGGGGCGCGAGCCCACCGGCTTCGACCAGCGCAACGGGTTCCTGGACGCGTGCGGGCAGGACCCGCTGCTGTCGCAGGTCAAGCTGATTGCCGAGCCGTGGGACTGCGGCCCGGGTGGCTACCAGGTCGGCCACTTCCCGCCGGGCTGGGCCGAGTGGAACGACAAGTTCCGCGACAACGCGCGCGGCTTCTGGAAGGGCGACGAAGGCAAGCTGGCCGAGTTCGCCACGCGCTTCACCGGCTCGGCCGACCTGTTCGACCGCCGCGGGCGTCGGCCCTGGTCCTCGGTCAATTTCATCACCGCCCACGATGGCTTCACGCTGCGCGACCTGGTCAGCTACAACGACAAGCACAACCAGGCCAACGGCGAGGACAACCGCGACGGCTCCGACCACGACTCCTCCTGCAACTACGGCGTCGAAGGCGAGACCGACGATGCGAACATCCTGGCCTTGCGCGAGCGGCAGATGAAGAACCTGCTTGCCACCCTGCTGCTGGCGCAGGGCACGCCGATGATGCTGGCCGGCGACGAGCGCGCGCAGACCCAGGGCGGCAACAACAACACCTATTGCCAGGACAACGAGATCACCTGGATCGACTGGCACAACGATCCCACCGAAGGGCGCCTGGCGGACTTCGTGCGCCAGCTCACCCAGGTGCGCAAGCAATACCCCATCCTGACCCGCGGACGCTTTCTCAACGGGCAGTACAACGAGCAGGCGGGGTTGAAGGATCTGACCTGGCTCAACCCCCGCGGCGATGAAATGCGCGATGAGGACTGGTCCGATGCCGGCGCGCGCTCGGTGGGACTGGTGCTGGAAGGCAAGGCCCAGGCCTCGGGAGTGCGCGAGCATGCGCACGATGCCACCTTGCTGATCCTGATCAACGCCTACCACGAAGGCGTGAGCTTTCGACTGCCCGACGACGAGGACCAGCCCCTGCACTGGAAGCTGGTGCTGTCCACCGACGATGAGCTGGACCGCAACTCGGTGCCGAAGGGTTCGACCGACTTCCTGGCGCCGCCGCGCAGTGTGACGCTGTTCGAGTGCAAGAGCTGATGTGACGCCAGGCGCACGCCGCGCGGCTTGCGATGCGGTGTGCGCCTGGGTGCGTTGGCGTTATGGGCGTCGGAAGACGTGTGCACGGTCTTTGTGGGAGCGGCTTCAGCCGCGAAGGGCTTTCCCGAAGAAGGCCTATTCGCGGCTAAAGCCGCTTCCGCAGTTTCTGGTTGAGGCTCGGAGCATTAGGCCCGGCATTCGCCGATTGAACCGGGGAGGGCGGGCACGCTGTATCCGCCGCCCGCGCGACATATGACGCGCAAGGGCCCAAGCGCACTGGTGGACGACGCAAGGCGTAAAGACCAAGCGCTGGCGCGCAGCCGCATGGCAGCTGTTCGATCACATCGCCCATGATGTTTAGGTTGATCGCGAATGCCACTGCCCGCCGCCTCGGCGGGCGGCGTCCTAATCGGCTTCGAGTTCCAGATCCGCGGGCGGCCGTGCCCGGGCGTGGCGGGTACCGAAACTGCCCTCGACGAAGCGTCGCGCGGCCACCATCAGCGGCTCGGTGTCGCCCTGCGGACTGGTCAGCGGTCCAAACGGCTCTCTGAATTCACCGACGCCGCGGATGGAAATACGCTGCACATGGAGGTCGCCGCCGGCGCCTTCCCACATTTCCACCCAGTAGGTTCGGCCATCGCAAGCGCCGTGTCGGAAGATCCTGGTCTGTACATCCCGGTCCATGGTGCGCCTCGTGGTTCCCTTGTTCATACCTTACGCGTCGGAGTGCGAGACGGTGTGAGGAAGCGCGAGGAATCACAGGCGAGGGCGGGTGGCTGAGACGATATCGTCGCCTCCGCGCAGAGGGCCGGTTCCGCGCTCCTACCAGTCAAGACGGTGCGTGCACGGCACCGGGCCTGGCGTGAGCCACGCCCAGCGCCGGTCCGCGGGACGGTCAACGCAGGTCGACCTTGGCCACGTGGTCCTTGTAGTCCTTCTTGGGGTCGCGTCCCAGCAGCAGTTTCAGGCCTGCCACCAGGCTCGAACCGTTCTTCCAGATCTCGGCCTGCTCGGCGTCCAGGCGCAGCAGGGCAAGCTTGGGATCGTCCTTGCCCTGCTCGTACCACGCCGCGATGAAGGGGTTCCACAGGCGGTCGATCACCTCGCGATTGTCATCGCGCGAGAGCGTGCCGCGGATGCTGGCGAACACATCGTGGTCCTTGGAGGCGAAGGCCGCGATGGCGCGGTGGCCGCCGCCGAGCTTCTGGACCATGGCGTTGTCGGTGGCGGTGAAGAACCAGATCGGGCCGTTCTCATCGCCTTCGATCATGGCGGTCATGGGACGGGTATGGCCGTCCTCCAGCCCTTCCAGGCCCAGCATCACGGTGCGGTCGGACTTGAGCGCCTTCCAGAAAGCGGTTTCGAGCTCGTCGGGTGTGGTCATTGCATTGACTCCATGCGGTGGTCGGACCCGGAGCATGGGCCTGCGCCTGTCGAATCCGTGTGTCGATCCGGCAAGGTGTTCAGCAGTCACAAAGCACAGGGTCGAAGTCTGGAGCACGTCGATGGCTCGCGAACAGCGCAAAGATGTCACCAGGACATCTCGACCAACTTGTTCTTACCGCGAAGGATTCCGCCGCCTACCGCACTGTGGGAGCGGCTTCAGCCGCGAAGGGGCATTCCCGGTAAAGCCCCTTCGCGGCTAATGGCCCGAGGCCACCCAGAGCCGCTCCCACAAGCGCAGACCAACACTCAGCCAGGCATGCCCAGGCCCTCGGAGACATCCTCAGCTTGCGCCAACTCCTGCATGAACCTGCGCGGCGTGACGCCGGCGATGGCGCGGAACTCGGCGATCAGATGCGCCTGGTCGCAATAGCCCGCATCGGCGGCGATCGCGGCCCAGTGCGCCTTCGGCGACCCGATCGCTGAGCTCACCGCCTGCTTGAACCGCTGCAGCCGCGCATAGGCTTTCGGATTCAACCCGATCTCGTCCTGGAAGATCCGCCGCAGGTGTCGCTCGCTCACGCCCAGCGTGCGCGCGACGCTCGCCACGTCCTGGTAGGGCAGGGATTCCATCGCCGCGTGGATCAGTGGCTGACGCTCCGCCGCGCGCACGCATGCGCCGCGCTCGGCCAGCGCTTCACCCAGCACGCGCACTGCCGCCTCTGGCGTTGGCAGCCCCTCGAGCTGTCCCAGCAAGCGATCGCAGGCCGCCGATCCCCACAGCGTATCCAGGGCCACCACGCGCCCCAGCAGATCGCGCGGCGCGACACCGAGCAATCGGCGCGAAGCGCCTGGCGCGAGCCTGACGAACAAGGTGCGCTGCCCGGCCTGGATGCGTTTGCGATGCGCGCGCGGGCGAGCGCCCATCGCGTAGGCTTCCACGCCGCCGCTGCCATCACGGACCACCACATGCAGGTGGGCGCTGGGCATCACCACCCGGTCCAGCGCCTGTTGGCAGTGATGCAGGAAGACCCCGCTGACCGGCGTGGGAAGCCCCTGGCGCAGGGTGAGGCGAGTCGGGATGGCCAGTGGCATCGGGCCATTGTGTGGCCGGCCCAGCGCCCGGCACAAGCTGGCCGATTTTTCCAATGCGTCCGGGACGCGCCTGGCTAGGCTCATCGCTTTCCAAGCAAGCGAGCGAGCCATGAAACTGTTGTTGACCGGCGCCACCGGCAAGGTGGGCAGTCGTCTGTTGGGGCGGCTGCTGGCACAGGGCCATCAGGTCACGGCCCTGGTCCGCGATACCGCGCGTGCCCGGGACATGCTGGGCACGGAGGTGTCCATCGCCGCAGGCGATCTGCTGGATGCCGCCTCCCTGGCGCGCGCCCTGGCGGGCATGGAGGCGGTGATCCACTGCGCGGCTTTCTTCCGCGGCGCCACCAGCGAGCAGGCGCATGCGACCAACCAAGACGGGACACGGCACCTGGCCGAGGCGGCGCGAAAGGCCGGCGCGCGCCGATTCGTCTTTGCCAGCACCGGTCTGGTCTATGGGCCTTCGCCGGGACGTCTGGTGAACGAGGACGACGCCTGCGCGCCGGTCGATGCCTACCCGTTGAGCAAGCTGGCGGCCGAACGCGCGCTGTTGGCCATGCCGGACCTGGATGTGCGCGTGCTGCGGTTTCCCTTCGTCTACGGCGACGGGGACCGGCATATCGAGGAGATTGCCGCGTTCGCGCGCGGCTTCGCCCCGGACCAGCGGATGTCCATCGCCCATCACCAGGACATCGCCCAGAGCGTGATCAGGCTGCTGGAGGCCGCGGCACCCGGGCACCGGCTCTACAACGTGGTGGACGATCACGCGCCGACGTTCTCCGAGCTGATGGCGGCGGTGGGCCAACCCGCCCCGGACGGAACGCAGGCCGAGCGCGGCGCGGCCTTCGGTGCCCTGATGGATGGCAGCAGACTCCGGCAGGAGCTGGGCTTCGCGCCGGTCTATCCCCGCTTGCAGGATGCGGTCCGGGCCGGGGCCTTGTAGCGCCGGGCCCGGTCCAAGGCTGTCTCGAACAACCCCGTGACATGCACGCGGCTCAATCGTGGCCAAGAGAAGCCCCTCGAAGGGCGTTGAGCCGCTGCCGTGAGGCAAACCGACGGACGCTCTCTCAAATCCAGCGGCCACGGTGCCAAGCGCGTCACGACGTGCTATCAATGCCGCGCCCAGCCCTGGTGCGCACGCGCTGTGACCATCAAGTTCGACCTCAACGACCTGCAGGCCTTTCGCGCCGTGGCCGAAAGCGGAAGCTTCCGCCGCGCGGCCGAAACGATCCGCATCACCCAGCCCGCCCTGAGCCGCAGGATCGATAAGCTGGAGTCGGCGTTGAACGTGAAGCTGTTCGAGCGCACCACCCGCCAGGTCAGCCTGACCACGGTGGGGCGCGCCTTCATGCCGCAGGTCGAGCGCATGCTCGATGACCTCGACCTGGCGCTGATGAGCATCGGCGATGCTGGATCCAGCCGCATGGGCACGGTGACCGTGGCCTGCGTGCCCTCGGCCGCCTACTTCTTCATGCCGCGCGCGATCAGCGGGCTGCACCAGCGCTTTCCCCGGATCAGGATCCGCCTGTTCGATGGCAGCGCCAGCCATGTCAGCGCCGCAGTGGCCTCCGGCGATGCCGATTTCGGCGTCAGCTTCAGCGGCAATCTCTCGCCTGAGGTCGAGTTCGAATCGCTGCTGCAGGAGCGCTACGTCATCGCCTGTCGTCGCGACCATCCGCTGGCGCGGCGCAAGACGGTGACGTGGAAGGAAGCCTACACCCACGACTACATCACCCTGGACAAGAGCTCGGGCAATCGCCTGGTCCTGGACCGGGCGCTGGCCGATTTCACACCGGACAAGCCGAGCATCTGCGAGACCCGGCATGTGACCACGTTGATTGGGCTGGTGGAGGCCGGGGTGGGAATCGCGGCGGTCCCGTCCATTGCCATGCCGCCGGATCCGCATCCGCTGCTGGCCGCGGTGCCCTTGCGCGAGCCAGAGGTCGCGCGCAACGTGGGCATTCTCAAGCGTCGCGGGCGGACCCTGACTCCGGCGGCACTGGAGCTGGAAAAGCTGCTGCGCGAGACCCGGCTGGACTCAGCGGGCGACTGAGTCCAGGCCGGTCTGTTCGGCGATGGCCGCCGCCTCTGGCGATTGCAGGTAGCGCAGCAGCTGCTCGGCCTCGTGCCGATGCTGGGCGCCTACCGGAATGCCTGCCGCATACCGGGTGATGGACTGGACCTGCTCCGGAATCCGGCCGACGAAGTCCGCACCCTGGATGGGCAACAATTCGGCCACCTGCTGGAAGCCGAGCTGGTACTGCCCATCTGCGACCACCGAGGCCACCGGGATGCGCTCGATCTTGCGGCTCTTGGGCGTCATCTGGGGCTCGATGCCCAGGCGCTTGAACAGCGTGCGCTCGATGTACACGCCACTGGCGCTGTCCGAGTAGGCGACCGAGCGCGCATCCAGCAGGGTCTGCTTCAAGGCCTGCACGCTGTCGATCGCCGGCTTGGGCGCACCATGGCGCACGACCAGGCCGATGCGCGAATCGGCGATCTCCACGCGCGAGGCTGGGTCCACCAGGCCCTGATCGATCAACTGCTGCAGGGCCGAGCCGACCATGATGACCAGGTCGGCATGCTCGCCGTTCTTCAGGCGGGTCGGGATGGACTGGGGCGTAGCGCCCATCGACGGGCCGTGGACGGTTTCCACCTCGACGCCGGTCTGCTTGCCGTAGGCAGGTGCCAGGCGGGCCAGGGCGGCGGTGTAGCCGCCGGAAGTCATCACCGTGAGCTCGCGTGCCCAGCAGGCCGCCGGCAGCAGCGAGAGCAGCAGCGAGAGCAGCAGGACGCGGCGGCGCAGGCGCGAGATCACTTGGCGACCGCCACGGCCTCGACCACACGTTGCGGCCGGCCCTGGTAGCGGCGGTACATGTACAGCGTCGCCGCCAGCGCGCACAACGCGGCCAGGATCAGCCAGTACGCCGGCGCGCCCTTGTCGCCGGTGGCATGGATCAGCCAGGTCGAAATGGCCGGGGTGAAGCCGCCGAAGAACGCGGTGGCCAGGCTGTAGGCCAGCGAAAAGCCTGCCACGCGCACGTGCGCCGGCATGATCTCGGTCAGGGCCGGGATCAGCGCGCCGTTGTAGATGCCGTAGATGAAGGACAGCCACAGCAGCACCTGCAGCATGTGCGCAAAGCTTGGCGCGTTGGCCAGGAAGGACAGCACCGGATAGGCCGTCAGCGCGCACAGCGCCGACATGGCCAGCAGCAGCGGCTTGCGGCCAAAGCGGTCGCTCAGCGCGCCGCCGATGGGCAACCAGATGAAGTTGGACACGCCCACCAGCAAGGTCACGATCAGCGCATCGCCGGTGCTGAGCTTGAGCACGGTCTTGCCGAAGGTCGGTGCGTAGACGGTGATGAGGTAGAAGGCGGTGGTGGTCATGGCCACCATCAGCATCCCGGCGACCACGGTGCCGGCGCTGCGCATCAGGCCGCTGACCACGCCCTTCATGGTCGGGCGATGCTTGCGCTGCTGGAACTCCTTGGTTTCCTCCAGGCTGCGACGCAGCAGGAAGATGAAGGGAATGATGACGCAGCCCACCGCGAAGGGGATGCGCCAGCCCCACTGCGCCAGGTCCTGCGCGGGCATGAGCTGGTTGAGCAGATAGCCAATGCCCGCCGCCGCGACGATGGCCAGCTGCTGGCTGGCCGACTGCCAGCTGGCGAAGAAGCCACGCCGGCCCGGGGTGGCCATTTCGGCCAGGTACACCGAGACCCCGCCCATCTCCGCACCGGCGGAGAAGCCCTGCAGCAGCCTGCCCAGCAGCACCAGGGCCGGTGCCAGCAGGCCGATGCTGGCATAGCCCGGCACCATTACGATCAGCACCGTGCCGCTGGCCATGATCGCCAGGGTGACGATCAGTCCCTTGCGGCGTCCGACATCGTCGATGTAGGCACCGAGGATCACCGCGCCCAGCGGCCGCATCAGGAAGCCTGCGCCGAACACGGCGAAGGTCATCATCAGCGAGGCGAACTCGTTGGAGGCGGGAAAGAACACCGCCGCGATCTGCGTGGCATAGAAGCCGAAGAGGAAGAAGTCGAACTGCTCCAGGAAGTTGCCCGAGGTCACCCTCAGCACCATTCCCAGCTTGGATTGGGCGCCTGTCGGCGCATGGCGATGGCCTTGCATGGAATCTCCAGACATCTGCGCGAGGCGCGCTTGAGGACAGATGCGAGCGATTCTGCAAGCGCCTTTCGGCGGCGATAATTGCCGGTTTCTCATCGACTGATGCACGTGGCGCATCACCACGTCACGCTCGGTCGCGCGCCTCCTTGTGGTTCAAGGGGATAGGGCCGCGATACCGGTCTGGGCGGACACTTGCCCGCCGGCCGCGCCGTGCCACCGACACGACCAAAGTCTTAGATCGCAGGCCGCCTGCTGCCGTGTGTCAGGGCGCGGCGGGTGGCGATCGCGAAGCGTCCATTGGCGCATCTTCCGGAACCGGGCACAACACCGCAGTTCAGGGCATCAGCGATGCGGATGTTGCCAAGTGGCGTGAGCGCTGCAGTGCGGTCTTGCTCCAGCAGCGCCTCGAAGTGCTCCTCGCAGAAGGCGGCGCTGCGTGTGCCCTCTGCGGACGTGCCCTGCCGCCTTGAGCGCGCCGATATCGCGCGAGCGGCCTGCCTAGCAGCGGTGCCAGGGTTGGTCGAGTGCGACGAGCGCATCCGGGCCTGCGAGCAGCAGCCATTGCAGCGGCGAGATGGCGTTCAGCGCCAGTGGGAGGTGCCGGCCATCTCGATCGGCCTGGACCAGCACCTTGGCCTCACCGTGTCGCCCCGCGGTATCGGCCACGCTGTAGCGCAGCGCCGGAAGGTAGGCGATGCCGCCGGGCGGCAACCAATCACCGGGCCCGCCCGCATCGCGTCGATCGCTGCGGAATCCGACCACCGGGATCACGCAGCGCTGGGTGTTCCATACGGCGTGATCGATCGCGCCGAACGTGGCCGCATCGACCTGACCGTCGTAGGCATCGCGCCGGTCTCCACGCTCAAGGCCGAAGGTCGCCTCGGCAATGTCGGAACAACGCGCGGCGCGATCGATGACAGTGAGTGAACCACCGAGCGCGATCTCACCGTCGCGCCGCGACGTTGCCGAAAGCGCCACCGGACCGCATGCGTTCTGCCTGAGTTGGATCAGGTGGGTGATGACCATATGCGTCTCATCTTCGAATGACACCCAACAGGCTCCTCCCGCAGACGCAGGCGATGTGTGCGCGCCGTCCGGAAACGACCGCTCCCGCTTGCCGTCCGTCGTATCCGCTTCGTTGTCCTTCGCGCTGCCTGCAAGATCTGCGCGGTCGGCGCGCGCGTCTCACCGTTGCGGAACGGCGCTAACGCAACCTGTGAGCCCGAACAGACACACCAGGGAGCCTGTCATGGGGATCTGCGACACCTGCGGAAACGTCTACGACAACACCTTCTCGATCCGGCAAGGCGATCGCCAAGCCACCTACGACTCGTTCGAGTGCGCCATCCAGGGCTTCGCGCCGCGTTGTGCCCACTGCGGCTGCCCCGTGCTGGGGCACGGAATCGAGGATGCGGGGGCGATCTACTGCTGCGGCCACTGCGCGCGCAGCAAGGTGCTGAAGGACAATCACTGAAAGTCCTTGCCGCGCGGCTCGCCCGCGGACGTCCGGCAGCACGTGGCCAAGCCCTCAGGGAATGAGCTTGTCCCTGCGCAATCGCGCGAACAGCTCGAAGAACGCATCGTCGCTGGGCTGATACGCCAGAAAGCCCATGCGCCGGCTCTTGGACATGTCGGTCACCACCTCCAGCGGGCGGCCCAGGTCGGCATCGGTGTGCCAGGGCGAGACCAGCCGCGTCATATCCGATTCCACCAGCCCGTGCGCGTCGGCGAGCGCCTTCCAGCGCGGCGCATCGTCGGCCATCTGTTGCTCCAGTGGGCGTAGCTCGCCGGTGAATGGTGCCGCTTCCAGCTCGAACCACTGCGCCAGGCGCTGCCACATCCAACGCCAACGGAACACGTCGCCGTTGACGATGTTGAAGGCCTGGTTGGCCGCTGCCGGCGTCTGCGTGGCCCAGATCAACTGGCGCGCCAGCTGGCGCGCATCGGTCATGTCGGTCAGCCCGTTCCACTGCGCGGCCGAGCCCGGGAAGTAGAAAGGAAGGCCGCTGGCCTTGCACAGGCTGGCGTAGACAGCCAGCGTGGTGCCCATGTTCATCGCGTTGCCGACCGCCGCGCCAATCACCGTGTGCGGGCGATGCACGCTCCACTGAAAGCCATCGCGCGCAGCGGCAGCAAACAGTGCGTCCTCCTGGGCATAGTAGAAATTGTCCACGTCCAGCCGGTCCTGATCCTCGCGGAACGGGGTCTGCGGCAGGCTGCCCTGGGCGTAGGCTTCGAACGGGCCCAGGTAATGCTTCAGGCCGGTGACCAGGGCGACATGCCGCACCGTGCCCGCATCGGCCAGGGCGTCGAGCAGGTGCCGCACCATGGCGCCGTTGACGCGGATGTTCTCGGCCTCGGTGGCCTGGCGCGCCCAGGTGGTGATGAACACATGCGTGGGGGTCAGGCCTGCCAGCGCCGCCTGCGTGGCGGCCGGGTCCTGCAGGTCCGCGGCGATCCGCCTCACGCCGGCGCGCAGGGTGTCCGGCCGGCGCGCCAGGCCGCTGACCTCCCAGCCCTCGGCGAGCAGCTGATCGATCAGGGCATTGCCGGTAATTCCGGTGGCACCGACCACCAAGGCATGTTGCGTCACACTGTCCACTCCAATCGACCAGGGCGCCACCATAGACAAGGCGGTGCGCCTCTCCAAGCAGGCACGAAATGGTGACCACCCGATGAAGTCAGGTAGCCCCGAAGAGGAATGGCGGGAGGATTGCGCCCCAAGGCGAGTGTTGGAGCTGTTCAGCACCAAGTGGACCTCGATGGTGCTGCATACCTTGCTGGTCCGCCACGGCGGTACTGCGCGCACCGGCGCGTTGCACCGAAGCCTGCCGGCGATTTCCAAGAAGATGCTGACCCAGACCCTGCGCGAACTGGAGGAGGCCGGAGCGCTGACGCGAACGGTTCACCCCACCGTCCCACCGGCCGTGGAATACGCCTTGACGCCGCTGGGTGTGCAACTGGTGGAGCCGATTGAATTGATCTACGACTGGGCGCGCCGGAACGCCGCCGCGCTGGACGCGCTCAAGCCAAGGCCGACTTCGCGCCGCCGGGGTTGATCGCGCCAGACGCGCGCTGTTCGGGTCGGGCCGTTTGGCCGTGGGAGTTGCGCCCCCTGTTCGCGTGGTGCCACGCGTGTGCGCGTGGCAGCGGCTTCACCGGGAACTGGCTGTCCTAGGGGCAAGCCCTTCGCCGATGAATCGGCTCCCACACGATTACGCTCGGAAGCGGCTGGGGTGGCCTCGGGTATCAGTTGCAGCGCCTTCCGAGGCAAGGCTCCTTGCTGATAGATCGGCTCGCTCAGGACCGTGCGTGGGAGCGGCTTCAGCCGCGAATGGGCTTCCCAGGCAAGCCCATTCGCCGATGAATCGGCTCCCACGCCCGGCGTACGAGGGAATCGTCGCTGGCCCCCGCGGCGCGGGCGCCGCAGGCACGCAAGTTATGCACGGGTGGCCCGCCGGCTTGACGCCCGCTGCGAAGCCGCTTAACGCCAAGCCAGGAGGATCTGCCGGCAATGGCGCACCGCATTCGCAGTATCTGCGGCTCGCCGGACCAGGCGCCGCGGAGCGCATGCAGCGCTCCAGAGGCGAGATCGCACAGAGAATGGAGAAACAAGGCATGGCGACAGAACAAATCGAGAACCTGAAGGACTGGCTGCGCGATGCGCATGCGATGGAACAGCAGGCCGAGTCGATGCTCAAGGCACAGGCGGCACGCCTGGAGCACTATCCGCGCCTGAAGGCCAGGATCGAGGAGCATCTGCAGGAAACCCAGGCACAGAAGGCCCTGCTGGAAGGATGTTTCGAGCGGCTGGACATCAGCCCCTCCACGATCAAGGACGCGCTGGGCAAGGTTGCGGCCATTGGCCAGGCGCTGGGCGGCTCGGTGAATTCGGATGAGGTGGTCAAGGGCGTGATCGCCAGCTACGTGTTCGAGAATCTCGAAATCGCCAGTTACACCTCGCTCAAGGCCGCCGCACAGGCAGTGGGCGACAGCGCCGTGGCGCAGGTCTGCGACCAGATCCTCCCCCAGGAGCAGGCCATGGCCGACTGGCTGCGCCAGTACATCCCCGAGGTGACCGAGGAGTTCCTGGCGCGCGACGCGACGCCCGGGGTGACCGCCAAGAAGTAACCACAGACTGCGGCGCGCGCGACTGCGATCAGGCATCGCGAAGCGCCGGCGGTCCCCTGGCCGCGCCATCTTCTTTCAAACGACCCACGAGAGGTATTCATGTCCATCAAGACCGCAGAAGACTTGTTCGTCCATGAACTGTCCGACCTCTACAGCGCGGAAAAGCAGCTGACCAAGGCGCTGCCGAGGCTGGCCCGAGCTTCTTCCAATCCTGCCCTGGCCGAGGCCTTCACCGCGCACCTGGAAGAAACCCAGGGGCAGATCGAGCGCATCGACCAGCTGGTCGAGCTGCTTGGCATCCGCTTGAAGCGCATCAAGTGCGCTGCGATGGAAGGCCTGGTGGAGGAGGGCAAGGAAGTCATCGACAGCATCGAGGAAGGCCCGGTGCGTGATGCCGCGCTGATTGGCGGCGCGCAGAAGGTGGAGCACTACGAAATCGCCTCCTACGGCACCCTGGCCGCGCTGGCCAAGAATCTCGGTTACAAGGACGCCATCCCGCTCATCCTGGAAACGCTGAAGGAAGAGAAGTCCACGGACGAGAAGCTGACCCTGCTGGCCGAAGGCGGCGACAACCAGGCCGCGGCCGAGAAGTAAGCAAGTGCCTGCAATGCCGTCCCTTGGGCGCTCATGCGCGTGCCATGGGACGGCAGTTTCTTTATCAGTGACAGTGACACTCCGCGAACGATCCACACGGCTGCGTCCCGGGCGAGCACGCGGGGCAGACTTGGGCGCCGCGTTTCGGTGAGTGCCCAGGCCTGATTGTCGTCAGTCAGCTCGAGGCAACCCGAAGGACGCTTCCAGGATCGCCAGTGCATGCGCGTGCCGGGTTGGCGTCTCCGCCGCGATGAGCTCAGGTGCGACGCGGACATCGAAGCCGCGCATCGAGCCATCGATGGCCGTGGCCAGCACACAGAGATCGGCCGCCACGCCCACCACGGTCATCCGGTGGATGTTCTCGGCGCGGAGCAGGCCCTCCAGTGAGGTCTTGAAGAAGCCGGAATGGCCAGGCTTGACTACGATTGGGGTCTGGGGCCCGACATGCAGCTGCTGCGCCACAGCCGCACCCGGGCCGACGAGTGCGCGCATGGCATTCGCGAACTCCGTCGCGCTCCTGGCCGCACCCACCTTGTCATTGCTGTAGATCACGTGTCCGCCGTGTTCCAGGCATCGCAGGCTGGCGCGCGCGATGGGTCCTGCAATCGCGATGGCGTCCTGCGCCAGCTCCGCCGCGCCAGGGAAATCGAAGCGGTTGAACATGTCCACGACGATGAGCGCTGAGTGCTTGGCCATGGCGCATTGAATTTCCGCGGTTGTCGCCGGCACGTGTAGAGCGGTCTTCGGCGGCACACCTAGGACGACCTGCCGACGCCGCGCCACTCAGGAGCCGACAACGCGCGGCACCGCGTAGCGCTGCTTTCAGGACTCCACGCGTGCGCATGCACGCCCGTGGTGCCGCGACACACCGCAGATTTTTCGCGCCGCGCCGCGCATCATTCGCTGCGTTCACCAGCAGCAGATCCCGTGGTGCCTACAACTCCCGGTGTCTTCTCATCGGGAGTTGCGTCATGAAAGCATTGACCTATCACGGCAAGAAGGATGTCCGGGTCGAAACCGTCCCGGATCCGGAACTCCAGGACCCCGACGACATCCTGCTGCGTGTCACGGCCACCGCGATCTGCGGCTCGGACCTGCACCTGTTCCACGGCAAGATTCCCGAAACCCGGCACGGGGACATCTTCGGCCATGAGTTCATGGGCATCGTCGAGGAAGCGGGCCCGTCGGTGACCAATGTCAAGGTCGGCGACCGGGTGGTGATTCCCTTCGTGATCGCCTGCGGGCACTGCTTCTTCTGCGAGCACGAGTTGTTCGCCGCCTGCGAGACGACCAACAAGGGCCAGGGCGCCAGCCTGCGCAAGCGCACGGAAATGACGCCGCCGGCCGCGCTGTTCGGCTATTCGCATCTCTACGGCGGCGTGCCGGGCGGACAGGCGGAACTGGTGCGGGTACCCAAGGCCAACGTCGGCCCGCTGGTGATTCCCGGCAGCCTGGCCGACGAGCGCGTGCTGTTCCTGTCCGACATCCTGCCTACCGGCTACCAGGCGGTGGTCAACGCCAGGGTCGGGCCGGGCTCCACGCTGGCCATCTTCGGCGCAGGACCGGTCGGGCTGATGGCGGCGGCGTGCGCGCGCATGCTGGGGGTGGAGGAGATCTACATGGTGGATGCGGAGGACTATCGCCTGGACTTCGCCGTGGCCACCTATGGGGTGATCCCGATCGATCTCAACCAGGGCGATCCGTCCGAGCGCATCCTCGAGAAGACCGCCGGCCGCGGCGTGTCCGCCTCCATCGATGCGGTCGGGTTCGAGGCCAAGGGCAGCACCACCGAGACCGTGCTGAGCACCCTGAAACTGGAAACCAGCTCGGGGGTGGTGCTACGTCACTGCATTACCGCGACCCGACGCGGCGGTGTCGTCAGCGTCCCGGGCGTGTATGCCGGCTTCATCCATGGCTTCCTCATCGGCGATGCCTTCGACAAGGGGCTCGCCTTCGCCACCGGGCAGACCCACGTGCAGAAGTTCCTCCCCGAGCTGTTGAACTTCATTGAGGAAGGCAGGCTGCAACCCGACGTGATCATCTCCCACCGGATGAAGCTGGCCGAAGCCGCCGACGGCTACAGGATCTTCGACGAGAAGCAGGACCAGTGCCGCAAGGTCGTACTCACGCCCTGACCCTCGCTTGCCGCAAGCGACGGCTCCCCAGCGTGCGTGCTGCGCGACTGGGTGCGCACACAGAATCCTGCCTCCGCCTCAGGCGGAGCCGAGCCTGACCACGCGCGTGATGTCTTCGAGCTTGATCAGTCTGGACTGGCCATCTTCGGCATCCACGCGCACCAGACCGTTGAAACCTTCCTGGCCATCGCCGTCCACGCCAAGGACCACGGCCGGACGCTCGACGACGGTGCCCTTGAAGACGGTGTGGTCGCGCATGTGGAACTCGAACTTGCCTTCGGCGTCCAGCTCCAGCTGCAGCGCCCGAAGCTGCTCCACACTGGCCGGGTCGGTCGCTGTGTGATTTGTCACCTTGGTCATCTGGCTCACTCCTGCGTTGGCGGTTGTCATCGATGTCGGGCGCCTGCGGGCAGGGGGACCGCCGTAAGGCGCGCCTGCGCCGAGACTGCGCGCGACAGCGTTATCGATGCGCAGGCGAGAGGATGGAACTCGACTTGCGGTGGCTGCGCCGTGAAAAAAGTTCATGACAGAGGTGGCGGTGCCTTCAGAGATCGGGGAAGCGATCCACGCGTGAGGCATTGGGCGGATGCGCATGCCTCAGAACGCGTCCCGCATTAGTCGATATGCAGCCACCGCGATGCCGTCATGGATCATGAGCGTCGTGAAGACCTCCAGCGCCAGCGCCGCGGCCAACGCCCAGCGCATTCCCAGCCGGCTGGCCAGGGCGAAACCGATCAGGCTGAAGGCCGAATCGGCCAGGGAGTTCAGCACGCTGTCGCCGTGATAGGGCGGGGCGGCGTTGGTGGCATTGCTCAGCAGCGCGATCGCCCAGCGCGAATTCTCTGCGACTTCCCAGAGCGTGCTGCTGATCAGCGTCAGCAGGCACAAGTCGATGGCCGGCCACCGCGGTCGCAGCCAGGACAGGCCGACGAAGCACAACATGCCGAAGGCAGCGTGCAGCAGGGAATAGAAATCGGCCAGCTGCTGCGAGTTTTCCGCCGGATCCTGGCCGAGCTGCCACAGCGACACGTGTCCGCATGGGCAGGTCAACGGCCTGCCTGCCAGCCATAGCGCGGCGACGTGGACGATCAGGCACGCGGCCACCACCAGTCCCACGTGCCGCAGCCAGGCCCAGCGCGGGAAGGCGTGCCGTGCCTGGCCGGTGAATCCATTGAGGTGATGGGTCAGCCAGTTCAATCAGCAGTCTCGGGGCGGGGCGGTCCGTACGTGCGCAAGTGAGAAGCCCATGTGACCGGCGCGGCGCGCGGACCTCGTATGATCGCTCTTCCCCAGGTGGACGTGTCCATGTCTGTTCTCACCAACACCCTCGTGTTTCTCGGCAGCCTGCTGGCCATGGAGCTGGTCGCGCTGCTGGTGCACCGCCATGTGATGCATGGCTGGGGGTGGCGATGGCATGCATCGCATCACCACAAGCGGACCGGTGTGTTCGAGAAGAATGACCTGTACGCGGTGTTCTTCGCCGGTGCCGCCATCGCGCTCATTTACGCCGGCTCGCGGGGGTATCACCCGTTGGAGTGGATCGGCGCGGGCATGACGGCCTATGGCCTGTTGTACTTCGTGTTCCACGACGGGCTGGTGCACAAGCGCTGGCCGTTCCGCCACACACCGCGCTCGGGCTACCTCAAGCGCCTGTACCAGGCGCACCGGCTGCATCACGCGGTCGAGGGAAGACACGGCTGCGTGTCCTATGGATTTCTCTGGGCGCCTTCGGTCAAGCAGTTGAAAGCCGAGCTGCACAGGCTTCATGGCGGACCCATCAAGAAGGCACCGTTGGCCAGCTCAGCCAAGGCGCCAGCCGGGCGGGCGCTGCCATAGGCCATCGGGCCTGGGCGCGGCCCTGGCCCATCTGGAGACCAAGGCCCTGCCCAGGCCGCCGAGCATCAGCCGCAGCTTGGTGGGGGTGGAGGTCCGCACCCGGCTGTCCCAGGCCCGCGCGCCGCGCCGCTTGACCTGGATGCCGATCTGTCGATACACGCCGTGGGCCGACGCGACAGCCCAAGCGGACCGGAACGGAAGCGCCGGCAGGCCCTGCAGCGCCGAGGCGTAGTAGGGCTCGGCCGCATCGACCAGGCGCGCGGCAAGTGCGGCCAGCCGATCGCGGTGCTGTCTTGCGCCCAGGTCGGACTGCGCCAGCCGCTGTTCCTGCAGCCAGCGGCGCGGCAGGTAGCAGCGGCCCACCTGCGCATCCTCGACCAGGTCGCGGGCGATGTTGGTCAGCTGGAACGCCAGACCAAGATCGCAGGCGCGGTCCAGCGCGTCGCGTCCGCTGGCGCCCATCACCTGGCACATCATCAGCCCCACCACGCCGGCCACGCCGTAGCAGTAGCGCAGCGTGTCCTCGAAGGTCTCGTACACCGTCCCGCGCACATCCATGGCATAGCCATCCAGGTGCGCCAGCGCCAGCTGTTCTGGAAGTCGGTGACGCCTTGCCACCGTGCGCAGCGCCCGAAACGGCGGGCTGTCCACTGGCGCCTCGGCACAGGCCTGGCGTGTCTGCACGTAAAGCGCGTCCAGCCGGGCCACCGCCTCGGTGCGGGACATCCGCTGGGCGCCATGGCCCAGGTCCTGGCCGTCCACCTGGTCATCGCAATGCCGGCACCAGGCGTAGAGCAGGGTGACGCTTTCGCGGCTGCTTGCATCGAACAACCTGGCGGCCGCCGAAAAGCTCTTCGAGCCCTGGCGGATGGCCGCAGCGGCGTAATCCTCATCCGCGCTCATGGCATCGCCAGGTCTTCGAGCATGAGCTGTGCGGTGGCCTTGGCCGAGCCCACCACGCCGGGAACGCCCGCGCCCGGATGCGTGCCGGCGCCCACCAGATACAGGTTGGGAAGGTTCGCATCGCGGTTGTGCGGCCTGAACCAGGCGCTCTGGGTCAGGATGGGCTCCAGGGAAAAGGCCGAACCGTGATGCGCATTGAGTTCATCCCGGAAGGTGAAGGGGGTGATGAAGTGGCTGGTGACCAGCTGCTGGCGCAGGCCCGGCATGTAGAAGCGCTCGAGATAGTCGAAGATCCTGTCGCGGTAGCGCGGCCCCTCCGCCTCCCAATCGATGTCCGCGTTGCCCAGGTGCGGCACCGGCGCGAGCACGTAGTGGCTGCCGCAGCCCGGCGGCGCCAGCGACGGATCGGTCACGCAGGGCGCATGCAGGTACAGCGAGAAATCCTCTGGCAGGGTGGGCCCCTTGAAGATCTCGTCGATCAGCCCGCGGTAGCGCTGCCCGAAGCACACGGTGTGGTGCCGCAGCTGGGCGTGGTGGTGGTCCAGGCCGAAATAGAGCACGAACAGGGACATGCTGAAGCGCTTGCGCTTGAGCGATGCGGCCCGTCGCTGCGCCGGTGGGTGATGGCCCAGCAGGCGCTCGTAGGTATGCACGACATCGGCGTTGGAGGCGATGGCATCCACCGGGAACTGCGACCCATCGGCCAGGCGGATCGACGCGGCGCGTCCATGCTCGACCTCGATACGCGTGGCATCGGCATCGAGCAGCATCTTTCCGCCCAGGTCCTGGAACAGCTTTACCATGCCGTTGACCAGCGCGCCGGTGCCGCCCTTGGGAAACCACACCCCCCAGCGCCGTTCCAGCGCGTGGATCAAGGTGTAGATGGAAGAGGTCTTGTAGGGGTTGCCGCCCACCAGCAGCGAGTGGAACGAGAACGCCTGCCGCAGCTGCTCGTCCTGGATGAAGCGCGAGACGATGCCGTAGACGCTCTTCCAGGCCTCCAGCTTGGCCAGCTGCGGCCCGGCGCTGAGCATGTCCCGGAAAGACAGGAAGGGCACGGCGCCCAGCTCGAGGTAGCCAGCTTCGAAGACCGCCTTGGAATAGGCGAGGAACTTCTGGTAACCGGCCACGTCGGCCGGGTTGCGCGCATGGATCTGCCGGTCCAGCGCTTCCTGGTCGTTGGCGTAGTCGAAGTGCGTGCCGTCCTCCCAGCACAGCCGATAGAACGGATCCACCGGCAGCATGTCCACGTAATCGGACATGCGCCGGCCGCTGAGCGCGAACAGCTCCTCCAGCGCGGTGGGGTCGGTGATGACCGTGGGCCCGCCATCGAACACGAAGCCCTCGCGCTCGTACACGTAGGCGCGGCCGCCGGGCTTGTCGCGTCGCTCCAGCAAGGTGGTGGCCACGCCCGCCGACTGCAGGCGGATGGCCAGCGCCAGCCCACCGAAGCCGGCGCCGACCACGACGGCACGCTTCTGATGACTCATCTTGTGTTCCTTGGATGTGCAGGGGAGGCCAGCGCGGCGCGCAAGGCCTCGGCCAGCGGGATGGGGGGTTTCCCGGACAGGATGCGCAGCTTGTCGGCCAGCGTCAGCCGGTCGGCGTAGAAGCGCTGGATCAGCCCTTGCGGCAGGCCGTAGAAGCGCTGCATCACCCGCCAGCGCTGCTGGGGCTGGCCGGCCATGAAGAACAGGCGGTTGAGCAGGCGGAAAAAGCCCTGCCTGCGCCAGCTGGTCAAGGCTTGCTCACGGGTGATGCGCGCCACGGTGGCCGCGTCCAACTGATCGCTGCCGGCCAGTCGTTCGGCCAGCCCGGCCGCGTAAGGCAGCGAGTACCCCGTGGTCGGGTGAAACAACGCGGCGGCCAGCCCCGCGCGCGGCTGCGGATCGTGCGCGGGCCAGAAGCGCTGGAAATCCCCGTCCAGGACGATGGGCAGCACGCCGCGCTCGCAGCCCAGTCGTTCGGCCACCTTCAGGCCGCGCGCCTGCGCATAGGCGGCGATGTTGGCCGTTGCCTGTTCGACCGCGACCTGCGGGCTGCTGGTGTAGTGCGTGTCCTCGATCAACAGCGTGTCCGGGCTGAAAGGCAGCACGTAGACGAAGCGATAGCCCTGGCCCTGCGCGACGCTGGCGTCCATCAGCGTGGGCGCGCGCAGCCCGTGCGGGGTTTCAGTGCGCAGGGTGTGGCCGACGAAGGCCTGGTAACCCAGCGCCAGGTGCGGGCTGGGGCGCGCGCCGCGACCGTCGATCACCGCGCCTGCGCGCAGCTGGCGGCCATCGGACAGCGTGACCTGGGTCGGGGAGAGGTCGGCCACCTCGGCGCCCACGCGCATGCTCTCGCCCAGCGCCGCGCCCACCTGGCGCGCCAGGTCCTCGGACAGGAGGCTGGAATACGCCCCGTCCAGCTGCCGGTGCAGCGCCGGGAAACGCACCTCGTAGCCGTTCCAGCTGTGGCGCGCCAGCGGCAGGACCCACGCGCGCGTGGCGGCCGACAGGTCGGTGTGGTGGAAGGACCAGGTGTGCTGGCCGCAGGGCACCGCCTGGCGCTCCAGCAACAGCACGCGCAGCCCGGGCCTGAGCGCTCGCATGCGCAGGGCGATCAGCGCGTTGGCCAGGCCACCACCGACCAGGATGACATCAGCATCCGTCGCGCTCATGCAGGGACCGCCGATGGCGAACGCGCAGTGGCGGCCTGGATGATGTCCGCAGCGCGCTCGCTCCCCCCCGCCTGGCCGATCTGCACGCCGATCTCGCGCGCCGCCGCCGCATAGGCAGGGCGGTCCAGCAGTGCCGCCAGCGCCTGGGCGATCTGCCTGGCGGTGCACCACCGCGCCGACAGGCGCAGGCCGGCACCGGCATGGACGATGCGCGCGGCCACGCCCGGCTGATCGAAGGCGATCGGCAGGGCCAGCATGGGCACGCCGGCCACGCACGCGTCCAGGGCGGTGTTCAACCCGGCGTGGGTGACCACCGCGTCGGCGCGCGCCAGCATCGCGCGTTGCGGCACCGAGTGCACCACCATGACCTCGCCTGGCACTTCCAGCGCGCGTGCGCGCTCAGGCGACAGGCCGCCGCAATGGGCGATCACCAGCTGCACCTTCAAACCGCGACAGGCACGCGCGATGCGCTTGAACAGGGCCAGCCGATGCCCCTGCAACGTGCCCAGCGAGGCGAAGACCACCTTGCGACCGTCCGCCAGCGGCAGCGCCAGCGGCGGGTCCTCGGCCGCCGGACGCAGTGGCCCGACGTGATGGAAATGCGGCGGTGGCTGCTGCCGCGGAAAGTCGAAGCGTTCCACCGTCTGGCTGATCAGCGCGAGCGGCGAGAGGCAGTCGTGCAGCCCCCCGCGCGCGCCCAGGCCAAGCCGCGCGGCCTGCGCGGCGATCGTGCGGTCCAGCGGCCGCATCAGCATGTCGTAGACCTGCTGGCTGCTGCGATACAGGTGCAGCGCCGACGGCTCAGTGGCGTACTGCCACGGCATCACCGGCAACGGGATGCCCGGCTCGCGATTAATCGGCAGGGCGCAGGCGACAGAGACGAAGGGCAGCCCCAACGCCTGCGCGACCAACGCACCGGCCGCTTCCATCTGGTCGCAGATCACCGCCTCCACGCCGGCGTGGACAAAGGCCTCCGGCAACGCCTCGCACAGCATTTGCGTGGTCAGGCTGACATCGCCGATCACCCGCTTCAGGCCCAGCGGCCCGCCCGGATTGGCCGCCCGCGCCAGCATCGCGCGCACCGTGCCAGCCTGCCGCGCAGGGTCGCCGACCGCGTGGAATGCCACGGCGCCCGGCTCCAGCAGCGCGGCCGCATCGGCCTGATGAAAGAACGTGGCGCGATGTCCCCGGGCGACCAGACGCTGGGCGATGGCCTGCAGGGCGCGGAAGTGGCTGGGAAACGCCGGGCCAACCAGGGCGTAGTGGGTCATGCCGCTTCGATCAACCCCGGCTCGCGCTGCCTGACCAGTCTTGCCTGGCGCAGTGCGGCCAGATCGCCGCTGCCGGTGCAGAAGCAGGCGATGCGCAGCTGCTGGGCCATGACCTCGAAGTGCTCGATCACCGACTCGGTCGACTCGACCGCGCTGTTCAACACCGAGGCGGCCTGACCGATCAGGTCCGCGCCCAGGGCGATGGCCTTGGCCGCATCGATCCCATCGCGCACGCCGCCCGAGGCAATGAGCGGCACCGTCGGCAGGCACTGCCGCACGGCCACCAGCGCCTCGGCCGTGGGGATGCCCCAGTTGGCGAATGCGCTGGCCACGGCGCGGTCCCTCAGCGTCGGCGCGCGTTCGGATTCCACGGCCGCCCAACTGGTGCCGCCAGCGCCGGCCACGTCGATGACGGCCACGCCGGCCTCCACCAGTTGCCGCGCCACCTCCGCCGACAGCCCCGCGCCGACCTCCTTGACCACGATGGGCGTGCGCGACTGCCGCGCAAGCGTCTCCAGCGCGACCAGGACGCCGCGCCAGTCGCGGTCGCCGCCGGCCTGCACGGCTTCCTGCAGGGGATTGAGGTGGATGATCAAGGCATCGGCATCGATCATCTGCACCGCGCGCAGCGCCAGCTGCACGCCGCCACTGCGCAGCTGCGCCGCGCCCAGGTTGGCCAGGATCGGTACGTCGGGCGCGCGCCTGCGCAGGTCGCGGGTGAGGCCGTGATCGGCCGGGGTCTCCAGCGCCACGCGCTGGGAGCCCACCGCAATGGCGATACGCAGCGCCTGCGCCGCTTCGGCCAGGTGGCGGTTGATGCCCTTGGCGCGCAGGGCGCCGCCTGTCATCGAACTGATCAGGAACGGCGCCTTCAGATCGCGCCCCAGGAAACGGGTCTCCAGCGAGATCGCATCCAGGTCCAGCTCAGGCAGTGCGCAGTGTTCGAATCGGTAGCCATCCAGGCCCGTGCGGGTCCGCGCCAGCGCCCGGCGCTGGTCCAGCACGATATCCAGGTGATCGTTCTTGCGGGAGACGTGACAATCCGGGGCCGCGCCCTTGCTCGCCAGCCCCATCACGGCACCTTGAACAGCTTGCGGCAGTACTGCAGCAGCGGGCTGGAGGCGCCGAACAGGTCGGCCAGCGCGGTTTCGATGCGCTGCACATGCTGGCGCATCTGCTCGCGCGAATGGGCAATGCCCAACAGGCTGATCAGGGTGGACTTGCCTGCATCCTGGCCCGAGTCCTTGCCCGAGCTGGTGCTCTCATCGCCGTCCTGCAGATCGTCCTGCAGCTGGAAGGCCTGGCCCAGTTCCAGGGCGAGCCTGCGCAGGGACTGACGGCTCTGGGTATCGGTCTGGGCCACCACTGCCGTCATCTCGAACGCAGCGGCGAACAGGGCCCCGGTTTTCAGCGCGTTCTTGTTGCTGACCTGGTCGGCGCTTTGCTCGGGCGCCTCGCGCAGATCCAGGCATTGACCCCCCACCAGGCCCTGCGGGCCGATGGCGCAGGCCAGCAGTGCCACGAGTTGGTTCCTGGTCTCTGGCTGCACCTCGGGCAGGCCAGCCAGCAGCGCGAAGGCCTGGCTCAACAAGCCGATCGAGGCGAGCGCGGCGATGTCCTCGCCGAAGCGGCGGTGGATCGTCGGCCTGCCGCGGCGCATCTGCGCGTTGTCCATGCAGGGCATGTCATCCAGCACCAGCGAGGCCGCATGCACCATCTCCACCGCACAGGCCGCATCCAACAGCCCGCGCGTGGGCGCGTCCAGCTCGTGACCGATGGCCAGCATCATCACCGGCCGCGTGCGCTTGCCCGGGCCCGTGGCTGCTTCGCGGATCGCCAGCGCAACCAGGTCGCCGGGATCGCCCGGCCGGGGAAGCAGTTCGCCAAGACGGCGGTCGACCAGCGCCTTCAGCGCATCGGGTGAGTGGTGTAGTCCAGGTATGGTCGCCAGTGCCCGCACGGATGCTCCCGACCACCGCTCGGTGGCGCTGATTTGCAGAATTGAAGACGCCACGTCGCTGGCGTCTTGAACTTCATGAATAGTGCCGGACGTGGTGTAAAAGCTGTCGTCACACACAAGGCTCGGTGAGGTAAGCGGGTGGCGGTCGATGGACGCGCAGATGGCACCGCCAACGCCGCGTGTCTGGGACTTCACCTGCGCGCGCGGCTTCTGCTGGATGCAAGGGGATCGTCCTGCGGTTAGCAACACTTTCGCTTGTCACTGTGTGACGCTTCAAGCAGCGGCACTCGTCGGCAGTCTCGTCTGGCGCACTGCGTCACCGGCGCAATAGATTCAAAGACGGCGCCAGGCCTGGCACAGCATCGACAGCGCCTGCTCGCCGTCCAGCCTCAGCCAGTCCCGTGGCGCGACATCGCCCAACACCAGCGGCAGCGGGCCCAGGGGCGGCTGTTCGCGCACCATGAGCTTGCACTCGCCGTGGCGCCCGTCGTCGTCCAGGACGCTGTAACGCAGTGCGGGCAGATAGGCCAGCTTGCCTGAGGCCGTGACCCATCGCCGCGCTTCGGCATTTGTCGCAGCGCGTTTCCGAAAACCGATAGCCGGCACCAGGCAACGCTGGGTCTGCCACACCGCCTGCTCGGCCAGGCTCAGATGATCGGCATCCGCAATCGCATCGAAGGGATGCCTGGGATTTCCACACTCCACACCGAATGTGCATTCGGCCACGACCGTACTTTCCTCGCGTCGCTCGATCACCGCCAGCAGCTCGCCGAGGGCGACCTCTCTCTCTGTCGCGCCTTCGCGCGCGTCGGCCTGCCAATGCCGCAGTTGAATGAGATGCGTCAGTGCCATGGAGCCTCCTGGTAGAGTTCTGTGCCCCCTTCCGCAGATTGGTCGAGACTTTGGAACGGGAGGCCAAGGTTTCAACCGCTAAATGGCTCAAACGTGACCGCTGCAGAGTATTGGGGTGAATGTCGGGCGCATCGCTTGAGATGGCCGCTACATAAAGTCGCCGACCCCAGAGGTTGCGCGAGCGCTGCCTGAAGGGTGTCATGTCAGCGCTTGATCACGCGTTATCTCCTGAGTGCGGCCTGGAGTGCACCACTGGAGGCTTCGCCAGAAGGCGCGAGGATTGATTCAAAACAACGGGCGGCAGACGACAGACATTCGCGAGCGGACATGCAGGGAGCCTGGCTTGTCACGATGCCGCGATACGCGCTCGCGGCTAGCCTTGCGCGGCAGCAGACAAAGGTCAGTTGGTCGCCAAGCCAGGGGGTGCCGACGGAGCGCACCTATCCAGCCCCTCGTCGACCGGTCGCACTGGGTTAGGAGCGCGATTGCTCACTCCCCGGCACGGTGGTCAGATGCAGGTCCCGGCGTAGCGCCAAGACCCTCGCTCAGCAAGCGCAGACCGACCATGGTCATCGTGCCGTGCACCGCGCAGCTCGGGCAGGTCAGGCTCGCCCCCGAATCATGAGTCGCGATAAAGCCGGGTCCACCCACGGCGGCCCCCCACCGATGCGCGCAACGCAGGCACTCGGCAATAAGGGATGAAATCCCGATCCACCGCCCCGCGCTGTACAGCGGAACGGCCTGATGGATGTTGAAACATGCAGTCTGCAGCATCGATGCCCTCCACGGCTCGGAAGCGGCCCTGACGCGAAGCCCTCCCAGGCAACGCAGGCCGTTATCAGCACTACAGCCGTCTGCAACGCGAAATGCGGCCACGTCAGGCCGCGTGCATTGCGGCCAGCTGGTCATGGCCGCGCTTTAAGAGCGCGAGTGCGCGTGGCGTTGCTGCAACGAAGCACGGGCGAGCTGGCTCGACGAACCGGCATGCAGCCGGCGAGTTGACGATGTCATGGTGTCCAGCGGTGCGCGAGGAGGGAAGCGGCCCGACGCACCCCTCAGGCGGGACTCGCGGCGTTGGTTGCTGCAGACTCTTCCAAACCGGTCCCAACGACCACACGATGATGGCTGACCAGCTCAAAGCTACTTGATTGGCCGATCACTGCATGGCCGTCAGCCCGATCGGCAGTATTGACGCGTGACCACCGTTACAGCGACGATCCCTGGGCCGGCTCGTGGGCCGACGACTTGGAAGTCTCACTCAACCATAGGGACCGGTATGACGATGCCGCGAGTTGCGCTGCTCGTTGCAGCCAATGCTGTCTTTCACTGCCTACTCCGCGTCAGCCAGAAATCTGAACCTGGCTCCGCCGGTCGCGCGACGCTACTGATGGCATTGCTCTTCGCTGTGATTTGGTCTGCAGATGCGCCAGCTGCAACCGCAAGCCAATATTGCTACGAAGACTACTGCTATCCAACGCTAGCGGAAGCTGAGGCAAAAATGCGGTCTGTGCCGGCCTATGGGAAGTACCTTATCAGGTCTGGAAGCGAGCCAGGCGACTTCTATAGCGGAGCTCACGTGACTCTGACTTACGTCGCGCCAGATCAACCTCCCGTCAAGTTCAATCCGCCCAGCTACTCAATCGGCGGTTGGGGGTATGAGGCAGTTCCGGGATTCTGCAAGCAAGCCGCGGATCCAAACTTCCCAAGCCGTTGCGCCGATGAGGCAGAAATTGTTCAAAACCTCATGGCGTATTACCAACAAGAATACCCCGACTGCTCATTCACCAACATAAGAATCGAAGGAAGCTACGGCGAGCCATTTGTTTATTCTAAAGATTATTACGGTGCGGGTTTTCTAGATTTCATGACGCCACAGGATCGTTGGCTAAAGAATGATACATGGTGTCCAGGCTGGGGGCAGAGTTATCCAGACCCATGGCAGCATCAACTTTTGAAGTTTCAGACCTATGACTGTCCTGCGGCCTACTGGCCCATCTGGGGCTACAACCCAGCTTACAACACGACTGGTAATCCTGACTATATTGCCATCTGGCCTTACCTCTGTACTGCAGGTAAACCTCAGGCACGCATTACCAAGGTGAATTCTGTGGGGCCGCTGCAACGGCCATCTTGTCCTGCAAATGAGAACCCTTGTTTTCCAGCCACAGGCGACAAGATGCGTACTGAGCACGACTTGGAATTCGCCGGACGGAGTTTTGCGCGCTATTACCACTCCTTGCAAGAAGTCCAAAACACGGACGCTGTTGCCATTGCGTGGAGTCACTCATTTTTAGAACGCTTAAGGTACCACAGCAACACGAATAAGCCGTACATCTACGCGGAAGATGGTTATATTTATTCATTTACTTCCGTCAGTTACCGCTTATTTCGAGGCGATCAAAATTTTGGCGACTTCATCAGGATGCTTGATGACGGCACGTGGCTGCTTACAAAAGCTGACGGGGAGCGAAGGACCTACTCCTCATCCGGACTGCTGCAAGAGATATTCTCATCGACCAACCGTTCTCAAGACGTCGTGCTGTCCTATGATCGCGGAAATCTTGCACTGGCTGTTGATGGCACAGGCAGGTCATTGCGATTTAACTATGAAAGCGGCCTTGTTAGAAAAATCTCAGCCGATGATGGGGCAAGTGCGACATACGACTACGACTCTGACCGCAACTTGACTAAGGTCACCTACTCAGATGGTGCTTCGCGCTCCTATCGATATGGCGAGTCCGGCAATGCGCCTTCGACCGTCAAGCACCTGCTGACGGGCATCCTCGACGGCGGAGCGCGCTATGCGACGTTCAAGTACGATAGTCAGGGACGCGCTTCTGCCAGCATGCTCCACGCCGGTTCTGGGGCTGTGGCGAAGACAGAACTTGTTTACAGCGGCGCTGCCACGGCAACGGTGACCGGGCCTCTGGGCCGTGTCTCCACGTACACACTCTCGCAAGGGCCGTTTCCGCAGGTGACTGGCATTGCCGATGCCTCTGGCACGAGGTTAATGGCTTTCGACGCGCTCGGACGTCCGACGTCGAGCACTGATGCCAATGGTGCTACCACGCAGCGGGAGTTCGTCCAGACCAATGATGATGGTTTGGTCGACCGCACGACGTCCGCCGTCGGGGATGCCCAAGAGCACAGCACGGTTGTGACTCGCAATGGCGACAACCGTGTCACTGAACGTCGTGTGTTCAATTCAAGTGGCACTGCCAGCTTGAGCAAGATGGCCTATAACGGTCTAGGGCTCATCGAAAGCGAGTGCGAGTACGACGCATCAATCACGAGCAGCGAGGCCTATCAGTGCGGAAGCCAGGCCGTTGCTCCTGCAGGTGTTCGCCAGACCCGGTACACCTACTGCGACGCGACCGGCCCAGCGGATTGTCCGATCGAGGGGCTGTTGCAGGCAATTCACGTGCCTGGCAAGCAGGTTCTCTTTGCCTACTACGAGGCGGATGACGTCAATTGCAACAATCCAGGCGCCGCCTGCGCCCATCGCAAAGGCGACCTCTGGAAAATCACCAATGGCCTGGGCCAGGTCACCGAAACGCTCGCTTATGACGGTGCCGGTCGCCCCAAGTCGGTAAAGGACCCCAACGGCGTCATTACCGATTACGAGTATCACGTGCGCGGCTGGCTGACCGCGGTCAAGGTGCGCGGCACCAATAACAGCGCCGAGACCGACGACCGCATCACCCGCATCGAGTATTGGCCCACCGGCTTGGTCAAGAAGGTCACCCTGCCCATGGGTGCCGCGACCAACTACACCTACGATGCCGCCCATCGCCTGACCCAGGTCTCGGACAACGCCGGCAATAAGATCGTCTACACGCTGGACAATGCCGGTAACCGCATCAAGGAAGAGGTCAAGAACTCCAGCGGCACGCTCAAGGCCACCCTGAGCCGGGTCTACAACCAGCTCGGCCAGCTAGCCACGGCGGCCGACGCCAGCGCCAACCCGACCGACTTCTCCTACGACGCCAACGGCAACACCATCGGTAGCGAGGACGCCCTGGGCCGCACGACCAGCTACGCCTTCGACGCGCTGAACCGGCTCAAGGAGTCCATCCAGGACACCGCGGGCATCCAGGCCAAGACCGGCATGAAGTACAACGCCCTGGACCAGGTCACCGAGGTGACCGACCCCAAGGGCCTGAAGACCACCTACAAGTACAACGGCTTTGGAGACCTGACCGAGCTCAAGAGCCCGGATACCGGCACCACCACCTACACCTACGACGAGGCCGGCAACGTCAAGACCGCCAAGGATGCCCGTGGCAAGACCGTCACCTACGCCTACGATGGTCTGAACCGGGTCACCTCGATCGGCTACGCCAGCACCGCCCTCAACGTCGCCTACGGCTACGACGCGGCAGGCACCGCCTGCGCCAGTGGCGAGACCTTCGCCAAGGGCCGCCTGAGCTCGATGAGCGATGGGGCAGGCACCACGCAGTACTGCTACAACCGCTTCGGCGACCTGGTCCGCAAGGTGCAGACTATCAACGGTGTCAGCCTGACCCTGCGCTACACCTACGCGGCCAATGGCAACCTGACCGGCATGGTTTACCCGGACAACACGGTCGTGGACTACACGCGTGACGTGCAGGGCAGGGTGACGTCGGTGGGTGTGACCCGACCGGCGGCAAGCCGGGAGGTCGTGCTCAGCCAGGCCAGCTACCACCCCTTCGGCGCCGTGGCCAGCTGGACCTATGGCAACGGCCGCACCATGACCCGGCCGGTGGACCTGGACTACCGCCCCCTGGCCATCGTCGACTCGGCCGCCGATGGCCTGCAGGTCGGCTTCGGCTACGACCCGGTGGGCAACCTGACCAGCCTGAACTCGGCCACCAACACCACCCCGCAGCTGACCATCGGCTACGACGCCCTGGGCCGACTGACCTCGCTGAGCGATCCCAACGCCACTCAGCCGCTGGAGGCCTACACCTACGACGCCACCGGCAACCGCACCAGCGCCAAGCAGAACGGCCTCACCAAGGCCTACACCTACGCCTCGACCAGCCACCGCCTGACCAACGTCGGTGGCCTGGCCAGAAGCTACGCCGCCGACGGCAGCACCACCGCGCTCAACGGCACCGCCAAGCAGTTCACCTACGACGACACCGGCCGGATGCAGCAGACCAAGAACGGCAGCACTGTGGTGATGAACTACCGCTACAACGGGCGAGGCGAGCGCACCCGCGCCTACCTCGGCAGCGCCAACACCTACACGCTCTACGACGAGGCCGGCCACTGGCTGGGCGACTACGGCAACAACGGCACGGTCATCCAGCAGGCGATCTGGATGGACGACCTACCGGTGGGCGTGGTCACCACCGCCAAGACCCATTACCTCCAGCCCGACCACCTGGGCACCCCACGCGCGGTCATCGACCCTGCCAGCAACAAGGCCATCTGGAGCTGGAGCATCCGCGGCGAAGCCTTCGGCGCTACCGCACCGAACGATGACCCCGACCAGGACGGGCAGGCGTTCGTCTTCAACCTGCGATTCCCGGGGCAGCGCTATGACGCGGCCAGTGGGCTGAACTACAACTACTTCCGAGACTATGAGCCGGGCACTGGGCGGTATGTGCAAAGTGATCCAGTCGGATTGATTGCAGGTGTATCAACATATTCTTACGTGCGCGCTGGTCCCATTCAGGCGATTGACCCGCTCGGCCTCCAGGCTACTAGCGTCGATGCATGCTTCGCGCGTTATGGGCCCGCATGCGCCGGTGGAGAACTGCCCCCACCGACCCCCCGATATGCGCCAGAAGCTTTGGGTGGCGGGTTTGCCGCCTGGGCTTGGTGCAAGATGACCGGTTGCTCCTTGCCAAATTCTCAAGAATCGAGAGGTAACAGTGATCCTATAAAGTTGCTTCCTGTCAATCCAGGAAGAGACTGCGATGGTAATTGTAACCCTTGTCCTCCTGGAGCAAGGTGGTTTGTCAACAAGCCGGGCCACGGGCATGAAAATGGCTACTGGCACAAGATTGTATTCAATCAGGACCCGCAAACCTGTATGTGTTATCCAGATAGGCCCAGTGGCGGGCTGGAGGGGTTTTAATTATGGAATGCGTCAATTTTCAGATGCGGGATTTTAGAGAAAAGTCACGTCATATTTGGAATACGTGGCTAAATCCAGGTCGCGGCGTTCTCAATTTGAGTGTGGAGGATTCGTTTAACGTTATTGAGAAAGAGCTTATTCGCTGCTTGGTGCTATCGCATCAGCCGTCTGCGGCTGATCAATATCGAGAGCGGCCACTTGGCTGTCTCAAAGTGGGGCTCGCGGAAGATGCCGCAAGTGCTGAAATTCGCGTTGCTAAAAGGGATGCTAATAATAATATATTATGGGATGAGGCTATAAGCACCGGAGCCGATGGCTTCCCTGATTTAAGATTTTTTGACTTCTTCGACTGGGACCATTACGGCTCGATCGACTATTTGTACGTGAGAGCTGTTGAGGTTGGAACTAATCGCTTGATGCTGATACCTCAAAGATGTTGTTCTTTTTGGTTGATGGGCCGTTCGAACGATGAAGGATAACTATTAAAAATTAAGAGACTGGTCGGATGCAGCAAGCCAGGAACGGCAGCACCGTGGTGATGAACTACCGCTACAACGGACGAGGCGAGCGCACCCGTGCCTACCTCGGCAGCGCCAACACCTACACCCTCTGCGACGAGGCCGGCCATTGGCTGGGCGACTACGGCAACAACGGCACGGTCATCCAGCAGGCGATCTGGATGGAAGACCTGCCGGTGGGCGTGGTCACCACCGCCAAGACCCACTACCTCCAGCCCGATCACCTAGGCACCCCACGCGCCGTCATCGACCCGGCCAGCAACAAGGCCGTCTGGAGCTGGAGCATCCGCGGCGAAGCCTTCGGCGCTACCGCGCCGAACGAAGACCCGGACCAGGACGGGCAGGCGTTCGTCTTCAACCTGCGCTTTCCCGGGCAGCGCTATGACGCGGCCAGTGGGCTGAACTACAACTACTTCCGAGACTATAAGCCGGGCACTGGGCGATATGTACAGAGTGACCCCGCTGGTCTGAAAGGCGGCATCAGCACTTATGGATACGTGAGATCAGGTCCGATGGCGCTCTCAGATACTTTTGGGTTACAGACTGACCGGGTTGCAGATATGAAGACCTGTGGAGGTGGCTTGGGAGTCACCGTCTGCGATGGGAGAGGCGGAATCGAGATTGCTAACTGTAACTACACTTGCGGCAGAGAATGCACTCAAAAGCATGAAGAGGAGCATTCAAGGTTTCTAAAAGAACTACACCCTTCAGCGTGTGCAGGAAGGCCAAGAGGGGCTGCGCCATGGCCTCTTGGTTACGATTACGATAGTTACCTGCGCGAGTCCCAGCGCACGGAGTGCCGCGCGGACGCAATAACTATCGAGTGTTTGAGTGGGTTCCGAGCAAGTGGAAAATCGAATTCCGACACTGAGCAGCAGCTCAAAGACGCGTTGAATAGGCGCCGGAGAAATTTATGCGACCAATGGGGCTATTGATCTCACTGATGCTTGCGGGATGCGCGCATGCGGGCGCGGGGTGCACGCGAACTAAGGGGCTCGATCGCACACCTCCAACTGAGGTAGTAAAAGTCGTGCGTGCGAAGGGCCTTTCTTCTTGGTTGCTTATCGATAGGCAATCGTGCGGAAATGAGATTTCATGGTTAATCATTCCGCCTGGAACGGCGATTGACTCTCCTCGCCCTCCTGGCGTCGGAAGAGTGGTTTTATACGAAGTTGCGGAAGGTAAGGTGGAAATAACTATGTCTGAGTAGGTCGTGCCTCATGCCAGCCGCCGCCTGACTGATGTCGGGGGGGCTGGCCAGAAGCTACGCTGCCGACGGCAGCACCACCGCGCTCAATGGCACCGCCAAGCAGTTCACATACGACGACATCGGCCGGATGCAGCAGGCCAAGAACGGCAGCACCTTGGTGATGAACTATCGCTACAACGGACGGGGCGAGCGCACCCGCGCCTACCTCGGCAGCGCCAACACCTACACGCTCTACGACGAGGCCGGCCACTGGCTGGGCGACTACGGCAACAACGGCACAGTCATCCAACAGGCGATCTGGATGGACGACCTACCGGTGGGCGTGGTTACCACCGCCAAGACCCACTACCTCCAGCCCGATCACCTAGGCACCCCACGCGCGGTCATCGACCCGGCCAGTAACAAGGCCATCTGGAGCTGGAGCATCCGCGGCGAAGCCTTCGGCGCTACGGCACCGAACGAAGACCCAGACCAGGACGGGCAGGCGTTCGTGTTCAACCTGCGATTCCCGGGACAGCGCTATGACGCGGCGAGTGGGCTGAACTACAACTACTTTCGGGACTATGAGCCAGGCACGGGGCGGTATGTGCAGAGCGATCCTATCGGTATACGCGGGGGAATCAGCACCTATGGGTATGTGAGTGCCTCGCCGTTTCGTTTCATCGATCCATTGGGCTTGGAGAACGTTTGGGACACGACGACGTGCGGCGGTCAGCTTGGTCTGACTACTTGCGATGGCAAAGGTGGGTTTCTAGTGAGCAACTGCAACACGGGCTGTGATCGCTCATGTACTCAGGCACATGAAGAGGATCATGTTCGAATTCTTACGGAGCGATATCCAAATGCTTGTATGGGCAGGCCGCGTGGCGCAGCGCCATTTCCAATGAGCTGGAATCCGAACTCTTCTGAATACAGAGCGCTTTACCAGGAGATGGAGTGTAGGGCCGATACGGTAACTATCAACTGCATTAAAAAGTCAAAAGGCGAAGGAGTGACGAGCCCGTCCGCTGAGAAAAATCTACTTTATGCACTAAACAGAAGAAGGAATAGGCGATGCGATTTGTATGGCTACTGATGCTGCTTCTCGCGACGAGCGCATGTACCTACGCGTCGGAGAAGGATTGCAACTTCAAGCCTGGGATAGACGAGGCGCCGCCCGCGAGCGTTCTTAACGCCCTGGCTGCCCAAAATCTTGAAGATCATCTCCTTGTCCGTCGGAATGCTTGCGGAGCGGATGTTAGTTGGGAGCTTTTGCCTCCTGGCGTTGGGGCAGATGACCTGACTCCCCCTGGGCTTTTGGCTACGCTGACGCTCCACGGAGATGGCCAAGTTGAGATAGTGCCAGCTGACTATTCTTCTAAAAATCATCAGAAAATGCGGCCGACTCAACCACCCAAGGGGAAGTGAATTGCTGCAGGCCCCGGAGAAACTCTCAATCATGCGGCTGCTGATGTCGGTTCCCAGGACTTCGAAGGGCCGGCCATGCCGGGTCTAGTCCAGCGCCATGATCGCGCTGTAGGCTTCCTCGCCGCTGGAGCTAGAGAAGCGGAACATACCAGCCACCGCTATGATCGCGAAGCTAATTGCAGAAAAGGTGTCGATGAGGGGCCGTTAGATATTTGGAGGAACCAATTGTGAATGGCTGTGACCATCTTGTTCATATCAGCGAGTCATCTCGCGAAATAATTATATTTCGCGTAGATGACGCGGGTAGGAAAACTCTATACACAAAAGTTGATTTGCCAAATTCAAGTGGGTGGTGTGGTGATTTCTGTGATTTTTCTAAAAGACTTGGGGAAAGTATTTTAGTGGACTCGCCTGTTGCTAGGGGTTTGCTAAAGATATAACTATTCCAGATGATGGTTCTCAGGTGCGCGGCTCAAGAAGGCCAATCGGTAATGCTGAGAGGTGGTGCCAAGTCTGCAACTAACGTGCCGCCAATAGATGTAATCTACGCTTAGGTGGCGGTGGTCTAACATCGAAGAACCAACCAGCAGGGCTGGCGGAGATTCGGGATAAGTATGGGGAATGTAGACGATCATACTGACATGCGCGAGAATAGATTCCCTTCTGGAGAGTTGGAGTCGCAAGGTAATTTTGTCTACGGGCGCCAAGTCGGGAGACACCAAAGGTGGCACAGAAGTGGAAGACTGTTCTCAGAGATTGAGTACAAAGATTGCGTAATGGATGGCGTAATCCGTGAGTGGGACGAATCTGGTCAAATGACGCTTTGCGCCAATTTGTGCTCTGGCGAGTTGCATGGCAAATGCCGGAACTGGTGGAAATCTGGCTCGCTCAAGGAGGATGGTGAGTTTAGGATGGGAAAGCGAGTTGGAAAGTATGTCTGGTGCAAGTCAAACGGATCTGTGTGGCGGGAGCTCGATTTTCCGGTCGATACATCGGAATGATCTTTTCATTGAAACGGGCGCTCATTTAGACGTTCGAAAAAGCCTTCAACGAATCGGTTTCTGATAAACCGACGGCGCCAGCGCCTTGAGCCCGCTCTGCACATCACCAAGATGCTCCGAGTGGCCGATGCAGAGATGGCCGCCGGGCTTGAGGCAGGCGATGACGCGTGCGATCACCTGGGCCTTGGTGGCCTGGTTAAAATAGATCATGACGTTGCGCAGGAACACCACGTCGAACTGGCCCAGCCGCGGCAGCGCGGTGGTCAGATTGGCCTGGGCGAAGCGCACCTTGCTGCGCAGCGCCGGATCGATCAGCAGGCTGCCGGCATGCTCTTGCTGGCCGCGCAGGCAGTAGCGCTTGAGATGCGCCTGGGGAAGATGCTCCAGACGCTGCATGGGATATTGACCGCGGCAGGCGATGGCCAGCATGCGGGTGCTGATGTCGGTGCCCAGGACTTCGAAGGGCCGGCCATGCCGGACCTGATCCAGCACCATGGCCGCGCTGTAGGCTTCCTCGCCGCTGGAGCTGGCGGCGCTCCAGAAGCGGAACGTGCCCGGCCCAGCCCGGCGGGCGACGTCCTGCAGGAAGTCGAAGTGCTTGGGCTCGCGAAAGAAGTAGGTCTCGTTGGTGGTCAGCAGATCCACCGCGGTCTGCGCCTCGGCGCCGCCGTCCGGGCGGCCCAGCAGGGCCAGGTAATCGCCGTAGCTGGCAGCGCCGCACGCGGACAGGCGCTTTTGCAGGCGGCCGCACACCAGCGATTGCTTGGAGGCGGCCAGGTGAATGCCGGCGCGCTGCTGGATGAAGCGCTGGATCTGGGCGAACTCGGCCGGGGTGATCGCCGGCGTCTCGCCCAGCATCCGGTGATCGCCCATGGCCTGGGCGGACATGTCAGTGCAGCTCCGCCAACTCAGCGTTCGCCTCGCCCCAGGCCTGCAGGTCCAGGATCCGGTGCATGTCCAGCAGGATCACGAACCCCGAGGCGCGTTTTGCGATGCCGGTGATGAAATCGCTGCGCACGTGCGTGCCGAACGGGGGCGGCTCGTCGATCTCGGCCGCGCTCAGTTCCATCACCTCGTGGACCGCGTCGACCTGCACACCCATGATCTGCGCCTGGTCGCCGTGCTCGACCGCCACGATGACGATGCAGCTGCGGCGGGTGACAGCGCTGGCTGGCTTGCCCAGTCGGACCAGCAGGTCCACCACTGGGACCACGGCCCCACGCAGGTTGATCACCCCGCGCAGGCCGGCGGGCATCATCGGCACCGGCGCCGGCTCGCGGTACTCGATGATCTCCTTCACCCCCAGGATGGAGGTGCCGAGGATCTCGCTGCCCAGGTTGAAGGTAAGGTACTGCGAGGCCTGCGCAGCGATCGGAGCCGACCCAGGGGCGGCCGATGCCGCAACGGAAGCATGAGTGTGCATCGCGACCTCCCTCAGAACCGTGTGAACTTCGAATCGTCCAGGAACTCACCGTGCGGCTGCGCGTAGGCCAGGTGGGTGCCCGCGGCAACCGACAGGCGCTGGCGCGAGGGCGCCGCACGCTTGCTGGGGGCCACGTCCGCCACGCCCTGCGCCGGGCGCGGCGCGCTGCCGGGCAGGCGGAAGAACGCCATGGCCTGCTGCAACTGCGCGGCCTGGGCGCTCATCTCCTCGGACGTCGCCGCTAGTTCTTCCGAAGCGGAAGCGTTCTGCTGGGTGGTCTGGTTGAGCTGGATCACCGCCGCGTTGATCTGGCTGACGCCGGAAGACTGCTCCTCGGAGGCGGCCGAGATCTCCTGCACCAGGTCGGAGGTCTTCTTGATGCTGGGGACGATGGTGTCCAGCAGGCGGCCGGCCTGGTCGGCCAGCTCCACGCTGCTGCTGGCCACCTCGCCGATTTCCTGCGCCGCGACCTGGCTGCGTTCGGCCAGCTTGCGCACCTCGGCGGCCACCACGGCAAAGCCCTTGCCGTGTTCGCCTGCCCGTGCCGCCTCAATGGCCGCATTGAGCGCCAGCAGGTTGGTCTGGTAGGCGATGTCGTCGATGATGCCGATCTTCTGCGCGATCTGCTTCATCGCCTGGGTGCTGGCGGTGACCACTTCGCCGCCCTTGACCGCATCCTGCGCGGCTTGCGTCGCCATCGAGTCGGTGACGCGCGAGTTCTCGGTGTTCTGTGCGATCGAGGCGGTCATCTGCTCCAGCGACGCGCTGGTCTGCTCGACGCTGGCGGCCTGCTCGCTGGACGCCTGGCTCAGCGACTGCGCCGTGGCGCTGACTTCCTCGGAGGCGCCGGCCAGCGCATGGGCGCTGCCGTTGACTTCGCCGACCACCGCCGACAGCTTGGAGACCATGGTGCGCATGGCTTCCAGCAGCCGGCCGGTCTCATCGCGCCCGGTCGGCTCGATCTGCATCGTCAGGTCGCCTTCGGCCAGGCCGTTGGCCACGGCCACCGCGCGCCGGATCGGCACGGTCACGCTGCGGCTCATCCACACGCCGGTGCCGATGCCGATCAGCACGCCGGCGATGGTGATGGACAGCATCTTGAGCACGATGCCGCGGTAGATCTCATCGGTGGCATCGTTGGCGGCGGCCGCGGCGGTCTGCTTGAGCTTGCTCAGCTCGCTCATGGTCTGGTCCAGCACGTCGGCGTGGCCGCGCACGGTCTTCAGAGACGCCACCAGCTCCGGATTCAGCGCCAGGTTTTCCTTCTCTGCCAGGTCCAGGCTGTGCTGCAGTTCGGCCAGGTAGGTGACCCAGCGCTGCTCGAAGCCGACGAACAGCTGCTGCGTCTGCGGATTCTCATCGAACAGCGGCTTGGCGCTGGCCATCTCGGTCTGCACCGCCGCGATGTACTGCTTCATCCGCTCGCGGTGGTGGTCGCGCTCGTCCTGGGTCTGGGCCAACAGGAAGTTGGCGCGCGAGCGGCCCAGATAGATGAGGTTGATGTTGGCTTCCTTGACGCTGGACAGGCCCATCAACTCCTTGTCGTACAGGCTGGTGGCCAGCTCGTTGATGCGCCGCGAGTCGCGAATGCCCTGCCAGCCGATGACGCCACCGATCGCCGCCAGTACCAGGAAGGCAGCGGTGAGACGGACTCCAATCTTGATATTGCCCAACATGATGCGTTCCTCTTAAGTGGCTCAGGCGGCTTGGGCGTCGAGCGCGATGTCGTGGGGGTAATGCGTTGCTTCGATCTGGATGACGATTGCGGGGTCGCCCCGCGTCATGGCCGCGTGCGTACTGCGCTGCGCGGCCGCAAGTACAGAGGCGCCAGGGGGCCGAAGCTGGTGGAACATCAGCAACTGCGCACCGGTGGAATGCCCGGCAGTCGACCTGGGATCAACCGATGCGTGAAACCCGCTTGAGGGCTCGCCACACATCGCCCGGTCGGACGCCGACGTGCATCTGCAGGTCACCCCGTCCGGAGCAACGAGGGTGCTTTGCTGGGTGTCCTGAATCTCGACTACGGGCATGGCTGAGCTCCTGCTTCGACGCTTCCTTGAAATCATTAACGTCTTGTGTAGAAGCGCCTTGAAGCTCGGTTTCGTTTTCCTAGATTCACATCGCATTCACAGCGTTTCTCGCGCTTCAAGCGGGAAATAAAGGAATGAACGTCAAATTTTTTCTTCGATTCGAAACGTTGACTCGCTGTGGCATGTCCGCTTTTGGGCGCGACCGAGTGGGCGCGCAGGCACAGCGACCTCAAGCCTGTGCGGGCACGCGCGCCGCATGGTCCGGCTTATCCCAGTCGTCCGATGACGAATACCGGCGTGCGGGCGGGTGCTGATCCCGCCGACACAAGGAGCGTGAAAAAGCATGTTGAGCGGCGACTTGCAACGGGCATGCCGTGGCGCATCGGGATCTCGGTGTTGTCGCGAGCCTGCCGGTGTGCGGCTGCACTGGCGGCTGCTGCGTCTGGCACGGCATCGGATGCCCGTGGTCGGCAGGGGCGGAACACCACAGACGATCAGAGCTTGGCCTTGGCCTTCAGCTCGCTGGCGAGTTTGCGTTGATCCGCGGGCGACAGGCGTGCGGCCGCCAGGATGATGTCGGCCAGCACGTCGCTGTCGGCGAGGAGGTAGGCCAGGGGAACACCCAGTTCCTTTGCCAGCTTGGCGGCCGTTTCGAAGTCGGGCTCCGAAGTCCCGCGTTCGTACCTTGTCAGCCTGCTGGAAACGGCATTTCCGGAGAGTCCAATTCTTCGGCCTAGCCGCAAGCTTCCCGCTCTGACATACACCCGCTACGTAGAACTTTCTGGCAAGGTTCCCCAGCCAGGAGGCTCCATGAAGAAGTCCCGTTTCACCGAGACGCAGATCGTTTCGATCCTCAAGCAGGCCGACGCCGGAGTTCCGGTGAAGGATCTGTGTCGCCAGGCCGGCATCAGCGTGGCAACGTACGACCAGTGGAAGAGCAAGTACGGGGGTCTGGAAGCCTCCGAGTTGCGCCGGGTGAAGGACCTGGAAGCGGAGAACGCCAGGCTCAAGCGGATGTATGCCGAGCTGGCGTTGGACAACGCGGCCATGAAGGACCGGATCGCAAAAAAACTGTAAGGGCCGGCGCAGAAGCGCGAGGCGGTGCGATTCCTGACCGAAGAGCATGCGCGGCCCCTGAGCCGGTCCTGTAGTTATGTGGGGCTGTCGCGGGCGGCGTGGTATGTGCCGCCGCTGGACTGGACGGTGCGCGATGCAGAGCTGAAGGCTGGTCGAGGACCGGCCCAGTCGCGGCTTCTGGAAGTGCTGCGCGCTGCTGCGAAGGCAGTGCCCGGAGTGGAACCACAAGCGGATCTATCGAGTGTACAAGGCGATGAAGCTCGACCTGCGACGGGCCGCCAAGCGGCGCCTGCCCAAGCTTGAACGGGTACCGCTATCCGTGCTTCGGTTGCCCGACAGTGTCTGGTCGGTCGACTTCATGAGTGACGCGCGGCCTGCGGGCGGCGGTTCCGGACTTTCAATGTGGTCGACGACTTCAACCGGGAGGTCCTGCACATCGAGGTCGACACCTCGATCAATTCCGATCGTCTGGTGCGCGTGTTCGAACAGCTCAAGCGCGACCACGGCTTGCCGCAGGTGGTGCGCACGGACAACGGCCCGGAGTTTCTGGGCGAGGCATTCACCGCTTGGGCCAAGGGCAGTGGCGTAGCCATCCAGTATATCCAGCCCGGCAAGCCGAGCCAGAACGCCTACATCGAGCGCTTCAATCGCGCGTTCCGAGAAGAGGTGCTAGACCGGCATCTGTTCGCCCGCTGGACGATGTCCGCGAGGCGGCGCATTGGTGGATGATCGAGTACAACGAAGATCGACCCCATGACTCGCTTGGCGGGATGACAGCTGCCGAGTACCGCATCCCACACGCCGAGAGTTCTACTTTTGAAATGTCTGCTTGACGGGAGAGCTTACGTAGCTCTCGCTGTGAGAGGCCATGAGCCAATCGCGTTGCATAAGGCGCTCGCTAAACATGCTGGGGAGCCTGGTTGCTGGCATCCTTGCAAAAGACGATGCTTAGACGTGGGTCCGAGTGGTTTTCGGTCGTGCTCCTGCAGACGACCGTTGTGCACCATCTACGGCAAGGATTCGCCCAGGCACTGGGACGCTGACTGAGGAGGAGAGAGTGTGAGCCAGAGCAGCCCCATCGTTGTGGCTCAGCGAGTCCACGGACGGCACGCGCAGTTCGGGCTGCAAGACCTGTTCGACGGAGCCGTAGAAGTTGTTGCGAACGATCAGCGTGAACATCAACGCCTTTGCGGCTATGGCCCCGGGTGATCTAGCGCGCCGATCTGACCATTTCGAACACCACCACCACCACCACCACCACCTTCGCCGGCACGTAGGGGGGCGGCTATGCAGTTCGATGTGATAGGCATCTACCTTGAGCATCTTGCAGGTGGGCTAGTCGCCTCCCTATGTGGTCAACGCGATGTCGCCGTCCAAGGAAGCGACCGAGCTGGTCAGAATCAGAATGTTTTCTTATCACATATCCCCTGCATCATTGGTCTGCGCAAGTCAATTTTTCTTTGTTTGATTTATTTCTTTTAAAAACTTCCCTGCTCGAGGTATGAAACAGTTTTCTTCTGGATAGGACGTCCGCCTGTTCTGTTTCAAGATTCTCTGACAATATCACGATGTAATTTCCAGCAGCTGGTATGGCTGGAACGACATATTTCTTACCGTCGTTCCATCTAACTCCTAATGCCCTGGTGGTTTCGATCACTAGTTTTCCGCTGGAAATATATGTTCCGGGGCACTGAAGGTGGTTTCTGCTGTAGACAAAAGTGTATTCGCCGTCTTCACTTATGATTGCTACCTCTTTCACCTCCTCGGGAACTTCATCTATCACAATTTTCTCTGCAAATGCCGGAGTGCAAGAGGCTATCAGTAGTAATGCTGTAAGATTAGGAAAGATCTTCATATTTAATATTCAACATGCGTATGTGGAGGTTTCCCTTCGCGTAGTACCTTCGTTGCCCCGCTTTCCAATGCTGAGGTTCGTAGGTCGGATCGCTCCGACATGCCAAGATCCTTGTCTCTATAATCGATAGCGGTTGATTTGAGGTGGTCAGATATGAGGATTCCTCGGTCCATTTGAGATTGGATGGCTTGCTCCAGTGCTGACGTCCTTTCTGAGGTCGTGAGCCCGCCCTTTTTGAATGAATCGAGTAATTCGGCTGCAGCTGTCTTGTTCCGATAAAGTTTCCTAATATCCTCGCCTAAAGTAATCTTATCGGCTATTGCTTCAGCTTGGCTTCGAGCATTTCGCGTTGCACTTGTGACAACAAGGTCTTTGCCAGTTCTTTTGTAGAAAGCGTCTGCTGTGTCAATGACGTTAGTGGATACGTCAGGTCCTACAATTATACTGCTGTCTTTAGTGGAGTAATGGATACGGTCATTGCGTAGCGATCCATCCATTCCAGTCGATGAGGTTATTGGCAAGTCGTCCCATGGGCGGCAAATAGAAAAGCATTGAAAGCGTCCATCGGGATCGGTGTACTTGTAGGGATTGTCAGCCGCATACCAATAGCGGCTGAAGTTTTCCCCAGTTGACTGCTTGGGGCCGACGGGGTCCACAGATAAGAATATTCCAATCTGTGAGTCATAGTAGCGCTGTTGCATGTAGTTGAGCTGGGTCGCAGCGTCTGTCACGTGACCAGTATAGCCAGGCCCGGTCTCCAGACCCCGATTGAGGAGTTCGCCGTACGGCGCATAGTGGCTCCTTTGTACGATGGCCCGACTTTGATCGGTCACCGCAACTGGGGATCCCAGTGCATCAGTGTGGAAGTATTCCACTGTCTGAGCGCTTACGGGCCCGCTCAGTAGGAATGCGACGGCGAGTGACGCCGTCGAAACTACGCGAGCCAGCCGGCGCGAGCTTGCATGCCAGGTCAACCGGAGCCTGGGATTGCGCAATGGATTTTTCAACATGTTCCCGATTCCCATCAGTAAGGGGTGACGCCGGTCAACGGAGACCATGCCGAGCAGCCATTGGCGTTGCATGCTCTGATCTGAATCTTTGCACTGGTGTTTGGCGCCGCAGAAAGCCGATTCTGATATGTCGTAGTCGTCCAATTCGGCAGGCCGAAGAAACCAGTGACGTCGTACTTCGTTGCGGTGGCTGAAGCGTTCCAATCGAGGTAATAGTGTGTCTGTGTTCCGCCCAGTTGTTGATAACGGAATCTGATATTCACGGGCACTGGCGGGATGGGCGGCGGGATGTTGACCGTGATCGCACTTTCTGGGCTATACGGCCCGCATCCGCCTCCATTGCATGCGCGCACACGGTACCGATAGCCGGCGTTGCCGCGGCCGGTCACCCCATGTGAGAGGCCATTGGCGTTGAAGATATTGCCCCAACTCCCGCCATTGACACTCTCTTCCAGCTCATATCGGTCGGCTCGATCTACCCCGGACCAGGTCACCGTGTAGTTGCCGGTCGTGCTGTCGTACAGTGGCCCGAAAGTCGGGTTGGAGTTCGGTGGTGTTATGACCACGGTGGAGGAGTTGCTCGAGTAGGCACCGCATCCGGCATCGTTGCAGGCCTTGACTCGGTAGGTGTAGCTGCCGTCGCCAAGGCCGCTGAGGCCGAAGCTTGTCTGACCCCCGCTGTAGGCTGGAACGAATGCGGCGCTGTTGAAGGATTGCTCGGCCTCGTAACGCGTTGCGCCGCCAACCGCTGACCAGGCTACCGTGAACGATCCGGTGTTGTTGCTGCTAGGCAAGCCTTGCAGACTAGGGGCGCCCGGAGGATAGATCGCAGTGGTGCTGCTCTGGTTCGAGTAGGCGCCACACCCGGCGTCGTTGCAGGCCCGTCCTCTGAACTGCGTCGTGCCAGCTGGCAGATTGTTGATCGCCTTCGAGGTTGCTGCGCTGTCGTGTACTAGCGTCCAGGCGCCACCGTTGCTTGCGCTTTCGAGCTGGTAACGGGTGGCGTTGGCGACCGCGCTCCAGGTGACCGTCAGGTTGCCGTTGACAGCGGTACCGGGAACATTTAAGACAGGGGACGCCGTGGGGGCCTGCTGCACCAGAACGGTCGCCGTCGCGCTCCAGTCACTGCATGGGATGGTGGCGCAGGCCCGCACACGATACGAATACGTGCCGGGCGGACGGGCGGTCGCGGCGTAACTCGTCGTAGTTCCTGATTGTACGTTGGCGAAGTTGCCGCCTGCGGCTTGTTCCTGGAGCTCGTAGCGCGTCGCACCCGAGATGCCGTTCCACGTGACCGAGTAGGAGTTCTGGCTGGAATAGCTGGGTACCTGAAGCACCGGCACCGCCAAACCGCTCGATAGCGTCACCGCGGCGACCAGGCTACCGCCGAGATACATGTATTCCTTGACCTTGCCAGCTCGCTGGTCATCAAGTCGCCGCAGCACGCCATCAGCGCTGTAGAAGGAATAGATGTCGCCTGTGGAATTGCCTCTGGACAGTACGCGACGTCCATGGCCGTCGTATTGATAGCGCTCCTTACCGATGGCTTGGCGGAGCCGATTGCCGATATCGAAGTCGAAGAGGTTGCCATTTTTATTGATGACATTGCCCTGATCGTCGTAGGCCAGGCCGATCACGGTGGCATTGCTGGGCACTTCTTTAACGTTCAGCAGTCGCTGCTCGGGACCATACACATAGCTGTAATTGCGAAGGGCGCCGACCTTGAACTCGGTAATGTTGTCTAAAGCGTCATAGGCAAAGCGGGCCACGCCATCGCCTGAGAACATGCCGGACTGCGTGGTCAGAAGCCGATCACGTCCGTCGTACGTCATTTGGCGCGTGAGGTTGGTGTCCACCATGTCGGTGATCTGCGTGACATTGCCGTTGCCGTCGTAGGCGAACTGCATATCCAGCGGGTTGGAACCGCCTGTATCCGTACTCCGGGCTGGCAAACGGCCCGCATTCTGTGTCATCGAATGCACGATGCCATTGCCATAAGTGAAGCCACTGATGGCTCCATTGGGATGGTAGGCCACGCCGGTGGCATAGGAGCCGCTCTGTGATGCCTGGCCGCGCGCGTTGGGGTTGTAACTTACCGCTGTACCTGAAGGGTAGGTATTCGTTGCCAGGTTGCCGTTCTGGTCGTACCCATAGCCGAACGCCATGGCCGGACGCCCTGGCATCGCAATGCTTTCGCCCGTCATGAGGCGGCGGCGGTTATAGGTGTAGGCATTGGTCACGGATACGCCAGGCTCGTTGTCCGTCACGATCTGCTTGCTCAGGCCATCAGGCTCATACACGAAGCTTTGATTTCCGCGGCCATCGGGAAACGAGAGCGTCGAGAGGCGATTGAGCGTGTCGTATGTCCGGTTGACCACGCGCGTGCTGGCCCAGGCCTCTGTCTGATTGCAGTTCTGCGTATCAGGAAGGGCCAAGCCGCTGGCGGACTGGGTCATGTTGCCGACGGCATCGTAGCCGTAGACCGTTGCGCCGGTCTCGGGCTCAATGACTTTGCAAAGCCGTTGATCGGACTGGTACACGTAGCGCCGGTCGACACGCTTGGTGTTGTCGTTGCTGCGCCTGGTGATGACAAGGGGCTTGCCGAAGACGTCGCGCGTGATTTCCGTCACCGCCGACTCGGGCATCTGGATCGAGACCGGGAAATCGTTGGAGGGCTTGTCGAAGGCCTGAAAGCGCGTGATCGATTCGGTTTGTCTTGGCGTCCTAACGCGCACGCTGCCGTCGCCGAGGTAGCTCGTCGTCGTGGTCAGCAGACCGGCTTCACCATCCACGCTGACGGATGTGGTGCGCCCGAGCGGGTCATATTCGGTCCACGTCCCGTAAGAGATCGCGGAGCCGCGGGAGGGATAGGAGCGAAAGAGCGCGCGCCCAGCATGGTCGTAGGTGAAGCGCTCGATGCTCTCGGTCGTGGCAGGGGATGCGCTGTCGTACTCGCGCACGAACAACGGGCGCCACAGTGCATCGAAGTAGCTCTCGCGTCGCCAATTGCCTTTGCTCTGCGTCTGCCGCCAGTGTCCGGCGGGAATTCCGAATTCTTCGGAGGCGACTTGTACGAAGGCAGTGGTTTCGGTGTTCCACTGCACGGTATCGTCCTGCGGGTACTGCACGCTGGAAGTCCGGCCCATCGCGTCATAGCCATACGTCGTCGTCGCGCCGACCTGATTGGTGACCGTTCTAATCCACCCATTGTCGTCCACTGTCGCGGATTGGCTGGTGTTGCCCGGCATGGTGATCAGGCGCGGGACGCCACGCATCCAGGAAGAAAAGCCGATTGCGTTGTTCTTGGCATCCGAGACCGAGGCAATCGTGCCATCGGCGTTGTAACTGATGGTTTGGACCACGGTGCCGAACTGCTTGATTGCCGTTGGCCGCGCCTTGGCATTGTAGTCGGCCGACACGGTCGGTAAGCCGTTGACACTCTGAGACTTGACCTGACCGATGATCCAGTTGGCCTTGTCGTCGTGATAGGTGGTGGTCTCGATCTTGGTGTAGGTCTGCGCAAGCGCGACAGGCGCTGAGACGCCGGTGATCGCGACCGCCAGGGCCAAAGAGAGGGTTCGCAGCTTCATTGCTTCGACTCCATGCAGCATGAAGTTAGATGGAAGGTGTCAAAGGGCAGGGCAGATGCCCTGCTCAGGGAGTGACCGGGCGGCTTTGCAGCACCGTTTGCAAGGGACGGCCATACTCATCCAGACAGAACGTTGCCGCGCCCGTATCGCACTTCCATTCGTAGATGCGCCCGTCCAGCTCGGTGGAGCGAGACATCAGCGGGCGGATCCTCACTTCAGCCGGGTACTCGAACTCTGAGTTTGGGTGGAACCCAACCAGCTTGGGAAAGCCGTTGGTGTTGCCCTGGCTCAGGTATGTGTTCTTCTCGCGCTTGAGAACGATCCCGTTCTTCTTGACCACCATCTCCAGCAGCAGACCTTCATCCTTGCCAGCCTGGTTACCGTAGGTGCGTTCAATCAACGTGCCATCGGGCTCAAGCGTCTTGGAGTAGTTCGCGCCGACGTTAGGCGCAAAGGCTACCGTGGATTGGTACGAGTACCGCCACCACATCTCCGGCAAGCCTGGGCCACTCACGCGCTTGGCGATGACGCCAAGTCCCCACCATGCTGCGCGTGAGCTGACGTCACTTTTCGTGATCACCGGGCCATTTGGCGACGCGGTGTAGCCACTGATGTAGCAGCGTTTGATCACATTCGACCTTCCCTGATAGATCGATGCGTAGTAAAAGTCAGCGGACGCGCCAGCGGGATTCTGGACGCTGTAGCGTGCCTGATTGGAAGGAGCGCCGGTGATGGTCGTCCAGTCAGTGTTGGCCCGGTTCCACTGCACATTGCTGTCCACGCAAGTTCCGTTCGCATTGCTGCCAATCGCCATCATGGACCGGTTGGTCGACAAGCCGTTGTACTGCCAGGTGCTGCCGTCCGGATTGGTGACTTTGCTAAGCCCCCCATTGTACTCATAGGTCCAAGTGCGGCCACCGCTACTGACGGTGCGGACGACATTGCCGTCGTAACTGACGTCGATAGCGCGCCCGTCGCTGCTCTCGATCTTAGTGAGACGGACTATCTCGTTACCTTTGTTGGCATAGGTGAAGGTGACCCAGTTGCCAAATTGGTCCTCCATCCGGGTCGGGTAGATCTCGAATGTCTCTTGCCAAGTGTTAGCGGTGATGACAGTAAAGGAGTCGTAAGGCTTGGTGATCATGAAAGGCTTTCGATCGCGCAGCGACATCCAGTCGAACCACATGCGCACACCATCTGGGCGGGTAAGAAGGAAGCCTTCGCCAGCGGTATAACGCTGCTCCACAGCAGTAGCTCCTCCCGCATTCTTCAAGGCAGGCAAGCAGCTGACATAGGACAAGTTGGGAGTTACCCAAAATTTGAAGTCGCCCGTGCTGGGCCACGGCAGGTACTTCTTGTTATAGAGCAGACGGCCTCCCGAGCCACTGGTAGGATCCACTAAGGTGGGAGGGTTCCACGTCAGCTTGGCTGGATAGTAATCGGCGTCGACCGGCGGTGGCGGCGGGTCAATATAGATCTGCTGCGCAATAGAGCAGTTCTTGACGCGTCGATTGGGGTCTGAGCTCGACCAGCCAACGCGCTCGTCGTAGGAAGCTTCGATACGTGGCAGCCCGAGGCGCCAATCTACCAGGGCGCTGGATGGGGGGCCGAGCTTCCCGCCTGGGGTGGTCACTGACAGCTCACGCCTGAACTCAACGGGGAGGCTGTTGTTTCCTGGTATGGAGACATCCACGACAGAAAAGGACAGTGCGCCGTTCTCGCTGCTGATCTGATCGCCGAACTCTTGCCCGGGCGTTGCCAGGTTGCGCTTGGGATCCTTCAAGAGGGTCTCATAGCGGATATCGATGATGTTCGGCGGTGTCTGCTGCGCGAGCGCTGGCAGCGTGCCTGCGGCCAGTAAGGTGCTGGCCACGGCCATCAGGCGAGAGATAGAGAACAGGTGCATCACAAAGTAGTCCCCGTGAACTTGCGGCAAGCGTGAGCGCCCGGCCGAGTTCTCGGACGGGATTGGTTTGATGCGAGGATCTAAATCTGCCTAACCAGAGAGGCGTCGGCCTGTCGTGTCACGCCTAAGACGCACGAAAGCTCGAGAGAGCGGCAAAGCCATCCTGTCCCCTTATCCCCAAGCGGGACTCGCTGCGAGTCCGGCGGTAGAATCATTTGGTCATCTGTGAGCTGTGTCAAGAAACATCAATTTTGCGATGCAGCAGAGTGTGCTCGCCGCCTTTGAGTAATCGGACGCGGTAGATAGGCTAACGATCGGATCATGCATTGGTCGTGGAATGCCCATGAAGCTGCTCATCGCGTTTCCCATGCTTTTATTGATGCTCTCGGGCTGCAGCTCTGCACCGCCGCTCAAGTACGCATCGGGCCAGGACTTCACGCTCTCGTGCGACTCGAAGATTCCCTTCGGTATATCAAGGTGCGACGATCAAGCCAGGACCATGTGCGACAACGCGCCGGTCCGAGGCGATCTGATGGAACAGGCGTGGGATCCGACCCAGCTCACCGTGTTCTACCGCTGTCCGTAAATCGCGCTTGCAAGCATCACGCGGTCCTCTACGTCGGAAACTGGGGGCGGCCGCGTTACGTTTTACCTTTGAGCAGATTCCCAAACGAATCGCCTTCTGATGAACCGAAGGCGCCAACGCGTTGAGCCCGGTCCGTACATCGCCCAGATGCTCCGAATGCCCGATGCAGAGATAGGCGCCGGGCTTGAGGCAGGCGACCACCCGTGCGATCACCTGGGCTTTGGTGGCTTGGTTGAAATAGATCATGACGTTGCGCAGGAACACCACGTCGAACTGGCCCAGGCGCGGCAGTGCGGTGGTCAGGTTGGCCTGGGCGAAGCGCACCTTGCTGCGCAGCGCCGGATCGATCAACAGGTTGCCGGCATGCTCTTCCTGGCCTGGCATGCAATAACGCTGAGATAAGAAGGAGAGGGTGTTTCAGACGCTACACGGTGTAATGTCCGCAGCAGGCGATAGTGCGGTTGCCTGCTCGGTTGCAACAGTGCAACGCGCTGCGGTGAAAAGAAAGCAACATGCCAGATGCTAGACGCCCTGCGATCCCGTGATCCGGTGTTCTAGCAATCAGCAGCGTGCTCGTGGAAAGTTCGAAACGGAGCTGGTGAACATGCCCGACAGCAGCGCCTGCCGCGAGTGCCACTGCGCCCCGCGCTGCCAGCCACTGGCGCCCAGGCCAGCGGCGCTGCGGCCGAAGCGGCGGTTGATCGCATCCAGGGTGGCCATCAGCGTGTCGTCGCCGTGACGCGCGGGGCCGAACAGGTCCGCCTGCAGCTGCTCGGGGCGGGCCAGATCCATGAGCCACACGCCGGCCTTCTTGTAGGCGTGGCCCTGGCGCATGAAACCTTGCGAAAGCCGCCGCACCGTCGCCAGGATCAGGCGGGTGTCGGAGGTGGCCGCGGGCAGGCGCGCGGTGCGGGTGGGGTTGTGCTGTGGCACGCCGGGCTTGAACGGATCGGTCTCGGCCAGGATGCCGATGGCGCTGGTGGTCAGCCCCTGCTGGCGTAGCTTTTCGGTGGCGCGGATGGCGAAGGTGGCGAGTGCATCGGCCATGTCCTGGGGGTTGTCCACCCACTCGCCGAAGGAGCGGCTGACCATGATCTGCTGGCGGTCGGGTTCGACCTCGACCAGCTCGAGGCAGGGGCGTCCTTGCACTTCGCGTTGGGTACGCGCCATGACCACGCCGAAGTGGGTGAGCACGTCGTCCGGCGGCGCATCGCGCAGGTCCGCCACGGTGTGCACGCCACGCGCCCGCAGGCGCGCCGCCCAGCGGTGGCCCACGCCCCAGACTTCGCCGACCGGCGTTGCGCGCAAGACCGCATCCAGGGTGATGGGCGCCAGCGCAGCCAGGTCGCACACGCCGGCAAAGTCGGCCGGATAGCTGCCTGGCTTGCGCGCGGCCTCCTTGGCGATGTGGTTGGCCAGCTTGGCCAAGGTCTTGGTGGGGCCGATGCCCACGCAATTGGGGATGCCGGTCCAGCGGTGCACGCGCTCGCGTAGCGCCACCATGCGCGCGTAGCGGTCGCCGATTCCGGCCAGGTCTAGGAACGACTCGTCGATGGAGTACACCTCCACCCGCGGCACCGCCGCGCGCAGGATCGCGCCGATGCGCGCGGCGATGTTGCCGTACAGCCCGAAATTGGCCGAGCGCATCGCCAGCTGCCGGCGCACCTGCGGTTCCACCTTGTGGATCGGGTGACCCATCGTGATGCCCAGCGCCTTGGCCTCATCGGACCGGGCGATCGCGCAGCCATCGTTGTTGCTCAGCACCACCAGCGGCCGCCCGCGCAGCTCGGGCTGGAACACCCGCTCGACGGAGCAGTAGAAGTTGTTGCCGTCGATCAGCGCGAACATCAGCGCCCCTTGCGGCTATGGCCCCGGGTGATCTGGCGCGCCACGCTGACCACCGCGAACACCTCCACCTCGGTCCCCGGCGCCAGCACGATCGCCGGCACGTAGGGGTTGCGGCTATGCAGTTCGATGTGGTCGGCGGCGACCTTGAGCACCTTGCAGGTGGGCTGGTTGCCATCCCAGGTGGCCACCACGATGTCGCCATCCAAAGGCGTGACCGAGCGGTCCACGATCAGGATGTCGCCGTCGCAGATGCCGGCATGCAGCATGCTCTCGCCCTCGGCCTTGTACATGTAGGTGGCCGGCGGATTGCGCACCAGCACCCGGTTGAGGTCGATCTCATCGTCCTGGTAGTCCTCGGCCGGGGACGGGAAGCCCAGCTGGATGCGCAGCGCGCTGACGGGCATGGACAGCGCCGGTGGATCGACCACAGCGATGCCCAGGTAGCGGGCGTAGGTATGGGGGGCAGGCAGGTAAAGCATGGCGCGAACTCTCGCGGGATGAGGTCTCAAGTCGCGAGACGGGCGAGAAAGTTAGCAAAAATACTAATGGCGGGCCTGAATTGGGAGGCGGGGGCGCGGCGGCTTCGTCATGTTAGGTACGAGCGCCCACGCGTTTGATCGAGCGGCGCCGAGCTGCGCCCGTACTCGCTCAGGTCAGCGGCTGTTGAAGCCATGCCTGTTGTCGTCGCAAGCCGGTTGCAGAGATGCCTCGGCAGTCAACTCGCGTGATCAGACTCGCGGACGCCGTTGGGCGATCTGCCCACTCACTCGTTGCGGGCAGGCGCATCCAGGGCCTGCGCACGCGGTGTTTCATCCACCGCACTGGGCGCGGGCCCATAGCGTCCGGGCAGGGCGCGCGAGGCCAGCGGGAAGCGCTGGCCAATGGCATGCACCGGGGAGATGACGGCCGCGGTGGCGTTCACGCCGGCGGCAGCGCGCTGGCGCAGGGCGACGTAATGCTCGAGCAGGCCGCACAGGATCCAGAAATTGGCCATGACCGGGCCTTCATAGAACGGGCTGCCGTAGGCGTTGCCCAGGCCGACGGCCACCACCATCAGCGTGAATCCCAGCGTCAGCGCCTTGCCCTCGGTGTCCTGGGCAGGCACCGCGCGCACCATACGGGCGCCGAACCACAGCAGGCTGGCCAGCACCAGCAGCAGGGCGCCCAGGCCCAGCGGCCCGGTCTCGGCCAGGGTCAGCATGTAGATGCTGTGGGCGTCGTAGCCGGCATAGCGCGGGACGTAGGTGCCGATGTTGCGCTTGAAGCGGTTCAGGCCCACGCCCAGCGGGTGGTCCTGCCACATCTCGAAGGCGCCGGCCCAGATCTCGAAGCGGCTGGCGGTGCTGTCGTCGAGCTGCTCGTCGCCCACCGCGTCCTGCTGCTGGGTCTCGGCCACGCGCTGGGTCACGCTGTCCGGCAGCAGGCCCACCGCCGGTACCATCAGGATGCCGATCAGCGTGGCCAGGATCACGTTGCGACGGATCAGCAGCAGGGCCACGCAGACCAGCGCGATCAGATAGGACTGGCGCGAGTAGGTGGCCATGATGGCGATGGCCAGCAGGCCGATGCCCACCACCGCGCCCAGACGCCAGAGCTTCTGCCCGCGCAGGAACAGCGCCAGGGCGACGAACAGCGGCATGAACATGGCGTAGAACACGCCGGCGCGGTTGGAGTCGCGGAAGTCGGTGCCGAACGGGCCGGAAGCGCGGCGGGTCTCGTTGAAGTTGCCGAAGCCGTAGTCCAGGCCTTCGCGCACGGCTTCCAGGCCGGCCACCGCGGCCACCACGGCGACCAGGATGATCAGCTGCCGGGTGCTCTTCTCGTCCTGCCCGCAGCGCCGGTACACGAAGTACAGCAGCGGATAGAACAGCAGGTTCTTCAGGTAGGTGATGTCCTCGATGGCATCGCCCGGCTGGCGCAGCATGCCGATCACGCAGGACAGGGTCAGCGCGCCGAACAGCAGCAGCAGCGGCACGGTCAGCGGCGAACGCCCGGTGACGGTCTGGTGCCGCGGCTTGAGCACCAGCAGGCCGGCCACGCACAGGCCGAACAGGATGTTGGAGACGTTGACCGCGGGAATGCCGGTGGAGAAGTCCAGGTGAAGCTGGTTCACCATGAACACGATCGGCACCATCAACAACCACTTCAACATCATGCCGCTCCGGCCGGCGCATCCAGGAAGGTGCGCGCCCAGCGTTCCAGGCACAGCACCTGCCACAGCGGCTCGCTGTGGTCCACCGCGCCGGAAAGGTGCTCGGCCAGCAGGCCGTCGGCGGCGGCCGGGTCGATCAGCCCGCGCTCACGGAAGCTGCGCGAGGCGAAGGTGTCCGCGGCCAGGGCGCGCAGCGGCCCGCGGAACCAGGCCGGCAGCGGCACGCCGAAGCCCTGCTTGGGCTTGCTGATGGCGCGCGGCGGCAGCCACGGCGCGGCGACCTCGCGCAGCAGGTGCTTGCCGCGGCCATCGCGCACGCGCAGCGACTCGGGCAGGCGCAGGGCGAACTCCACCAGCGAGGTCGCCAGGAACGGCGAGCGCCCCTCCAGCGAGGCGGCCATGGCCATGCGGTCCAGCTTCACCAGGATGTCGTCGGGCAGGTAGCTCTGCAGGTCGATCGCCACGGCGCGGTCCAGCACCGAATCGCCGGCGCCGAGATCGCTGCCGGCCTGGTGCAGCAGGGGCAGGTCGTAGTGCTGGGCGCCACCGGCGCCGGCGCGCAGCGCGCTGGCGGTGTCCGGACGGGTCAGGGCCACGCCGCTGAGGTAGCGCTGGGCGAAGGGCAGGCGCATGCGCTCGCCGATGCGGCCCAGCCGCTTGCCCAGCGGGTCGGGCACGATGGCCCCGGCCATGGACAGGGCCAGCGCGGCGGGCTTGCGCAGCGCGCCGCTGCGCTCCAGGGTCATCAGCTTGAGATAGCGGTCGTAGCCCCCGAACAGCTCGTCGCCGCCATCGCCGGTCAGCACCATCTTCACGTGCTGGGTGGCCAGTTCGGACACCAGGTAGGTGGGCACGGCCGAGGCGTCGGCGAAAGGCTCGTCGAAGTGGAACACCAGCTTGTCCAGCAGGCCCACCGCATCGGGTTGCACGACCAGCTCATGGTGCTCGGTGCCCAGGTGGCGGGCCACCCGGCGGGCATCGTCCAGCTCGTTGTAGGCGTCTTCGCTGAAGCCGATGGTGAAGGTCTTGACCGGGCGCTGCATGCGGCGCGCCATCAGCGCCACCACGGTGCTGGAGTCCAGTCCGCCGCTCAGGAACGCGCCGAACGGCACGTCGGCCACCAGCCGGCTGGAGACGGCCTGGTCCAGCAAGGTTTCCAGCTGTTCGGCCGCTTCGGCCTGGCTCAGCTGCAGCTTCGGCCCCATGGCGGGCTGCCAGTAGCGATGCAGCGAGACCTGGCCGTTGCACACGCGCAGCAGGTGGCCCGGCGGCAGCTTGTGCACGTCGCGGAAGATCGAGCGCGGGCAGGGCACGTAGCCGTAGGTCAGGTAGGCGCGCAGGGCGTCCGGGTCGATCTCGCGCGGGCAGTCCGGCGATTGCAGCAGCGACTTGAGTTCCGAGCCGAACAGGATGCGCTGCGCGTTGGCCGTGTAGTACAGCGGCTTTTCGCCCAGGCGGTCGCGCGCCAGCAGCAGCTCGCCACTGCGCGTGTCCCAGACGGCCACGCCGAACATGCCGTCGAGCCGGGTGAACGCGTCGGCGCCCCAGCGCAGGTAGGCCTGCAGGATGACTTCGGTATCGCCCTGGGTGTGGAAGACGTGGCCGGCAGCTTCCAGCTCGCGCCGCAGTTCGCGGTAGTTGTAGATCTCGCCGTTGAACACCAGCGCCACGCGCCGGTCGGCGCCATACAGCGGCTGGTGGCTGCCGGCGACATCGATGATGGCCAGGCGGCGCATGCCCAGCAGGGCGCGCTGGTCATGATGGATGCCGGTGTCGTCCGGCCCGCGATGGGCGATGACCTCGGTCATGCGCTGGCCCAGGGCCAGGGAAGGCGCCGGCTGGCCGGGGGCCACGACAAGTCCTGCGATGCCGCACATCGGTCAGATCCCCGTCCCGGCCAAGGCCGAGCGTTCCTGCACCGGCGCCGGCTGGCCACGATAGATCGCAAGCAGGCGGGCCAGCACGCGCTCCAGTCCGGCCTGGCGCTCCACCGCCACACGCGCGGCTTCGCCCATGGCCTGGCGCGCGTGCGCGGGCAGCGCGGCCGCCCTGGCCAAGGCCTGCGCCAGCCCGGCGCGGTCGCCCGGCTCGAACAGCCAGCCGGTCTCGGCGCGCACGAAATCCTCGTTGCCGCTGATGCGGCTGGCCACCATCGGCAGGCCCGAGGCCATCGATTCCAGCAGCGTGTTGGACAGGCCCTCGATGCGCGAAGGCAGCACGCCCAGGTTGGCATCGGCCAGCACGCGTTCGATGTCGTTGCGGTGCCCGGCGAAGTCCACCTGCGCGGCGATGCCCAGCGCCTGCGCACGGGCCTTCAGGCCCTCTTCCAGTGAGCCGTTGCCGACTACCAGCAGGCTGGCCTGCGGGTGCGTCGGGGCAATGTCGGCGAAGGCGTCCAGCAGCGTGTCCAGGCCTTTTTCCTTTTCCAGGCGGCCGATGAACACGAAGCGCGCCGGCGCGTCGGGCGCGCGGGTGACGCCGGCGAAGCGCTGCGTATCGACCGCATTGGGGATGGCGGCGATGCGCTCGGCGGGAATGCCGCGCGCGGCCAGGGTCTTGGCGATGCGCTGGCTGATGACCTGCCAGGTGCCGATCCGCAGCAGGGCCTTGTAGGCGATGCGGTCCCAGAAGGGCGCGTTCGGCGCCAGGGTACCCATTTCCAGCTCCCACCAGCCCGAGACCTTGGCCAGCACGCGCTTGTCCAGCCAGCTGCCCAGCAGCGCGCAGACCGCGCCCATGCGGTGAGCAATGTGCACGTGCCAGGCGTCGTAGCGGTGGCGGCGGCGGACCAGGAACGCGGCCAGGGTCAGCCACAGCAGCGGACCGCTGAACAGACGGATGTGCGGGTAGCGCAGGCGCACCACCGGCACGCCATCGACGCGGCAGACCCGGCCCTGCAGGCCATCGCGCAGCTGCGGCGCCAGCACGGTGACACGGTGCCCGCGCGCGCGCAGGGCGCGCGAGAGCGTGCGCACCTGGGCCTCGGCGCCGCCGCCGCGCTGGGCCGGGTAGGCGGCCTCCAGCACCATCAGCACGCGGACGGGGGTCTCAGTGGACAGCGGAGCGCGCATCGAAGTACTTCCTCATCCACAGTTCCAGAACCAGCAGTTGCCACAGCGCGGCCGAATGGTCCGCGCCGCCGGCCATGTGCATCTCCACCAGCCGGCTGACGAAGGCCGGTTCGATCCAGCCGCGTGCCTGCGTGCGCTCATCCAGCAGCACCTCGCGCACGCGGGTCTGCATCGGGCCGGGCTCCTTCATCCACACCGCGATCGGCAGGCCGAAGCCCTGCTTGGGCTTCTTGAGGATGTCGGTGGGCAGGATGCCGACCATGGCCTGCTTGAACAGCCAGCGCTTCTGCGTGCCGCGCAGCTTGGCGTCGGCCGGCAGGCGGCCGCAGAAGGCCACCAGCGCCTTGTCCAGATACGGGAATCGCGCGGCGACGCCATGATGGCGGCAGGCGCGGTGCACCTTGACCAGGTCGTTCTGGGCGATGGCCATGGCCAGGTCCAGGCGCATGATCTGGTTGAGCGGGTCGACCGGGCCGCCTTCGGCGTAGGTCTGGCGCATGTAATCCAGGGAGGCATCGCGATCGACCTGGGCGCGGAACGCCGGGGTCAGCAGCGCCTCGTAGTATTCCGAGGCGAAGGCATCGTCCTGGTAGAAGCGGTCCGGATTGGGCATGGCGCCGCGCCGGGTGTAATTGCGCACGCGGTTGAGCGTCCAGTTGCTGCCGCCGCCAACGGCATTACCGATCGCAACGCCCAGCGCCTTGAGCGGCGCGGGCAGGCGATAGAAGCGCTCCATCAGCTTGTCCTTGGCGTAGCGCTCGTTGCCGCCGAAGATCTCATCGCCGCCGTCGCCGCCCAGCATCACCGTCATGCCCAGCTGCTGGCCCAGTTGCGCGCAGGCCAGGGTCGGCACGGCCGAGGCGTTGCCGAAGGGCTGGTCGTAGGCCTGGATCACCGTGTCCAGCATGTCCAGCGCCCGGTCGCGGTCCACGCGCTCGGTGTAGGGCTCGGCGCCGCAGGCGCGGCTGGCGATGCGCGCGAACTCCAGCTCGTCGTAGCCGGCCTCCTCGAAGCCGATCGAGCAGGTCTTCACCTGCCCGTCGCTGGCCAGGATGCTGGTGATGCTGCTGCTGTCGGTGCCACCGCTGAGGAAGCAGCCCCAGGTCATGTCCTTGTCAGGGCGATGCGCGCGCACGCTGTCGATCATGCGCTCGCGCAGGGCCTTGGCCAGGGCGTGGTCGCCACCGTGCAGGTCAGCCGGATACTCGGGCAGGTAATAGCGATCGGCGTGCGCGCCCTGCAGCGACAGCTGCAGGCGAGTCCCGGGCATGACCCGGCGGATGTCGGCGCAGATGGTCAGCGGGGCCGGGATGCAGGCGAAGTTGAGGTAGTGATAGACCGCCTGCAGGTCCGGCTGGCGGCGCACGCCGGGTGCGTCCAGCAACAGGCGCAGGTCGGTGGCGATGGCGAAATGGCCATCGCGGGCGTACCAGTACAGCGGCAGCGAGCCGAAATGGTCGGTGGTGGCCAGGAACGCCTCTTCCGCCGCCCCGCCCCAGGCCACCTGCGCGAAGCGCCCGCGCCACTGCGAGGCCACCGCCTCGATCGCCGGCTGCGCGCCGTCTTCCAGCTGGCCTTCGATCAGGTCGGCCAGGGCCACCCAGCGCGTCCCGGCCGCGGTCTGCCCGCGATGCACGTCCCCGCGCACGGCGGCGATCGTGCCAGGTGCGGGCCCGGCCAACGGCTGGAAACCCTCCAGCCCGTCCAGCCACGCCTGCGCGCGCGGCCCATAGGCCACGATGAAGTCGCCGGTCACCGCCACGGTCATGAGCGCTGCTCCCGCGGTGCGTCGTTCTTCATGGAAACAGGGCGGTGCATGCAGCGCTCGTAGATGGCAGTGGTGGCCGCGACCAGCGCCGGGATGGAATAGCGCGCCTGCATGGTCGCCCGCGCCTGGCGGCCCAGCTGCTGGCGCAGGGGGGCATCGGTGGTGAAGCGCTGGATCAGTTGCGCCAGCATGGCATCGTCGTCCGTGTCGAACAGGGCGCCATCATGGCCGTTTTCGATCAGCTCCGGGTTACCGCCCACGTTGGAGGCGATCACCGGGCATCCGCTGGACATGGCCTCCATGACCACGTTGGACATGCCCTCGTAGCGCGACGGCAGCACGGTGAAGTCGGCGGCCTGCATCAGCGCCAGGGTGTCGTCGCGTTCGCCCAGGAAGCGCACGTCGGCCCCCAGCGCCAGCGTCTCGACCTGGCGCTGCAGCACCGCGCGCAGCGGGCCGTCGCCGGCCAGCAGCAACAGCGGGCGATGGGCCAGCGGCAGGCGCGAAAGCGCGCGCAGCAGGCAGGGGATGTTCTTGGCCTCGACCAGGCGGCCCACGTACAGCGCCAACACGCGCTCCGGCGGCACGGCCAGCGCCTGACGCATGACCTGCCTGGCGCTGTCCTCTGGCAGGTCCGGGATGACGATGCCGTTGGGCACCACGTCGATCCTGGCCAGCGGCACGCCGGCGCGCTCGGAGGCCGCTTCCGCGCCGGCCTGGGAATTGGAGATCACCGCCGCGCTGCTGCGCAGGATCACCCGCTTGATCCGCCAGAACCAGCCGGGCATCTCCACGTACAGCCCACGTACCGAGGCCACGCGCCTGGCGCGCGAGAACCCCAGCAGGCTGGCGATCAGCGTCCACAGCTCGGCGGTCAGCGAAAACGCATGCACCAGGTCGTAGCGGCCCTTGCGCAGCAGCGCGGCGTAGCGCAGCACGAAGCCGGGGTCGATGCGCCCGCGCTTGGGCAGGTGATGCACCACGATGCCCTGGGCTTCCAGCTGGTCCACCAGGAACGAGCGCTGGCGGAAGTACAGCAGCTCCGGCTGCCAGCGGCTGCGGTCCAGGCCGGACAGCAGGCGGGTGATCTGGCGCTGGCTGCCACCGACTTCCATTTCGTCGGTGACCACCAGCAGGCGACGCGGGGACGCATCAGCCGGCATGGGCGACCTCGCTCATGTAGGCGCGCAGGCGGCGGGTCTCGGTGCGCACGTCGAAGGCCCGCTCGATCTGCGCGCGCGCCTGCAGGGCCAGCTGCGTGCGCAGCGGCGCGTCGTCGAGCAGGCGCGCGATGGCATCGGCCAGGGCCACCGGATCGCGTTGCTCCACCAGCAGGCCGCTGTGGCCGTCTTCCACCAGCTCGGGGATACCGGACACGCGCGTGCTGACCACGGCGCAGCCGGTGGCCATGGCCTCCATCAGCGCCACCGGGATGCCATCGCGGTTGCCGTCCACGGCCACTTCCGAGGGCATCACGAACACGGCGGCCTGGTTCATCCACTCGCGCACCACGTGCTGCGGCTGGGCGCCGGTGAACTGCACCTGCCGCTCCAGGCCGCTGGCCAGCACCTGCGCCCGCAGCGCGTGCTCCAGCGGGCCGGAGCCGACCAGGCGGCAGCGGAACTCCACGCCGCGCTCGCGCAGCAGCGCCAGCGCGCTGACCAGCGTGGAAAAGCCCTTGATCGGGTCCAGCCGGCCCACGGTCAGCAGCGTGCGCGGTTCGCGCCCCTCGGGCAGGTACGGCGTGTTGGCCGCATCCACGCCGCAATGGATCACCTTCAGCGAGGCATCGGCATGGGCGCCGTGCTCGCGCAGCCACAGGGTGTTGAACTGGGAAATGGTGACGGCCAGGGCGGCGTCGTGCAGCTTGCGCGCCACCAGCTGGTCTTCCACGAAGATGTCGTGGGCGTGGCAGGTGAAGCCGAACGGCCGGCCCAGCAGCTGGCCCAGCGTCCAGGCCACGGTGGAGGGATAGGTGGCCCAGTGCGAGTACACCAGCTGCGGATCGAAGCGGCGCAGCCAGGCGGCCTGCTCCAGCCCCCGCAGCCAGGCGACCAGCGACTTGGCCAGCACGGCCGGCTTGCGCCAGTGCCCGCCGATCACCGTCGCCAGGCTGCCCAGCACCACGCCAGGATGCGCCAGCAGCTCGCGCGCGGCCGACACCAGCGCGCCAGCCATCGAGGCGGGGTGGCGCACGCGGTCCATCAGCGCCGCCGCTTCGGGCTGGACCAGCGCTTCGCTGGGGCGCTTGAGCGAGAGCACGCGCACGTCCACGCCTTCGTCGATCAGCGCCTGGATCTCGCGCACGATGAAGGTTTCCGACCAGCACGGGAACAGCGAGACCACGTAGACCACGCGGTGCAGGGAAGGCGAGGTCATGGGTCAGGCGTCCCGGGCCGGGGTGATCTGCCACAGATGCGCCTGCCGGTTGCGCAGGTAGTCGGGCAGGGCGATCAGGGCGCTGGTGTTGAGGCTGGCGAAAGCCGTGGCCAGGCGCACCGGCAGCCAGCGGGCCGTGCCCGGCAGCAGGCGGCCCGCCAGCGCGGTCAGCCAGCCGCCGAGCTGCAGCGCCAGCGCCAGGCCGAAGAACCGGCTGCCGCCCAGGGCCAGCCACGCACTGCTGAGCAGCATCGCCAGCAGCAGCCACGGGGCGAGCAGGCGCAGCCACTTGTGGCCCCACAGGCGCAGCGCCAGCGGATGCGCGCCCGGGATGGCCAGCTGCGGCCAGCGGTGGATCAGCTGGAAGTTGCCGGCCAGGGTGCGGCGCTTGCGGCGCTCCTCGGCCAGCGGGTCGGTGGCGGCGCGGTCCCAGGCGCGGGCGGCGGGCTCGAACACCACGCGCCAGCCCTGGGCCGCCATCGCCAGCGGAATCCACATATCGTCCAGCACCAGGCCGGGCGGGATGGCCGGCAGCGCCTGGCGGCGGGCGCAGTACAGCGCGCCGGTCACGCCCACCAGCGAGCCGCTGGCGCTCTCCAGCTTGCGGATGGCTTTTTCGTAGCGCCAGTAGGCATCCACGCCGCGGCCGTAGTCGCCGTCGACCTCCAGCATCAGCTCGCCGCTGGCGGCGCCGACCTGCGGGTCGGCCAATACCGCCGCCAGGGCGCGGGCCGCGCCTGCTTCCACGCGCTGGCGCACGTCGGTGAACAGCACCAGCTCGCCGCGCAGCTGCGGGACCACATCGGCCAGGCACGCGGACTTGCCGCGGCGCTGGCTGAATTCATGGACCTTCACCCCGTTGCAGGCGCGGGCGATGGCGGCGCTGGCATCGGTGCAGCCATCGCAGACCACGTGCAAACGCATGGCATCGGCCGGGTAGTCCTGCGCCATCAGGTTGGCCAGCTTGGTCGCCAGATGAGCGGCGCCGTTGTGCACCACCACCACGACATCCAGCACCGGCGTCTGCGCCGCGCGCCGCACCGGCTGCGGGCGCAGGCGCGCGCGCACAGCCATGAGCAGCGGGTAGCCGGCGTAGGCCAGCAGGACGCCAGCCGCGGACAGCCAGAACAGCAGGGTCACGGTGCGCCCCGAAGGACCGACAGGGCGCGGTTGCGGGCCCATTCGTAAGGGGCGTTGCCCATCACCCGCTTGAGCGTGGCAAGGCCCGCGTAACGCAGGCGGTCGCGCCGCAGCGTGGCGGCATCGCCGGCGATCCACTGGTCGAAGCGGTCTTCGGCCTGGCTGGCGGTGACCGCAAGGCGCGGCAGGATGGTGCCGGGCTGGGCGGGCAGGGCGCCGGGGCGCGAGGACAGCACATGGTGGAAGCCGCACTCCAGCGCGGTCTGCGCCAGGTTGCGCGGCATGCGGCCGCCTGGCGGCGCCAGCAGCGTCACCGACTGCCCGATCTCGTCCTCGATGCGCTCACGCGAGTCGCGCAGGCTGCGTCGCAGCTCCGCCTCGGACAGATCGGTCAGGTAGATGTGGCGCTCGCCATGGGACTGGATGGACATGCCGGCCTGCGCCATCTCGCGCAGCTCGCTCCAGCTGGCGAAGCCAGGGGTGCCGACATTGGCCGGGTTGATGAAGAAATCGGCGGTCATGCCATGGCGCAACAGCAGCCCCAGGGCCAGGTGGCGATTGCTGATGTGGCCATCGTCGAAGGTCAGCAGCACCGGGTGCGCATGCAGGCCGAGCAGCCAGTCGCGTACCGAGCCGCCGCCGCCGGCGATCTGGCGCACGCGGTGCAGCTGGCGGTCGAACACGCGCGTGAGCAGCGTGTACTCCGGGTCCTGGCCGGCAGGGTGCCGGCCGGGCTCGGACAGCGCGTGGTACATCAGCGCAACGCCCGCCCGATCCTTGGCGGGACGCGCAGCTGGATGTCCGGTTGGCTGGGTGGCGATGAGCATGCAGATCAGCGGCGGTAGGTGACTGAGACGATGGCGCTGTTTTCCGTGTAGTTCTGGCCCTGGATCGAGCTGCTGCGCTCGCGGCGCAGCAGGTCCAGACGGGCGCTCCATCGACGTGAGAAACGCTGTGCCAGGCCGATACCGGCCAGCTTGTCGGTGTCGGTGCGCGAAACCGTGTCGAAATCGCGGCGCTGCCAGTTGGCCATGAACGACAGCGTGGTCAGCTGCCGCAGCTGCCAGCTGCCCACCAGCTGCAGGCCCTGCAGGTCCTGGTCGAAGGTGTCCTGCTGCTCGTAGCGCAGGCGGCCCACGTACGGGTCCACGGTCAGGTTCAGGCGCTCGCCGGTGTAGGTCCAGGACGCGTTGGCGCGCTGCTCGCGGAACACGTCCGGAATGATCTGGATCCCCGGGATGACAGAACCCAGCGACGGGTCGCCCGGCAGCACGGGAATGACCGTGCCGGTGGCGGTGTCCAGGTTGAGCAACATGTCCTGGGCCGCATCGGCGAACTGGTCGGAAAAACCCACGCGGAAGGTGCCGCGCGCGCCCGGGGTCCAGCTCAGGTCGGCCCGCAGCAGCGGCCCGGAGGCCTGCTGGTTGAGATTGCGCTGGTCCAGTCGGGTGTAGCCGGCATCGATGTCCAGCGTGGCCGAGGCCAGCTCGCGCCGGTAGGTCAGATAGGCGTCGTAGCGGTCGTAGTCGTACAGCGAGCTGATCTGGTCGTACTCGATGCGCGAGGCTTCGACATTGACCAGGCCCTGGGTGACGCCGCTGAAATCGCGCTGCAGGCGCGCGGCGGCCGAGTAGCGCGCGCTGTTGAAGCTGGCGGTTTCCTCGGCGTAGCTGTCGGTGTAGCGCAGGTCCAGCTGCGCCTTGGTGGTCTTGCCCAGGCGCGCGTAGAAGGTCGGGCCGGCCTCGAAGACGTTGATCTGCTGCTGGTTGCCTGGGGTGAAGGCCTGCAGCGTATCCACCGACTGCTGGCTCAGCGTCTCGCGCGCGAACAGGCTGAAGCGGTCGGGCGACAGGCGCCATTCCATGTCGCCGCGGACCTCGCCACGCCAGTCGTCGGCGTAGGTGTTTTCCTGGTAGGTCAGGTACTGCAGGTCGCCGGCCAGGTCCAGGTCGAGCGCCGGGCCGTGCTGATCCAGGTCGAAACGGAAGCGCGGGGCGACGATGGTGTCGCTGCGCTCATCGGCCTGGCTGAGGTTGATGTTGTCGCTGTGCAGCACGCCCAGGCCGACCTGGTAATCGAAACGCGCGGCCAGGGCCGGCACGGGCAGCAGCGCCGCCAATGCGGCGGCGCACAGGGTGGGCTTGGGCGCGGTGCGCTTGTTGCGGACGGCCACGGCCTCAGACTCCCTCATTGAAGACGACACCAGCGAACTTGCCCGGGCTGAAATCCGCGGCCGCCTGCGCGATCGCCGAGGGGGTGTCGCGGCCGTAGCCGGCCACCAGCACCACGATATCGGCCAGCTCGGACAGGATGCGCGCGTCGGGCGCGCCGCGCACCGGCGGTGCATCCAGGAAGATGTGGCAGTTCGGGCTGCGCGTGCGCACGGTGTCCAGCAGCAGGCGCAGGCGCGGGGAGGACAGGAACTCGCTGGCCATCTCGCGCGAGTTGCCGGCCGGCAGCAGCTGCAGGCGGGCGATGCCGGTGTCGTGGATGACCTGGTCGGCCTCGGCGTTGCGGTCTTCCAGGTAGTCGATCAGGCCCATGGACGGGCTCAGCTTGAGGGTGGCGTGCTGCGAGGGATGGCGCAGGTCGCAGTCCACCAGCAGCGCGCTGCGGCTCTCGTCGAAGGACACCGCGGTGGCCAGGTTGCGGGCCACGTAGCTGCCGCCGCTGCCACGGCTGACCGGTGCGACCAGGGTGATGGCGCCGGGCTGGGTCACCGACAGCACCCGCGTGCGCAGGTCGCGGAAGGCATCCACCTCCGCGCGCGACTGCTCGCCACGATAGATGGTGGCGCGCTCTTCCAGCTGCACCGGGGTCAGCTCGGTGTTGGCCACGCGCGGCGCGATGAACCGGCTGGCCACGTTGTTGCTGCTCGGCCGGTGATCGGCGACGGAACGACTCATAGCACCTCCAGCGACTTCAGGACGAAGACCGCCACGTACAGCACCGGCACCGAGGCCAGCACGGCCGCGGCCGTCAGCATGCGGCGCCTGGCAGCCTGACGCTGCGGGCCGCTCAGGTAGGCGGGCATGGTGCCCAGCACGGGCAGGCCGGCCTCGCGCTCGATCTGCTGCGCGCTGCGCACCCGCGGATCCAGGCGGACCAGCGCGAACAGCGCCAGCAGCGGCACCACGATGGCCAGCACCAGGCCGATCAGCGCCACGTGGCTCACGCGCAGCCCGCTGGGGCGCAGCGGCACCGACGCCGGCTCCTGCAGGCGGAAGCTCATGCTCTTGCCTTCGGCGTCCAGGTTCATCGACACGCGAGCGTTCTCGCGGCGCTTGAGCAGATCCTGGTAGATGTCGCGGTCGACCTGGTAGTCGCGGTTGAGCTCGGCGGTGGTGCTTTCGGAAGAGGCGATGCGGTTGCTGCGCGCCTCTTCCTTGGCCAGCATGCCCTCGGCCATGGCCACGCGCGAGGCGGTGGCCGCGGCACGGCGGCTGGCCTCGGCCTGCTTGCTGCGCAGTTCGGCGTACAGCGGGTTGAACTGCGCGTCGCTTTCGCCGGCCAGGTGCGGACGGGCCTGCTCGCGGCGCAGGTCTTCCTGCACGTCGTTGATCTGGTGCTGCAGGCGTACCACGTCCGGGTGCTGGTCGGTGTAGTTCATCAGCAGCTGGTCGCGCTGGGACTGTAGCTCCAGCAGGCGCTGGCGGTACTGGGTGCCGCGCGAGTTGGACAGGGTGACGTCGTTCTCGCCGGACAGCTGCGCGCGCAGCGCCGATTCCTGCGAGCGCAGCTCGATCAGCTCCATGCGTCCTGCATCGATGATGCTGCGCAGCTGGCTGATGCGGCCGGCGGTGTCGCCTTCCAGGCCCGGGCGTGCATCGGGATTGGCGGTGCGGAACTCCTCCAGCTGGGTCTCGGAGGACTTCAGCTTCTGGTGGTACTGGGCCACCTGCGAATTGATGAAGTCATAGGCCTGACGGCTTTCCAGCGCCTTGGCCGCCAGGCTTTCGCTGATCAGCAGCTCACCGAAGCGCTTGGTCACGCGATAGGCGCGCTGCGGATCGCTGTCGTTGTAGGAAATGCTGATCAGGTTCGGACGCGGGTTGGTGATGCTGGTGCGGCCGATGATCTTCTCGCTCAGGCGGTCCTGCTCCACCGCGCTGGGCTTGGCGTCCATCCAGCCGCCGGTGGCCAGGATGTCGGCCATGACCTTCTTGCTGAAGGCCACTTCCTTGAGGATGCTGGCGCGGTCGCGGTTGCTGGTGGCCACCGCACGGCCTTCCATCAGCGGCGAGATGATGTTGCCTTCCTCGACCAGGATCGAGGTGGAGGACACGTACTTCTTCGGCAGCATCAGGCCCACGCCCAGCCCCGCCAGCGCGATCACGGCGAAGATCGAGGCCAGCAGCACCGGGCGGCGGCGCAGTTCCTTCAACGCCACTGGTAGCAGGGCCAGCGGCGAGCGGCTGTCGCCGCCGTTGCCGGCGCTGTTCCAGTCGGACATGGTCGCGCTCACAGGCGACGCTCCGGCACGGTGATCACATCGCCCGGGGACACCGTGAAGTTGGTGGTGAGATCGCCACGGTTGAGGATGCGCTCGAGCTGCACGTCCATCGTCTTGGTGTCCTTATCGCTCTTGCGATACAGGTGCGAACGATCGCCCGCGGCGAACTCGGTGGTGCCGCCTGCGGCCAGGACCGCGTCGAGCACGGTCATGCCCTGGCGATACGGAATGGACACCGGCTGACGCACCGCACCGGTCACGCGCACGCGCGAGAGGTACTCGTGGCTGCGCAGCTCGGTCAGGATCACCGCCACCTGCGGGTCGCGGATGTAGGTGGTCAGGCGCGTCTGGATGTCGGCGGCGACCTCGGTGGCGGTGCGGCCGCCGGCGGCCACGTCGCCGATCAGCGGGACCGAGATCTTGCCGTCCGGACGCACCGGCACGGTGATGCCCAGGTCCGGGTTGCGCCAGACCGAGACCTGCACCACGTCGTCCACGCCGATGCGGTAATCGTTGGCGGTCGATGCGGCGGAAGCGGCCGGCGCTGCGGCCTGGGCGCCCAAGGCGGCCGGTGCGCAGGTGCCGCACATGGCCAGCAGCAGACCGGCGCCGGCCAGGAAGGAGATGCGATTCAAGGTGAACCCCTGTTGTGTTCAACGACTTGCCTACACAACGCGGGGCAGGGATGCGACCGGCCACGTGGCGGGTGTTTGCGTCAGCGAATCCCGCGCGTGCGCGGCGAGCATTCAGGCCTCAGCCATCCGCATGGAAAGGTGCGCCGATACGCATGGCGCACCACGTCCGCGCTGCGATCGCCCCAAGCGCAAAGCGCCATGCGGGCGCCCTCTGCAGGACCGCACTGTGGAACTGCCTGTGAGAGCGGCTCCGGGTGGCCTAGGGCCATCAGCCGCGAAGAGGCCTTTCCAGGAAAGCCTCTTCGCGGCTGGAGCCGCTCTCACAAAGCTCAGCGAGCTCTACTGCCCGTAATACGCCCGATACCACTCGACGAAGTTGCGCACGCCGGTTTCCACGGGCGTGGAGGGCGCGTAGCCGGTATCGCGACGAAGCGCCTGCACGTCGGCGTAGCTGTCGGGGACATCGCCCGGTTGCAGCGGCAGCAGGTTCATCTCGGCCTTGCGGCCCAGGCACTCTTCCAGCACCTGGATGTAGCGCAGCAGCTCGACCGGGGAGTGATTGCCGATGTTGTAGAGCCGGTACGGCGCACTGGAGGTGGCTGGCGTGGGCTGCAGCGGGTCGTAGGACGGGTCCGGCCCGGGCACCGTGTCCAGCGTGCGGATCACGCCCTCGACGATGTCGTCGATGTAGGTGAAGTCGCGCGAGTGGCGGCCATGGTTGAACACGTCGATCGGCTGTCCGGCCAGGATGCGCTTGGTGAACAGGAACAGCGCCATGTCCGGACGCCCCCAAGGCCCATAGACCGTAAAGAACCGCAGGCCGGTGGTGGGCAGGCCGAACAGATGGCTGTAGGTGTGGGCCATCAGCTCGTTGGACTTCTTGGTGGCCGCGTACAGGCTGACCGGATGGTCCACGCTGTCTTCCACCGCGAACGGCATCTTGCGGTTGCTGCCGTAGACCGAGCTGGAGGAGGCGTAGACCAGGTGCTCAACGCCGCGGTGCCGGCAGGCTTCCAGGATGTTGACGAAGCCGACGATGTTGCTGTCGATGTAGGCCTGCGGATTCTCCAGCGAGTAGCGCACGCCGGCCTGCGCGGCCAGGTTGACCACCCGCTGCGGCTTGAACGCATCGAACGCCGCTTCCAGCGCCGCGCGGTCTTCCAGCGCGCCCTTGGCGAAGCGGAACCCCGCCTGCGGCAACAGCCGGTCCAGGCGTGCCTGCTTCAGGGTGGGGTCGTAGTAGTCGTTGAGGTTGTCGTAGCCGAACACCTCGTCACCGCGGGCCAGCAGGCGCTGGCTCAGGTGCGAGCCGATGAAACCGGCAGCGCCGGTGACCAGAACACGCATGGGATTACCTCGACAGGCGCCGGATTCGGCGCCGGATAGTAAGGGATACGCAGCCGGAACGCCGCTGCAGGCGATTCAAGACCGCTCGCGCCGGCCCTGGCCGACGGCGGCGGCCTCGATCAGAGCCCGCCGTCCACGCCCTGCCGTGGCAGCACGCGCTTGACGTCGAACAGCACCGCGTTGTCGTGGCCGAGCTTGCGGATGCCGTCGATGCCCAGCTCCACGAACTCGCGATGGGCCACGGCCAGGATCACCGCGTCGTAGTCGCCCGGCTGCGGCTGCGCCACCAGCTCCAGGCCGTACTCATGCCGGGCCTCGTCGGCGTTGACCCAGGGGTCGTGCACGTCGACCTTGGCGTTGAAGCTGCGCAGCTCGGCGATGATGTCCACCACGCGGGTGTTGCGCACGTCCGGGCAGTTCTCCTTGAACGCCAGGCCCAGCACCAGCACGCGCGCGCCGGCGGCGGCCAGGTTGCGCTTGCCCATCAGCTTGGCCACGCGGCGGGCGACATGGCTGCCCATGCCGTCGTTGATGCGGCGACCGGCCAGGATCACGTCCGGGTGGTAGCCGATCTGCTGGGCCTTGTGGGTCAGGTAGTACGGGTCCACGCCGATGCAGTGGCCGCCGACCAGGCCGGGCTTGAACGGCAGGAAGTTCCACTTGGTGCCGGCCGCTTCCAGGACCTCGTGGGTGTCGATGCCCAGGCGGTGGAAGATCAGCGACAGTTCGTTGATCAGCGCGATGTTGACGTCGCGCTGGGTGTTCTCGATGACCTTGGCGGCTTCGGCCACGCGGATGCTGGAGGCCTTGTGGGTGCCGGCGTGGATGATCGCGCCGTACAGCCTGTCCACGAAGTCCGCCGCCTCGGGCGTGGAGCCGGAGGTCACCTTGACGATGGTTTCCAGGCGGTGCTCGCGATCGCCCGGGTTGATGCGCTCGGGGCTGTAGCCGGCGTAGAAATCCTGGTTGAAGTGCAGGCCGGACTCGCGCTCGATGATCGGCACGCACACTTCCTCGGTGGCGCCGGGATAGACGGTGGATTCGAATACCGCCACGCCGCCGCGGCCGATGGCGCGGCCCACGGTGATGCTGGCCGATTCCAGCGGACGCAGGTCCGGGCGCTTGTACTCATCGATCGGCGTGGGCACGGTGACGATGAACACATCGCAGCCGGCCAGGTCGGCCGGGTTGTCGGTGACCTGCAGGCGCGCGGCGGCCTGCAGTTCCTCGCGCGAGGTCTCCAGGGTGTGGTCGTGGTGCTCGCGCAGCTCGGCCACGCGGCGCTGGTTGATATCGAAGCCCAGCGTGTCGAAGTGCTTGCCGAAGGTCGCTGCCAGCGGCAGGCCCACGTAGCCCAGGCCGATCACGGCCACACGGATGGAAGAAAGATCGGGGAGCGGTGCGGTCATCCGTGGTGTTCCTGTGTGCGAAGGCCGTGCAAGCAAGGGCGATTGAAGTGGGGCGGAGGCGGCGCGCGTCGGGCGCGGCGCTCGGTTCCAGGCTAATACGGCGGGCAGGTGCCGAACAGGACACGCGCATCGGGGTGGCCGTTGTACGTCGCGTTCAGCGTAAGGGACGCCAAGGCGTGGTCATCGGACCCGCCAAGCGCGGCCGGAGCCGGGGAAGCATGAACATTCTGTTGTGTGGGGGCGCGGGCTACATCGGCTCGCATGCGGCCGTGGTCCTGGCCGGTCGTGGTCATCAGGTGGTCATCGTCGACAACCACTGCAACAGCAGCCCGGACGTGGTCCTGCGCGTGCAGCAGCTGACCGGGACCCGCATCGAGAGCCACTGTTTGGACGTGCGCGATGGCGGCGCCCTGACCGCGCTGATGTCGGCCCAGCGTTTCGATGCGGTGGTGCACTTCGCCGCGCTCAAGGCGGTGGGCGAGTCCTGCGAGCAACCGCTGGCCTATTTCGACAACAACATCTCCGGCACCATCACCCTGCTGCAGGCCATGCGCGCCTGCGGCGTGCGGCACCTGGTGTTCAGCTCCTCGGCCACGGTCTACGGTGATCCGGAGCTGGTGCCGATCCCCGAGACGGCGCCGCTGCAGGTCACCAATCCCTACGGCCGCACCAAGCTGGTCATGGAGCAGCTGATCGAGGACGTCTGCAGGGCCGATCCGGGCTTCAGCGCCGCCAACCTGCGCTACTTCAACCCGGTGGGCGCGCATCCCTCGGGCCTGATCGGCGAGTCGCCCAGCGGCGTCCCCAACAACCTGATGCCCTATGTCTGCCAGGTTGCGGCCGGACAGCGCGACCACCTGCGCATCTTCGGCGGCGACTGGCCGACCGTGGATGGCACCGGCGTGCGCGACTACCTGCACGTGATGGACCTGGCCGAGGCCCACGCCGATGCGCTGGAGTACCTCGCCCGCACCCAGCAGAGCCTGACGGTCAACCTGGGCACCGGGCAGGGCGTGAGCGTGCGCCAGCTGGTGGAGACTTTCGCGCGCGAGAACGACTGCGCCTTGCCCTACGAAATCGTCGGCCGTCGCGCCGGAGACGTGGCCGAGGTCTACGCCGACCCGGCGCTGGCCAGGCGCCTGCTGGGCTGGGAGGCCAAGCGCGATTTGGCCACCATGTGCCGCGACGCGTGGCGCTGGCAGCGGCAGGGCCAGGGCGTGTGCGACATGCCGGACGGCTCGGACGAGGCCGCGACGAGCGCGGGGATGGCCAGCGCGGCCTGAACCTCCAGGGGCCTCAGCGCTCGAGCAGCGCCTCGGCCACCGGCGCAGGCGCCTGCATCCAGGCGAAGTGATCGGCCGGAACCTTCAGCGTGTCGCGGTCCAGCAAGATGACCGGGCCGCTGTTGGCTGGTTTGGCAAAGCGCGCGGTCAGGGCGCGCAGCGAGGACGGCGGCGCCAGCCAGTCCCGTGCGAACAGCACGCCCCGGGTCGGCACGTCCAGCTGCGACAGCGCCGCCTGCAGATCGGTCGGCACACCAGCGGCGGCGTAGACATCGCTCAGGCCCACACGCGCCCAGTCCTGGATCACCCCGCGGGCCTCGTTGCCGCCAAAGCCGATGCGCCGGCCGGGCAGGGCGCCGTGACGGCGCGCCAGCCACGGTAGGAAGCGATAGACCAGAGGCAGCAACCACCCGCGAAAGCCCGGAAAGCAGCGCCAGTACGGCGTCCCGCTGGCCACCAGCCACAGCTGTTGCCAGCGCGCCTGCGGGCTCAGCGCCGCATGGCAGCACGCCAGCTGGCCGCCCAGGCTATGGCCGCCAATCAACCGCGGCAGATCGCCGAAGGCCTCGGCCAGCGCCGACTCGGTGGCCGGCAGGTCCTGGGTGAGCAGCTCGCGATAGCCCCAGTCCTGCTGCCTGCCTGCGCGCAGGCTGCTGCTGCCATGGCCGCGCCATTCGTGCAGGCATACGGCGATGCCACGCTCGGCCAGCGCTTGGGCAAAGGGCAGATAGTGGCGGGCGGCCACGCCCAGGGCGGGGATCCACAGCAGCGCCGCACGCGGCTGGGCCGGCGCGCGGATGAGCATGGTCCAGGTGTGTCCGTCGCCGGACTGGACCGGGACCTGCGTGGGGAAGGGCGTGGAGGTCGCGTCTGTCTTCATTGCGCCATTGTGCCGGCCCGTGCCGGTGTACGCGCGGGCTTGCGCTCGGGGCGATCGGCCAGCGCGATCCCACGCCTGGTTTCAGCGCGTGGCCGGCCATCGAAGACGGCTGGGGCAAGCGACCGACGCCGTCCAGCCGCCGACGACCAGCATCACGGCCGCGCCAAACCCGCCCGCCATCCAGCCGGGGCCGGATGGCGGACGTCAGGGGCTGGCCGCCCGCGAGCGAACAGGCTTGGCTCAGAGCACTTCCGAGGCGTAATCAGCCAGGCGCGAGCGCTCGCCGCGACGCAGGGTGACGTGCGCGCTGTGCGCCCAGCCCTTGAAGCGGTCCACCGCGTAGGTCAGGCCCGAGGTGGTCTCGGTCAGGTACGGGGTGTCGATCTGCTCCACATTGCCCAGGCAGACGATCTTGGTGCCCGGGCCGGCGCGGGTGATCAGCGTCTTCATCTGCTTGGGCGTGAGGTTCTGCGCCTCGTCCAGGATCAGGTAGCGCGAAAGGAAGGTGCGGCCACGCATGAAGTTCATCGAGCGGATCTTGATGCGGCTGGCCAGCAGGTCGTTGGTGGCCGCCCGGCCCCAGGCGCCGCCTTCCTGGTTGTGCGTGAGCACTTCCAGGTTGTCGGTCAGCGCGCCCATCCACGGGGTCATCTTTTCTTCCTCGGTGCCGGGCAGGAAGCCGATGTCCTCGCCGACGCTGACCGTGGCGCGGGTCATGATGATCTCGCGGTAGCGCTGCTGGTCCATGGTCTGCGCCAGGCCCGCGGCCAATGCCAGCAGGGTCTTGCCGGTGCCGGCCGTGCCCAGCAGGCTGACGAAATCCACGTCAGGGTCCATCAGCGCATTGAGCGCGAAGTTCTGCTCGCGGTTGCGCGCGCTGATGCCCCATACCGCGTGCTGGCCGCTGCGGTAGTCGTTGACCAGGGTCAGGGTGGCGCGGCCGTCGGGCTGCACCTTGACCACCTTCAGTTCCACCTCGTCCTCGCCAGGCAGGTAGAGGTACTGGTTGGGGTACCACTCTTCCTCCGGGCCGCTGGCGATCTCGTAGCTGGTATGGCCGCTCTTGTCGGTCCAGGATTTCAGGTCGCGCTCGTGGCGGTTCCAGAAGTCCTCCGGCAGCTCGGTGGCGCCGGTGAACAGCAGCGAGAAATCGTCCAGCGCGCGGTCGTTCTCGTAGTCCTCGGCGGGCAGGCCGCTGATGGAAGCCTTGATGCGCAGGTTGATGTCCTTGGACACCAGGATCACCGGCGTGCCGGGGTTCTCCTCGACCAGGGCCAGCACCGAGGCCAGGATCTTGTTGTCCGGCGCGACATTGCCGAAAGTGCGGCCGGGCTCGATCGGTGTGACCTGGAAGTACAGCTTGCCGATGGCATTGGCGCGCTTGAGCTGCAGGCCCTGCGGGTGCGAGAGCGGGATGCCGGCCTGGATCGCCTCGGCGCCGGCCCCGACGATCAGCTCGTTGAGGAAGCGGCTGACCTGGCGCGCGTTGCGCGAGACTTCTGAGGTGCCTTTCTTGGCGTTGTCCAGCTCTTCGATGACCTGCATCGGCAGGAAGACATCGTGTTCCTCGAACTTGAACAGGGCGGTCGGGTCGTGCATCAGCACGTTGGTGTCCAGCACGTAGATGCGCTTGCCTCGGGTCATCATGATTTCCTGTGTGTGGACGAACAGACAGACGAACAGCAGCAGGCCGCCACGACCCGCGGGGCGGGATGGCGACCTGTGAGGAACGACGGGGACTTCACTGCGAAATGGCGGCCTTCAGCGCATCGAGCACGGCCTGGGCGTGTCCGGGCACCTTGACCTTGCGCCACTGCGCCACGATGCGCGCCTCGGGCGAGATCAGGAACGTACTGCGCTCGATGCCCAGCACCGTGCGCCCGTACATGTTCTTTTCCTTGATCACCTCCAACGCCGTGCACAGCTTCTCGTCGGCGTCGCTGATCAGCGGGAAGTTGAAGCCCTGCTTGGCGCAGAAGTTGTCGTGGGACTTCACAGAGTCGCGCGAGACACCGAAGACGCTGGCGCCCAGCTGCTCGAACTGCGGCAGCAAGGCATTGAAGTCGATGCCTTCGGTGGTGCAGCCCGGCGTGCTGTCCTTGGGATAGAAATACAGCACGACCCAACGACCAGCCTGCTCGGCAAGCGTGGTGGTCTGCCCGCCGGACAGGGCCAGCGGCAGCTTGAGCGTGGCGGCTGACAGCTTCTCGCTCATCGGTCTCCTCCCGTGGTGGCCAGGACATTGGCGCGCACGCCGATGGCTGAGATGTTGGAGCGATCAGGCAAGCGCACGTGGTCCATTCGGGTCCCGGTAGGCCTTCAGAATTTCATCGGGTCCATGATCGCGTCCAGATTCAGATGGTCGCAGAACTCAAGGAAGTCATCGCGCAGCGCGGCGATGTGCATGTTGGCCGGCACGCCGATGGTCACCTGCGCCGAGAACATCTCCGCACCGGTCTGCATGGCCCGGTAGCGGGTGCTCTGCAGGTTCTCGATGGTGATGCCCTGGCGGTCGAAGAAATCGGCCAGCTGGAACAGGATGCCCGGCTTGTCGGCGGCCACCACTTCCACGATATAGGGCAGCAGATTGGTCTGCACCACCTTGGCGGCGGTGCGGTACCAGACCAGCTTCAGGCCTTCCTCGCGCTCCAGGCGCGTCATCATCGCCTCCAGCTTGGCCACCGAGTCCCAGGACCCGGTCGCCAACGCGGTCACGGACACGTCGCGGCCCACGGTGGCCAGGCGCGCGTCGACCAGGTTGCAGCCGGAATCGGAAATACGCCGCGTCACCGCCAGCAGGGGGGACTCCGGATGCGTCGTATACGCGTTGATCAGGAGGTGGTTTTCGTTCGGCGAAGGCCGGGGCGAGGTGTCGGTCAAGGTACTTCCGATGGACTGCGAGTCTGAATGGCGTCCGCGTGGGGGCGGCATGCGATGTTCAGCATACTTGCCCGCGGTTTCGGCCCGCAAGTAACATCCGCAGGCCGCGCGGCACCCTCGCGCGCTCCTTCGAATCGGGACTCTCTTTTGTCCGTCTCAGGCTGCATTACCGCGCTGGCAACGCCTTTCACGGCGGCCGGCGACCTCGATCTGGATGCCTGGGGCCGGCTGCTGGACCTGCAGCTGGCCGGGGGCGTGCAGGCCGTGGTGGTGGCCGGCTCCACCGGCGAGGCCGCGGCGCTGGAGGACGAGGAATACCTCACCCTGATCCGCAGCGCGGTGGCGCACCTCGACGGTCGCATCCCGGTGATTGCCGGGACCGGACAGATGAACACGGCCAAGACCATCGCCCAGACCCGTCTGGCGGCCTCGGCCGGGGCGCAGCTTGCGCTGGTGGTGGTGCCGGCCTACGTGCGTCCGACTCAGGCCGGCATGGCGGCGCATTTCACCGCTGTGGCCGAGCAGGGCGGTCTGCCCGTGCTGCTCTACAACGTGCCGGGGCGGACCGGCAGCGACCTGCTGCCGGAGACGGTAGCCACCCTGGCCACCCATCCGGGCATCGTCGGCATCAAGGAAGCCCGCGCCGAGGCTGAGCGCATGCACGCCCTGCTGGCCTTGCGCGCGCCGGACTTCGCCGTGCTCAGTGGCGATGACGGCACCGCGCTGCGCGCGATGCTGGCCGGCGCCGACGGACTGATCTCGGTCGGCTCCAATGCGCTGCCGCGCAGTTTCAGCCGGCTGTGCGCGCTGGCCGCCGCCGGCCATGCCGCCGAGGCGCATGCGCTGGACGCGCAGCTGGCCGCCTATCATGCATTCAACGGTGTCGAATCCAATCCGATTCCGGTCAAGGCGCTGCTGCAGCGCCTGGGGATGGGCCAGGGCCTGCGCTTGCCGTTGCTGCCCCTGTCCGCGCCCCATGTCGGCCAGGCCGATACACTTGCGGCCAAGATCGCCGTCCTCGAAGCAACCTCTGGCCGCACTCCGCTCGCGGCCTGAACTGGAGAACTGATTACATGCGTGCATCCCGTGTCACCCGTCCCCTCGCGCTCGTGCTGCTGGCATCGGCTGTGGTTGCTGCCTCGGGCTGCAGCTGGTTTCGCAAGGGGCCGCGCGGCGACTACGCGCTGAGCCCCGAACAGCGCCCGCTGGAAGTGCCGCCGGATCTGAATCTCCCGTCCACCGCTGGCGCCATGCAGATCCCGCCGCCGGCCACGGCCCAGCCGGCCGCTGGCGCGACCGCGCCGTCGGGCGTGGGTTTCAACATCGCCAACGGCACGCGCGATGAAGTGTTCGCGCGCGTGGGCTCGGCGCTGGAGGAACTGGAAGGCGTGCAGATCGCCAGCAAGGCCCAGCTGCTGGGCACCTACGACGTAGCCTACGAGGGCGCCAACTTCCTGGTGCGCATCAGCGCGGCCGGCTCCGGCGCCTACGTCTCGGCGGTCGACCCGCGCGGCACGCCGGCCACCGGCGCGGCCCCGAACAAGCTGATGGCCGAGCTGAAGCAGGCACTTGGCGGCGGCTGAGTTCCGCCCGGTCGGTCTGAAGGAAGGGCGCCGCATCGGCGCCCTTCTTTTTTTGTACTTCTGTCCAATGGGTGAAGCGCCGCGACCGCGTTGCCTGCCGCTTCGCAAGGGCGACCGGTTGATCGCACTCTGATCGACCTATCACCCCCGGCTGACTGAAGGCACTTCAGAAGAACCCACGTCGGCGTCATCGAGTCGAACGCGCCACCTGTGGGAGCGGCTTTAGCCGCGAAGGGGCCTTCCCGGGAAAGCCTCTTCGCGGCTAAAGCCGCTCCGATAGAAGCTGCTCTCTCAGAAGTTGCTCAGGATGCACTTGGGGATCACGCCAGATGACGCTGCGCTGCTCGGCTGCCACACCGTCGCGGCACCGGGGGTCTGGATGCTCGGCGAAGTCGGCTTGTCCAGAACACGCGCACGCGATCAGCAGGGAACATCCCTGCGTGCGATCGAAACGGTTTTGTCAGGAAAGGTGGGTCTCTGCCCGCCGCATGAAGCCAGACCTGACGAGACGCTCGCTCAGCGCTCCAGCAGCGGCAGCTTGCCGGTCTTGCCTTCCCATTCGCCGGCATCGGCCATGGGCTCCTTGCGCACGGTGATCACCGGCCAGGACTTGGACAGTTCCGCATTGAGTTCGACAAAGGCTTCCTGGCCTGCGGGCACATCGTCCTCGGGGAAGATGGCGCCGATCGGGCATTCCGGCTCGCACAGGGTGCAGTCGATGCACTCGTCCGGATCGATCACCAGGAAGTTGGGGCCTTCATGGAAGCAGTCCACCGGGCACACCTCGACGCAGTCGGTGTACTTGCACTTGATGCAGTTCTCGGTGACGACGAAGGGCATGGACTTGAGTTCCTTGAAGCGATTGCCTGGACGCGGCGCGGGAGTGTAATCCAGCAATGGGCTGCGCTGCGTCGGCTGGCCTTCACGCCCAATCGGTCTCCTTCGATGCGGGACAGCCTGCTGTCGGCAGGTGGGACCTGCCATGCCGCGATCGTTGGAGAGGCCTGCGTGTGCAGGCAGGGTGTTCTGCGTGCTGACCAGAAGCTGGCGCTCCCTAGGGGACTCGAACCCCTGTTTTAGCCTTGAGAGGGCCACGTCCTAACCACTAGACGAAGGGAGCGTACTTGGTCGCGTCTGGCGCAGCGCATTAGTATAGGCGGCCAACCTGTCGCGGGCAATACGGATGGCGGCAGAAAATGTCGCGGCCTTGCCACGCGGGTGCGGCCGGTGCCTGAAAGGCTGCATGATCCCCCGGGCGGGGCATGACGTTGACAGGCCCCGGCTGGCAAGCAACAAGATGCTCGCCACGTTCTACCCTGCCATCCAACCTGCGACACTGTTCAAGTTCTATACGGAAGCCGCCGTCATCGCATCGTTCGTTACACCCATCATCGTCCCGCGGGATCAGCACACCATCTCGCGCAAGGCCATCAGCCCCAACGCCCTGCGCGTGCTGTATCGGTTGCGCGACGCCGGCTTCGGTGCCTATCTCGTCGGCGGCGCGGTCCGCGACCTGCTGCTGGGCGTGACGCCCAAGGATTTCGACGTGGCCACCGACGCCACGCCCGAGCAGGTCAAACAGCTGTTCCGCAATTGCCGCCTGATCGGCCGACGTTTCCGCCTGGCGCACGTGGTCTTCGGCCAGGAGATCATCGAGGTCGCCACCTTCCGCGCCAACAGCGATGACGGCAGCGGCGACCGCGAGCTGCACGAGGACGGCCGGCTGCTGCGCGACAACGTCTACGGCACCATCGAGGACGACGCGGTCCGCCGCGACTTCACCGCCAACGCGCTGTACTACGCCATTGAGGATTTCTCCGTTCGCGACTACTGCGGCGGCTTCGAGGACGTGATGGCGCGCCGGATGAAGCTGATCGGCGAGCCCGAGGCGCGCTATCGCGAGGACCCGGTCCGCATGCTGCGCGCGGTGCGCCTGTCGGCCAAGCTGGGCTTCACCATCGATGGCCCCACGGCCGAGCCGATTGCCCGCCTGGCGCCCCTGCTGTCCGAGGCCGCGCCGGCGCGGCTGTTCGAGGAGATCCTCAAGCTGTTCCTGTCCGGCCATGCCGTGGCCAGCTTCGAGGCCCTGGAGGCCTATGGCCTGCTGCCGGCGCTGTTGCCGGAAACCGCGGCGGCCCTGGCATCCAACCGCAGCGGTGCGCTGCGCCGGATGGTGCTGCAAGGCCTGGCCGGCACCGATCATCGCGTGGCCCACGACGAACCGGTCTCGCCGGCGTTCCTGTTCGCGCTGCTGCTGTGGCCGGCGTATTGCCGCGCTTTGATCGGCTTGCAGGCCCAGGGGGTGCAGGCCGAGGAGGCGCAGCGCCGCGCCGCCGACCGCGTGACCCTGCACCAGCTGGAGACCGTGGCATTACCGCGCCGGTTCTCGGTGCCGATGCAGGAAATCTGGCTGTTGCAGTCGCGCTTCTCGCAGCGGCAGAAGCGTCGCGTGTTCCGCCTGATGGCGCATCCGCGCTTCCGCGCCGCCTATGATTTCCTGGCCCTGCGCATGACCGCCTCGGACGAGCACGCCGCCGACGTGGCCTTCTGGCGCGAGGCGCAGACCCAGTCCGGCGATGAACTGGCCGCCGCGCTCGGCGCGCCGACGCCGCCGGACAGCTATAGCGACAGCGATGTGGAGCCGTCCAAGCGGCGCCGTCGTCGCCGTCGCCGCAGTGGCGCCGAAGGCCCGACGCTCGAATGAGTCGCCGGTCCGTCGCCTACGTGGGCCTGGGTGGCAACGTAGGCGATAGCGGCAGGATCCTGCGCGAGGCGTTCGAGGCGATCGATGGCCTGGACCAGACGCGGCTGATCGCACGATCCAGCCTGTATCGCACCCCGGCCTGGGGTCTGCAGGCGCAGCCGGATTTCCTCAATGCCGTGGCACAGGTCGAGACGGCGTTGTCGCCAGGCGCGCTGCTGGAGGCCTTGCTGGAGATCGAGCGCCGCTTCGGGCGCAACCGCGCCGAAGAGGTGCGCTGGGGCCCGCGCACGCTGGACCTGGACCTGTTGCTGTACGAGCAGGCGGTGCTGACGCTACCGGCGCTGACCCTGCCGCATCCGCGCCTGGCCGAGCGCGCCTTCGCGCTGGCGCCCCTGGTCGAGATCGCCCCGCAGGTGGTCATCCCCGGCATCGGCGCAGCACGGGATGCACTGTCGCGTCTGCCGATCTCGGACATCCAGCGCCTATCGGAGGATAATGCGCAGCCATGAGTACCCAAGCCGATAGCAAGCCCTGGACCGTGCCCGCGCTGGCACAGGCCAAGCGCGATAGCCGCAAGCTGGTGATGTTGACCTGCTACGACCACGGCTTCGCGCGCACGCTCGATGCCAACGGCGTGGACCTGATCCTGATCGGCGACTCCCTGGGCATGGTGGTGCAGGGGCATGATTCGACCCTGCCGGTCACGGTGGAGGACATGGTCTATCACACGCGGATCGTTGCCCGTGGCCTGCAGCGTGCGCTGCTGGTCTCGGACCTGTCCTTCCAGTCCGATGCCACCCCCGAACGCGCCTTGGATGCGGCCACGCGCCTGCTGCAGGCCGGGGCGGAGATGGTCAAGCTGGAGGGCGCCGGCCACAAGCTGGAGGTCATCCGCTTCCTGGCCGAGCGCGACATCCCGGTGTGCTCGCACCTTGGGCTGACGCCGCAATCGGTGTTGGCTTTCGGCGGCTATCGCGTGCAGGGGCGTGAGGACGCGGCCGCGGCCAAGCTGCTGGCCGATGCCAAGGCGGTGGTCGAGGCCGGCGCGTCGCTGCTGGTGCTGGAGTGCGTGCCCTCGGCACTGGCCGAGAAGATCACCGCCGCGGTCGCGGTGCCCACCATCGGCATCGGCGCCGGCCCACACTGCGATGGCCAGGTGCTGGTGCTGCACGACTTCCTGGGCCTGGACAGCGGGCACCGCCGGCCGAAGTTCGTCAAGGATTTCCTGGGCGAGGGCGGTTCGGTGGCCGGCGCGGTGCGCGCCTACGCCGAGGCCGTGCGAGCCGGCAGCTTTCCCGCGGCCGAACATTCCTACTGAGCGCCGAAGGCGTTCTTCGAGAAACCGACATGATCGAGAAGTTGAGCGAGCTGGCCGCGCTGCGGGCGCGTATGTCCGAGTGGAAACGCCAGGGTTTGCGCGTGGGCTTCGTGCCGACGATGGGCAACCTGCACGCCGGGCACTACTCGCTGGTGGAACTGGCGCGCCAGCACGCCGATCGCGTGGTCTCCAGCGTGTTCGTCAACCCGACCCAGTTCGGCCCGAACGAGGACTACACCCGCTATCCGCGCACGCCCGATGCCGACATGGCCGGGCTGGAGGCGGCCGGCTGCGACGTGCTGTGGCTGCCGACGGTCGAGTCCATGTACCCATTCGGTGTGGAGCTGGCGGCCAAGGTCCACGTACCCGGCGTAAGCGGGGTACTGGAAGGCGCTTGCCGGCCCGGGCATTTCGATGGGGTCTGCACGGTGGTCAGTCGCCTGTTCAACCAGGTCCAGCCCGACGTGGCCGCCTTCGGCAAGAAGGACTACCAGCAGCTTGCGGTGATTCGGCAGATGGTCACCGACCTGGCCTTTCCCATCCAGATCATCGGTGGCGACATCGTTCGTGAAGACGATGGCCTGGCGATGAGTTCGCGCAACCAGTACCTGTCGGCGCAGCTGCGCCCGCAGGCGGCGCAGATCCGCAAGGTGCTGCTGCAGATGCAGGCCGGCCTGGCCGCGGGGCAGCCGCGCGCGCGGGTCGAGACCGAAGCGGGCCAGCGCCTGGACGCGGCGGGCTTCGTGACCGACTACGCCGTGATCCGCCGTCCGGACCTGTCCGAGCCCGCCGAAGATGAACCCGGCGCGCGGGTGGCCTTGATTGCGGCCCGCCTCGGCACCACCCGTCTGATCGACAACCTCGAATTCTGATGGTCCGGCCCCAGGGGCTGTAACATCCCGCCTTTATTCTTTTGCCAGTACCGCCGTCATGCATCTCAGCCTGCTGAAAACCAAGATCCATCGCGCTACCGTCACGCACTCGGAGCTGAACTACGAGGGCTCCGTGGCCATCGATGGCCTGTTGCTCGATGCCACCGGCATCCGTGAGTTCGAGCAGGTCCATATCTGGGATGTGACCAACGGCAGTCGCTTCAGCACCTACGCGATCCGCGCCGACGAGGGCAGCGGCATCATCTCGCTCAACGGCGGCGCCGCGCGCCACGTGCAGGTCGGCGACCTGGTCATCATCGCCGCCTTCGCCAGCATGAGCGAGGAAGAAGCCGCCAAGTTCCAGCCGACGCTGGTCTATGTGGACGGCAAGAACAAGATCACCCACACCAACACCACCATTCCCAAGCAGGCCGCATGAATCGATTCGACGCGCTCGTTCCCCACGCCACCCGACTGGCCGGCCGCAAGGCCACCGAACTGAGCGCGTCGGCGCCTGCGCGCGCCACGGCCTTGAGCCTGCGCGTGGGCCCGGTGTACGCCAATTTCGCGCGCCAGGGCTACGACGCCCAGGCGCTGGATGCGCTGGAGCGCATCGGCCGCGAGGCGGGGCTGGAGCAGGCGTTCCACCGCCTGTTCGACGGCGAGACCGTCAACATCACCGAGGGCCGGGCGGCGCTGCACACCGCGCTGCGCGGCAACCTGTCCAAGGCCGCCACCGCGCGCGAAGCGTTCGAGACCGCCGCGCAGGTGCGCCAGCGCATGGGCGAGCTGGTGCGCCAGCTGGAAGCCAGCGAAGTCACCGATATCGTCAGCGTCGGCATCGGCGGGTCCGACCTGGGACCGCGGCTGGTGGCCGACGCCTTGCGCGACCCGGTTCCGGCCAAGCTGCGAGTGCATTTCATCTCTAACGTCGATGGCGCCGCCGCGCAGCGCACGCTGGCCACGCTGGACCCGGCCAAGACCGCCGCGGTGCTGATCTCCAAGACCTTCGGGACGCAGGAAACTCTGCTCAACGGCAAGATTCTGGCCGAGTGGCTGGGCAGCAACGAGCGCATCTACGCGGTCAGCGCCAACCCCGAGCGCGCGGCCAAGGCCTTCCAGATCGCGCCCGAGCGGGTGCTGCCGATGTGGGACTGGGTGGGTGGGCGCTACTCGCTGTGGTCTTCGGTCGGTTTCCCGATCGCGCTGGCGATCGGCTTCGATCGCTTCCAGCGCCTGCTGGACGGCGCCGCGGCAATGGATGCGCACGTGATCGCCGATCCCATGGCCAGCCTGCCGGTGCGCCACGCGCTGACGGCGGTGTGGAACCGCAACGTGCTGGGCCATGCCGCCCATGGCGTGATGACCTACGACCAGCGCCTGGCGCTGCTGCCGGCCTACCTGCAGCAGCTGGTGATGGAAAGCCTGGGCAAGTCCACCACGCTGGAAGGCGCCGAGGTCCAGGGCGAGACCGTGCCGGTCTGGTGGGGCGGGGCGGGCACCGATGTGCAGCACAGCTTCTTCCAGGCCCTGCACCAGGGCACCCAGATTGTGCCGCTGGACTTCGTCGGCGTGGTCCGCAACGACGACCCCTATAGCGAGAACCACGTCGCGCTGATGTCCAACCTGCTGGCACAGTCCGAGGCCTTGGCCAACGGCCAGTCCAGCGACGACCCGCATCGCAGCTACGCCGGTGGCCGCCCGAGCACGATGTTCCTGCTCGACGCGCTTACACCCGAGTCGCTGGGCGCACTGATCGCCATGTACGAGCACAGCGTGTATGCCCAGTCGATCCTGTGGGGCATCAACGCCTTCGATCAGTTCGGCGTGGAACTGGGCAAGCAGCTGGCCAACAACCTGTTGCCGGCACTGAAGGGCGAAGCCCAGGCCGAGGACCCGGTGACGCAGGCGCTGCTGGCGGAAATCCGCTCGCGCTGAGTTCGCCCATCCGATCCGGCGGCCACGCTCTCGGCGTCGGATCCATGAAATGAAAAAGCCGCGGAAGTTCCGCGGCTTTTTCGTTGCTGCCCGGGATTACCACCAACCCCAGCGGCCATAGCCATAACCCCACGGGCCGCCCCAGCGCGGGCCCCAGAACGGGTCCGGGTAGGGATAGGGGCGGACTTGGACGTCCTGGATTTCCGGCCACAGATAGACCACGTCGGCCTGCATGCGCGGCAGGCGATAGTCGTACTCGCCGATCTTGGTGTTCTCCACGCCTTCCACGCGACCGATGAAGGTCACCTCGCGGCCAGGCGCGAACACGGCCGGGTCGTAGAAGCCGGCGCGGCAGGCGATGAAGCGGCCATCGGTGGCGTCGGGGTCGCTGCGCTGCGGACGGCCAGTGGCGCTGAGCGGACGACCGATCAGCTGGAAGCAGGTGGCATCCGGGCCAGGCTTGGTCTCCACGATGGAGCCGCCCCAGCGCACCTGTGCGCCGGGCTGGCCGGCCGTGGTGGCATCGCGCGGGGTGATCGGGTTGAACTGGCCCTGCAGCGGCTTGGGTGCGGTGGCGCAGGAGGCCAGGGCCAGTGCGAGGGAGGCGACGGCCAGGCCGCGCCAGAGGAATCGGGACTTGGACATCACAGCCTCCTGAGAGCTTGGGGACGATGCCGGCGCAGCTCACGGATGAGCGGGGCAACGTCGGCGACACCGCGAGCGTAGCGCGCGTGGGCGAAACGCTCGCTGAGTGTAAGCAGGACCGGGCCATTGGCGATGTCGTGGCGCGCCACACGCTGCGCCCAGCGCTGCGCGGTTTCGTGAGGTTCAGGTCCCAGGCCGCGGCGGGCGTAACGGCGCCCGACCTGGTGCCAGGCGCGCAGCAGCGGGTCGGCTTCGCGCTCGCCGCGGGCCAGCAGCCAGGCCATGCCCAGCAGCACGGCCGAGGCCAGCACCGCGAAGATCACACCCAGCCGGCCCGGGTCCAACTTGTCCAGGCCAAAAGGCTTGAAGAGCTGCTGTTGCCGGTTGGCATCGAAGCCGAGCACCAGATCGTTCCAGCCGCGGCGCAGCCAGTCGCCGACCTCGCGCAGGCTGCCGAAATCCGCGCCGAATCCGCCGTCCTGTCCGCCTGCGCCCAGTCGATCCTCCAGGGTGTCGTAGATGCGCTCGGGCGCGACCGCCGCGGTCGGGTCCACCCGCACCCAGCCGCGCCCCTGCAGCCAGACCTCGGCCCAGGCGTGGGCGTCCATGCGCCGCACCACCCAGTAGCCGCCGATGCGGTTGCGTACCCCGCCGACGTAGCCGGTGACCACGCGCGCGGGAATACCGGCCCCGCGCATCAGCACGACGAAGGCCGAGCTGAAGTGCTCACAGAAGCCTTGCTTGTACTGGAACAGAAACTCGTCCACGCCGTTGCGCCCCGGCAGCGGCGTATCCAGGGTGTAGCCGAACTCGGCGTTGATCCAGCGCGTGGCGCGGCTGACGATGGCGGCATCGTCATTGCCCGCTTCCTGTCGCCACTGCCTGGCCAGGGCCAGCGTGCGCGGGTTGAAGCCCCGGGGCAGGGCCAGGGCGCGCTGGCGCAGCACGGCCGGCAGCGTGGCATCGAAGCTGGAGGCCGGCGCGGACTGCATGCGCCAGCGACGCAGCGCTGCGATCGGTCGCCGCGCCTGCAGGCCGTAGTCGTAGGCCAGGCGCAGGTCCTCCGGCGCACCTACGGGTAGCTCCAGGGCCACCACGTCGCGGCGATCGCTGGGTTCGAGATCGATCTGATAGTCCCAGCGCGTGGCCTGGCGCGCGGCGGGCTGGACTTCCAGGCCCTGCAGCCAGTCCGGGCGCGTCCAGGTGCGGCCGTCGAAATCCAGCAACACCGGCCCTCGCCAGTAGCGCTCCTGTGGCGCCGGGACCGCACCGAAGAACTGCACCCGTAGCGCCGGGCTGTCGTCGGCCATTAGGTCCACCCACTGCCCAGGCTCCATGCGGTCGGACAGGCCGGGGCGGGCGATGGCACGCTCCGGCACGCCCCACAGCGGCTCGGCCAGGCGCGGGAACAGCCAGAACACGCACAGCCCCAGCGGCAGGCCCACCGCGATCAGCCGCAGCAGTGCCCACAGGCGGGTGCGCAGCGGCAGTGCGATATCGGCCAGGCCCGCCTCCAGATCGGCCATGCGTCGCAGCGCCAGCAGCGCGCACAGCGCGGCCAGCAGCCCCAGCGCCATCGTCGCCGGCCCCTGATCCAGCAGGAAGGCGGCAAACGGCGCGAACAGCGCGAAGCCGACCAGGCTGCGACCATCGCGCAAGCTGGCGGTCTCGCTGGGCTTGATCGCCAGCATCACCGCCAGCAGGCCACAGCCGGTATCGCGGCCGAAGCGCGAGCCCATCACCCAGAACACCGCCAGCAGCATCGCCGCGGCCAGGACCGCGCGCAGCAGCGCCGGCACCGGGCGCGACCAGGCGATCCAGGCGGTCAGCACCGCGGCGGTGCCGGTGGTCAAGGCCAGGGTCGCCGGCAGCTGCAGCAACAGCGGCAACAGCGCCGCTGCGGCCGCCGCCAGCGCCCAGGCGCGGCTCTGGCGGTCCAGCGCCAGCGAAGCAGGCCTGGATTTCATCGAGGCGCTTCTCGCGGCAGCAGCGCCAGCGCGCGCAGGCACAGGTGGCGATGGCCCGGGCCCTGCGACGGCCCCAGCGGGGCCTGGCCCGGCAGCGCCAGGCGATAGCGTCGCGCCTGCTGCTCGGCCATGTCCACCCAGTGCGCCAGGCGCTGGATACGCTGCTCGTAGGGCAGGGCGCTCAGGCCTTGCCAGTCCAGCATCACTTCCACCCCGCGCGGTTGTTCGAACTCGCGCACCATCAGCGTGTCGCGCCGGGCCGAGGGTTTCCAGGCCACGGCGCGCTGCGGATCGCCAGGACGATAGGGCCGCAGGTGGTGGACGTCCTCCCCGGCAGGATTGAGCACGGACTGGCGCGCGCTGCCGCCGCCCTCGGGCAGGGGCGGGCCCTGCTGCTCAGCCTTGGGGTACACCAGCAGCGTGACCTCCGGCCAGACCCAGGACCAGGCGCGCGCCAGTCCCAGCGGCTGGGTCGTGGACAGGTGCAGCCGTTCCAGCGTCAGCAGGCCACGGACCTCGGTGGGGATGTCGATCGTGGCCACCACCGGCTCCTGCTGCAGGGCGGGCACGTGCGATTGACGCGCGCCATGCCGCAGCTGCAGCCCGCGACGCACGCGGCCATCGCGGCTGGCCAGGCCGACCTGCAGCAGCAGCGGCTGGCCCGCCGGCACAGGCTCGGCGTGCACGGTTTCAACGCGCAGCCCGGACAGCTGCAGGTGGGCGGCGATCAGGCTGGCCAGCCCGGTCGTGCCCAGCAGCAGGCACAGCATCAGCGCCGGGTTGTTGTTGTAGTTCAAGGCCCCGGCCAGCATCGCCAGCATCAGCAGGGCAAAGAACAGGCCGAACCCGGTGGGCAGCACATAGACGCGTCGCCGGTCCAGCAGCACCGGCAGGCGTTCGCGCCTGCGTGGGCGGGCGAACCTGGCCAGCCATGCGTCCAAGCGTTGGCCCATGCGCGCGGCGCTCAGTCCACCGCCACCGCGTGCAGGATGGCCTTGGCCAGCGCCTGCGGCATGGCGGCCTCGGCTTCGGCGACCAGTCGATGCGAGGCCACGGCCGGAAACAGCGCCTGCACATCCTCCGGCAGCACATGCGCCCGGCCCAGCAGCATGGCGTGCGCACGGGCGGCGCGCAGCAGGGCGATGCCCGCGCGCGGGGACAGCCCTACGCGCACCCCCGGGTGCTGCCGGCTGCGCGTCAGCAGCGCCTGCACGTAGTCGATCAGGGCATCGCTGGCATGGATCTCCTCCACCGCCTCGCGCAGGGCCAGGACCCGCGCGGTATCCAGGACTGGATCTACGCGCGCGATCATCTCGCGGCGGTCGCTGCCGGCCAGCAGGGCGCGCTCGGAGGCCGCATTCGGATAGCCCAGCCCCATGCGCAGCAGGAAGCGGTCCAGCTGCGAGTCCGGCAGCGGGTAGGTGCCTTGCAGGTCCACCGGGTTCTGCGTGGCGATGACGAAGAACGGCTCGGGCAGGGCGTGGGTCACGCCATCGAGCGTGACCTGCTGCTCGGCCATGGCTTCCAGCAACGCGCTCTGCGTGCGCGGCGGGGCGCGGTTGATCTCGTCGGCCAGCAGCACCTGGGTGAACACCGGGCCCGGATGGAACTGGAACTGGCGCGACTGCGCATCGAACACCGACACGCCCAGCACGTCCGAGGGCAACAGGTCGGAGGTGAACTGCACGCGCTGGAACTGCAGGCCCAGGGTCGCGGCCAGCGCATGGGCCAGGGTGGTCTTGCCCAGGCCGGGCAGGTCCTCGATCAGCAGATGCCCGCCGGACAGCGCGGCCACGAACGCCAGCCGGACCTCGAATGGCTTGCCCAGCACCAGCCGGTTCACCTGCTCCTGCGCGGCCTTCAGGGCCTGGGCCAGGTCGTCCGGTAGCATCTGTCGAGCGGGAGGCGTGCCGTGCATCGTGATCTCGTTCCGTCGTCGAAAAAAAAGTGTAGCGGCATATGCAGGAAGAAAAACGCGCGGCCCGTTGCTTCATCGTGCTGTGGGCCGTGGCCACCGCGGTCAAACTGGTCATCGCCGCGCGGCTGCCGCTGTTCGTCGATGAGGCCTTCTATTGGCAGGAAGGCCGCCACCTGGCCGCGGCGTATTCGGATCTTCCCGGACTGACCGCCTGGCTGATCCGGCTTGGCACCGAGCTTGGCGGCCAGCATGTGATCGCCGCGCGCATGCCCTTCCTGCTGATGGCCGCGGCGTTGCCGTGGATGGTGAAGCGTGTCACGGCGCGGCTGTTCGATGCGCAGGCCGGCTGGCTCGCGGCCAGCTTGACCTTGCTGATGCCGCTGTCGGGCAGCTTGGGACTGCTGGCCTTGCCCGATGTCGCCATGGCCTTCGCCGCGATGCTGTGCCTGGAGGCGATCGCCCGCATGCTGCGGGCGGTGGATGCCGCATCGGTGCTGCTGCTGGCCGCTGGCCTGAGTCTGGGCGCGCTGTCGCATTACCGTTTTGTCGGGGTGATCGGCGTGGGCTTCCTGGCGCTGCTGTGCATGCCGCAGGGCCGCCTGTTGCTGCGCGACCCGCGCGTGTGGATCGCCCTGGCGATCGGACTGGCGGCGTGGTCGCCGCTGCTCGCATGGAACCTGCAGAACGCCGACGCCGGGTTGCGCTTCCAACTGGTCGAGCGCCACCCCTGGCAGTTCCAGTGGCGCGGCCTGGCGTTCCTGCCGGCACAGCTGCTGCTGGTCACCCCGGTGCTGGCTGCGGCGATGATCCAGGCGGTCACGCGCCTGCGACGCGACGATCCGCATCATCCGGCGGCCTGGCGCGCGCTGGCACTGATGGGCGCGTTTTCGACCCTGGGTTACGGCGCGCTGGGCTTTTTCGCCGACGTGGACCGGGTGAGCTTCCACTGGCCCTTGCAGGGTTACCTGGCGCTGCTGGTACTGGTGCCGTGGGCCATGCGTAGCTGGACGCCGGCCTGGCGCGGCATGTTGTGGGGACTGTGCGGGCTGGGGTTGCTGGGCGTGCTCGGCTACTACCTGGTGCTGTCCAGTGCCGGCCTGCGCGAGCGGCTGGCCGCTTCCAAGTACTACCCGTACAACTTCGCGGGCTGGCACGCGCTCGCGGACGCGGTGGAGGACGAGCTGGGCCGCATGCCGCCCGGTACGCGGATCCTGGCGGACGACTTCAAGGTCGGCGCCGAGCTGGGGTTCGCCCTGGACGATCCGCGGATCGCCGTGCTGGATCATCCCCTCAATCGCAAACACGGCCGGGCGCCGCAGCTGCGGCTGTGGTCACTGGAGCAGGGCGATGGCGGCGGTGCGCCCGCCTTGCTGGTGATCGCGCCCGGGGACGTGCAATACAAGTCGCTGCTGCAGCGCTACCACTGGCTCTGCGAGCGGCTGGGTCCGTTGCCGGCGCCACGCGTGGTGCACGTGGACCACGGCCAGCAGCGCTTCCTGCTGTTCCGCTTGCCGCCTAAGCGGATGCAGGGGCCCTGCACCTTGCCTGGCATGGCCTGGGTCGATGCCCCCGCGTCAGGCGCCCGCGTCGCCTCCTCCTTCCAGGTCAGCGGCTGGGCGTTCAAGGATGGGGTGGGGCTGGCCGGCGTGGACGTCCTTTTGGACGGGCAGGTCATGACGCGCGCGCAGTACGGCGTGCCCATGCCCAAGGTGGCCGAGTTCTGGAAGGACAGCAGCGATCCCCAGCAGCCCAATGTCGGCTTTACGGCAGGCGTGGACGCCCGCGGGCTGGAGCCCGGCCAGCACTGGTTGGGCCTGCGCCTGCACGGGCGCGACGGCAGCGTGGAGGACTGGCCGGAGACACCGGTCCTCATCGGCCCCTGAGCGCTCAGGGCAGCTGGAAGCCTGCCTGGCGCAGCAGCCTGGACAATGCGATCAGCGGCAGGCCGACCAGGGCGGTGGGGTCGCGGGTCTCGATCGCATCGAACAAGCTGATGCCCAGGCCCTCGCATTTGAAGCTGCCGGCGCAATCCAGCGGCGACTCCAGGTCGATGTAGCGGACGATTTCGGCCTCGCCCAGGGTGCGAAAGCGCACCGTGGTGCGATCGCTCAGCCGCAGCAGCCCATCGGCGCTGGCCACTGCCACCGCGGTATGGAAGTGGACCGCCTGGCCGGACATGCGTTGCAGCTGCTGCAGGGCCGCCTGGCGGGAGCCGGGCTTGCCCAGCGGCTGCCCGGCCAGGTCGGCCACCTGGTCCGAGCCGATCACGCAGGCCTGTGGATGCAGCGCCAGGCCCGCGCGCGCCTTGTCCTGCGCCAGGCGCAGGGCCAGGTCCGCCGGCAGTTCGCCCTCACGCGGGGTCTCGTCCACGGTGATCGAGGCCGTCTCGAACGGCAGGCGCAGCCGCGACAACAGCTCGCGCCGATACGCCGAGGTGGACGCCAGGATGAGTTGCATGCACGATGCCCGCCTTGTCTGGGGCGCAGAGTCTGTGCGCTGCCGGGCCATGGCGGCAACTAACCAGGCCCGATTTGACACCGGGAAGCCTGATCTCTACCATTTTGCGGCTTATGTCCGCGAACCTGCCCGAGAAGTTGGATGCTTGGCGCATGGTGGCGGCGCGGCGCAGTTTCCAAGGTCGCGTCCCATTGTCACAGCTGACGCGCCTGGACGGCCTGCTGGTCGATGCCGAGGGAGCCGTGCAGTACGCATTGCAGTTCGATCGCGATGCGCTGCAGATTCCCTATGTGGAGCTGAAGATCGCTGCTGAGTTGCCGCTGGAATGCCAGCGCAGCCTGCAGCGTTTTCTGTTCCCGGTGTCGATGACGCAGCGTCTGGGCCTGATCCGTGACGAGGCCGATGAATCGGCGCTGCCGCCCGAGTACGAAGCGCTGCTGGTGCCCGAAGACGGCATGCTGCGGCCGTTGGACCTGGTGGAAGACGAACTGGTGCTCGCCGTGCCAGCCGTCCCGCTGGATCCGGACACGCCGGTGGTCGACCAGGAATGGTCGCCGCAGGCCGAGGAGGCGGAGCGGGCCAACCCGTTCGCGGCGCTGGCCTCGTTGAAGCACAAGAACTGACCGCTACGGCGGCCCGCAGCAACACGAATCGCAGTTACACGAACCCGTTGGAGCAAGACCATGGCAGTACAGAAATCCCGAGTCACCCCGTCCCGCCGCGGCCAGCGCCGTTCGCACGATGCCCTGACCGCCAAGCAGCTGGCGACCGATCCGACCACCGGTGAGACCCACCTGCGTCACCACGTGACCGCCGACGGCTACTACCGTGGCAAGAAGGTCATCGCCACCAAGACCGCGATCGTCGACGAAGAGTGATGCCAGGGCGCGCCCAGGCGCGCCGTGGTTGATCCATGGGTAGTCACGGCCCGCATGCGGGCCACGTCGCGGGAGCGCACATGAGCGAGCCGGCACCTCACGGCCGTATTTTTTCGCGTATTGCCGGCACCGGGAGTTTCCTGCCGGAGAAGGTCCTGACCAACGACGATCTGTCGAAGATGGTCGAGACCAGCGATGAGTGGATCCGCAGCCGGACCGGCATCCAGGAGCGTCGCATCGTCGTCGATGGCGAGACGACCGCCGACCTGGGCCATGCCGCTGCCGTGCGCGCGATGGAGGCGGCTGGGGTGACCGCCGCCGACATCGACATGATCGTGGTGGGCACCACCACGCCGGATCTGATCTTTCCCTCGACCGCCTGCCTGATCCAGGCCCGCCTGGGCGTGGAGCGCTGCGCGGCGCTCGATGTCAATGCGGCGTGCTCGGGCTTCCTCTACGCCCTGAGCGTGGCCGACAAGTTCATCCGCTGCGGCGATGTCCGCACGGTGCTGGTGATCGGCGCCGAGACCCTGAGCCGCATCGTCGACTGGACCGAGCGCACCACCTGCGTGCTGTTCGGCGACGGCGCCGGCGCGGTGGTGCTCAAGGCCGACACCGAAACTGGCGTGCTCAGCACCCACCTGCATGCCGATGGCAGCAAGAAGGATTTGCTGTGGAATCCGGTCGGCATCTCCTGCGGGTTCAAGGCTGACGAGGCCAACTTCGGCGCCAAGATCACCATGAAAGGCAACGACGTGTTCAAGTACGCCGTCAAGGCGCTGGACGCGGTGGTGGACCAGGCGCTGGAGGCCAACGGCCTGGACAAGCACGAACTGGATTGGCTGATCCCGCACCAGGCCAACCTGCGCATCATCGAGGCCACCGCCAAGCGGCTGGACATGTCGATGGAGCAGGTGGTGGTCACCGTGGACAAGCACGGCAATACCTCCGCCGCCTCGGTGCCCCTGGCCCTGGATGCGGCCGTGCGCGACGGCCGGATCCAGCGCGGGCAGCTGCTGCTGCTGGAAGCCTTCGGCGGCGGTTTCACCTGGGGTTCGGCGCTGCTGCGCTATTGATGCGCGCAGCTGCGGCAACGGCCGCGGCGCAAGAAGTGGTTTCCAGAACGTCTGGCTTGCCGGGTCGTCCGGCGGGCCAAGTCGTGCGCTGATCGATCGGCGCGCGACGGCAGAAGCGTTCGACGCTGTCGCCTAGGCGGGCGTCGTCGCGGGAGGTTTGCCATGGTGGAACAGATGCAGCTCGCCTCGCGTCAGCAGGCCTGGCTGAAACACTATCCCGAAGGGGGACGCGCCTTGTCGCTGGGTGCGCTGAGGATGCTGGTGGACCGGCTCGGTATCGGCCCCTTGCGCCCGCCGCCGCATCGTGGCGGCGATGCGGCACGTGCGATCGAGTCGCGGCGCCTTCGCGAACTGGCCGCCCAGCAGGTCAACGTGCCGCGCGTGCTGGGGCAGGGCCGGCGCTCGCTGATGCTGAGCGACAACGGACGGTCGTTGAACACCTGTCTGCGCGAGGCGGCGTCGGACCAGGCGCGCGATGCGCTGGTGCAACTGGCGGTGCAGGCCATCGCCCAGGCGCATGCGCAGGGCGCGTACCTGGGCCAGCCGGTGCCGCGCAACATGACCTTCGATGGCAGCCGCATCGGCTTCATCGATTTCGAGGAAGACCCGCTCGAGGTAATGACGCTGACCCAGGCGCAGGCACGCGACTGGCTGATGTTCGGCTATGGCGTGGCGCGCTACTACGAGACGCGTCCGCAGATGTTGCAGCAGCTCATCTCCGAGGCCATGGTCCGGCAGGACGCGCAAGTGCGGGAAGCGGCGCATCACGCCACCACGCGCTTGCAGCGACTGGCCGGCGTTGCCCGGCACCTGGGGCGCTCGGCACGCAGGCTGGCGCAGGCCATCGTGGTGATCCACGGCGCGAGCGCGCTGGGCGTGCTGGTGGTCGTTGGCCTGATGGCCGATTACTTCAGCGATGGCGACCTGGACGTGCTGCGGGTGTTGCTGGGCTGAGGCCGGGCATACGCCGCAGTACAGACGCAAGGCGCATTTCGCACGTATCATCGCCCGCTGCTTTTTCGAGGTGCCTGCGTGACCGACTCCAATCTCGCCTTCGTGTTCCCCGGACAGGGGTCGCAGTCGCTGGGGATGCTGGCCGAACTGGCCGAACTGCACCCGCAGGTGCGCGACACCTTCGCCGAAGCCTCCGACGGCGCCGGGGTGGATCTGTGGACGCTGTCCCAGGGCGGGCCGGAAGACATGCTGGGCCGCACCGAGTACACCCAGCCGGCATTGCTGGCCGCGGGCATTGCCGTGTGGCGCCTGTGGCAGCAGCAGGGCGGCGCGGTGCCGGCGACGCTGGCCGGGCACAGCCTGGGCGAGTACACCGCGCTGGTCGCCGCCGGTGCGCTGTCGCTGAAGGACGGCGCGCACCTGGTGCGGATCCGCGGCCAGCTGATGCAGGACGCCGCACCGGCTGGCGTCGGCGCCATGGCCGCCGTGCTGGGCGCCGAAGAAGCCTTGGTGACCGAGGTCTGCGCGCAGGTCTCCGGGACCCGGGTGGTGGTGCCGGCCAACTACAACTCGCCCGGCCAGATCGTGATCGGCGGCGATGCCGAGGCGGTCGATGCGGCCATCGCCGAGCTCAACGCGCGTGGCATCCGCAAGACGGTCAAGCTCGCCGTCAGCGTGCCCTCGCACACCCCGCTGATGCGCGATGCCGCCAACCGCCTGGCCGAGACCATCCAGGGCATGTCCTGGCACCTGCCGGCGCTGCCGGTGGTGCAGAACGTGGATGCGCAGGTGCACGACAGCATCGAGGGCATCGCCGATGCGCTGGTGCGCCAGCTGTACCTGCCGGTGCGCTGGACCGAGTGCGTGCAGGCCCTGGCCAGCGGCGGCGTGACTCGCGTGGCCGAGTGCGGCCCTGGCAAGGTGCTGACCGGCCTGGTCAAGCGCATCGACAAGTCGCTGGACGCGCGCGCGCTGGCCACGCCGGCCGATTTCGCCGGCGCGCTGGAAGCCTGGGCTTGCTGATGTTCCCGTGCCGCATCGGCGGCACCCGATTCCCGTCATCCAAAGGACGCATTCCATGAGCAAGCCACTGCAGGGCGAAATCGCGCTGGTCACCGGCGCAAGCCGCGGCATCGGCGCGGCCATCGCCGACCTGCTGGCCGAGCAGGGCGCCACCGTCATCGGCACGGCGACCACCGACAACGGCGCCCAGGCCATCGCCCAGCGCATGGAAGCCCTCGGCGGCCATGGCCGCACGCTGGATGTCACCGATGCGGCGGCGATCGAGGCACTGGTCGATGCGACCGCCAAGGAGTTCGGCCCCATCTCCATCCTGGTCAACAATGCCGGCATCACCCGCGACAACCTGCTGATGCGGATGAAGGAAGAGGACTGGCAGGCGATCATCGACACCAACCTGTCCAGCGTGTTCCGCACCTCCAAGGCGGTCATGCGCGGCATGATGAAGGCGCGCAAGGGCCGCATCATCAACATCGCCTCGGTGATCGGCCTGGTGGGCAACCCGGGCCAGGCCAACTACGCGGCCGCCAAGGCGGGCATCATCGCCTTCTCCAAGTCGCTGGCCAAGGAGATCGGCAGCCGCGGCGTGACCGTCAACGTGGTCGCCCCGGGCTTCATCGATACCGACATGACCCGTGCGCTGCCCGAGGACGCCAAGGGCGCGATGCTGGGCCAGATCGCCCTGGGCCGGTTCGGCGAGGCGAGCGACATCGCCAACGCCGTGGCCTTCCTGGCGGGCCCCTCGGCGGCCTACATCACCGGCGAAACCTTGCACGTCAACGGCGGCATGTACATGCCGTAAGCGAAAATCAGGCCGTAAGTGGCTGATTCAGAAGTGGTCGAGGGGGTCTGCCCGTTGCCGGTTCTTTACACTAAACTATTCGTTGTTTTCCCCAACTCCGCGTGGAGCGATATCCATGAGCAGCATTGAAGAGCGCGTCAAGAAGATCGTTGTCGAACAGCTTGGCGTTAAAGAAGAAGAAGTGACCACCAGCGCATCGTTTGTCGACGATCTCGGCGCTGACTCGCTGGATACCGTTGAGCTGGTGATGGCGCTGGAAGAAGAGTTCGAGTGCGAGATCCCGGACGAAGAAGCCGAGAAGATCACCTCCGTGCAGCAGGCCATCGACTACGTCAAGGCGCACGTCAAGGCCTGATGCGGGGTTGAAGCAAGTCGTGCCGGGGCCGCGCATGCGGCCCCGTGCGCATCTGGCGCCGCCAAGGGCGCCCCTGGCCGGCATCGGGCCGGCAGCATTCTTACCGTGGAGTAGAGCGTTATGAGTCGACGTCGCGTCGTGGTCACCGGCATGGGCATGGTTTCGCCGCTGGGCAACGATCTGGCCACCAGCTGGGACGGCATCAAGAATGGCCGTTCGGGCATCGGTCCTGTCACCTCGTTCGACAGCTCCACGTTTCCGACCCGCATCGCCGGCGAGGTGCGTGACCTGGATGTCACCAAATTCGTGAATCCAAAAGATGCCAAGAAGATGGATGCCTTCATCCACTACGGCATCGCCGCATCGCTCATGGCGATGGAAGACTCCGGGCTGGAGATCAGCGAGGCCAATGCCGAGCGCGTTGGCGCGATCATCGGCTCGGGCATCGGCGGCATCCTCGGCATCGAGCAGCAGACCGAGAAGTACCTTGATGGCGGCGTGCGCAAGGTGTCGCCGTTCTACATCCCCAGCACCATCATCAACATGCTGCCCGGCCACCTGAGCATCATGAAGGGCCTGAAGGGCCCGGGCTTCTCGGCGGTGTCGGCCTGCGCCACGGCCAACCACTCCATCGGCATGGCCATGCGCATGATCCAGTACGGCGATGCCGATGCGATGGTCGTGGGCGGCGCCGAGCGCGGCTCCTCGCCGACCTCGATGGGCGGCTTCTGCTCGATGAAGGCCATGTCCACGCGCAACGACGATCCCACGCGCGCCTCGCGCCCCTGGGACAAGGACCGCGACGGCTTCGTCATGGGTGATGGCGCCGGCATCCTGGTGATCGAAGAGTACGAACACGCCAAGGCCCGCGGCGCGCGCATCTACTGCGAGCTGGCCGGCTTCGGCGCCAGCTCCGACGCCTGGCACATGACCGCCCCCAGCGAGGACGGCAGCGGCCCGGCGCGCTGCATGGTTTCGGCCATGAAGGACGCCGGTATCAACCCCGAGCAGGTCGAATACCTCAACGCGCACGGCACTTCCACGCCGCTGGGCGATGTGGCCGAAACCCTGGCGATGAAGCGCGCCATGGGCGACCACGCCTACAAGATGATGGTGAGCTCCACCAAGTCGATGACCGGCCATCTGCTGGGCGCGGCTGGTGGCATCGAGGCGATCTTCTCGGTCATGGCCATCCACGACGGCGTGATTCCGCCCACCATCAACCTGGACAACCCGGGCGAGGGGTGCGACCTGGACTACGTGCCGAACGTGGCGCGTGAGAAGAAGATCGACGTGGCCGTCTCGAACGGTTTCGGCTTCGGCGGGACCAATGGGACCTTGGTGTTCCGTCGAATCTGAGGGTTATAGGAACGAGCGGAGAGGAACGAGGAACGAGTGAAGGCGCCTCCCGTTTTGTGGTTGCCTTTGCGCCTTGTTCTGCCGCTTCCAACTTTGCGTCGCGTTGCTGATTCATCTCTGCGGTGGCGTCTTTGGTGCTGCCGGGTGGAATCTGCACGTCCTGAGAGCGTGCTGCCGGCATCGCACGCCTCGGGCTTCCACTCGTTCCTCGTTCCTCTCCACTCGTTTCTCGCTCAATGATTCACAGCCATCCGCTCCCAGCCGTCCCCGACCTGCTGGCCCTGCACGGCGTGGCGCCGCAGCGCTATCCGATGCTGCTGGAGTCGGTGGCCTCGGGCACGGCGCATGGGCGCTGGGATCTGCTGCTGGTGGCGCGCGAGGGCGAGGCGCTGGTGCTGGGGGCCGACGGCATCACCCGTGACGGCGCGGGGCAGGCCCTGCAGGGCGATTTCCTGAAGTTGCTGGACCAGGCCTGGCAGGCCGTGCGGGCCGTGCGCGACGCGCCGCAGTGGCCCTTCCGCGGCGGCTGG